>BNJU01001257.1_pt1 | contig 489396 bp, 662 predicted proteins | sample 8539281 | NCBI WGS metagenome assembly BNJU01 (sample SAMD00202456, study PRJDB9452) | human saliva metagenome | isolation source: human saliva | place: Japan
GAAAGCGGAGCTGAGACAATTATAGTTTATAAAACTGTAGATATTTTCAGTCCGAAATAAAAAGGAGTCACACGAAAGTGTGGCCTCTGTTTTTAAAAACAGCCAATTGAAGGTGGCCGGAATAATTTATCGTTGTTATTTACTGTTCCCCAATATTCTGTCGCCGGCACTCTGTCCCGGACAAATATAAGTCTGAATTAAGCTGTCTGTCAAGATGACCGACATAAATCTGCACATCAGATGAGCCTCTTCAAGACAAGCCCTTCAAAAGTGGCTATAATACACATGAATTTTTATTTTCTACCGCCATGCTTTTTGATCTGAGATAGCATCTATAGTGAACCACCTGTTGAGCTATGATCTGTAACCACTATTATTTCCTCTCTCATAGGACTTGGCAGTATAATAATATTCTACAGGTGTATGAGTTTTCATCTCTGTAAAGTCTCATATGTCTCACCATTGATGCCGGTACGTTGCACATACCGTCAACCATACGAGTCCTGCTCTAAGTATAGGTACTATTATGCTTACACAGAAATCATTTCAGTCATACATTTTTCAAGTGAGTTTTACCAACTTCTTCTGTAGGAAGGTCGTTTAATGCTTCATCCCATCAACACTGCAATTTCACCACAAGAGATCTGAATTATTGGTTCTTGAAATTTTATCATGAAGAATTGATATTTTGTGTTGAACCAACGGATGCTTATTAATATAAACTTTTGACATTTTACACCTCAATCTAAAATTTGCTTCCTTATTATAGAGCAAATAAATACATATACATAGAAAAAATTATTTGTGCTTGGAGAATATTTACAAGTACATAGTCACCAAGCTCATGAGAAAAGAGGTATGGATATATAAATATCACCGTTTGATTCATAAGAGAAAAGCTTTGGAACCTTCATTCACATCACTTTTTCTTTATAAGAGGAAACTGCATCCTCAAGAAAAGCTTTAGAGTGTCTACAGTTAAATTCTTTTGTATTCCGCAAAGCGGCTGCCCGGGAGTTTGTAGCATTTTAAGTTCAACATCATCTGAGAGTATAGTTTGCAATGGTAAGAACGGATCGGCAAAATCTGTAAGACCTAATACTTTCACCTGTATCAAGATTTATATTATTTGTAAAAATAATTTTTACCTCATTTCCTGTTTTAGTGTTCCGGTGTAAACTATACCATTCTGTTTCTCTTGATTTTTACATACTTTAATTCGGCAGTTGAACCTATATTTGAGTAAATGAATCAGCAAGTCTATTATCCTCAATAGCTTTATTTACTGATGATTCTATCTTGAGTCGATTCAGTTAAGATTTAGGATAAAGATTTTTGATTTATCCTGGAATAGTCGGCATTTTCAGTAACACTTGATTTGAAGAGATTTTTATCGGCAGTAGTTGTTTTATCGATTTTGTTTCAGCTAAAGAGGTAGACTCTTACTGTCACTTGTAGGCAATGTAGTTGGTGACATAGCGCCGTTAGCACCCTCGGCAGCGGTAGTAGTAGGTGACATGGCACCGTTAGCTTCTGTAGTCATACTTTTCAAATCTGAAGTATCTACTTTTGCATCCTGCACTTATAACAACAATGCAAGAATTGTTAAATATAATAATAGTTTTTCATTTTTACCTCCATATGATTTGATTTCTTCAAATACATTATACATGAAAACAGGAAAAAGAAATCTTAATTATAAATTAGATTTAAAAGCCAATGTAGTTTTCATAATATGTTTGCTTTCATTTTAAATATGTTAAAAAATACGAATGAATAGAACAAAATTTAGTTTTGGGATAATATAGCATTTATCAGTGTTTTGATGTGCTTGGTCCAAATATGATAGGGGTTTTCAAGTTCACATACTGCAGGGCATGTGTAATTGGTATTCTTAGCCAGAAAGATGATAGGGGAATCCCAAAAAGGTGAGTTTATACTTTACGGCTCCTTGCAAAGACTTACAGCAGACACGGTACTGATAGAGCATTGTTTGGCGGACTTATGGACGTGGCACAGATGATGTAAGAATACGTGATTCATTCAGCACTGCCGCCGAGAGAGGAATAGAGTACAAATTACGCCAAACAGTGAGCTACCGAGATCCATCCGAACACAGTTGTATAAAATCAATGGAGACTTATAGGTGGTGAGGCAAAAGAGCGAAATATCAAATGCAGAAGAAAAATAGAGGTCCGGTAACAAAGGCCATAATGTATGCAATGGCCGTTTTGGAACGCAATGCCCATGGGGCTTATAGTTGCGGCGCTCACCGCAGGTTCATCAGTGTGGTACCGGACCGCTGCTGGCAATGCAGGATGGTATATCTCTCTCGATGAGAAAATATTAGATGCATTATCTAGAGCAGGTACAGATATTCACGCGAGAATGCTACTGCAGCCGTGGCGTGGGTGGTTGCCAGGCGGAGATGGCGGCAGCTATGCGCGCTGCTGTTGAACTGATGAGGAAGTCCTTCTCAGTGCTTTGCACAATTTGTGCTACATGCATGATTGTACGCGACCCTGTAGGTGGTCTCGGTAGAGTATCCATGTCAAACAGGAATGCTCCGGAGTGGCAAATGCTGGTGGCAGCAGAACTACAATGGCAGGAATAAAGCAGCTATACCTTTGATGAAATGCTTGAGACTAATGTATAAGGTAGGCAAGAGAATGCTCAGAACTTAGAGAAACGGCGCTTGGAGGATGTGCGGTAACAAAAGTGCATGTGATGCTGCGGAGGAAGAAGCGATTACCCGATATAAATACATACCAAATCGCATTTAATTTATTTATTAATATAGAATCCTTCACCGGCATTTATACCTGTTTTACCCTCTGAAATATACTTTTCAAGTATAGCTATCTTACCTTGAACAGTATTTGGATCCTTTGAAAGCGGATCGCTAGATACTGGTTATTAAGAGGCGGTATTTAAACCGATTATATCAAGAATCTGGAAAGGACCATGTGGGCAGTGATCCGGTACTCATTCTCCATGTAAGATCAATGGTTGGAGGTCCGCAACCTCCTCGCGCAGCATCTGTCCGGCATTTCAGGTATCAGCATGGAATTTAATATATATCCGGTTGCTCTTTTGTAAGACGAAAGTTGAACTCACTTAATATCTGATGCAAATTGTACATACAGCTTCATATGTATCCTGTGTCTGCACCCATCATGTCCCATAATCTCAGCAGGTATTGTTGATCCATATATTATTAGCGAAAATGAATGGCCAGGGTATTTTTCCGGTCGCTAAGACAGTCGCTGAACTGACTTGGAATCATGCTTTGAAGAGTTTGTAGCGATGCATTGTCTTTTCCTCAAGATGTGGATCCAAAGCCTTTATAGAATATTGCTTCTATGCTCGGGATTTTCAGCCATGCTTTCAATTATAAGGTCGCATCCTTACGTTTGCCTTCAAAACTTGTAGTGAGAACTACTTTCTTTGAAGCTTTCCGTAGCTTCGCAGAAGTTTATCTATATCTGATTCTGTAGTGATCCCCGAATCCGGACAATCCCTGGCAATGAGACACCGAACCAAGACCTTTCAATAGCCTCGCTTAACGTATGTTTGTATATATTATATAATCTATCAATTTTGCATTGTTCTTCTATTGACTCTTCACTTAAGTTACATTCACATTGAAACCAAAAGCTGTTTGAAATGCTATCTGTGAGCCAAGAATACCACCACCCAACTGTTATATTCTTCATACCTCCTTAATATCCTAATAAAGGACAAGATTATTACAAATGTACAATATTTGATTGTATAAAATTTATTGCAACACTTTTGTATTGCTTTGTGAATATAGTTCACTATATAACAAGTTTTTAATGCTGAAACTTTAACTTATGAAAATATAGTATATAATGAAGGTAAAATTGTAAGAGGTTTAAGGAGGTTTTAAAAAAGTAGAACCGAAAAACGAAACATGGTAACACTTTGGGGCTCTGTTTAATGATTTTACGCCGTTATTACTAATATTATAATAGCTTTTCCGGTTACTGATGGTATCGTGAAATATAAAAAGAGCAATACTTAAACAGCCCAATGGAAGAGAGCTGGCTTTTGATACAGCTGCAAGAGAATCACCAAAGCTATAGAAAATAATAAATGAGGAATTATTGTAGCAAATACAATAGAAAGAACTTGCTGAAAAACAGTATTAACAAAGAGAATCTTGTAGCTACTATGAATAAGTATTTCACCAACAGAGAGCAGTGAATTCGGTAGAAAGAGGAGTATCACCAGAGCGGCAAACCTTTACTGCATCAGGAAACCTGCTATCCACCATACAATGGCAAAGATAAACACAGAAACGCAGTTTTAAAGAAGACGCAGCGCTATCCGGCATTTACGCTGCGGTGAAGTAGTAGGCGGAGTACAATGAGCCGTAGATTGCGTGTGGCGGATATAGTATTCGGACGTATCAGGCAATGCGAAACGATATGTACTTGCAAACGGCGAAATACAGAAAGAACCATAATCGTAGAAAACGAAGATGCAAACTGTTCCACAGGATATAAAGACGACATAAAGACGTTTCGCAAAGAGGTAGCATTTATGAGATGAGAAGTCACATTTACTCTAAAACGGTATAGTAAACGATCTTTCTATAAGCGGAGAGGAAACCGCCAGCTTAGGAGGAAAAGGCGGAGAAAATAAGAAAAATGCAGTCAAGCGGTGAGTTTAATACATGATAAGCAGAGCGCTCTATACCCCAAGGTATACGCTATAAAGAATGCTACATTGAGTAGTAAAATATATAAAGTTTGTCTTTGATGTCGGCTTTTTATAAGAAAATCCGGCATATAAATTATGTTAAATTATCCAAAAATTATAAATTAACATAGATAAAATAAGTACTTTATGCTAATATTTATATATTAACAACTATAATAGCAAAGACAGAGTGCATTTAGGGGACAACTACAAGAGAAATGGACTATGCTGTAAGGATTATTATTAAAAAGAGGGGACAAAAGTTTCGGCAACGGAGGTGGCTAAAAAAAAACATTTACCAAAGCTATTACAAAGTTTTAAACAGTCTGTTGAAATCAAAATTGATTTGAAGTATGAGAGGAGTCAACAGGATACTATTTGAAATACGATCTTTCAGATACCACATTATTTATATATGCATTGCATTAGGCGAGAACATGAGTATTACGTAATATGTTTTGAGTATCAATAACAGATGCGGAGAATGTGCTGAACAAAGAGTTTACAAGAATACAGCGCATTGAACAGAGAATACAGAAAACCACTTTGGATAAACTTTTTGGTTTGTCCTTTATTTGTAAACAAAAAATCTAATTATAAAAGCTTTAGTGCTATAATATTTTATAAGTTAAAATTAGGAGGCAGATTATGATAAATAGAATATATCTTGCAAAGTGGTTGCTTTTAAGTGTTGGAAGATGAAAAGAATTAAAGGAGTAATGATGACTATGCAAACGGAAACACGGAAAACCAAGCTATGAGAGTCAGAACACAAGTAAAAACATGCTGGTCGGATTGATTATGATGAGAAGTGTTAAGCCCTCGAGGACTTACTTATTTATTATTTTAGAATAATAGAATGATCACGTAACAAACAGGGAAATGATGTACACACAGAACTGGATTTATTATACAGATGAATTTACCGGCAATAAATGAGGCAATAGAAGAGACAAAGAAAGTATGGAGAAAAATAGCTGTAGAAGTATTGTTGATTGAACTTTATACTGCGGAAGAGTATCATCAAGATTACCTTGATAAAACTCAACGATATTGTCATATAAATCTTGCTTGGGCAAATGAGCCCATAGTAAGGTCGAAGAATATAAAAAGGATGATGATGAGGTTTTAAAAAAGATCACAGCTCTACAATATGATGTAACTATGAATGCACAGAAAGATTGACAATGAACCAACTCAAATTTGAAAAGGCATATATGTGGATATTACATCAGGTGAACCTTTATTCTTTCTGATAAGAGGTTGGGTGGGCTGCCAAGTTTTTCAAAGCCTATACAAAAGGATTTGTACATTACAAGAGGATTTAAGCCTTGGAAGAAGGATGATAAGGAGCTAATAATGCCGATATTCATCTTGACATGTGTTTAATGACGTCAAGCTTGGCGGATTAAGATATGTACTAATTCTGCGGCACTAGATTTATTCCTTTGGCTAAAAATGAAGAAGAGCACGTTATCTGATAGAGTACGTTTTCATGTAAATTGTCCTCAAAAGCATTTAAAATGTTGGCCTCAAACAAAGGTGTGTCAAAGGGGATGAATACGACTGCATCACTAAATACGGTAAGAGACGAAACTTGAAAAAGACAAAATGAAAGAGAGCTAATTTTTCAGTGAGGTCTGGGGTATATCTTGGCAGTGGCAGGTCTCTGCGGTAGTGACTTGGAAATATCTGGAGATTTCCGCTATTCATGGGCAAGCAGCACGGTGGAGGTATGTTTTATTGGACCTACCCTTTACTTACCTTGCTGTTCGGATATGCAATGATTATGTCGAGACTACCATGCAGAATGGACAAAAGAGAGCGCTATAGGTGCATTCAATCAGTTTGGAAACAGCAAGATACTTTTAGGTGGGCGGATTTATAAATGCGATAGGCACCTGCGCTGACTGTAGCCTATTACAGTGTAATAGGAGGCCGGGTAGTAAAACTATCTGGTAGAGTATATAAAGCGGAAATGTATCGGGCCAAAGTGCGACGGATATTTCGGCAGCTTTTATAGGGATACAAAGACAGTATCTGGTTTATTATATTTGCGTTGCTACTCTGTGGTAATGCTTAGAGGTGTGGAGCAGGAATGGAGCGAGAGTGTCAAAAATAATGATGCTCAATGCTTATCATACGGTGCAAATTATTGTTGCGGCTATTCGCACAAGACCCGGAGCTGCAATGGCCGAGTGAAATATTTCTTTGTTCCGAACTTCAGTAACTTTCTCTTTGATGACGGTGGTTATGGCATTCTGGACAGATGTTTTATTCTCTGCCCATTGCTATGGGTATTGTACACCTACGTCTGTCTGCTTTTGACAAGAGATGTCGATGTGAGATATCTACTTCAAGAGTGGAGCTTGATGGATGAGGTGTGGCTGTGTCGGCAGGACTCCCATGGTTGTCCCCGCTGGTATTTGCATTCTGAGCGGTGACCCTCGCAAAGCTTTAAGGCCGGACCTCCACTTATGTTTATTACCTTGCCGAAGGTTTTTTGAAAGATGGAGCAGGACGTACTGCAGTGTATAGGGATTTTTCTTACTTGTGCTTTTGGCTGCACTTACAAGTGCTATATCACTTGTGGAAACCAGTATTTCAACTTTCTGTGATGAGCTTTAATTTTAAGCAGAAAAAAGTCCATAATTTTAATGGCTGTGATAATGGTATTTGGTCGAGGCGCTTCTGCAGCAGTGATACGGTATATGGGATTTTGTTTTGATATTTAAGATGCCTATACTTGACTTCCTTGATTTCCTCACAAACTCTATTATGATGCCTATAGCGGCACTTGCACCTGTTATTTGGTGGTAAAAAGTGATTACATTAAAGAAAATTGATGATGAAATTTCATATTCTTCAGCATTTAAGAGAAAAAGCTATAATATAGTAATGAGGGTATTTGCACCGATATTTTTGAATCGTATATATTGGTGAGTGCTATATTAACACTTTTGGGATTTATCAGCCTGTAAAATCGGCTTAGTGTATGCTCATAGTTTGACTTTACAAAGAATGGAGTTTTCAATGAAAAATTGGATGTAGTTGCATTAGAGAATTATTGATTGATTTTACACTGCAGGACTTTCACCGGCGCATGGAGACTTTTTGAGCAAAACTGGGAGGAGCACCGGCAAATATGCTGACCGCCGTATCAAGAGTCGGATTAAAAACAGCGTTTATAGGTGAAAGATAGGTGCCGACATGCATGGAGACTTTTTAAGAAGTGTACTTGACAGTGTCCCTATTGATACAAGCGATTGATTACCGACCCTTCAGTATTTACTACTCTGGTTTTGTAAGTCTCTCAATAACAGGAGAGAGACCTTTTCATTTGCAAGAAAGCCGGAGCGGATACAAGACTCACTATAGATGAGATAAATAAAGATATTCTCTCAGATACAAAAGTATTTCATGTGGGTTCACTTTCTCTACAGATGAGCCTTCAAGAAGTGCTACATTTTGAGGCGGTAAAGCTTGCTAAGGAAGCAGAGCATTATATCCTCATGACCCCACTACCGTGAGCCGCTTTTGGGACAGTGTGTGGATAAGGCCATGGAGATGATGAGATTGATGTCTGAGTTTGCGGATATTATGAAAATATCGATGAAGAAACATCTCTTCTTACACTATACAGAGAACCGCTTGAGGTGAGTATCTGGTGAAAAGAGGAAGAAAACCTGCTGTGGTTACTCTTGGAGAAAAAGGGTAGCTTTTGGTAGTTTCAAAAAGCGGGATATGTGGAAGTACCCGGACTTAAGAGTAATGTTGTGGATACTACAGGGTGCAGGAGATTCTTCTGGGAGTGTCTGTTGCAAGATTTTTATGAAAATATGGATCTTGACAATATAACTTCAAAACAGATGTATGATATTGCAAGATTTGGAAATGCTGTAGCAAGTCTCTGTGTGGAAAAAGAGGGCGGAATTGTAAGTATACCTTCACTTGATGAAACTTTAGAGAGGTTAAAGCAATGAAAAATATCGATGTAGCGTTATAATGGCAGGAGGAAAGGCAGCAGACTTCAGCATAACTAATGATGAAATACCAAAGCCGATGGTACCTGTGGACGGCAAGTCCTTACTTGAATATCATGTGAGAAGTTAAAAGGCTATGGTATCAAAAGATAGTACGATTGTCGGACATTTGGGTGAAAAACGTAGATCACTTTTCAAGGATGGAAAAGACTTCGGAGTGGAGATTGACTATATTTTTGAAAAGGAACCGCTTGGTACTGCGTGGCATTTTACTATTTAAAGATAAGATAGATGCTAAGGATTTCATGCTTGTTTCGGAGATGTTTTCTGATATGGATTTTGACAGAATGGAAGATTTCATTTCAAAATTCAGCCCTGACTACGCTTGGCACATCCAAACGGGCATCCGTATGACTTCGATCTTATCCGGATGGATGATAAAGGAAGAGTTATAGATTTCGGATTCAAAGCATAATGTAAGAGATTACTGGTATGACAACATGATAATGTATGTATGATAATATAACAGAAAACTGCTTTGACTTGGTAAAAGAACCTGTAAAGACAGATTTTTGAAAAGGGATATACTTGATCAGGTTAAAATCTGAGCAAATATTTATGCATATCATACACCTGAGTATGTGAAGGATGTAGGTACCGTGGACAGAATAAATGCTACGGTAGAGGAGTTAAAGAGCGGACTTATTCAGTCAAAGAATTTAAAGAATAAGCAAAGAGCGATATTTATTGACAGAGACGGTACTATAAATGTTTCAAAGGGATTTATATCAAAAGCTGATGACCTTGAACTGATCCCGGGAAGCATTGAGGCTATAAAAGGCAATAAATAAGAGTGTGCACTTGCAATAGTTATAACAAATCAACCTGTTATTGCAAGAGGCGAGTGTTCTTTTGAAGAACTTCACAATATTCACAATAAGCTGAAGACTCTTCTTGGTGAAAAAGGGAGCTTTTTGTAGATGATATTTTCTATTGTCCACATCATCCTGATAAAGGATTTGAGGTGAAGTGCCCCGAACTTAAATTTGATCAGAATGCAGAAAGCCGAAGACCGGTATGATTGACGAGGCGGTAGAGAAATACAACATGATCTTTCAAAGTCATATATGGTGGGAGATTCCACGATGGATCTTGAGACGGCAAGAAATGCCGGAGTAAAATCCGTGCTTGTAAATACAGGTTTTGCCGGAAATGACGGCAAATACGACAGAAGCTGCGATATTGAGCAAACGAAAATCTCTTTTGATGCGGTGGAGAAGATAATTAAAGATTTCAGATAGAATATTAAAATAGAGGTCGGCATTTTACAATTGTTGCAGCAGTTTAAAAACACTGCAAATGATTGCTAAAATACAGCCTCTAAAATTTTTATCTACCAGGTACATCTTTGCACTTGCAACGCATGGCAGGATGAAGTCTGATTTATTTACAGGTAAACCCTATTTCCATAGCTTTTCTATGCTTGCAGCAGGAAGCTTTATTTTCTCTAAAGACTTCTTCATCATATAGGTCAGTACACCCGAGCCAGACCTGGTGGTATATGAGTTTGATGAGGAAGAAGAGCGGTTCTTTGCCAAGCAAACTGTGTTGTCAGCTTTATAAATCACATATGGAGTCTTCTATTTTCCATATTTCACCTCTTAGACCTCTTCCGTATGAAGGCGGATCCATTATTATGGCATCATAGGTATTTCCATCGTCTTATTTCTCTTGTACAAAACTTTCTATACAATCATCCACAAGCCATCTGATATGAGCATTGGAAAGCCCTGAGCTTACCATATTTTCCTTTGCCCAGCCCACTATACCCTTTGCTGCATCTGCATGTTACATTACACCCGCAGCGGCTGCGGCCAGAGTAGCACCACCTGTATATGCAAAAGGTTAACACTTTTCGATTTCACGATTTTTATCTGTAGCTTCTTTTATTTTATTATAACTGAAAACCCAGTTTGTAGCCTGTTCAGGAATACACCGGTATGTTTGAATGTAAAAAGGTTTTAGATTAAATGTTATTTTGATGAAGGGCAGTTCATAATCGATACTCCAGGTGTCAGGAAGATTAAAAATTTAAGTCCACCGCCGGCCTTACTTCGTGGTAGTGGCCGTGTCTTCTTCCATGCGGATTTTTATGTCTGTATTCCAGAGTACTTGAGGACTGGTCTTACCAGTATATAATCTCCCATCTTTCAAGCTTTTTCACCGTTTGAAGTATCCAGTATTTCATAGTCCTCCCAATTATCTGCTGCAATCCATACTTTTTTCTCTGTTTTTATTATAAAATGCCGCTTGGTTGTATTCACAACCTAATACGGCATTGTCTGTACGGTTAAACCGGCTATTTACTAAAGATATTTAAATAATTCCTGTGCTCATCTTTTTGGTGGTTTCTTTTAGGAAAGCACTCACTCTACAGACTTTGCCACCGAATAATACTTCTACAATATCCCCTACTTTTACTTCAGCAGATGCTTTTACGACCTTTATCATTGATAAGAACTCTTCCCGGCATCACATGCTTCATTGGCTATTGCAGTCTTTTGATTACTCGTGAAACCTTTAAAAACTTGTCAATACGCATTATTTATTAACAGCATCCTTAGTGCCTCACCCGGCTTGAACTTTGAACTACGCCCAGCAATCTCATTGTCTCGCCTGTTCTTGGCTTTCTTCCTTCTCTGCAGGTCTTACAGATGTCTCAAAATGTACCGAAGCCAACAAGCTGATCTTTTCCTTCTTAGCAAGCTCTTCTGTAACAACTTCTACAAAAGACTTAAGTGTAGCCCTCAAGATCCTTCTTTGTAACGGAATTATCCATCTTCTTAGTAAACAGCATCGATTAACTCTGTTCTATCTATTTTCTTCCTCCCTAAAAATAATGTTCTAAAACATTATACTAAAATATTACTGTCGGATTTAGTCGGCACATAGAATCATTATGAGATATGACACCACTCATAACATAATTTATATAGTCTGTTTAGGCTGATTTGTCAAGAAGAATAAAGCAAAAAGCCGTTTTGTAAGGGTTTTTCTCCATAAAGTTATTTTACTTAAGAAAAGTATATTTTTAGTTGACAAAGAGGGAGAAAGGATGTATTATACTAATACCCCGTGGGGTGTATATCAGAAAGGAGAAAATATGTAAAAGAAAAATATAATATTACCGGAATGAGTATGCTGCTCGCCGTTCCGCCAAAGTGGAGAGAGTGGTAGCTTGATCAGGTGGAGAATGTATCGGTAAACTCTTTTGACAAATTCCATGCAGGGTGGAATATAAGGAAGATAAACTCAGTTCAAATGATATAATAAAAATATAGCGGATGCCGGATACGGAGCATCTTGGCTACAGACAGCAAAAACAAAAAGAGGAGAAAAGTATAAAAAGACCAATGATGATGCAATAGCCTCTATGAAGTTCAGGGCTGAAGGTGTCCATAGTATTTTTGGTTATTTTAATGTATTTCAGTATGGGAAGTATGATAGGTTTGCCGCTTCCGAAATTTTTATCAGGTGAGGGCAATCCGGTAGGTTTTGCTCTGACACAGCTTTCTTTTAGTACTGCCTGTAATGTATGTAAACAGAAAGTATTATATAAGCGGATTTAAATCCTTTTTCCATCTTTCACCGAATATGGATACACTTATTGTGGTGGGTCCAGGTGCCGCATTTACATATGGCGTAATTGCAATATATGTAATGGGTTATGCACTTAATAATTCTGATATGCATACAGTGACGGAATACAGAATGAATCTTTATTTTGAATCTGTGTCCATGATATTGACTCTTATTACTTTTAGGAAAATTTTTTGAAACAGGTTCAAAAGCAAGAACAACAGATGCAATATCAAAGCTTATAGATTTATCACCGAAGAGGGCAAATGTACTTCGTGACGGTGTAGAGGAGAACATACTTACAGAAGATGTTGTAGTGGGAGATATTGTAATAGTACGTCTGGTGAGAGCATTCCGGTAGACGGAATGATAATTGAGGGCAGTACGAGTGTGATGAGAGTGCCATTACAGGTGAGAGTATACCTGTACAAAAAGGAGAAAGGCGATAAGCTTATAGCCGCAACTATAAATAAAAACGGTAGTGTAAGAATAAAAGGCCACAGAGGTAGGTGAGGACACCGCTATTTCAAGGATAATTGCTTTGGTGGAAGAGGTTTCATCATCAAAAGCGCCTATTGCCAAGATGGCTGATAAGGTCGCAGGAGTATTTTGTACCGGTTGTTATGGGAATTTCACCCATAACATTCATAGCATGGCTGGCACTGGGATATGATTTTTCATTTGCTCTAAACTGTGCCATAGCGGTACTTGTTATATCCCGTCCATGTTCACTTGGACTTGCAACACCTGTAGCGATAATGGTCGTACAGGAAAGGGTGCTGAAAAACGGAATACTATTAAATCTGCCGATGCACTTGAGACAACTCACAGTATTGATACTGTAGTACTTGATAAGACAGGTACCGTAACAGAGGGTAAGCCTGTAGTTACAGATATTTTTGGCATTTGATACAGACGAGAATGAATTTTTAAAACTGGCTGCGGAGTTGAGAGTGCTTCGAGCATCCTTAGCTGAGGCTATCGTAGAAAAGGCTAAGGAAAAGAGTTTTAGAGATTGTTTCACCCACAGAGTTTCAGGCGATATCCGGAAGAGGTATTGTTGCAAGTGTAAACGGTTCAAAAATCATTGCCGGAAATGAGCAGAGCTATAAAAGAACAGTATGGAAACAGTGAAAACTTTTACAGAAGTATTTAAAAAGGGAAATGAACTTGCCGCACAGGGTAAGACACCGATGTACTTTTGGTAAAGATGCAAACTGCTTGGAATTATTGCAGTTGTGGATACAATAAAAAGACAGTAAGGAAGCTATACAGGCTCTTAAAAACAGAAATATTGATGTATCTGCTTACAGGCGATCATAAAACACTGCAATGGCTATTGCAAAGGAAGCAGGTATTAAAAAGGTTATTGCCGAAGTTTTGCCTCACCGATAAGGAAGAACATATCAGAGAGCTTATTAAAGCAGTGACATAAGGTGGCAATGGTCGGTGACGGTATCAAATGATTCACCCGCACTTGCAAGAGCGGATGAGTATTGCAATAGGTGCAGGTACCGATATCGCTACAGAGAGTGCGGATATAGTATTGATGCACAGCCTATTAAAAGGATGTTGCCACAGCAATTGATCTAAGTAAGGCGGTAATCAGAAATATAAAGCAGAATCTTTTCTGGGCATTCTTTTATAATTCAATCGGAATACCTTTAGCTGCGTGGAGTATTTTATTTAAGCATGGGATGGAAGCTCAGTCCTATGTTCGGAGCGGCTGCAATGGGAATGAGCAGTATGTGTAGTAAGTAATGCACTTAGACTAAGAGGCTTTTAAGCCGAAGGAAATAAAGAAAACAATATAGAAAATGATGAGATAGAGCTCATTGAAAATAAAAGAAAAGAGGATAATAATATGACAACAGTAATTAATGTAAACGGAATGATGTGTGGACACTGTAAGGCAACTGTGGAGAAAGTTACAAGAGGAGAAGGTGTCAGCAATTCAGAGGTGAATGGATGCAAAAAAATGTTACAATAGAGCACAGTGCCGATACGGACTTGGAAAAGGTAAAAGAAAGCTATCACAGATGCAGGTTATGAGGTGGTATAATGAGAGCCGATTCTAAGACTGTTTTGAGGCAGTTAAAGACAGCCAAAGGACAGCTTGAGGGCATCATAAAGATGGTGAAGAAAACAGATACTGTATTGATATATCAAATCAGGTTCTTGCCACCAGAGCTCTTTTTGGAAAAGGACAAACCGAACCATCCTGAAGCGCATATAGAGGGCTGCATTTTTGGGATGCGGCGGCTACAGGCAGTGAGGAAGAGAAAAAGAGAAGATATTTGAGCTGTCAAATATGATAAAGAAGATGATGAAATAATGGAAAGAGAAATTTTTTATATAATAGACGGGGAGTATAAGGATATTCAAGATTATTTAAAAATCAAAGGGATATTCGGCCTCAACATATTATAGACCTGAAAAAAATATGAAAACGGTATAATGCTCAATGGAGTTTGAGTTGAGAGGAATCAGAAGCGGCGGTAAATGACCGGCTTCTTGTACGTGTATGTGAAAATAAAAAGGAAAATATAGTACCTGTGGATATCAAGCTTTGATATAAAAATATGAGGATGAAGATATGATAGTTATAAAGTACAGGCCGGTGATATGCCTGATTCATCCAAGCCTTAATAATTATGAGAACTCTCTTGCAAATGCTCTGATGCACTATTATAATGGGCAAAAACTTTGTTTTCAGATGTATTAACAGACTTGATAAGGACACTACGGGGCTTACAATAGTGGCAAAGCATTTCTTAAGTGCGGGTATTTTAAATATAGCTATGCAAAAACAGGCAGATAAAAAGGGTGTATAATGTTATAGTAAAAGATGAAGGCAGATTGCCGGATGCAGATACAATTGACTTGCTGATAGCCAGAGAAGATGATACCTGATAAAGAGAAAAGTAAGCTCTGACGGTCAAAGGGCTGTGACACATTTTAAGGTCTTGCAAAGATTTGAAAAATACTTTAATAGAGCTTAGACTTGAAACAGGCAGAACACATCAGATACGTGTACATATGAGTCACATAGGTGCACCTGCTTGTAGGAGATTATTTGTATAATGATAATGATTACGGTAAAAGCTTTGTAAGACCGCTCTCTACATTCAAAGAGCCTTTGAATTCATACATCCCTATAACAGGTGAGAGAATGTATCTTGAGTGTGATTTACCGGCAGATTTTAAAGAAAAGATAGGAAAGAATTATGTTTAGAATAGAATACCCACATCTTGATATGAGAAAGATTGCAGACAGCGGACAGATATTCAGATTTAATATCTATGAGGATGAATTCAGTCTTGTGGCAGGTGATAGGCTACTCTATAAAAAGAGGACGGAGACGGATATATACTCTCTTGCAGTGAAGAGGAGTTTAATGATTTTTGGCTGGATTATTTTGACCTTAGACTTGATTATAAAAGAGTATGAGAGAAGAATATTCCAAAGAGCTGATCTGTTTTTAATAAATGCAGCCGAATATTCATATGGAATTCGTATATTAAATCAGGATAAATGGGAAATGCTTATATCATTTATTATTTTCACAAAGAAAGAGTATACCGGCTATTAAATCTTCGGTTGAAAAGCTTTCAAAGGTTTACGGAAAAATAGATATGCAGGTTCCTGATTTTATAAAAACATCGATCCTGGATACGGAATTTTACAGCTTTTCCAACCCCTGAGGCTCTGGCAAATGCAAGTATTGACGAGTTAAATGCCTGCTCACTGGATACCGAAGCCCATATATAGAGTCGACTGCAAAGGCGGTATTCAGAAAAGATATAGAACTTGAGGCACTTGCAAAGCTTAACGATACCGAACTTTTAGCTGCTGAATGAGTCTTAAGGGAGTCGGTATAAAGGTGGCAAACTGTGTGGCATTATTCGGTTATCACAGAATTGCGGCCTTTCCCTATAGATGTCTGGATAAAGAGAATGATTGATGAGCACTATGACGGAGAATTTCCACTGGAGCTTATGAAGGCTATGCAGGTGTTATTCAACAATATATTTTCTATTATGCAGAGAAAGTGTGAAACATAGTAGTAATTAGCATAGAAATTTGATATTATATTACCATATCAAAATGGTGAAAAGGACACATTTCCTATGAAAGGAGCATTATGAACGAACTTACAAAAAGGCTTATGAGACCTGGAAAAATGCCGACTTTGGCTGATGAGGCTCTTTGTAAAAGAGATGGCATCCATTGCAAATGATGAAGAGGCTATCAATGACAGATTTTATAAGGAATTGGCATTCGGTACAGGCGGTCTTAGAGGCGTGCTTGGAGTTGGGAAGCAACAGAATGAATATTTATACTGTTGGAAAGGCCAGCAGAGGTTTGGCAAATTATATAAATTCCATATCAAAGGCTCCTAAGCTTGCCATATCATATGACAGCAGAAACAATTCAGATGTATTTGCAAAAAGAGCGGCAAGTATATTTGCAGGAGCGGGAATCAAGGTATATATCTGGAAAGAGCTTATGCCTACACCTGCACTTTCTTTTGCGGTAAGAGAGCTCGGATGTGACGGCGGTATAATGGTAACAGCCAGCCACAACCCTGCAAAATACAACGGATATAAGGTGTACGGTGCTGACGGATGTCAGATAGCCAATGAGGCGGCAGACAGAATACTTGATGAGATAAACAGTGTAGAGACATTCTCAAACTATGAGCTGGTTGATTTTGAGGAAGGCCTTAAGTCGGGTATTATCGAGTATATAAGTGAAGATACCTTTAATGCCTTTATGGATGCGGTTTCAACACAGACTTTTATAGGTGATGATGTTGATAAAAATGTAAAAATTGCTTATACACCTCTTTACGGAACGGGTTTAAGATGTGTTACAACCTGTCTTAAGAAAAACGGATTTACAAATATTGAGATAGTAAAGGAGCAGGTCTACTCCAAACGGAGATTTCCCAACCCTGCCCATATCCAAATCCCTGAGATAAGAGAAGCTCTTTGAAGTAGGTTTAAATGTTGCTAAGGAAGTTGGAGCCGATATCCTTATTGCTACAGACCCCGACTGTGACAGAGTAGGTATAGCAGTAAAGCAGGGAGATGATTTCAGACTCTTCTCAGGAAATGAAGTAGGTGTTTTACTTACAGACTTTATTGCAAAGAGAAAAAGTTGCAATGGGAATTATGCCTAAGAAGCCTGTAGTTGCTAAAAACAATAGTTACTACGGATCTTGTAAACAGAGTTGCAGATAACTACGGTATCGAGACAAGAGATGTGCTTACAGGATTTAAATATATCGAGATCAGATTGCAAATCTTTGAAAAAAAGACGGCGAAGTGGACAGATACCTCCTTGGATTTGAGGAGAGCTACGGATATCTTTCAGGAAGCTATGTAAGAGATAAGGATGCTGTAAACGGAGCATATCTGATTGCACAGATGTTTGCATACTATAAGGCTGAGAACAAGTCATTACTTGATGTACTTAACGGATTATATGAGAAGTACGGATATTATCTGAATACACTTTATTCATTCTGAGTTTGAGGCGAGAGCGGAATGAAGAAGATGGATGCAATAATGGATACTTTCAGAAACAATACTCCAAAGGAAATTGCGGGAGTAAAGGTTTCTGGAAGTAAGAGATTATGAGACTTCCACTCAGACAAAGTCTTGCTACAGGTGAGAAAAAAAGCAATAGACTTACCTAAGTCAAATGTTATAAAGTATATGCTTGAGGGCAACTCATCCGCAGTACTCAGACCTTCAGGAACCGAGCCTAAGTTAAAGCTTTATCTTGCTATAAGCAGTGAGAATGAAGCAAGTGCAAGAGAACTTGAGAGCAAAATAGCAAAATGAAATAAAGAAGAGTTTAGCTTAAATTTTTAGAGGCTGTGTAAACGGCCTCTTTTTAATGCATTAATATAAAAACATTTTTTACTTACAATTTAAAATCTGGTGTGCTATCATTGTGCGGTAGACGTACAAATGTATTTTAGGGGCGAACATGGAACAGAATATCAAATATTATGTGGTAAAAGATAAAGCAATACCTGAGGTACTCATTAAGGTGGTTGAGGCAAAGAGGCTTTTGACTGCGGACAAGATGATGACTGTAAAGGAGGCCACAGATAAATGCGGTATAAGCAGAAGCTCATTTTACAAATATAAAGATGATATCTTTCCATTTGATGATTCTTCAAAGGAAGGAATATCACCCTCTATTCAGATATCGGATGAAATGGGACTTTTATCGGAGTTGTTGGCAGTGGTTGCAAAGTATCATGCCAATATCCTGACAATACATCAGACCATACCCGTAAGCGGTGTGGCGACTATTTCTTTATCTATAGAGGTTTTTAAATGATACAGGAGACTTATCTAAGATGGTAGATGAAATCGGAAATTTGGACGGCATCTTTGATATAAAAATATTGGCTAGGGAGTAAATTATGTTTAATATTGCGATATTGGGATTTGGAACAGTAGGTTCAGGGCGTATATGAAGTTATAAAGCAAAAATAATGCACTTTTAAAAGGAGAAGACAGGTGAGGATATAGCTGTAAAGAGAACTTGATCTGCGTGAGTTCCCCGGAACCGAGTGGGAAAAGCTTATTGGTACATGATATTAAAGAGATCTATAGAGGATAAGGATATAGATGTAGTAGTAGAGACAATGGGCGGAACATCACCGGCGTTTTGAGTTTGTAAGGGATGCGCTTTTGTCAGGCAAGCATGTTACCACATCAAACAAGGCTTTGGTGGCGGCACACGGTACGGAGCTTTTAAAGATTGCAAGAGAAAAAAATGTAAACTTCTTCTTTGAAGCAAGTGTAGGCGGCGGTATTCCTATTATCAGAACTTTAACAGAGAGCTACGCAGGTGAGCATTTTAAGGAGATTACAGGTATCTTAAACGGTACAACAAATTATATACTTACAAAGATGGATGCAGAGGGTGAGAGCTTTGAAAAAGCACTTTGCTACAGCACAGGATCTCGGATATGCGGAGAGAAATCCTGAGGCTGATGTGGAAGGACATGATACTTGCAGAAAGATTGCAATACTTTCATCTCTTGCAACAGGCAAGGAAGTAAACTTTGAAAATATTCATACAGAGGGTATCACAAAGATAGATACAACAGATTTTGAGTATGCAAAGCATCTTAATACATCTATAAAGCTTTTCGGTGATGCGAAGTTTGAAAATGATAAGCTTTATGCATTTCGTAGCACCTGTAATGGTTGAAAATAATCATCCGCTCTTTTATGGTAAAATGATGTATTTAACGGAATTATGGTAGAGGAAATATGCTTGGAAAGAGCATGCTCTACGGTAGCGGTGCAGAAAGCTTCCTACTGCAAGTGCAGTAGTTGCAGATATTGTTGCAATTGCAAAAGAATAAGCATGGAAAATGTACCTTTCGGCTGGGGTGAGAATAAGCAGGGAAGTTGTAGATATGCAGGAGACAAGCCATAGATACTTTGTAAGATTTATGGGTAGAGACAGTGAGTTTATAGAAAAATGCAAGTCCGAATTCAAGGATTCAAAAGAAGTATACCTTGACGGCAAGGACGAATTCGCTTTGATAACAGGGAGTACTTAAGGAAAAAGATTTCTTAGTGCTTTGAATAATCTGAGCGGTGTGATAAAATATATAAGAACAAAGATAGTTTAATTTTTATTAGCACTACCATTGGTGGTGCCAAAAATTATATTTGGGAAAGAAAATGAGAAAGATATTAGAATTTTTTATTAAGTTTTGTACTCCATGTGCATTTCATGAAGTTTACAGGTCTATATTGTCCGGGCTGTGGAGGAACCAGAGCAGTGAGATTTTTGGTAAGAGGAAATATATGGAAAAGCTTTATTTATAACCCCACAGTACTTTATACTGTTATTGCAACTTTTTATTTTTCGCTTTTGTAGTAAAGTATAAGATTAGTGGCAAGCATTTAAATAAAGACAAGATTGTCTTGCTGATGTTATATATAGGGATTGCCATAATGATTATAAACTGGATTATAAAAGACTGGTTTTTAATTTTTAGAGGAATTGACTTATTAAAATAGACGAGGATTATAGATGAAAGATACCGTAAGTATTGCAAAAAGAAGATGGGAAAACAGAGCTCTGCTATTCGGAACAGTTTCGATAGTTTTGAATATGTGCGCTTTTGCCGACATCAGGAGTTCCACTGGGTATTCCTATGGGGAATATTTGCTGTTGCATTCGGAATTATTTCAGCCAAAGGCGGGAATAAGGGAAGAGCGGTTGCAGGTATTATTACAGGAATATTCGGTATATTGATAGGTTTAATTATATACTTAATGATACTTTTTGTTATCACACAATTAAAAGACCCTAATATCATAAGTATGTTTAAGCCTGAGCAGATTAAAATATTACAGGATTATATCCAAACTTATATAGCACAGTGATTGTAGATAATGGAGGAGATGACTTTGACTGATATAGTAAAAAAATACTTGCAGAAGAACTTGGTATAAAGACCACACAGGTTGAGGCCACCATAAAGCTTATAGATGAAGGGCAAATACGATTCCTTTTATTTCAAGATATAGAAAAAGAGGTAACAGGTCTCTAAATGATGAAATACTCAGACAATTTGATGAGAGATTAAAGTACCTCAGAAATCTTGAGGAGAAGAAGGAGCAGGTATTATCGGCAATTGAGGAGCAGGGAAAAGCTTACAGAAGAACTTAAAAAGAAATAGAGTCGGCACTTACCTTAGTGGCAGTTGACGATCTTTACAGACCTTTTCAGACCGAAGAGACGTACAAGAGCGATGATTGCTATTGAAAAAAAGGTCTTGAGAAATTTTTAGCACAGATATTTACGAGGAAAAGCTGAAGCAGCCTGCACTTGAGGAAGCAAAGAAATACCTTTCAGATAAAGAAGGTCTTGAGGTGGAAACACCTGAAGATGCTATAGCAGGTGCTATGGATATTATTGCAGAGAAAATCTCTGATGATGCGACTTTTAGAAATAAGATAAGAGATCTCTCATTTAAGCAGGAATACTGACTTCTGTGGCAAAGGATGAAACTGTAGAATCTGTATATGAAAACTACTACAATTTTGCAGAGAGTGTTTCAAAAACAGCAGGATACAAGATACTTGCAATCAACAGAGGAGAGGAAGAAAAGATACTTACAGTAAAGCTTGACCTCGGTTGAGGAGATTATCAGATATCTGGAAAAATGCATTATAAAAAGCATAATGAACATACAGAGCAGATATTAAAAGATACTATTGATGATGCATATAAGAGACTTATTGCACCTTCAATAGAAAGAGATATCGATCAAGTCTTACAGAAAAGGCAGAGGATGAGGCAATCAAGGTGTTCGGAAAGAATCTTACACAGCTTTTGATGCAGCCTCCTGTAGCAGGTAGAGTGGTACTTGGTTGGGATCCGGCTTTTAGAACAGGATGTAAGCTTGCAGTAGTTGATGAGACCGGAAAGGTGCTTGATACGAAAGTTATATTCCCTACAGCACCGCAAAATAAGGTTGCAGAGTCAAAGAAGGTATTAAAAGAGCTTATAAAGAAATATAATATAAGTCTTATTTTCACTTGGAAACGGTACCGCTTCCAGAGAATCTGAGGCTGTTATTGCAGAGCTTATAAAAGAGGTTGATACAAAACTTGAGTATATTATTGTAAACGAGGCGGGAGCCAGTGTATATTCAGCAAGCAAACTTGCAACAGAGGAGTTTCCAAACTTTGATGTAGGTCAAAGATCTGCGGCATCTATTGCCAGAAGACTGGAAGATCCGCTTGCAGAGCTTGTAAAGATAGATCCTAAGTCCATTGGTGTCGGTCAGTATCAGCATGATATGAATCAGAAAAACTCTCAGAAGCACTTTCAGGAGTTGTAGAGGACTGTGTAAATAAGGTGGGTGTGATCTCAATACGGCTTCAGCACCTCTTTTAGAGTATATCTCGGTATTTCAAAGGCTGTTGCAAAAAATATAGTTGTATACAGGGAGGAAAACGGTAGCTTTAAGACCAGAAAAGAGCTTTTAAAGGTTTCCAAGCTTGGACCTAAGGCATTTGAGCAATGTGCAGGTTTCCTTCGAATAAATGACGGTAAAGAGCCGCTTGATATGACAAGTGTGCATCCTGAAAGCTATGAAGCTACAAAGAAGCTTTTTAGAGAGTATAGGCTACAGTTCAAAGGATATCACGGTTGCCGGACTTAACGGTATTTCAAAGAAAATTACTGATTTTAAAAAGGTATCCGATGAAATCGGCATAGGTGAGATAACTTTAAAGGACATAGTAAAAGAGCTTGAAAAACCGGGAAGAGACCCAAGAGATGAGATGCAAAAGCCTATACTACGCACTGATGTTATGGAGATGGAAGATTTAAAAGAGGGCATGATATTAAAGGGAACAGTCAGAAATGTTATTGACTTCGGTGCCTTTGTGGATATCAGGACATCAGGACGGACTTGTACATATATCAAAGCTTAGCAAGAAGTTTATAAAGCATCCTCTTGAAGCAGTGAGTGTAGGAGATATTGTTGAAGTAAGGGTAGACAGCGTGGATCTGAAAAAGAAGAGAATAGCACTGTCTATGGTATTGATTGATATGAATAAAATAAAAATAGATATGCAGCTTAATGCAAAGGATATATGGTTTTTTTCCATGTATCACAGCAACAGAGGTTTCCTACTGATATTTAATGTGCTTTTACAGTAGTAATGTATTATTATATGATCACCTCTGGAATAAAATTGATACTCCAAGGAAAAATTATGTTTGTTTTATTGGCAAATATGTTTTTGATAATACAGCCGGCAATGCTTTATTTAAAAATCTGCAAAACAGGCAAGAAGCGAGGCTATAAGAGCCGGACTTTCACTTGAGATGAATGATGAGGGAATTGTGGTTTCATCAAAGGGAGAGTATTGATTTTAAATGGGAGAGCGGATTTCGTTCAAGGATAGTGCCGGGTATTATAATAATATATGTGGATGCTGTCAGAGGCTATTTATTACCTGACAGATATACAAAGGAAAACAAAGAAAAATAGTTGCTGTTTTAAAAGAAAAGACAAGTGTAAGTTTGTTATAGTTAGTGAATACAAGGGTATTTGAGAGTTTTTCCGATAAGGAAACATTTGATATTGCCTTTAGGATTGCAAATAATCTGAAGGCAAGAGCCGGTTCTGTGGTGGTATGCCTTGACGGGGATCTTGGAGTCGGTAAAACCGTTTTTGCAAAGGGATTCGGTGCGGGCTTGGAATAAAAAGAGATATTGTAAGTCCTACCTTTAATATAGTGAAAAAGCTATGAAGGTGATAAAAGACTGCATCATTTTGATGTGTACAGAATTTCCGATATCTCCGGAGCTTGATGAAATAGGATTTGATGAATTTATATATGATGATGCTATAGTCCTTATAGAGTGGTCAAAGCTTATAGAAGAAGCATTGCCCGAAAATATTATAAGGGTTGTTATATCAAAGGATCTTGAAAAGGGATTTGATTACAGAAAAATAGCAGTGGAAGGCATAGATGATGAAGATTTTGGGAATTGAAAGTGCTGCATTAGTGGCTTCAGTTGCAATAATAGATGAAAATGTGACAATAGCGGAATATACTACAAATTTTAAAAAGACTCATTCAGAGACATTATTGCCAATGCTTAATGAAATAGTGAAAAATGACCGGAGTGATCTAAAAGAGCTTTCAGCTATTGCAATTTCAGGAGGTCCGGGATCGTTTACCGGACTTAGAATAGGTGCTGCGAGTGCTAAAGGGACTTGGGCTTGCACTTGATTTGCCTCTTATTCATGTGCCTACACTTGATGCTATGGCATTAAATATATACTCAAGTAATGCTCTGATTGTGCCTATAATGGATGCCAGAAGAAATCAGGTATATACAGGTATATATAAAAATGACCAGTCAAATTGGAAGTTAGTAAGAGAATCAATGGCTAGTTTCCATAGATGAATTACTTGATATACTAAGAGAAACAGATAGAGAAGAAAAAAATAGAAAGACATAGTTTTCCTGGGTGACGGAGTTCCGGTATTTCAGGGAGTATATTGATGAAAACTTTGAAATTGCACATGATTTTGCTCCCGGCAAATTTGAACAGACAGAGGGCATCAAATATTGCAATGCTTGGTATGGAGATGTTTAAAGAAGGAAAAACTATGGTTTCTGATGATATGAGACCGGAATATCTTAGAAAAAGCCAGGCTGAAAGGGAGAGAAATGTGGATTAGACCCATGCTTCTTTCTGATGTGGAAGTAATAAGAAGCTTTAGAAAGCGATATTTTTCAGTGATGCCTGGAGCGAAAATAACATAAAAGACTCTATAGAATCTAAATTTCGATTACTGCATCGTTATTGAAGAAGACTATAGAGTCTTGGCATATATATTTTTCAGAGTAAATGAAGATGAAGCGGAGCTGTTTAGAATAGCTACCGATAAAGCAGTACAGAGGATTGGGCTGTGGACATAAGCTAATGAACTTTATGATTTCAAATCTTAGAGATATGAAAGTAAAAAGGTTTTTTTCTTGAGGTCAGATGTCTAAAATAAAGACGCCATAAGTCTGTATGAGCATTATGGTTTTTAAAGAAAGATAGGTATCAGAAAAGAATATTACTCTGATCCCCACAGATGATGCTCTGTTAATGGAAGGATATATAAAATGTTAGATATTTGTTTTATTAGGTACCGGGGGTATGATGCCGCTACCTTACAGATGGCTGACTTCAATGATGGCCAGATGTGAGGGAGTAAATCTTTTGATAGATTGCGGCGAGGGTACTCAGGTTGCCATAAAAGAGAAGGGATGGAGTCCGAAGCCTATAGATGTGATCTGCTTTACACATTTTCATGCGGATCATATAAGCGGTTTACCGACTTTTACTTACAATCGGAAATTGTGAAAAGACCACCCCACTCCTTATCATATGGTCCTAAGGGACTTGAAAGAGTTGTAAATGCTATGAGAGTTATAGCACCGGAGCTTCCTTTTGAAATTCAGTTCCATGAACTTAGAGAAAATGAGGAAGTGATAGATTTTGCACCTTATAAGATAGAAGCGTATAAGGTAAGTCATAGAGTAACATGCTACGGCTACAGAATTTCTATTGACAGAAAGGGCAAGTTTGATGCTGCCAGAGCAAAGGAGCTTGATATACCGTTAAAATACTGGAATAAATTGCAGCATGGTGAAACTATCACTGACGGAGATATCACATATACTCCCGATATGGTAATGGGAGAGGCAAGAAGAGGTATAAAGGTAAATTATTGTACAGATACAAGACCTGTTCCGATTATTGCAGATTATGCCACAGATTGTGATCTCTTTATATGTGAGGGTATGTATGGTGAAGATGAAAAGGAAGAAAATGCCAAAGAACATAAGCATATGACTATGATGGAGGCGGCAAATCTCGGAAAGACGGCAAATCCGAAGAGAATGTGGCTGACACATTATTCACCGTCAATGAATAAACCGGATGAGTATATCGATAAGCTGAAAAAAATCTGTCCGGTTATAGAAACCGCAAGAGATGGATGGAGTGTAGAGCTTGGTTATGAAGAAGAGTAATGTAAAAATACTTGCAATAGAAAGTTCATGTGATGAGACTGCGGCAGCAGTTGTGGAAGACGGAAGAAAGGTGCTTTCAAATGTTATCTCATCACAGATAGACTTGCATACAATATACGGAGGAGTAGTCCCTGAGATTGCCTCCAGAAAAGCATATAGAAAAATATAAATTTTGTCATAAAAGATGCATTGAAAGAGGCAAATGTTACCTTTGATGATATAGATGCAATAGCTGTTACATACGGACCGGGACTTGTAGGTGCATTGCTTGTAGGAGTAGGCGAAGCAAAGGCACTTGCCTACGGCCTAAACAAACCTCTTATAGGTGTACATCATATAAAGGGCATGTGCTTGCAAACCTTATAGAACATGAGGAGCTTAAACCTCCTTTTGTATGTCTTATCGTTTCAGGCGGTCATACTGAAATAGCGATTGTAAAAGATTATAATGATTTTGAGATAGTTGCGACAACCAGAGATGATGCGGCAGGGTGAGGCATTTGACAAGGTGGCAAGAAGTGTGGGACTTGGATATCCGGGAGGTCCGAAGATTGATAAGGCGGCTAAGCTTGGAAATCCTCATGCGATAGAATTTCCAAAGGCAAGAGTAAATGATTCCAAATATGATTTCAGCTTTTCAGGTGTAAAGTCTGCCGTTTAAATTATCAAAATAAGGCAAATATGACCGGTGAAAAGATAAATGTAAATGACTTTGGTAGCTTCATTTTCAAAGAGCTGTTGTAGAGGTTTTGTGGAGCATACCATTGAAGTTGCAAAGGATTACAATATAAAGAATGTAGCTATGGCAGGTGGCGTGGCTTCAAATACCGCACTTAGAAGCTTGATGGAAGAAAAATGCAGTGAAGAAGGATTGAAAGCTTCACTTCCTTCACCGATATTTTTGCACAGATAATGCAGCAATGATAGGTGTAGCCGCATACTTTGAGTATTTAAATGAAAACTTTAAAGATTTGACACTTAATGCGGTGCCGAATCTGGAACTGTGATTTTAAAAAGTATTTATGATATTGGAATATGATTATGAGAAGTACGCGATAATACTTGCAGCGCAGCGGCAAGAGATTTAGTGCCAAGAAAAAGAAACAGTTTGTAGAGCTTTTTGACAAGCCTTTATTATACTATTCTTTAAAAAGCCTTCTAGTGAAAAGTAATACGGATGATATAATTGTAGTCACTTCAAAAGATGATATTGATTTTGTAAGAGAAGATGTCATAAAAAGATATGGATTTTCTAAAGTAACAAGTATTGTAGCCGGTGGTGATGAAAGATATGATTCCGTATACAACGGTTTAAAAGAAGCCATAGGCGATATCTGCTTGATACATGACTCTGCCAGAGCAATGATAAGTGTGGAGCTTATAAACAGATGTATAGAAGAGACTGTTAAATATAGGGCGGTTGTCCCTGCAGTAACCCCGAAAGACACTATAAGAGTGCGAGACGGAGAATTTGGCGGTGAGACAATTGATCGAAATACACTTTGTATTATCCAGACCCCGCAGTGCTTTGATATAGCTTTAATAAAGTCTGCATTTGAAAGGCTGTATAAAACCGATTATAAAACTCTCGGAATCACAGATGATGCGATGGTGGTTGAGAAATTTACCGATACCAAGGTAAGATTGATAGAGGGTGATTATAAAAATATAAAGGTAACCACACCTGAGGATATAGTGATAGCTAAGGCGTTTTTGGACGCCCGGAACTTTTTATAGTGATGGATTAAAAGCCGATGCAGCCTGTGGTTGCGTTGGCTTTTTGGGTATTATGTCAAGTGTCGGGGGAGTTCAACTTCACAGCCGAATTTGAGGAAAATATGAAAGTTAATATGAATATTATTGTCGGCGGAACGGATGATATATTGATAATATACTATCTGCTGCAAGAACGGTAAGAAAAGAAATGAAAAAAACTTTTGAAAGCGTTGAGATAGAGGCATTGCAGAAGATGGATATTTGCGTTTGTCTTAGCGGAAATGTATCAAAGTATTATCCGAAATCAGGAATTTATCAGGCAAGATACTATTCTAAAGCTAAGAAATTTATGGTATATGTTCATTTTAGCTTAAATGAGTGGGATTCAAAAAAGATAGAAAGTGTAAGAAAGTTTCTTAAAATGTATAAGGACTATCTTTTAGAGCTTTCGGATATCATTAAGATGAAAACGATGAAGTATAAAGTCGATTTTGATAGCAGGTGTTATGAAGATGGGATTAAAAGGGTGTTTGGGAATTTGTAGATGATTTTAGATTTGAATTTGGTGAAGGAAGATATGATTGGCAAAATTGTAAAAGTTAAAGTTGATCGTAAGCTTGGGAGTGCTCATCCTGATTATCCTGAACATATTTATCCAATCAATTATGGTTATATTGAAGGAATAATCGCTCCTGATGGGGAAGAACAAGACGTATATATACTTGGGGTTGATAAAGCAGTAGATGAATATGAAGGAGAATTAATTGCTGTTATCAAAAGGGACGATGATGCAGAAGAAAAATGGGTTATTGCTCCAATAGGAATAAAGTTTACAGTAGAAGAAATTGAAGAAGCTGTTAGATTTCAAGAGAAATATTTCAAGTCTCATATTGAAATGTCATGATCAAATCTAAATTTGTTGAACGTGGCATACTATAAGTTTCCATGAGACAAAACCTATAAAACTTGTACGGATGTTGTAGGGTAGGAAAATGAAATCTTCCTCTATACTAAAAAATAAACCGAAAAAGAAAAGGGAGGGATTTGAAATGAATATTATCAAGTCGTTTAACAATACGATTGATTATCTTGAAACAGTTCTCGATGATGAAATTGACGAAAAGAAAGTAACTCAGTTATCAGGATACTCTTATTCAATGTTCAGTCGCTTGTTTTCTATTCTGACCGAAACAACGCTCTCAGAATATTTAAGAAGCAGAAGATTGACGGAAGCAGCCGTTATATTAAGAAATACGGATGAAAAAATTATTGATGTTGCTTTCAAATTTGGATATGAGTCATCAGATTCATTTTGGAACAGCATTTTAAAGAAATTTTCATGGATTTACTCCTTCTGAGGTAAGAAATGGAAAACCGTTCAAATTAGTATCACGAGTGCAATTAGCACTAAGTGTAAGAGGAGGAAGAAGCATGAACATTACAATTCAAAAGAAACAAGCATTTACAGTTGCAGGTGTAAATGAACAAAGCATCAATTCATCATTATGTCCGAGTGTATGGAATAAGCTATATAAAAAATATAGCTACGATGAACTTGCAAGTTTGGGAAGCGGTCAAAGTATGGGCGTTTGTCATGATGTAGAAAATCCAAGCAAAATAAACTACATGGCAGGCTATATTGTTAATGATGTAGACAAAGCCATAAGCATGGGGTTAGATGTTTTGGAAGTGGAAGAAGCAGAGTATGCCGTTGTAGAGTTAATAGGAAGTGTTCCGGATTGTATTCATAACGGATGGAAATATGCGATGGAAGTATTTTTCCCTGAGCATGGCTATGTACATTCAGGTAAACCTGACTTTGAATATTATTACGAAGGTGATATGGATAGTAAAGACTATAAAATGGAACTTTGGATTCCTATAACTAAAGCTTAAAAAAACGGTATGTCTAAATAATCGAATAGTGTAAAAACTAAGCACATAACTTTAAGATTATAGAATCTTTCAGATATGTGCTTTTTTCGTATTCAGTAATTTTGTTGGAAAAGTTGTAGTAAAAGCTTGAAGAATCTGCGAGTACCAGTAGTGGAGCAGATACAGAAAAGAGTTTTTCTACATGCCGGGACTCAAAAATATGGACTGAATATGAAAAAGTACAGTAAAATCTATATTAGAAATATTATCGGAAATATTCCGGGAGAGGAACTAAAGGATGAAGATAGATATAGTTAAAACGAGAGAGTACTACAATTCATTGTCCTCAGGATTGCTATGTGACTGTGATTACTGTAAGCTTTTACTATGCTAAGTCAAGAAAAGAATTTTTCGGAATTGGCATTATGGCTGGATAAATATGGTGTCGATATCGAAAAACCCTTGAGGTTATGTAGCCTTTGAACCGGATGAAAGTGGGATGCTTTGATTATATCGGAGTACAGTATATTGTTTTTGGTACTTTTTTTCAAATGATAATTCATATTATGTTGAGATTTTAACATAAAGATTGCAGATTCACATCCAAATACCGGAATTAGTGATGAACATTTTGTTCTGGAAGTAATCCCTATGAATTCTATGAAATTATCTATTAAGGGATAATTCGGGTTTGTAGAAATAAAGTATGTGAATTTACGGAGGTAAAGAAAATGAAAAATAAGAGAAATGTCTCTTTACTTAATAGTGATAATTCTAGCTTTTTATGTGTTACCTGTTTTTAATTAATGATACAGGAACCGGTATATTCTTCTTACTAATTTTAATTCGATTATTTGTTTTTTAACTTCTCTAATTTATGGGATTAGACATTCTTTTAACTTGATATTTTTATTGCTAATTATGATACTCTTTGTTCCGACTATATTTTATATTTTTATAATGAAAGTGCAGCTGTTTATGTATTGATATACGGTATAATTGCAACAACAGGAAATCTTTGGGAAGCTTTAATTAAAAAAATGAGTAATTAAGAAATCCCTGTTTACTCGGTCAGTGATAAATTTAGTGAGGTTCATTTTATGATAGAAGAAAATAAAGAAATAGTGGTAATAGATGAAACAACAATTAAAAAGTAAGATTTATTATTTAAGAAATCAAAAAGGTTATGCTTGATTTTGATCTTGCTGAAATTTATGGGTATTCACCAAAAGATTTAATGAACAAGTTAAAAGAAATAACGAAAAAAATTTGATGATGATTTTATGTTTCAATTGACTGAAGAGGAAATATCTGAATTTCAAGGTCGCAAAAATGCGACCTTGAACAAAGGAACAGGTAGAGGAAGCAATATAAAGTATAAACCTTATGTCTTTACGGAACAGGGTATTTATATGCTTATGACTGTATTAAGAGGAGAACTTGCTGTTAAGCAAAGCAAGGCTTTAATACGAATGTTTAAGCAGATGAAAGACTTTATTATTGAGAATCAAGACTTTTATTGGTTCAAAAGAATTGTTGCAAATTGCAGTACAGACAAACCAAAAATACAAAGGATATTGCAGAAATAAAATCTCAAATGGCTACTAAAGAAGATTTGAAAAAGTGATGGAAAAATTTTCATAGATCCGGACACCTATAAAGCATTTCTCTTTGATGAATGGAGATAAGATTGAAGCTGATGTTGCCTATACAAAAATATATAAGTCTGCAAAGAAAAGTATTTTATGTGATAGATAACTATATAGGCTTAAAAACATTAGAGCTGCTAAGAGCTGCAAAAAGATAATGTGAAGTCATCATATTTAGCGATAATGTTAGAAATAAAGATATGCTTACAAAAAGTATCTTTAAATGATTTTTATAAGAGATTACCCTAACATTAACTTAAAAATGAAGATTGCAGGTAAAAAGTATCATGATAGGTATATTTCAACAGACTATGGAACAGAAAATGAAGCCTTTTATCTTTGTGGAGCATCATCGAAGGATGCAGGAAATAAAATCTCAAGTATTACCAAGATAGAAGAATCAGCAAAGGATTTGTATCATACAATGTTTGGTGGAATGTTAAACAATAAAGATTTGAAAATTTAGTATGTAAATAATAAATTAGACAGTTATATGAGCTTTAGCAGGGTGCAAGAAGTATAAAATTGGTGAAGGACTTATACAGTATGGAATTGAAATTGGAAAATACAGAATCGGAAAGAACACATGAACTGGCAAATCTAATCAGAGCTTATAACAGAGCCAATAGAGAACAGTCTAAAAGTGAACCTCTTAATATTTACTTGGAAGATGAAAAAGGAAATTTGGTTGCAGGAATGGTAGCGGAGACTTTTGGGAATTGGCTTGAGATTGAATATCTGTATGTCAGTGATAGTTTACGTGATCAAGGACTAGGCTCAATGATCTTAGAAATGGCGGAAAATGAGTCAAGAAATAGAGGCTGTAAGTATTCATTTGTGGATACTTTTAATTTTCAAGCACCGAAATTTTATGAAAAACATGGTTATAAAGAGGTGTTTACATTGAAAAAATATCCTTATACAGGGGAGAGATACTATTATACAAAAGAGTTGTGATTTGAAATGCAGTTTGGAAGTGGATTGTTTACTATGATAAACAGTATAGCTAAATCATGGTTTACCAAGGTTAGTGAATTTTTAGTTGTTATGGAGGTAAGTAAAATAATGAAAACATATCAGGATATAAACAAAGAAACTATTGACAGATGGGTTGAGGAAGGTTGGGAATGGGGGAAACCAACTTCACATGATGCATATATCAGTGCGAAAAATGGAGAATGGAAAGTTTTTCTTACTCCTACATTTCCGGTTCCACATGAGTGGCTGGGAGATTTAAAAGGAAAGAAAATCTTAGGTTTAGCATCAGGTGGTGGTCAGCAAATGCCTATATTTAATGCTTTAGGGGCAGAATGTACTGTGCTTGATTATTCTTCAAAGCAAATAGAAAACGAATTTTTAGTTGCTGAAAGAGAGGGCTATAATATTAAAGCAATTGAAGGTGATATGACAAAAATTTTGCCTTTTGAAAATGAAACTTTTGATATAGTGTTTCATCCTGTTTCAAACTGTTATGTTGAAGATGTACAACATGTTTTTAACGAAGCATATAGAGTTCTGAAAAAGGGTGGAATTCTTCTTGCAGGTTTAAATAATGAGATAAACTACATTGTGGATGACGAAGAAAAAAAGAAATTGTTTGGAAAATGCCTTTTTAATCCATTAAAAAGATAAAGCGGCTAAAGAATATATGATTAAAGGAAATTAGGAATTCAGTTCTCTCACAATATAACTGAGCAGATAGGGTGGACAATTAAAGGCAGGGTTTACTCTGCTTGATATATATGAAGATACAAACGGTTCCGGTAGGTTGCATGAAATGAATATTAAAACATATATTGCAACTAAATCAGCTAAATTATCGAAATAGATAAATTTAGAATTTTAGGAGATGTTGGTATGGATTTTAATAAGTTTGATTCCTGAATTATCAGTTTTTGATATTCTTCAAAACTAAAAAAATTTTACAAAGAATTAGGATTTAAAAATAGAGTACGAACGACAGAAAAGAGAAATTTATTTTTATGTCTTTTCAAGATAGTCAGTTTATGTTTGAACAAATTCATGATGAGGGTGGAATACAGGAGAATTAATTTATCCTTTAGAAGAGGAATAAATTTTTCCATAGCAGTTGATGATATTGAAAACTATATACATTAGTTAAAAACAAAAATTAGAGATTTACAAAAACTGACTAAAAGTGTATATTTGGTTAACGGAATAGAAGAAATAGATGGAGTTCTGATCCAAGATCCAAATGGATATTTATTGAGATTTACAAAACTGATAACTTCCAATTTTAGGGGTGTTTGATTGTGTCAACAATTAAAAATTGAAAAACCTTAGTTTCTCTATATTATGGCTATGAAAACTCTATATTTGAAAATGTATCATTTTCATTTGATACGAACTGGAAAAACAGGGTTAATAGGAAGAAATGGAATTGGAAAAATCAACACTATTTAAGTTACTTTTAAACCAAGAAGTTTATAGTGGAAAAATCAGCAAAAGTGTTGACTTTTATTAAATTCCCACCCAATTTAAGTGATACTTCAAAAATTAGGGATTGAGTTATATAAAGAACTAATATCAGATGAGGAAGAATGGAAATTATTTAGAGAACTTAATTTGCTAAATGTAGATGAGAGTCTTGTTTACAGAAAGTTTGAAACACTTTTCTAAAGGAGAACAAACAAAAAAATCCTTTTTAGCTATTTTTGTTTACAAGAGAAGATGGGTTTTTACTTATAGATGAACCGACTAAACCATTTAGATATGGACGGAAGAAAAAAATTGTCAGTGAATATCTGAAAAAAGTAAAAAAGGGTTTTTGCTTATATCTCATGATAGAGATTTTTTTAGATGGCTGTATCAATCATGTTATTTCTATTAACAGGAATTCTATTGATGTTCAATCGGGAAATTTTACATCGTGGTATGAAAATAAATTGATGAAAGACCAATTTGAAATCGGTGAAAACGAGAAATTAAGAAAAGATATTAAACGATTAAAAGAAGCTGCAAGACAAAAGTCAGATTTGGTCTGATAAAGTTGAAAATACTAAAAACGGTGTGAAAGTATCAGGCGTAAAACCGGACAAGGGACATATAGGTCATCAATCAGCTAAGATGATGAAAAAAATCTAAGAATTTGGAGAATAGACAAAAATAAGGCAATAGAAGAAAAACAAAAGTTTACTGAAAAGATATTGAAACAAAGGAAAGACTATTATTGCATCCGTTACATCACCACAAAAATCCTCTAATATCAGTTTGCGATTTATCATCACATTATGGAGAAAGGCAGATATTAAGTAATGTAAGTTTTGAGATAAAAGCAAGGTGATATAGTGGCGATATATGGGGGTAATGGTAGCGGAAAATCAACTTTGATTAAAAATTTTTATTAAGGTTACATCATGAGTATTCAGGTGATGTAAAAATTAGCAAGTGATTTAAAAATATCATATATTCCTCAGGATACATCAAATTTAACGGGTAGCCTAAATGAGTATATTGAAAAGCCAAGGTGTTGATGAAACATTGTGCAAAAACAATTCTTAGAAAATTAGATTTTGCAAGAGAATTATTTGAAATGGATATGAAGAACTATAGCGATGGACAAAAAGAAAGTTTTAATTGCTGTAAGTTTATCAAAGCCTGCTCATATATTTGTTTGGGACGAACCACTGAATTATATAGATGTAATATCAAGAATACAGATTGAGGAAATTATAAAAGAAGCAAATCCTACACTCATATTTGTAGAACACGATAAGAGGTTTGTAGAAGATATAGCTAATAAAATAATACGATTATAAACTAAATAACAACTTCCAGGTTTACTAGTCTTGGTAAATTTGAAGTTAAGGGGATATTATATGTTATATGTTTTAACTAGTTTAATTTTTGGGTTTAGGTAGTTGGATAATTCCATTTATTAAACAGGGAAACAAAAGATAGAAAAAAATAATTTTAAGTTTTTACATTGTGCTTATTGTCAATATTTGTTCAAAATACTAATGATGAAAAAAATTATGGTGATGAATGGACTTTAATAGTAGATGCCTTAGAGCCTTAACAACTGTCATTCCAGTTTTTAATTATAGGAACAGTAGTAGTAAATTTACTAGAAATAGAAAAATCCACGGTCTTATAGATTAACAATTCCAGTTTGCTAAACTCGGTAATTAGAATTAAAAATATAATTATAAAAAAACAATGAAGGAGATATAAAAGTATGAAATTGAAATTAGAAAACACTGAATCGGAAAAGAACGCATGAACTGGCAAATTTAATAAGAGCATACAACAGAGCCAATAGAGAACCTTCTAAAAGCGAACCACTTAATATTTATTTGGAAGATGAACAGGGGAATTTAGTTGCAGGAATGGTAGCGGAGACTTTCGGGAATTGGCTTGAGATTGAATATCTGTATGTCAGTGATGATTTACGTGGACAAGGAATAGGCTCAAAGATTTTAGAAATGGCGGAAAATGAGTCAAGAAATAGAGGCTGTAAGTATTCATTTGTTGATACTTTTAATTTTCAAGCACCGAAATTTTATGAAAAACATGGTTATAAAGAGGTGTTTGCCTTGAAAGAATATCCTTATACGGGGGAGAGGTACTATTATACAAAAGAGTTGTGATTTGAAGTGGAAGTAGGAATGGAATCTTAACACATGAAAGATTTAGGTGAGTCAAGTTTCGGCTCACCTTTTAAAAATTTGTATCTAAGAGATATTTTTTGCTATTGAAGATATTTTTTGTAAATATAAGTTTCTTTTTTCTTGTGTGACAGATTCTACCTGAGTGAGGGTGGTTAATTTAGCAGGGTGTAATACCGCATTGCTTTAAAAATCTGATTTTTTAAAACCTTACCGTAATCATTAGAGAAAGGCAGTATAATGGCAGGAGCATTCATAGTAGTGATAATCCACGCGGATTTACCCTTTAAATGCCCTTCAAGTCCTATTTTTCTTATAAGAATAAGCAAAAACCTGATACAAATACTCTGTCGATAAATCCCTTTAAAACAGCAGGCATACCTGACCACCATATTGGAAAGATAAAGATAAAGCTTATCGGCTTCTGTGATCATATCACGATACTTTGAAGTCTCAGGATTTTTGACAGATCACGCCTTTTATTTTTCTTCGTCAAAATTCAGTACAGGATCAAAATTTTTTCTTTATATAAGTCAATTGTTTTTAACCTTATGCACAGACGGGATAGAGTTTTCTACTTGCTTTTAGTATCTCATGATTAAAAACTTTTACAATCCGGATGTGCGTAAATAATTAAAATATTCATTGTCTTTCTCCTTTAATATATATTTCAAAGCATACTTCTTATTGTGTTTTTATGGTTTCATTATCAAGCTCGTTTCCAATCAGGCTTCCCGGCTATTATTGCCAGTCCTGAAATAAAAACTCCAAAAAGTGAAGAAGTGACTCGGATTCACTGTTTGTAAAATTTTCCTCTTTTCTAAGTAAAATAACCACCTCCTTAAACCTTAAAAAGCCCGGAAAATCTGAGGTATCTGAAATTGTTTTATCAGTGAATTTCATATACTTAAACGGAAATTTGATAAATAATGCCTCAAAGAAATTCGGATATTTTTGGCAAAATTTATAAGATTAACACCCATTTGAATAAGCTGCGCTTTGGCATTTTGGCTTATATCCACATCCTTAATAAGTTCACCGTCAAGAAGTGTGGAGATATGCTTTAAGACTGTATTTAAATAATTTTCCTTGCTCTCAAAATGTCTGTAAGGCGTTCCGTGGGTTACGCCACAGGATTTTTTGCTACAGTTCTAAGTGATATACTGTCAATGCCGTTTTGCTTTATTTCTCAACACCTGTTAAAAATAAGGTTTTCCTTTAATTTTGTCAGTATCCCTTTTCATATATTTCCTTTCTAAAAAGTATACACTGTCTACATATGAAGTATACACTGTCTACTTTTATTGTCAAGAGGAAATATGATTTCGGAACAGATTTTATAGAATTAAAAGTAATTATGATATAATATAGTTATATAAGAGCGATTAAAAAAATATAATTATGGAGGAATACTATGCTCAGAGTGTGGTTTGGTGACAGAGATAATGTAATATATAATACATCGGTATATTTTTAGAAACAGATATAAAGACAGCTGGATTACAGATGAATTTGCAAGAGCCGCTATTAAAGATATTGACAGATCTGAAGTTTTGGATGCAAATACTATTCAAAGTCCGGTTTTAGGGCAAATTCCGCCGGATAAATTGTCAGGTGGCGTAAAGGCCTTGATTCTGATGAAAAATGAACCCGGGTAAGACATTTAATGCTTCCAAACTGTGGAGATAATTGTGCAAAATGGATACTAAAAGCTTGGAAAAGAACAGAATTTCACAATAGCCCTAGATCATATAATGGATTTCGGAAAAGAAGACTTTGAAATTCGTATTTTAAATGATAGAAAACTAATAGTGCATAATATGAGAGAGTTTTTAGATGCGGCGGATAAATATCTTAAGGAGAATATGCAGTAATGGTTGGTAGGGTAAGTATTAAGATAAGTAATCAAAGAAACACTTATAAATTCACACTGAATCGTAATATTACTATTCTTTGTGGAGACAGCGGCACAGGAAAGACCACATTGTATGACATGATTAGAGATTACAATAATATGGGAAAAGAAAGTGGAGTAAAGATTAGCGGTGGAAATATTGTAACACTGGAAGGAAGAAATTGGGAAGACGAGCTTGATAAATTGAGTAACGCTGTTGTAGTGATTGATGAAGGAAGCAAGTTTGTTTTTTCAAAGGAATTTGCAAGCAAGGTAAAGGGGTGCGATAATTACTTCCTAATAATAACAAGAAGTTATCTTTCACAGTTGCCATATAGTGTTGATGAAATATATCGTATTAAGGGTACCGGAAAGAACAAAGAATTTGAGAGAGTTTATACTGATATTGATAAATTTTATGATAATCCTGATCCAAATAGATTTCCATTCATGCCGGATATTATTATTACAGAAGACAGCAAGTCCGGATATGAGTTTTTCTTAGATACTGTAAAAAAATACAAATATAAAATGTGAAGCAGCAGGAGGAAAGTCTAAAATTAAAGGACTTTTGAAAAAAATATAAGAGTTCTAATATCATTATTGTAGCAGATGGTGCTGCCATTGGTTGTGAGATGGAGAGTCTTGTAAAGAACAAGAACTCAGTTACGGTAAGTTAGCATTATTTTTGCCGGAGTCCTTTGAATGGCTGATTTTAAAAATCAGGTATATTTGGAAAGCAGTGCAGGATAACGGAGGCCTATAGTTTATGCTGACAGTAAAAAAATATGAGAGCTGGGAACAATATTTTACAGATTTATTGATAAATTAAGTGAAAAGGATTCTTATAAGAAATATAGTAAAGTAAAAAGTTACCTGTATACTATATACAGCGGATCATAAAGAAGAAAATAATGATCAGATTCCACATATTGTTGGATAAGTAAGGTGTAATATGAAAAGTAAATTATATTTTTACTAATTATGATAATGTGTCATTCTCAGGATGTAAGAGAAATGATAATACTACATCAACAAGAGGGAACAGAAAGTACAACTACCAAAGACAGTATTCATAAAGCTATTGATAATGACAGCACCACAGAAAAACACTGAGGAAAGTGTTGTATCAGCTTTCAGATTTTATAAACCTGAGGGAAATACACTTTTTACCCGTTTTATTACTCCAAAGGGATATAAAAGAGTGGAAGTGGATGAAGGAAGCTTTGCAGATTTTATAGGGAATTATCCGCTTGAGCCTGACGGTACCCTGTGTATTACTTTGGATAAGAGGGAAAAGGGCGGAGAAGGTCATGTTGCAGTATTTTTATGGAAGTGGCGGAAGAAGACTTACTGCAGTGCAGACAGTATTATGAGAATATATGCCGAATATCTGTATAAGAGCGGGAGACATGAGAAGCATCAACTTTCATTTTGTAGACGGATTTGTATGTGATTATAATCACTGGAAAACAGGGGTATAGAGGAAGTTTGCGAATGACAAGCCTTACTGGGAGCAAAGGTCTTTCATCTGATGACAGTGAGGAAACTCTTCAAAAATATTTGCGCATTGTCGTATTCTGTCCACTCTGTCTATGGAAAATGAATCAAGACCCGTAGATATATCAGAGCTTAGTAGGAGATATTTTTATAAAGGGTGGAAGCCTCGAGATGTGGTGATGGTAGCAGATATCTGCGGAAAATGAAGCTGAGAAAGTAGGCATTTTTGTTTCGCACAGGGCTTTATGCCGGCACAAAAGCTTTCATATAATCGCAAAACCTCGCTCACAGGAAGATCCGTGATTATGAAAGGAGATAACTTATCCATTTATAACACAGAGTATACATTTGATGAAGGCAGCTTTATGAGATTAAATTATTTTTGATTAACTCTAAATATAAAAATACCATATTTACACAACTATATGAAAAATGGTATACTATGAATGCAACAAAAATAATGCCTTGAAGGGTATATACATATACACTTATTAAGAGTGACGGAGAGTAATGATTCAGGATGTCACGGCAACCTCTTTAGGAAGGTGCCAACCTGAGCGAGAAATCGAGCAATGAGTGAAAACCTTAGTCCACCATTTGGTGGGCTTTTTAGATATCGGCTTTATAAAAGATGGTTTATATTCTAAGGTTTATATATAAGTGTAAAGATAGAGAGAAATGAAAGAGAGAAGACTTTTTACTCAGAGTCGAAGTTACTGGCAGGACATCCTGATAAGATGCGATCAGATTTCAGATGCAATATTGGATGCTATTTATGCAGACCCGAATTCAAGAGTGGCTTGTGAGACTGCTACGACTACAGGTATGGTACTTGTAATGGGAGAAACTCATCAAAGGCAACTGTTGATATTCAAAAAGATAGTTAGAGAAACTGTAAGAGAAATAGGTTATGACAGAGCAAAGTACGGCTTTTGACTGTGATACTCGTGCAGGTGATTGCAGCACTGATGAGCAGTCAAGGATAGCAATGGGTGTAGATAAGGCGCTTTGAGTCAAGAGGAGCATATTGATAAAAAGGATGAGGACAACGGTGCAGTGACCAGGGACTTATGTTCGGATATGCTATAGATGAAACAAAAAAGAGTTTATGCTATACCCTATATATCTTGCACATAATCTTGCAAAAGAGACCTACACAGGTAAGAAAAAGACGGTACACTTAAGTATCTTAGACCGACGGCAAGACACAGGTTACGGTAGAGGCGATGAGGGAGGTAAGTCTGTAAGAATAGATACAGTCGTACTTTCTTCCACACAGCATGATGAGGATGTGAGCGAGCAGATTCATACGAGATATAAAGAAATATGTGTTTGATGAAATAATCTCCACAGGATATGGTCGATGAGAATACAAAATACTTTATAAATCCCACAGGTAGATTTGTTATAGGTGACCACACGGAGACTCCGGACTTACAGGAAGAAAGATAATAGTAGACACTTACTGGGCGGTTATGTGCAAGACATGGCGGCGGTGCTTTCAGGTAAGTGACAGTACTAAGGTGGGGATGTATCGGCAGCTTATGCAGCAAAGATATGTTGCAAAGAATATAGTAGCTGCGTGACTTGCATGTAGATTCAGTTATCTTATGCTATCGGTGTGGCTCATCCCATCTATTTCGGTAGATACTGGAACAGGAAAGATAAGTGACAGTGCACAGTAGAGCTTATCAGAAAGCATTTTGATTTAAGACTCACCGCAATCATAAAGATAGCTCGATCTTAGAAAGCCTGCTTTTCGCCAGACTGCGGCTTACGGACATTTTGAAGAGATGATTTGAGTTCTTCCATGGGAAAAGACTTGATAAGGTGAAGAACTTAAGAAGCGCCATCTCGATGAAAATCGGCCCGGTTTATTTTTCGATATTTTGCCTTTATAATAATCATACCGTCTATACTCTCATATACAGTATGAATTATGATACTACGGGTAATATAGGTATCTGGCTTACCATTCTTGTAACCATAATAGATATTGTGGCGGTAGTATGTGGTTGGATTTATAAAAGAATCCTTTGTTCCTCCGGATAAATTGCAACCGCCACAAAGAGTGATAGCAGACGGAGATTTGGACTATCAATTGATGAAAAAGATTTTCGGAAATCCCTTTTTATATAATGATTTTTGAGAGAATGAGAATCAAGTTAAAGGAAGATGAAGAAGAAAAAGCTCTGAAAGATGCGGCAAAAGAGCTGGTAAGTAATATTTCATGATGTAAAAGACACCGCTTACAGCAATAAGAGGATATGTGAGGAATACTTGACGGTGCGTTGCTCTCACCTCAAAAGACAAGAGATTACCTGAATACGATATATCACAAGACAAATGATATGACTTCATTGATTGACGAGTTGCTGTATTATTCTCAGGTTGCAGAAAACACATGTCCTATAAATACGAAAAGATTTATGTAAAAAGAATTTTTGATGACTACAAAGGATTTGTATCTGGAACTTGGAAACAATAAAATCAAATTTGAGTATAAGGTTAATGTCGATATACTGTTATAGATATGGATAAGGAGCAGATAAAGAGAGCCTTAAATAATATCGTTTCAAATGCTGTGAACATATGACAAGGAAGAGCCTGAAATCCATTTTTAGAGCAACAGAAACGTCGGATGCAATAAAACATACAAATCTCGGATAACGGCAGAGGGATAGACGAAAAAGATTTGCCGTATATATTTGAGAGATTTTAGAAGTGATGTCAAGAAATACTAAACTTGAGGTAGTGGTATAGGACTTTCTATTGTAAAAAGTAATAGAAAATCATGAAGGAAGTGTTGCAGCTATGTCTAAACCCGGTGTAGGAAACAGAGGTTGGCATAGAGTTAAAGAAGCAGGAGATATAAAATGGGCAAAAGTTCTTATAATAGAGGATGAAGCAAGTATAGCTGAGCTGGAGGGATTATTTGGAAATATCCGGCTTTTGAGGTCGATATTTCAACTGACGGTAAAGAATGACTTGAAGAGCGTTAAATGAAGACTATGAGTTGGTATTATTGGATTTGATGCTGCCCGAGTTGACGGATATGAGATATGTAAGCAGATAAGAGCTAAAAGAGATACCTATTATCATGGTCAGTGCAAAAAGAATGACATTGACAAGATACGAGGCCTCGGACTGGGAGCGGATGATTATATGACCAAGCCTTTTTCCCCAGTGAACTTGTAGGGCAAGAGTAAAGTACATATTAACAGATATGACAGGTCTGGCGTGTGTTCTAACGGCAAATATGACATTGTAGAAATCAGAGATTTGAAGATAGATGCAGTCTCCAGAAGAGTTTGCTATGGAGAAGAGAAAACACTGACTGCAAAAGAGTTTGATACTCTACTTCCTTGCAAAACATCCGAACAAGGGCATATCCAAAAGAAAGACCTCTTTAGAAGTATGGGGGTTTGAGTCAATGGGTGATATTTCAACAGTTACTGCACATATCAAAAATATCAGAGAAAAATAGAGCAGACAGTTCAAAACCTCAATTTATAGAGACTATTTGGGGATGTTGATATGATTTAGAGGATAAAGATAAGGGTCGACAAAGGTCGGCCTTCATATTTATACACAATAAAAATATTCAATAATTAGTACATACGTTGCAGCATAGAAGTGCAACCTCAAAGATTTGCTCCAAAACCACGCTGCAATAATTCCTACAATAAAGCTTATAAGTGCTGCTGATTTTGGACATTGTACGTATTTATATTGCGGGAAAAGTCACTACCGAAAGAGTTACACATGGTACATAGTATAAAAAGATCTGATAAAGGTGTTTTTAATCTTTTTCTCTATAATTGTAAGAGGAAGCACCTTTATCATATAGGGTAACTGCAAACATTATAAAAATATAGATCCATTTATTCATCGGCTACCTGTTCTTTAAAGGAAAGAATATTGCCTGAGAGCAGATATTATCACAGTCAAAAGTATTGTTTTTATTCCCCAGATATATGAAAAGACTCAAAGGAGATAGATAGCTGAGCGAAAGTGCCGATGATAACCAGTGAGCATTATCTTATCAGACCTTTGCCGCAGGAACTATTACTGCAACAAACATTCCGTAAAAGCGCCACGCTGAAAGCCGAAACCAACTCACAGGCAGTACATTCCTGCCACTGCACCGAAGAATGTACCGAATGACCATGCGGTGCGAGGCGACAAGCATTACACCGAACGTGAGTACGGATTTATATCTCCGCCTTGCAATGGATACGGCAAAGACCTCATCTGTCAGCATAGTGCGATTATAAATAGGTGGTGAAGAGGTATCCTTTCTTATTCTCTGGCCTCGCGGCAATACTCATTAAAAGATATCTATGTTTACATGAGAGTAATAACGGCGATTTCAATATACGTTGAAGATACGGGCACCATTGAAAAAGCTGGCATATTCTTCGCAGAGGCATTGTTTAGAAAACTTGCTATTAGTCCTTGAAACGGAGACAGCCCTGATTTTGTAGCCATTATTCCAAGTGAAATGATACGGCAAAGTATCCGAGAGCAACGGAATACTGTCTCTTAGACCTAAAAAGAAAATATCTTTATTTTTGCTGAATTTATACTCCATAAAAACCTTCTATAAAATGATGTATCTATTGTACCACAAAAATTGTATTGTGAGAGCAAAATTCACACTGATTTTTTATTATAAATCGATTTGGCAAAATCAAAAGCTTGCATTGTCTTTATTATAAAATGTTATGATTAAGCATCTTAGATGTGTTATGGACCTCAATAGTGATATTTGGGAGATATTAAAAATATCTATAAACTACGAAAAAGTATTTACTCTTTCATAGTTACGGCGTGACCACAGTATAAAGTCTTTTGACGATAAAATGATTGAGGGTTATATGAACAAAAGGTCAAATCAATACAAAACTTGGTCAGATAAGACAATCCGATGTTATAGCATCTCATGGTGAAATACAGGCGGTTGAATGCTCGGGTATAGTTGGTATGGCGGCAGTTTCGTAACAGACGGTATATCAAGGCTTTTGAAGAGAGAAAATCTCACAAAGGGCATCAGTGTAAAAATAGAGGATAATAGTTGATTTTCTGGATCCACATCATAGTTGCGTATGGACTTAGCATAAGTGCTATAACTCAAAAATCTAGAGACTATCCAGTATAAGGAGAAGTTTACCGGAATGGAAGTAAAGAAATAAATATATTCGTAGAAGGTGTACGAATACTAGACTATGGAGGATTTTGTGAGTCTAGAGCAGATTGATGCACAATCACCAAAAGTATGCTTTTATAACAGGAGCAAAAGCTTAGAAGCAAAAAGAATGGATAAATGAACTGAATGTGTTCCTGGTTCCTGACGGAGATACTGTACAACATATGACAATGACACAATGTCGGCAGCAAAGACATTGGCGGCTGAAGAAGGCGATGACATTGCATCTACGTAAGGCAACAGCACAGGATCATTGCGTGGTGCCAGAGGAAACTCAGGTGTTATATTTCACAGCTTAGAGGCAGCCAAGATATTAAAAGGAATCACCTGTTGTAGATGTGTTGAAATTGCACTTAGCTCTGATAAGGCAAGTGAGACTGCATATATAAGGCGTAATGGAGTCGAAAGAGGGTACACACTTACAGTATGCAAGAGCAATGGGAGAAAAGGCCCTTGAAATACATGACGAATATGATGATATTATCGCATTTTTGGAAGTTGCATTGCATATGCAGATGAGACTTTAAAGAAAAACACTGAGATGCTGCCTGTACTGAAGAAAGCCGGAGTGGTAGATTCAGGCGGTCAGGGACCTATGGTTATATCTACGGTATACTTGAAGGCCTTAAGGGAAATGTGATAGAGCTAGCGATGTGGTACTTTCGACAAAGTCTGAGAGCAGTGCAAACGGTGCCGCAAGAGAGGATATCGATACTTCGGATATCAAGTTCGATACTGTACAGGAGTTTATTGTAAATTTAAATAAGGAATTTACAGATAAGGATGAGGAGGAGTTTAAAAGAATTCTCTACATCAATCGGTGATTCACTTAGTGTAGCTGATGATGAAGTGGTTAAGATCTCATGTGCATACAAACGATCCGGGATTGGCTATTCAAAGAGGATTGACCTTCGGAGAACTTACAATCTTAAGATTGATAATATGCGTGAAGAGCATAGAGAGAGTTATCAAAGGAGTCGATCAAACTCTGAATCTCAAAAGCAGAAAAAGAAAATGGGAGTTATAAGCGTCAGTGTGTAGCGGACTCAACATCACCTTTTTAAAGAAACAGGAGTTGATGTGGTTGTTGAAGGCGGTCAGACAACGAACTGAGTACTGAGGATATCCTGAATGCCGTAGAGCACTGAACGCTGAAACTATATATATATTACCTAATAACAAAAATATTATTGGCGGCTGAGCAAAGTGCACTAAAATAGTTGAAGATAAGAAGTTAGTAATATCCTACCAAGACTATTCCTCAGGAAGTTACAGCGATGATAAGTCTTTCAGAGGACAGAAGCGCTGAGGAAAAATCTTGAAAATGCTACTGAAGAGATTTCAAATGTGAAGTCGGCTCGATCACCTATGCGGTAAGAAATACCACTATTGACGATGTTGAAATACATGAAAATGATGTTATGGCATTGGGAGACAGTGGAATAATAGGTGTAGATAAGAGCATTGATTCAGCTGTAGACAAGGCACTTGCAAATATGATTGATGATTCAAGTGAATTGGTATGCCTTTACTATGGCGAGGAAGTAAGTGAAGAGGATGCTACCAAATTATGCGGACGAATTGTTGGCAACATACGAGAATGTAGAGTTTGAATTACATTTTGGAGGACAGCCTGTTTACTACTATTTTCATATCGCAGAATAAGATTTTAACTAACTAGGTCTGGTCAACATCTGATTTGGCGACCTAGTTAAAACTTTGTAGGAGGTAGGCTTGATAGATATATCTGTAAAAATATAGGGCGTAGAGCAAAACAGCAGAATATTTGGAAAAGCGACATAAAAACGGTCAAAGACCTTGGAAACACTCACCCGATAAGATATCTGGAATACAAAGCTCCTACAAAAATTTCCGAAGTAAAACAAGGATGAAGAGGTAGTTATAAAAGGCTACTGTTACTAAAAAGCATATCAAGCTATCAGGTCCGAACAGAAAATAGCTGTAACGAAAGTTACAGACCTTTATTGATGTATTAGATGTATATAGGTATAACTCCCATACTTAAGGGCAACTCTAAAGCTGTGGGGAGAGCTATATTTTTGTGGGGGAAAATTTCAAAGAGAAGCAAGAATACGCTTGAACATCCTACTATTTATACCGTAGATGAATATGAAAAGAAGTATAGGTGGTTTTAAGCCCTATATATGCACTTTCACGGTGTGTATAAATAATAATGCAATGGAGAAGCTGATAAAATCGGCTTTTAAATATATAGATGACAAGGATTTTGAAGAATCTCTACCTGAGAGCATACTAAAAAGAGTTTTCCTTGGAAGACAGAAACAAAGCACAAGAAATATTCACTGATCCTATAAGTAAGTCAAGTCTTTTTGAATCTAGGTTGGCTTTTGATGATTTCTTCAGATTCTTATATGGAATGAAACTCTGAAAAATAAAAGGCTCAGAGTAAAATCATATAGTATCAAAAGAAATCAAATATTTGGAAGAAATAAAGTCCACCTGCCGTTTAAGCTCACCGATTCACAAAATAATGTGATAGATGAAATTTTAAACGATATGTCAAGAGGTGTGGTTACAAACAGATTGATACAGGAGATGTAGGCTCGGGAAAGACCGTTGTGGCTTTGATATGCCCATATATGGTCAGGTAAAATCGTTTTCAAGGTGTTAGTAGGTGCCTACCGAAGTTTTGGCAAAGCAGTATTTTAAATCCATGTCAGAGACCTTGGAGAAATTGGAAAATCCTCCCAAAATAGGGATTCTAAATATGGTTCTATGACAAAGAAAGAACATTTGGCAGTCTATGAAAAATAGAGTTGCGGAGATAGATATTGTGTAGGTACACATCATGCTCGCCAGAAGATGGAAATTTAAAATCTCGACCTTGTAGTAACAGATGAGCATCGCTTGGTGTAAGGCAGAGAAACAACCTTTCAGATAAGGGAGAGGATGTTCATGATTTGTAATGTCGGCTACACTGATACTGAGGACACTTGCAATTATACTTTATGCGATCTGATATTTCCACTAGAAACAACAAAACCTGTGGGCAGATTACCAATAAAGAACGCTGTTATAACGGAAAATGACAGAAAAGCTCATAGGCATATCACTTGAAATAGTAAAGGTCATCAGGCATATAATATGTCCCATGGTTGAAGAGAGGAGAACATCGAGGTGGAGAATGTAATAGATTACAGTAAGAAAATAGCAGATAAATTTCGCACAAAATTGTAAGATAGAAGTGTTGCATGGGAGACCGCAACAGAAAGAAAAGATGATATAATGTCTCGGTATGTAAATAAAGAGATAGATATTTTAGTTTCTACAACTGTAATCGAAGTTGGTGGATGTGCCTAATGCAACAGATTATGATTGAAAATGCTGAAAAAGGTTCGGACTTGCGACCTTCATCAGCTTCTCGAGGCAGAGTCGGAAGTAGCGAATTACAACTATGCTGGCATTTGTCGAACTTCAAATTCAAATATTGCAAAAAGAGACTGGAAATTATAGGAAATTCTAATGACGGATTTTATATTGCATCAAGTGGATCTTGTTTTAAGAGGCCCGGGAGCTTTTCGTCTTGCACAGCGGAGAACTTGATTTTGGAATTGCGGATATATACAATGACAATGATATATTTGAGATGGCAGTCTGTGATATGGTGAAAAGCGAGAATATAGGGGAAGAAGAAAGTAAAAAGCTTGAAGAAAGAATAAATAATCACATGGATTTACATTATAAAAGTTAGTACTTTAATAGAGTAGTATGGCTGAGAATAAAAAGAACCAAGAAAAAGAGGTAAAAGAGAAGAAGGAAAGGAAGTTTGTACTGTGTGGCGGTGCTTGGAATTGTATTCATAGCGTTATACTGTAAAAGCAAACACTTACAGAACAAAATTTTTCCATACATTAATAAACGTGCATAGATGCTTCGGAAAAACCGTTGATGAAGTCAGACAGGTGATGTCCAAGAGATAGATAATTTTGAGAGTAAAATAAAGATCAAGAGATAATAATGATGAGATAATAAAGGAAGTGATGGGTCTTGGCTTGTTGAGACTCTCATGCTTGAGGATTTATTACATCAGCAAAACAGTATGGCATGGATTGCAAATAAGAGCGGTGAAAAGGACTTGAAAAATCAAATCCCTCATTTACGGTGGATGACAACAAGTTTGAGGATACCGTTTCAAAACTGAGAGCGTTTGACGAGTCCAAATTTGTTGCGCCTGTAGATGCGAAAAATTTCGGATTTTGTTCAGGGTTCGATATCCATCATACCTGAAGTCGAGGGAAATACACTTGATGTAAAGAAGGCAAAAGAGTATATAAGAGTCAGCTCATCGTTTTAAACGATGATATAAATTGGATTATGAAGAAAACGACTTGTATGAAAAGCCGGCAAAAAGATCGGACGACCCTACACTTAACCTTGCACTTACAAATCTGAACAAGTATATATCTGCCAGAATTTCAATGATAAGCTCAATGTTTTTGAACGGCGATACTACACATAAATGGTTAACTGTAAACAGTGACGGATCCGTAAATATATCGGATGAGGGAGTCCATTTGTAAAGACACTCAAAATGCCTATAATACTCATAGGTAAGCCGGAAAACATTGAAGACATCTTACGGTCCTACTGTAACAATTTAGGTGATCATACGGATGGAAAAGTTGATGCGAAAAGGAAAAGGCAACTATAAAATCTCTTATCGAGGCAGAGACTCAAAAGAGAGAACCAGAGTTCTCAAGAAAGCGCGCTCACATCGTAGAGAATGATTACGGCACCATATGTTGCATAAAACCTTACAACTCAGCATATGTTTGTAATAAAGAACGGTTCAAAGGTACTTTGAGAGTGATTTTTATCGGGCAATGCTGCAAAGAACTGACTACACTCGTGCATTCTCTTACTTATAAGACCAGAAATGCAACTTTAAAGTGTGAAGGATATTCAACTCCGGTAGATTATTGGATGCCTTTAACGGAGGTATCGGCTGCTGCGATGCACCGTGAGACCGGCTGAGGTCAAGATAGGACTTGCGGTTCACACGGTTGTAAACCTCCGCTCGCACAGCAAAGCAATTATACGATTACTGGACAGCGGTTTTCCGTACTTTGCTACAATTTACACCGACTGTCGCCGGCCCCCGCAGCTACAGAATCCCTCATCTTCAAGTGAGAGCAGTGGGACAGAGGCTACTGTAGAGCCTTATAGGTGACACTACACAGGTGAGAAATCAAATCTGCTGTTGAAATAGGGACAGTAATAAATGAGAGTACTCTGGGAACCGCAAAGAAGCCTTATTTTAAAAACGCCAAGGGTACTTCCACAAGGCTCTGCTACCGATAAGATAAAAGAAACATTATTTAATATGATTTCAAATGAACTTATAACGCCACCTTTCCTTGATTTGTTTGCCGGAAGCTGGCTGAATAGGTATTGAGGCCTTAGTAAGTGCAAGGAAGCTATATTTTTGTGATATAGACAGAGAGGCTATAAGGTGCATAAGAGAAAACCTTGAGCACATTAAAGCTGATAGATAAAGCTACCATACTGAAGGGAAGTTTTGAAGCTAACTTAGAAAAGATAAAAACACATGGCAAGAAATTTGATATTGTTTTTATCGACCGCCACATCAAAAGGATTTGAAGATAAAGTTTAGATATTTTAACAATTCGACATTGATTGAGCGACATTGGTTATAATTGAAGAAGAATTTAAGACTGATACCACACATTTATCAAAGGATTGGTATATAGATAAAGTCAAAGAGTATAAGTCTAATAAACATATTTTTATGCATAAGCGAGGGTGACATGGCTAAAGCTATTTATCCGAAGCTTTGATCCTATTACTAACGGACATATCGATATTATTGAAAGAGCATCAAAGATGTTTGACGTTTATTGTAGGAGTACTTATCAACTGACCAAAAGATCCTCTTTTCACACCCGCTGAAAGAGGGACATGATAAAAAGTGTAGGGACATTTGCCTAATGTGGGAAGTTTTTAGAATTTGTGATTATTGGTGGATTTTGCAATGAGCAAAATTGTAATATATTGGTTAGAGGACTTAGAGTAATTACAGACTTGAATATGAATTACACTGCCCAGACAAACAAAATAATTGCACCGAATCTGGAAACTGTTTTTCAGGCTCGCTTGAAAATACTCATATCTGAGTTCGCGCATTGTTATGAAATTATGTATATACTGGAGATATCAGTCATTTTGTAAGAGACATATCAGAGAAATGGTAACGAAAAGATTGATTGAAAAAGGTTGAGGAGATCATGAGTAGAATTGAACAGGTGATAACTGAGATAGAAGAGTCTAGGAGAGGTGTAAACCGTTGCACTGTCCAATTCAATAATAAAGGTAACAAAGAAGAATTTATAGCTCATTGAACGAGTTGAGACAGGAGATACCTGAGGAGGTCACACAGTCACAAAAAGTTATACAATATGACAGCATTTTTAACAGATGCACAGAGCTGAGAAGCTTATACTGATGCAAATATTCAAAGCAATTCCATAAGGGATGAGGCAAAGAGAAAGGTTGATGCAATTGTCTTGAGCGCAAGAAAAGAGTCTGATGCTATAATGAACGAGGCAAACAAGTTAAAGTCACAATTTTGTAAATGAAAAATCAAATTATGCAGACTGCATATGCGGAATCCGATAAAATATTGAATATGCAAGAATGGAAGCCAACAATATTGTATATGACGCAAGAAATGAGGCCAACAGTGTCAGACAGGCGGCTATATCTTATACCGATGAGTTGCTTCAAAAGTCGTGTGAATAATCTCGGGACAATGATTGAGAGTCAGAACAGACTCAATCAATATTTGAGTTCATTAAGGTTTTATACAGGAGAGATCGATAAGAACAGGCGTGAACTTGCAACCAGTATTGTTCCAAGTGCATCAGAATACACAGAATAATTATGGGGCTGTTGCTTGCAACAAGTCCCTTTTTGCGTAATAAGATTGATTTAGATTGAGTATATATGGGTACAGGAAAAGGATTTACTCAGTCCTAGTAGATGCCATGAAGGAGCTTTAGAAGGAGATTATGATGCATATATCAAATCTTTGGATGAGAAACCCTATGTAGGGTATCAGAACAAATTTATTAAAGCTACCAAGGAAAAAGCTTAAAGAGATTCTCGACAGAGATTTTGAAAAGATTCCATGGGTCAAGGAGGATTTTACTTTTGAAGAAGAAAAGGAGTACTGACAACACCTTCTTTTAAGTAATATTGAAAAATAAAGAGTATATCTTAAAAATCCTCATTATTTTGCGGTGTATTTTATTATACAGGAGCTTTAGCTATGACACTGCAATGGTGGCTGTATAAAACCGAGATAAGTGTTGATTTGTGCCGCTCCGAGGAAAATCGACTCAGGCACATCATATCTTTCAAGGTGAGGGTTTATTGGTATCAAATGATTTTTCGGCTTCAGAGTAAAAAGCACTTCCCATATTGAGGTCAGTGGAAATTGATAACGTTTTGATAACAAATGAGTGATCCGAAGAATCTTCAAAGGTGTATATTGAATATTTTGATAAGATAATAGTGGACGCACCATGTTCCGGTGAGGGTATGTTCAGGCGTGACAGTGCTGCTTTTAGAGCATATCTTGAAGGTCCGGAGTTTTCACAGGATTACAGGTGTTATACAACGAGGCTGCGAAGATGTTAAAGCCTGAGGAACCTTGGTATTCCACATGTACATTTCCCAAAGTGGAAGATGAGGAAGCTTATCGGAGTAGAAAATCATCCTGACTTTACTATAGATAAAATAAAAGCCGGATTGGATTTGAAGAGTCTAAAAATTTTGCCGGAACTATAAGACTTTTCCCACATAAGATAAAGAGAAGGACATTTTGTAGCAAGGCTTAAAAAGATGATAGAGCCAAATGATGAAAATAAAACAAAAGATAAAAAGAAGAGAAATTACTGAAGCCTGAAGAATTACTTGAATTTCTGGGGAAAATTAAAAGAGACTGGGATTATGAAAGAATCTTATAAATCAAGGATTATGCATACTATCTTCCAAAAGATGCTTTGATAGATAAGAGTTTACATTATATAAGAACCGACTCATACTTGCGTGAGATAGAACAGATTTGAACCTTTTCAGGCATTGGCAATGAATATAAAGTTTGATGAATGGGAAAATCCTTTTAAACTTATGCAACGGATGAAAGAGTAATAAAGTACTTAAAGGGTGAAACCATAGAGGCTGATGATGAATACATGGGAATCAGACTGTATGTGTGGACGGATTTTTCGCTCGGATTTGTAAAGCAGAATCAAAAAGAGCTGTAAAAATAAGTATTATCAAGGTTGGAGATGGATGTAATGATTGTCAGAGTTGATAAAAACTCCTTTCAGAGCTCGGTTTTGGAAGCCGTCAGAAATACATGTAAAAAGCCGGTAAGATAAGGATAAATGACAATATAGTAAAAAGCCTGAGGAAAAACTAAACAGTGAAGTAGACAAATTATTCTTTGAAGGCAAAGAGGTGGAAGTAGAAGAGTTTGAAACCTTTATCCTCTATAAGCCTCGCAGGATATGTATGTGCAAAACACAAAAGATAATGTACATAAAACAGTTATGGAGCTGATAGATTCAAAGAGAAAAATGTTGTACCTGTAGGAAGACTGGACTTGGATACGAGGGTATTTTTGATACTTACAAATGACGGGGATTTAAATCACAGACTTGTATCACCTTCATCACATGTGTATAAGACTTATTATGCGATATTTGAAGGTGAACTCAAATGAAAATGCCGTGGAGATGACAAAACGGGCTGGACATAGGAGAGGCGAAGTATCCAAACCGCAAAGCTTGAAATTATATCTTCTAATGAGATAATGCTTACAATACATGAGGGTAAATTTTCATCAGGTAAAGAGAATGGTAAAAGCTTTTAGGAGGAGAGGTGACTTATTTAAAAGAGAGTTGCCTTCGGAGGACTCAGACTTGACGATTTGAAACTGAAAAAGGGGAAAGCAGAAAATAACGGAGATTGAGATGGAGATGCTGAAGAGATGAAAAATAATATTTTAGATGGATGGATCATGGTTGAACATCTCTCTGAGGGAGATATAAGTCTTAGGGACAAAAAGAACCTGAGACTTGATGATTTAACAGATAAAAATACTTTGATTATTTTTAATTCATTGATTGAAAAGCTAATATCAGAAGATATAAGAATTCAGGTTTGGTATTTTATTTGATATATTTGCCTTTTGAGCGAGGTGGTTGATTTCTAAGAAAACATATGGGATAGAAAAGCCTGAAGGCGATATCAATTACGGTGATAAATTCAGTATGGTCAAACTGTATTTTGATAAAACCTTGCGCTATATTGATGAAAATTTATTTTTCAGTGCAAGCGCATATATGAGATATTATAGAAAAGTGCCTACAGAGTCGGAGTTTCGTAAGTTCGAAGAGGATTTAAATGATGAACTGAAACAAAGATTTGAAAACTGTGAAGATAATCCTGAGAAATTTGATAAGGCTGTTGAAACCGTTTTAAATAACATACGGAATTGAGCAAAGAACTGTCGAGTACAGCTTTAAATAATATTGAAACCGACGCTACAAATCTTCATTCATTTTTCGTGGACGATCTGACAAAGGCTAAGAGAACAGACAATAAAAATCTTAATGATTACCTGTATGGAAAAACAACCGGAAGGAAAAATTTGGACAGTAAAAAAGATTCTACGGGTTTAATAAGACAGAGTTTGAAAAGATTTTAAGTCCTGAAAATTATCCTCTCGGAAGATTCCTACAAGCAATACAAAGTTTGCACTTTCATTTATGCAGCAGGTGGCTGTAAATCTTACTATAGGGTATGACAATAATCAAATGAGAAGTGTAAACGGACCTCCGGGTACGGGTAAGACTACACTCTTAAAAGATATATTTGCACAGCTTATCGTAGAGCAGGCTTTTCATATATGCGGATTGTCTGAAAAGTATGTGAAAGGAAATGAGCTGACAAGATATTTTTGATAAAGCTTCCATAGGCGAGCTTCCTGAGCGTATTGCAAAAAACAATATAGTTGTTGCAAGTTCAAATAACGGTGCTGTTCAAAATATAGTAAATGAATTGCCGTTAAAAGAGGGTATTGATGAAAATATTTTACCTGAGCTTGAGTCTATAGACTATTTTAAAGAGATTGCAAACAAGAATGTAAAAGAAAATTGGGTAAAGGAAGACGGAAAGAGTAAAAAGAACTGATACTTGAGGATACCGGTGAAGAAAAGTTCTGGGCTCCTTTCTTGAAGGCGGTAAGTCCGACAATATGACCAATATACTCAACAGGATAGAAATGTATAATAAACTGTCTTGAAAATGAGTATGAGCCGGATGACGAAATTTATAATAAATTTAAAACTCAGCATAAAAAGTATCTGGACTTAGAAAATGATGCAAAAGCTTACAAAATAAGTTTGATGCTTATTATAATGCAAAGTCCGAACTTTAATAAAATCGAGAATACTTTATTGAATGAGGATGAAGAGAGAAAGAAAAAGATTGCTGTGTTAAGGGGAGCAAGCAAAAGAGTCTGTAAAGGAGAAAAATTGTAGTCTTTAATGAGGCTTCAAGTTCACTCAGTCATACTAAAAAAACAAAGAGAAGAACTTGCAGAAGTATTTCAAAATCAAAAAGATGCTTTTTGAAGCCAAACAGAGTCAAAAACCGGGATCATCTATCTTTAATTCCGAGAAGAACAAGAACTTTACAAATGAATTAAATGCTTTGCAAAAATAAGTTGCGGCATTATTTGATGAGGATGAGACCTACAGAAAACTTGAAAATGAGCTTCAAAATAAAATAAATGAGTTGAAAAATCAATAGATACGCAAAGGAATGCGGCAGATAATGAGAATACTCAGTATGAGGCTTGGAAGCAAAACTTAAATAACAGAAAAGAAAAATATACTCAGATAACAGATTCTTTTTGATGCAGACAAAGCAAATATTTCAAGAGGACTTGACCTTTTATGAATACTGAAAAGCTCAACTTTCAAATCTGTGGTTTGATGAAAAATCACAGAGTGGAGCAGTCAAAGCTTTTTTTGTATCGGCCTTGGTGTAAGAAAGCAGTTTTTATATGAAAAACAGAAAAATATTAAGGCTGCAAGCATATGGAGAAATCAAAGTAAATATATGGAAAATAAGAGATTGATAAACATCTCTTGGAATTGGATAACTCTACCATTCCTGTTATCAGTTCCACTTTGCGAGTTTTTCAAGGATGTTAAAAATATTGACGAGAATGTTCTAGGCCATACATTTGTGGATGAAGCCGGACAGGCTCTCACCAGGCAGCAGTGGGCGCAATATTCAGAAGCAAAAATATTATGGTTGTGGGACATCCTTTCCAGATAAAGCCTGTACTCACTTTGGACGGCGGTTTGCTTGCACTGCTTTTCAAAAAGCTATAATGTAAGTGAAAAGCACTTTGTCGGAGTCCGCTCAGTACAGACCTTGGTGGATGCCGCAAGTCAATACGGTTTTTACACAAAAGGAGAAAAAGGAAGAGGACTCATGGATAGGTATTCCGCTTTGGGTACACAGGCGCTGCAAAATATCCTATGTTTACCATATCAAATGAGATTTCTTATCAAAACCTTATGGTACAGGGTAATGAGGGCTATGGAAAGACCGGATGGTATGATATAAGTGGTAAAGCTGTAGATAAGTATGTTGAAGAACAGGGAGATTTCTTCAAAAGATACAGGAGATGGCAAAGTCAAATCCTGAAATATTGGATAAAACGAGAGTGACACTATTTATATAATATCACCTTTTAAAAAATGTTGCTTACAGACTGGCAAGAAAGCTGGATGAAATAGGCTTTTACAAGGAGAGAAAACGGCAAAGTCACAAATATCGGAACTATTCATACCTTCCAGGGTAAGGGAAGCTCCTATAGTATTTATGGTGCTTGGAGCGGATACAACAGTAAGCGGTGCCGCAAGTTGGGCGGTAAGTGAGGCCAATATGATGAATGTGGCTACAAGAGCAAAGAAGGAATTTTTATATAGTAGGAGATAAAAACTTTATATGAGTTTGGGAAGTGAAGGATAAGTAAGGTAAATAAGGTTATAACGGCTTACAGTAAGGAACATCCTGAGCTTATAGATGAGAATACAGATTTAGGGTAGTTTATGATAAAAGATATAGATGCATGTATATTCGATCTGACGGTACTTTGGTAGATTCCATGGATGTGGCCTGATATTGACGCAGAGTATTTGGAAAGATTCGGATTTGAATACGATGACAATTTAAAAATGAAATAGACGGAATAAGCTTTCACGAACGGCGGTTTATTTTTAAAAGAAGTTCGTATAAAGACAGTGTGGAAAGATCTGTCAGGACTGGGAAGATATGGCGTTGGATAAATATAAATATGAAGGAAAGAAAAGCCGGGATGCACATGCTGGAACATTTAAAGTCAAGAGGAATCAAAATGGGAATTGCAACCAGCAATAACAGTATCAATGGTGGATACTGTACTTAATTCTTTAAATATGAAAGATTATTTTGAGGTTATCACCACATCTGATGAGGTGAAGAAGGGAAAGCTCGCATCTGATGTTTATTTAAGAACTGCCAAACTTCTGGAGTTGAACCTGAAAATGTCTTTGTATTTGAAGATGTGGTAGCATATAGACGGAAAAAGCCGCGGTGAATGAAGGTTTGTGCAATAGAGGATGATTTCTCAAAAAGATGTTAGAGAAAGAAAAAGGAACTGGCGGATTATATACAGATGACTGCAGGGGAATTGCTATGACAAAGAAAAAGGCGAGTACGGGTACAGAAAGTACTTTAAAATAAAAACGGAATAATTATAGGATTTTTGTTTTTATTATACTTTTTGCTTTTTATATCTTCAAAGCTTACAAAAATGCCGATATTTCAAGGATACTGCTGGTTTCATCCATACTTACGGTACTCCTATGGCAAATCTTTTGTCACCTTTTGGTGGTATTTAAGTATAAATCTTTGAATATGAGAAGATAAAGGAATACCTTGAAGATAAGCATTTTTATTTGATATAATCTTACAATGAAGGAGCAGTGTAATGCCTCTTGATATAATATATATCAATGAAGAAAGAATCTTCGGTATTCTTTCCAATAAGGCGGATAAGTCAAAAACCGAGGAATTTATCAAAGAAAGAATGAAAATAGGCGTATAAAGATCATGTGAAGATTTGTGACAGCTTTAGTGAAATGAAAAAGTTTGTTCAAAGTAAAGATGCAAATGACAAAAATTTAGATGAGATAAGGGCTATCTTTAAAAGCCTTTCAGTATAATGATTGAAATAATTGTAGGAAAAATGAAAGCGGACAAAGGCTTGACAGGGTTTTGGAAAAATATTTGTAAATGCAAAATACAGGATTTATTTTCAAGATGCTTAGAAAAAGAATATTACTTAAATGATAAAAAGCTGACGGTAAGGAAAGGCTTGAGCCAGAGGGCAAGTATCAAGCTTTTGGTTTTTCAGATGAAAGTTTTTGAAAAATTATCAGGGAAAAAGGCTATAAATATAAAAGATATAGAGGGAAAGCCCAAAAGTTGATAAAAAGTATAGAAGCTTCAAATCATATATAGTATATGAGGATGAAAAATACTGTGATAATAAACTAAACCTGCAGGTCTTTTTATCACAGAAATCAAATGAAAACGATATATCGGTAAACGATCTTTTCTTGAATATCTTGAATTTGATTCTAAGATGTTAAATACATTCAAGCCTTCCATATGTAACAGACTTGACAGAAACACTTCTAGGGCTTATGGTCTGCGGAAAGACTCTGGAAGGCTTAAGAGTAAATAATGAACTTATAAAAAAACAAAGGCTGTGAGCAAAATTTTATCTTGCTTTGGTAAAAGGCAGAGTAGAAAAACGGAAGTATTAATGCCTGCTTTATAAGGATGAAAAGACCAATAAAGTCACTGTCAACAAGCCCTTTGAAGGTGCGGATTTTATACAGACAGAATACGAGGTACTTGATTATTTTAAAGATGCTACACTGCTTTTGGTAAAGCTTATAACAGGAAAAACTCATCAGATAAGAGCACATTTATCCTCAATATCACATCCTATAATAGGGGATTTTAAATACGGAGAGAAGTCTGTGAATGAAAAAGTTTAAAAAGAGTACGGTATAAAGTCTCAGCTTTACATTCATTCAGACTTGTATATCCTAACAGTGATATTTCAGATACGGATACATTTAAAGCTTTTAAAGGGAAAGTGCTGAGGCTTCATATAATAATGATTTCAGAAAGGTGATAGGAGATGGGTACTTGGAAAACAAGAGGCCTTAGAGGATCCGCTTTGGAAGAGTATATCAACTACTCCAATGAAAAGTACAGAGAAAGCGGACTTGCACTTATTCAAAAGATTCCCACTCCGATTACTCCGATTGATATTGACAAAGCTTCAAGGCATATCACTTTGGCATATTTTGAGAAAAAGTCCACAGTTGATTATATAGGAGTCGTTCAGGGAATACCTGTATGTTTTGATGCCAAAGAATGTGCAAGTACAAGCTTTTCACTCGCCAATGTACATGAGCACCAGTTTAAGTTCATGGAGGAGTTTGAAAAGCAGGGAGGTATAGCTTTTCTTATTATATTTTTTAAATCACTTGATAAGATAATATATTTACCGCTAAAGGATCTAAAAGTTTTTGAAAGGATGAATGAAGGCGGTAAAAAGTTTTAAATATGAAGAGCTTAATGAGGAATATTTGATACCTAAAAGGGTGATATTATAGTGCATTATTTAGAGAGCCTTAGCTTATATCTCAGTAAGGAATCTTAAAAAGAGGATTGAAAAAGTTGGATATAAAGGAGACATAAATGAAACAAATAGATGCAAGAATTTATAACGGAAAAACAAACTTTGAGTGGAAAGATTTAGAATTAAACAGTGAAGGTCTGCTTCCGGTGATAGTACAGGATTATATGGATCATACTGTACTTATGTATACATATATGGACGAAGATGCATGGGAGAAAACACTTGCCACAGGACTTTTGACTTATTACTCAAAATCTCATAAGAGGGCTATAGTAAAGGGGAAAAATACGGAAATTATCAATATGTCAGGGAACTGTTTTTAAACGGAGAAAAGAATGCGCTTTTAATAAAAGTTTATCCTATGGGTCTCATATGACGACAGCAAAAAGCTGCTTTGCAAATGAGATAGAGGAAATATAATAATGGATCATATTTTGCTGATTGTATCATTTATTATTTTACTTTTGTATAGTACTGAATATTATAACAAGTAAAATAGGTGTGCCCGTACTTTTTAGCATTTATTTTGCTGGGAATGGTATTCGGATCTGAGGGCATATTTAAAAATCAGATTTGATGATTTCAAACGGGCGGAAACCATATGTTCATTCGCGCTTATTTTTATCATGTTTTACGGAGGATTCGGAACCAATATAAAGGAGGCAAAGCCTGTACTTTTTAAAGGCCGGACTTTTGTCAAGCGTCGGAGTAGTGCTTACTTCAATGTTTGTGGCAATGTTTGCATACCTGGTTCTGAAATTCTCATGGATAAACTCGGTACTTATAGGTGCGGTGATTTCTTCAACGGATGCGGCAAGTGTATTCTCCATATTAAGAGACAGACATTTGAATCTTAAATATAATACCGCATCCATTTTGGAAGTGGAGAGCGAAGTAACGATCCTTTTGCATATATGCTTACGATGATTGCAGTGACTATGATATCGGGAAGTATTACAGTCGGCAGTGTTTTTTACATGCTGTTTTTACAGCTTTTTGTGGAGCATTATCAGGTGTTTTAATCGCTTTTTATCTTCAAATATCTGATAAACAGATTTATTATAAATACACCCGGATTTAATATGGTACTTGTAATTGCTGTTGCACTGCTTTATATTCATTACCGACCGTGGTCGGCGGAAACGGATATTTGAGTGTATATATCACCGGTATTATACTTGGAAATTCGGATATCAGAGGAAAGAAAGAGCTGGTACCTTTCTTTGACGGTATTACAGGTATTATGCAAATACTGATATTTTTCCTGCTTGGACTTTTTAGCCTATCCGTCAAGACTTTTATTTGTTGCGGTACAGGGATTTGCTCTGGCATGCTTTTATAACCTTTGTTGTAAGACCGCGTTATTACAATAATTATGAAACCTTTTAAGGCAACATGGAATCAGATATTTCTTGTTTCATGGTCGGGATTTAGAGGCGCTTCAGTCCATCGTTTTTTGCAATAACCGCATTATTAAATACAAATGCAAACTATGATATATTCAACAATGTATTTTTTTATAGTATTATTTTCAATACTGGTACAGGGAAGTCTGCTTCGTTTATATCTAAGAAAAATTGATATGATTGATGAAGGATATGATGTAATGAAAACCTTCTCGGATTACAGTGGAGATGAAATACCCTATAGAATTTATTCAGCTTACGGTGAGTGAAAATCAAAACTGGTGCGGTAAAAAGTATCAGTGATATAAATCTGCCTCCCGATACATTGATGGTTTTAATTAAGCGAGAGGGTGAGGATATAGTCCCTGAACGGACAAACTGTGCTTTGCTGCGGTGATACTATAGTTCTTGCTGCAAAAGTCTATTGACTTTGAAGAATATTATATTATGACCGAGCTTGTTTTTAACAAAAGAAATTACTTTCAAAAAGGCACCACACTTTCAGAACTTTCAGGGGAACTTGATGCACTTGTAATGCTTATTATAAGAGGGGATGATTTTATTATTCCAAACGGTGAGACAACTCTTTATGAGGGAGATACTCTGGTTTTAAACAATGGACCTATACAATAAAAAGAGGGACTGTTAATCGTAGAAAAACGGTTAACAGTCCCTTATTTTTATACAACATTTGATATTACACCGAATGATATAATCATCATTATAATACTTTGCCATAAGCATACCTAAGCAGATTGCAAGGAAGGCTTTTTCTGTCCATCTCAAGGAAAGCGGCTATTATCGCGCCTGTCCAGGCACCTGTACCCGGAAGAGGTATACCTACAAAGATTACAAGTCCCTCAGAACCCGTATTTTTCTATGGAGTCTTTGTTTTTCATAATCTTTTTATGTAGGAATGAGTGCATTTTATTAAAAAGCTTAAATTTAGATTTTTCCATAGCGCTTAAAAATCTTGTTAATCAAAAGCAGTAAAAAGGAATCTGGTATAGCATTCACAATTGCTATAACATAACTTTCAACAGGTGAAAAGCTTTAGAAGAGAAGCCGCTATAAGACCTCCTCTGAGTTCCAAAATAGGGAGCATTGATATAATAAATACTATCAATTGTTTTTCCGAAGCTGAGAGAGAGCAGTCCTCCCATCATTCCTATAAGTGATTTTTGCTAATTTTTCCGCCATAAACTACCTTCCGTTTTAACATATTTTTATATAATCATTGTTATATTCTACCAAAATCAGAATAAGTTAGATTGTAACAGATTGAGTAATTACAATCAAGGTGCTAATATATTAAGATATGGAGGTAGAAAGATGGAATTATTAAAAAGGGGCAATGTGTCTGAAGGCGGATCTTTTAAGAGGGCTGTTTACAGCCGGTGTTTTGGATGCTTTGCTTGATAATGAAGTATATATTGAATATGTGAACGGAGTTTCTGCAGGCTCGATGAACGGAATGAACTATATTTCAAGACAAAGAGGCAGATCAAAGAGAATAAATTTAAAAATACCTGCATGATAAGAGTATATAAGTTATAAAAACATGTTTAAATCCAGACAGATATTTAACTTCGATTTCTTATTTGATGATATTTCAAAATAAATACGATATTTTTTTGATTGGGAATCATTTAATGACAAGGCGAAAAATATGAAGTTGTAGCTACAGATGTAATAACCGGAGAAAGCAAGTTTTTGATAAAAATAATTGCAGCGATATTATATCGGCAGTAAAAGCGTCTGCATCCATGCCTGTAATGTCAAAGATGATAGATGTGGAAGGCAGGAAATATCTTGACGGAGGTATATCAACATCCATTGCATATAAAAGAGCATTTGATGTCGGATATTCAAAAGCAATAGTAGTACTTACCAGAGAAGAAGGATACAGAAAAAGCCGGTAAATAAGATAAATGAAAGTATCTATAGAAGATATTTTAAGCCGCTTCCGAATCTGGTTGAAAAATTGATGACTGTACCGGAAAGATATAACAAGATGCAGGAAGAAATGGAAGAGCTGGCTAAAGAGGGTAAGCTTTTAATTATCAGACCGCAGAATAAGGTGACTGTACAAAGGCTTGAGCACAGCATTGTAAAACTTGAAAAAGCTGTATAATGAAGGCTATGAAGAGGGATTAAAAATATTGAGAATATAAAGAACTTTATTACTTTAAAGTTTTAATGTTTAAAAGCCTCAAGGTATTGACGTAATAAAACAGATATAGTATAATCCCTTGCATAATAAGTTTTATTTATACGGAAGGAAGTTTATGAAAAAAATATTTTGACAATAGCAATGGCAATGCTCCTTGGAGCAAGCCTTATGGCATGCGGATCAAAAAGCGGATAATACAAACAGTAAGGCTGATTCTTCATCGGAAGTAAGTGCCGATGCTAAAAAAATCGGAGTTTTTGCAGTATGTACAGCATCCTGCACTTGATAAAGCAAACGAAGGTTTTGTAGCTGCACTTGAAGAAGCAGGTATTGAAGTAGATATCGAGCAGCAAAATGCAGGCGGTGAGCAGTCTGCGGCACAGACTATTGCAAACAAGCTTGTAAATGATAAGAAGGATTTGATTCTTGCAATAGCTACACCGGCGGCACAGGCGGTAGCAGGAGCAACTTCAGATATTCCGGTAGTTATAACGGCAGTAACGGATCCTGCAGCTTCAGGCCTTGTGGAGAGCAATGACGCACCGGGAGGAAATGTTACAGGAAGTTCGGATCTTACACCGGTAGCGGATCAGATTGAGCTTTTGACAAAACTTTTACCTGAAGCAAAGAATGTAGGTATACTCTATTGTACAGCCGAGGCAAACTCAAAGTTGCAGGCGCAAATGGCTATGGACGCTCTTAAAGAGAAGGGGCTTACAGGAGTTGAGTACACAGTTTCAAGTTCAAATGAGATTCAGACAGTGGTTGAGTCAATGGTAGGTAAGGTAGACGCCATATATGTACCTACCGATAATGTTATTGCGGCAGGTATGACAACGGTTGCTATGATTGCCACTACGGAGCATAAGATTCCTATAATCGGAGCGGAGTCCGCACATGTGGAAAACGGTGCCTTGGCAACATACGGTATTGATTACTTCGAAGTTGGAAAGCTTGCAGGAGAGCAGGCTGTTGAAATCTTAAACGGAAAATCACCTGCAGATATTCCGATAGCTTATTTATCAAAGGATAAATGCAAACTTACAATAAATGAAGAGGTTGCAAAGGAACTTGGAATAGATACATCAAATATTTCAATGAACTGAGATATAAGGATTAATAAGACCGGTATATGCCGGTTTTGTTAATTTTATACAGGTTTTCCATATGTAAAATTAACATTGCAGTAATTTGTGATATAATATAAAAATAATGAAAGCCTAAATGGAAAATATAATTTTTGGAGGTATAAATGTTTACAGCACTGTTAGGTGCCGTTGCTCAGGGAATACTTTGGGGAGCAATGGTGCTTGGGGTATATATTACCTATAAACTGCTGGATATAGCGGATTTGACAGCAGACGGAAGTTTTGCTTTTGGCGGATGTGTATGTGCGGTTATGATTGTAAACTTCAACATGAATCCTTTACTTGCGCTTCTTTTTGCAACTTTTGCGGGAATGATTGCAGGATTTATCACGGGAGCATTGCACACAATATTTGAAATACCGGCTATTCTTGCAGGTATACTTACTCAGATTTCTCTTTGGTCTATCAATCTCAGAGTAATGGGAAAGAGTAATATACCGCTCTTAAAGACAAATACCATATTCTCATGGCTTACAGACGCTACAGGTATGAGTAACGCCGTAGCCGGAGTTATTCTCGGCGGAATTATTATTGTACTTATTATAATGATACTATACTGGTTCTTCGGTACGGAGCTCGGTTCAGCGCTCAGAGCAACCGGAAATAATGAAGCTATGATCAGAGCTCTCGGAGTGAATACAGGTCATGCAAAGCTTCTTGCCTTGGTGATAAGTAACGGACTTATAGGTCTTTCAGGAGGACTTATAGTACAAAGCCAGAAGTATGCAGATATCAATGCAGGAACGGGAGCTATAGTTATCGGGCTTGCAGCTATAGTTATCGGTGAAGTAATACTTGGAAAAGTAATATCTTTCTGGATGAAGCTTTCTGCGGCTGTTGTGGGTTCTGTTGTATACTTTGTAATCAGAGGAATTGTATTACAGCTTGGAATGGATGCAAACGATATGAAAATGCTTTCTGCAATAATAGTGGCACTTGCGCTTGCCGTACCTGTAATGAGTGCAAAAATAAGGGCTAAAAGAGCCTATTCACCGAAGGGAGAATAAGATGTTAGAGATTATAAATGTCAGTAAAACCTTCAACATAGGTACAATAAACGAAAAGAAAGCTTTAAATAAATTATCACTCAAGTTGAATCCGGGAGACTTTGTAACCATAATCGGAGGAAACGGTGCAGGTAAGTCAACGATGCTTAATATGATCGCAGGTGTATATCCCATTGACGGCGGTCAGATTATAATAGACGGTGTTGATATATCAAGAATGCCTGAGCATAAGAGAGCGAAGTATATCGGAAGAGTTTTTCAGGATCCTATGATGGGAACCAGTGCGGGAATGCAGATAGATGAAAACCTTGCACTTGCTTTCAGAAGAGGAGAAAAAAGAGGTTTATCCTGGGGAATTAAAAAGAGCGAAAAAGAGCTTTACAAGGAAATACTTGCAAAACTCGGACTTGGACTTCAAACCAGAATGACATCAAAGGTAGGACTCTTATCAGGGAGGACAAAGACAGGCGCTGACACTTTTGATGGCAACACTTAAAAAGCCTAAGCTCTTACTGCTTGATGAGCATACGGCGGCGCTTGATCCGCAGACTGCAAAGACGGTTCTTGATCTTACAGAGCAGATTGTGGCTGAGCAAAATCTTACCGCAATGATGGTAACTCATAATATGAAGGATGCCCTTAATATAGGTAACAGACTTATAATGATGCATTCGGGCAGAGTGATCTATGATGTAAGCGGTGAGGAAAAGAAGAAACTTAAGGTTGAAGACCTTTTAAGAAAATTTGAAGAGGCAAGCGGCGGTGAGTTTGCCAATGACAGAATGATGTTGGCCAATTAGTGAATTCAAATAGGAGGGGACTATGGATAAGAAACTTATTATCACCATAAACAGAGAATATGGAAGCGGTGGAAGAATAATAGGACAGCAGCTTTCAGAGAAACTTGGAATACCGTATTATGATGATGAAATAATAAAAATGGCGTCAGAACATTCAGCTGTAGCAGAACAATATTTCAGAATGAATGACGAAAGACCGGGGCATAATATTCTACAAAGAATAATAGGCGGAATAAAAGAATGCAAATAATAAGCCGTCAATAGGAGACGATATCGTTTCACCCGACAATCTTTTCAGATTTGAAAGCGAGGTTATAAGAGAGTTGGTAGCAAGCGAATCCTGCATACTTATAGGTAGATGTGCGGATTTTGTACTCAGTTCAGCAGGAGAAGATGATTTTATTTCACTTTTCGTATATGCCGATTTGTCAAAAAAAGTTGACAGAGTAATGGAAGTTGACGGAGTAGATGCAAAAGAAGCACTTAGAAGAGTGCAAAGAAACAATAGAATCAGGAAAGAGTATTACAAGTATTATACCGGCGATGAGTGGGATGATATGACACATTATGACTTTCCGCTTAATACATCAAAGATTACACTTGAACAGAGTGTGGATTTGATACTGGAATACTTAAGAATCAGAGGTAAGTTATAGAATGAAGGATAATTATATTGACAGTTTTCTGCACAGGAATTTGGTAAGAGCCAAAATCATAATGAAATAAAGAACGGACTCTTTAGCGAATTCAATGTAAAAAAAGGCCTCAGAAATGAGGATGGTACCGGAGTAAGAGTTGGTCTTACAAAGGTCTCAGATGTGGTAGGTTATGACATAGTTGACGGTGTAAAAACAAATGTAGACGGTAAGCTTTACTACAGAGGTTATAGCTTAAACGATCTTGTAAACGGAAGCGCAAAGTCTACCAGAGGATATGAAGAAGTAATGTTCTTACTTTTATTCGGATTTTTACCAAATAAAGTTGAACTTGACAATTTTTCAAAGGTATTCAGAAGTATGTATACATTGCCAAGCAACTTCTTTGAAAGTGTGCTTCTTAGAAATCCCGGAAAGAATTTGATGAATGTGCTTCAAAATGCTGTACTTACTTTATACAACTATGATGAAGAACCTGACAATGTGGATGTTTATTCCACTCTTGTAAAAGGTATAAGAATATCGGCATCACTTCCTGTTATCATGTGTTATGCATATCAGGCAAAGAGACATTATTTTAATAATGACAGTTTGATAATTCATTATCCTGATGAGAAACTCTCAATGGCGGAAAATATATTGCAGATGCTTAGAGTTGATAAAAAGTTTTCAAAGAATGAGGCGGCTCTTCTTGATACAATACTTATTCTTCATGCAGACCATGGTGGCGGTAACAACTCCACATTTACCAATGTAGTGGTTTCATCAACAGGTACAGATATCTACTCAACTATAGCGGCATCTATAGGATCGTTAAAAGGGAACCTAAGCATGGCGGTGCAAATATTTCAGTTGTACAGATGATGAAGGCAATAAAGGACGAAATAGGTATAACTACTGATGAAAAGAAGATAAGAAATATCGTAAACAGACTGCTTGATAAAGACTTCTTTGATTGCAGCGGACTTGTATACGGATTCGGTCATGCGGTATATACTATCACAGATCCAGAGAGCAGAGCTTTTAAGAGAATACTGTGAGACTGTAGCAAAAGATAAGGACAGACTGGACGAGTATCATTTCTACGAGGAGTTTGAAAAGACTGTAAAGAAAGTGGTATTTGAAAGAAAGGGAACTACAATTTCTTCAAATGTAGACCTCTACTCAGGATTTGCATACAACATGCTTGGTATTCCTGAGGATCTTTATACACCTTTATTTGTTATATCAAGAAATATAGGTTGGGTTGCTCATAATGTGGAAAACAAGCTTTATGACGGAAGAATAATGAGACCTGCAACAAAGTATGTGGGAGAATTAAAAGAATATACAGCTTTTTAAGGACAGATAGGAAGTAGAAGATAAATATAGAGAAGCGACTAGGCAGCTTTGCCAAGTCGCTTTTTAATAGAGATATATTACATTATTGGTAAAAATGTTGACACTTTTCGGGGGTGGTACTATTGTGGAAAAATAGATAAAAACGGTATCAATGATTTATTACTAATTTAAAGTATTACATGCAACCAACTCTATTTATTATCGTTATATAAGTGAAAGACAGTGGAATGGAAAAATATTTTTTTATTATATGCAAACCAACTTCATTTATTGTTCGTTATATAAGTGAAAGACAGTGGAATGGAAAAATATTTTTATTATATGCAACCAACTCCATTTGTCATTCGTTATATAAGTGAAGGATAAAAGAAAGGAGTAATGTATGAGAAGACGTTATTAGACGGATTGTCAGATTGTAGTAGAATCGTTCATTATTAATCATAAACGCAAGGAAGACATATGGTTTAATATCAAAAGACAAAAGGTGATTAGGAGATAGCAAAATATGTATTATGGTTATTGTGGCAAAGAAGCTTTCAGATGATTCAAACTTCTGTGCTTACTGTGGCAAATCTATAGAATTGCAAAACCCCCAAAATGAACTGTCAGAGTTTGTAAAAAGGGCAAAAGATGGAGATAGTGATGCTTTTTACAATGTTATATGAGAAGACTTATAATCAAGCATTTTATACTGTGAAGTCTATGATTAAAGATGATGATGCAGTGAGTGATATATTGCAAGAATCATATATTAAAGCATTTGTGCATATAGGTTCATTTAAAGGTGATAATAAGTTCCCTACCATGGATAAAACAAATTGCTGCCAATACAGCGAGAGATTGGATAAAGAAAAAGAAGCCAATACTTTTTACAGATTTAAGTGATGGTGAGGACATAGCATTTGAGGAGCAAATCGAGGATGAAAGAGAAGAGAATATACCTGAAAAACTTATAGAGAACAAAGAAACTATAAGACTTGTTAGGGAAAATCATTGACAGTTTACCCGACGATCAAAGAGCCGTTATCGGTATGTATTATTATGAGAATATGTCAGTGAATGATATAGCCGATGCTATGGGTGTATCTCAAAGTGCTATAAAAAGTAGACTAAAATACGGTAGAGATAAAATCAAAGCAAAGGTTGAGGAACTTGAAAACAAGGGCACAGCTATATGGCCTTTGCACCGTTTACATTCTGGTTATTCCTTTATAAACAATATGAAGGAATTTACAGCTGAACTTACACCGGATTTGGAAATTTTTACGTAATGTAATGAAAAGAGTCGATATTTTTCTAATAATCCTCCAAAGACTAAACCGACAAAAGGTATTAGTAAAGGATGCAAAAAGCCCTAATGTAGGATTAGCTGCAACCGGTACCGGTGGTTTAGGTGCTGTAAAAATCATATTGATTGCCTTGATTGGCAGTACAGTTATAGGAGGTGGTATCTTTGAATATCAAAATTATTTAGTGATTCGCCGGAGATTTTTGTTGAAGATACTTTTAGAAGAAAGATTGTCTGATAAGGATGAAATTGATTTAGAAGAAACGGAGTCTGAAGAAAGCACTGAAGTGATAAGTGGTATTTCTTCAAATGATGAGGCGCTGGAGCAATACAAAATAGTTGTAGAACAAGCTTCACATATAAATTTGATGATGATTACGATTTTTCTCCAACAGGTAATTATCAGTATGCATTAGTATATATGAATTTAGGTGATTCGGTTCAAACTTTTACTTTTTAGCTCAGGAGGTAAGCAATGGAGACAGTTATGTTAGACTTTTCCAATATGATACTGATTCAAAAGTTATGCATCAACCATATAATCCACCTATAATGGTTAACTCTTTTCCAGTGGTAGAACTTCTGCCAATGTAAGTTTGAGTAAGATGGCTAACGGAGACGGTCTTCGTATATTTGGTGTCAGTAGAGGAAGAGGGATGTATTGATTCAAAAGATTACACTTGATGGAGATAATCTCAATATAGAGAATGCATACACGGGTAAGTTTGATGATGATATACCTGCTGAATTAGACGGGTTAGAGATCGAATGGCATAACAGCAGTGATTTAAGTGTCTTTGGTACACAATCAAATAATTAAACAATATACAATATTAATTTTGGTAACATTAAAAATTTTTTATATACACATTAGGAGGTATTATATGAAGAAATTTATTGGTTTAGTAGCAGTGGCAGCTTTCAGCAGTATTATGGTATCCAGTGCTATGGCAGGTACATGGAAGCAAAACAATGTAGGCTGGTGGTTTGACAATGGTAACGGCACTTATCCTGCAAGTACTTGGCAGTGGATAGATGGCAACAATGACGGCATAGCAGAGTGCTATTATTTTTGACCGCGCAGATATATGTTGGCAAATACAAACACACCTGACGGATATCAGGTAAATGCATCAGGTGCATGGGTTCAAAACGGTGCGGTTCAGACAAAAATCTGAGAGCAAATACCCAGACAACAAGTAGCAGACCAAAGTTGGTTTTGTTTGATGTAAAATCCGACGTATGAAACAAGTGGTATTGTAAAAGAGAAGGCGATGACGGTTACAGATGGAGGAACGTGGACTGATGTAATTAGAATTTGGGACAATAGAATGGTAGAGTTTGCAAATGGAAAAGGGCTATAATAGGCTCAAAGCTACTGTATCCACAGAATATGATAGTAGTGATAATGGAAAAATTGGAGAACTTATAGTATACGGTGATGCGTAATGTAATTTATAGAAGTGGGAATATCGTAGGTGATGAGACAGGTCCTTTTGATATAGATGTGATATCTCAGGGTCAGAGTAAAGTGCAGATAGTTTTTCTACTAAGGAAACTTGGTATGCAATTGGTTTAAAGTCTGCAAGATTTGAATAATATAATAGTTTACTAAGTTTAGGCGAGTTGATTTTTCTACTCGCCTTTTAGTTTTTATATTGTATAGAGGACTTTAGTACTATAAATGACCTGACAATATAATAGGGATGTTAGGAAATGACAGCCATAAAAAGGGTAGTATGACTCAAAAGACGATAGATGGTTTTCTGTCGCCTTATATCTTTAATAATTGATTCATATTTGCAAAAACTACAACTAAGGCAAAAAGTCGTCAATAGTATAATCTCTGACTTCATAACAAATATGGAATTAACTTTTTAATTATTAAAGGATGCTACAAGCCAAGAATTTCCTCTCAATTTATAGCACTAAATAATGCCATGTCTCACTCAATAATCATGCATTTTTGTCGTGCTTTTATATCCCTTCCATTATAATTTTTTTATTAAATTCAGAATAATCAACTGCTATTAAGTCTTTCCGACATATACCCATAAAAATTCCATATGCAGTTTTATCATCTCATCCTTTACTTTCATGGAATGCCTGTACATAAACATATAACCGAACCTGCTGTTAAATAAAAATCTTAAATCAAAGACTTTCTTTATAGCATCATTATTGTCCTTCCTTATGATAATAAATATTGTAACCTTTCTTTACATGCATTTTTGCTGACTTCAGCTTTTCCAATGCTATTACAATTATAGGTAAAATCATAATTATAATACCAAGTACCGTTCCCCACTCCCAAAAGCTCCGCGGATCTCTTTACTATATCTAAGTATATTTTATATAGGTAAACGAAAAAAATAGAGCATAAGCAAAATTGCATATATAAACTCAGGAAATACTGTATATTCTATCTTGCATCCGCTCTCCTGTTCTTCTATGCTGCATTTTACATAACACAATCCCTATATGCCTAAACCAGCTTCTTTTTACATGTACTATCATTTTGAATACTTTTTATCTTCCGATATTTTCACAAAAGAAAATTTGTCAAAACATTTTTAATATTTCTTTTCTTTTTATTAGTTATACATGAATCCCTTTACTGTAAATCCTATCATAAACATTTATTCTCTTTATATAAACACTACTTTATTAAAAAAATATTATTATCTGTTCTAAATAATAAGTCAATACTGTTGATAACGCGGATACAGAAAAATTCGGTTGGCAGAGTTACCAACAAAATCAATCATAATAAATTAAAAAAATTTTCAGTACTTTTTATAATGGAAATATAATATCCATGTACAGTAATGTATAATTAAATTATAGAACTTAATAAATACAAAAATGTATTTATTTTACTTATAAAATATGATATGATTCTTTATAAGGAGGAGTTTTTGATGAATGATATTTTTAGTAAGTTATAGAGTAAAAAGGTATTAAAAATTTTGAAGAAGAAGTACTCTTTCTTTTTATAAAAAAACAATTGCCAAAGCCTATAGATACAGGTAATTATAATGTTAAGGGGATATATGGAATGAACGGCTCCGGAAAGTCAGCTATAGTCAGTTCTGTAGATATTTTTAAGGAATCTTATCATTAATGAAAATTACATTAATAATCCTATAGTCCAAAAATAATTTGGATGAGATTATAAATAAAAAGATAGAGGAATTACATATCGGTACAAAATTTTTGTTCAAAGTTAGTGAAGATATGGCTTTATTTATATGAATATGAGGTTGTACTTAAAAAGAATAATTTTGGGAAATATGTAATTGACAGTGAACAGTTATCATGTAAAAAAATGCGTTTTCTAAAAAGATGAATTTATTTCTGTATTCAAGGTAAAAAGGTGAGATAGAGTATATTAATACTGAAGAAGATACTGTTTTTAGAAAATGAGTTTAGAGAAAAAAACTAAGAATTTACTATCAAACTCATCTGCATCATCTTTGTTTCTTATGAAATTTAATCATAAGAAAATTAAAACTGTTAATAATAATAAAAATAAAACTGCTAATCTTGCTTCAATTAGTATAGGAACCCGAGTATTGCTATGGTATTCAAATAACACACACATATTTATGGATCAATCTGATGATCACACAGACTATTTTGTAAAGGATGTTTTAGGTAAGTATAATGAATCAACTAAAGGTATTTTTAAAAATTGAGGATTCTTTTGAAGAATATCTCACAAATACTTGATATAGCTAATTTAAACATATTCTCATGTAAAACAGATACTATTCCGGTGGATAAATATGAAGTCTATAAGGATTTTTGTTAAAAAGCTGAAAAAGTTTATTCAAATCTTCAAGCCTGAATTAAAGGACATCGAGATTGAAAAAGAAAGGATAAAGGGGATAAATATGTTTGTAGTTTAAATATAGTATATGAAGGATTTAGTATTAATAGTGAGTTTGAAAGTACAGGAATCAAAAAAACTTATAAAACTGTATGCTTATTTACAGGAAATGGTACAAGGGGATTGTGTTTATTGATGAGCTGGATTCAAATCTTCATGATGTGTACCTATGTGCATTACTGGAATACTTAATGGATTACGGACAGGGCAGCTATGTTTTACAACTCATAATGTCGGTCCTATGGATATATTAAAGAGAAATAAAGAGATCTATAGATTTCCTTTCGATTGATAATAAAATCTATCCGTGGAAGACGAACGGTAATTATTCACCTGCAAAACTGTATAGAAACGGAATGATAGAGGTTCACCTTTTAATATTGATGCTACTGATTTTCATAGATGTCTTTGATACACCGGAGGGTTGATATAGGGTCTTCAGTTAATTTTTTGCTGTGAAACGAAATAAGACCCGCAAGTCGGATTGGATTTATATTAAAGATACGATTGACAGGGTTTTTATAAATGTAGTACCAACAGCCTAAAGTTATCTATTGTATATATGAATGGAAAAAAACAAACTACAGAAGTAAAAGAAAAAGATGTCCGGTCTTTGATTAATCAATATGATAGAATAAATAATAAATCGAAGGTTATATACTGTATTGACTGTGATAATTATGATAGTAAACCGGAAGATAAAAATTTCATTGATAATATTATTAAGTTTTGCGAAGAACATGACTATGAATGTGTATGGTTTTGTAAAGATATTGAAAGCGTTTATTGGGGCGAGAAAGTGTCTAACAAATCAGAAGAAAAACAAAGCTATAAGTTTCAAGAAAAATAGAATGATTGATAATATAAATGAAAAAAATATATCAGTAACAACATACAAAATAAATACAAGTAATATATTAACAATACTGGATAAGTTTATTGAACAAAGGTACTTTTTGAAAGAAAGGGTATAAAATTGATTTTTATACTTTTAATGAATATACAAAATGGATATCCTATTTTTAACTGGAGAAATGTAAAATCATGCAAAATTGTTTAGGTGGATTAAATTTTAGTCCACCTTTATTCTACTCTATAGAAGACTCTATTACTGTGAATGACTTGAGATAAATGAGGCGTAAAAATGATTTATCATTTTTCACGCCTCACTAGTTATTTCTTATCTGTACTGCTCTCTAAAATATCATCAATCTTTTGTGCCAGGTCTTTTTTGTCCTCGTCGGAGTCCATCTCATAGAATTCAACTTCCACATCGGAATCAAGGTCGTTTTCAACTATATCGGATTTTTTGGCATCTTTTCCGAATTTATCCAGCTGTTTTTTAGCTTTGTCAACTACAGGCTCAACGCTTGATTTAGCTTTTTCAAACAAAGGCTTTGCATTGTCCTTTGCCACATCACCGGCTGCGGAAACATTATCTGTGATAATATTTGCCACATCCTTTAACATTTCCTTGGCTGCACTTGCCATACCCTTTGCACTGTTTGCGGTGTCCTTTGCCGCCGTAACGAATTCATCTGTAGTAGACTTTAATGCCGTATACTTTCTGTTTGCGGTAGCATCTTCTGTTTTATAATCTGAAAGTTCGTCTTCAAAATCTTTGAATTCGCCCTCCAATTCTCTTTGATATTCTTTATACTTCAGTATATATGACACTCGGCTGCCGCAGCACTCTGCAACAGTTGCCCAAAACATTAACTTTTTAAACCTGCCATAATAACCTCCTTTACAATAGTAGTAATTACAGTGTAATATCTATTTATAAAAAAAGTACAAGCATTATTTGGAGAGTTTATGAAAAAAAGTCATCTGTTTATTTGGTTGCATAGTAGGATTTATTGTGATTGCTTATATTCAAAGCTTATATGTAAACTTGGGAGTATCACATACAAGTGATTACTTTTTAAGTAAGAGCTATATTATATTATCTGTGGCAGCTCTTTTACTGTTACTCGTATCGGAATATATTTGAATATAACAAAATTCAGTATAGTTAAGATATATCCGATTGTAATGCTTATATTCGGACTTGGATATATGTATGTTTTTCCTGCCATGTCTGCACCTGATGAAATAGCACATTTTATATCGGCTTATAAAATATCAAATAAGATGCTTGGAAAGCAGGCAACCGTTAAAGACGGCCATGTGATAATCAGGGCCGGGGATCTTTGGCTGGAAGATGTGGACGGAGAGTACACTTTTGATAAAATGAAAAGTGAAGAAGAGAATGTTTTAATACCTGAGGAGGGAAGTCATGGGAAAATTATTTCAAGCAAACTTGAAGAAACATCTTACAAGGTTTTTTATGGAGAGGGGAATATTCGCGGCGCTGATAATTATATCAGTTTTGGCGGCAAAGATTATGAAAAGGCACAGTCGCTACACGCGCCTGTAAATACCATACCGAGTGTATATTTTTTACCTGCAACAGGTATCACTGTAGCCCGAATAATGGGGCTTGACAGTATTTATCTTGTACTGTTTGGAAGAACGGCAAATCTGATTTTATTTATATTATTGGGCACTCTGGGATATATTTTCCTGCCCAGATTTAAAGAATTTATTTTTTAGTCAGCCTTCTTCCTACCACAATTGAACTTGCGGCTTCATATTCCTATGATGCGGTTATGATTTCAAGCATGATTTTTTGTGTCATATGTATTTTTATCTTGCACATGAAAAAAAGGACTTTGATATAAAGATCTGGTCATAGTTTCCTTATTGCAGGACTTGTTTTACCATGTAAAATGGTTTACTTCCCTATGCTTTTTACTGCTTTTCAGTATACCGCTGTATAAGTTTAAGTTCAGAGGTAAGGTGGACGGCAAGATAAAAAAAAAAATATAGCTTTTTTTCTTGCATCTGCGGTAGTGGTGCTATTTGTCATGGGTATTTGCAATGTATCTGGTAAACAGAGCTACAGTGGTGGGATATTCCACAAGCACTACATCAAGTCTTGAGTGGGCAGGTGAGGAGAGCTACACCATAGGTTATTTATTGCACAACAAATTAAAGGCCGTAAAGCTGTTTTATAATACATTGCTTTTGCAACTTGAATACTATCATAAGACAATGTTCGGAGCATATCTCGGACATGCGGATGATGTGGTAGGTATTCCGTATATAGGATTTTTAGTACTTAATATAGGCATGATATTTTCTGTTTTCGGGGAGGCGAAAGAAAAGCAGCTGTTGGTAAAAGAAAGGGTGCTTACAGGTATCAGTATATTCTTTTGTAGTATTTTTTTGGTGCTTTTTATCAATGCTTATTGCATGGACTCCGATAAGTTCCGAATTTATAGAAGGTGTGAGCGGAAGATATTTTATTCCGGTACTATTGCTCTGCTTATGATATGTAGGAATAATAAGATAGTGATAAAGGATGAGACCAAGAGAAATATCATATTCCTGTTTATACTTATAAATGCCATATCTTTTGCTGAAAATATTCAGTACAGTATGTATAAGACTGTAATAAAAAGGGCAAACAGACTTACTTATGATATAACAAAAATGTAAAAATTAACAAAGCTTTTTGTAAATAAGTTATAATATATAAAGAAGGAGGCAAGATGAAAAGAAATAATTTAATAAAACTTGCATCTGCATTAGCTATAGTAACAATGCTTGGACTCGGATTACATAGTAATGCATATGCTCTTAGTGCAACATCAAATATTGAATCGGTTGTGATAGGAGAAAATAAGTCTACAGTAGATATCACTATGAATAACTCGGGTGATATGGCAGGTACCGACGGTAATTTTTATCTTTTTGAATTACAGCCGTATGAGGAAGGAATCGGAAACAGAACCGACTACCTTGAAAAGGTAAGTGCAGGTAATGTTACAAAATCATATCAGCTTAATAAAGGCAGTGAAAACAGCAGATTGTACAACAGTTATGCGGTTGCTGTTTTTGACGGATCGAAATATGTTCAGGTAAGTTCACTTAAATATATTACAAATCCGGAGGCGGTTGCGGCAAATACTGATGCGTACAAGGCACAGGCATCAAAGAAAGGTTTGCAGATAGAGCTTAAGATGCTTGATGATGCATTTAACCTCGGTGTAAAGCATGCATCTACAAATATTGCCTTCAACCAGATTTTAGGAAGCGGTATAGATTACAATTATAACGGCAAGACATATCATTTCAATAAGGCACTTATAGAAAGCTATGATAAGACAATAAGTGCTTTTTCAGGAAAAGATATGACTGTTACAGCTATTATTTTGAACGGTTATAATGAGGCTCATCCTGAGCTTATGTATCCGAATATGCCGAGAAGAGACAGCATATTCTACTATATGTTCAATGCGTCTTCAAAAGAGGGCACTGAGACCACTGAGGCTATAGCATCATTCCTTGCGGAAAGATACAACGGAAAAAATACTGCACATGGTAAGGTATCAAACTGGATTATAGGAAATGAGATCAACAACCAGCAGTGGAATTATATCGGTGATATGGATGTAAGAAGTTATACAAGAAAATATGAGAAGGCATTCAGAATTTTCTATAATGCAATCAAGTCAACTTCTTCTACAGACAGAGTATTCTATTCACTTGATTATAACTGGAATAATGAGATAAACAATAAGAATAAATACGGTGGAAAGCAGATAGTAGACAATTTCAATTCTCTTGTGCTTGAGCATGGAGATATTGATTGGGGACTTGCATATCACCCATATCCTGCACCTATGACAGATCCGGAATTCTGGGATGATGCTCAAAAGACAGGATGGATAAAGGACAGCTTTGATTCACCTGTAATAAACTTTGCAAACTTAAATAAGCTTACAGATTATTTTGCACAGGATGCACTTAAAAAGCATGACGGTTCCGTAAGACATATTATGCTTACAGAGGAAGGATTTACAGCTACAAATCCTACAAGAGGAAATCTTGAAAATGAGCAGGCTGCGGCATTTGCATACTCATACTATCTTGTAGATTCAAACCCGTATATAGAGGCATATATCTTAAGTCGTCAGGTGGATGCACCGCTTGAGGTAAGACAGGGACTTTCATTCGGACTTTGGACCTGCAGCATGAATGTAGGAGATGAAATTCAGGCTATATCAAAGAGAAAACTTTGGACAGTATACAGATATATTGACAAGTCAAAGTACACTCTTGACAATACCGATTTTGCAAAGAGCATCTTAGGTATAAGTAAGTGGCAGGAATTGGTACCGAACTTCAGATGGGCGGCACAGGAAAACAGAAGATAAATTTCTTTTAATTTAAATCCATGAAGAAGTAAAAATCTTTTTCATGGATTTTTTTAAATGTCCGACATAATGCAATGGCTGTCTTTTCATGGTATAATAAAGGACATTATAAAAAGAAAAGTAGCAAAGACGGGGAAGTTATGAAACATACATTTGTTATTTGCGCATATAAAGAATCACCATATTTAGAAAGCTGTATAAAAATCTTTAAAGGCACAGATTGTAAAATCGGATATAAAGATTGCCACATCCACACCGAACGATCATATATATAACATAGCAAAAATATAATATTGAAGTGTTTGTAAATGATAAGAAGAAGCCGGAGAATGTATCAAATATCGGATTTGATTGGCAGTTTGCCTATAATACGGCGCAAACCGAGCTTGTAAACTATTGCACATCAGGATGATATTTATTTAAAAACTATACTAAAAGATTTGCTTAAGTATAAGAAAAAAATATCCTGATATGACTCTTTTTACAACATCATCAATTACATTAAAAAACGGCAGGATAAAGCAATTCGGCAGGGTGGAGATTGTAAAAAAAATACTCAGATTACCACTTAGAGTAAATGCTTTAAATAATATATCTTTTATAAAAAGACTTGCAATCACATTCGGTAATCCTATAATTGCACCAAGCTGTGCATATGATAAGAGACTTTGTCCCAAGGATTTATTTATATCGGAGCTTAAATTTGCACTTGACTGGGAGTGTCTTCTTAAGCTGTCTAAACTTGAAGGAAGAATTGTGTTGTCTGAAAGACCCGGTATTTGCTATAGAATACATGACGAGGCTACAACTAAAAAAAGCATAATGGATAATTCAAGGCAGATGGAGGAAAGTATAATGTTTGATACTTTACTGCCGAAGCCGGTTGCGGATATTTATAAGAAAAATTTATCAAAATTCATATAATGCTTACTTTTAGGAGGATTTATGGCAATTATTAAAATTGAGGAAAAGTATGAGTATCTGAAGGATGTTCTGCTTTCAATACTTCTTATAGGCATTGCATTTGTGATAAATGCAGGAATGAGTATAAGAGGGACTCTATCAGGACGACCTCTTTATGTGGTCAACCAGAAGAGGGTGGGATTTTTTAAATATGTATTTCCGAACAAACCAGAAAATTCAGACCGGTATACTGGATAGTTGCATGGATATATCAGGGTATTTTAAAAACAATATTTCACTTATAGTACCTATAAATATAATTATAGCTGCAATTATAGCAATAGGAGTTTACTTTTTGCAAAGAAATATGGCAAAGTCAAGAGGTTTTGGCATTTACACTGGCTTCAATGTTTTTTGATATCCAGATTTTTCATATTATAATATAGGGCAGTTTTTGGGTGTGATGGAGGCCATGGCTTTTGGTATTTGCACTCCTGATGTTATATTTTTATATCTATATATCAAAATAACGGAAAAAATATTCACTTTTTATTATGCATGCGGATTTTATTTTTAAAATTGCTTTACACATGAAAGATTTATGGTTCTTTTGACCCGATGCTTATATTTGCGGCAATTGTCGGGAAAAGAAGAAAAATTTTAAATGCCTTAATATCTATAGCATTATTTGCAATGATAACACTTATAAGACTTCTTGCACTGAAGTCGTATGCTGAAGGGTACGGAGGTTCAAAAAGTCAGTGAGACATTTAATCTTGCAGACTTTTTCCTGTCAATGAGAATTGAAATTTTATATCTCCTAGGGTATCAATACAGGGACCCTGAACATCTTAACGGAATAAATTTTCATAATGTAAATACGGCGCTAAAAGCTTGTTATAATAATAGGGATATTGGCTGCATTTGCTTTTTATAATAAAAATTTATTTATTCGATAGCTGTATACAGAAAAAATTGAACTGTCGTGGATAAAAATATTTTACTTTTTCACAGGATTTATAATAGGAAGTATGGTGTCATCCGCCGTTACTATAAGAGTTGAGATGAGATGGGTATATGCACCGTATTTATTTATGCTTTTTATTGATTCTCATATATTTACGGGGTGGATAAAAAGTATCATAGTAAAGAGGTTGAAAGAGTAAAAAGATAAAAGCCTCACTGGGAAAAGATTTTTCCATGTATCATTTACTGCGGTAGTGTTACTTTTCGTATGGGCATTTTGCATGATAACAGCGGATATATATTATAGAGGGTATTATGATAATATATATATTCATAGGTCAAAACAGAGCAAATTCGCTGGCAGATGAAACATATTATAAGTATGGTAAGGACTTGAGGGATAAAAAGAATTTTTATAATAAAAATGATTTTAAACTCAGTAAATTTGATTCACTTGAGTTTTTCAGAAGCTATGATCAAAAATATCAGAGAAGATATCGTTACCTTTATTGAAAGCTGCAGGTCCATAGGTCAGATCGATGATGATATGATAGTTTTATCCGAAGATTTGAAAAATAATTCATATCAGGATGTAACGGATTTTCTAGAGAATATAAAGATTGAAAATGTATACGGGCATTATTCGGACGGTTGGACCGACGAAGAAGCTAAACTTAATGTGATGTCGGGAGAAAAACGGTGAGATTCACTTTGAGATAATGTATCCGGGTGAGCTTGACGGAGATGAAGAAATAGAAATAGAAGTCAATGGAGAAAAAGGAGACACTGTATCTTATATCAAATATAACACAGTATGAAATAGATACCGCTCTGAATTCATTGACGGATATACATTTGAAAAGCAATTTTTACTCTGCCCTGATGCTTCGGAACAAAGAGGTGAAGACAGATTGAGTTATATTTTAAATATAAAAATAGATTAGAGAGTGTGTGAATGAAGAAGTTTTTAGCGTTTTTCATGCCGGTATTCGGAGCCATATATTTGAGCGCATATATAAGAAGTGCAATGCTTGATGTGGTCTATACGGATTATATTAGGATAATAAATACCTATCTTAAGGATCCGTTTTCGCTGAAGCCTTTATTTTGGCAAGGATGTACTTACAAGATTGCCTATAACATATTTTTGAAAGAATGATAAATGTAGCCTTTTTTAAATATTCAACAATGTTTGATATGGCTTTTGGGAGTTATATTCCTTTCGCTTATGGGAATTATAATCGGAATATTTATGGCGAACAAAAATTTGAATCTCAGATATTTTATCCTTGTAATGCTGCTGGTTTTTTCACTTTCTCAATGGGAAATGATTACTAACGGAACAGGTTGGGTACATTTTTTTACATTCTTTCTGTTTGCACTGCATTTTTACATACTTGATTCTTATATACACAGGAAACAAAAGTAAAGTTTTGTTTAAATATTATTCTGCCTGTGTTCACGATACTGTTTGCGGCAGGCTCATATTCACTTGCATATGGTGTTACTTTGATAATTGTATACGTTTTATATGCAATTAAGAAAAAGAATAAAATTATGTTTACACTCGCAATACCGGTGATACTTTCCTTGACTGCATTTATGTATTCATACGCAAATTCTTATACGGAACATGCAGGTGCAACAACAGAAAGTCTGACTGCCGTATTCGGAAGAAATCCGGTGTATTTTGTTTTATTCGGGCTAAATACCTTTGCATCAGATATTTTAAGCATCGGAATAGTGGAAAGATATGAAATAGGTATTCTTATAACAAGCATTATAGGAGCTGTAGTTATATTTTTATCTGTATGCTCTGTATTTGAATTTTAAAAATAAAATATACGAGTCTACAGTATTCCCGATGCTTATGCTTGTATCAGGACTTTTTAAGTCATGCCATGGTTATTTTTGACAAGGTGGATTTTTAAATCCTTTGTATGCCATGAGCTCAAGATATGCACTTCAATTCGGTGCGGGGCTTATAGGTGTGATATTGACATTCGCTTATATGAAAATACATATAAATAGAGAGAAACAAAGTATGTCACCATTGGCAAAGGTGGCTGTCTCTGTGTTTGTTTTTACTGGTATTTATAGGAAATATTTCACTGCCGGAAAATGAGCTCAGAATGGCAAAGTATCGTTTGGAAAGCTTTGAAGTGAAGATGGAAGTGGCAAAGAATTTTGAGAATGAAAGTGACGAGACTTTGAAAAAAGTCTTGCAATATCATAATCCGAAGAAGACAAGAGAAGCACTTGGTATTATCAAGTCAAAAAACTTAATATTTTTTTCTGAATAGTGATATAAAATATTGTAGTTTCCTGTTGATTTGTAAGGTATAAAGAGTGTAGAATGATGTAGTTAATATTTAAATATAAATATTTTTGAAAAGAGGCCTATAAATGGATAATTCTTACGGAATGTTGGCTTTGCAGAAAGCAAATCTATATTTTACAGGAAATAGATAGAATATGTACAAAATACAAAATAAACTATACTTTGGACTCGGGTACATTGCTTGGAGCTATCAGACATGGGGGATTTATACCTTGGGATGATGATGCCGATATTGCAATGACAAGAGCTAATTTTCGAGTCTTTCAGAAAAATTGTTAAGAGAATTATCGGATAAGCTGGAATTTATAATGCCCGATGAATTTCAAGGAGGAAAGGTATTTTACGATTTTACTCCAAGAATCATTTATAAGCCCAGTATCAGACATAAAAAAACAGGATAAAAAAAGATCCATATGAAGGTAAAGCTCAATCATCTTTGGGTTGATATATTTATAATAGATAAGCTGCCGAACAAAAAAACATTAAAAAGTTTACACTATTTACTCAAAAGCTTATATATCTTCTTTCCATGGGACATAGAAAGAAAGCTTGATTTCAAGAAGTACAAGGGTATGATGAAAATTGCCATATTGTTTTTCTCTATCTTCGGTAAAATAATACCTATGAAATTTCTATTCCGTATACAGGATAAGATTTCAAAAATTGTTTTTATAAAGGCAGAAAAAAATAACACCTGGTATTACAGCAATTATCAACCGGATTATATCGACATAGAGGTAAACAGCAGATGGTATGAGAAATATATCAAAATTCAGTTTGAAGATATTTCATTATCAATCATAAATGAATACGAAAATGTATTACAGCTGGTTTATGGAGACTATATGACACCTCCTCCAAAAGCTGACAGAGTACCGACGCATGGAAGTACGGAGATAGAAGTATATGAGTAAGAAGATTTCAATTATTGTATCTGTATATAATGAAGAGGAAGTTTTATTTGAATTTTACAGAGAGACAATAAAGGTTCTTCTATTAATTGATAATCCATATGAGATAATTTTTGTAAATGACGGGAAGTACTGACGGGTCAAGAAGCACTTTGTTTAAATTATCAAGAGATGATGAGAATGTGAAGGTTATACATTTTTCAAGAAACTTCGGACATGAGGCGGCTATGATTGCCGGTATAGATTATGCAAGCGGAGACTATATTGTCTGTATGGATTCCGATTTACAGCATCCTCCTACATTACTGCCTGAGATAATAAGAAAATTTGATTCGGGCTTTGATATAATAAATATGGTCAGAACCGAGAATAAATCGGCAGGTATATTGAAAAATATAACATCGGCGGGATTTTACAAAGTGATCAATAAAGTAAGCGATATGAAGCTTGTAAGTAATGCATCCGATTTCTTCGGAATATCAAAAAGGGTTGCCGACATTTTAAGAAATAACTACAGAGAGAAGACAAGATTCCTTCGCGGTTATGTTCAGAATGTAGGTTTCAATACCACAAATATAGAGTATGAGGCAAGAAAAAGGTATGCGGGCGAGAGCAAGTATTCAATAAAAAAACTTTTCAGATTTTCCATGAATACTATAATGACATTCTCAAATCTTCCTTTGAAACTTGGAATGTATGCCGGTGGAATGGCGGCATTTTTAGCTATCATAATGATGATTTATACTGTTGTATCTTTTTTTAAGAGTAGGTACACCGAGCGGTTATGCAACAATTATATGTTTGATATGCTTTATGTTCTCGGTACTTTTCTTTATAGTGGGAATAATAGGAGAATATTTGGGACTTATTCTGGCTGAGCAAAAAGGACCGTCCTTTATATATAGTTGAGGAAAAAAATTAATTTTTAAATATAAAGAGCTGTGAAAACGGCTCTTTTTTTGATAGAATAAAAGTATATTTCTAAATTTAAATACATTTCTAAAAATCGGAGAGCATATGAATATATCACAGGCAATTTCTAAAAAGAATTATATCATTATGTTATGAGAAAAATATTACAATCTATGAGTTATCCAAAAAGATCCGGCGTTCCCAAGACTACTATAAAAGACATCATTTCAGGCAGGAGTAAAATCCAAGTATTTTGAGTATAGAAAAACTCGCCATAGGATTTTCAATATCCATAGGCGAGTTTTGGAATCACGAAATTTTTACTTACCGTTAAGGTACATATCGGCATCCTTAAAGAATGAAATTATAAGTAAAAAGCATTATAATTCCTATAGGGAATGCCGCGATAATGGACACAGTCTGAAGGTTTGACATGGAGTTGTCCGAAAAAATAAGTCCTATAGGCAGCAGTATCAAAAGTATTGACCAGTAAAGTTTTATCTTTTTTGAAGGTTCTTTATCTTCAAGATCCTTATATGAATAAGATGCGGCTACAAGTGTTATGGAATCAAATGTAGTAGCATAAAATGTAATCATAGCAAGGATCAAAAGTATCATTGCTATAAATGGCAATGGAAGAGATGATATTACTTCACCTATGGTTTGGTATAGGTTCTGACTTTCATTGTATATCTTTAATAAGTCTACCTGTCCGAACACATTAAGTGCAATACCGTAGTTTCCAAGTATTATAAAAGACATAAATGTACCTGAAAGACCGAATATATATCCGCCAAGTATAACCTCTTTAATTGTTCTGCCCTTTGAGATACTTCCTATAAAAAACGGAGTGGCTACACACCATACCATCCAGTACGCCCAGTAAAATACTGTCCAGTCCTGTGCAAAAGTTGTCTGACCGGTAGGGTCAATATAAGTGGAAAGTGAAAAGAAATTATTTCACAAGGTTTCCAAGCGAAGTAAAACCGAGCTCAAGTATAAACTTTCCATGTCCTCCACCGAAGAATACATATATCAAAAGTGCAAAGAACAGATAAGTACAGCAGGATGCAAGCTTTGATACACCGTCAATGCCCAGATAAGCACAGGCGGAATAAATAATACAGGTTACAATCAAAATAGCTATAGTAAGTATATTATTATTTGAAACACCGAAAAGTTTGGCAACTGTTTGTGAAAGAAGCGGAGTGGCAAGTGAAAATGTAGTGGCCGTACCGGCTATAAGTGCAAATACCGCTATCAAGTCCACAATTTTCCCCCAAATACCGTCAACTTTGGAACCCAGAAGTACTCTAAGTCCTTCTGAATATTTTGCCCTTGTTCTTTTTCCTTACATGAAGCATAAAGCCGAAGCATGATGCAAGTACAACGTAAAATCCCCAAGGAATAGGTCCCCAGTGAAATAAAGGATAGGTGGCGGACCAAAGTGTAGTATCTCCCAGAGAACTGATTCTGCCTTCATTTGCATAAAGCATCCATTCACACAGTGAATAAAATAATATGTCAGCCGCAAGTCCTGCGGTAAACATCATAGTGCCCCATGCAAAAGTTTGAATGTTCCTTTTTGCCGCTTCCAAGCTTTATACTGCCGTATTTTGAAAATGCAATATATATGGATAATAAGAATATAAACAAACCGAATATAGGTAAAATATTCCCAGGCTGTTGTTTAATAAGCTCCTTTATTTAGGCGAGTATATTTCGGCTTGAGCAGGAAATATGAAAAATAACATTACAAGTGATATCACAAGTAAAAAGGAACTATAGTGACAAAATAATCAATATCAGATTTTTTTCATAACACCTCCAAATGTTCAAAATCAAAATATTTACCAAGATATTGAACATGATAACATTTTTATAGCGATAAATCAAGATATAAAAAAATATCTTAAAAATGGAATAATCAAAAACACTACACAAAACAAAAACCCTTTGATATAATATAAAAGTTAGTAAATGTCTAAGGAAAGGTATTCATGTATGATTAAATTTAAAAGACATATTATAGGAATTGTTTCTATAATATTTGCCTTATCTTCAGGAGCCTGTGCTAATTCGGATATAGTCGTCAGAGATTCCTCGATGAATAAAGAGGTAGATGAGCCTGTATTTGAAACTCAAAAAAATATAACTTTGGATTGGACTCAAATAAGAAGTGACGCAGAAGAGCAATTCAATGACAAAACTCTATACCCGATGAGTGATTATATTGATATGGCTTTTAAGGCTGATGAAAAATAGGGTATTGCTTATATGGTCACTGTCAAATGAAATCAGTGATGATGAAGCATTGGCATACGGAACTGAATATATTAAAGCAGTAAATGATTATGCCGCAACTCAGGATTTTTCTATAGAAAAATCAAGCGAAAACTCTTATGGCGGACTCTTTGATAAGTATGATCTTGAGGTACAGCTTTTTAGAGAAGATGATATCATGGAAAACTCCAGATATATTGTGAATCAGGTTATTGAAGCAGGACTAATACTAACTTAGAATTACAGAATAAAAAGGGGGATAAATGAAACTTCTAAAGAAATTTCTGATGGCGTCATTATGTTCATTGATGGTACTTAGTACAAGTATGACATCATTTGCAGGTGTTATAGGTAAGAGTTCATCAAAGTATCCTAAGGTTGTAATGGGTGCACCGGCAGATGCGGATACTTATTTAAACGGTGCCGAAATCCATATGCTCACCTCATCTACAAAGAGTCAGATGATGAGCTTTGTCATTAAGACAAAGAACGGCAAGATTATTGTAGTAGACGGCGGTCTTCCGGAGGATGAGCCACACTTGGTAGAAACTATAAAGAGTTTCGGTAATGAAGTAAGTGCATGGATTTTATCACATCCTCACAGTGATCACGGCGGCGCATTTACAAAGCTTGCAGAGAACGGTTTTGAGGGATTGCAGATAGATGCATTCTACTACAATATAAGAGAGCAGGCATGGTATGACAAATATGAAAGCTATAGAGCCGAGATGGTAAATACTATCAGAAACTCAATAGCAAAATTACCTGCAGGTGTATCTCATATGACAAGCAAGGGTGAGGTTTACTATGTAGACGGTGTAGCCATACATGTACTCAATGATCCTTATTGGATAGAGTCAAACTCTATCAACAATTCATCCGTAGTTTTCAGATTAGACTTTGACAACGGTACCAGAGTATTATTCTTAGGAGATATGGGACCTGCAGCAGGTGAGAGACTTAAGGCGGACGTACCTGCTTCAGAGTTAAAGGCTGATATCGTACAGATGGCTCATCACGGTCAGTACGGTGTAAACAAAGGATGTATATGAGCTCATCGCACCTAAGGTAGCTATGTGGAATGCTCCTGAGTGGCTTTGGGACAATGACGGAGGTTCAGGTTACAATACCGGAAATTATAAGACTCTTGAGGTTAGATCCTGGATGGAAGAGTTGGGAACAAAGAAGAACTTTGTTATAAAGGACGGAGACCAGACCATCAAATAATTTAATACCAAAAATGATGAACCGGTACAGGTGTTGTGGATTCAATACTTGTACCGGTTTTTTTTATGATAAATAATATAGTGAATTTATGAAAATTGATAGTATAATAAAGATGTTGAAACAGATAGAAGAATGTTGAGGTACTTATGGTAAAGAAAATAGGAATAGTAAGTTTATCAAGCGGTGTTTTAGGAGAAAAGCTTTTATTAAGCATGAACTTAAAATAGGTGTGGAAAGATTAAATAAATACGGTATTGAGGTTGAATTTTTGCCTAATTCACTTAAGGGTATGGACTTTATAAAAGAACATCCCGAATGTAGAGCTAAAGATTTGATAGAAGCCTTTAAGGATGACTCTATTGATATGATTTTATGTGCAATAGGAGGAGTAGATACATATAAACTTTTGCCATATCTGTTTTGAAAAACAATGAGCTTAAGGCGACTGTTAAACAAAAAAATATTCTTAGGCTTTTTCAGATACCACCCAAAATCATTTTATGCTAAATAAAGTGGGAATCAAAACATTCTATGGGCAGGCATTTTTACCTGATATATGTGAGCTCTCAAATGAAATGTTGCCATATACCAAAAAATACTTTGAAGAGCTTATAACAACAGGGAAAATAAAAGAAATACGCCCAAGTGAGTTTTGGTATAAGGAAAGAGAAGACTTCAGTGAGAATTCTATCGGAGTTGATATGGAAAAATATAAGAATACCGGATTTGAATTACTTTTAGCAGGTAAGCCGGTATTTAAAGGTAAGATTTTTAGGCGGTTGCATTGATTCAATCTATGATATATTTGATAATTCAAGATTTGAAGATACGGTATCTCTTTGTAAAAATATGATTTATTCCCAAGTCTTGAAGGTTGGGAGAATAAAATTTTATTATTGGAGACAAGTGAGGAAAAAGCCTGAACCGAAAGCTATATAGAAAGATGATCGGAGCTTTAAAGGAGTATGGAATATTTGATGTGCTCTCAGGTGTTTTAGTCGGAAAAGCCTCAAGATGAGGTATATTATGAGGAGTATAAGCAAATTTTACTTGAGGAAATCGGAGATAAAGACTTATCTGTTGTTTATAATATAAATGTGGGACATGCAACACCGAGGTGCATTATTCCTCTCGGAGTTGAAGCCGAGGTAGATGTAGATAAGCAGGTGATTGCTTTTTGATAATTAAATCGGATGATTGTTGCAGATATACTTAAGGAGGTTATGTGTTTTTAAAATATAATAAAAATGAGAAGTTGGAATTTCAATTATAAGAGGGCATGTGGCTTATGGTTGATTTTGGTAGCAGCAGTTATTTTCAGTGGCTACTTTTGCAGGTGGAAAACAAATCATAAATATGCAGGTATTTTGCATAGGATATATTATCAGCTTTTTACAGTCAATATGAATAAAAAGAGTATTAAATAAACTGTCTGATGGAAGCTCGTCTGAATTTCAAAGAAAAGTATCATTATATGCAATCATTTTATTGTTTATTTTAATGTCATTACTTGGTGGACCGTTCTTTTGCCGATGAGAATTGGAGATTGATTTGGTTGGGAGCATTGATGGCGACCGCAATACACTTTTTATGTATTACTTTTGTACATGGAAAATCAATGATTTATTTAGGTGCTGTTTGTACTTTGAATATTTTGGCAGGATATATTTTATCAGGCGTTCCTGTAACTGTGATTGCATATATTGATGCGGCAATTAAGCTCATATTCGGAATTTACCTGTTGTTTTTCTCAAAGCCGTCAAAAGCAGAAATGAATTTTTTAGTGTATAGAGGTAAGTAAGTTGAGATATATACTTTTATTGCGTGGTATAAATGTTGGTGGAAAGAATAAAGTCTCTATGAGTGACTTGAAAGTTTTGTTAACTGAATTGGGATTTGAGGATGTTGATTCTTATATTAACAGCGGGAATTTATTCTTTAACAGTGGGGAAAAGCTATGAAAGTTGTATCTCTAAGATAAAAACATTTATTGGAAACGAACTTTGACTTTTTCAATCCCCTTTTACTTTAATAAGCAAAGAAGAGTACTTGAAAGAGAAGGAGAGCCTTCCCAAATGGTGGCATCAAGAAATGGCAAGAAGAGACGTTTTATTCTTTTCCTATAATTTGGATAGAAGTAAAATCCTTGACTTTATAGATAAATCCACTTTTATAATGAGATAGTGTATATTGGGAAAAATGCTGTATTTTTGGGGAAAATATGATGAATCGGAATACATGAAAAACTATATACTACAAAAAGCTTATAAAACAGGAATTTTATAAGCAGGTAACAATACGGAATGGAAATACATTTGAAAAAGATAGCAGAGATCCTTGAGAGGGAAGAGGGTTGTGATATAGTTAGATTATAACATCAATACCTATAGATTATGTTTGATAATTATTAGAAACTATAATATAATGAAAATATTTTTATAATATATGTTCTGGTAAATAGTTTTTTGTCGGTCTATCATAAATAAATCTAGATTATTCATGGAAAAAGCTGTAAAAATAGATGAAAGCAACATGATTACTGTATTTTTAACAAAAATATTGCTTCATATTATTAAGCGAAGAAAAAGAGCGTACATTTTAATAAAAATTAAGGTACTTTAAATACTTGATTTAAATATTGTCGTGAATAATTTAGGATTAAGAATTTGGGAGGTTAAAAAGAAATGAAAAAGAAGTGGAAGTATTTTTGTCATATTGCTGGTCAGATAAAGAATTAGCAGAAAAAGATCTATAATAGTTTAAATTGCTATAAACAGATAAACCTCCACATGGATGTGTTGAAAAATTCATGAATGGAAAAAGTATAAAAGAATATATGCAAATCTATAGTGAATATGGATTATGCAATACTTTTAATATCAGAAACATATTTGAAATCCTCAAATTGTATGTATGAAGTGCTTGAATTAATGAAAGATATAAAATATAAAGATAAAAATCTTTCCTGCTGTTGTACATACTGATATATACAGTGTATCAGAAAGGATTAAATTTGTAGTGTATTGGCAGAATGAACTTAAGAATCTGATAGAAGATATGAAAGAAATTGAAATGCAGAATCTAGGAACATTTGTAGATGAGCTAAAACATAGACAGAATATAGTATCTAATATAGCAGAATTTTTTACAAATTGTATCGGATATGAATAATCCGAAGATAGAAGATATATCAGTTGCAATAAAAATAAATTACATGAAATTAGAATTGTTGAAGCTGATGACACTAAAGATATTTATATTGAAAATAATAATATATATATATATAAAAATATGCTAATAACGAAGGGTTTAATATTGATTTTGAAAGAAGGTACAGAGGTGGATTTTTATGATTGGCACAGTAAGGTAAAGTCGTGGTGAAATAATCATTGATAATGAATATATAAATATAATTGAAAACCATTTGAATGACTGTAAAAAGTATAAGTGAAGAGGATAGAAAAAGTATTTTATGATGGAATAAAAATATTGTTAAGTGTGATGAGATAATGAAAATAATGATACGTAAAGCTCTAATAGAGGATGTAATATCGAATAAAATCAAACGTTTTTCGTGTTTTTGTTAAAAGCGACTGCTGATATATGTTTCCCGCAGAGTTATGCATATAACAATGTTAGAGAAGACAAGCCGCATGTGTTAGAAGTATACTATGGGACTGAATCTTTTAAGTTTGATATATCAGATGATGACTATACGACTGTTTTAGAGAAGAGTGGAGGTGAAATTGAAATACCACATTGTGTTTTTTAATGAGTTTGCAAGTTGGGTTACAGATAAATATATTTTTGGAAAATGAGATTATTCCTATATACCCAAAAATAAATGCTATAAGAGAATTAGATTCGGGTAATGAGATACCAGTTAAAGATTTTTCGCATTGGTTTATTTCGCGTGGATAATATAGCAAATATATTTGTAGAATTATGATGATTTAATGATAGAGTATAATGAATTTGAGAAAAATTAAAAATAAAGAAACAATAATAGTGTTAGATACAAATGTTCTTTTTAGATTTATTAAGATACTCATTACCAACAAGTAAAAATATCTTTAGAAATATTTTTTCTCGGTGTAGTGATTTGCTATGGATTCTAATAGAGTTTTCGTAGAATACAACGAAAACAAATATGAGGTATAGTGGTAATTTGAAGAACAGATATCCAGAATTTGACTGAAGGACATTATTGATAAAAGAAAAAGAAGTAAAAAGAAACTTAAAGGTACCAGAAAGATATAATTATAGTGGTATAGAGGACTTGAAAAATAATATATTGCTAAAAATTAGAAGAGAGCTATAGATGAAATAAAAGTCATATAAAGAAACTATAGCTGGAGAATATATTGCTACATCGTGGTATCATAATGAAATAAAAACAAGATATTGAAAAATTTATTTGTGATTAAAAGTAAAAACCAAGTTGGATGTGAGATTGGAGAAAAAGAAGAAAAATGAAATTATAAAATGAAGGAGAGTCAAGATTTAGTGATAAAAATACCACCAGGATTTAAAGATGAGAAAAAGAAGGTAAAAAGTATGGAGACTTGTTTGTGTGGAAAGAGATATTAAAAACTACCTAGTGGAAAAAGGTAAAGAATGTTATTTTTATTACAAATGATGAAAAAGATGATTGGTGGAGTAAAGATAAAAACAGAAAAACTACTAAATCTTAGAAGTGAGTTATATGAAGAGTTTAAATATATTAATCCGGAAGTTTCAATTAACTTTATGACAATAAAGATATTCCAGAGTTATGCATCTAAATTATATAATTTGTATGAACTCATGTATACATGGATTTCAACATAGATGAAGATTTTTATATTAATAGAATCAAGGATAAAAATAAAAGACGAAATACAAATTGAATTATACTCAAATTCGAAAAATTATTTTAAGTTTATGTGTATAGAGATTATTGATGTTGAATATTGTAAATTTATAAAGATAAAAACACATGTGTAGTTATATTACCCAAAAATGATGATGCAAATTATGGTATAGGTATAGGTATAAATTATGAATTAGAATATCAATTAGTGTTGAATTGCAATTCAGACTATTGTTTTGAAGAAGATGAATATACATTTATGGGTACAGTGGTTGTCTCAATAAACAGATTAATTGAAAAATCCAGTATAATCCTAAATATTTTAATGAAGATGAAGAATATTTTGAGTTTGAAATTATTGAAAATAATATAGAACAGTTTGGTTGATTGTATGCTAAATCAATAATGAAAGATAAGTATATGGATAAATATATTAAATATGATAGATGAGCTACGATATATGAATTGGTAAACATTGATGACATTTAGGATGAATAGTGATGACATTTTAGTTGGTGTACATATTTTTACTAGATATCTTTGTTTTTGATTAGGTAAAAGATCGTTACACTAACTTTAGTTTCATTCAACGACAAGTATAAAAGTATTGAATTTATTGGAAAACACTCTATTATGTGTGAGATAGAGATAAAATGGATAATATAATTATAAAAGAAGCATCTCCTGAGGATGCTTTAGCAAGAATAGAATATTCAAAGAAGATAGGGGCAGAGACGGATAATCTGTCATTTGGAGCGGAAGGCTTTCCTATTTCTGTTGAAGGAGAGGAAGAATATATCCGTTCTGTTTTTAAAAGATGAAAAGGTCATGTTCATTTTTTTGCATGGAGAGATGGTGAAATCATTGGAGATGTAAGCCTAAGCGGAATGCCAAGGCGAATGAATCACAGAGCGGAACTTGGTATTACAGTTTTGAAATCGGAATGGAATAAAGGGCTTGGAAGCAAATTGCTTAAAATGGCGATAGAGTATGCCAAGTCACATGGTATTGAGATAATAAATCTTGAAGTCAGAAGTGATAATTTTAGAGCTAATTCATGTCTCATGAAAAATATGGATTTAGAAAAATCGGAACCTCTCCGGCATATTTTTAAAAATAGGAGATTCATATATAGATTTTGATATAATGTATCTGGATTTGAGATAGAGAAAATCATAGTTAGAATTTGTGGAGATGACTGGCAAATGAGAACAAAAAGAGTCGTAGTAGAAAAATGGAATCCGCAATGGAAATATGAATATGAAAAGATAGTAGCTTCATTAGGTAAAGATATCATTTACAATCTCAATCAAAATTGAACATGTTGGAAGTACATCAGTTGAAGGACTATCAGCAAAAACCTCGTCATTGATCTTGATATTGTTATTGAAAAGGACAAATTTGCAATTATTAAAGAATTACTTAATAAAAAGGATATGAATACGAGGATTTGGGGTATTGAAGGTAGAAGCTTTTTCATACTCCGGAAAAGAAGAATTAATGACTCATCATTTATATGTATGCCCTCAAGACTCCAAAAGAACTCTTCAAACATATTACATTTAGAAATTTTTGAAAAATAATCTCGATTTGAAGCAGCTGAGTATTCAAAGGTGAAAGAACAGGCAGCAGTACTTTTATCCGGATGATATAGATAAGTATATGGAATTCAAATCGGAAATTATTGAAAAGATTTATAAGAAGTGTAGGTTATTAGAATGAAAATAGCGGTAAGTGCCTGTTTACTTGGTGAAAATTGTAAATATAACGGCGGAAATAATTACAGTGAAAAGTAATAGATTATACCAAAGGACATGAGGTAATGCCTGTTTGTCCGGAAGTTCTTGGCGGATTGCCTATTCCAAGAGAACCTGCGGAAATTGTAAACGGTATAGTCAGTCTCAATGACGGCACATCTGTTGATAAAGAATTTCGTGAAGGAGCAAGGAGAGCACTTGAGACAGCAAAAAGAGCAAAATGCCGATATTGTTATATTACAGTCCAGAAGTCCCTCATGTGGAGTTAATGCAATATATGACGGATCATTTTCGTGAAAAATTATATCAGACAGGTGTATTCGCAGATTTATTAAGGAGAAACGGAATAAAGGCGATAGATGTAGAGGATTTATAGATAGACAGGGGCTGCCGGCTTTCTTAATCAAAATATAGAGGTAAATAAATGAATGATTTTTGATATATTATTTGATAATATAAAACAACTGTCTAAAAGCTGTTACAGAATCAAAATTATTCTGATTACAGTAAACAGGGTATGATTTATTAATCGCTATACATGATTTGGGAATTTCAAAAGTTTCTGTATATAATATGTTTTTTGAATATTATAAAAGCTTTAGAGGAAGGATTATCAAAAGATTGGTTTGAGGATATGCTTGATTATATATGTGGATGGTGCAATCTCAAAAATATATTTGGAAAGATGAGGATTTATAGGGCGGCTTTTAGCTGTCTTTTTGATTGACAAAGAATTTCAAATATTATATACTCAAAAATGTAAACGCTACATTATTAGAGGGCAAAAACAAAGTCTGAAGATATGAAGCAAATATATCGATGTATAAAGCTAAGATGTGGAAGTTGAAAGATAACATTGAAATAGGTAAAATTATTTCAATGATAACAGATTACTGATGGCAATGGCTGCAGTAGTTAATAAAAATATTAGGAGTATAATATGAAGGCTAAGGAGAGAATTATCCAATTTGGTGAAGGCGGTTTTTGAGAGGATTTGTAGACTATTTCTTCCAGAAATTAAATGATAAGGGCTTATTTGAAGGCTCTGTAGTTGTCGTTCAGCCTATAAAAACGGGTATGTGTGAGATGCTTGAAGCACAAAACTGTGAATACAATCTTTTCTTAAGAGGAGTTGATAACGGTAAGGTGGTAGATGAACATACTCATATAGATATTATCAGCAGATGTATCAATCCATATGAGGACCATGAAGGATATTTGAGTCTGGCAAAGAATCCTGATTTCAGATTTATTGTTTCAAATACAACGGAAGCCGGAATAGTGTATGAAGATGATAACAAGCTTTCCGATAAACCTGCAAACAGCTTTCCGGCAAAACTTACAGCTCTTTTTATATGAGAGATTTAAAAGCAGGATTGCCGGGATTTATTATACTTTCATGTGAACTTATAGATCACAATGGTGAAGAGCTTTTAAAATGTTGTAAGCAGTATGCCTCCAAATGGGAGCTTGGAGCTGATTTTGCTTCATGGCTTGAAAAAGAAAACAGCTTCTGCTCTACATTGGTTGACAGAATTGTTACAGGATTCCCAAGAGATGAACATAAGGCACTTGAGGAGAGAATCGGTCAAAAGGACAATATGATGGATACAGCCGAGATTTTCCACCTTTGGGTAATACAGGGAAATCACGAGGATGAGCTTCGCTACAAAAAGCAGGCTTTTAATGAGTTTGGACAGACAATGTGGATCCGTATAAGAAGAGAAAGGTTCGTATACTTAACGGAGCACATACTTCAATGGTCTTAGCTGCAAGATTGTACGGACTTGAGACAGTAGGCGAGTGCATGAAGGATGAAAAGGTATCATCACTTCTTAGAAAATCTGTGTTTGAGGAAATAATACCTACAATAGGAGATACCGAGGACAACAGAAAGTTTGGTGAGGCTGTATTTGAGAGATTTTTTCAAATCCTTTTATCAAACATCAGCTTTTTATCAATTGCGCTTTAATTCAGTGTCAAAGTTCAGAGCCAGAGTACTTCCTACAATCTTGGAATATAAGGCTGAAAACGGAAAGTATCCTGAGATACTAAGTTTCTCATTGGCTGCACTTATTGCATTCTATAAGACGGACGAGGCAAATGACGGTGAAGAGATTGTACAGTTTATGAAGAGCGCTTCGGTAGCGGATATCTTAAAGAGAGAAGATTACTGGGGTGAGGACCTTAGCGATATGTATCATATCGTAAACAGATGGTTTGAAAAGATAGAAAAAGACGGTGTAGCGGCTTGCTATGATGAGCTCTTAAAATAAGTTGTTTAAAGGTGGAGGAAACTTCACCTTTTTTATTTTGTTCTAAAGGCTTTAGTGTTGGCTGTACATTCTTATTTCCGGGGAAGATATCAATTGAAAAAAATATGAAGAGTGATATAATTCAGTCAAGATATATAGACTGTGAAAATTAATTAGAATGAGTTAATAACGGTTATTTTTGTATCATCACATACAACTGCAGCTATTGAACGTGAGATACAGTTTAATCAAGAGTCGGAAGAAATAAATGGGGAAAAATGCCTATGCAAAAAGTCGATTGAGCGGATTATAGCATTTTGCTATATGCAGTATAGAATTTATTATAATAATTTTTATATTGTGTATTAATGGATATAATTCTATAAAAAGCCAATAGGTAGTACATATTGTGCAGATCAAATTTTTGATGTAGTGAATTCAGATGCTATTTCTTTTTGGAACTGATTTCTATGGAGATGGGACATATATGGACACAAAGACCCGTGAATATAGAAACTATACAATAGATCCCGGTGAGAGTTTTTTGTACTATTACATTGGACAACGGCTCATACGCCATATATGATTATAAGAATACAGTTTGTGTTATTACACCCGAGTAGGGATAAAATATTATACAAGAGTGGGAAATTCAAGCGAGCATTTGTTCTACAAAAACATGATTAGGAGTAATAAATATTATTTTTCACAGTCTATTGATTTAATTGTTTTTATGGAGGTTAAGATGAATAATAAAAGCTGCAAAAGATATCGGTATTTATATTTTTGTATTTTTCTCTTTAAATATTTGCATCAATTCATTTGGTATCACTCCTCCTTCAAAATGATGTTTTAATAAATGCTCTTTCAAAAAAATGGGGAGCCTAATCAAAATGTTGTAAATAATACCGATCTATTCTTTGTATATAATGCGGTGCCTGTCAGCAAAATTAAAATCTGAGGATGAACTTAGAAAACTTGTCTTTGAGTCGAATACAGATACTATTGATATGAAGGATTCCAACTGGGTTGTGACAGAATATAAGCCGTCAAATGAATATTTTTGAAAGAGTACTTTCGTTTGATAAAAAAACGGTGAGCTTTTTGAAGCAGAAAATTTAATTTATGAGGACAAAAATCACACAACAATCGCTCTGATGTCTGAGCTTTTAGGTGAACAATATAATGTAGGAATAACAAATATCCTCGTGCTTGGGGCAGACAGAGCCACACCCTTCGGATCGGTATTGTTGGTGAAAGTTTTTTTGATGATGATTCATTAAAAAGTAGGGTTTTAGTCGATATTGAGAGAGATAAGATTTCTATAAAAAAAGGGCTGGTATAGCTTTGATGAAATCAAAAATTTATAGCTTTGTATAATTCAGATAAAAATCAGTGTAGGAAATTTAATCATAGTATTAATCGGGGAATAATCGCTGTTTTATCGGTAGGATTTATTTTATATATATATAGTATAAGAATTATTTTATAAACTGGTAGATTTTTAAGTGTATTTTTGATGTATTTATATGATAAACTTGCATCAGTACAGATGAAAGGAGAAACAGCAAAATGAGAGTTGTTGTTGCCATTGATTCATTTAAAGGAAGTATGTCTTCTTTGGAGGCAGGTGAGGCAATATCAGGGAATAAGAAACGCACATAAGAATGCGGAAGTTGAGATAAGACCGCTTGCAGACGGTGGTGAGGGCACTGTAGAAGCTCTTTCTATCGGTATGGGCGGAAGGCTTATAAATGTTGATGTAACAGGACCGGCAGGAAAAAGCGTAAACGCCGTTTACGGAATAGTTGATTCAAGTAAAACTGCTATAATAGAAATGTCACAGGCTGCAGGCATTACCTTGGTAAGCGGTGATGAAAAGAATCCTTTATATACTACAACATTCGGAGTAGGAGAGCTTATAAAGGATGCCATAAATAAAGGATGCAGACATTTTGTTGTAGGAATAGGCGGTTCCGCTACAAATGACTGTGGAATAGGAATGCTTCAGGCACTTGGATATGAGTTCCTTGATAAAGAAGGTAAGCAGGTAGGCTTCGGAGCAATCGGTGTCAGAGATATTGTAAGCATAAGAGATGAGAATGTAATAAAAGAGCTTTCGGAATGTTATTTCAGAGTGGCATGTGATGTAAACAATCCATTGTGTGGTGACTTAGGATGTTCAGCAATATACGGACCACAAAAAGGTGCTACAAAGGAAATGGTAGCCGATATGGACGGATGGCTTAAGAACTATTCAAAAATTGTAAAGGAAAAATATCCCGATGCAGACTGTGAATATCCCGGAACCGGTGCGGCAGGCGGACTTGGATATGCATTCTTTAACTTTACAAATTCAAAGCTTGAATCGGGAATAAAAATAGTCCTTGATGAGACAAAGCTTGAGGAATATGTAAAGGATGCGGATATAGTGGTTACAGGAGAGGGCAGACTCGATCATCAGACAGTTATGGGAAAGGCTCCTGTAGGTGTTGCAAACATCGCAAAGAAGTATAACAAAAAAGTTATAGCATTCTCAGGAAGTGTAACAGAGGATGCAGGAGTTTGTAATGAACACGGTATTGATGCCTTCTTCCCGATACTTAGAAGAATAGTTACATTGGAAGAAGCAATGCAAACAGATACCGCAAAGCAAAATCTTACAGATACTGCGGAGCAGGTATTCAGATTATTGTAAAAATAAAATCCCCGGGATTTTGGAATTCACCAAATCCCGAGGATTATTTTATAATTTAAGATCGCCTGTCTTTACCAGTCCCATCTTTTTCACAAACATATGAATAACAGGTGTTATAACAGCCGGAAGAACAAATGATATAAATATAAGTCCTATCCAGTCAAATGAAGTAATAGAAGCTTTGCTTCCGTTTGCAATATCGCTTACCCAGCCGGTGTATACACCGATCTGCCCTACAAGACCGCATGTACCCATACCTGATGATACGGCAGCACCGTTCATTTGCAGCTTAAATATACATGTAGCAATAGGTCCTGTAATCATAGATGTAATACATGGTGCAATCCAGATGCGTGGATTCTTTACAATATTGCCCATTTGTAGCATTGATGTTCCTATACCTTGAGATATAAGTCCGGACCATTTATTCTCGGGAAATGAGATAACAGCAAAACCGACCATCTGAGCGCAACAGCCTGCCAAAGCGGCACCGCCTGCAAGTCCTGTGAGTCCAAGAGCCGCACATATGGCTGCCGATGAAATGGGAAGTGTAAGTGCCACACCGACAAGAAGTGAAACCAGTATACCCATAAGGAAAGGTTGAAGGCTTGTAGCCCACATAATCACTGTTCCAAGCTTCATAGCGGCTTTTCCAAGAGTTGGAGCAAGTATAGCGGATAAGAAGATTCCGACAGATATTGTTACAAGAGGTGTAACAAGAATATCTATCTTGGTTTCTTTTGAAACCATTTTTCCGACTTCAGATGCTATAATAGCAACAAATAATACTGCCAACGGTCCGCCTGCACCTCCCAGTGCATTGGAAGCGAAACCTACAGTAATCAAAGAAAAAAGTACAAGTGGCGGAGTATTGAGTGCATAGCCGATAGCAACAGCCATTGCCGGACCGCTCATAGCACTTGCCAGAGATCCTACAGTATATTCAACCCCTGCAATAGTAGCAACCGTACTCGTAAGAAAAGAAATTTGAAATTGCTTACCTACAGTATTTATAATAGTACCTATAAGCAGTGAACAAAACAGTCCCTGTGCCATAGCGCCCAATGCATCAATGCCGTAACGCTTGGCTGAAATTACAATATCTTTCCTTCTGAAAAATAACTTTAGCTTTTCCATAGAAGTCCTCCATAGACGTGTATTTTTGTTTCAATGTTTATTCTAGAATTAAATTGAAATTTGTCAAGAAAAATATTTATATATTGACGGTTATACTTGTATATGATAGAATACTAAAGATTAAGGATGCAAAGTCCTTTTTGGATTTTTCAAGTCTAATTCGAACAATGGAGGTGGAGATTGTGCGTACAAGATAACACTTGCTTTGTACAGAGTGCAAGCAGAGAAACTATAATACGACAAAGGATAAGAAAAATCATCCCGACCGTATGGAAATTAAAAAGTATTGTAGGTTCTGTAGAACTCATACAGTGCATAAGGAAACAAAAATAGGAGTAATTATGGCTGAAGGAAAAAGCGGAAAGATATCTGACTTTTGGAAGGAATAAAGACAGAGTTTTAAAAAGATAGTATGAGCCGACAAAGGATGATATTGTAAAGCAGACTATTGCTGTTATTTCATCATCTATTGTACTTGGTATTATAATATCAATACTTGACTTTATCTTCAAATTTTTACTAAACTTTGTTCTTAAATAGGTGAAAAATATGGCAGAGGCACAATGGTTCGTAGCCCATACTTATTCGAGGCTATGAGAATAAAGTAAAAGTAGATATTGAAAAAGACAATTGAGAATCGCGGACTTCAAGATCAGATACTTGAGGTTACGGTTCCTATGGAGACCATACTTGAAGTAAAAATGGTGTCGAAAAATCGTCAGATAAAAACTTTTCCCCGGATATGTTCTTATACATATGTATATGAATGATGAAACCTGGTATGTTGTAAGGAATACCAGAGGCGTTACAGGTTTCGTAGGCCCAGGAAGCAAGCCGGTACCACTCACCGAAGATGAACTTGTAGCACTTGGCTACAGCGGAGATGCCGCAAAAGCCTCGAAGCAAGACTTGAGGTTGACCTTAAGGAAGGCGATATGGTTTACAGTCATCAGCGGAGCATGGAAGGATACCGTGGGAGTGATTACCGCTGTCAACGAAAAAGAGGAAAACTGTTTCTATTAATGTAGAGATGTTTGGACGCGAGACAAAAGTAGAGCTCGAGTTCACAGAAGTTAAGAAGATGTAATTTATTACATAGTTGCATTTATTTAAAATGCGTGGGAGGAAAATCTCAGAAATTACCACAAGGAGGTGCCATATGGCAAAAAGAAAGTTACAGGATATATCAAATTGCAGATACCTGCTGGTAAAAGCAACACCGGCTCCACCTGTCGGTCCGGCTCTCGGACAGCATGGTGTAAACATAGTTGAGTTTACAAAGCAGTTTAATGCAAGAACAGCAGATCGTGGAGACTTAATCATCCCCGTTGTTATCACAGTTTATGCAGATAGAAGCTTTAGTTTCATAACTAAGACTCCACCGGCTGCAGTTTTACTTAAGAAAGCATGTAAAATCGCTTCGTGTTCAGCGTACCTAACAAGACAAAGGTAGCTAAGATTACAAGAGCACAGCTTGAGGAAATCGCTACTCTTAAGATGCCCGATCTTAACGCAGCAAATATTGATTCAGCTATCTCTATGATAGCAGGTACAGCCCTGCTCAATGGGTATCACAGTAGAAGACTAATTTAGGAGGTAATATACATGAAACACGGAAAAAGATATGTTGAAGCTGCCAAATTAGTTGATCGTAGCGTACAGTATGATGCAAGCGAGGCAGTAGCTTTTAATTAAGAAGACAGCAGTTGCTAAGTTCGATGAAACAATAGAATTACATATAAGAACAGGTCTTGACGGACGTCATGCAGACCAGCAGATTCGTGGTGCGGTAGTACTGCCACACGGAACAGGTAAGACTGTTAAAATCTTAGTATTTGCAAAGGGACCAAAGGCTGATGAGGCTTTGGCTGCCGGAGCTGACTATGTTGGAGCAGAGGAGCTTATTCCAAAGATCCAGAACGACGGCTGGTTAGATTTTGATGTTATCGTTGCAACACTCGATATGATGGGCGTTGTAGGACGCCTCGGTAAGGTACTCGGACCTAAGGGACTTATGCCGAACCCTAAGGCAGGTACAGTTACAATGGATGTTACAAAGGCTATCGCAGACATCAAAGCAGGTAAGGTAGAGTATCGTCTTGATAAGACAAACCTCGTTCACGTACCTGTAGGAAAGGCTTCATTCAGTGAGCAGCAGCTTTTTGGAGAACTTCCAGAGCATTATGGATGCTATCAATGGCAAAAACCAAGCACAGTTAAGGGTGCTTATCTTAAGAGTGTAGTTTTAACATCAACAATGGGTCCTGGAATCAGACTCAACGTTGCTAAAAATTACAGGCTAATTAGCTAATATAATAAAGACGCGCAGACTGCCTATGTACTCATAAAGGTATGTGGCAGTTTTTGTTATATGTAAAATGCGTATCGTATGTTTAATTTTTGTGAACAGTTAAGAACATAATAAGTATATATAGATACTTTTTATATTAAAAACTTGAAAAATACCAGTTTTATAGATTAAAAATATAGGTAAATAAGCATAACGAAAATAGTAGTATATTGTATTTATTGTCAAATAAAGATATCCGTATCCGCCATTATAATGTTAATGTCGTATACATTGGATTATCAGATGAATTAAGGATTTTAGACATGTTTTATTAAATTTTTATGGTGGATGATTATGTGCAGTGAGACAAGAAGAATAGAGATAAAAGAAGCTCAAAATTATTATAATAATATCTTTTGTGATGGCATTACTTTTTCTCATCGATGGATATTGCGGAATATTTAAATGACAGAAGAATAAACAGAGCGGAGAAATATCGTGTTGAAGCGGGAATTATTGCAATGCTGGCAGATTTATTAAGAGCAGACCTTGAGTGTATTGATAAGAGAGGAAAGGTTCATGATGTATACACGGATAATGATAAGTCATATGCGGTTGAACGGGACATTTCAGATTACATTTACGGGCAAAAGTAGGATTCTATATAGATATAAGATTGTAGAAGATGAAAATACACAGAAGTTTATAGATTTTTTAATGATAATATGAAGCATCTGAGTGTGTAAAAGAGATAAAAACAGTAGCTTTACATCACCGCAAACCATATCTGAAGCCGAAGGACTGGAAGAGTTTAAAGAAGTAAATAGTTTAGATGAACTTATAAAATATATGCATAAAACAACAGAGGACGGTAAATATTATTTGTATGTTCTTAAATACATGGATTATGACGATTCAGAGTTTAACGGGAAAATAATATATGAAAAATGAAGACGGCACAGAAAAACTGTATTTGAGGATAGGGCCATAAGTATGGGATTGTTTACTAACAGAGATTATTTATATGAAGCTGTTAAGGTGGTGAAGTAAAATAAAGGGAAATTTGTGTATGGGCAAAGGATTAAAAATTCAGACTGACTATTACAATATTATTGTTTGTGTTGCTTTTTGCACAATATGTAATTACATAGTGAAAAGAAAAATAATTATAAAGAATAATATATTCTATGGTGTTGAAGACGGTCTATTTTGAGAGTAAACTCAGTCTAAAAAGAATTGACTATTCCTGCAGGAGTTAAATCAATATCTATGTATGCCTTTTTAGGCTGTGAGAATATTGAAGTTGTGGAATTACCTGATACACTTGAAAGTATTGGAGAACTCTCATTTATGGGCTGTGGAAAACTTAAGCATATTAAAATACCGGAAAATGTAAAAGATATAGGTATGGGGGCATTTTATGAATGTTCAAGTTTGAAAAATGTGGAATTACCCGAAGGTTTGGAGAAAATAAATGCTGCAACATTTAAAAGATTGTATTGCTTTGGAAAAAATAAATATTCCTCCGGGAGTAAATGAGTTTGACGAATCTGCATTTTCAAACTGTAAAGAATTGAAAGAAATAGAGCTGAATGAAGGTTTAAAAAATATAGGAAGTGAAGCGTTTTTGGGATGTGAAAAAATAAAAAGTATAGATATTCCGGATTCGGTCGAACAGATAAATACATTCGCTTTTAAAGATTGTAATAGACTTTCTGATATAGGGATGTCCAATGGAATAAAATATATGAGGAAGGTGCATTTGAAGGTACAAAGTATTATGAGAGGGACTCTGGGAAGATGAGAATGGAATATATATAGGTGATGCCCTGATAAAATATTGGAATAAAGGCATGAAATGAAGGTAAAAGAGGGTACAAGAGTGATTGCAAGTAAAGCCTGTTCAAATCTGCCTGATTTGATTACGGTTGAATTACCTGAAAGTATTAAAGTTGTAGGGAAGTGAAGCCTTTGCAAACTGTAAGAGTCTTAAAAATATAAATATGCCGCAAAGCTTAGAAGATATTGAAGACAGAGCATTTTTATGAATGTGGTATAGAAAGTATAAATATATCTGAAAAATGTAAAGAATATAGGAAGTATGGCCTTTGCAAGTGTAGAAATTTATCTGATATCGATATGGAAAAACTCGACGGATTGTATGCAGGAGTTTTTGAGAATACTATATTGGCTTGAAAATTTGGAAAAGGATGAATATGGATGTAAATATTTCCAAGATATACTACTTAAATACGAACATGGAGCAAGTTATGTTAAAGTCAGGGAAGGAACAAAGAGTATAGGTAGTGAGGCATTTTTAAACTCTGAAGGATTAAAAAGCATAGAGATTCCAAAAAGTGTGGAAATCATAGGCAGGAAGCTTTTAGCGGATGTAAGAATTTAAATGAGTGTATATTTGAAGAAGAAAGCAATATTAAAGAAATTCAATTGGGAGCTTTTAAAGAATGTAAAAAGTCTTAAAAGAAATAGGATACCAAAGAGTACAGAATATCTTGGTGTAAAGGCCTTTGAAGACTGTGAAGCACTTGAAAAGGTTGTATTGAGGAGGGCTGTGATATCAAAATATTGAATATGGGAGTATTTTTGGTTGCACTGGTTTTAAAAGAGATTACTCTGCCTTCAAGATTGGAAGAGGTACACTTTAGCAGCTTTTGCATATTGTGTAAGCCTTTGAAAAAAATAAGATTTCGGAAGGTATACAGTATATAGACAGCTCCGCTATAACTATATGTAAGAACCTCAAAAGCAAATTGAAGTACCTTCAAGTATGAAAGAGGATTTTGCTATAATAAAGAAAAGATAAACTTTGAAAAGGTATACCCTAAAGTTATATATTATTAAAATCACATATTAGAATAGCAATATCAGAGGGAGGATGTTTGTGGGTAACAGAAAGACTAAGATATATTTATTTATTATAACAGGTATAGCCCTTATCATAGCTACAGGTTTTTTGAGCAATTTGAAATGTAAGAAGATTATAGAAGATAATATCTTTTTAGGTATTGAAAGACGGTATATTGGAGAAAAGAGAATATCAAAAAATAGAAATACTGACGGAGTTACAGATATAGGTGATAGAGTATTTTATAATTGTACCAATCTGGAAAAATATTACGATACCGGAGACAGTAAAGACAATAGGATTTCATGCCTTTGATAACTGTGTAAAAATTAAAGATATAAAATTACCCGATAATCTGGAAGTAATACAGACAGGGGCTTTTTATAATTGTATTTCGCTAAAGAAAATAGAAATACCGAAGGGTGTGAGTGCTGCTATACGGGAAGCATTTTCGGATTGCAGATCTTTGGAGGATATTGTGGGAAATATAGGTGAAATAGAGGACAGTGCCTTTGAGGGTTGCGAGAAGCTTAAAACAATAAAAATTTCCTAACAGTCTTGGAAAAAATAGGCAAATATGCCTTCAGAAATTGTAACAGTTTATCTGATATAAATATTCCCGAAGAGATAAAAGCTGTTGGAGAAGATGCTTTCTTAGGAACGGATATTCTTAGGAAAGCGGATATTGATGAATACGGTTGTGCATATATAGGAAAAGTATTGGTATATAGTGATGGGGAAAAAGAGTATGTTAAGTTAAAGATTATACCAAAGTAATTGCAGACTGTGTATTTTATGATAATGAAAATTTAAAGAAGATTGAATTTCCGGACAGTTTAGAGAATAGGAAATGAGAGCTTCAGATCTTGTAAAATCTTTGGAAGAAATAAGCATTCCGAAGGAGTAGATATTATAGGGAATCCATTTATGTATTCGGGATTAAAAAGGTGAGTTTACCGGAGAGCGTGGTTGATATAAGTGATTATGCGTTTATGGAGTGTATACATTTATCTGAAATAAATATACCGAAGTGCGTAGAAAATATAGGATATTGGTGCTTTTAGTAATACCGACTATCTGCTTGATATGGAGTCTGATGAATATGGATGTAAATATGTTGGCGATATACTTCTCGGATACACAGGTAAAGTGTGAGAAGAATAAAAATTAGAGACGGCACCAGAATGATAGCAGCGGGAGCTTTTGAAGACAGAGAGTTTATCGAAGGTGTTTATATACCTAAAAGTGTTGAAATAATATGTGAATATGCATTTTATAATTGCTCAAGATTAAAAGAGGTATATTTCAGTGATGGTAGCAATTTGAGTGAACTTAGGTCATGTACATTTGGTCAGTGTACATCTTTTGGAAGAAATAGAAATGCCCGAGAGTTTAAAAGAAAATACAAGATCATGTCTTTATAAATTGTGCTTTTTAAAACTATAACATTGCTCGAAAAATGTAGAATATGTAGATCCCTATGCTATCAGTGAATGTTATATGCTGGAAGAGATTAGAGTACCGGAAAAACTGAAAGATGAATATTATTTAGAGTAAAATATATTTTAAAAGATAAATATCATTCAAGCGAGGAATTAAATGAGAGGTTTAAAGAACCCGATATTGTATTCTATTAAAATAATATATTGTTACAGTACATTGGTAGTATATTTCCATTGTGAAAAATGCTGAAAATTATTTTCTGATTTTATTATGAGTGGTTAGTTTGGTAGAGTTTTTGTTGGTTCTATGTCAAAATTTAGTGCAAATTAAAATGAGAATTGAGTTTACCCGATGACGATCCTGTCTACACCCTAGTTATGGAGGATTTAAATTTTTCCGGACTGCTAGCCAATTGTTCGGATAAGGGAAGAACAGGGTACAACCCTGATCATGATGTATACAGTAAAGATATAGGTAAATACTACAACATGAAGACAACGGTATTTGAGGATGAGCAAGTCTATATCTGTCATGACGGCCGTGAACTGAGACATATCAACACAGAAAAGAAAGAACAGAACGGTTATACACAAACATATGAAGTATATGGATGTTCAGACTGTAGTGGATGTGAACATAAGTCTAAATGTTTATACAAGTATAATCTCGATCAAAGATATTGATAAGAACAAAGTGATGAAGATCAATGACACTTTAATGATCGTACTTCAGATAAGGTTTATAAAGAATTTATGCTTTTTGCAATAGGAAGAAATATAAATAAATATCATCGTTTTCTCTATGCCAAACTAAAGAAATTTGAAGGAAAACTACAGGAGAAAACAGCATAGTAAAAAATGCAAAAGCAAAATTTATACCAAGGGGATTTTATGCCCAAAAATAGACAGCATTATAGAAAAATAAAATATCTCGACAAAGTCGCAAAGCAAAAACGCCTTGTATTTATCAAGATATTTTTATTTAGTTCTACGGGAAGTAGAAATGCTTATTTCCCTACAGCCCCTTTTTTTATTGTGCGATGACAACTATTGAAAAATGAAGAAGAATTGACGGAACAGTCATTCATCAAAATTGACACTATATGTACACCATGGTATTATGTTAAGACAAAGAGAACGTTATATACTTACCTGAAAGGAAGATGATATTATGTACAAAAATGTTATACAGATTAGAAAAGATGTACCGGAGGAAGTTTTGAAGTCGCTTTCTATGATTGCGGAACATGCGTTTGATAATAGAGTCGGAAGAGTGCAAAATGTCAGCGATGATCCATATAAGCTTGTTTTTCAAGGTGGAGAAGAAGCCTACGAGTGCCTAAATCTCGGCATGTTGAACTTGTGGGATAATAAGGATTTTGTAGCTTGTGTTCAAAGCTGGGATTGGATTGATGAGTATGAACCGGATGAAAGCTGTGATGTAATCAAGGAACTTTCTATTCCTGTGATTATGTAATGAATCTATTATGTCATATACCGAAAAACAGATTGCTTTTACGCTTATTTAATATGTAATAAGAGCGTGAAAGGAACTACCTATAGAAGCTAAAATAGATGTTAATTCTCAATAATATACTTGTTTGAACTTTCCAAATGTTGTATACTATTTCTACAAAAACATAGCTTGGTAGGAGGTTTATATGCCTGTAGTAGAGAGTCTGATTTGCAAAGAGGCGGATGGTAAACTTAGTTTTGGAAATTATATTCTTGGTACAAAGTCAAAGGTAGAAGATTTTGCACATGAGGGGGACGTATATAAGGTAAAGACATTTAAGGAGATAACAAAGCTTGAAAGAAATTCGGCTTTTGTGTATGAATCGGTTCCGGGTAGTACAGTAATGGAATTTGAAACCACCCCAAATATAACTTCTTTTGATATATACGGTTTTGGGGATACTCAAATAACTATCGGGTTGGAAGAAGATACGGAATATGAGGTTTATGTCGATGATGTAAGTATCGGAGGCATGAAGACCAATCTATCAGGTAAGCTTATATTTAGTGTTGAGCTAAGTGAGAACGGATCAAAGGTTTTTAATCAAAAAGATAGTTGCATGGGCATACCGGCAAGCCGGATATGCCCATTTTAAATAGAAAGGTTTTTATGGCAAAAGCAAAGTCCAGTGCATTCTTTTGTAAAGAATGTGGTTATGAGTCACCTAAGTGGTTGGGACAATGCCCTATGTGTAAGGCATGGAACAGTCTTGTGGAAGAGCCGGTGGCAAAGACAAAGACGGTAAGCAGAGGAATATCTGCAAATACATATAAAAAGCCTGCTAAGCTTTCTGAAATACAGCTGGAAAGATGAGGACAGATTTAAGACAGGTTTTGAGGAACTTGACAGAGTACTTGGCGGTGGAGTGGTAAGAGGTTCACTTGTTTTGGTAGGTGGAGATCCGGGAATTGGAAAGTCCACATTATTGCTTCGAGTTTGTAAGAACATATCGGATGATAACAGAACAGTACTTTATATCTCGGTGAGGAGAGTTTAAAGCAGATCAAAGATGAGAGCAAAGAGAGTGGGAGAAATCATAGATAATTTAAGCTTTCTGTGTGAAACCAATCTCAATATTATAAAAGAAACCGTGTTGAGTGAAAAGCCGGATGTGGTAGTCATAGACTCTATACAGACTATGTTTAATGAAGAGGTGGCTTCTGCTCCGGGAAGTGTAAGTCAGGTAAGAGAATCCACAAATCTATTAATGCAGGTGGCTAAGGAAAATAATATAGCTATATTTATAGTCGGACATGTAACAAAAGAAGGACAGGTTGCAGGTCCGAGAGTGCTTGAGCATATGGTAGATACGGTACTATATTTTGAAGGTGACAGATTTGCTTCATACAGAATACTGCGTGCTGTCAAGAACAGATTCGGTTCTACAAATGAGATAGGTGTATTTGAAATGCAGCAGGTGGGACTTATAGAAGTGAAAAATCCTTCCGAGTTTATGCTATCCGGCAGACCGCAGAATGCTACAGGAGCGGCCGTAGCATGTTTAATGGAGGGTACAAGGCCGATACTTGTAGAAGTACAGGCTTTGGTGGTACCTACAGCATTCGGACTTCCAAGGAGAACTTCCACCGGAACGGATGTAAACAGAATAAATCTTTTGATGGCGGTTATAGAAAAAAGATGTGCACTTGCAATGAGCAGATATGATGCATATATAAATATAGCCGGTGGACTTAGAATAAATGAGCCTGCACTGGATTTATCAATTATTATGTCGCTTATCTCAAGCATGAAAAACAGAACAATAGATGAAAAGACGGTAATATTCGGAGAGGTGGGACTCTCAGGCGAGGTAAGAGCTGTAAGTATGCCTGAGATCAGAATCAGAGAGGCTATGAAGCTTGGATTTGAGGTTTGTATTTTACCGATGGTATGCCTTGAGAAGATTTCATTTAAGGGAAATATAAAAGCTTATAGGGGTAAGAAATATAAATGAAGCGGTCTCACTTTTTAAGTTGACAGATATAAAAAGGAAAGAGAGAAAAATGGACGAGAAAACAAATGTACGAGACTTTTTGGATCAGAAAAAGATAAAGTATAATCATTATTCATATATAGATACGCTGGCTACAAACGGTGTAGAGGTGGCAAATCTCTTGGGACAGGATGAGAGAAAGGTTTTTAAGACTTTGGTAACTGTAGGAAAGAGTAAGGCAAACTATGTGTTTGTGATACCGGTGGCAGAGGAGCTTAATTTAAAAGAGGCGGCAAAAGCGGTAGGGTGAAAAAGTCTATAGAAATGCTGAAGTCAAAGGATTTATTACCGCTTACAGGATATATACATGGAGGCTGTTCTCCGATAGGGATGAAAAAGAGATTTGCCACTGTAATTGATTCCACAGCTTTGAATTATGAAAATATTATATTCAGTGCAGGCAAAATCGGTTATCAGGTGGAGATGGATCCAAAAGAAATTGAAAAATTTGTGCCTGTAAGTTTTGCCGCATTGACATAGGTTAAAGATATGATTAATGTCGGTGTGTTGGCACATGTAGATGCCGGAAAAACTACATTGATAGAGGCGATACTCTACAAAACAGGAAAGCTCAGAAAAACAGGAAGAGTGGATTTCGGAGACAGCTTTTTGGATAATGATGAATATGAAAGAAAAAGAGGAATAACTATATTTTCAAAGCTTGCAAGGACAAGTATAGATGATATAGAAATAAATATAATTGACACTCCGGGGCATGTAGATTTCAGTGCGGAAATGGAAAGAACCATTTCCGTACTTGATATTGCAGTTCTCGTAATCAGCGGAAGTGAAGGCGTACAATCACATTCACATACTCTTTTTAGATTATTAAGAGAAGCAAATATACCTACTGTAATAGTTTGTAAATAAAGTAGACAGTGATAAGTTTGACAAGGACAAAAATATTGGAAGGTCTTAAAAATCTCTTTCAAAAATATAGTAGATTTTTCAAAGGAAAATAAGATGCTTTTTAGAAGAGGTTGCAGCCTGTGATGAGAATCTTATAGAAAAAGTTTATCGAAGGAAGAAATAACAAAATCGGATATAAGCTTTTTGTATAGAGAATTCAAAAAGTATTTCCTACAATATTCGGTTCCGGTCTTAAACTTATAAATATAGAAGGAATACTTGAACTAATAAAAAGAGTATGTACATGAAAAGACTTATTCGGATGAAATTTCCGGAATAATATATAAGATAAAATATGACGAAAACGGAAACAGACTTTCCTTTATAAAACTTCTTGGTGGAAGTTTACAGGTTAAGGATACGCTATTTGATGAAAAGATAAATCAGATAAGAGCTTATGACGGTGAAAAATATATTGCAATCGATAAAGGAATTGCGGTGATATTATTGCAGTAACAGGGCTTTCAAAAGTTCATGCCGGAGATACATTTGGAGATATAAAAAGACCTGTACAAAAGCTGTTACCGGTTTTAAGCTACAATATGGTTTTTCCGGATGATATAAGTATAAATCAAATATATCCTAAACTTTTACAGATATTTGACGAGATACCTGAAATAAAAATGGAGTATGACGAAGAACTTGCTAAAATTAAGGTAAACTTGATGGGAGAAGTTCAGATAGATCTTATAAAAAATATTATCGGTGAGAGACTTGGGTTAAACTGCGATCTTATAGACGGCGGTATTATTTATAAGGAAACTATAACCGGATATATTGAGGGGGTAGGGCATTTTGAGCCGTTAAGGCATTATGCCGAAGTGCATATACTTATCAGCGAAGGCGAGAGAGGAAGCGGCATAGTTTTTGTAAATGAGGTGTCGGATGATGAACTTCCAAAGAACTTTCAGAGTCAGGTAAGAAATATTGTTGAGACATCTAAGTTTAGAGGTGTACTTACAGGCAGCGAGCTAACCGATGTGGTGCTTACTTTGGTAGCAGGCAGAGCGCATGAAAAGCATACCGAGGGAGGAGATTTTTGAAGCGGTAAACAGAGCTGTGAGACATGGATTGATGTATGCAAAGTCTGTTTTACTGGAACCTTACTATGACTTTGAGATAAATATACCTATGACTTCTCTTGGCAGACTGTTAAATGATTTAAACAATATGAATGCCGAAGATATAAGCTATGAGGGGGGTGAGACTCTCAGAGTGACGGGATATGCACCTACCGTCAATATACAAAACTATGGAAGTACGCTTTTATCATATACCAAAGGTCTTGGACAGATAGGCTTTGGTCTAAGAGGATTTTTACCATGTCATAATGCGGAGGAGATTATAGAAAAAAGCTTATACATGGCGGAATATGATACAAAGAATACTCCTGATTCCGTATTTTGCTCTCATGGTGAGAGTTTTATAGTGCCGTGGAGTGAAGTATTTAACTATATGCATTTACCGCTAAAGAAGTTTGAACTTGTAAAGGAAGAGGAGAAGATAGAGACCGTAAGATCAACCTATGATGCCACAAAAGCCGACAGTGAAGAGCTTATGGCCATATTTGAAAGAACATACGGTAAGGTGACTCCAAGAATAGGAGACTGGGATGCACCTGTAAAGAGAACACCTGAAAAAGAGTATGTTTATAAAGAAAGAGCAAAAAGAAACATTACTTGCTGGTTGACGGATATAATATTATTTTTGCTTCAAAGTCGTTAAATGAACTTGCACAGATAAATATAGATGCGGCAAGAGACAGACTTATAGAGCTTTTGATAGATTACAAGGCTTATAAGGATTATGAAATAATTGCAGTATTTGATGCCTACAGACTTGTAAATCATCCTACGGAGGTGCAGAATTTCTCTGGTGTATATGTGGTATATACAAAGACGGCGGAAACAGCCGATCAGTATATAGAAAAGACAACACATGAAATGATAAAAAGATATGATGTCACCGTAGCAACATCAGACGGCATTGAGCAGATTATTATAAGAGGTAAGGGGGCAATACTTATCTCAGCAAGAGAGTTTTTAAAGGATCTTGAGGATACCAAAGAGGCTTTCAGAAAAGAACATATAGAAAAGACTTCAGTTACAAACAGATTGTTTGATTCTTTAGAAGGAGAGTTAAAAGAAAAAATAGAAAATATCAGACTTGGTATAAAAGAAGAGCCCTAGCAAGTGCCGGGGCTCTTTTCTTTTAATTGGATTCAAATATTTGAATAAAGAATTAGGTATGACAGCTGCCTGAGCAACCACCACATCCTCCACCACAGGAGGATTTTTCCACTTTTCTTATCTTTATAAATTGATCTTATAATAAGACCTACTACGCCGACCAATGCAGCTGAAATAACAACTGTTGCTACCATAATGATCTCCTTTCTTTAATAAAACAATTTATGCGTAAGCTTTTAGAATATATTATTTTTCTTCAGAAGGCTTGCGCACAAGACCGTAAATAATAGCTGCGATTCCGATAAATCCGAAGATTGTACCGATACCGAACTTACCTGTAATTATAAGTGATCCTATCTGATATATAATCATAGCTACGATATAGGCAAAACACACATTGATATCCCTACAGCAGTCCAGAACCATTTTACACTGTTCATCTCTCTTCTGATAGCACTCATCGCTGCAATACAAGGAGCACACAGAAGGTTGAATACAAGGAATGAATATGCTGAGATAGGTGTGTAGTCGGCACGTAAAAGCTGCCAGATACCCTCACCTGTGTCGGCATTGACATCAGATACATGGTATAGAATACCGAATGTACCTACGACATTCTCTTTTGCCATAAGTCCTGTGATAGCTGCAACTGCAGGCTTCCATGTACCCCATCCAAGAGGAGCGAAAATCCAAGCAAATGCGTTTCCGATATTTGCAAGAAGAGAAATATCCATCTGATCTTCAGTAAGATATGTAAATGAACCGTCTACAAATCCGAAATAGCTGAGGAACCATATAAGGATAGTTGCAAGTGTAATAACTGTACCTGCCTTTCTTTACGAAGCTCCAACCTCTTTCAGCCATTGATCTGAGGATTGAACCTGCTGTAGGAAGGTGATATGCAGGAAGCTCTATAACAAAAGGTGAAGGATCGCCTGAAAACAGCTTGGTCTTCTTAAGCATGATACCTGAGACGACAATAGCGGCAATACCTACAAAGTAAGCTGATGAAGCAACCCACGCGTCATTATCAAACAATGCACCCGATATAAGTGCTATAATAGGAAGTTTTGCAGAACATGGAATAAATGTGGTTGTAATAACCGTCATTCTTCTGTCATGCTCACTCTCAATAGTTCTTGAAGCCATAATTCCAGGAACACCACAACCTGTACCTATAAGGATTGGAATAAAGCTCTTACCTGAAAGTCCGAATCTTCTAAAAACTCTGTCCATAACGAATGCAATTCTCGCCATATATCCGCAAGCCTCTAAGAAAGCGAGGAAGAAGAAGAGTGTAAGCATCTGAGGAAGGAATCCGAGTACGGCACCCTACACCGGCAATAATACCGTTTACAATAAGGCCTACAAGCCACTCAGCAACGCCGGCAGACTCAAGGAAACCTTGAACACCGGGCTGAATAATTTCTGCAACCAAAACATCATTTACCCAATCGGTCATTGCTGTACCTACAGTGGTAATAGAAATATAATAAACGGCAAACATGATAGCTGCGAATATCGGAAGACCCAAAATTCTGTTTGTAACTATCTTATCAATCCTATCTGAAAGACTTACATAGTCTTTATTTTTTTAACCTTATAAAAAAACTTGCAATAACTGTTGATATATAATTGTATCTCTCGGATGTGATAATACTTTCGGCTTCATCATCCATAGTATCTTCACATTTTGTTATAATTTTTTCAATTTTAGCCAATGTGCTGTCTGGAAGATTTAACTGTTCAATAGCCTTGTCATCTCTTTGGAACAACTTAACTCCGTACCATCTTCTTTGAAGCTCGGGTACACTGCTTGGAAGAAGAGCGATGATATCTTTGATAGCTTCTTCTACATTCTTGTCAAACTCTTGCTTTTCCTTTGGAAGAGTGTGACTCTTAGCTATTTCAATAGCTTTTTCTGCAGCTTCCATAACACCTGTACCCTTAAGTGCGGATATTTCCACAACAGGGCAGCCAAGCTTTTCACTCATTTTATCAAGATCAAGCTTGTTTCCGCTCTTTTTCAAGCACATCGAGCATGTTTACCGCGATAACAACAGGTACACCTAACTCTGTGACCTGTGAAGTAAGATATAAGTTTCTCTCAAGGTTTGTACCGTCGATTATATTAAGTATCGCATCAGGCTTTTCATTGAGAACATAGTTTCTTGCTACAACTTCCTCCAATGTATATGGAGAGAGAATAAACACCCGGAAGGTCTGTAATAATAACATCTGTATGTCCTTTAAGTTTTCCTTCCTTCTTTTCAACGGTAACACCCGGGCCAGTTTCCAACTGTCTGGTTTGAACCTGTCAAGGCATTAAATAAAGTAGTTTTACCGGTATTCGGGTTTCGGTAAGCGCAATTCTGATTGCCATATTAGCTCCTTATCTTGTTATTTCAATATTTTTCCGCATCTGCTTTTTCTGATAGAAAGCTCGTATCCTCTAACAGTAACCTCGATAGGGTCACCAAGAGGAGCTACCTTACGTACATGAATAGTTGTACCCTTTGTTACACCCATATCCATGATTCTTCTTTTTATAGGACCTTCGCCATGAACTCTGGCAACAGTAACGGTCTCACCGATTTTTACATCTCTTAAAGTATCCATTCTATTCTCCTTTCCGCATTATAATAAGTGATTTCTGAAAAACATACAATGGAAATTCCATTGGCGAATGTAAATAAGCTGCTTACATTCTACTACCTAAAATTGTCAGGGCAACTTAGATCATTATTTTTTGAGGCCAATTCCTTGCTGATTGCTACTCTTGAATCATGATATTAACTATCAAGTTTCCTGCCATAGCATTGACAACAGTGATTTTTGCCGTCTACAACAAAGCCAAGGGTTGCTAAAAAGTCTTATCTTTTTCACGACCTCCAATTTGCTTTATTGTGTATTCTTCACCTAAGTTAGCCATAAGTAATGGCATCATAACTCCTCCTTTTCATGAAACATGTCTAATACATTCTATAGGTTAGCATACACTAACATTAAATGCAAAGATTTTTTTAAGGAAAAAGTTAGAGTTTACTTACTGAATTTGCCAAATATTAGCAAAAACTAACTAAAAAGTATTTAATAAAATACAATATTCACGTGGAAAAAGCCTTGTTTTTGGGGTAAATTTTTCTATTTACAAGAATTTAAGTTTATGCTATATTATTACCGTAATAAATTTTTATAAAATATAATTGTTAAATTTAGTTAAAAGCTAACTTAAGGAGGTTAATATGTTTTTACTTAATGGTTTTGGATGGAAGAAGTTCGGTTTGTTTTGCAGCAGGTACACTCTTTGGTACAGCAGGAATTAAGTTGCTTTCAAGCAAGGATGCTAAGAAGGCATATGCACAGGGTACAGCAGCAGTGCTTCGTATGAAGGAATGTGTAATGGATACAGTTTCATGTGTACAGGAGAATGCAAGTGATATTTTAGCAGAGGCTAAGGATATCAACGAAGAGCGTGCAGCAAAGGAAGCTGAAGGTAACATCGAAGAGTAATTTCTCTTATCAGTAATATAAAGTTTTTAGTATAAGGAAGAGTCTGACTCTTCCTTAAGTTATAAGAAGATGTAGAGGATAAAAAGTGAATTGTAGAATTTTGCATGAGTCAAACAGAAGAATGCGTGTGCGCATGGCTCAAAAAGAATGTCGGTAAAAGAAGCGGATTTGCTTCAGTATTATTTGGAAGGCTTTTGATTTTATCAGAAAAAGCCGTTGTATATGAAAAGAACCTGCGATGTCGCTATTTATTATAAGGATAATACAAGAGATGCAGTTATAAATAAACTTAAAAAAATTTGATTATAATAATCCTAAGCTCCTTGAGAGTATGCCAAGTACTGTGGAAGACAGATAACAAGAGATTTTTCAGGGAGAAGATGGTGGGAATGCTCATGTTTACAGGCGTAGAAATATGTTTTTTTCCCAAATATAATCAACAATATTTATACAATTGTTAAGGCTGCTCCTTACATATATAAAGGACTTAAGTGTTTGTTTAAGTTAAAGTTTGAGGTTGATTTGCTTGATGCACTTTCAATAGGAATATCTATTGCACAGGGTAATTTCTCAACAGCAGGTTCACTTATGCTTTTGCTTGGTGTAGGTAATGAGCTTGAGGACTGGACACATAAGAAGTCTGTAGACGACCTTGCGAGAAGTATGTCATTAAATGTAGATAAGGTATGGCTTGTAACAGATGACGGCGAGGTTTCGGTTCCTATTTCACAGATTCAGTCAGGTGACATAATCAGAGTACATACAGGAAATGTAGTGCCTGTTGACGGAGAGATGGTAAGTGGTGAGGCTATGTTAAATCAGGCATCTCTTACAGGTGAATCCGTTCCTGTGGAAAAAAGAACAGGATCAAGAGTTTATGCAGGAACAGTAGTAGAAGAGGGAGAATGTCTGTTAAAGGTAACTGTTACTACAGGACAGAGCAGATATGATAAAATCGTATCTATGATTGAGGAGAGTGAAAAGCTTAAATCAAATACTGAAAATATGGCAAACAGACTTGCAGACAGACTTGTACCTTATTCATTACTTGCAACAGGACTTACATATCTGTTTACAAGAAATGTAACAAGAGCATTGTCTGTTCTTATGGTGGATTTCTCATGTGCATTGAAGCTTTCCATGCCTCTTGCGGTACTTTCTGCAATGAGAGAGGCCGGAAATAGTAAAATCACTGTAAAGGGTGGAAAGTTTATGGAGGCAATTGCAAATGCGGATACTATAGTATTTGACAAGACAGGTACTCTGACTTATGCTTGCCCAAAGGTAGAAAGAATTATCGGAATTGACGGAGATGATGAGAATCAGCTCTTAAAGATTGCTGCATGTCTTGAGGAGCACTATCCTCACTCTATTGCAAATGCTGTGGTAAAAGAGGCTAAAGAAAGAAAGATTCGTCATAAAGAGATGCATTCAGAGGTGCAGTATATAGTTGCACATGGTATTGCAAGTAAAATAGAAGGCGATAAAGTTGTAATAGGAAGTTATCATTTTGTAATTGAGGATGAAAAAGCTTTTCTTAGTGAAGATGCTAAGAAGAAGCTTGCAGAGCTTGATCACAGATATTCACATCTGTTTATGGCTATTGCGGGAAGACTTGCGGCTATTATTGAGATTGCAGATCCTCTCAGAGCTGAAGCAAAAGATGTTTTAAAGAAATTAAAAGCTCTTGGAATTAAAAAGACAGTTATGATGACAGGAGATAATATCCACACGGCCGAAGCTATTGCAAAAGAGGTAGGAGTAGATAAATTCTATGCGGAAGTATTGCCTGAGGATAAGGCAAGCTATGTGGAGAAAGAAAAGGCAAAGGGCAGAACCGTAATAATGATCGGTGACGGTATAAACGACTCACCTGCATTATCGGCTGCAGACTGCGGTATTGCAATCAGTGAAGGTGCGGCAATTGCCAGAGAGATAGCGGATGTATGTATATCAGCTGATGATTTAAACGATCTTGTAAGATTAAAAGAACTTTCAAATAAGCTTACAAGAAGAGTTCACTCAAACTTCAGATTTATTATGGGATTTAACGGTTCTCTGATAGGTCTTGGTATTTTTAGAATACTTGCTCCGGGAACATCATCACTGCTTCACAATTTGTCAACTGTAGGTATATCACTTTCAAGTATGACAAAATCTCTTACCGGAGAATTAAGAAAAATGATTTTAATATATTCGGACATCTTTTTGATGTCCGATTTTTCAAAAGATAACCAAAAAAAGTTGCAAATATTTGATAATTGTGACATTTTTTATGTATAATATCAGTATAAACAGTAAGTGGGAATTTCAATAAAGAAGGAGGTAATTATGGTTATACAGGAAGCTGCCGAGATGTATCTGGAGACAATTTTTAAGTTTAAAAGAAAAAGACAGGCGTGGTAAGGGCAGTTGACATTGCAAGAGAGATGGGATATTCAAAACCTACAATAAGTGAGCAAATGAAAAAGTTCAGAGAAAAACGGATATGTTGAAGTGGACGATGATGGACATATCACATTGACTGAAAAGGATTGGAGATTGCAGAATCTACACTTGAAAGACATATAGCTTTGGGTGAGATTTTACAAAAGATGGGTGTAAGCAAGGAAACTGCAATAGAGGATGCATGTAGAATAGAGCATTATATCAGTGAAGAGACATTTGAATGCTTTTAAGGAATATTTTAAAGATAAAGTAGTTTAAAGAAAAAGCCTATAAATCTGTGACAGATTTATGGGCTTTTTGTCAAAAATATCTAAATGTATTTTATCAGATACTTTATTGAAAAAAATATTTATTTACACTGTAAACTTAACCCGATTTATATTAAGTTAGTTGGAAGTAAGAGGTAAAATATGGGATTACATATAGTAAATGAGGCCAATAAATGTCTGCAATGTAAAAAGCCGCTGTGCAGCAGTCATTGTCCTATAACAACATCAATACCACAGGTTATATCACTTTTTAAAGAAGGAAAGATAATGGAGGCCGGAGAAATTCTCTTTGAAAACAATCCTTTATCTTTGGTTTGCTCCATAGTTTGTGACCATGAAGCTCAATGCCTCGGGCAATTGTATAATGAACAGAAAAAATAATCCGGTAAGATTTTGCGATATAGAAAAGTTTATATCGGACTTCTATCTGGACAGAATGGAATTTGTTAAAAAGCCGAGAAAGAATGTTATGGTCGCAGTCATAGGCGGTGGTCCTGCAGGTATGACTGTAGCGATTAAGATGATAAAAGAAGGCTATGATGTAACTATTTTTGATGAAAAAAATACAATAGGTGGAGTGCTTCAGTACGGTATTCCTGATTTCAGATTGCCTAAGTCTTTAATGCAAAGATACTATGACAGGATGGAAAAAATGGGGATAAAGATAAGAAACAATACTGCAGTAGGTGGGAGCCTTTGGAGATAAAGGATCTTTTCAGAGACAGTTTACAAGGCTGTATTTGTAGGTACCGGAGTGTGGAGAGCCAAGACTCTTGGTATTGCAGGTGAGAGTATGCCGAATGTACATTTCAGTGTGGATTATCTGGCAAATCCTGACGGACATAAGCTTGGAGACAGTGTTGCTATAATCGGTATGGGAAATGCCGCAATGGATGTGGCAAGAACAGCTCTTAGAAGAGGTTCAAGAACGGTAAAGCTCTATGCCAGAAGTAAAAGAGTTGCAGCAAACTCTGTAGAGGTGGAGGCTGCCAAATACGAAGGTGCAGAATTTATCTTCGGTAAGGCGATTGAAGCCATTACATATGACGGTCCTGTATTTAAGACTGCAATATTTGATGAAGAAGACAATGTAATCGACTATGAAAAAGAACTCGACTATGTAGATGCCAGATTCTACAATAATATCGGTAAGTAACGGACCTAAGAATAAAGCTTGTTCTTACAACAGACGGACTTAGAGCATCGGATAAAGGGCTTTTGATAGTAGATGAAAACTGTATGACAACTGTTGAAGGTGTTTTTGCTGCAGGTGATGTGGTTCACGGCTCAAAAACTGTAGTTGATGCAGTCGCTCGAGCCAAAGGTTGCCGTAGAAGGTATGCTCAATTATTTGGAGAAAATTTATAAATAAAATATACTGAGACCTTGACAAAGGTAAAATCAAGTAATATTATATTGTGCATAAACGAAGAAGAGAAAAGTAGCATATGTGGAAATTACAGAGAGTTGGAGGCTGAGAGCAACTTATGGAAGTATATGTGAAGACCGTCTCGGAGTGGCTTTAATACAGCACGTTGATTACGTTATAATCAAATGAGGGATATATTTATATATCTGAATTAAGGTGGAACCGCGTCAATCGCCCTTAAACGAAAGTTTAGGGGCGATTTTTTTATTTGAAATGGAGGAAATATGAAGATAACATTAAAAGACGGCTCAGTAAAAGAATATGAGAGCAAAAAAAGTATTATTGATATTGCTAAGGACATCAGTGAGGGTTTGGCAAGAAATGTGGTTGCCGGTGAAGTAAACGGTGTTATGCATGATTTAAGAGATGAACTTGAAGCTGATTGTGAGCTCAATCTTATTACATTAAAGGATAGGGAGGCACTCTCAGTTATAAGACATTCAGCATCACATGTACTTGCAGAGGCTGTAAAAAGGGTTTTCCCGGATGCCAAGCTTGCTATCGGACCAAGCATTGCGGAAGGATTTTACTATGATTTTGATCATGAGCCTTTCTCAAGAGAAGACCTTGACAAGCTTGAGGCCGAAATGAAGAAGATTATAAAAGAAGGTGCTAATATAGAAAAATTTGAGCTTCCAAGAGAAGAAGCTATCAAGTTTATGGAAGAAAGACAAGAGCCATATAAGGTAGAACTTATAAAAGATTTACCCGATGGAGAGATAATATCATTCTATAAACAGGGTGATTTTACAGATCTTTGTGCAGGTCCTCATCTTCAAAGAACAAAGGATATAAAGGCATTTAAACTTATATCATCATCAATGGCATATTGGAGAGGAGATTCAAATAAGGCAAAGCTTCAAAGAATATACGGTACAGCTTATAATTCAAAAGAGGAGCTTGAGGCACATTTAAAACATCTTGAGGATATTAAGCTTAGAGATCACAACAAGCTTGGAAGAGAGATGGAACTCTTTACAACCGTAGATGTAGTGGGTCAGGGACTTCCTCTTATGCTACCGAAGGGTACAAAGATGATTCAGAAACTCCAAAGATGGATTGAAGATCTTGAGGACAATGAGTGGGGCTATGTAAGAACAAAGACTCCTCTTATGGCAAAGTCGGATCTTTATAAGATTTCAGGACACTGGGATCACTATCAGGACGGTATGTTTATTTTGGGAGATCCTCAGCATGACGGAGAAATCCTTGCACTCAGACCGATGACATGTCCGTTCCAGTACTATGTATACAAGAATACTCAAAAATCCTACAGAGATCTTCCATATCGTATGGGTGAGACTTCAACACTTTTCAGAAATGAAGATTCGGGAGAAATGCACGGACTTACAAGAGTAAGACAGTTTACTATTTCCGAAGGTCACAATGTAATAAGACCGGATCAGGCTGAAGAAGAGCTTCAAAGCTGTCTTAACCTTGCAATATATGTACTTGAAACACTTGGTCTTAGAGATGATGTAACATTCAGACTTTCAAAGTGGGATAAGGATAATAAGGAAAAATACCTTGGAGATGAGGCATATTGGGAAGGACACAGGCTGCACTTAGAAATATACTGGTAGAAAAGGGACTTCCTTTTACAGAGGCTGACGGTGAGGCTGCATTCTACGGTCCTAAGATTGATATTCAGGCAAAGAATGTTTACGGCAAAGAGGATACAATGATCACAATTCAGCTTGATGCCGCTATTGCAGAAAACTTTGACCTTTACTATATCGATCAAAACGGTGCAAAGGTAAGACCTTATATTGTACACAGAACATCACTTGGATGCTATGAGAGAACGCTTGCATGGCTTTATAGAAAAATATGCAGGAAAGTTCCCTACATGGTTATGCCTCGAGCAGGTAAGAATTCTTCCTATATCAGACAAAGTATGCAGACTATGCAAACTCCGTTTTGAAAGAACTTAAGAGAAACAGTGTTGACGCTACTGTTGATACAAGAACGGAGAAGATAGGATTTAAGATAAGAGATGCAAGACTTTCAAGACTTCATATATGCTTGTAGTAGGAGAAAGGAAGAAGCTGAAGGAAGCGTATCTGTAAGAAGCAGATTTGCAGGAGATGAGGGAAGCAAAAAGCTTTCAGACTTCGTGATATGATCTGCAAAGAGATAAGAACAAAAGGAAATCAGAAAAAGAAGAAGTAACTGAATAAAATGTGAATTTAGAAAGATGGCAAAAGACCTTTAAAAAGATCTTTGCCATCTCTTTTATTTTTGTTTATCAAGTGCATTTTTCCAGTAAATGAAGCGGGAAAAGGCGGTGAGGCCAAAGGTTTTACGGCAATCGACATCAAAAAGTACAGGATTGTCGTCTGCGGCGCTTCTGTTTGTGTTAAGCTTTACCGCATTTTTTTACATCTGTGAACTATTGCCCATTCACCCTTATCCTTAACCCAGATGGAAATAGGCTCCATAATGCCTTTGCAATCGCTTTTCCTATCCCCCGGTTCATTGTCTACATGGATGGAAGACAGGCAGTAGGGGCAATGGTTTCTGTGATGTGTGCCGGCACCTTCAGGATTTATCATCTTTTCCGCAGTTGGCACAGGGAAAGAGTCGTTGCATGCTTCATATCTGTAGTCGGGTTCTATTTTTACGGCATTTTTCTTTTTGACTGTACCGGTTTTCTTCTGTGATGAAGGGGCTCTGTTAAGGTTTTTTAGAGCCTCTTCCAAATCAAATTTATCTTGACTCATATTTTCTTCTCCATTGTCTATTTCTTACAATATACTTCATTTGGTTTAATCAAACAGGCACTATGAATTGCCTAATGTGTCTGATATAATTATATTGTATAAAAGTTATATAGATACTTGTTTTTTTGTATTATACCCAAGAAATTTACATATGTAAAATATATTTTACAGTGTTGATTACTATATTTTAATGGATTTAGGATGAGTTGTAGGAGAAAAAATGAAGAAGAGATTAGTTGTTTTGGCGGCGGCTTTGTCAATGAGTATGGGACTTTCCATGGTCTCGTATGCAGGAAGTTGGCAGCATGATTCAAAGGGGACATGGTATTTGACGGATGATTACAAATATCCCGTATCACAGTGGAAAAATATCGACGGAAACTGGTATTATTTCAATACAAAGGGATACACCTTGACAGGCTGGCAGTGGGTGGACGGTAAAGCTTATTTCTTTAATGACGGAAGAAACAGCGCCTTTCCTCAAAGTGCAATGCTAAGGAATACCAAATCACCTGACGGATATGATTTAAATGGAGAGGTGCCTGGACACAGAACGGAATTGTAATGACAAAATCCGGACAGGCGGGACTTGATGTGGCAATACATATCACAGGAGAGAACACAGGTGAAAGAGCGGAGCTTTTCCTCAAGCTAAAACGAGTACAGAAAAAGCAAGGGATTGCCTGAGATGGTGATAAGCGGTGAGCTTATGGCGGCGGCACAGCAAAGAGCAAAGGAGAGTGCGGTGTCATTTGAACATACAAGACCTGACGGACAGGCTTTTTATACAGTGAACAATATAACAAACAATTATATCGGAGTATCTGAGATATTGACAATGGACAATTCATCATCTACAGATATAAAGATTACATCTTTTAAGAACTCTCCAAAGCATAATGAACTTATGCTTCAAAGTGAGGGATTTATAGAGAATGTTCCGGCATCTACAATATATGCCGGAGTCGGATATTATTACAGCAACGGATTTTATTATGTAGCAATGCTGTTTGGACATCAAAAATAAAAATTTGCCGCCATAGGTATATACTTATAGTATTATATCGACGGCGGCTTTTTTTAAATATTTACTTTTCTTAAATCGTCAAAAATTCGGGATATGATATTTCAACACAAGCTTTTATTATCAAGTTTTATTTCACCTTCTGAAATGAGTCCGAGAATAGCAAATGTCATTGCGATTCTGTGATCGTCATGAGTAGATATGGTGACATTTCCCAAAAGTTTGTTTGTTCCCTCAATCTCCATACCGTCTTCGGTTTCTAGTACATTTACACCGAGTTTTGAAAGTTCCTCACACATTACCTTTATTCTGTTGGATTCTTTTACCTTAAGTTCTGCAGCGTCCTTTATAATTGTTTTACCTTCAGCCAATGAAGCTATGGCGGCAAGTAAAGGCAGTTCATCTATAAGAGTCGGTATAATTTCTCCTCCTATAGTAGTTGCATGAAGCTTTGAATAGGATACTTTGATATCGGCTACAGGCTCAAACTCATCATTTGAATTGATTATTTCTATATTTGCACCCATATCTTTTAAAACTTTTATTACGCCGTCTCTTGTAGGGTTTATACCTACATTTTCAAGTATAAGCTCCGAACCCGGGACCAAAACTGCGGCAGCCATAAAAAAAGCAGCTGATGATATATCGGAAGGAACGTCTATATCTGTTGAAAAAAGTTCCTTACATGGATTTATTGTTGCTGAGGTTTTTGTCGTATTTAAATTTGCACCGAATTTTTTAACATCAATTCGGTATGGTCTCTTGATTTTGCAGGCTCAATCACAGTAGTCGGAGAATCTGCATATAATCCTGCAAGAAGTATGGCGGATTTCACCTGCGCACTGGCAACGGGAGAGTTATATTCAATACCGTGAAGCGAGCTTCCTGTAATGGTAAGAGGTGCAAAACCGTTATTACTTTTTAATATCGGCACCCATCAATGTGAGAGGAGCTATAATTCTGTTCATAGGCCTTTTTTGTATAGACTTGTCACCTGTGAGGACAGAAGTGAAGTTTTGTGCGGATAAAATACCGCTTACAAGTCTGGTTGTAGTACCGCTGTTGCCGCAGTCAAGTATTTCTCCCGGGGTTACTGAGGCCGTAAAGTCCCTTTCCCTTTACTGTAACATCAGTCTTTTTATTTCTATATCAATACCCATTTTTAAAAAAATTGATATTGTTGATATGCAGTCGGCACCTGTTAAAAAGCCTTTTATATTTGTAATACCCTTTGATATGGCGCCGAACATAACAGCTCTGTGAGATATTGATTTATCGCCGGGAACTCTTAATCTACCTTTTATCATATTTCCTCCGTTAAATAATTTTTATAATTATATTCCTTCAATAATTTGCCTGCCATTTCACAGGAATCGGCATCATAGAAAGAAATATTTAAAGCACCCTCGCCCTTTTTCTCTGTTGTGATTGATACCGATATTTTTAATACTTATAGAATTTGCGGCCAATATGGCTGAGATAACGGAAATTGCTCCCGGTTTATCCTGAATATGCACGCTTAAATCATGTTTTGAAATAATAAGTCCCTGAGAGTTTGTATCAAGAGAATTTCTGTACTCACCGGATTTTGCAAACATATTGTTGATATATGTACTTGACTTGGAAAGACAAATGTGAGTATACATCCTCTAAAGTATCTATATATTTTTCTAAGCATCATATTTATAGGTTCACAATTAAGCATACATATCTGTTCCCACATGATTGGAGAAGCCGAGGCTATTCTTGTAATATCTTTAAATCCTCCTGCGGCAACTCTTTTCATTACTCCGTCATCATAGTCATTTTCACTTACCAGATTTACAAGTGTAGCCGCAATAATATGAGGCAAATGGCTTATAGTGGCAACAACTTTATCATGCTTTTGATAATCTATTACAAAGGGTATAGCCTTTTATTGATTCGATTATTCCTGAAAATACCTTTAATTTTTCGGCATTTATTTTTGAGGAAGGAGTGATCATATAATAAGCGTTTTCCAAAAGCAGCGCATCCGAAGCGTCATACCCTGTTTTTTCAGAACCTGCCATCGGATGTCCGCCTATAAAGACATCTTCAAGTTCAAGTTCTTTTGCAAGACTGTGAATTGAGGACTTTGTGGACCCCACATCCGTTATGGTTGCATCCTTTCTTATATAAGGCTTTATATCTTTGAGATATTTATCATTGAACTCTACCGGAGTACATAAAAACACTATATCACAGTCTGAAAGAGTATTGTCTATACCTTCAAGAATAATGTCGATAATCCCATCGCTTTTACCTTTTAACAGCTCGGAACGGTTGTTTGTATAGGCATAAATTCTTGATTCGGGTCTGTATTTTCTTATTGCTTTGGCAATCGATCCCAGCTATAAGTCCAAAAGCCTATAAAAGCTATATTATTGTATTGCATAATCCTCCGTTCCGACATTACGTCAATTTTAAATATAAAAAGTCTAGTACATTTGGAGTCATTAGTCAATTACTTTTTGCTTTAATAATTTAAAGTGACATAGTAATACGGCTTTATTATGACTATTTATCTTTACTAAAACAGTCTATTTATACAAAAACTTTATAAAAATATATTACGATTTAACTATAATAAAAAGTATAAATTACATTGTCTAAATTGAATATAAAACTTGAAATTTTATCGTATGTTTAGTAAAAATATCTTTATCAGAAAAGTCTATTGACTAAAAAGGAGGGATACTCTTATGAAGGTTTATGAAACTAAACAGATTCGTAACGTCGTACTACTTGGCCATGGAGGCTCGGGTAAGACTACAGTGGCAGAGGCCATGAGCTTTGTTGCAGGAAATATTTCAAAGATGGGAAGTATTTCAAGCGGAAATACCATCAGCGACTATGACAAAGAAGAAATTAAAAGAGGTTTTTCCATCAGTACATCTTTGGTTCCGGTAGAATATGAAGGAGATACCGGAAGTGTAAAGATAAATCTTTTGGACACTCCGGGATATTTCGACTTTGTAGGCGAGGTGGAAGAAGCCGTATCAGCTGCAGACGCTGCCATTATTGTAGTCAATTGCAAGGCCGGAATTGAAGTAGGTACAGTAAAAGCATGGGAGTTGTGCGAAGAATACGGTTTACCGAGAATATTCTTTGTAACAAATATGGACGATGACAAGGCAAGTTATCGTGAATTGCTTTTGAAGCTTGAAACACGCTTCGGAAGAAAAGTTGCACCTTTCCATCTTCCGATCAGAGAAAATGAAAAGTTCGTGGGATTTGTAAATGTCGTGAAGATGAAGGGTAGAAGATTTACAAACCTTTCAGACTATGTAGAGTGTGAGATACCTGATTATGTTGAAGCCAAACCTAAAGATTGCAAGAGAGGCCTTGATGGAGGCCGTTGCCGAGACAAGCGAAGAATACATGGAAAGATATCTTTCAGGTGAAGAATTCAGTGATGATGAAATTTCAACAGCACTCAAAGAAAATATTTGCAACGGAGATATCGTGCCTGTAATGATGGGTTCAGGAGTGGACGCACAGGGATTTAAGGCACTTATGATGGCAATTGAAAAGTATTTCCCGTCACCTGATTATAAAGAGTGTGTGGGAGTGGACGTAAGTAACGGTGAGCATTTTACAGCAAAATATAATAAAGAGGTTTCATTATCTGCAAGAGTATTTAAGACAATCGTGGATCCTTTCATAGGAAAATACTCATTAGTTAAGATTTGTACAGGTACACTAAAGCCCGACAGTGCAATCTACAATGTAGGTAAGGAAACAGAGGAGAAATCCGGAAAGATATATGTACTCAGAGGAAAGAACGCTATAGAAGTACCTGAGCTTGTTGCCGGTGATATCGGCGCTATGGCTAAGCTTAGTGTAACAACTACAGGTGATACTATTGCGTTAAAGAATGCACCTATCCTTTATCATGGACCAAAAATCTCATCACCATATACATGTATGAGATATAAGATAGTAAACAAGGGAGAAGAGGATAAACTTTCATCAGGTTTGTCAAAACTTATGGAAGAAGATTTGACATTAAAGCATATGAACGATACTTTAAACAGACAGACTCTTCTTTACGGAATAGGTGATCAACAACTTGAAATCGTAGTTAGCAAACTTTTAGATAGATATAAAGTAAAGATAGAACTTTCAAGACCTAAGGTAGCTTTCAAAGAGACAATCAGACAAAAGGTTGAGGCTGCCGGAAGATATAAGAAGCAATCAGGCGGACACGGACAGTTCGGTGATGTAAAGATGAGCTTTGAACCTTCAGGAGATCTTGAGAAGCCATATGTATTTGAGGAGACCGTATTCGGAGGTTCGGTACCTAAGAACTATTTCCCTGCAGTTGAAAAGGGAGTGGCTGAGTGCTGTATTAAGGGACCTTTGGCCGCATATCCTGTAGTAGGTGTAAAGGCTGTGCTTTTGGACGGTTCATATCACCCTGTTGATTCTTCCGAAATGGCATTTAAGATGGCTGCCACAATCGCATTCAAGGACGGATTTATGAAGGCCGCACCTGTACTTTTGGAGCCTATTTATACAGTAAGTGTAATAGTTCCGGATAAATTCACAGGTGATGTTATGGGAGATCTCAATAAGAGACGTGGTAGAGTGCTCGGTATGGAATCAATAAATCACGGAAAACAGCTTATAAGAGCCGATGTTCCTATGTTGGAGCTTTTGGATACAATACAGAACTTCGTTCAATGACCGGAGGTATGGGTGTATTCAGCTATGAATTTGCAAGATATGAGCAGACACCCGGAGATATCCAAAAGAAGGAAGTTGAGGCAAGAGCTACTAAACTTGAAAATGATACGGAATAATAAATATTTTTATAAGAAAATATGTTTTATTCGTAAGAAATCTTACTATAAATTTTACATATTGAATAAAGTGCTTGAAAAATTTTTTTCATAAGGTTATATATTAGCTTCATCAAAAAAACTTATATGAAAAAAAGGAGATATCATATCATGCATTTATCAATAATCAAAAACAGTTTTATCATTAACATTAGCTTTAGGTTTAGTTTCGGTAGTGTAGTTGCTTTTGCAGCACCTTCACAGATAATTGTTCCGGGAAAACCTGCAGATGCTGCAAGCGCACAGGTTATTAATGAGGGAAACGTAACTCGTATTATAGGAATAGAGGGAGAGAAGGCACCTTCAAAGATTATTATACCGGGTACTTCTACAGTTGTAGTAAGATCAACAGCATCTAATGCAACACCATCTATAGCTACTTATTCAAACTCTACAGCGTCAAGCAGCAGAGGCGGTTCATCTAGAGGCGGTTCATCAAGCAGCTCATCAAGAAGTGGAAGTTCAAGAGCTGTTACTGCAACAACAGTACCTACAAATACTCCTGCTTCAAACTACGGTCCTGCACCTTCAAATACTCCAGCTCCTGCAGCTAATGTAGGTCCTGCAGCAGGAAACACAAATGTTTCAACTAAGGGTGATGTGACAGCAGCTAAGCGCGGAAAATTAAATGTACCAAAGACAGCTGATGCTTCAGCAATGGGACTTTATGCAGCATTACTCGGTCTTTCAACTGTAGCAGGTGCATTTGTAATCGCAACAAAGAAGAAAGAGAACTAATCTTAAGTTAAATTAAAATAAGACATTTTACGGCAGGCTGTACAGTCTGCCGTTTTTTGTGTTTTTAAATGCAATTTTGTATGTTTCTTATAAAAAAACAAGAAATTGATAAAAAAATAACAATATGCCTTTATTTTTATTTTTTTAAATATAGTATTATATCATTGCTCAGTATAGAAGACGGTTTTAGAAATACTGAAACTATTGTCACTATAAACGGAAAATTTTTTTAGTGGAGGAAAATTGTGAGAGGTGTTGAAACAAGAATTCAGGAAATAAGGCATAGAATCTTTAGAGAAGTTGCCAGAATGGCTTATCACACAGAGTGGCCGGTAGATAAAAAGAATAGAGGAGCTTCCTTATAAGATTATTCCCGGTGAAGTGGGAAATTTTAGAAACAACGTTTTCCTGGAAAGAGCTATAGTAGGTGAAAGACTCAGACTTGCTATGGGATTGCCTTACAGAAGTGCGGCTAATCATGCTCCCTTATCTGAGGTATAGAGCTTGCGGATAAGGCGGAGACATATTATACACCACCGTTAATTAATATAATTAAATTTGCATGCCATGGTTGTGTTGAAAAGAGAGTATATGTAACTAACGGTTGCCAGGGATGCCTGGCACATCCATGTTCGGAGGTTTGTCCTACAGGTGCCGTAAAGATAGATAAAGAGAGCGGATTCTCAAGCATTAATCAGGAAAAAGTGCATCAAATGCGGAAGATGTGCAAATGTTTGTGCATATAATGCAATCATTATTCAGACAAGACCTTGTGCGGCTTCATGCGGTATGGATGCAATATCTTCAGATGAAAACGGTAAAGCCGATATTGACTACGATAAATGTGTATCATGTGGACAGTGCCTTGTAAATTGTCCTTTCGGCGCCATTTCAGATAAATCACAGATTTTCCAGACTATAAGAGCCATTCAGTCGGGAGACAGAGTATATGCGGCTATTGCTCCTGCTTTCGTAGGTCAGTTCGGTCCTAAGGTTACACCGGGAAAACTTCGTGCGGCAATGAAAGCGCTCGGGATTTGCCGATGTATTTGAGGTTGCTATAGGTGCCGATCTTTGCGCCACACAGGAGGCATTTGACTTCCTTGATGAAGTGCCTGAGAAATTACCTTTTATGGGTACATCATGTTGTCCGTCGTGGTCATTGATGGCAAAGAAAGTGTTCCCGGATCAGGCTGAATGTATATCAATGGCACTTACACCTATGACACTTACGGCAAGACTTATAAAGAAACAGCATCCGGACGGAAAAGTGGTATTTATCGGACCATGTTCCGCTAAAGAAGCTTGAGGCTATGTGGACAGAGGTAAGAAGTGAAGTGGACTTTGTGCTTACATTTGAAGAGATGGCCGGAATATTTGATGCAAAACATATAGACATTGAAAATCTTGAAGAAGATCCGAACGGTGTCAACGATGCGTCTACAGACGGAAGAAATTTTGCGGTATCCGGAGGAGTTGCAAAGGCTGTTGTAGGAGTTATTAAGAGTCAGTATCCTGACAGAGAAGTAAAGGTAATGAATGCGGAAGGCCTTGCAGATTGCAAAAAGATGATGACAATGGCCAAAGCGGGAAAGTATCCGGGATATCTTCTTGAAGGAATGGCATGTCCGGGAGGTTGCGTGGCAGGACCGGGAACAATGCAGAATATCAAGAAATCTCAAGGTGCGGTAAATCAGTACGCATCTAAGGCAACACATGGTATTGCTATTGAGACGGAATCTGTAAAAGAGCTTGATAAGTTGGTTAAATAATACATATAAAATATTATTGGCACTCATATTAGGTGAGTGCCAATTTTTTTATTGACTTTTATATTTTTCATGGTTATAATAGTTATATCAAAAGCAAATAATATATTTGCAAATTTATTAGAGAGGTGATGAAATGAAAAAGGAAACTTATCAATAAACAGTGAAAATATATTTCCGATTATAAAAGAAATGGTTGTATTCAGATCATGATATATTTTGTAAGAGAATTGATTTCAAATGCAACAGATGCAATAACAAAGTTGAAAAAAATTAAGCCTTGCAGGAGAGTTTACAAAAGCCTGAAGGAGATGAATATAAGATAAATGTAGAAGTCAGCCCAAAACAAAAACTTATTCGTTTTATAGATAACGGTATAGGTATGACTGAAGAAGAGGTGGAAAAGTATATAAATCAGATAGCCTTTTCAGGTGCTGTGGATTTTATAGAAAAATATAAGGATAAGACAAATGAAGAGCAGATAATAGGTCATTTCGGTCTTGGATTTTACTCCGCATTTATGGTAGCGGATAAAGTAAGCATTGACACGCTGTCATACAAAGAAGGTGCAAAGCCTATACATTGGGTAAGTGACGGCGGTCTTGAGTTTGAGATGGGAGAAGGCAACAGAGCTTCGAGAGGAACTGCTATTACATTATACCTTAATGATAACTGCCATGAGTTTGCAAACGAGTTCAGAGTAAGAGAGATACTTAACAAGTACTGTTCATTTATGCCTGTAGAGATATTCTTAAAGGATATCGATGCCGAGGAAGCTACTGAAATTATAGAAAAGGATGAGCTTTTAGAAAGCGATACCGTAATAGAGACTATAATTGAGCCTGCAAAGACGGAAGAAAAAGAAAAAGAAGACGGTACTAAGGAAGAGGTTGAGGTAGAGCCTGCAAAGGAAAAAATAAAGATTAAAAAGCGTCCTGTAGCGCTAAATGATATACATCCGCTTTGGACTAAGCATCCGAATGAGTGCAGCGATGAAGAATATATTGATTTCTACAGAAAAGTCTTTATGGATTATAAGGAACCGCTCTTCTGGATTCATTTAAACATGGATTATCCTTTTAACCTAAAAGGAATCTTATACTTCCCTAAGATAAATACGGAGTATGATTCTATAGAGGAACAATAAAAGCTTTTACAACAATCAGGTATTTATCGCAGATAATATAAAAGGAAGTTATTCCGGAGTTCTTATTACTGTTAAAGGGTGTAATAGACAGTGCGGATATTCCGCTTAATGTTTCAAGATCCGCATTACAGAAATGACGGTTCTGTAAGAAAAAAATCTCAGAGTATATTGCAAAAGAAAGTTGCAGACAAGCTTTCAGGAATGTGCAAGACAGAGAGAGATAAGTATGAGAAATACTGGGATGATATCGCACCGTTTATAAAAGTACGGTTATCTTAAAGACGAGAAGTTCGGTAAAAGGTAGAAGATTATATATTATTTAAAAAAATATAAATGATAAATACCTTACATTAAACGAGCTTGTTGATGAAAGTAAAAAAATTCGAAGATAAGGTTGAAACTTCTGTAGATGAGAATATTGAGAACTCCGAAGAGAAAAAAGAGGTTGAAAAAACTCAGATATTCTATGTAAATGATGTAAAAGAGCAGAGCCAGTATGTAAATATCTTTAAGTCTGCCGGAAAGGATGCTGTAGTATTGCCACACAGCATTGATGTACCTTTTATCTCAACTCTTGAGATGAAAAGAGATAATGTAAAATTCCTTAGAATAGATTCCGATATGACGGATGATATGAGAAGTGAGGAGGTAGCTGAAGATACAAAGGCTTCATATGATGCATTATCTGAAAAGGTAAAGACCGCTCTTCACAATGACAGATTGAAAAGTTTCTGTACAGCTTTTAAAGAGCGATGATATTTCTTCAGTAATCACAATATCCGAAGAGAGCAGAAGAATGCAGGAGATGATGAAGCAGTACGGAATGATGGGCATGGATCCTTCAATGTTTGGAGGAGAGGGAGAGACTTTGGTTCTCAATGCAAATCATCCTCTTGTAAAGGAACTTCTTGAAAACAATCATGAAGAGTTATTTGACATGATCTGTGAACAGTTGTATGATCTGGCTTCAATATCACACAGCCCGCTTTCACCTGAGAGAATGAGTGCATTTATAAAGAGAAGCAATGAGCTTATGCTTAAGTTAAAATAATAAAATAAAAAAGACTGCTACTTAAAGATTGAGAAATCTTAAGGGCAGTCTTTTTGATTTAAAAATATTATTCGATACCTACCATTACTGAAGTAGCCTTGATAACGGCATAAGCTTCTTTACCTACGGCAAGCTCAAGCTCTTTTACAGCATTCTTTGAGATTGTAGCGGAAACTACACCAAGCTTTGTCTCAACAGCTACGATATCATTAACAGCACCTTCCTCAATGCTCTTTACAACACCTTTGAACTTGTTTCTTGCAGAAATCTTTGGAAGCTCTGTAGCAACCATAACCTCTGTAGCCTTGATAACAGCAATTGCGGCTGCTCCGTCCTTTAATCCGAGCTCCTTGATAGCATTAACAGAAATAGTAGCTGAAATAGCCTCTCCGTTTACTTCAATAGTAACGATGCCGTTAACAGCACCTTCATTTACATTCTTTACAATTCCTTTGAATTGATTTCTTGCACTTAATTTCATTGTGTAAAAACCCCCGGTCGAAAAATATTTTGCTTAAATAGATTAAGCGATACTACAGATTTTAGCATAAATTTAAAAATATAGCAAGCGGTATTTATTGAGGAGGTGGAGGAGAAGGTTGGAGAGCGTGTAGTTAACTAGACTTTCAATAATAATATTTATTAAATAAGAATAATCACTTGTTCTATAAAAAAACACTAAAGGGATAGTTATTACATTATACCAAATATAAAAAAATATGTATTTTTTTATATTGACATTTATATAAAAATTTTTAGAAAAATATTTATAGTATATAATCGTGGTTAATTTTAAGTTGCAACTGAATAAAAAGAGTTTAAATTGGGATAAAAAAATGAAGAATATTAAAAAAATACTTAGTCATATTACTGTTTTTTAGTGCTTTTGGATTGTTTATCTTACGTTTATTAATTGGAAGTGTAGGATAATAATTAAAGACAATGTTTTTATAGGTATAAAAAGTGGAATTACTGAAAAAAAGAAGATTTAAAAAGTAGTGGAAATACCGGATGGCGTGAGTGAAATTGGAGTTTTTGCTTTTGCAGACTGCGTGAATTTAGAGATGGTTACATTGTCCGACGGAATTAAAGAAATTGAAATGGGAGCTTTTTTTATAATTGCCCAAATTTAAAAGATATCAAATTACCTGAAAGATTAGAAGTTATACGAAATGGTGCATTTTTTTAAAATGTAAATCATTAACAGAAATAGATATTCCTAATGATGTTAGAGTAATAGAGGAAGGTGCATTTTTCAGAATGTAGTTCTCTGACAAACGTACAGCTACCCAATAATATAACTGAAATAAAAAGAAAAAAACATTTAGTGATTGTATAAATCTAAAGAGCATATATTTACCGGATAGTTTAAAGATTGTCGGTGCCTCTGCCTTTTTATAATTGCAGCAGTTTATCTACAGTGAGAATGTCAGAAGGAATTGAAAGAGTAGAAGAAAATGCATTTTTGGGGAACAGAATTTTAAAAAGCGGAATGGCTGATGAATATGGATCGGTATACCTTGGAAAAGTGCTTTTATATAATAAAGGTTTAAATAGTACTGTCATAGTTAAAGATTCTACAAAAGGTAATTGCAAATGCTGTATTTATAAATAATTCCGGGCTAAGAGAGATTGAACTTCCTGAAGGAATAATTGAAATTGGAGACAATTGTTTTGAGAATTGTACGGCATTGAAAAAGATAAATATTAAAGAAGGGCTGAAAAGAATCGGAATAAATGCCTTTGCTCATTCAGGTTTGGAAGAAGTTAAATTGCCTGAAAGTATAATTGAAATTGGATATGGGGCATTTAATAACTGTAAAGACTTGTTAGGTATTAATTTACCATCAGGAATAGAAAGTATTGCTGGGTACAGTTTTGAGAATACAAAGTATCTAAATAATATAAAAACCCGACGAATGTGGATGTAAGTATGTAGATAATATACTTTTAGCTTCTGAAAATAATAATGGAAGTTCAATAATACATATTAAAGCAGGAACCAGATTAATTGTTGAACAGGTTTTTTTGAAAATAGAAAGGATATTGAAGAGATTTATATTCCTAAAAGTGTAGAAATAATCTGTTCAGAGGCATTTTTTTCTATGTTCAAATTTAAGAAAAGTGGATTTTGAAGATGATATAAAATTGAAAGAAATTAATTATTTTACATTTGTCGGGTGTGTAAAGATGGAAAATGTTGATTTACCTAACAGTTTAACAGCAATATATGCATACTCGTTTTGGAGATTGTTCTTTCACTAAAATAAAAAAATACCCGAAAATGTAGAATATCTGGATTCATTCGCTATCAGAGAATGCTATTCATTAAAGGAGATTGAATTGCCCTGAGAGATTGAAGGAGAATATCACTGGATTGAGACCGATGGAATTAAGACACCTAAACTTGTATTTTACTAGAAAACTATGTACAAGCTCTACGATTATAAAAAGGATGAACCCTGAAAAAAATATATTATTAAAATAAGAGATATGTAAAATGAAAGAGCTGTGGGAATATATGAATAAGCGAAATGATGAAGGCATTATATATATTAACGAACTTGACATAGTTGGACATGACAGAACAGGTTGACCCGGAAAGTTTATATATGATTATGGGAATGGAAAAAAATTAAAAAAACTGTCAATTAATAGAATAGGCTTATTTGATTTATTTAAAGACAAGTATAAAGATTGGTCATAAGGAGAAAGCTTATGGTCCGGATAAAAGAGTAGACTAAAGTTTATGTGTATTTTAGCCAGTCATTTGAAGAAATTGTATGATGCTATGAAAAAGGAGATTATATACAAATGAGGGAAAAACAAGCTAAGGTTGTCAATATTATTCACATTATTTTTTCATTATTATTTTTTTATAACAGTATTGATATTTTTTTGTATTGCCTAAATTCGACTTTTATGTATATATCCGCAGACAAGCATTGGCAGAAGGAAAAGATTGGGGACGTAGATGAAAAGACAGGTGGAACTGAAAAAAAGAAAAAGTAAAGCAGGGGACAAACGGCATATACTTTGTATATAAAGACAAACTAATGTATATGGATGAAGCGAATGAGCAGGTTAGAGAAATGTGCAAACTGCAAAAGTGAAATTATAGGTATTATAGTAAAAGATGATACTGTTTTTTTCGTAAACGGGATGAGTATGATTATGGCTTTTTATAAAGTGGATTTAAGTGGGAAAAATAGTAAAACTTTTTGATGCTTCAGGAACATCAAGTATTGAAGGGAAAAATATATATACATTAAACAGTAAATACGGTTTAAGAAAATATGATTTTAATGGAAATAGAATTTCTAGTAATAAAGTAAAATTTGATGTTGCCTCAATTAATACTGTGTTTGATAACTATATCTTCTACAGAGGGCTATGATGGAGATGATGATGTAGAAGTCAGTATACCTAATTATTATCTTTTTGATGCCAACAAAATAAATTATAAAACAAGGAAATTAAAACTTTCAAGATATTATATGCAACCAGAAGCAGGAGATATGTATTGGAAAGAGGATGTTATACCCTATGATTCTGTTGCTAAGGAAGTGGATAAAAACAGTAAGGGAAGGAAAATATTTGATGATACAGCTGAGAAAAAAATTTGGATGATTATGAACTGCAAAAGTGTAGAGCTGCTTCCTTGGTCTTTTTCAGAAGTACAAGACGGATATATTTATCTTTATGGAGAACAGAAAGTTACGTATAGAGATAAGAAATATAAAGAAAAAAACTGTCAACTATGGAAGAAGGATTATTAAATTCTGATAAGATGAAAAAAAGTATCATATACAACTATAGCAAGAATGTTATGTAGAATTAATGTAGATGATATAAAGTATACTTCGAGGACGATTACATTAATTATGAATTAGTGTGTTATGATCTGAATAAAAAGATGGGGAGGTTTTATTATTAACAATAAGAATGCATATGTATTAAAAAGAAGACGAATATTTTGACAGTAGCAAAGAGGATAGAAATATATAGTGTATTCTATGGATGTTGACACAGGTTTATATAAGGAGATTTATAGAAAAGAAAAGATTTTTTTAACGGAAATTATTCCGCTGAAATGTTTGTGACAGATAAATATATATTCATTTATGAAGGTAGTGAATATGGCGTAAAGGAATGTATTACAAGGATTAACAGAGATGGTAACAACCCTGTGTTAGTAATGGATGAAAACGGTGAAGTTGTTATGAAGCCGCTGGAATCTAAAAGTGAAGAAATGAGTGGAAAGTAGTTTACACATATATCATAATTTTAAAAATTGTGCATTCACGCCGGAAGTATTAAAAGTATCAGCTATATTATCTGATATAAAATCACTGAGAGTAGAAGGAGTAAAAAATATCCGGTGTGAAGCAAAACGAAGAGGTCGAGGTTATAGTAGGGTAGGTGAAATAGTGAACTATACGGATAAACTACAATATCTGTAACTTTGGGCTTTTGTTTTACGGTAAATAAAAGCCGTCAAAGCCGGTAAAATCAATAGATTTATGCTTTGCAGAATAGAAAGGATAAGTTGTGAAAATGAAAAAGGATACGAGTTATAGTACCGGTTTTAGCAGTCTTAATATTTTTTTAATAGTACTTTCAATTTATGTTATACTGCCCAAATTTGATTTTATGTATGTATCTGCAGATAAGCATTGGCAAAAAGAAAAGATAGCAGATAATTATGCCGGTGAAGGTGGAAAAGAACTTAATAAAGTTGTTCAAGGGGTAGACGGTACATATTTTGTCTATGAAAAACAGGCTGATGTATATGGAAAATAATAATGCAGAAATAAAAAGAAATTTGTAAAATGCAAGGGAATATTTTTCGGTATTTTAGTAAAGGATAAAAATATTTTTTTCTACGAGAGGAAAGTGGTAACAGTATTTACAAACTGAACATAGATGGAGAGATAATAAGTAATATTTATGACCCTGGGAATAATGTACCTTGAAGGTAATAATATATATACATTAAGTGGAGGTACTGAGTTTGAAAAATATGACTTTAACGGGAAAAAGAATTTTTTAAAAATGATTTAGGATATAATGGGTTTGATAGGGATAATACTATATTTAATAACTATGTTTTTTTAACATAGATTTTTTTAAAAGCAGAAGTTTATGCGCAAAATATTATTTATTTGATATTAATAAAATAAAATATAAAGAATATACCTTGCATTTTTCAAAAATACTATTTACCACCTGAAATGTGGGATTCTTATTGGAAAGAAGAAGTTATACCTTATGATTCGCTTGCAAAAAGAGATGGATAAAAAGGTAAGAAAAGGAGAAACAATTGATAGAAATTTGGATAACTATGAACTCCAAAGTATTGAATTATCAATTGGGGATTTTTTTCAGAGGTTTCAGATGGATACATATATTTTTCTTGGAGAGCAGAAACTTACTTATAGAGATAAAAATTATAAAGACAAGTTATCCGGAAAGATAAACGAACATATAAATACATATGAAAAATGAAGAGTATATAGACGAAATAAAGTATGAGATAAAAACTATATCATATATGCAGAGTTAAAGTGGATGATATAAAAAAATATTAGACAGTGATGTTATCAGCTATGATGTTATAGATAGGCCGTTAAATGGCCGCTATAGGAATGACTTTATTGTTAGTGATAAAAAGGTATATATATCGTATATTGAAGATTATATTGAGAATGATCGGGAATATAGAGAATTGCAAAATATATGAGATAGACACTGAAACGGGTATATCAAAAGAAGTTTATACAATGAAGGGGCTGTCTGCAGATGAACGTATGATAGAAATCTTTGTAACAGATAATTATATATTTATTTACAGATATATTGATAATTATGGGAAACTGTGTATTACTCGAGTTAATCGTGACGGCCGTAACCCTGTACTGGTAATGGATGAAAACGGAGAAGTAGTAATGCAAGCGTTGGAGAAATAGAATTATGAGAAAAATAATATTTACATGGGTAGTAGTGGTTGCTATAGTATTGCCTATATTTGCTTTAATATTTTACACATTGCCTAAAATTAACTCCATGTATATCTCATCAGATACATATAAACAGAAAAATAAATCAAATCAGGATGGAAAAAAACGGTGTAAAAGTAATCAGTAAAGTGGAGCAGTCAGAAAACGGTATATATTTTTGTATATAAAGGCAGACTTATGTATATGGAAAACTCTGATGGAAATATAAATGAAATCTGCAAAAATACCAAGTGAAATTGTTGGTGTTTTTAGCAAAAGATAATACTGTTTTTTTGCGTGAATGTGATGATATTGAGAGTATTTATAAGTTGAATTTAAATGGAGAAATAGTAAAAATTGCCAATGATTCAGGTAAGATGTATATGGAAGGTGAAAAATATATATACATTAAATGCGAGACACGGATTAAGAAAATATGATTTTAGTGGAAAGATGATTTTTTAGCAATAAAGAGGCATTAGATTTTACGACAAGTCATACTATATTTGATGATTACATTTTTTTATAAATGGTATCAAAAATGAACGTGTAGCTCTTAGTGTTCCACAATATTACAGACTTGATGTAAATAAGATAAAAGTATCTTCTACATGAGGTAAAGTTTTCAAGGTACTATTTAGAACCGGAGGAATGGGACTCATATAATAGAGAAAATGTTGTAGAATATGATGATTTGGCAAAAGAAGTGGATAAAGAAGTAAGAAGCGGAGGAATGTATGAACAAGTAAATGAGAAAGATCCGGATAATTATGACTTACAGAGTATAGAATTATCTGTTTGGAATTTTTCAGATGAGGTAGATGGGTATATTTATCTTTATGGAAATCAGAAAATCACTTATCTGGACAAGGAATATAAAAAGAAAGTCGGAAGAGATGACTTTGGAAGAAGAATACAGTGATGATAACAGAGAGAAGTTTACCTACCAAATTAATGTAAAAGCGGTATTTAGAATCAGTATAGATGAAATAAAAAAACAGCTCTAATGAAACTTATGTAAACTATGAAAGAGTAGTAAAAGCCCGGATATACCGGGAGATTGGAGCAGATTTATTGTTGACAAAAAAACAATGTATATGTAATAAATGAGGATGAATATACAGATAAAGAAGCATATAGAAATCTATATATTTATTCTATAGATATTGACACAGGCTTGAACAAGGAAGTTTATAAAAAGAAGAGGTTTTTTTCCTTGGGAATGATTCATCTGAAATATTTGCTACAGATAAATACATATTTATTTACGAATACGGTGATTATGGTGAAAACACAATGTATTACAAGGATAAATCGTGATGGAAGCAACCCTATATTAGTAATGGATGAAAATGGTGAAGTTGATATGAAACCTGTTCAATAAATATATGGAAATTTTTATTTATTTTTTTAAAAAAATTTTCATCACAATTTATATTAACAACAGAATCGGATGGAATGGAGACTTTCAATATGAAAAAGAAATGGATTATATGTGTAAGTATAATTGCTATAGCATATTTTTGTACTGTCATTATGTGATTTTTATGTATATTCCTGCTGACAAATATCCGGCGGTTATTAGGAAAAATTTTTACAGATAATAAAAATATTACTGTAAAGAGTATGGGTAATGTATGTCAAGTGGAAGACGGTATATATTTTGTGTATCATGGTAGACTAATGTATATGGATAATGAGGGCAAAAGCAGTAGATGAGGTATATTCAGGGCTCAAATTATATAGGCTCAATTATGGAAAAATAATTCGATATCTTTTTCCTTTGTAAAGATATATTCGGAATATGCAAGATGAGTAGAGATATAGATAAAAAGCAATTGGAAAAATATAAATGGTGGGATAAAGCCTGTAATTAATGGAGAGGAGACAGAAACTATATAGATGGCAAGTATATATACTTATTTAATGGAGATATACTTAGTAAATATACTTTTAGATGGTATAAAGATTTATTCATCTAAGATTTATTATGATCAAATAAGATTGGGAGGAGTCGGCAGTGTTGTATTTAATGAATACAGCATGCGTATAATAAGAGAGGCAAGTTATGGGCCAGGTATAGAGTAGATGTCCCATATCATTATCTGCTTGGATGGAATAAAGTAAAAATATAAGCAAAAAGAGCTGACTACATTTAAGTATTATAAAGAAGCTTCAAGCTGGGATCGTAACAATACAACTAATATAGTAGAGACTTATGATATATGGGCAAAAATCTGGATGATAAAAATAAGGAGTAATTCAGACAAGTGGGATATAATGAAAGACAGAGATATGGGGAATATGATTTAGTAAGTATAGGTTTATTTAGAGAAAATCCTAATTATTACAGAGTATTAAACGGATATATATACTTTTACCAACCTATGGAGTTTTTGTACAGAGATAAGAATTATATAGATAAAATTAAGTTTAACGATACAGGAAGCGTAAGTAGAGAAGAAAAAGATAAAGTAGAGTTTATGGTTCATATGTATGTGATGCTTAGGATAAAAAGCAGAAGATATAGAAAAAGGCGAAAGACGGCTCAAATATTGACTATGAAATAATCAATACGCCAAGGTATCCTATAGATTATGATGCTTTATATAGAAAAATTATGAAGTAAATGACAACTTTTTATATAGTGTATCTAATGGAGAGTCAATTATGGATGAAGAAGAAAGAACTAAGCTCTTTATTACAGATATGAACACAGGCACTATAAGATTGATATACAGTAGAATTAAGGATTCTGAAAGTGCCTACATACCACAATTATTTTGTAGTGATAACTATGTTTTTTTATATGAATATAGTTATGTAGCAGGAGAAGATAAACAACGTATAACAAGATTTGATAAGGATGGTAAAAATCCGATGCTTGTTGTAGATTATACAGGAGAAGTCGTAATGAAACCGGTGGATCCGGTTCAATAATTGTATATAGAATTTTTAACTTTATAGCTTAATTTATGCAAAAGGAGGGCGTATGGCATACTCACTTGATGATATATTTATGAGTGGACGAAAGAAGAAAAATGCCTTATTGATATACTGGAATTAAATAATATATCAGATAAAACCTTTGAAACTGAAAAATAGATTGCTTAATAGCAGCATTAACTTTAGATACTATGACAAATATGAGGATATTGGGAGTGGATGATGAAAAAAATAGTTTATAATACAGGAATGCAACTATTAGGGAAAATTATACGAATTAAGATGTGGAAGGGAGGAATATATTACACAAGTACAAATAGAGGATAGAAGAATTAATATAATAGATACACCATATTATAAAAAAATGAATCTGATGATAAATATGCAGATATCGATAAGCTATTTACAGAAATTTTATAAGATAAATAATGCATAAGTAGAGGTCATATTAGAATGATTATTATTTATAGTAGTAATTGTAATAATATTGTTAATTGTTTTACTGATTTTTATACTTCCTTATTTTTGATTTTTATGTATGTACCTGCAGGCAAGCATTGGTTAAAAAGAAAAGATAACAGATCAGAACAACAGTACGGGAGCCAAGACCATGTTGAAAGTGGAACAAGGAGAAAATGGAGAATACTTTGTATATGAAGATCGCTTACTATATATAGAGAAAAAGGACGGGAAAGTGGTTGAGATATGTCAAATGCCAAAATGGATCTCGTGAATTTTAATGAAAGAAAACAGTATTTTTTTAATAGAAGATGACAGCTCTTTTATTTATAAGATAGCACAAGATGGTATAAAAACAAAGATTATTGACAATAGTGGAGCAATATATATAGAAGGAGAATATATATATATGTTGAAAAACTCAAGACTGAGCAAATATGATTTAAACGGAAAGGATATTTTTCTCAATTAACACAGAGTATGACAATATTTCATGCAATTCCTTATTTGATGAATATATATTCTTTAAAGAATATGATGAGATAGGTCTTAGTGCTCTAAGATACTATGTATTTGATATAAATAAAATCAAATACACAACATATACTCTTGACCTTTCAAGATATTATCAATTTCCTGCTGAATGGGACTCATATAGTGAAGAAAAAAAGTAGTTCCTTTTGATGCATTTGCAGAGAATATAGATAACATAGCTAGAGAAGGAAAGGCATTTAAATATATAGCTTCCTGTATAATTCAAAGTGTAGAAAGTAAATGATTTTACAAAAATAGATACCTAAGTTAAACTGTCATTGCTGACCGGCCAGTTAGCAAATGAGCGGAATAAGGAAGGTATCTACAAATGAATTCTACACAAAATAAGAAGATTGAACAAGTAAAAGAAACAACAATGATTGTCGGCATTGATGTTGGCAGTGAAAAGCATTATTTCAGAGCTTTTAACTGGAGAGGCATAGAACTTACCAGAAAGCCTGTAGCGTTTTCAAACTCTATGGAGGGATTCAACAGCTTTTACAATTCGGTTGTGGAACTGATGCAGAAAAATGAACTTAAAGAGGCACTGGTAGGAATAGAGCCAACCGGTCACTACTGGTTTGATCTTGGGCAGTTCATGGGTGAAAAGAACATAAAGTTTGTGATGGTAAATCCGCACCATGTGCATAAGACCAAAGAATTAGATGACAATAGTCCATCTAAAAATGACAGAAAAGATCCTCGTGTTATTGCAGGGCTTGTAAGGGATGGACGATATTTTTATTCATATATGCCGACAGGTGTATATGCAGAACTGCGGAATGCGTCAAACCGCCGGTTTGTGCTTGTAGAAGAACAGACAAGGGCGAAGAACCGTCTGCAGAAGTGGGTTGCAGTGTATTTCCCGGAATATAAGGGGATTTATACACACATAGATGCCAAGGGAGGTCTGCTGGTGTTAAAGCAGGCACCAACTCTTGAGGAGATAGTAAGACTAGGAGTGGAAGGTATCATAAAGATATGGAAAGACGCTAAACTCCGAGGAAATGGGCATAAGAAGGCTATGCTGATTCTGAATGCAGCCATGAAAAGCATAGGATTAAAAGCAGGTCTTACAGAAGCTCGGATGGAGATACAGGATCTGATAGAGGATTATGAACTCCAGACAAAACGCCTTGAACGGGTCAATGACCTGATCAAAGAACTGTGCCAACAGGTCAGGTATGCGGATAAGCTGCTTGAAATAAAAGGTATAGGAATAACAACCGTAGCTGGTTTCATAGCAGAAGTTGGTGATATCACGCGCTTTGATAGCACGAAAGAACTTCAGAAACTTGCAGGATTGGAACTGGTGGCAGATAGTTCCGGTAAGCACGACGGAAAAACAAAGATAAGCAAAAGAGGACGCAAGCGTCTCAGATATCTACTTTTTGAGGCAGCGATATCGGTGGTGGGAAAGAATGAAGAATTCAAAGAAATCCACAGATATTATACCACCAGGGAAAAGAATCCATTGAAAAAGATGCAGTCGCTGATAGCAGTAGCATGTAAGCTGATAAGAGTATTCCATGTGATCCTTACCAAGGGAATCAGTTATGATGCATCAAAGATGTTGAAAGATATTCGACGTCCGGGAGAGCAGTTAAAGGCTGCATAACCGAGCAATAAAGAACAACCATAATGATTATAGGAAGCGTCCACCGAAAGGTGCTGTAATCGTAGTGTTTGGATCAGTGATGAAAGTACAAAGAATGAGCTGGTAGCCGGCAGGAATTTTCTCCAAAGGGCATGACCCTGATGAATAGCTAAGCTGGCACCCTGGTTATGGACAGGCAGAACGAAGGAAGTGAGGACCCACCGTAAGGAGGATAATCCTGTTGGACATGAGAGGTGAGCTGCCATATAGGGATGGGTACACATCGAGGCCATTTAGAACGAATAGTGATGACGTTTTATTTGGTGCACCCATTATTACTATATATCTGCCCTGTATGAGGTAAAGATCACTCCATAACCTTAGTTCTATTCAATGACAGGTATCAAAAAGTATTGAATTTATTAAAAAAACACTTGATTATATGGAGAGGGAGTAGGGATTTTAATGATTATGAATTAAAAAGTATAGAATTATTTTTTTCACATTTTTTTCTGAAGTTATAAACGGGTATATTTATCTTTTTGGAACACAAAAGAATTGTATACAGAGATAAGGATTATAAAGAAAAAAATAACAAAGAATAAAAATGGGTTGGTAGATGATGAAGAAATACAAAAAAATAGAATGTGAGATATTAAATTATCCTATATTTCGAATTAGGGTAGAGGATATTAAAAATGCTAAGGAGTATTCTTACATTAATTATGAAATAGTAAATAAATATCCCGATATTGAAGGTATTATAAGAAGATTTGCTATTAAAGATAGTACAATATATTTATTGAATAAAGATCATGCTGTTAATAAAAGTGATTACAGAAATATTTATGTATATGCTATAGATAGCAGTACCGGTTTATCAAAAAAAGATTTTTGAAAAAAAGACTCTTTCATCAGAACAATCAGATCACGAGATTTTTTGTACAGATAATCATATTTTTATATATGAGTATAATAATTATGGAAAGACCCGTATTACAAGAATCAACCGAGATGGCAGCAACCCTGTTTTGGTAATAGATGAGAATGGGGATATAGTGATGAAACCTTTATAAAAAGATAATTGATAAAAATCAAGTGTACAAGGTAAAAGCATAATGATGAAATATTGGAATAGTTTATTGAGGTTGGATATTAGCCATGTAAAGGAGGACACATGGCATACTCACTTGATGATATATTTATAGATAGTATTTTTGAGGCAAAAAGATATTTATGATGTGAATTTCAAGGTCAAACCAAATACACATCCAATACTTGCGGTTGAATGTTCAGTTAAGGAAAGCCAAAACATTGAAAGTATTGTGAGAAACCCTGCATGATAAGAATTTGACAATATTTATATATATTGGTGAGCAAAAGAAAGACTTATTTACGGGTATTGTTAGGATTGTGTTAGTATGCAACAATAAGATAGATACTCTAAAATGAAAGTTATGGGATTTAGTGTAATGCTTTGATAAAAGAAAAAGCATACAAGGATTTTTCGGGACAAAGAACTTACATATAAAGAAGTATTAAATCATACTATGTCGAAAAATAGGTAAGGTGATATTCAATAAAGAAGATACTAAGATTGAAAGACTGCTGTTTCAGTATAATGAAACTGATTGGCAGTTTATGAAAAAGAGTATCGGACTTGGAGAGTATACTGATACCATTATTTTATGAAAACGAAGTAATATTAAGTTATGGCTTACCAAGATCTGCTAAAGAAATAGAATTAAAAAGAAGATTTCTATGCATCGGGTAATCATATATATGATAAATCCAAAGACTATGACATAAAGGGATTTATCATATGTTTTATTCTGATGAGGATTATGAACTTGGAACGGTAGTTAAAAAAATAAAGGTTTAAGATTTGTGATATGTGAAAAAGAGGCTCAGACAGTTGAAGCGACCCCTTAAGTTTCACTATAAAGTTTGCAAAAGAGGAAAATATAAGAAGTAAAAAGGGTTTATAATGAAAAAAATAAGAGGTCTTGTGATATCCGCAGAAGTTGTAGATGTAAAAGCAGAGGATGTATTTGTAAAGTTTTTCTATGGAGAGCGAGGGGAAAAAGAAAAGGTATAAACTTGAGTGGCTGCCTGTTACCGGAAATGTTATGTATTGCATGCCGGAAGTCGGAGCAAAGGTAAAAGTATACTTTGGAAACAGTGATGAGGGTAAAAATGTATTTGCCATAGAATGTGAAAATATGTCAGCTTTTTTTCCAATGAAATAAAAGGGTATAGTTACAAAAAGACGGTAAAACAATACATATAAAAAGATACCGGAGTGGAATTAAAAAGCAGATAATAAGGTGAATATATCCAGTAAAAACATGACATTCAGTTCGTCTGATTCATTATTAATGTCAGCAAGGAAGAAAGTAAAGATTAAATCCGACATGGTGGAAATAAATGCAGATAAGAATATAAATATTCAAAGAAATTAAAAATTTACTAAAAAGAGGTAATAGAGCTTATGGAATATTATGATGAGCAGATAGTTAAGGCACTTCACATACAAAGAAGGATACTTTCGCAGTATAGATGAGGGTTTATATATAAATAATGAGTTAATTCATTTTAATAAAACTCTGCTTTTTTAATGACAGAGTGAGTGTCATGTTACCGGAAAACTTTTGTTCCAATGTTACCCTGAGATAGCAGAGGTTAAGTATTTCTGTGAAAAAAAGACCGATGAGATTTATACAAAGTCTTGATATGTCTGTAAACTTCACTTTTACAGATCTTGGAATTTAGGAAATGACCAAGATACAAGGCTGGCAACCGGACTTATAAAAACAGATTATAAAAAGGCCAACCCAAGTTATGAGTTTTTGAAGAAAATGAAGACGTGGAAAAAGATGTCATCATACACAGATTTGAAATATCCTTTTTAGATGAAGATGATTTACATAATTATGACTTTTATTTTTACAAAATAACAAAAATAGGATTAATTATAAGCTGTAATGAAGATGCAGGAGGTAGATATATAATCTTGAAAGTAATGACAATTTGAGTCTAGCTGATATAATAAAGTAAATTTTTATTATGGAGTATAATATAGCACTATATCTAGAGTTAAAAATCACCTGTATTATTTGAATTGGGAAGGAAAAATCATATTATGTAAAAAGTGATGGAATCTGTGGAAAAATTAAAAATATAATTACAAAGAAAAATTTAATAGATATAGGTTGGAGTGAAAAAGTTATTACTGATAATATGCTTCTAAATTAAATTCAGCAATGACAGAATATGATATTACCAATATCAATAGTATACGACATTTTTTTAGCTCAATGTAGTGTTGAAAGTGGTTGTGGAGAAATTCTAGTGGAAAGGTATGGTAGGGATTATTCATCGCTCGAAGAATATTTTTAGCTCAAGAGATTTTTAAAGAAGGAAACAATGCTCCAGGAAGTCCTGCTAAGGAAAAATGATGGTGCTAAATACAGAGTAGCAGGATATATACAATTAACATGGAAAGAGGACTATTATAAATTTGCAAAATATATAGGTGATGATGATATACTAAATCAAGGTTGTATTTATGTGTCAAACAATTATCCATGGGAATCTGCAGGATGGTATTGGAGTAAACTCAAAAATAAATAATAAGATAAATGAAAATCCAGATTTTTTTCTGTTGAAGAAGTAACAAAAATTGTAAATGGAGGAGATAATGCCTTAGACGAAAGGAAAAAGGCTTATAAAAAAAGTGCTGTGAAAAGATTAAAGAGTAGGTTACTACAGATAACTGTGATATTTTTTTAGTGATAATAGTTAGTACATCTTGTAAGAATGGCAATATAAACAGAGAGATATATATATCAAAAAGAAGAACAGGCTATTAATAGTGTTTCCAAATATAGGATAATAAAAGATAAATTTATTTTTAAACACTACTAATATGGAGATGCATATAGAATATCCTAGTATTTCTGATATGTCGGACATTGAAAAGCAGGAACGAATAAATAAACTGATTTTTAACATCAGTGGGACTTTATTATAATACATATGTACATAATAAGCTTAAAACAAATAGTAATTATACAATTATTCATAATGATGATAAGTATATCAGTGTTAAGTATGAAGGTTTTACTACAGTAGAGGCGAGAAGACCTAATTATGATTGCTTTTTGTTTAAATATAGATTTAATAAAGGGTGAAGTAATAGGATTGGAAGATGTAATAGACATAGAAAAAAATTGAGAGTTAAATTTAAAAAGATAATTTTACAGTAGTAAAGGGGCTTGATGAAAATATTCCTTTAGATGAGAGTGGATGGGGAGAATTATTTGATCATTATTTGGAATATCATGTGATATCTGGTGATGAACTTCATAATTATGATTTTTATTTTACAGATAATAAGATAGGGTTAATTGTAAGTGTTCCGATCGATGCAGGAGGGTCATATATTATTCTTGAAAGTAGTGATAATCTGAGTATGGATGATATAAAAAGTAAAGTTTCGCAATGCCGTAATGAAATGGGAAGGAGGTAATAGGAATTAATGAGAATTAAAATTGTGGTAATATAGATTTTATGTACCTTCAAGTTGTAGCTAAGGATGATGAGGATACGGATGAGATAGGTATCAGCTCAATGATGTTTTTCACCCGAGATTTGGCAGATTACCATGGATGACAGCAACAGAGGATATTATCTGTGGGTAGATAATCCACTTTGGGCAGACTTTGTACAGCCCGATGATGTTATGACTACAGAAAGTGAAAAAGTAGTACTATTGTTTAGAGCCCCTATGTGAAAAAGGTATGGGGGTTCATTTAATATATAAAAATATTGAAATATCGCAAAAAATATTTATAGAATAAACATATAATAACTGGAATGTACGTGATTTTAAACAGGAAGGAGAATTAAAATTATTATAGTTTGTTTAATAGTATGTTTGCTTACAGGATGTACCTCGATAGTTGAGATTGCAAGGTATATACATGACTCTGATAAATTAGATAACTACATATATTATGAGGGCTACAGTAGTAAATAAGTATGTAGAAAAATAGTAGAAGCATTTAAAATAATATGGTAAGTCTGCAAGAGAAGTTTAACGGAAAGAAAATATGGAAATGAATTATACATTATCATTTTTACTTTGGGAATATTTACAATAATATGTATGATTGTGGTGAGCAGAATAGCTTTTTAAGGATGCGGAGTTTCTTAGAGCAGTAAGAGATACTATGGGGGAAAAACCGCATGTCTCTGGCACATAAAAAGAGAAGCCTATTAAGGGTATCATTTGGAAAAAGGATTTAAAGAAGATGAACTTCTTATCAATCAATTTTAAGGATTACCATGTTAAGGATGTAAGTGATCTTGAATATTTCAAGAATGTTGAGACAATTATCTTGACATATATGGGAGATAATGAGGAAGATATAGGTATGTATAATGAGGAACATGTCCTTGATAATCTAAATAAAGTAAGGGATTTTAATAAGCTTTAGAAGGGTACAGTTATATCATCTGAACGCAGATAAGAGTGTGAAGAACGAATGTCCGAGAGCAATAGTTTTTATAGACTAGTTTTTACGGTTAGGAGAGACATAGATGAAATTAGAGTATAAAAGCGTATATATTGGTTGCTTAGGGTTTATACTTATTGTATGCGTAGTCAATGTGTTGACAGGATTCTATGAGATGTGTAGTACAAGCAAAAACGCAAATGCAAACCAAATCATATGGAAAGGCAAGAGATATAATAAGGACGAGACCGGATATAACAGTATAGATGAGATTAAATATTTGGTGGATATACCGACAGATTGTGATGTAAAAGATATTTGGGCGGTGGCAGGTTATTATGCAAAGGATGACAGTGAGTGTGATACAAGACTGAAAGAACTTAAGAATATATATGATGAAGGGGGAGTAAAGGCTGTCGTAGATGAAAGAGTTATTTATAAATAGCAAGGGGGTAATATTAAATATGATTATAAGGACAGAAGGGAAGGAGAGGCACAATTATTTACTAAATAGAAAAATCTCACTTTTAATATTTGCTTTTGTTTCTAATATTTTCTAGTACTATGGTATCAAATTTGATTAATAAAACAAATACTCAATGGGAGTGGGTAATAAAAACCAAGTTTATATAAAGATATAAGTTTTTTTAGAGGGAACTTATTTAAATTTTATAAGAACAGTGGAGAAGTTTGTATTATTGATGCAAGTACCAAAGATATCTATGAGTATCCGCTTTTTGATGATATTGATTTTGATAGAGAAAATGTATTTATTGCAAATAAAAATTCTTCTTTTTCTATGTTGATAAATCGGGTAACAAGTTATCGGATAAAACTTATGAAAACATATATTCTTTTTAAAGATGGTTTATCAGCAGTTAAAGCTTTAAGGGTTTGTGGGGATTCATAGATAAAAACTTCAATCAGGTTATTGATTTTTAATTTTTATGATGTACATTTATTTTATGAAAAATTATGCTGCGGTTATGGATAAGGATAATAAATGGGGGTTTATAGATATAAATGAAAATATAGTAATAGACTTTCAATATGATGAAGTAATGGATTTTCATGAGGGCTTGGCAGCTGTTAAGCAGGGGGATAAATGGACTTTTATAAACAATAAAGGAATTGTAGTAACAAATACTTTTTATGATGAAATTAGTGATTTACATGAAGGTTTTGCTGCTGTAAAAAAAGGCAAGATAAATGGGGCTATATAGACAAAAAAATGGTAAAGAGGTCATTGAGTGCAAATATGATGATGCACATAATTTTAGTGAAGGTCTTGCTGCTGTTGCAATTAATAATTATTTGGATGACGGTTATATTGCATGGGCCTACATAGATACTACGGGAGACATTGTGATTCCTTTTTACTCATACAGTGCTATAAGTGGAGTTTCTTTAATTATTGGTGAATTTTCATGATGGAAAAGCCTTTTGTAACAAAAAGATTTAGTATCTGTTATAGGGAAGAATGGAGAAAATATTTTTTTCGAGGTAATTCCTTTGTTTTTGTTTCAAAAGCAAAAATATTATAAAGAACATTCAGCAATGATTGGCTACATTTATTCAGATTCAAGTATGAAGATTAAAAAGTACGGTCTTTTGAATTTAGAGGAGAGGAAGTATTAAAACCAATATTTGATTACATAGAAGACATATATGGAGAATATATGATAGTTGCTGACATAAAGAATGGGACAGATATGAACTATGGCATAGTTAGAATAAAATGAAATATATTATGGCTATCTATGACTACGGAAATGGAAAAGAAAAGTAATAAAAGAATATGGGAAAAATATCTTTTAGAAAAATTATTTTGAGGTATTTTAGTGTGAGTATTATCACTCGGGATATTATTTGAGAATTATCTTAAACAAACCTTTGCCGGAGATGTAAATCTAAGCATTAACCTTCTTAAAGTCGGCAAAGACATGGAAAATAATAAAGGATAGAGATCGATATGAAGAGTAATATTAAATTTCGGGGTTATTTTTAGTATTATGTATATTAATAACAGGATGTATGGGCTCCTCATTTAACAAAAAAATAAATATTAATAATATAAAAAGTGATTTAAATGGATTTTATAAAAAAATTTTCAAGTGATTATTTAAATGAAGAGATAACAGTTGTTAATAAAGACATAATAGGCTGGGATGGGGAAGTAGTAAAATATATAGATGCAAATAATAAAAGTGTCAAGATGTACTGTAATAATTTACGGAGAAGATGAAAAATCAACTTCAGAATATTATTTTATAGATGGTTATACATATGTAACAATATTAAAAAGAATACTATGCATATCCTATATATTATTCATATAACAGACCGATATATATAATGTACAGAACATTTGATGAGGTAGTTATTTATGATAGCATGCTTTATAAGCTTTGTAAATGGAGAATTTATCAAAAATATAGAAGATATAAAAATGCCTTTATACATCATTACAGGAGATAAATGAAGCGATAGGTGGAGTGAGATGAGAAATGTATCAATACTTTCATAATCAGTATGTCAGCATACTTGACTTATAATAAGTATATTACTATAATGGATGTAGTTTTTAAAAACTACATTAAACGGAGTTGAAAAAAATATGACATATAGATTAATTGGGGATAGTTGTACGGATTTGGATGAGAATCTAAAAAAAGGATGAAAATATAAAAATTGTTCCGCTTACACTTGAAATCGGGGACTATCAGGTTATAGATGACGAGAAGTTTGATCAAAAAGACTTTATAAAGAGAATGGCCGAATCGAAAATAGGACCAAAAAGTGCCTGTCCGTCACCGGATGCTTTTAAAGAGGCTTTGGAATGTGATACGGATATGGCATTTATCGTTACTCTTTCAGAGCATCTTAGCGGAAGTTATCAAAGTGCAGAGATCGGAAAGAAACTTTACGAAGAGGAATATGAAAAAAAGGATATTTTAGTGCTTTCGTCAAGGTCGGCATCTGCAGGGCAGTATAGACTTATGCTTGAGCTTGATAAATTATGTAAAGAAGGTCTTAGCTTTGAAGAGATTTCAAAAAGAATAATTAAGCTTAGAGATGAGATGAAGACATATTTTGTTTTGGAGTCTCTGGATACACTTAGAAAGAACGGAAGGCTTTCGGCGGTGAGTGCATTTATAGCCTCAGCTTTAAATATCAAGCCTATTATGGGTGCCGTAGACGGTGTGATAGTAAAAAAAGACCAGCAAAGGGGTATGCAGAAAGCTTTAGCAAAAATGGTTGAGCTTGCTATATCTGAAGCGGGAGAAAACACATCTGAAAAGATTGTATGCATTACTCATATAAATAATGAAGAAAGAGGCGAGAGTGTAGCTAAGCTTTTCCGTGACAGCAATAAATTTAAGGATGTTAAGGTTGTAAACGGTGCAGGAGTTGCCACTTTGTACGCAGGTGACGGCGGAATAGTTCTTGCAATCGGATAGGTCAAAAATAAACTGAAGTACACAATAATAAATTGTGTACTTTTTGGATTTATGATAAACTTACTTTATAATGTATAGATATTAGAACGATATGTATGCTTTAATTAAAATATTAAGCGAGGGTATATGAATTTACTTGAGGCAAGGGATGTATTGGAGAAAAGAGGTCAAAAGTTATTAGAGGAACTTTACGGAAAATCCGGAGTTGATGATAATTTAAAGAGATATGAAGCTGTTTTAAATGGATTCTTAAAGGAATTTGGAGAAAAAGGATGTTAAAACTGTTTTCATCTCCCGGAAGAACCGAGATTTCAGGAAACCATACGGACCATAACAACGGCAAGGTACTTGGAGGAAGCATAAATCTTGACTGTGTTGGGTGTGGCTGCAAAAAACGACTCCGACTTTATTAATATAATAAGTGAGTCGTTTTCACAGAAGTTTAGAGTGAATATAAAGGATATTGAGCCGGGAACAGATAAGATAGGTACAATAGAACTTTTGAAGGGAATACTGGCAGGATTTGGAACAAAGGGGTGCAAGTATCGGCGGTTTCGATGCCTATATTACAAGCAATGTAATTTCAAGTGCAGGGGTAAGTTCATCAGCCGCATTTGAAACTTTGATTTGTCAAATAATAAATACTTTATTTAATGAAGGAAAACTTTCAAAAACAGATTATGCCTATATCGGAAAAATATGCCGAGAACAATTATTGGGATAAGGCAAGCGGACTGCTTGATCAGATGTGTTGTGCTTATGGAGGGCTTATAAGCATAGACTTTGCAAATCCCGATTTACCGAAGGTAGAAGAAATGGACTTTGATTTTGCGGGAGCAAAGCATGATCTTATAATTGTACAGACGGGAAGGGGACATGCGGATCTTTCAGCCGACTATTCTTCCATACCTGCGGAGATGAAAAAGGTGGCTGAGTTTTTTTCGGAAAGTCTACATTATCTGAAGTGGATGAAAATGAATTTTATAAAAATCTTTCAAAAAAATAAGAGCTTTTGCAGGTGACAGAGCTGTACTTAGAAGTATTCATTTCTTTGATGAGAATAAGAGAGTTGATAATGAAATAAAAGCATTAAAGAGCAATGATTTTGATTCTTTCTTAAAGAATATAACAGACAGCGGAAATTCATCATGGAAATATCTTCAAAACGTATATACAAATGCCGCACCGAATGAACAGGGGATTACAGTGGCACTGGCTTTATCCGAGAGATTCCTTAAAGAAAAGAATGTGGGGGCAACCAGGGTTCACGGTGGAGGATTTGCAGGAGTTATTATGGCGATGGTTCCTGAAAATTACAGTGATGAGTATGTTTCATATATGGATAAATTTCTTGGAAAAGGGTCAAGTTATAAGATGAAAATCAGACCTTACGGGTCTATATGTTTGGATGAAATGATTTAAAGGAGGATAAATGAACGAAGAACAATATTCGGTAGCATGTCTTATTGTGGGAATACTGAGCTGTGTATTATGTTGCATGTGTTTCGGGCTTCCGCTTGGAATAGTTGGTATAGTACTTTTTGTTTTGTCTACAAGAAACGGACATGGAATAGATGCAAAGGCAGGTATAGGACTTGCTTTATCTATTCTGGGCTTTATACTTTCAATTGTTGCGGCATTTATAATAATAATAGGATGGTTATCCTCATATGATAGCGGCTACAGCAGCTATCGTGATAACAGCAATCCGTTTGAATCTTTTATTGAAGAGTATGGTGACTCATTGGATTATGATGACATTGATGATTATCAGAATCTTCCATACTATTTTGATGAAAATGAAGATGCAAAAATAAATGAATTATAATTATGGATAAGGAATAAACTTATGAAATGCCCTTTTTGCCAGGCGCAGGATACAAAGGTTATTGATTCTCGTCCTGCGGATGACAATTCTTCAATAAGAAGAAGAAGGCAGTGTGAGAGCTGCAATAAGAGATTTACCACATATGAAAAACTTGAGACTATTCCTCTTATGGTAATTAAAAAGGATGACAGCAGAGAAAACTTTGACAGGTCAAAGATAGAGTATGGAATCATCCAAAGTTGTCATAAGAGACCTGTCTCCACGGTTGTAATAAGAAAAACGGTGGATGATATAGAAAACCAAATCTATTCTATGGAAGTCAGTGAGATACCTACCAGAAAGATAGGTGAGCTTGTGATGGAAAAATTAAAGGAACTGGATGAGGTTGCATATGTAAGATTTGCATCTGTATACAGGGAGTTTAAGGATGTAAATACTTTTGTAGATGAGATATCAAAGCTTTTAAAGAAATGATTTTTATGAATAAACTTTTTCCGGATTTACACAAGAAAGATATATATGAGATAGACTATAGGGGGCTTTATAATAAGGGATTCAGAGCTGTTCTTTTTGATATAGACAATACCTTGACCACTCATGGAACAAAGGCTGACAGGTCAAATATTGAGTTTTTTAAATCTCTTAGAGAAATAGGATTTAAGACCTGTCTTATTTCAAATAATAAAGAAAAAAAGAGTTTCACCGTTTGCAAAGGCGGTCGGATCGCCTTATATATATAAGGCTGACAAACCTTCAAAAAAAGGGCTATATAAAGGCGATAAATACTTTGAATGTAAAAAAAGAACAGACTTTTTTTGTTGGAGATCAGATTTTTACGGATATATGGGGGGCGAATAATGCAGGAATATACTCTGTTTTAGTGGATCCCATAAGCCCTAAGGAAGAGATACAGATAGTCTTAAAAAGGTTCTTTGAAAGAATTGTACTTTTTCTTTTATAAAATTAAGATAGATAAGGTGAAAAAAAGAATGATTAGTGCTGATACAAAAAGTTTACGGTATCATAGGAAATCCTGTTTCACACAGCCTTTCTCCGATTTTTACAAAAATACTTTGGCTAAAGAAATGAATATAGATATGAGCTATTCGGCATTTCATGTGACTGAAAATATCAAAGAGGCCATAAAAGGCGCTTTTGCACTTAATATAAAGGGTTTTAATGTAACTATTCCATATAAAAAGGACATGCTTGATATTGTTAGCGATATTGATGACAGGGCTAAAAAAATAGGTGCAATAAATACTCTTATAAAGACTGAAAACGGTTATAAGGGATACAATACGGATATTATCGGGCTTGGAATGAGCCTTTATAATAATAGTCTTAGTATAAAGGGTAAGGACATAATTATTTTGGGTGCGGGAGGTGCCGCAAAGGCTGTACTTTATCTGGCAATAGAAGAGGGCGTAAAATCAATTACTCTTGTAAACAGAAATATTTCAAAGGCAGAGGAACTGAAGGCGGAGGTCGGTATTAAAGATATTTCCGTTATTTCTTTTGGATGATTTGAAGTCAAATATAAATCTTTTGGATAAGGATAATTATTTTGTATTTCAGACCACGAATGTAGGTATGCATCCGAATGTTGAAGATTGTATAATAGAAGAAGAGGCATTTTATGAAAAATGCAACTCGGGTATCGATCTTATCTATACGCCTTTTGAGACTTCATTTATTAAGAAGATGAAATCAAAAGGAAAGACTTTGTATAAACGGTCTGGATATGCTTATTCTTCAGGGTGTTGCAAGCTTTGAGATATGGAATAATGTTAAAGTCGATAAAGATATTATAGAAAAAGTAAAAAGTATTGTTGACAGAGAAACTTAGAGAGAGAATGCAATGAAAATTTTTGGTGATAAACGGTGTGAATATGAATTTCCTCGGAATAAGAAATAAGGAAGTTTATGGAAACAAGGACTACAGCTATCTTTTGAAAATGATTGATAAAAAGGCAAAAGAACTTGGCGTGGATGTGGAATGCTTTCAGAGTAATCACGAAGGTGCCATAGTGGACAAGCTTCAGGGAGGCATATTTTTGAAAAAGCCGGCAGGAATAGTCATTAAATCCGGCAGCATTTACACATACAAGTGTAGCTATAAGAGATGCTCTTGAGAGTCTTGATTGTATTAAGGTAGAGGTACATATATCAAATATTTCAGACAGAGAAGAGTTCAGGCATAAGTCACTTACACAGCCTGTATGTACAGGGACAGATAGCAGGACTTGGGTTAAGCGGATATACTCTTGCAATGGAGTACATAATAGAGCAAACTAAGTCTTGATTTGACATCAAAATTGTTATAAAATAGTTCAAGTATCGCATGAAAGTTTTTAGGAGGAAATATTAATGGTTTCAGCAGGTGATTTTAAAAATGGTTTGACATTGGAGATTGAGGAAGGACAGGTTTTTCAGATTCTTGAATTCCAGCATGTTAAGCCGGGAAAGGGAGCTGCATTCGTTCGTACAAAAATTAGGAATGTAATTACAGGTAGCGTTGTTGAAAGAACTTTCCGACCTACTGAGAAATTCCCACAGGCAAGAATAGACAGAGCCGATATGCAGTATTTATATGCAGACGGAGATATGTTCAACTTTATGAATGTTGAGACATATGATCAGATTGCACTTAATGCAGACAAGGTTGGAGATGCACTTAAGTTTGTAAAAGAGAATGAGATGGTTAAGATATGTTCATTCAACGGCAATGTATTCTCTGTAGAGCCACCTTTATTTGTAGAGTTGGAAGTTACAGATACAGAGCCGGGATTTGCAGGAAATACAGCACAGGGTGCTACAAAGCCAGCAACAGTGGAGACAGGTGCAGTTGTTTATGTTCCATTGTTTGTAAATCTTGGTGATAAGATTAAGATTGATACAAGAACAGGTGAGTATTTATCAAGAGTTTAAAATTTTCAATGTTTGACGGTCATCTTGACCGTCTTTTTTGTAGTTGAGTTGCACAGTATAGTGCATAAAAATAAATTATACAGACTGGAGATATATGAAGACAATTATTGAATTGATTTCCGATGAGCTTAAGTGCGCATTTGCAAAATTGTCATATGATGAAAAGTACGGAAAGGCCAATATTTCAAACAGACCTGACCTATGTGAGTATCAATGCAACGGCGCAATGGCGGCAGCTAAGGAATATAAGAAAAACCTATTGATATAGCAAATGAGGTTGTTGAAATCCTAAAAAGAAAGTGAGAGCTTTTGAAAAAAATCGAAGCTATTATGCCCGGATTTATCAATATAAATATAAGCAATACTTTTATAGAGAAATATGTGAGAGACATGTCAAACTCACAGAAGTATGGTATAGAGCTTGATAATCCTGCAAAGAAAATAATAATCGATTACGGCGGTGCAAATGTTGCAAAGCCTCTTCATATCGGACATTTACGTTCTGCGATCATCGGAGAGAGCTTAAAAAGAATGGGAAGATTCTTCGGTAATGAGGTAATAGCGGATGTGCACTTAGGTGACTGGGGTCTTCAGATGGGGCTTATAATAGAAGAGCTTAGAGAGAGAAAACCTGAGCTTGTTTATTTTAAGGAAAACTATGACGGAGAGTACCCGAAGGAAGCGCCTTTCAGCTTAAATGATTTGGAGGAAATATATCCTGCGGCTTCAAAAAAGTCAAAGGTTGATGAGAGTTTTAAGCAAAGAGCACAGGAAGCTACTTTGGAACTTCAAAAAGGTTACAGACCGTATAGAGAGATTTGGAAGCATATAATTAACGTATCCGTAGAGGACTTAAAGAAAAACTACAGCTCACTTTTGGTAGACTTTGATCTCTGGAAGGGTGAGTCCGATGCCGATCCTTATATACCGGATTTGATTAAAGATTTGGAAGACAGAAAAATTGCAAGAGTTTCTGAAGGTGCCTTGGTAGTGGATATAGCTATGGAAGGCGATAAGAAGGAATTGCCACCTTGTATAATAAGAAAATCAGACGGTGCGGCACTTTATGCCACATCGGATCTCGGTACTTTGGTAGAAAGAGAAAAGCTTTATTCACCTGATGAATATATCTATATTGCGGATAAGAGACAGGAACTTCACTATACACAGTTTTTCAGAGTATCAAGAATTGCAGGAATAGTTCCTCCAAATCATGAACTTAAATATATTGGATTCGGTACAATAAACGGTAAAGACGGAAAGCCTTTAAAGACCAGAGACGGCGGCGTGGTTCGTCTTGAGACTGTTATTAAGGATATTGAGGATGCCGTATTTGCAAAGATAAAGGAATCAAGAGATGTATCCGATGAGGAAGCAAGAAATACCGCCAAAATCGTAGGACTTGCGGCTATTAAATATGGTGATTTAAGCAATCAGGCTGCAAAGGATTATATATTTGATATTGACAGATTTATATCATTTGAGGGAAATACAGGACCTTATATTCTGTATACAATAGTAAGAATAAAGTCTATACTTGAAAAATACTATGAAAGCAGCTCACAAAGAGGTGAGTTTGAGTGATTTAACAGTTCCTGTAGAAGATATACATAAAAAGCTTTATATGGAATTGTCACAGTTTAATGAAGTCATGAAATCTGCATGGAATGAGCTTGCACACATAAAATATGTCAGTATATTTATGCGGTTTCAAATACATTCAACTCATTCTATCATGAAATAAAAGATACTTTCTGAAGCTGATGAGAAAAGAAAAAAAGGATACCTTGCAACAATTCTTCTTACAAAAGAATTGTTGGAGTCCGCTATAAATTTGCTTGGAATAGAAGCACCGGATAAAATGTAATATTTGCTCCTACCGAATTCTGAATTTGGTAGGAGTTTTTTTATTTGGCAAAAATATTTTTTGCTATATTATTTTTTATTTAGATTGAATTTTTTCTGTATAAAATTATAGACTGGAGATAACATATTAATGCAGAGATAGAGAGAATTTTATTAATAAATATTTGTAAAAAAATCCTTGCTTTCTGTATCAGAAAAGAATGTATACAAAAATACAATATAAATTCTTGAAAATCGTCTGTAACTTTGTACAAATATGGTATAATAAAAGAAAATAAGGGTGGAAAAAAATGCTTCAAACGGCAGTATACCGAAAGACTAAGAATTGCTTTGGTTTCTTGGTTTATTTGTGCGTCAGGAGATTATATATCGCTTTAAAATAATCTGAAAAATTGACAATTGATTTGACTTGTTTTACACAAATTACTGCCTGATTTCTTACATTTGTTTACCCGGATAGAAGAGGAGAAAAAAATATGGGATTAGCTACATTTATTGGTGGTGTACATCCATATGAGGGCAAGGAGCTCTCAATGGAACATCCGATAACGGTACTACAACCAAATGGAGTTGAAATGGTGTTCCCGTTAAGCCAACATATCGGTGCACCTGCAAAACCCTTGGTGGCTGTCGGAGATGAAGTGCTGGTCGGACAAATCATCGCAGAGGCGGGGGGATTCATATCAGCCAATGTGGTAAGCTCGGTGTCCGGAAAAGTGAAAAAGATCGAACCCAGAAGAGTGGCAAACGGTTCAATGGTGAATTCTATTATCATTGAGAATGATAAGGAATATCGTGCCGTAGAAGGTTTTGGAGAAAAAAGAGATTATACAAAACTTTCTAAAGATGAAATCAGAAAAATAGTGAAAGACGCAGGTATTGTTGGACTCGGAGGAGCTGCTTTCCCGACACATGTGAAGCTTTCACCAAAGAACGAAAATGAGATTGATTACATCATTGTAAACGGTGCGGAATGTGAGCCTTATCTTACAAGTGATTACAGACTTATGATGGAAGAACCCTGAAAAAGCTGGTGGAAGGCTTAAAGATTATACTCGGGCTTTTCCCGAATGCAAAAGGTATTATAGGTATTGAAAATAACAAACCTGAAGCTATTGCGAAAATTAAAAAACTTGTACAAAACGAATCAAAAATAGAGGTTGTGGAGCTGTATACAAAGTATCCTCAGGGTGGTGAGCGTTCACTGATTTTTGCTTGCACAGGAAGAAAGCTAAACTCAAGTCTTTTGCCTGCAGATGTAGGCTGTATTGTTGACAATACGGATACGGTCATTTCAATATATAATGCGGTAGCCGAGTCTACACCTCTTATCAGAAGGATTGTAACTATAACAGGTGATGCCGTTACTACTCCGCAAAACTTTAAAGTAAGAACGGGAACCAATTATCAGGAACTTATTGAAGCGGCAGGCGGTTTCAAGACTGAGCCTAAAAAGGTGCTTTCAGGCGGACCTATGATGGGACAGGCTTTGTTTACTCTTGATATTCCTGTTACCAAATCATCATCTTCAATTACAACTTTTGTGGAAGATGAAGTTGAGGAAAATCCTGAAACACCATGTATCAAATGCGGAAGATGTATTGATGTGTGTCCAAGTTTTCTTGTGCCTGTTCTTATGATGGATAAGGCGTTAAAGGACGATACTGAAGGATTTGAAAAGTTAAACGGTATGGAATGTGTTGAGTGTGGCTCATGTGCTTATGTATGTCCTGCAAAGAGACCACTTACTCAAGGATTTAAATATATGCGTCAGGCTGTTGCAGCAAAGAGAAGAGCTGAAGCGGCAAAGAAGGAGGGGAAATAATGGCAGGCAAATTTAATGTTTCATCATCTCCTCATGTAAGGGATAATTCATCCACAGCAAATATCATGAAGGATGTTTGTATTGCAATGATACCTACTTTGGCATTCGGTTGCTTTCAGTTCGGTTTATCTGCGCTTATCGTGGTTATATGTACAGTTCTTGCATGTGTACTTGCTGAATATTTATACGAAAAAGTAATGAATAAGCCTGTAACTATCGGAGATTTTTCCGCTGTGGTTACAGGACTTATATTGGCTCTTAATATGCCGCCACAGATTCCTGTTTGGATGCCTATACTCGGCGGTGTATTTGCAATAATTGTTGTAAAACAGCTTTACGGCGGACTTGGACAAAACTTTATGAATCCGGCGTTGGCTGCAAGATGCTTTATGCTTATATCATTTGCCGGAAGTATGACAAACTTCAGCTCTGTGGCTATGAACTATGATTCATCATCTACACCTACGCCTCTTGCTTTCTTAAAGGCAAAGGGAATTACAGATGCACTTGAGCAGTATAATCTTGTAAATATTTTCCTCGGTAGGATACCCGGAACAATAGGAGAGGTTTCAACTATCGCTTTACTTATCGGTGCAATTTATCTTGTGGTAAGAAAGGTTATTTCTCTTAGAATACCGCTTATATATATTGCTACAGTGGCTGTATTTGTATTCTTATTCGGTGATCACAATCCTACAACTGTTTTATACCATGTGCTCAGCGGAGGTCTTATATTCGGTGCGTTCTTTATGGCAACAGATTATGTAAGCAGTCCTGTTACAAAAATGGGACAGGTGTATTTTTGCAATATTTATCGGTATACTTACAGGTTTATTCAGATTATTCGGCGGCAATGCTGAGGGAGTTTCTATGCTATCATTATCGGTAATGTAGTGGCTCCGCTTATAGAGAAGGCGACATTGCCGAAGGCATTTGGAAGGGAGGCAAAGAAGGCATGAAAAAACAATCAGGATTTGTAAAAGATGCGATTATTTTATTTGCTATAACCCTTATTTCGGGCCTTGTATTGGGATTTGTATACGATATAACTAAGGCTCCTATAGCGGCTGCGGCAAAGGCGGCAAAGAATGAGGCTTATGCTGTTGTTTTCCCGGAGGCTAAGGATTTTGAAGAGAATGAAGCCGATACGGCAAAGATAGCGGAGACTGCAGACGAAATTGCAGGTAAGGGCTTCGGGCATTCAAATATTGATGAAGTTGTTACCGCAAAGGATGGGTCCGGAAATAATATAGGCAGAGTTATAACATCAACATCAAAAGACGGATATAACGGTACGGTACAAATATCCGTAGGTATAAAGTCTGACGGTACTGTGGTCGGAATAACATTCCTTACACTTGAAGAGACACCGGGTCTTGGTATGAGAGCGGCGGAAGCGTCTTTCTACGGTCAGTATGCAAATAAAAATACAAAAGAATTCAAGCTTGTAAAGGGTGCTGCAAGTGCAGATGATGAGATATCGGCTATAAGCGGATCTACTATCACAAGTACAGCTGTTACCAATGCTGTAAATGCGGCTCTTTACTTTAACTCAATATTGGAATAAGGAGGAAATATGAACAAGAGTTTAGAGCGTTTATATAACGGTATATTCAAAGAAAATCCTACCTTTGTTCTGATGTTAGGTATGTGTCCTACACTTGCGGTTACAACATCTGTAGTAAATGCTATTGGTATGGGTCTTTCTACAACAGCCGTTTTGATGTTTTCTAATTTAATTATTTCTGCAATGAGAAATATAATACCTGACAGAGTGAGAATACCTGCGTTTATAGTTATTGTTGCATCTTTGGTTACGGTGGTACAGCTTTTGATGCAGGGTTACACACCTGAACTTTATAAATCACTCGGTATTTATATACCGCTTATAGTTGTTAACTGTATTATTCTTGGTAGAGCGGAGAGCTATGCTTCAAAGAATCCTGCAATTCCGTCTTTCTTTGACGGAATTGGAATGGGAATCGGATTTACGCTTTCACTTTCCTGCATAGCTTTTGTAAGAGAGCTTATCGGTGCCGGAACTATATTTAAGGGACTTATTGCTTTACCTAACAACAATCAGATAATACCTACCGATTTTACTATTTCAATACTTGTACTTGCTCCGGGTGCATTCTTTGTACTTGCGCTTTTATCTGCTTTACAAAATTACTTTAAGGCACCTAGTGCAACAAATACAGGTATGTCATCTGATATAGCTTGTGGCGGAAACTGTTCGGCATGCTTTGGTGAAAGCAAGGCACACAATCACAATGCTATTGATAAGGATATAGAAGAAAAGGAACTTGAGGCAAAGAGAAAGAAAGAAGAGGCTCTTGCTAAGGCAAAGGCTGAGAAAGGAAAATGCAGCTAATGCAGGGGAGGGTAAATAATGACTCAACTGATTTTACTTTTGATTAGTGCGGCACTGGTAAACAATGTAGTGCTTAGCAGATTTTTGGGACTTTGTCCTTTTCCTCGGTGTATCAAAAAAGACTGAAACTTCTGTAGGTATGGGTGCTGCGGTTATATTCGTTATCACTCTTTCAAGTATGGCGGCCAGCCTTATTTATACACATATTTTGATTCCGCTTAAACTTGAGTATTTACAGACAATTGTATTTATTCTTGTTATAGCGGCTTTGGTACAGTTTGTTGAGATGGTATTAAAGAAGAATATGCCTTCACTTTATGAGGCTTTGGGTGTATACCTTCCTCTTATTACAACCAACTGTGCGGTTTTGGGTGTTGCTCTTGACAATGTTGCAAAGGAATACAATTTTGCACAAAGCCTTGTGTACGGCGTAGGTACTGCAAGCGGTTTTGCTTTGGCTATAGTATTGCTTTCAGGTGTCAGAGAGAAAATTGAAAATAATGATATACCTCATGTAGTATCAGGTATGCCTATTGTGCTTATAACAGCAGGTCTTATGGCAATTGCCTTTACCGGATTCTCAGGACTTATTTAGGAGGAAAGAATATGAATGGAGTAATTATTGCGGCGGCAGTAGTTGGTGTAGTCGGTATTCTTATTGGTCTCCTACTTGGAGTTGCCAGTGAGAAGTTTAAAGTGGAAGTGGATGAAAAAGAAATAGCTGTAAGAGATGCATTGCCGGGAAACAACTGTGGTGGTTGTGGATATCCGGGATGTGACGGTCTTGCAAAGGCTATTGCGGCAGGTGAAGCACCTGTAAATAAATGTCCTGTTGGAGGAGCGCCGGTTGCAGATATTATCGCAGAGATAATGGGTGTGAGTGCAGGTGAGTCTGTAAAGCAGGTTGCATTTGTAAAATGTAAGGGAACTTGCGATAAGGCAAAGCAAAACTTTACATATTTCGGTATTACAGATTGTAATTCAGCGATGAACGTACCGGGACAGGGCGGTAAAGCCTGCAGTTACGGATGTATGGGATTCGGATCATGTGTAAAGGTGTGCGAGTTTGATTCTATACATATAGTGGACGGTATTGCGTTGGTGGACAGAGAGAAATATGTAGCATGTGGAAAATGTGTTGAAGCCTGTCCTAAGAAGCTTATAGACTTGGTACCTTATGAGACATTTACTTTTGTACAGTGTAATTCACAGGATAAGGGTAAAGCTGTAAAAGAGGTATGTGAGGTTGGTTGTATTGCATGTACAATGTGTGTAAAGGCATGTGAGGATGATGCAATCCATATGAACGGAAATGTTGCACTCATAGATTATTCAAAATGTATAAACTGTGGAAAATGTGCGGCAAAGTGCCCAACTAAGGTTATACAAGTTGTTGACGGCAAAATTGCAATGACTGCATAATATTGATTTTAAAAGTGGAGTTTAGATATCTAAGCTCCTCTTTTTTATTAGAAGAATAGAAGTGTGAAAATACTTTCAATATTTTGCTGCATTTAGTATATTAAAATAGCTTTTATTTGATGCTTCAAACATAAAAAAACCACCTTGGGAATAGGTGGTTTTAACATTTTTAGGGGGCCGGACAGTTAAACTGTCCGGTATGAGTATGAAAAAAGCTTTGTAGTTCCAGTAATTCTGAAACCTGCACTAGCCATCGCTAATGCTCTTATAATATAAAAAAATAATTGTGTCTATAATATGGAAAAAAATATAAAAAAATATAAAGAAAGGAAAATAATAAATAAAAAAACAAAGCTAATATATTTATAAAAAAATTTAGGTTACAAAAACACGGATTTTTAGACAAAAAAATTTCTGTTTATTATTCAGAAAAATGGAATGGATGATATAACTAATATGCATAGCTATGCTGTCACAATGTTTTATAAATGAATTAGACATATATTTATATATGGATTATGATATGAAAGTATTAATTGAGAGGAGAATAAATATGCCGATAGGAATAATAACCGATAGCTTATGTGTATTTATTGGCGGAATTATCGGAACTGTTTTTGGAAAGCATATGAGCTTGGATTTTAAGGAAAAGCTCAATATGATCTTTGGAGCTTAGTGCTTTTTGCCATCAGTATTTCAAGTATCATACTGATGAAAAATATGCCTGCAGTTATACTGGCCGTGGTTATAGGAAGTATAATAGGTATATTGATGCATTTTGGTGATCTGGTAACAAAGCTTGGAATGGGTATGAAAAGTATTATTTTCAAGTTTATGAAGGAAAAGGAAAGTGATATATCCGATGAGGAATTTGACAGCACTTTACTTACTATTATATTATTGTTTTTGTGCAGGAGGAACCGGTATTTACGGTGCAATGGTCTCGAGTATGAGTGGTGACCATACAATACTTATTGCTAAAGCAATACTGGATATCTTTACAGCAATGATTTTTGCATGTCTACTTGGTCCTGTGGTATCATTTATTGCAATACCTCAGTTCATTTTATATATTATTTTATTTATATGTGGCGGTCTGATTGTTCCTTTATACTACACCGGTAATGATAGATGACTTTAAGGCCGTAGGCGGAATAATACTTTTGGCTATAGGATTTCGAATGTTAAGACTTAAAGATTTTCCTACAGGAGATATGATACCTGCTTTAATCATAGCAATGCCGGTAAGTTATGTCTGGACTAATTTTATTGTGCCATTACTATAATTTGGCTTATTTAGGGTATTTAAGCCTTTTGTGCCATTGACATAATATCTACAAATGATTATAATATTAACCGGTTATAAAATAAAAACAAAGACGGAGAGAGTAATCCTTGGCAGAAGTTTCAGCGAGTCGGTGACGGTGTAAGACCGATACGGAGCGATGGATGAAAATCACTCCCGAGTTGCAATCTGAATTAAGAGTAGGATATGCCGGTTTCCCCGTTATAGGAACACATATGATAGTATGTTGTAAAGGTGGTATATAAGTTTTGGCTTGTCCTGTTACAGGGCAGGCTTTTTTTATAATCATCTTACAGGAAAGGATTTTTATGTATAAGAAAGTGCCTACAGACCTTAAATTTGTAGAGAGAGAAAGAGAAGTTGAAAAGTTTTGGCGTGAAAACCACATTTTTGAGAAGAGTATCGAAGACAGGAAAGATGCTCCTACATATATGTTCTATGACGGACCGCCGACAGCAAACGGAAAGCCGCATATCGGTCATGCCTTAACCAGAGTTATCAAGGATATGATTCCAAGATACAGAACTATGAAGGGTTATAAGGTTCCAAGAAAAGCAGGTTGGGATACCCACGGACTTCCTGTAGAGATAGAAGTTGAAAAAGAGCTTGGAATTAACGGAAAAGAGCAGATAGAGAACTACGGCGTTGCACCTTTTATCGAGAAGTGTAAAGAGTCGGTTTGGAAATATAAGGGCATGTGGGAGGAATTCTCAGATGTTATAGGTTTCTGGGCGGATATGAACGATCCGTATGTTACATATCATGACTCATATATAGAGTCCGAGTGGTGGGCGCTAAAGCAGATTTGGGATAAGGGACTTCTTTATAAGGGATTTAAAGTAGTGCCGTACTGTCCTAGATGTGGAACACCGCTTTCAAGTCATGAGGTAGCTCAGGGGTATAAGGATGTAAAAGAAAGATCCGCTATTGTAAGATTCAAGAAAAAGGATGAGGATGTTTACTTCCTGGCCTTGGACTACAACACCTTGGACTTTACCAAGTAATGTGGCTCTTTGTGTAAATCCGGACGAAGATTATGTTAAGGTAAAGCAGGGAGATTATACTTATATTCTTGCAAGTGCCTTGGTTGAAACTGTCTTAAAAGAGGACTATACTGTACTTGAGACTTATAAGGGTAAGGAGCTTGAAGGCATTGAGTATGAGCCGCTTTGGGGCGGACTTAATGTAAAGGGTAAAGCATGGTTTGTAGTATGTGACAGCTATGTAACTCTTACAGACGGTACAGGTATAGTACATATAGCACCTGCATTCGGTGAGGACGACTCAAGAATTGGTAGAAACTATGATCTTCCATTTGTTCAGCTTGTAGATTCTCAAGGTAATCTTACAAAGGAAACAAAGTGGGAAGGCGTTTTCGTAAAGGATGCAGACAAGCTTGTATTAAAAGATCTTGATGAAAACGGAAAGCTCTTTGATGCACCTGTATTTGAGCACAGCTATCCACACTGCTGGAGATGTAATACACCGCTTATCTACTATGCAAGAGAATCTTGGTATATCAAGATGACAGCGGTTAAAGAAGATATAATAAGAAATAACAATACAATAAACTGGATTCCCGAAAGTATCGGAAAGGGAAGATTCGGTGACTGGCTTGAGAATATTCAAGACTGGGCGGTATCAAGAAACAGATATTGGGGAACACCTCTTAATGTATGGATTTGCGAGTGCGGACATATGCACAGTATCGGAAGTATTGAAGAGTTAAAGTCAATGTCAAAAAATTGTCCTGAGAATATAGAACTTCACAGACCTTATATTGACGCTGTGACAATCACCTGTCCTGAGTGCGGTAAGGAAATGAAAAGAACTCCTGAGGTACTTGATGCATGGTTTGATTCGGGTTCTATGCCTTTTGCACAGCATCATTATCCTTTTGAAAATCATGAGAAGTTTGAGGCGCAGTTCCCTGCCGACTTTATTTCAGAGGCTGTAGACCAGACAAGAGGTTGGTTCTATTCACTTCTTGCCATATCTACACTTATATTTAATAAGGCTCCGTACAAGAATGTTATTGTAATGGGACATGTACAGGATGAAGACGGTCAAAAGATGAGTAAGTCAAAGGGAAATGCCGTAGATCCTATGGATGCACTTAACAAGTTCGGCGCAGATGCTATCAGATGGTATTTCTATGTGAATTCGGCACCATGGCTTCCAAACAGATTCCATGACAAGGCTGTTGAGGAAGGACAGAGAAAGTTCCTCGGTACTCTTTGGAATACTTATGCATTCTATGTACTTTATGCGGATATCGACAGCTTTGATCCTACAAAGTACAGCTTGGAGTATGACAAGCTTAGTGTAATGGATAAGTGGCTTTTATCAAAGCTTAATACATTGGTAAAGACAGTTGATGACTATTTAAATAACTATAAGATAACAGAGACTGCAAGAGCACTACAAAGCTTCACAGATGATATGAGTAACTGGTATGTTAGAAGATGTAGAGAGAGATTCTGGGCAAAGGGAATGGAGCAGGATAAGGTAAATGCCTATATGACACTTTACACAGCTCTTATAACTCTTTCAAAGATAGCTGCACCTATGATACCTTTTATGACAGAAGAGATTTATCAAAATCTTGTAAGAAGCGTAGATAAGAATGCTCCTGAAAGTATCCACTTAACAGACTTCCCGGCTGTCAATGAAGATTTTATCGACAAGGATCTTGAGGTAAGCATGGACGAGGTACTTGACATAGTAGTACTTGGTAGAGCTGCAAGAAACTCAGCTAATATAAAGAACCGTCAGCCTATCGGAAATATGTATGTTAAAGCTGAGACTGTACTTGATCCGTTCTATGTAGAGATTATAGAGGATGAGCTAAATGTCAAGGCTGTAGAGTTTAAGGATGATGTAGAAGAATTTGTAAGCTACTCATTTAAGCCACAGTTAAAGACAGTAGGTCCTAAGTACGGTAAGCTCTTAGGAAAGATAAAAGAGGCACTTGCTTCACTTGACGGACATGCGGCTATGAAGTCTTTGAATGAAACCGGAAGTGTAGACTTTGACTTTGACGGTGAAAAGGTAAGCCTTGGAAGAGAAGATTTGCTTATCGAAACTGCAAAGAATGATGACTTTGTAACAGAAGCCGACAATAAGACTACAGTTGTACTTGATATAAGACTTGATGAAGCACTTATTGAAGAAGGTTTTGTAAGAGAACTTATTTCAAAAATTCAGACTATGAGAAAGGAAGCGGGATTTGAGGTGGTTGATCATATCGTGCTTTCACAGACAGGAAATGAGAGAATTGCTGAAATAATAAAGAAAAATGAAGCAGTAATCAAGAACGACACATTGGCAGATGAGATAGCATATAACAATGTAGAGGATACACTAAGGATTGGAACTTGAACGGAGAAAATACATCCCTTGGAGTGAGTAAGAAAGGTTAGATATACTTACGATGATGAACGCTAAGGAATTAAAAAAAGCTATAGAGGATAATGTAAAGGTATTATACAGAAAAACTATAGATGAGGCGAGTAAAGAGCAGGTTTTCTACGCTCTTTCCTACGCCATAAAAGATACCATTATAGATGAGTGGATAGCTACACATAAGGCTTATGACGCTCAGGATGCAAAAATTCTATACTATCTGTCAATGGAGTTTTTGATAGGTAGGGCCCTCGGCAACAATATAATAAATCTCGGTGCAAGAAAAGAAGTTGCACAAGTTTTAAATGAGCTTGGTTTTGATTTGACGGATATAGAGGATCAGGAGAGTGATCCGGCACTTGGAAACGGCGGTCTTGGAAGACTTGCCGCATGCTTCCTTGATTCTCTTGCAACTCTTAATTATCCTGCATACGGTTGCGGCATTAGATACCGCTACGGTATGTTTAAGCAAAAATAGAAAACGGATATCAAAAGGAAGTTCCGGATAACTGGATCAAAAACGGATATCCTTTTGAAATAAAGAGAAGTGAATATTCTTATATAGTAAAATTCGGTGGAAATGTAAGAGTTGAAAATGTAGACGGTAAGGAGAAATTTATACAGGAGAACTACGGTTCTGTAAGAGCTATTCCTTATGACATGCCTGTACTGGGATATGAGAACGGAATGGTAAACTCACTTCGTATCTGGGATGCCGAGGCTATTACAAACTTCAGCCTTGAGCAGTTTGATAAGGGAGATTATCAAAAGGCGCTTGAGCAGGAGAATCTTGCAAAGACATTGGTAGAGGTACTTTATCCGAATGATAATCACTATGCAGGTAAGGAACTTAGATTAAAGCAGCAGTATTTCTTTATCTCAGCCAGCCTTCAAAGAGCGCTTGACAAGTTTAAAGAAAATCATAGCGATATACATGATTTGCCTAAGAAAGTGGTATTCCAGTTAAATGATACTCACCCTACAGTAGCAATACCTGAGCTTATGAGACTTCTTTTGGATGAGGAAGGATTAAGCTGGGATGATGCATGGAAGATAACTACAGAGTGTATGGCATATACAAACCATACAATAATGGCGGAAGCACTTGAAAAGTGGCCTATAGACTTGTTTAAATCACTGCTTCCAAGAGTTTATCAAATAGTAGATGAGATAAACAGAAGATTTGTAGAGCAGATAAGAGCAAGATATCCGCACAACTTTTGCAGAAAAAGAAAAAGAACATGGCAATACTTTATAACGGACAGGTAAGAATGGCTTATATGGCTATTGTAGCAGGATTTTCCGTAAACGGTGTTGCAAGACTTCATACAGAGATCTTAAAAAATCAGGAGTTGAAAGACTTCTACGAGATGATGCCTGATAAGTTTAACAACAAGACTAACGGTATTACTCAAAGAAGATTCCTTGCTCATGCAAATCCTCTCTTAACCGATTGGATTACAAAGAAGCTTGGAAGCGATAAGTTTATTACTGATTTACCTCTTTTGGCAGGCCTTAAGGACTATTTGGATGATGAAACAGCTTTGGCCGAGTTTATGGAGATAAAGTATCAAAAATAAATTAAGGCTTGTGAATTATATCAAGGAACATAACGGGGTAGATATAAATCCGGATTCTATCTTTGATGTACAGGTAAAGAGATTGCATGAGTATAAGCGTCAGCTTTTAAATATTTTACATGTAATGTATCTTTATAATAAGCTTAAAAATGATGATAACTTCGATATGTATCCGAGAACCTTTATATTCGGTGCCAAGGCGGCGGCAGGATACAGACGAGCAAAAGCAGACAATTAAAGCTTATAAACTCTGTTGCCGATGTTATTAATAATGACAAGAGTATAAATGATAAGATAAAGGTTGTATTCATAGAAGATTACAAGGTTTCAAATGCCGAGATAATCTTTGCCGCAGCTGATGTCAGTGAACAGATTTCTACTGCAAGTAAAGAGGCTTCAGGTACCGGAAATATGAAGTTTATGCTTAACGGTGCACCTACTATAGGAACTATGGACGGTGCCAATGTTGAGATAGTTGAAGAAGTAGGTCATGAGAATGCATTTATCTTCGGACTTTCTTCAGATGAAGTTAGTGCATATGAGAAGAATCATGAGTATGATCCGATGGTTATTTTTAACAGTGACAGTGAGATTAGAACTGTACTTATGCAGCTTGTAAACGGATTCTATTCTCCAAACAACACTGAGGAGTTTAGAGAAATCTATGATTCACTCTTAAAGAATAGCGGTCATGACAGAGCCGATACATATTTTATATTGAAGGATTTCAGAAGTTATGCCAAGGCTCATGAAGAAGTTGATAAGGCTTACAGAGACAGAAAGAGATGGGCAAAGATGGCACTTACACAGACTGCAAATGTAGGTAAGTTCTCATCCGACAGAACCATTGAAGAATATGTAAGAGATATTTGGCATTTGAGTAAATTAAGGTTGGATAATGCAAAATAAAAAGATTTTCAGTTTTGATATTGATATGACATTGCTTAATCATGAAGATTATAAGATAACCCCTTCAGCTCTTTTGGCTATAGAAAGCTTAAGAGAGCAGGGGCATATCATAGTCCTTGCTACAGGTAGAAATCCTGAAAACAGCGACAGTAAGCAATTCGTTGATATAGTAAAGCCTGATGCTGTGATCGGTCTTAACGGTACCTTGGTAAAGGTGGGAGAAGAAAAAATCTTTGAACATTTTTTTGATAAGGATGTTTTAAGAGGTCTGGCAAAATATGTGGAGGGCAAGGAATGCTCTATTGGCCTTACCCTTGAAGATAAGGATTATTTTTTTAATCCGCATATAATTGATGCATATGATTTTAAAAGATGGGGACAGCATTTTAGAAAGTTTTATCCGGCTGAAGAATTATTTGACCTGCCAATAAGAACATTGACTTATATAGGACCGGTTGAAGGTGCAAAGGATATAGAAAAGAAGTTTCCAACTTTGAAACTGCCGCTCTTTGCCGGAATGTTTGGAGCTGATGTTGTAGAAAAGGTTGCAAGCAAGGCGGAAGGACTAAAACGCATATGTAAATACTTCGGTGTTGATTTAAAAGATACGGTTTCGTTCGGTGATTCTATGAATGATAAGGAAATCTTGGAGGAGTCGGGACTGGGTATAGCCATGGGCAATTCAATAGAGGAACTAAAGCAATATGCGGACTATGTCACCGACAATATAGCCGATGACGGAGTCTTTAATGCATTGGTAAAATTTGGCTTTATAAATATTTAATATAAAGGAGCATTATGAAACAGACAATTGTTGATTTAAGAAAAGTAATGCAAAGAGAGGGGATAGACGCATGGATATCCCCTTCTTCTGATGCACATCAAAGTGAATATCCTACAGAATATGACAAATGCAGGAGATTTTTAAGCGGTTTTACAGGAAGTGCGGGTACACTCCTTGTAATGAAGGAAGAAGCATATCTTTGGACAGACGGAAGATACTTTTTACAGGCGGAAAGTGAGCTCAAAGACAGTGGAATAACTCTTATGAAAATGGGAGAGTCCGGAGTACCTAATCTTGATGAACTCTTGGAAGAAAAGATGAAAAAAGATGAAGTACTCGGATTTAACGGTTCACTTCTTAGCTTTTCGGAGGGAAAGGTCATTGCAAACAAGGTTGTAAAAAACGGCGTTAAGCTTGCAATCGGCAAAGAAATTACCGATGAGGTTTGGACTGACAGACCGGAGAGGCCACATACAAAAGTGTTTATACTTGAAGAAAAGTATGCCGGAAAATCAGCGGCAAAAAAGATTAGTGAAGTAAGAAAAAGGATGAAGGGTAGAGATCTTTTGATAGTATCTTCATTATCCGATATTGCATGGCTAACTAATCTTAGAGCCTTTGATATAAAATGCAATCCGCTTTTCCTATCTTATTTTATACTTGAGAGTGACAAGGCTACATTATTTATTCAGGAAGAGGCGCTCAGTGATGAGGTAAGAACATATCTGGTAGGTAACGGAATAGATATAAAGCCATATGACAGTTTTGATGAAAGTGTTGCAGGAATCAAAAATAAGCAGATAATGTTTGATGAGGCGGATGTAAGCTATAAGACATTTATTTCTATAAGCAAAAAAGAAAATGCAAATAAACTTTACAGTGTATTAAGCCCTGTAACCTATCTGAAAAACATCAAAAATGATGTTGAGGTTTCAAATATGAAAAAATCTCATATCAGAGACGGTGTATATATGGCTAAGTATATATATTGGTTAAAGCAGCAGGTAAAAAGGGGTGCCAAGCTTACAGAAAAGACAGCATCAGACTATCTTGACAATTTAAGAAGAGGAGATGACCTTTTCCTTGATTTAAGCTTCCCGACTATATCAGGATATGCCGAAAACGGTGCAATAGTTCACTATGAGGCGGAGTATGAGACCGCAAAAGAGCTGGAAGCTAAAGGATTATATCTATTTGATTCAGGTGCTACATATAAGGACGGTACCACAGATGTAACAAGAACAATTTCTCTTGGAGAAAATACCTATGAAGAGAAGCTTCATTATACCTTGGTAACCATCGGTATGCTCAGACTTTTAAATACTACATTTAAGAGAGGAGCAATAGGTGTTTGCCTTGATATAAAGGCAAGAGAGGCACTTTGGGAGCATGGACTTGATTATAATCACGGTACCGGACATGGTGTAGGATTTGTAAACACGGTACATGAAGCACCTACATCTATCAGAAACAAGATAAACAAAGATGTATTCAGAAATCTTGAGTTTGAGCCGGGAATGATAATGAGTGATGAGCCGGGAGTATATATAAGCGGTAAGCATGGTATCAGAATGGAGATTTTGATGAATGTTATTGAAAAGCAGGAAGGTTTCCTCGGATTTGAAAGCCTTACCAAGGCACCTATTGACAGTGAACCGCTATTGGTAGATGTAATGACAAAGAAAGATATAGAGTTTTATAATAAATATCAAAAAGCAGGTCTATGATTCCATATCCTATGGACTTAGTGAAGAAGAGAAAGCATGGCTGAAGGAATTAACAAAAGAAATATAAAAGCTTCAAAAGAGCTAAAATGTGCAGTCGCCAAAAAAATGTGGCGGCTGCGATTATATAAACAGTTCATACAATAAGCATGTCAAGGAGAAACTTGACACAGCAAATTCATTGATAAAAAAATACGGCAGAATTTGACGGGATTGTCTCCATGAGCAATCCCTATCATTATAGGAACAAAGTAAGTGCGGTTTTCGGCTTTGAAAACAAGAAAATCATTGCAGGAACTTATGAAAAAAATTCGCATAGAGTGGTGGATACAAAAAACTGTCTGATTGAAGATGAGAAGGCGGGAAGTATCATACAGACCATCAAGAAAATGTGTGTTTCATTTAAAATAAAGGCATATGATGAGGATACCGGCTTCGGATTCTTGCGCCATGTACTGATACGTGTAGGAAAGAAAAGCGGTCAGATCATGGTGGTTTTGGTGACCTCAAATGTAATATTCCCAAATAAGAACGCCTTTATAAAGGTACTTAGAGGAGAACATCCCGAAATAACTACAATAGTTCAAAATATAAACAACAAAAACACCAGTATGGTACTTGGCGACAGGGAAATAGTGATGTATGGCAAAGGCTATATCACAGATGAACTATGTGGGCTTACATTCAAAATTTCACCGAAGTCATTTTATCAGGTAAACCGAGACCAAACTGAAAAGCTGTATTCTCAGGCTATAGAGTATGCCGGTTTGCAAGGGGATGAGATACTGCTTGATGCCTATTCCGGAATTGGAACTATCGGACTGATCGCTTCAAAGTCCGTGAAGGAAGTAATATCTGTAGAGCTAAATAAGGATGCCCACAAAGATGCCATCACAAATGCCAAGATAAACAATATAAAGAATGTGAAATTCTATAATGCAGATGCAACACACTTTATAAACGATTTGGCAGCATCCGGGGAAAAGATAGATGTGGTAATTCTAGATCCCCCAAGAACAGGATCTACAGAGGAGTTTATAGCAGCGATAGGCCGACTTAAGCCCAAAAAGGTTGTGTATGTTTCATGTAACCCCGAGACACTGGCAAGGATTTGGAAGTTTTTAAGAAGCAAAAGGTACAGGTTTGAGAAAGGGATGGTGTTTGATTGCTTTTTGTCATACGAAGCATGCGGAGACAGTGGCATTGTTGGAGAGGCAATGATATATTATTTTTATCCCTTAAAATATACTACATTTTAAGGGATAAGCTAGTGATTAAGGGAATGTCAGTATCTAAATAAATAAAGCTTCTATGATTTCATTAAGGAGATAAAATGTGTAATATTGTTTTAGAAAAACACTTTGACAGGATTAAGGCGGCTTATGAATCAAATGCGTTCACCAAAGGCATCAGGCCGGAGCAAGAAGATAATATAAAAAAGTTTGAATCAAATTATGACTCGATATCGTCAGAGTACCGTTGGCTGCTTCTTAACCTGGGAGGCTGCTATTTGGCAGAACCGTGGATTTTTGACTTGAAGGAGCTTGAAGAAAACTATACATTCTTTGAAGAAGCATACGAGGAGTATATGAGCGAATGTGAACACGGGAAAGCATTTCCAATCGGAGGTTTAGGTGACGGAAGCATCGTATTTATAGACTTGGAAAGCGGTAAGATACGCGGATACAATAATGACTATGCTGACCTTGAGGAAATTGCAGAGAGCTTTTCTGAGCTTATATTAGATTTGGTAGAACAGGTGGAAAGCTGTTCTTGATATAAGATGGAGTGAATATCCACGCCAAATTATCTACCTATTCCGTGTTGCAGGGTTTAATACATTGTTTTAATTGCAATTTTTTGAATAAAAAGCCAAAAGCATCGTTTTTTAACTGTATCGAGTCGTAGAGATTTCAACCACTCCTAAGGGTTGAAATAGGTTTAAATTAAACTGTTTATAATTTATAATAACATCATTAAATAGAAAGGAGCTTCTATTAATGAACGTGAATACTGAAATTCGGTTTCCATCACAGAAGTAAACCGGAACTTTTCTCGTGTAGCTCGAATGGTCGATGAGAAAGGCTCAATTGTGATTCTAAAAACAATTCTCCGCGGTACCTTTTGATTGAGTATAATCGAGTACTGAGAGAACAGATTGCATCTGATGAAGATATTCTTGCGCTGTCAAAGCGTCTCATTGAAAAGAACCGCGAGGTGTATGAGGTGCTTGCAAAATGATTACCTCTCCAAAAAAACAGGTTATTCTTTTTATGCGCATTTATCCTGCTCCTTACTTTTCCAAAGACCTTGGAAGCGGAATAACGGACGTCGGATTTCTCTGCTACCTCATCTGCTTCATCAAGTCTATGCTCGATGTCGTTTATGATTGCAGAGTATTGTTCGATATTATTTCTGAGATCGGACACTGGGCGAATATTAATCATAATGCCACCTCCTTTATATCGTTGTTTTTTTAATAATTTTTATCATAAAAACAATGTAGAGTGGTCGAAATTGATATAACTTATTCGGGAGGTATCATGAAAGTAATTATTATGCGACATTCAAGAGTAGAATATATATGGAAAAATGGTATACCTCAGACGAATTTGATAAAGCCTGCAAAAGAATACGATAGCTCTTTTGTCGAACACACTGAGCAAAAACTTACCGGATTATAATTATAAAAATATTTATATAAGTACATTGCCAAGAAGTAGAGAGACTGCTATAAGTATATTCGGACAAACCCACCTTAGACAAACTGAGCTGATAGATGAAGTGCCCTTAAGGTCCGCTTTTGATTCAAAAATTAAATTACCTCTGTGGTTTTGGAACTTTGCAGGACGGATTCAGTGGCTTTTTAACATTGGAAGACAGATTGAAGGAAGATTGATTACAAAAACGTGCGAAAAGTTTTGTAAATATGCTTTGTAGGAATGGAGAGGATGCTATAGTCATAACACATGGATTTTTTATGCATACTCTATTGAATGCTTTTAAGGATGAGGGTTTTAGGTATGATAAGTTAAATGTACATTATAAAAACCGGAAGTTATGTTGTGGTGGAGAAATAATTATTATAATAGTATTATAAGAAAAAGCGTTTGAACTAAAATTTACACCAACAAAAAGGAGACCACATGCCCCCAATAACTGTTTTAATTAAGCCTGCATCAGGTCTTTGCAATATGTCCTGTGAATATTGTTTTTACTGTGATGAGGCAAAGTAAGCGTTTGCAACATTCCTACGGATTTATGTCTGAGAAGACTTTGAAAAATACAATCAGAAAAACAATGCTTAGGGCGGAGGGCAGTATACATTATGCTTTTTCGGGGAGGTGAGCCGACCTTATGTGGTATTGATTTTTTCAAAAAGGCATTGGCTTATCAAAAACAGTATAATAAAAATAATATAAAGTAAGTAATGCCGTTCAAACCAATGGTTTTATACTGACGGATGAATGGTGTTCTTTTTAAGGAAAACAATTTTTAATAGGATTGTCGGTAGACGGTACAAAAGAAATACACGATTCTTATAGACATTCAAAAACGGAGACAATACTTTTGACAGAATAATAAATTCGGCAAAAACTGCTTGATAAGCATAAGGTGGATTATAATATTCTTGCAGTGGTTACATCTAAGGTGGCAAAAGAATATTTCAGATATCTACAGATTTTATAATAAGCAGGGATGGAAGTACCAACAGTACATAGCGTGTCTTGATCCTATAAATGAAGTACGTGGAGATAAGCTTTTATTCCTTAACACCAAAAGTTTATGGAAAGTTTTTAATTGATTTATTTGACTTATGGTACAAAGATTACAAAAATGGAAAAGATCCATACAACAGGCAGTTTATAAATTATATAAATCTCGCAGGAGGATATATGGCGGAATCTTGTGAGCAACGTGGAGTATGTGGTATTCAGACGGTAGTAGAAGCTGACGGAAGTGTTTATCCATGTGATTTTTATGCTATGGATGAATATTATCTTGGAAATTTCAATGAAAAACAATATGGATGATATCAATAAAAAGAGGTCGGAAATCGGCTTTATAGAAAAAGTCATTTAAGTTGGATAATGCTTGCAAAAGATTGTAAATATTACAAGGTATGCAGAGGCGGATGTCAGCGCAATAGAGATTTAAATCGATACAGGATTATACAGTAATATTTCTGTGAAGCATATAAGATATTTTTGATGTCCATTATGATAAAATACTTGAAATATCCGATAGTTTTAAGATAAATATGACTATATTCCGGATGCAAATTAGGCATATTTTTAAAGCAAAATACATTTTATACAATATAAATAAAAAAATATTGACATTAAAGAGATTTGGGTATACTTACCACATAAGTAAACGGTTACGCAAACGATAATTTAACTTAATATCCGGCTTTGATTTTAAAAGATTGGAGAAAGATTATTTATGAAAAAAGCTTCAGAAAAGGTAACCATAAAGGATATATCAAAAGAATTGGGTATATCGGCTGTTTCGGTTCACAGAGCACTTAGAGGAAAAGAAGGGATAAGCAACGAACTTCGTTCTAAGATTTTGGAAACGGCAAAAGAGATGGAGTATGTGGAAAATTATGCTGCAGCCTCAATAAAAAGAAAAACAAGTAAAGTTGCTGTAGTGCTTCCAAAGGATAAATGGGAGAAAAAGATTTATTTTGATTATTTATGGCTTGGCATTAACAAAGGTGCACAGGAGCTTAAAGGACTGAATATAGAAATAAGTCCTTTTGTATGCGATAACGAAGAAGAGCAACTTGCACAGTTAAAAGAGATTGCCGATAAGGGGCCTAATGAATATGGCGGTGTTATAACAATTTCTTTTACAAGAGCATCAGAAGTGCTTATGCAGTTTCAGAGAATGTTGGCAAAGGATATGAGGGTGTTGGTTATAGACGATCACATTGAAATTCTCGAAGGCCTCATCAGCATTCCACCTAGGGAAATACAGGTGGGTAAAGTAGCGGCTGAGCTTGCAGCACTTATTACTCAGGGTAAGGGAAGAATACTTGTTTCCTGTGGACGTAAAGATTCAAAGATACATGAGGGGCGTTTGGAAAGCTTTTGTAATTATATAAAAGAAAACAAACCTGAGTTGATAATAGAACTTGTGACAGGATACACAAGGAATATGGATCATAGAGGAGAACTCTATAAAAATGCATGTGAGGCACTTTGTAAGTATAGTGATATATGTCTTATATATGCTCTTACCTCCCATGATAACAGGGCGTTTGTTGAAGCACTTGAAAAAAACATGGTAATAATAAAAAGTTGCCATAATAGGAACAGATTTGAATGAAGAAACCTTGGAATTTTTTAAAAAAAGAAGAGAATGTCGGCGGTTATAGACCAAAATCCTTATGATAAAGGATATATGGCTTTTTAAGATTATGGTGGATTGCTTAATAAAAAAACATGTCTGTGCACGATGTTATACCATGCAGAATTGATATCGCTCTTGAAAATAATGCGGATCTCTGTGCGGATTGAATTTTTAGAACTATATTTGCTGTTTTTCCGAAGGGAATGCAGTTTAATAAAATATGTAAAATTTATATGTGAATATTCATATTCAAGGAGGATTATATGAAGAGAAAGTTTTTACAAAAAGTTGGAGTTGCAGTGATTTCCGGCGCAATGATTATGTCGGTACTGGCAGGTTGTGGTAACAATTCAGCCAAGGAAAAGTACTACAGCAGCTCAAAGCATCAAGCGAGGGCACAAGCGGTGAATCAAAGGATGATACAGCTAAAGGACCTGATTACAGCGGAGTTAAGCTCGTATACTGGTCAAACTGGGAAGCTACAGAGCCGCAGGGAATTGTTATCGCCGAGGCTATAAAAGCTTATGAAAAAGAAACCGGTGTGGAAATTGAGGTAGAGTTTAAAGGACGTAAGGGAATTAAAGAAGGTTTGATTCCGGCACTTGATGCAAAAACAGCAGGTTGACTTCTTTGACGGACAGGGAAATAAGAGCAATTACGGTGATCGTATTATAAGTCTTGAGGATTTGGTTAAAGAAAGTGATTATGAGTCACGTTCAAATCCTACAATGATGAAGCTTTTCAGAAGCTATAATGAAGGTGTGCTTAAAGAGATTCCATATCAGTTCAAGGCAAACGCTTATTTTTACAATAAAAAGCTGTTCAAAGAGGCAGGTATTGAGAAGGTACCTACAAACTGGGATGAGTTCCTTGCAGTATGTCAAAAGCTTAAAGATGCGGAATAACTCCGATTACAACTGATGATGCATATGTACCACAGGCTTTCGGTATGCATCTTGGAAGACTTGTAGGAAGTGAAGGCTTAAAGGAAACTATTAACAACAATGAGTGGGACAGACCTGAAGTTTTACAAACAGCTAATGACTTGGCAGAGCTTGCCTCAAAGGGTTATTTCTCAGAACTTGTGGCTTCAAATGTATTCCCTACAGGACAGAATACAGAATTTGCTACAGGTAAGGTTGCAATGTATGCTGTAGGAACATATGTTGTTAACGAAGTTAAAAATATTACAGGACCCGATTTTTGAATGGGATTTTTTTCGGATATCCCGAAGTTAATAACGGAAATTAACGGCACAGAGGCTATGATGATCGGTGGACAGAGCTTTTGCTATTACTTCAGTATGTAAGAATAAAGAAGCTGCATTCGGATTTATTGAGAAGATGACAAGAGGTGAATATGACGAGAAGCTTGCTAAAGAGAGTATAAGTCTTCCGGCAGATTCACAGAATCCTTCATGGCACGAGCAGTTGGCTGATGTAAAGCCATACTTTGAGAACTGCACAGAGATCATGGGTGGTGCGGAAAGCAATCCGGAGATCACACCGGCATTAAAGGAGAACTTAATTAAGCTTTACTCAGGTAAGATTACAGGTGCTGAATTTGTTGAAAATATGAAAAAGGCAGCAGGAAAATAAATTCTAAATGAATGAAAGAGGGCAGGTGGGTAACGAGGTCGTTATTTGACCTGCCTTTTTAAATAATTACTGAATTTAAGATAATAAGCTAAAAGCCGGGCTCTTGCCTGTTTCAGAAGGGAAAATATTTATGAAACGTAATAAAAGTATGATTTGGGCATTTACTATTCCCGGAACAATATTGTTTCTTGGAGTATTTATTTACCCGATAATAAGAACCGTAATTATGAGCTTTTTTACGATAGTGGAAATTACGGATCCGATAAACAAATGGGAATTTAGAGGCTTTAGGAAATTACGTAGATTTGTTTAATGCCCCGTTGTTTATACAGTCGCTTATCAATATAGCGAAGATATGGACGATCGGAGGTATAGTTACACTTTCAATCTCTTTATTGATAGCTATCATTTTGACAAGCGGAATAAGGGGAAAGGGATTTTTTCAGGCGGCAATATATTTGCCGAATGTAATCAGTGCGGTAGCTATGGCTACAATGTGGATTCAATATGCCTTTAACTCATCCTACGGATTTTTTACAACATTTTTTAAAATGATCGGTTTGGAGAGTTTGGCAAAAATACAGTGGCTGGATGCGGAACATAAATTCTATGCACTTTTATTTTCTTACTGCTTCGGAATGATAGGACATCATATGCTCATATGGATCAGCGGAATTGAAAGAATAAGCAAGGAATACTATGAAGCATCAGGCATAGACGGGTGCAAATAAGGTCCAACAGTTTTTCATATAACACTTCCTCTTTTAAGAGGAATTTTAAGAACAAATATTATTATGTGGTCAATAAGTATTGCAGGATTCTTTTATATGGTCACAGCTTTTCTCACCTTTAACTGCAGATACATCTACGGTAGTACCTATGGTATATATGTATACCAAAGTATTCGGAGCTGAAACCGCCGATATGATTTCTCGCGATGCAGGTGCAGGTGCGGCAATAGGTATAATTCTTTGCGCTTTGGTAATAATTATATTTAGAGTTGCCAATAGTGTTCTTAAAGATGATGATTTGGAATTTTTAATTAACATTTTATGAAAGGTTAGATTATGAAAATACTGAAAAACAAAGAAAAATCCGCACCTTTTAACTTGTCAAAAAGAGATTAAACTGTTACCCGGATATATAATACTGATACTTTTGGGTTGCTTTTACTGCGGTGCTTTTTAGGCTGGGTAGTGGCTGCAAGTTTGTCTACTACTGCAGATATATTTTCGGGAGATATTTTAGGATTTAAAACAGGACTTCATTTTGAGAATTATGTTAAAAGCATGGGTATCATCAAATATTTCTGTGTTTTTGTAAATTCACTTATTTATGCAGTTTTATCCTGTGTATTTATTATTCTGGTATGTGCTCCATATGCTTATGTTTTACAAAGATTTGAATTCAAAGGAAGAAAATTTCTTACCTCTGCACTGGCAGGAACTATGGGTGTTCCTCTTTATAATGGTAATAATACCTTTGTATACATTGGTGGCGGGGCCGGGTTGCTTGGCAATGCTTTTTCAAACAGAATTGTACTTATAGTTTTGTTTGTAGCTATAAAAGTACCTTATACAACAACCTTCCTTATGGCATATTTTTGCTAATATTTCTAGTGCCTATGAAGAGGCGGCGGCTATAGACGGATGTCATCCGATAAAAGCTTTTTGGATGATTGTATTTCCTCTGGCTCAAGGCGGAGTTGTAACGGTAACAATTTTTAATTTCATGAGCGATATGGAATGAATATTTTCCTTTCACTTTTATTTGTAAATTCAGAGAAACTAAGACCTGTAGCGCTTGGATTATTCTCGATGATAAACGGAATGAAATACAGTGGTGACTGGTCGGGTTTATTTGCTTCAGTAATAATTGTATTTATTCCGACATTTATACTCTACATCGGACTTTCAAAGAAGATTATCGGTGGAATAACCGGAGGAGTAAAGGGATAGGAAGGAATAGCAATATGAATTTATTGTTTGTTTTTGCAGATCAATGGAGAGCCGGAGCTATAGGATATGCAAAGGAAGATCCGGTTAAAACTCCGAATATGGATAATTTTTGCAAAGAGTCAACCTATTGCGACCATACTTTCAGTACCTTTCCGGTTTGCTCTCCTCATAGAGCCAGTCTTATGACCGGAAAATATCCGCTGTCATCGGGATTTTTTACAAACTGTAAGAAGGGATTGTCTTTAAGATTAAAAGATGAAGAGATTTGTGTAGGTCAGGTACTGAAAAAATCGGGTTATGAAACCGCATATATAGGGAAATGGCATTTAGATGAACCTGAGCAAAATATCTGTGAATTTCCAAAGTCAGGTGCAAGAGATTGGGATGCATATACTCCTCCGGGAGTAAGAAGGCATGGGTTTGACTATTGGTACTCATATGGTACTTATGATATGCATTTATCTCCACATTATTGGCATGACAGTGATGAGATGATTAAGGTAAACAAATGGTCACCTGAGCATGAAACAGATAAGGCAATAGAATATCTGTCTAAAATACGGGACAAATCAAAGCCTTTTGGAATGTATATATCTTGGAATCCGCCACATAGTGTATACAGTGAAGTGCCGGATGAATATTTAAAACTGTATGATGATGTGGAGTTAAAGGAAAATGTTATCTTTGAAAATATTCATCATCACACCGGTGAAAATGCCGCAATGAGTGAAGAAGCATTAAGGCTCACAACAAAGCAGTATTATGCTGCTATAAGCGGTCTTGACAAGCAGTTTGGAAGGTTGATTGACTATCTGAAAGAAAATAATCTGTACGAAGATACTCTTGTAATCTTGTCGGCGGATCATGGGGATATGATGGGCTCACATGGACTGATGGGCAAGCATGTTTGGTATGAGGAGTCAATAAAAATTCCTTTTGTAGTACATGTACCGGGAAACAAGAATAAAAGATGTTCCACCTGTATGGGAAGTCAGGATATGATGCCTACAGTTTTAGGGCTTTTGGGTTGCGCTATACCTGATACAGTTGAAGGAGAGGACTGCTCCAAATTTATTAAAGGTGATGAGAATGAGGATAGGGTAAGCTTTATTATGGCATGCCCGGGCAGAGCCGATTTTGTGGAAAAATTCAAAAAAGTGGGTAAGAACCCTGCCGAGTATGGGTGGCGTGGGATTAGAACAAGAAAATATACCTATGTTATGGAGCTGGGTTACGATGTTATTTGTAATCCTAAAAGATATCTTTATGATATACAAAATGATCCGCTGCAGAAAAGAACTCTTGATTTAGAATTGGAAGAAAACAAACAGCTGGCAGGAAACCTGGAAGAAGAAGTTATTAAATGAGCTTAAGCGTCAAAATGACGGTTTTTATAAAAACTGGAACAGTGAACTATGAATAATATAGATTTGTTGTGGGATGATTTTTAAAGAACATTTTACATTCAAAAAGACGAGTATAAAAATTGTAGATTTTTGTAACAGCAACTGCAAAAGATATGAGAGATATTGTTATTCAAACTGCAGATGAACTGACAGAGAATACATTTCTTTTCAGATTACCCTGGGATATGGAAGCCACAAATGAACCGGTAAATTTTGCTGAGAAAATAAAAGTGGAATTACTCCTTTAATGAAGACGAAGAATTCATTTTTCAATTAAACAGACACAGGTATTGGATATGTCTGGGGCAGGCGTTTTTGGATTAAACAAAATGATATATATGTAAAACTTTTATAAATCAGCTGCTTGATTGGATAAATGAAAATATTGATATTGAAAATACCGACTCAAAAGTTTGGAGAACTCTTGAAACAGGTCTTCGTGCAGATTACTGGGTAAGGGCAATGTCCTTTTTCATCTCATCCTCTTATTACGGATGAAATAAAAGAAAAGTTTTTCTTTGCATTATCCGTACATGCAAATCATTTGGCAACAAATCCTAAAGAGGGCTTTTCCATAAAAAGTAACTGGGGTGTTATGGAGTATGCAGGTTTATATGTACTTTCACAGTTGCTGAAAAACGATGACTACAGACAAAAAGCAATTTATTTTCTAAAGATGGCGCTTCATACACAGATACATGATGACGGAATGCAATGGGAAGAATCTCCAATGTATCATAATGAAGTCTTGGATGCATATTTTGAGGTTTTAAGAGTTGCTAAGCTTTATAATGATGAAGTTTTTCGGAAGATGAAAAACATCATAAAAAATATGGCCTTTGCTACTTTACAACATACTTATCCAAATCATCATCAATTCTTGACCGGAGATTCAGATGATACCGATGCAAGAGATCTGATAAGTGAGGGCGGCATTATTGTTTAAAGACAGTTCACTTAAATTTGCAGGCTATAAGGAGCTTGACTTTGAAAGTGCATGGCTTTTTGGGACTGAGGGAATAGCATTCTATGAAAAATTAGAAAGTAAAAAACTCTCGGGAGGTCTTATAGCATGTCATGAAAGCGGTGAAGCGATATGGAGAGACTCCTACAATGAGAATTCGGACTTTATTTATTTTAGAAATACAAGTCTTGGTGGAGGGCACGGACATCAGGATAAACTTCATGTGGAACTTTGGTTTGACGGTGAAGAAATACTTAGGGACAGCGGGCGTTTTACATATAAAGATGTAGATGAAAGATACAGACTTAAGGGTAGTAAGGTTCACAATGTACCCATTATAAATAACAGTGAATATGCAGAGTGCAAGGATTCGTGGATTTATAAAAGTTTACCGGCTTCCATGGGAAATACTTTTGTTTTTAAGGAAAACCGGCTGTTATTTGAAGGCTTTCACTGCGGATATATGGATTTGAATGTGCTTCTTAGAAGGCGTATTGTAGCACCGACATCAGATATCATTATCATAAGTGATGAAATTATAGGAAATAAAGAAATGACTTATTACAGCATTTTGCATTCGGAAATAATATTGGTTTAAAAGCAGAAAATAATGTGATAATAGGGCAAGGAGAAAAGTGTGAATTTAGTATAATTAGCTTTTGATGAAAGAGGTGAGTTATTACCTGAAATTACTACTTCGCTACTTTCAAGACATTATAATCAAATAGAAGAAACCGCTGCTCTTAAAGTAAATACAAGAGGTTCATACTTTCTAACTACAGTTATTGTAAAAAGCGTGGAAAACCGGAAAATAGAGATCGTAAAAGAAGAAGTATACAATTTTGCCTATGAACTTATGCTTTCAAAGGATACAGCCCAAGGATATGTAATTACAAGAAATGAAGAGAAATACAGGGGTAGTTCTTATTAAAAATGATGTCGGAAATCGTGAGTGACTTAAACGGTATAAGAGGAGTATATGGACTCGGACAAACTATGGTTGCCGAATTACATAAAAATCCCGAATATATGACAGTGCTCAAATGGTAGTATTTAAAGGAGATTAATTAAGTGGATAAATGGATTGATATTAATTTATTGGAAAAATACCGGAAAGCCACAGACAGTATGATTAATGAGGGCTCTGGATATGTGTATGGAACAGGTGAAGAACAATTTACCCGCATTTGAAGAGCATTTTCCGGCTGCAAACAGTGAGGGAAATTTTTATACACCCAGGGTATTAATACCGACTGGACAAAGCGGTTTTTGGACAGGAGAAGTGTGGCTTTCATATGAAAATGCCAAAACTGAGAAGGACAAAGATTTATTTGAAACAGCAGGGAAAAAACAGGTAGATTCTTTTTTGGAGAGAATAAATATAAGACATTATATAGACCATCACGATATGGGATTTCTTTATATACCGTCATGTGTGGCAGCTTACAGCCTGATTTCCTATGAAAATGCAAAGGAGGCGGCTATAAAGGCGGCAGATCAGCTTTGCAGCAGATATCGTCCTGAAGGTAAGTATATACAGGCGTGGGGAGAAATGTGGGCAAGAGATAATGCCAGACTTATCATAGACTGCATGTTGAATGTGCCGCTACTCTATTGGGCAAGTGAAGTGACAAGTGATGAGCATTATGCGAAGATAGCTAAAAACCATATCCTTACTACGATGAAGCATATAATAAGGGATGATGATTCTACCTGGCATACGATATTCTTTGATCCTGATACCGGAGAATTTTCTCATGGTGCTACCTGTCGGGGTATAAGGATGCCAGCGCATGGGCCAGAGGACAGGCATGGGGAATTTATGGAACCGCCATTGCCTATAGAATACGGGAGATAAGAATATATAAAATATTTTTGAAAGAGTATCAAAGTATTTCTTAAAACACCTGCCGAAAGATCTTTTGTCCATATTGGGATTTAAGTTTCGGTGACGGAGATGAAAATGAGCAGCCAAGAGACTCTTCTTCGAGAGCGATTGCAGTATGCGGATTTTTGGAAATGAGTAAATATCTGGATGAAGAAAGCAAAAGCTTACTACACTTCAGTTGCAAAGAAAATTATGTATTCTCTTATAAAGAACTATCGATGTTAAGGATAAGAGCATATCAAACGGTCAGCTTTTTACATGGAACATATGCAAAGAAAACACCTTATAATACCTGCAAAAACAGCGGGGTAGATGAGTGTGTAATTTGGGGAGATTATTTCTTTATGGAGGCTCTTACAAGACTTTTCAAGACACGATTGGAAAATGTATTGGTAATAACATTGACTTTTGTACTTTAATAGAGTAGATATGATTAAACTTAAAATAGTAGGTAGGGGAGAGATAGAAAGAGCCTGCGGCTTTGAGGGAGATAATAAAGCGGAGCTTGTGTATTGCAGTGAATACATGGATGGAGACAGAATAGTACTTGATACGGATAAAGCCGGAAGGTATTGTGTCGTACGTTTTGAGGACAGTATGAGAGAGGCGTTTATCTATATTCCGGGCAGGAGTATTGAATTTTTTATTCCTCCTGCAAATAACAGACCGAATTATTCACCGAAAAGCTTTACAGGAATGATCCATTACATTGAAGCAAGATATGCTACCGATGAGGAGATAAGTAAAGTAAAAAACCTTGCGTTAAATGTTTATGACCAACACGAGAATAATACATTTTATCCTCATGCATCAGCTAATGTGGAAACCAGAGGTGAGGCGGTATTTGCGGCAAGAAATGCGATAGACGGAATGTATGCAAACTCCTCTCACGGTAAATATCCTTATCAGAGTTAGGGGCATTAACAGAGATCCAAAAGCGGCTCTTACCTTAGATTTTGGAAGAGAAGTACTTGTAAATGAAATAAGACTTACTCTTAGAGCGGATTATCCCCATGATAATTATTGGGTAAGTGCAGATATTAATTTTGATGACGGCAGCAGTGAAACTCTAAAACTTGAGAAATCTGAAAAGCCGCAGTGCTTTCAAATAAAGGAAAGAAAAATAAAAAGCCTTGTGCTTGAAAATCTTATAAAAGCGGAGGAGAATCTCCGTTCCCGGCACTCTACGCAAATTGAAGTCTGGGGAGTTGAGGGAGCGATTGTAGAAATTTAATATGGATTTTAATATAAGAGTGGATTGATCTTCTATCTGCTCTTTTTTATATTTTGATACAGTAAGAATTACTCATGATTTATAAATATAAATGAGTAGTTGTTAATTTTACATAAAGTAGAGAAAAGACCATAAAAAGTGCTATAATATATTAAAAATTGAAAAAGAGGGTATTATGCTGCTTTTTAGATATAAAGAGAATGGCTCACGACATTATTGAAAACCAAAAGTGTAGAAAGCAGTTCTATTGAATATAAAAAAAGTCGCTAAATTTTAAAGATAAAATTCTAAAAACTGCTTGCGCTTTTGCCAATAACTACATGAACAATGAAATTGGATTGTTGTTTATTGGAATTGAAGAAGTTGATAATAAGGAAACCGGAGAAAAGGCAATTCCCAAAAGACCTATAGAGGGTATAAAGGAATCTAAAAATCGAAGAATTGAAAATGAATTAAAATCTTTACTTTCAAATATTAATCCTAAGATAAACTACCATATTATTACTGATAAAATTGATGATGAGTATTATATTGTTGTTGCAATAGAAAGTGGTAGTAACGGACCGTTTCAAACAATAGAAAAGGGCAGAAAAGGACAAAGATATTAGGTTGAAGATGGGAAGATATATTAGAGTGAGCAGAGACTCAAGACTTCCAAATACAATAGAAGAATTTGAACTTTTGAAGAAATTCGCAAACTTTTCTTTTGCTCAAATCTGAATGACACAGCTACTATAGATGATTTAAGCTATGAATATATGAAAGAATATTTGATTTATACAGGAGCTAAAAAGATATTGAGAGATGTCAAAACTCGGTATGGCAAAGAGTATGGGACTAATAAGTGAGAGTGAGTATGGCGGGTATAGAGCTAAGAATTTTGCCGTGTTAATGTTTGCAGAAATACCAAATAAATTTATTCAAAATGCCCATGTTGAAATTATAAGAGAAATTAGCACAACAGATAAAATGGAGTCAAAAATTTGATGGACCAATTTGGATACAGGCAAAAACAGGTCAGCAAATATTTTGAAGAAAGTATTATGGCTTCTTATACTATAAGGGAAGCTGACAAAATTGAGCATAAAATTATATACAATTACCCTCTTACAGCTTTTGAAGAACTTGCTACCAATGCTATTTTGCATAAAGAATATGATACGCCCGAGTATGTAGGAATCTATGTTTATAGCGATAGAATTTCTTTTTGTAAATCATAATCGACCGCTCCCGCCGGTAACAATTAAGTCTCTTAATAAAGATAGAAGTTTTGATAGAAGACAGTATCTTAATAAAGAGCTTAAAGATATGTTTTTCATTAAACTTGATTGAGTCTTACGGGTCGGTATAAGGCGTGCAAAAGATGCACTATTGGAGAATGGTTCTCCGGAACTTAAGTTTTATCCCGATAATGAAGAAGATAACTATACAAATGCAGTTATGGAGATACATAAAGAGTTTTTAAAATAAATTTAATTGTAGTACTACCAAAGAAACTACCAAAAGAAACTACCAAAGAAAAAGTGGTATACAAGAACGTATATTATATCTTATGAAGAACGATTCGAGCATTACTGCAGAACAAATAGCAAATGAAATTAAAGGGATAACTGCAGATGGAGTGAGATACCATATAAGAAATTTAAAAGCTCATGGTGTTATTAGAGAGAGGGCTCAACTAAGTCGGTCGATGGATAGTAATGAAAGACTAAGATACATTATTGTATCATTTTGTGATCAAAGAGGAAAATATAAATATGGAATTATTGGACTATTTAAAATGGAGAAATGATATAGCTTTATCGGTATCACCTTTTTAATGATATAGATAATGTAATACTGTCATATATATCTTATATGAATTTTGATGAGTTGTTTTCGGATAACGAAGGTATATATGATATTGAAGAAGTACTGAAGACATTTTTGTGAGAAATATTCTTTGGATGAAATAAAAGATAAAGGACAATTTACAGAGCGGTCGCCTCTTTTACTTGAACAGATGGTAGCGGGGAGCGATTTGGGAGACAAAGGATTGGATATTATAGAGAAATTTTTGATAAAGAAAAAAATAAAACAATTTTTCTGCAGTAACATTTTTTTCTTCCCGACAAAAACTAATTATATAGCTTTTCGTGGTACTGACAGCACTATAACAGGCTGGAAAGAAGATTTTATGATGAGTTGTATGTCGGAAACGGAGGGAACAAAGGAAGCGCTTGATTATTTAAATGATGTATCAAAGCTGATTAAAGGTGATTTTATGCTTGGCGGACATTCAAAAGGTGGAAATTTTTGCAATGTATGCGGCAGCTTTTTGTAATGATGAAGTAAAGAAGCGCATTACTAAAATATATAATAATGACGGCCCGGGATTTAGGGAGGAGATCATTAATACGGAGGAATATAAGCAGATTGTTCATAAAATATACAGTATAGTCCCTCAGACATCAATAATAGGTCAATTACTTTCAAATGAGGGTGAGCAAAAGGTGGTAAAGAGCAGTGCAAAAGGTATTTTTCAGCATGATGCTATGACCTGGGAAGTAATGAGAACTGAATTTGTTGAGTCTAAACTGGATGACATGAGCAATTTTATAAATGTTTCATTGGGAACCTGGCTTGAAAAAACTGATGATGAAACTAGGGAGTCTTTGGTCTCTACAGTGTTTGCTCTGATTGAAGAGACAGAAGCAAAAACATTTAAAGAATTTGGAGGGAACTTATTAAAAAATGTCGGGATAATTATAAAGAGTCTGGCAAAGCTTCCAAAAGAAAAGAGGGATGAATTGATAAGTGCATTTAGTATCTTGCTTCAAGCCGGTGGGGAAGTTGCTATGGATAGTATATCTACATTTTCAAGTGAAAAATAATGTATAAAAGAAAGCATCTCGCCATGAGGTGCTTTCAATATAGTAGTTTTTAATAGATAATATTATTAATTTAGAATATAATGTAATATAATTCAATCATAATAAAATAAATATTGAGAGAGAAGGTGGAGTTTTGGAGTATATTGATTTTGTTGTTGAAACGATTAGTAGTTTGGAAAATGATAAATTTGAAATGTTGAAAAAGCTTTAATAGGAGAATATTTGTCATTTTCAATCATACAAGAAGATAAGGTTTCAAAAGAGGAACTTTCTGAAAAAGGTTTGCGATTACTTTGAAAAAAATGATTCTAAAGAGCGGAAAGAACTTTGATAAACTTATTGAGTCTTATACAAAGGGAATAGATTATGTCGTAAGTAACAAGATTGCAAAACCTACTCAATCAAAAAGAATAAATCTGTACAAGAAGATATACCTCGAGCCAGAAAATACTACGAAAAAGCTTTTAACAATAAAAATTCAAGAAATCTTTTCAACACGTAATCTAATTGATTACTCAAGACTAATTTTTCTGCCTGTATATGGAGATAATAAAAATAATTATTCGGTAATAGATAACTTTGATTTTTTTCGGCTAATGTATTAAAACCGGATGTTATTATTAATGGGATGAAAATGAAAGAGGATTTTCGTATAGTAAAGAAAAAAATACTTTTAATATAAAAAGAATTATATAGTATTGATACATGTACATTTATCATTGCTATTATTATTCTTCATACAATAATAAATGAAAGAATATAAGGAGTTATTCATGGGTGAAGTGATAAATATAAATACCGTAGAGCAATTAATGCAATTTTTGAATGAAAACGGTTTTGATGGAAGTTGCTATTCGTAATAAAAATAAAAATTTAAAGAATTCTAAAAATTTGTCTTGATGGATTAATGCAAAATGATTTACAGAATAAGGAAATTGCTGAAAAGTTACTTAATGCCATTAATAAAAAGTAATTTTTTTCAATGAAAATAATTTAAAAGCTTATGGCTAATGTGGCAAATCTACAAAAGATAGGTTTACTTTTGAACAGTTTAAATTTATGATGCTACATGTGCAGGCTTTTGCAATTATATATGCAAAGCTTAGAAAAATCAGTGCGAAATTGGACATCAGATCAATCAAGTCAAGAATTTGATAAAACATGGACAAGATGTACAAGTAGATTATGAGTTTAATAAAGTTTTGGCAGATCATACAGATATGCTTGATAGTAGACGAAAACAACAACCATATTCAGAAGAAAAATGAGAGATTTAGTAGATAGGAATATAATGTGCTTTTTGTTGCTGATTAATGTATTTCAAAAAGATATTTCAGCAAACAATGAAGAAACAATTTTTTTCTATATTTTTCTTTTGCTATCTATGTTCACGGTCTCATTAAAGTATTTTGATGAAAATATATTATACTAATAACCATGAAGTACTTGGAGAAAAAGGAGTTATGGCATACATCACATGATAAATGGTCAAGTATTTATGGGATATTATTATCGCAGTGGTTTGTTGAAAAACTACAGGATTATGCGGTATTTGAGACAAGTATGAATACAAGAGAAATTGATTTCTATTATACAAGTCTAATAGAACAAGTTATCGATCAGAAGGAAGTCGTTGAAGATAACCAAAAATTAATAGCTGCATTAGGTGATGTATCATTACTGTATAAATTTAATGAAATGACAAATAAAGAAGTGAAAGATATGATTTTCAGATTCTTATATTGAAAACTATGGAACAGGTTCAGAAGAAGAATTAAATAAAGTGTTGGAAAAAAGCATTTGAGCAGATAGCAGTGGTATAGGTGAATATGGAAATGGATATTGATGTTAAAACTCAATAACTCGTTTGTTGATATTAAGTAGAAAAGTAGATTTCTTGAGAAATGATGAAAAAGACTTTTAGAAAGAAATGTAATAAAAGATTTAAATTTATTTATCAGAAAAATTTCCAAGGAAAAACATAGAGGAAAGAATAGAACTGTTTGATAAAATATATATTGAAGAAGAATTTGTAGGTATAGAAGAAAGTTTAAAGGATGTAGAGGCTTTTTCCAATAGCACTTTCAGACATATATATTCTTGATAATACTGTCTTAAAAATAAAAATATTAAATATTACTGAAATATATATTTCAGCTTTTAGCGATACTTGGAAAATACTATTTACTAAGTAAAAAGATCGTAACGACATTGATTCATCTGTTTTTATCGAAATTATAAAGTCCATGCAGGAAGTTGTATCTTCAAATATAGTTTTAATATATCTCGGGTAGAGAATATAAAAACGGGAGTAGAAGAAGAAACACCGGAAGAGCTTATCAAACAAATAAATTCTTTTGATTGGACTTGGAGCAGTAAAAATGAAGTCAATTCCTTAATCAATTTAATTAAAGTAAAAATCAGAGAAGAGAGAGGTTTTGAAACAGCAGATATATCAAAGCATCTTGTATTTCTAGGGAATCCCGGAACAGGAAAAACAACAGTCGCAAGATTGCTTTCCAAGATATATGAGAAAAATTGGTGTACTAAAAAGGTCATCTTGTTGAAGTGGATCGTGCTGAATTGGTAGCAGGATATGTTGGACAGACAGCTATAAAAACTAAAGAAAAAAATAGAAGAGGCAATGGGTGGCATTCTTTTTATTGATGAGAGCTTATACTCTTGCAAAAAGGTGGCAATGATTTTGGACAAGAGGCTATAGATACAATACTTAAAGAAATGGAAGATAACAGGGACCGCTTTGTGGTTATTGTTGCAGGATACCCGGAGCCATGAAGAAATTTCTTGAATCAAATCCCGGATTAAAATCCAGATTTAATAAAAATATTTTCTTCGAAGATTATTCAGAAGATGAATTGTTTGAAATATTTTACTCATCATGTAATAGATATGGAATGTGGCTCACTGAAAAAAGCAAAAAAATACTTTTGAAAAATTATTTACATATGTTATGTCAAAACAAGCTCGAGAACTTTGCTAATGGAAGAGAGATGAGAAATATTTTTGAACAGACATATACGAATCAAGCTAATAGAATTGCCGAAATTGAAGATGTTTCTGATGAGGAGTTAAATGAAATAGTTGTAGATGATTTGTACTTACCTTGACAATTTAAGAATAAAAATATACTATATACTAACTGGAATAAAGGAGAAATACTATGTCAAAATACAATATAAATACAATCTGTGTACAGGGCGGTTATGAGCCTAAAAACGGTGAGCCCAGAGTGGTTCCGATAGTTCAATCTACAACCTTTAAATATGAGTCTTCACAGCAGATGGGAGATTTGTTTGACTTAAAGGAAAGCGGATATTTTTATTCAAGACTTGCAAACCCAACAAACGATGCTGTAGCAAGAAAGATTTGTCAACTTGAGGGTGGTGTAGCGGCTATACTTACATCATCAGGGCAAGCGGCAAACTTTTATGCGATACTTAATATAGCAGGTGCAGGAGATCATGTCATAGCTTCTTCAGCTATCTATGGAGGAACATATAATCTTATAGCCAACACAATGAAAAATATGGGTATTGAGTCTACATTTGTGGATCCTGATATTTCAGCGGAGGAACTTGCTACAAAATTTAAGCCGAATACAAAACTTGTATTTGGAGAGACCATAGCAAATCCGGCACTAAGAATTTTGGACATTGAAAAGTTTGCAAAAGCTGCACATGAGCATGGCGTACCGCTTATAGTTGACAATACATTCCCTACACCTATTTTTTGCAGACCTTTTGAATGGGGCGTTGATATCGTAACACATTCAACATCAAAGTATATGAACGGTACTGCAAATGCACTTGGCGGTGTTGTTGTAGACTCAGGAAACTTTGATTGGACTAAGTATAAAGATAAATATAAAGGTCTTACAACTCCTGATGAAACTTACCATGGAATAGTGTATACGGAAAGTTTCGGCAAGGGGGCATACATTACAAAGATGACAACAAATCTTATGCGTGACCTCGGAGCGATTCCTTCACCTCAAAATTCATTCTATCTTGGAGTTGGACTTGAAACATTGCATTTAAGAATGCCGAGACATTTTGAGAATGCACTTGCTATTGCAAAGTATCTTGAAAAACATCCTAAGATATCATGGGTATCATTCTCAGGACTTGAGAATGACAGTCAACATGAGTTGGCTAAAAAATATCTTCCAAACGGCTCATGTGGTGTTATATCATTCGGAATCGCTGGAGGCAGAGAAGCGGCAGTTGAGTTTATGGACTCTTTGGAGCTTATTGCAATCGTTACTCATGTGGCAGATGCAAGAACCTGTGTACTTCATCCTGCATCTACAACACATAGACAGATGAATGATGATGAACTGAGAGCAGCAGGAGTATCACCGACCTTATCAGAATGTCAGTCGGAATAGAAGATGTCCGTGACTTAATAGCGGATATAGAGCAGGCATTGGAGAAATAAATTATAAAATTACGAAGGGAAACTATGACTACAAAAAGAAAAAAATTAAAAATATCGGGACTGGTTATTTAAATGTTCTGCATACCAAATGGCATTAAATATTATAGGAATTGATAAGCAGACAGTTGCACCAAGTGCAGGAGCTGCTTATAGAGATGAGAGATCTGCTTATTTGGCAGGAGAACTCTTCAGCTTGGAAACAGATCCTCAGATCATAGATATATTAAAGGACTTAAAAAGATGATCCCGAGGTAAGTGATGAAGACAGACGTGCTATAAAGCTCTATTATAAGAAGGCATTGGATACAGTTTGCATACCTAAGGAAGAGTTTGTGGCTTTTAAAAAGCTTTGTGACGAGTCATTTGATGCGTGGATACTTGCAAAATCTAAGGCTGACTATTCTATATTTGAGCCATATCTGAAGAAAGTAATAGAGAGCCAAAAAAAGTTATACGGTTATAGAAGCAGCGATAAGAGTATCTATAATCAGATGCTTGATGATTATGAGCCGGGTATGGACGAAGAAAAATATGATGCGTTCTTTAATGCTTTAAAAGAGAGATTAGTTCCGCTTATCGGTAAGGTAACAAAGGCAAAGCAGATTAACGAGGATTTTCTACATCAAAGCTTTCCTATTGAAGATCAGAAAAAGTTTATGGATGATTTACTGAAGTATGTACATTTTGATCCTTCTTGGGGTTATCAAAATGAATCTGAGCACCCGTTTACTTCCTGGACTTGTGAGAATGATTGCCGTACAACTACAAAATATATAGAAAATAATGTAGCTTCCGCAATACTTTCAACGGTACACGAGGTCGGACATGCATACTACGAGCACAATATAGACCCGAAGTATGACGGAATGATTTTGTCAGAGGGTGTATCATCAGGAATGCATGAGTCACAGTCACGTCTATGTGAGAACTACCTTGGACGTACTATGGCTTTTTGGAAATATAATTATCCTAAGTTACAGGCATATTTCCCTAAGCAACTTGGAGATGTAAGACTTGAAGATTTTTATAAGGCAATCAATGTTTCAAAACCGTCATTTGTTCGTACGGAAGCGGATGAACTTACATATCCTTTGCATGTTTTGATTCGTTATGAGATAGAAAAGGGATTATTTAACGGTACTATTTCTACAGAAGGACTTGATAAGACATGGAATGCAAAGTATAAAGAGTATCTTGGAGTAGATGTACCAAATGACAAGCTCGGTATCTTACAGGATGTACACTGGTCAGACGGAAGTTTCGGTTATTTCCCAACCTATGCACTTTGGAACAGCATTTGCGGCACAGTATGTACATGCAATGAAAAAGATCTGGATGTAGACAATTTACTGGAAAATAATAAATTTGATGTAGTAATGAATTGGTTAAAGGAAAATATTCATACATACGGTTTTCCGTTATGAGGCGCCCCGAGCTTATGAAGATGGTAACAGGTGAAGAATTTAATGTAAATTATTTCCTTGATTATATAGAAGAGAAGTATACAAGATTATATCAGCTTTAATTTTTCGGGGTGTTAGAATGAATATGAAGAGCTTTCTAAGCATCTTAGTTATGGGAGTTGTATATGTAAGTATACTCTTAGTGTGCGAGATAGGACTTGGGCTGAACGACAGGCAAACTTTTGGAATTTTTATAGTATTGGCTGTAATCATTTTTGCAGGATCTGAACTGTATAAGCGAATCTACAGTGCAGTATATATAAAGAAAATATGTAAGCTTTTATTGCTGTTTGATGAACGTAAGTTTGATGAGTGTATTGATAAATTAAATGCTATAGAGAAGACTACAAAATCACGACATGTCAAAAATATGGCAAAACTGAACATAGCTTTCGCATTTATGTGGAAAACGGATTATGTTGAGGCAAAATATATTTTGGAGTGTTTTGGAAGGTCACTTGAAAGTATGACTGAAGTGGAGATGGCAAGAAGGTTAAACCTGTGTCTTTGCTATTTTCATCTCAAAAAATATGAGAGAGCACAAGAATTGTTTACAGACAGCAAGCCCTTTTTTGACAAGTACAGAGATCATGATTTTTACTATGATTATTTTATGGTACTGGATTTGTTCATGTATATAGTTTTCAATAAGAATATTATAGAGGCAAGGAAACGTTTACGTGAGGCAAGGCTTCTATGTCAAGATGAGGAGTTTAAAGCCGATTTTGATTGTATGGAGTCGATTATAAATTTTTCAAATTCCGTTTGATGCTATAGTTGATATAACTATGTCAAGTGTTTTTAGTGGGTTGATTTTTCAACCCACTTTTTATATTTTTCACGTTTTATACATTTTTATCTTTCTGTTATAAAAAGTCTTAAAGACATATCAGTATAAACGGGTATGTCTTTTTTTAGTGGGCTCATATAAAATAATCTCACAAAAGATAAAGCTTTTATAAAAATATAAATAAAAATGATTTAAATTAATGTTTAAAAATGATATTATCGTCTATAATATGATAAAATTTATAGACAGATAGCTTTAATAAAGAAAAATTTATATAAAGTACAAGGAGAGATAATGAGCTATATCGGAATAGAAGAAGATATAAGACTGATCAAGGCAGTTCCAAGTGAGAGACAGCTTACATATGAAAAAATGGAGTTTTTTTGTTTTATTCATTTTACAGTAAATACTTTTACAGGAAGTGAATGGGGTGACGGTAAAGAAGACGTATCCATTTTTAATCCTACAGAACTTGATGCAAGGCAATGGGTAAAGACTGCTAAAGATGCCGGTATGAAGGGCTTGATTCTTACCTGCAAACATCATGACGGTTTCTGCCTTTGGCCGTCAAAATATACGGAACATAGTGTAAAGAATTCACCATACAAGAACGGAAAGGTGATATAGTTAGAGAAGTGTCGGAAGCATGTAAAGAGTTTGGACTAAAATTCGGTGTTTATCTTTCACCATGGGATAGAAATAACAGTAGCTATGGAAAAGGTAAGGAGTATGATGATTACTATGTAAATCAGCTTACAGAACTGTTGACAGAGTATGGAGAACTATACACTATCTGGCTTGACGGTGCCTGTGGTGAAGGGGCTAACGGTAAAGTTCAAAAGTATGATTGGAAAAGATATTACAAAGTAATGCGTGAACTACAGCCTAATGCAGTTATTTCTATTTCCGGACCTGATGTAAGATGGTGTGGAAATGAGGCCGGTGAAGTCAGAGAAAGTGAATGGAGTGTTGTTGCAAAAGATATGACAGATCCGTCAATTACAGCCGAATTAAGTCAGCATGAAGACAATGAAGAATTCAGAGACAGACCTTTGGATGAGACTCAGTCAGATCTTGGAAGCAGAGAGCGTCTCAAAAATGAAAAAGAGCTTGTGTGGTATCCGGCGGAAACAGATGTATCCATTCGTCCGGGCTGGTTTTATCATGAAGAAGAGGATGATAAAGTTCGTTCATTTGAGAATCTGAAAGACATATATTTAAAATCAGTTGGTGGAAATACAACTCTTTTTATTGAATATTCCACCTATGAAGAACGGAAAAATTCATGAAAAAGATATGGCCATCTTAAAGAGATTGGGTGAGTTTATAAATGATACATTTAAAAATAACCTTTTAAAAATGCATTGATTACGACTGTTCCGGAGCATGATTGCAGAGGTAATTCGCCCGACATGATGCGAACAGATGATTATAATACATATTTTATGAATAAAGAAGGTGAAAATAAATTACTGATTGAAATAAAATTTGATGAGTGTAAGAAACTGAAATATTTAGTTTTAAAAGAAGCAATAACCTTCAGTCAAAAGAGTTGAAAAATTCAATGTGTATTTTAACGATGAGTCAGGGAAATAAAAATAAAAATTTTCGAAGGAACCACTATAGGATATAAGAGAATTATTGATTTAAAAGGTACTAAGACTGATAATCTTACTATAGAAATTGAAGATTCCAGGGTGGCACCGGTAATGTCTTTTGTTGGAGTATACTGATAAAATAAACGAGGAGTATGAGTAATGAAAATTATATGTAAAAAAATACCGGACTTTCAGAAGATAAATTAAAGACCGGTACAAGAATACTTATAGATGAATATAAACAAAGTACCGAGCAGTTGGATATTAATGTAGAATTTTGTGAAAGCGATGAACTTTTCGGTAAAAAGAAGGAAATGTTATAAGCATTATCTGTAAAGAACTGTCTCATTATTACAGAGGGCTGACAAAGATACTTTGTAATTTAGATAAAAACACATATGAAAATACGGAGAAGGCATATTTTGAAAAAAACGGTGTTATGCTTGACTGTTCAAGAAATGCTGTATTTAGAGTAGAAAAAGTGAAAAGCATTATTCGAGTTCTGGCAAAACTTGGAATGAATGTGCTTATGCTCTATACTGAGGACACTTATGAGGTAGCGGATGAGCCTTATTTTGGAATATATCGAGGAAGATACACAAAAGATGAAATCAAAGAGATAGATTCATATGCTTCTGTATTCGGATTGAACTTGTGCCATGTATTCAGACATTGGCACATTTACATAATGCCCTAAAATGGCCGGGGAAAGAGAACATCAAGGATTCAGCGGATATCCTGGAGGTAGGAAAAGAAGAAACATATATTTTTATTGAAAAATTGCTTCGTTCTGTAAAGGAGAGTTTTTTTCTACAAATCGTGTACATCTTGGAATGGATGAGGCTGTTTCTCTGGGTCTTGGAAATTATCTTAAAAATAACGGATATGAAAAGAGTCCCATGTTAATAAAGAGACATTGTAAAAAGGTCCTTGATATATGCAAAAAGTTGGACTTAAACCCTATGATGTGGAGCGATATGTATATAACAGCAAACACAGGTAAGGGATATTATGACATTGATGACAATGTTGATTGTAGCCTTTGGGAAAAAGCCCCGAAAAAGAAGTTGGACTTGTATATTGGGATTATTATCACAATGACGAAAAGATATATGAAAAGATGTTGAAAGTTCATATGCAAATCTCAGATAATGTGATTTTTGCGGGAGGATCATGGGTATGGAACGGAATAGCTCCAAACTACTCAAAAACTTTTGAATGTACAATATCGGCACTCCAAACATGTAAGGAGTTTAAACTGGATGAAGTACTATGTACTGCCTGGCTTTGATAACGGTGCAGAGACACCTATAGATGCTGTATTACCGGGAGTTGCTTTATTTGGATATTTAGGCTTTCATAAAAACTATGACAGTGAAGAATTTAAAGAAGAATTCAAAATTGTTGTAGCGGATATTTAGATGACTTTATGGTGCTTGACAGATTTGATTCGCTTTTCCAAAAGAAGAGTCAAATCAAGCTGCAGAAAATCCTTCTAAGTATCTACTTTATCAAGATCCTCTGACAGGGATATTTGATTATCATGTAAAGGAATCCGCTGTAGATACCAAGGCTTATTATGACAGCTTAAGATTAAATGTTATGGAAAGTGAAAAGCACTCTAAAAATACTTGGAACTGTTTTCATATTATGAAAAATGGCAGAGGTTTTGAGCATAAAAAGCGGATTTAGGAGTACGCATAAAAACTTCATATGAAGCAAGTGATTTGTATACATTAAAAACTATCTGTGAAAAAGAAATTCCGGATACAATAGAAAATCTTAAAGTTATGAAAACTCTCAGAGAAGATTTATGGATGAGCGATGCAAAGCCATGGGGATAGGAGCTTATGGATGTAAAAGCTTTATGGAGTCATCACAAGATTAGAAAGTACAAAAAGAAGAGTTTTTAAATTATGTGGATGGGAAAATACCTTGCCTTGAAGAACTTGAAGAGAAAAGATTACCGTATTTTGGGGATAAAGCAGATAAACGAGAAAATCGCTGGAGCCAAATAATCAGCGGCTCGGATTTAGTGGATACAATATAAAATACGATAACAAGTTAGAGAGCAAATAAAGGGGGTAGAAATGTATAAGGTTTTATTTGCTGAGGATGAATTATTAGTAAGATTGGGTTTACAAAATTCAATTCCATGGAGTAAATATGAAATGGAAGTTGCAGCATTGGCAGACAACGGTATGGAAGCATACAGGCTCTTTGAAGAGATACATCCTGACATATTGATAACGGACCTTAGAATGGAAGGAATGGACGGTCTTGAACTTGTTAAAAGAGTCAGAGAAATAGATAAGGAATGTGCGATTGTAGTAATTTCCTGCCTGAATGATTTTGAAACCCTAAGGAAATTGATACCATATAATATCAATGCATATGTACTGAAGGCAAGTATAAGTATAGATGAAGTATGTAATGTACTGGAACAGACAAAAGAATATCTTATAAGTATAGGAAGGACAGCTAAAAAGGTGATACCTGATTTAGAAAAACCTGAGGATATTATATCAAAATATCTTTTGGGAGATACCGTAATCAGTTTGGAGGATGATTTTGAAATATTCGAACATTTATTGCTGTTTAGTCTGGAGGAGGAAAATAAAGATAAGATAAATAAAGCTTGCAATGGATTTTTATATATGAACTGGTTAACCGTCAGATACCGGGAGAAATGTTGGTTCCTCTAAAGGACAAGGAATTCTGTGTTTTTTTATAGAAGTACAGAAAAAAAGATGGATGAGAGAATAAAGAGAATCAATAATTCCATAGGTGATTTTTGGGAGTTCGTTTTAAAATCACGCACTTGCAGTCGTAGAAAAAGCTGAGAATTTAAAAGACTGGTTTGATAGAGCCTATGTACAGCAGTATGAGATAAATATTGATGAAAACAGCAGTAAGGCATTGATTCAAAAGTCAATCGAGTATATGCAGGAACATTTCAGAGAAAGTTTGACCTTAACAGATATTTCACGTACTATAGGACTTTCTGTAAGCTATTTTTTCGTATCTGTTTTAAAACAGGAAACCGGAAAATTATATTGAGTATCTAAAATGAAATAAGGCTGCTTGCAACCATGAAAAGACTTGATGAATACTGATGAGAAGGTAGTTGTGGTTGCACAAAAGAACGGATTTCAGAACTTGGAGTATTTCTCAAGATACTTTAAAAAACAGACAGGAGAGTCACCGGCAAGATGGAGAAAATTAAACCGTTAAATCGTATGAATTGGAGACAAAAAGGTTTTATTGTCTATTCTCGGAAGCTTTATAATTATAATCAGCTTTATGTTCTACATCACATACCACTACTTTGTGGAAAAGGTGGAAGCCGGAAATGAAAGGCTTGTTTTATTAAACTTTGAACAGGCTGAAAAGGATCTGGAAAATATTTTAAAAAATGCGGAACTGTGTTTGAATAAATATGTAATATCGGATCTTGTCTGGGAGTTTGGATATGAATATCCAAACAGCAATATAGACGAAAGCAGATTGAAAATGAAGATTTCCGAGAGTTTTCATTCGGAAATGCTTGTAAACAGAGAAATTTCAGCTTTGGGAATATTAAAAGGAGACAGAGTTGGAATTGTTTCTTCCGCACTTAGTAAAAACCGTACCGGTGATACTGAAATATCCGGAGAAATTTTTAAATGTTTTACAAAAAGGTAAAAAGAAAATTATCCCTATACTACTTGGGTACCAAGCTGGGAGCTGGACATAAATGACACAAGCCCTTTTAAAATAATGTCACAGACACCTTCTTTGGTAGGTATAAAGGCGGTAGGTGTAAATATAAACCTTGAAGAAGAGAGCTTTTATTTTTGTTGCAATAAATGAAATAGATATTCAAAGTACTTATAGGGCAGTTGCCCATTAATGACAGCAGGGCTATATTGGTGGATAAAAAAGGTCAAATAATTTCAGATGTCGATAAGAGTATGCTGGGAAAAGAGTATTATACAGGTACTGATACCCAAAATATCGAATATCCGCTTGATTTTTATGGATGGAAATTATGTGATATGATTCCCAAAGAAGAATATTTAAAAGATGCCAATGAAATCAGAGATTTTGGTATTATTGTAATTATGCTTGCTATAGTAGCGACAGTCACTGTTGCTGTCATTTGGAGCAGAAAATATACTCAGCCGATAGAACTGCTTATGAAAAACATGCATCATATTAAAAATCAGGAGTTTAATATTGATAAACCGAAAAAACTTGGTTGGGAAGAGCTGGATAGGTTAAATGATGAATTATATTCCACAGCACAAAGTATAAAAGCGTATATAGAAAGATTAAAACAGGTAGAAGATGAAAAAAAGAGAAGAGCTTTATGGCACTTCAATATCAGATGAATCCTCACTTTTTATTAAATTCGCTTAACTCTATACGCTGGATGGCAATGATGACCAATAATACAATAGTTGCGGATACTTTGGTAAGGCTTTGGAAAAATAATTACACCTGTACTAGAGGAATCAAACCTAACATGGAAAGTTAAAAACGAAGTCGAATTCTTGGAAAATTATGCAGCTATGATGCAACTTAGATATGGACATGATATGGAATATAAAATGAGTTGTAAAAAGAATTATATGAGTTTGGAATTCCCAAGATTCATATTACAACCCTTGATTGAAAATTGCTTTTGTACACGGAAGCAGTCGGGAAGAGATACGTACAATAGAAGTTGTGATAGAATGTAATGATTATATGGATGTAAAGGTGATAAAACAGCGGGATATTCTTAAATGAAGAAGAGCTTAGTCAAATAAGAAACAAGATAAAATCACCTCTAAAAAAACATCAGATCATATAGGACTTGCAAATGTATCAAAACGCTTAGGGTTGCTGTATGGAGATAAAGGGCAGTGTCTGTTGAAACAGATCCTAAATTAAAGCTTGATCGTACATATACGATTTAATCAATATGTAGAAATGACAAATAAAGAAAGAGTTTAGTCATATAAAATTATTAAAAATAATAATGAAGTCTAAGACTTGACATATTTTATGGTATAAAGTGCAATAATCATAAAATATGTCAAGTTTTGTTTTTAGAATAAAAACGATAAAATAGTCAATCGACAAATAATATAAAACATTTTTAAGAAACTGTCTAAAATGATAATATAATTCTATCTTAGATAGAGAAAAATATTTTGCTCAATAAGAAATATTTTTTAACGGCCAGTGACAAAATAATAATCGAAATCAAAACGAACAAATTGAACGTGAATTGATGTAGATTCAACATTGAATGCTTCATAGAAGCTACAAGGAGGAAAAGTACATGAAAACAAGGAAATTGACAGCAATTTTAGGTGCTGTTGCATTAACAGCGTCATGTTTGGCAGGATGTGGCGGAGGAAAAGCCGATTCCGCATCGGGAAGTAAAACTGCAGCAAGCAGTCCCCGAGGAAGTAAGCACAGCAGATCATGTGGATATTACTATAGGTGGATTATCTTTATCGGATTCTTCTACAGGAGCTTGGCCTACAGAAGTAATCAAGGCGGTTGAGGAAAAGTTTAACTGTACAATTACAACAAAGGCCTATGATCAGGAAAGCTTAAACCTTGATTTATCAGGTGGAAATACTTGTGATATAGTGCAGATATCGGATGGAAATATCGAAGGTGTGTTAAAAAGGGAAAACATGCGGTAAACCTTGTGGATTATAAGAATATCGCACCAAATATATTCTCCGACGGAATGGATTACAGAAATAAAATCATGCAGAAATTTTAAAGGTGACAATGGTGAGGCACAGTACTTTGTTACACCTAGAGTTGTTTCTAAAGATTATGCAAAAAGCTACGGTTCTGTAGTTCAGTACGGTTATGTTGTACGATGGGATTTATACAAGCAGATTGGAGCACCGACAATCACTAATGATGATGAATATATCGAAGCATTGAAAAAAATGAAGGAGATTTATCCTAAGACAGAAGACGGTGCAGAAACATATGCAATGAGTGCATATAATGATGCGGACCTTCATACTTATTTCTTTAAAGGATGTCTTGGGGAGGGATATTTAAACCTTGAAGACGGACTTTATGTTCAGGATGCACAGACAAATGCACTTGTAGTTGATGTGTATGATAAGGATGAGAATGTTAAAACACCTTTCTGGTCGGGTGTAGAATTCTATAACAAGCTTTATAAAGCCGGATTATTAGATCCTGATAACTTCATTACAAAGGGTGAGGATCTTACAGAAAAGTATACTAAGGGTCAGTATATCGGCGGTACTGTAAACTGGTACTTCGGAACATATAACAGCAACAATAAGGGAACAGATAAAGAGTATGTTGTTTTACCTTCAAAATTAGGATGGGTAAATGAGCAAAACAGAGCAGGATGGACAGGAAAATACTTATTTGTATCTTCTCATTCACCAAATGTTGAGCGTGCTGTTATGGTGCTTGATTATTTACAGAGCGGAGAATTTGCAAGAAGCTCAGATTCAGGTGTTGAAGGACGTTGGGAGAAGGGTTCAGACGGAAAGCCACATTTAACGGAAGACACTATAAATATGAAGGTTGACGGAAGTCGTGCCGAAGAGTGGAAGATGAGCGGAATCAGCGACTCAAGAGTAGATAATCTTATCGGATGGGATTACAACAATGTTTTAGCGGACGGTGGAAGAGTTAGTCTTTGGAACGATGAAGATGTAATGAAAGACAGCCTTACAACAGCTGAGCTGGAACTTTGTGAACATTTCGGTATTTCATTACCAAGCGATCTTTTAAAGAACGGAGTTGAAAAGGGTGACAACATGGATCTTAGCAAATCGGATTCAACAATTCGTATGTGCCTTGAAACAATTCCAAAGAATATAGTACGTATTGACAGCAACTGTATTGAAATCACAAAGAATGCACTTCCCGGACTTATACAGGCAGATTCAGATGAGGCATTTGCTGCAGCTAAAGAAGCATTATTACAGCAGCTTTCCGATGCAAGTGTAAAAGAGTCTATTGATTGGTGGCAGAAGGCATGGGAGGATTCCAAGAGCGCAATAGAGAGTTTAGAGAGCAAATAAACACGAAAGGAGCATGTGTATGAACAGAAAAAGGGGATTTGTGAAAAGCGGATCAAAAGATTATAAATTACTTTGGATGGCAATACCTTTTATCACAATAGTCTTTTTGTTTAGTTATGTTCCGATATTTGGCTGGATATATTCATTCTTTGATTATGTACCCGGAGTCAGTATTTTTGATTGTGACTTTGTAGGACTTGGAGTACTTCAAACTGATTTTTAAAAGATGACAATGTTTCTAAGAGCTTTAAAGAACACATTTGTTTTTGCAATTATAAATATATGTTTGACACCGTTACCTATGCTCTTGGCGATTTTATTAAATGAGCTCAGAAACGGTCCTGTAAAGAAATTTGTACAGACATTTACAACACTTCCAAACTTTATAAGCTGGGTAATTATTTTCTCTCTTGCAACGGCACTTTTTGCATCAGACGGAATTATAACTATGCTTGCAGTAAAACTTGGACTTGGAGATGCTTCAAATTCATTACTGGGATCAAATGAAGCAGTATATTGGTTTCAGTCATTCCTTGTACAGTGGAAGACTTTGGGATGGAACTCTATAATTTATATGGCGGCTATTGCAGGAATTGATCAGGAGCAATACGAGGCGGCAAAAGTTGACGGTGCAGGACATTTTTAAATGTGCAATTCATGTCACATTACCTGCGATGATGGAGACATTTTGTAGTATTGTTTCATATTAAATATCGGTAATTTTCTAAAATACCGGTTATGAGCAATACCTTCTTTTTAAGAACTCATTAACAGCGCCTAATATTGAAGTACTGGATCTATATACATATAGAATCGGTCTTCAAAATATGGACTACTCCTATGGTGTTGCAATCAGTGTTGTGAAATCAATTGTAAGTATAACATTGGTTTTAGTGGCAAAATATGGTTGCAAAGAAAATAAGAGGCAAGGCAGTTATCTAAGGGGGCATTATGAATAAGAATAAAATGAAAGTTTCAACATCAAGAAAAGTATTTTTAGTATTTGACTATTGTCTGATGATACTGCTTTGCACTTATATGTATTTATCCGTTCTGGTATGTTCTTTGTTACTCATTAAGCGATACAACGGCAGCATCGGTGAACACACCGGTATTATTACCAAGCGGTTTTTACACTTAGTAACTACAAAGAAATTCTAACATTAAAAAGGATTCTTTCCGGCACTTTTTAATGTCTTTTGTTAAGAACTGTAGTCGGAACGATAACATCCGTATTTTTGTTGCTCTTTTTCTGGCATACTCTTTTTACTAAGGACAAGATGCCGGGACGAAAGATACTGTATCGCTTTGTAGTATTTACCATGTATATCAGTGGCGGTATGATTGCCACATATATTGTAATGAAGTCATATGGATTATTGAACTCATTTTGGGTGTATATATTGCCTTCAATGATTTCCGCCTATAATATGATTTTGATAAAAACATATATAGAGCAACTGCCGCTGAACTTGAAGAATCTGCAAGTTTGGACGGAGCAGGGTATATTACATGTTTTTTTAAGATTATATTTCCGCTTTGCAAACCTATAATAGCGACTGTTGTAGTGTTTGTAGCAGTTGGACAGTGGAATTCATGGTTTGATAATCATATCTATACAAGAGCAAATGAATCCCTGACAACATTACAGTATTTATTATATAATTATCTGAACGAGGCACAGAGACTTGCAGAACAATTAAAAACAGCTTCAAGTGGAGCTGATATGACAAAGGCGATGGCAAGTATCTCTCCAAAGGGAATCAGAATGACAATCACAGTATTGGCATCACTACCGATTTTTGCACCATATCCATTTATGCAAAAATACTTCTCAAAAAGGAATTATGGTAGGTGCGGTCAAAGGATAAAGAAAGGCGGGTTGAGTTTTCAACCCGTTTTTTATACCTTTTTTACCTGTCTGTTATCAATCTTATATATAGTAAGTAAATCAAAGAGCAGATTGCTGTCTTTCGGGTAGGATAAATATCTTGCCTCCCAAGCAGGAGCGAACTTTTCCTTATACTTTTCTAGGACCGCCGAAGGAATAGAAACGACTTTGTGAAGTTGTAAACTAAAAATGCAAGCTTCTCATTTAAAAAGCTGTGGTCATACTGACCTACATTTGAAAGAGGAGCCATTCCAAGGTCAAAGTATCTTACATTATTTTCCTTCATATAAAGAAAAATTCGTACAAAGAGATAGTCCATAATACCGTTTCTTTCCGTTTTAGGGATCGTAGCGCATAAGGTCTATACTTGACTCATTATCATTATTACATACCAAGAAGTTTGCAAAATGCCTCGAATATTTCCGGAACTCATCAAGCACACAGGCAATGGGGTGCAAGTGAAAGATAATCTCTGTCAAAATACCCTAAAGAAAAAGCCCTTTTCCTGCCTGCCCAAAAGCCAGTCGTCAGAAATATTTTTAATTCATCCAAAAATCATTTGAAAAAGGCGGAAACTCTACTTTAAAGGAATATCCGCTGTTTTCTCCACGATTTGTAATGGCACGAAACTTTCTTCCGGCTTTTCCTGTCAGATCGAATTCATCAAGATCAACTTTTGCAGTTTCACCAAATTTCATAAAATCATAGCCGAAATTGTGCAGGAGTAAAGTGATATCCCGACTTATTTTCATAAAAAGAGGGTATAAGATTTTTGTCTTCGGCATCTTTTATAAATGCAGATACAGCTTTATTAAAATATTCACTTCTACCTATAGGATCCCCCATAACAACAGCCTTACCGTCTTCTAAGGCAAATTGAAAAAGCTACGAGATCTTTTTTTCATCTTCAGTGTAATAATAGATAAGTTTATCTCCCAAAAATGCAAGAGAAGCATTTAAGTTTGGTATTATCAAAACTTTCTAAAAACGCTTTATAACGAGATTTTTCAAATTTTTTTCTCCAAAGGAAAAATGTTTATCCTTTGCCATAGATTCTACTGCAATATAAAAGAATGCAATAATCAGTAAGTATACAAAAAGATGTAAAAAGTGAATGAAAAAAATCCGTTAAAAATGTGTTCCCATAGAAGTCTTTGAGAGAAAAACCGTTATGGTGGAAGAGAAGAAAGCCCAAACTGTTTCCTCCTGTATTTTCCCTTGATACATACAAAAAGAAATACAGTGATTACAAAGCTGGAAACTATATATCCTATATCTTTTATTCTGTCCTCTAAAGGATAGAAAAATGACTTTCTGTTTAAGCTGTTTCTCTCAGTATATAAAAGCATTAAAAAATACAAGTATATAAAGACTGCCAAAAACAGAGTAACCGCCCAGATTGATATAAATAAGGCTAATGAGGCATAGTACAACACAAAAAGGTTTTTGCAAATGCAGAATGTCTTTTTATCAATCTTCCAAGCAGGAAGAAAAAGGCTTCCAGAAGAAAAACTTGGAAATTGAAAGAGCAGTTGACCTCGGATTGGGATCCATTTTTCCCTATAAAAGGTATGTTATGAATTTCATCAGGAGTATTGCACTTGCCATAAGGAAAAACCGAAGAAATTTGCCATGAAAATGAAGTATTCCACGGCGTACTATGTTTGAGAGCTTCCCGGGTAAACCAAGAAACTTGTCATTTATCTGGCCTGCCATACTTTTTATAAATAAAATCAGTCCTATAAAGAACGGAATAAAATAATAAAAATACGGAAAAAGCAAAAAGCCAACTTGCAGCTTCATTATGGTTTAATGAAAGATGGAGCAGGCCTCCTATCATTATCAGATCAAAACTTCCAAGACTTCCGGTATCATTGAAACAATACCTATACAAATGGAAATACAATATAAAGGAAGTATATTTACAAAATGAAATATTGTAACCAAGTACTCTTTCCTACATAGAAGAAAAATCCGGATACAAACAGCCAATCCAAAAAGTGAGGTTCCTATGAGAGCAAGTATTTTTCTTTTTACTCAAATTTTCCGAAGTAGTCAAGTTTTTTCTTGTAGAGAGGAAAAGTAGTGCCGGAAGTATAAGAGAGGCAAGTACAAGTACAAAACTGTATGTCTTTAAAGTACTATTCTTATCATGAGAAAAACAGCAATAACAATGATACAAACGACAATAAAGAAAGTCCCGACATAAAGTACGGCATTACCTTTTGATATGCCTTTCATTGTTTTTACCTTCCTGTTCTTCATCGGAAAAATAGCTGTATCTAAGTCCGACATCCACAAGTCCCTGCAAAAGCCTATAAGATTATTTAAGCTGTTTATAGTCCAGCTGTTTTTCAATAAGCTTTAAATATAGATATTTTCTTGCCAAGCTCTTTTGTCAGTATATAGTCATACAGCATCATAGGAGAAACTGCAAGAATACCGAAAATAAAAAGGCTAAAAATCTGTAATACAGATAAATGACGAAGTATATCCTTTACAGCACTGAAAGAAACAGTCTTTCTCATATGAGAAAAATTCTATCAGAACCAAGATAAGTATACTTACAAACAAAATGCCTTTTAAAACATTTTTATATTTTTTAAAAAAGAGATTATCTTTTGCATGTTTTACCTCGTGAAAAGAAATGCAAAATCACATGAGTACAACTTTGTATATAGCTTACCATTTTTGAAATAGTCTGGTTAAAGTAGTTACTGTCCTTTTTTGGAATATTGTGGCCTTGGTTTTTCCTCTCTATAAACTTACCCCTAGGGAAAAGTTCGGCAATAGCTATGCTGTGCTCCCTTTTGATCATATCATGGTCTCCAACCAAAACTATGACAGGATAGTTTGATTTAGAGAAAGCTTCTTTAGGAATATTCAGATCTTCACGCAAGAGTGGAGAGACCTTTGATCTCCTTAAAAAGGGGAAGATTATACCCAGAGTTTTATATAAGACTTCTTCAAGATAACAAGCGTATCCCGGGAGAAATTTCAGACCTTTAAAAGTAATATTACCGCTGTTTGCCAAGATACCTGCAACTCTTTCTTGGTGAAGCGCAGCATACTTTATAGCAAGGTTTGCACCGTCGCTATGTCCTACCAGCAGACATTTTTCTATATTAAGATATGAAAGCAGCTCATCAAGACTGTCTGCCAGATAAGAAAAGCTTATTTTCCCCAAAATATCTCCTGATTTACCATGTCCCAAGCTGTCTACAAAAATAAGTTTATAGTACCTGCCCAAAACCCTTTGCTTTTTAAAATAACCGCTTTCCAAATTGTTTCCGTGCAAGAATACAATCGGAAAGCCTTTTTCCTATGATTTCATAATGGATTCTTTCTCCGTTACTACGATAAAATTCCATTTCATCACACTTTTCTATGCTTTATTTCGTATCATGTTCTAGCACAATGAAAATGGAATGTCAAATTAAGTTTAGATGAAGTATGGGAATTTCAAATTGAGATTTAATTATATGTGAGAAAAATGCTATTATTATAGACAGAGAGGTGAAAAGTATAAATTGTAAAACAGATAATGTATAATTAGTAATATTATTAATTGATTTTATGGAGTTTAGAATGCTTTTTATGGACTATTCAACATAAGGCTGCTTATGATATTTTACTTGAGACAGGTAGACTTATAGCAAATGAAAAATATTTATTGTTTGATGGTGGATTACGTTGTTATTATGAATGGATTGCCGAACAGATGAAAAAACGTATTGGAATGCCGCCAGATGATGTAATATACCCTGTATGGGCGTGGTATCAATGGGAAGGTGTAAGAAAACGTCCTGATATGAGGATTCATAGATATGGAGGTATGAAGGGAACACCTGTAGTTTTGCTAACTATAGATATACCTGACAATATGGTTTTACTGTCAGACTTTGATATGTGGCATGTTGTATTGAATGACGGATATTTACCACTATATGATAAAGATGATATTGAAGATCCAAGTGAAGATGAAAAATTGAAAAGCTGGGAAAATGTTTTTTGTATAGATGAAGTAACCGACTGTTGGTATGTACCGAAAACTACTCAAGCAACATTTTGGGAGTTAAAAAAGGAATGGGTTTTGAAGGCGGAGCATTTTGTTTTAGCCGGATAAACTGCATTTAGATAGTATTTAGAGAGGTACATTATGGGAATATTTGATTCATTTAAAAAGAAAGACAAATCAGTTTGGGAAAAGTTTGTAGAAAAGTATAAGCCGGGTAAGGAGCTTGTAAAGCCTTCAGAGCATATAATAGGTGCCTGCAGGAGTGCCGGAGTGGATGAGAGTATCCTTCGGTTTATGGAAAATTATGGTTTCGGTAACTATGGTGACGGCATTATAAAGCTTATAGATCCTGAAGACTATATGGACAGCTTTTATAAATGGCTTGGAAAAGAGGACTATTCGCGAATTCCGTTTATGATGACAGGGATTTGGAGATTTGTTTTATTTCAGGAATCTCGGTGACGGCGAATATGACATATCTTTTTTGGATATACACTACAGAAATATTTCTGTGGCGGCATATACTGTGGAGGAGTTTGTAGAATATCTTATTGACAGTGAGGTTGAAGAAAAGATATTAAGGCGTAAACTTTTTGATGAGGCGAAAGCTAAATTTGGAGTTTTGCCTTTAAATGAGATATATTTCTTTGCCCCTGCACTTGTGACAGGAGGTGCTGAAGAAATAAAGTATGTCAATAAAGGTGATGCAGCCGTACATCAGAGCATATTGTTTGATTGGGGTTGAGAATTTTACATTATATATTTATGTAGACGCTTACATAAGATGCAGATATAAGGAAAAACTTTATCTGATATCTTTGATAGGGGAAATTAGTAATTTAAATGCTTAAAATGCTTTATTGAATAAAATTATAGGTGTGGAAGGGTTAAGATGAGTAATAATACTGATAACGGATACAGATCAAACATTGTATATTCAATGCTTGATGCAGATAAAACGGTAGAATTTGATACGATAGTCGAAAATACTTAACAAATGTTTCGGGAAAAAAATTACAAAGGGATTTCAAAGGGCTTTTTATTGTATTAGACAATAAAGGAACTGCTTTTTGGGCACCAAAATTTGGATATAATAAGAAAGAAACACGATGGAAAAATAAGTTGGAAGATGATGGAGATACTATTATTGAAAAGGATTCTGAAGGAAAGATAGGGTTAAGTGATATTGTTAACAGTAACATCAGAGTTACATTTACATGTTTAAACGGTAAATATAGATTCCTTGGAGTATATAAGTTTGATGAAAAGAAGTCTGAGCCGAATTTAAGAATATTTAGAAGAATATACAAGGTAATAGACTTGGCACCTTACTCTTTAGAAAAGGAGAGAAGCAATTTAACAATAGAAATTCAAGAGGCAAAAAAGATTCCTGTGGAAGTCTTGAGGCGACAGGCTGAGGAAGAGTCACATAGTCAAGCAGATAGACGTAGTTATGAGGGAATGGTTTATATCAGAAATTCTAAGGTTGCCGCTTATACAAAGATAAGAGCAGCAGGAATATGTCAGTTATGTGGACAGCCTGCTCCATTTAAGGATAAAGACGGAGAACCATTTTTAGAAAATCATCATCTTGTGTGGCTCAGTAGAGGTGGAACCGACACAATTGATAATACCGTTGCATTGTGTCCGAATTGTCATCGTAAAATGCATATTCTGGATCTTCAGGAAGATATAGATAAATTGATTAGGATAGCAAAAGGGTTGGATTAAATATTGTTTGATGAGGGATTATATTTTTATTATGATTGACTTGAATAAAGAAAAAAATTTAATATACACAATAAAGAAATCACCCTATACAAGTCATCTGATATAAATGCTCCTTTGATTGTTTTTAATACTTTTGAGGGTGACGGTGAAGTGTATATAAAGAATTACAGAATATGGGTTGCACTTCCATAAATTTACTTGTAGTTGGAAATATTGATTGGAACCATGATATGTCACCATGGTATATGCCTTCAATCTATTCTAAAGAAAAAAATCTTTTAGCGGCGGTGCAGATGAGTATCTGAGATTGCTTATAGATGACATTTTGCCAAAGGCAAAGGAGCTGATAGATGGGAGAGCCTAAATTTACAGGGATTGCCGGATATTCACTTGCAGGACTTTTTGCTGTTTATGCTATGTATAAAACTGATGTATTTGACAGAGTGGCAAGTATGTCAGGCTCACTTTGGTTTAGTGACTTTATAGAATATTGTAAAAAGAAATGAGTATAAGAGATTGCCTGATAAAATTTATTTTTTTCTCTGGGGATAAAGAGGCAAATACACGAAATCCTGTATTAAAAAAACTGTGCAGGATAAAACAATAGAGCTTTCAGAGTATTTTAAGAGCACTTGGGAGCTGAGGTGATATTTGAATTAAACTCGGGTAATCATTTCACAGATACGATTCTTCGTAGTGCAAAGGGTATAAAGGCAATTTTATAGTTTTCATTAAAAAGATTAAAAGGAAAAACAAAAATGGGAGAATATAAAACCACCGTTTCATATGACGGACAGAATTACAAATCTTGTAGCTGCAATTAGTGAGCAGGTTGGAAGAATTACAGTACTTTCACATGGAAATCTAAATCCACATTTAAGAAAAGAAAATAGAATAAAAACAATCCATTCTTCACTTGCTATTGAACAAAATTCACTTTCTTTAGAACAGGTGACTGCTATACTTGATGGAAAGAGAATTTTGGGAAATCCTAATGAAATACGTGAAGTCAAGAATGCTTATGAAACATATGAGTTAATGCTCTCACTGGATCCTAATTCAGTAAAAGATTTACTCAAAGCACATCGGGTTATGATGGAAGGGTTGATTCCTGAGAATGGAACATTTAGAAGTGGAGGAGTAGGAATTTTTGATGGTGATATTGTTGTACATATGGCTCCACCTGCTAAATTTGTACCTATGCAAATTCAAGAACTGTTTGAATGGTATAAGAGTTCAGAAATGCACCCACTGATTAAAAGTGCTATTTTTCATTATGAATTTGAGTTTATTCATCCTTTTGCGGATGGAAATGGGCGTATTGGAAGGATGTGGCATAGCTTGTTACTTGGTAAATGGAATGAACTGTTTTATTGGCTGCCAATTGAAGAGTTGATACGAAGCAGACAAAAAGATTATTATGATTCCATTGGAAAGTCGGACAAAGAAGCTGACAGTTATGCCTTTGTAGAATTAATACTTGAGATTATACTTACTACTCTTGAAGAGACAGTTGTGGTTGGAGAAATATGAGGTGGTTTATGGGATTATTCGATTCATTTAAAAAGAACAAAAAATCGGTTTGGAATAAGTTTATAGAAAAATGAATGGTAAATTAAAATGACTTTCACACTCTTCAAGTTTCGTCTTGAAAATGAGAAAGTCATTTATATTTTTACTTGAACTGTATAGGAGTACTGTTTTTTCGGTCTTAAAGAAATTGCTGCTCCTATAGCACCGGCATATCTGCCGAGATGATGTGTATGGATTTTTTTGCCAAGCTTTTGTGACATCAATTCTATAAAATACGGAGTGTAGCTAAGTCCGCCTGTAAGCATGATTTCATCCAGGATACCATGCTTTTGAGCGAGGTTTATAACCTTATTGGCTACTGAATCTATCACTCCGGCAGCTATATTTTCTCTTTTTTCACCGGATCCAATATAGCTTATAACCTCTGATTCTGCAAATACTGTACACATTGAACTTATGGAAAGAGAATCTCCAACGGATGCGAGAGCATAAAGCTCTTCAAAGTCTGTACCCAGTCTGTTTGCCATGACTTCGATAAATTTACCTGTACCTGCCGCACATTTATCATTCATTAGAAAGTCTCGTACCATACCGTTTTCAAGGCTGATTATCTTTGTATCCTGACCGCCTATATCTATGACGGTTCCGTCAACTCCAAACAGTGCATAGGCACCTTTGGCATGGCAGGTTATTTCTGTTATAACTTTATCCGCATAATCTACGCAGATTCTTCCGTATCCGGTTGCGGCACTAGCTCATATTTTCAGAAAGTCTGTCATCTTGTAGCCTTTGTAAAATATTTTTTGCAGTTTCCTTACTGTTCCAGCCTGTAGGTATACAAAAAGATTTGACGAGTTTTTCATCATCAAGTACTACCACCTTTGAGGCGGTGGATCCTATATCTATACCTACATAATATTGTTTATCCATTTATTAAGTTTATCCTCTCGTTATACAGCTACAGTTTCAAGGAATGCCTCAAGTCTTGTGTTTATCTGTCCGACATCGGCCTTTGAATAATCTGTTTCTATCTTCAGATAAGGTACACCTTTGGCACCTACAGCCTTTTTTTAACATTAAATGATTCTATAGAGAAGGTATGGCATGCTCGAAGTATTATTTCAACCACTCCATCTACCGATATTCATCTACCATATCTGTAATAAAAGCCAAGTCTGCTGTCATTCGGACTCATTACGGAGCAATTGATATTTAGATATTTTTTTGCAAGAGCTCTTGCTACAGGTAGAGTGGTATCTACCTTTTCAATCTTTTCTCTGTTTGTACTGCAATTATCAAATGCAACTACATCCGCACCAAGCTCCTCCAAAACTTTAATTGTTTTATCTCGTACGCCGCCGTTTGGACATCCTGTTATCAATATTCTAGGTTTTCTTGCTACCTTACCCTTATAATTTGCCTCCCAATCGGCCTTTACTTCATCAATTCTTTGTCGTATCTGCTTACAACGTTCTTCCATACTTGGTATAAAACTAAGTGTATCAAGTTTTGTTCCGATTTCATAACCTGAGATGGGAGAGGGATTGAGTTTTCCAAGTTCAAGATATTCAAGTACCAGATCTCTTTCAGCATTTTTTAATAATATTGCTTTTTTAACATCTTCCTCGGTAATGGTTACACCATAGAAATCTTCGAGTTTTTTCCAAAACTTATGTATTTCCGCCTCCCACATATTTAGAGCAATTTCATCTCTTGAAGACGGAAGTTGCATGACATAGGTTTCTTTCAAATCATTCATAAGCTCAAACATTTTCTTTTTTCCGTCACAGGTGGTTTCACCTACTATAAAGTCGGAAAAATAAAAATATGGGCAGGTATCGGTAAGAGCAAAACCGTAACTTGCCTTTATCAAGGGACAAAGATTTGAGGGTAGATGCGCTTCTGCAGCACTTATAGGTTCTTCGCTGGTTGCACAAAGAGATACGGGTATGGCACCTGCCGCTATAATCAGCTCCGTGGGAACAAATGAGCAATAAGTTCCGACAATTTTTCCGCCATTGTCCTTGTGCTCCTTCATTTTTATAAAGCCGGCTTTTCTTGCATCTGTAAAAAGACTCGAAGTTATCCGAAGTCGTAACATAATGAAATCCTCCTTATTTGTAAAATATCACTATTTCAATAAAAATATATAGATAAATTATATAAAAATGAGGTAAATCCTCAATGTATCCGGTGATTTGATTTTTCAATATGTGAATGGCATTATTCGATATAATGAATAAATGAGAATATATTTATAGCAATATAAAAAGCCGGGTTTTTAAGCACCGGCTTTAATTAAGTTCAAAAATTACTTATGGCTTATAATTTCATTTTACCCATTCAGAAAGATTTTTCCTGCTCTTTTGTATCTGTTGTTATAACAAACTCCTGTCCACGTGATGCGGTTTTTAATATGGATGAGTCACCTTTAATAATAGGGTGGGTATGTCCCTGCCAGAAATAGCTATTCCTTTTTCTGCAAAGAATGAAGGTAATTTCCATACACTTCTGCTTGGCTGGTCTTTTTGTGTAAGTACCAGTGCATCATCATAATGAAAGGTAGAGCATTTCTTTGAAAGATATATACGATTGTTGGTATAAAAAGGTGCTATACTGTGCGGATGCCAATTGTATTTTTCGGCAATTTTCATATCATCCTTTATAACTTCACCGATTTCCAGGTATCCGTAGATAATATGACGAATAGGAGATCCCTTCACATATGAAAGCTTTCGTTTTTATCTCAGTTTCTCTAAACATTCCATAAAAAAGAAATAAATCACCTACATCTACACCGGATTTATCAAGATGCGTTGCCGGTACTCCCCACTGTCCGAATGCAGGTATCCAGTCACTTGGTCTATTATCAATACCTTCATAAATATCGGGATCCAGATGACAGGTTGGATAAACTTTCAAAATCAAAAACTCGGATGCAGTTCAGTTATAATATCTCTATAGTTTTTGTCCTTTATACTGTATATCTTCGTATTTTTTTCTTGCTTTTTCGATCGGGTATAGGAGTGATAGTAAAGTACCGTCGGGAAGTATCGGACTTGCCACTCTTCCGGATTCGCTATCCATTCCCTTTCTGCTCAATATTACTTTCATGTCGTCCCTCCTTGTGATATAATTTTAACATATACTATAAATAAAAACAAAGTATTTATGAAACTTTAGAAAGATATATAATGAATCGAGGACAATAATTTGAGAAGTACTTACTGCCTATACTGATGTTTTCTATATTTGAAAACAATTGCTGTCGTGCTTTGGTTGGCATTGGATAATTTATTTTATTTTTTAATTTTCAGTTATATAGGAATATCAATATCATTTGGTATGTTTTATAAAAGAATATAAGTATGCAAGAAGAGTGGTACAATTGCTTGTAGGGCTTTTATATACTTACATATTTGGGAATCATAAAGAATGAAAAATATGCAAATAGAAGGTTTTTGGTACTATCTTTTTACAGGAGTTTTTGAGGCTGCAACTATTCACTATGTGGTGGCAAAGATATTTGGGCCGATCATATTTGGAAGAGGATGGTGTGGATATGCATGTTGGACGGCAATGATACTGGATTTTTACCATATAAGATTCATAAGCATGAAAGAAAAATATTGAATGTATAAGATATATAGTGTTTTTACTTTCATTAGGTTTTGTTGCAACACTCTTTATTGCAAAGGTAAAGAATCTTGATAGAATTATGTTTGTATCATTCATAATAGGTAATTTAGTCTATTATATAGTAGGTATAGCACTTGCCTATATATTTGAAGATAACAGAGCATTTTGCAAAATATATCTGCCCGATAACAGTTTTTCTAAAAGCCTATGAGTTATTTCTCTTTGGTCAGAATAAAATGTGATACAGATAAATGCATTTCCTGTAATAAATGTAAAAAGGTATGTCCTATGGATGTTGATATGACGGACAATTCAAGAAAAAGAAAAATGGCACAGAGTGTATTCTATGTATGGAATGTGTGGAGTTGTCCTAAGGATGCATTGTAAGTACAAATGAGGTATGATATGAAAAATGGTATAAAATTTCACAGCATATATTATAGATGGATATTGTTTATATTTATCTTTGTCACTATGGTGATTTATTTCATAGGTGAAGGCAAAAGATATGTATTTTGAAGAGCATTTATTTAATTCAAAAGAAACTTTGTACGATACTGAATATTGTATGGATTATTTTTGTTTGTTGTTTTTCATTTGTGGTGACAAAATGTGTTATCTCAAAGGACGGTATTTATTTAAAAAGATAGATTTGACTGGTTCCATGGGAGGATATATCAAATATTACATATACATGGATAAACGAATTTAGCTTATATCAACATGAATGCTCATTTTATAATGTAAAAACCATGGTAATTTATAGACATGATTATAAGCCCTATGTATTACGAATATTTCAGTACTGTCATTATTTGCCGTAAAGTTTTTCACCCGTACTAAAGTGGATATAGTATTTCCCTAGTACTTACTACATTATTTAATGTGGTCTATGAATGCAAGTGTATTGTATATAGGATATACAACAAAAATACTTACTATAAGGATAAAACCCGAGATGTTTTCTTACTCTTTTAGCATTATACTGTGTAAAGTCTGTTATATTTCCCTATCGTGATGTTAAAAAAATAACAAATATGAAATACGGAAATTATTTAAGGCATGAAAATTTGAGTAAGGGTAGAAACCCCAATGTAATACATGTATAAATCGAAAAACTCTCAAACCGGTTTTGCCGGAATGAGAGTTTTTAGTCTTGATATACAGTATGGTATGTAGATACGTATATTACTTTTTTAGGATAGAATCCGCTTGGATTTTCATCAAGCTTGATAAGTATATTCTTCATCTGTGTAGTGATCAAGGATTACCTTATGTGTTTCTCTACCGATACCGATGTCTTATATCCTCCAAACGGAGCTCCTGCAGGGATTGCATTATAGGTATTTACCCAAACTCTACCTGTTTCAATACTTCTTGAAACACGGAATGCACGGTTAAGATCCTTGGTCCAAACACCGCCGCCAAGACCGTATACGCTTTCATTTGCGTACTTGATTACTTCATCTTCAGTCTTAAACTTAATGATAACGGCTACAGGTCCGAAGATTTCTTCCTGTGCGGCATAAGAATCATTGGTTACATTTGTGATAAGTGTAGGCTTATAGAATGATCCGTTTGCAAGCTCACCTCTGTATAACGTGAACCTCCGCATGCGATTGTAGCACCGTCAGCTACGGCTCTGTCTACACATGCCTGAATCTTTGCTACCTGACCTTCATTTATCTGTGAACCCATTTGAGTATTTATATCAAGAGGATTGCCTACAACAATCTTGTTAAACTGATCTACAGCTCTCTTTACAAACTCATCATAGATGCCTTCCTGTACAAAAACTCTTGAACCTGCACAGCAAACCTGGCCTTGGTTAAAGAGGATACCAAGCTGAACACCGTCAATAGCAAGGTCAAGGTCACAGTCATCAAAGAATATATTTGCCGACTTTCCACCAAGCTCAAGTGTTGCAGGTATAAGTTTTCAGCTGCAGCCTTTGCAACTGAATATCCTATCTCTGTAGAACCTGTGAAGGCAAGCTTTCTAAATCCGTTATGATCGAGGATATACTGTCCTGACTTGCTTCCTGCGCCTGAGATAACATTAAATACACCCTTAGGAATAATATCCTTTACAAGTTTTGCAAGCTCAAGTATTGAAAGAGGAGTAGAAGAACTGCTCTTAAGTACTGTACAGCATCCTGATGCAAGTACAGGTGCAAGCTTCCATGCCGCCATAAGGAACGGGAAGTTCCATGGAACTATCTGTCCCACTACACCGATAGGCTCTCTGAATACAAGAGAGAGTGTCTTTGAATCAAGGAAGTTTGAAGTGTCTTCCTCTGTACGAATAGCAGATGCAAAATATCTGAAATGGTCTGCTGCAAACGGAATGTCCACATTTAATGTCTCACGAAGAGGCTTACCGTTGTCAAGACTCTCGATATATGCAAGGTCCTCTTTGTTTGCGTCTATAACATCGGCAATCTTTAAAAGAATTTCAGCTCTTTTTATTTTATCAAGATTCTTCCATGAATCAAAAGCTGCCCATGCCGCATTTACCGCATCATCTACATCTTCCTTTGTAGCCTCTGCCACACTTGCGATCTTTTCCTTGGTTGCAGGAGAATATGTATCAAAAAACTTGCCGTCTTTTGAATCTCTGAATTCTCCGTTAATAAAAAGCCCATACTTTTTCGTCCGGTCTCTTTGCCATATTTAAAATACTCCTTTCGAGTTATTAATCTTTAGTAAATTACTATAGATTGATTCTAGCATAAAAGAAAATAAATTGCTATATTTTTCTAAAAAGTAGATTATTTAACAATAAGAATACAGATTTTAACTGCCTTTGGTTACAATTATTACATCTAAAAACGATTATAATACCGATTTATTCGTCTTGTTTTTTTATTTAGAAACATAGTGGATTGATAAATTTTATTCACAAGACATTGTAAAAAAATAATTATAATATGGTACTTATGAATGGATAATCTTCAAAACTACGACAAATTTTCTATATCTGTTTCAATCTTTTGTAACTATTAATTTATTTCAAAATATTGTATAGTTGTGAAAAGAGTTTTTTTCAACGGAGGAAGATATGCAAAAGAGATATTTTTAGGAGCAATGACACTGTCAGCATGTATTTTACTGACACAGGTAATGCCTGCCTTTGCAGGAATAATAGGACACAGTTCGGCAAGTTATAAGGCTGCACAGACACAGAGTGTGGCACAGAGTACAGATTTTACATTTTTGAGTACAGATATGTATACATATCAAAAGATGGAAGGTGATATAAATCTGTTTAAGCAAAAGTATGAGGGTGTTACATCGGATTCAATAGGTACAACACCTGACGGAAGAAATATATACAGAATAATAATAGGAAACAGAGAGGCTTCAAAAAGATTCTTGTAATAGGAGCTATTCATGCAAGAGAATATATTACAGCTTCAGTTGTAATGCGTCAGGTTAAAGAGATGCTTGATAAGAGAGCGGAGGGAGATAAGAGTCTGGATGAAGTTTGTATACAGTACGTTCCGATGTTAAATCCGGACGGAGTTGCGATTTCACAAAGCGGTATGGCAGGACTTAATAAAGAAGAGTCAAAGAAGAAGTTACAGGAGATTATTGACAATTGGTCCGAGTGGGGGACTTAAAGAAAATCAGGACAAGTACAACTGGTTTTTAAATAAATGGAAGAATAATTTAAACGGTGTAGACATCAACCACAACTTCCCGACTCAGGGGTGGGATCAAAGAGCCGACAGTAGGAAAAAGCCTTCAAACGAGCATTATAAGGGATCAAGTGCAGGTTCTGAAAGTGAGACACAGGACCTTATAAAACTTGTAAATAATGAGAACTTTTCAGCCGTGCTTAATTATCATACTCAGGGACAGATTATTTATTGGTCAAATCAACATGCATCTGCAGAAGTTTTTGGCAAAGGATAAAGCGATGGCTGATATAGTGGCGTCTCATACAGGATACAGACTTGTGGCACCGAAGCTGACGGATCAAAAATTCGGTACAGGCTTTAAGGATTGGCTTGATTGGGAGAAGGGTATTCCAAGTGTTACGGTTGAGGTCGGAATAGGAACTTCACCGGTACCTGAAGCACAGATAGAAACTATTTGGCAACAAAATGCAGGAGTTTTTACTCGATATTGTAAAATTATATTATAGGAAAGTAAATTAAAAAGCCTTTTAGGTACATAGTATACCTAAGGGCTTTTTGTTATTAATAATTCCAGTTTATAAGCAAATATATCAGTGATGAACCGAACATATCAGCCATTGCATGCATCAAAAAGAACGGTAATAGATTCTTTATTATTTTCTTGTACATAAAATAGTAGAAGAGTCCGTATACAACACCTATTACCAATGACCAAAGAAGGCCTTGATAAGTGTGGAATGAAACTCTGACTAAGGTTGAAAAAGCCAGTACATACCATTTATGTTCATCCTTTACAGAGGTCAAAAGACCGAGAAAGAAAAAAATTCTCGTAGAATCCGTTTAAAAGAGCATATCCTATTGCAAGCGGTGAAAAGTGCCAGGAATTTATTTAACACTTCCATCGGATTTATATACTGAAGCAATGAAGGATCAAAGTAGTTGTATTCTCCGCTCACTGTAGTAACAAGGTCGCCAAAGAGTCCCATAATTGAAAAAAGAACGGGTACCCAAATAATTACAGACCAATGTAATTTTATCTTTCAACTGTTTAAAATCAAAAGTTTCTGATAAGTAAGTACAATATCGCAATTATCAAAAGAATAGCCTGTAATTTAAAATTTCCGGTATAGGCTGCACCATCTGAGGCAATATCCATTGATTCCGCTGAATCTTGTATAGCCTGTAGGGTCTGACTGAAGTAAGCCGATAAAAATTTGAGTTGATGTTATAATAAAAATACCGAACATAATACCGGTAACAATAAGGATATCAAACCATCTTAAATACTTAAGCTTTTCTTTCGGTCTGATTTTTCTAAAAATTCATTTTTAATATCTCTTTCTTCTATATAATATATTACTAAAAGCAAAAATATTTGAAAAGTGCCTAAAAATAATATAAACTATATATGAAAAATCAATGTATAAATTAAATGAAATTTTTGAAATTTTAGGATACAATATAAAAAGGAGGATGATAATACATGAAATTAAAAAGACTTAGAGATATCTTTCTTATGTTTATGGCATGTGCATTCCTTGGATGGATTTATGAAGTACTGGTTGGAATTTTTGAAACGCATGTCGGATATGTAAATCGTGGATTTTTATTCGGTCCGTATTTGCCGATTTACGGTTTTCGGGAGAATTATATTGATTACGCTTTTAATGCCGATAAGAAATAAGAAAATAAATTTAGGGAAGATTAAATATATCTTTTGTATTTGGTATCTTTTTAACTATGCTTATCACTACAATACTTGAACTTGTCGGTAGCTATTTTATGGAGCTGATAATGGGTGATTGGTTTTGGGACTACAGTAATTATTTTTGTAATTTTTGAAGGAAGGATTGCTCTGTGGAGCAGTGTGAAAATTCGGACTTGGAGGGACTGATAATAATATACCCGATAGAACCTGCAATCAAGATTTTGTATTGAAAAATCAAATCAAAAAGCTGTAAATATATTTACTGTACTACTTGGTATTATATTTATTGTGGATTTGGGGACTTTAGACCGTTTTTGGGTAGTAACTTTATAGGAAAATAATTTATTGGAGGTAAACAATGGATAGAGTTCCTTTTTAAGTATGGTATTTATGGTTATATCCTGTATAGTAGGATTTGCAATTCCAGTTATACTTTTTATTTATTTCGTGAAGAAAAAGCGTGCGGATATTGCTCCATTTTTTATAGGTGTAATAGTATTTATTTTTCTTTGTAACGGTTTCTTGAAAGTTCCGTTCACAGAATCGTTTTTCGATTACCGTTCGGTGATATTATAAAAAAATAATGTATACTTTACGCATTGTATGGTGGACTGATGGCTGCGATATTTGAAGAAACGGAAGACTGATTGCATTCAGGGCTTATTCTAAGAAAGAATAATGATAAAAGCATAAATGCATGTATGTATGGTGCAGGTCATGGCGGAATTGAGGCCGCATCTGTTTTGGGATTGACTATGATAGGCAGTTTGGCTCTTTCAGTTTCAATAAACAGCGGACTTATTTCGACTATTCTGGACAATGTAGGAGGAATGATCTTACACAGCTTAAAGATACTGGTAAACACCTTGACTATGTCACCACCATATATATTTTTACTTGGTATAGTTGAGCGAATATTTGCTGTTATTTTACAGATATCACTGTCTGTTCTCGTATGGTCAAGTGTTAAAGGGAAAAGATATTTGTTTGCTTTAGCACTTTTTAATTCATTTTGTGCGGATACTTTGATAGTTATATTAAACGGATTTCATGTACCTTTTAATTTATGTAGAGATTATCTTTTGGTGGTTTCAATAATAGTTGCGTTATTTTCACGAAAGATATATGTAGAAGAAAAGTTAAGATGCGTTTTTAAAATGCTATGATATAATTTTAGGGTTACAAATAAATAATAGAGATCGAAAAGGAGAATGACTATGAGGAATACAATGAATAATACAATAAGTGGAACTATAAACTACAGAGGCATAGTTGTTCGCTGTCTATTATTCTAAACTTTTTATTAGAGAATGAACGATAAAGCCTTTGAAACAGAAGAAAACAGAGGTTTTTATTTTGATACAATTAAATGGAAAATACGCACAGGCGTATATTATGTGATGAAACTGTGGAAAAATCCATGGTAGAAGAAGTGGCAAAGTCTCGGTGAGAATGATTTGTGATAATGAAGTATCACAGGGCGCAAAGATTAGGGTAATGCCCGATATTCATCCCGGAAAGGTAGGACCTATAGGTCTTACAATGACTGTGGGAAAAAGATTTTACCTTCTTTAGTGGGAATAGATATCGGTTGCGGTATGCTTGCGGTAAAACTCGGTAAAATAAGAAATGATTTTATGAAGCTTGACACCGTAATCAGAGATAATGTTCCGGTCGGATTTGCTGTAAGAAAAGATGTACATGCATATGCAGACAGAATTGAATTAAATAATCTTAAATGTTTTTCGCATATAAGATCTGAAAAAGCATTGCTTAGTCTTGGTACTTTTAGGTGGTGGAAATCATTTTATTGAGCTGGATACAGCAAAAGAACGGTGAAGTTTTTCTTATAGTGCATACAGGAAGCAGACATCTTGGAAAAGAAGTGGCTGAGTACTATATGAAAGCGGGACAGAATGAACTGAAAGACAAAGGTATAAATGATATTCCCTTTGAAATGACCTACCTTAGCGGTAATCTGATGGAAGATTACTTACATGATCTAAAAATCGTGGAAGAGTATGCGATATTAAACAGAAAAATAATTACTGCTGAGATTATAAAAAAGATGAAGTGGAAGGCAATAGAAGAAATTTCATGTTCTCACAATTATGTGGATTTTTCAGAAATCAGCCCATATTAAGGAAGGGTGCCATTTCAGCGAAGTTGGATGAAAAGGTAATAATTCCCTATAAATATGAAGGAAGGTGTTTTACTTGGCAGAGGACTTGGAAACGAAGAATGGAATAATTCGGCACCGCATGGGAGCGGAAGAGTACTTTCAAGAGGAGAAGTAAATTCTTCGCATACGGTTTCCGAGTTCAAAAAAGAGATGAAGGGTATCTATACAAGCTGCATAAGTAAGGATACTTTGGACGAAGCACCTTTTGCATATAGAGGAATTGACTATATAAAAGAAGTTATAAAAGATACCGTAAAGGTGGAAAATGTTCTTACTCCTATATATAACTATAGGGAGGGGACAGAAAATGATTCTACAAATAAGTTCCGGCATGGGTCCGGTGGAATGTCAAAGAGCTGTATTCGGTATATGTAAAGCTTTAATGAAGGAAATTCCGTCTTTAGAGATTTTAAGTTATGTGAACGGAGAGGAAAAAGAAACTTTTTATTCGGTGATGCTCTCGTCTGATGAGGATTTGTCATATCTTGAAGGTACCATGCTTTGGATTTGTAAAAGTCGCTATAGGCCGGAGCATAAAAGAAAGAACTGGTTTGTGGATGTAAGTCTTATTCCGGAAACAGTCAATGTAGATGATAATTTCTCTGAAGCGGATATAATAGTAGAGAAATTCCATGCAAGCGGACCGGGTGGACAAAATGTAAACAAGGTAGAAACAGGAGTACGAGTTATACATATTCCGACAGGAATAAGGATAAGTTCAACAAGAGAACGAAGTCAGCTTATGAATAAAAAGGATGCTCTTAGAAAACTTGCCATTGTTTTGAAAAATAAGAATACTTCACAAATTGAACAAAGTAAGAACAATGCATGGAGCAAGCATACCGAGATAGTAAGAGGCAATCCGATAAGAGTATATGAGGGTGAAAAATTTAGGCTAAAAATAAACTTGAGGTGACATTATGGGTGATAGAGAAAAATTACAATGTAGAAGAAGATATCAGTATAAGCAAAGAGACTGTAGATAGTGAGAATAAAAAGTATGGAAAAATATTCGTGGCTAATATCAATACTTTTATATTTTGGTATTGTATGGGTGGATCTGGTTTTGTTATTTACGGAATGAAGTACTTTAATTTAAATAAATGGCTATCTATAGGGTTTAATATAGTATTTCTTATTGCGTTTATAACACTTCTGACAGTTCAAATTAGTAGAGTATTGCCCTGAGATAAGAAGTGGGAATATAGACTATTGTATAAACGGCTTTTTATTTTTAAATATACCATTTTGCCTTCTACATTGTTTTTTTATTTTTTCTGGCACTTGTTATATTCTTGGGTGGACTAAGTATTTCACTTATAGCCTTTTATTTTACCTGCAACGCTTTTTTTCTTGCGCCGTTTATACTTATGGCGGCTTTTTATACTTTTCACCGATAATGTTGGCAATCTCTTTTTATAGCCGCTTTACCCGGATTTGTTTTGGCAGTAGGTACTGTAATTATCGGTAGAAAACAAAAGAGATGAAACTTGGTAGCTGCGTTTTACATATACTCCTGCAGTTTGTCCCGGTGGCTGATTTGATAGATGCATTATATATTTCGATACATTATTGGAACAGGGCAAAGAAATTGGCTGTAATTACAGCCGTTTCTACCGGCATATTTATAGCTGTAAGTATTATTTTATATATAATATGTTAAGAAATAATAATTCTTAAAAAGGAGATATAAGTGATATGGAAAATGATTTTATATTAGAAAAAGACTGTATTATAAATGAGGAATCTACACAAAAGCATTTTTCCTTGGATTTTTAGGTATAATATATAATATAGTAGTTTACAGATGGGCGTATGTTATTATATCTCAGCTAAACACTACAGTAAAAAGAATTTGATATTTCACCTCATATAGTATATCTTATCTTACTTTTTAATACCGCTTATATTGCAAAATCATAAGCGTGAATAAGAGCTATAAAAAGGAATGATATAAATTATTGTATTGACGGAGCTCTTTTTACGGATATGCAATGTTTCCGATTTCATTATTGTGTGCAATATGTATTTTTGGTGTAGCTGTGGGCGAGATATTTATGTTGATTGCATGTATGGTGGTACCGGCAATAATCTTTTTCGTACCGTTTATTGCAATACCCTGTATTATATTTTTTTGATGATACTACTATTGCTGTACTATGTTTTATTGTCACCGGGAATGTTGATGGCCGGTTACCTGGTCCGCTGTTATAAAGATGAATATGGTCTAAGTAACAACAAATATAACAGGCATAAGGTTTTTCGATTCATACCCGGGGTAAATTTAATTGATATTTTGTATATTTCAAATAAATACAGGGACAGAGGAAAATTACAAGCTCGTAATTATATCAGTTTCCATAATACTGATGCTTCTGGTAATTGTTGCAGCCATAATAATCTAGAATAGTATAGGTATATAAATGAAATCAAAGAAACTTTTTAAAATCATTGCTGCATGTATATTGCTTGCAGTAATGATTTTACTGATATTTATAAGACATTGTCATAGAAGCACTTCTGTAAAGAGACCTAAGGATGCTTATAAAAGGCATATAGAACAGTTTAAGAGCAGTGTTGATATGGATAAAGACGGAATTGATGATCAGAGTGATATATTAAACAGTGCTCTTTTATATATACAGACAAAACCTAAGTATGAGAGCAGATACTATATTGGCGGAACGCCAAATGACGGTTATGGTGTTTGTACGGATGTCGTAGCTGCGGCACTTCTTGGTGCGGGATATGATTTACAAAAACTTGTGGATAAGGATATACATGAACATCCGGAAAATTATGACATACAATCACCCTGATGAAAATATTGACTATCGCAGAGTAAGAAATCTGCAGGTGTATTTTTAAAAATAATACAAATATTGTTGTTACATCTAAATGTATTCATGCGGGAGATTATAATCTGGAGTTTGAAATAGAAGATTATGCAGCTTCAACAGAAAATATTATGCTTGCAATTACTGCAATGGAATATGCCGTGGTTTGGATGGATGGAATGATGAAGTTTGAGGGAAATATAGATAAGGTCAGAAAACCATTGAATATCAATTGTGAAGAAACACCCAGGACAATTATTTCATTCGGAAAGCCAAAGAGTATGGTAATACAGAAAGAAAAAAAGCATTTTCTGAAAGAGTTCATATTATTTAGCGGCAGCTAGGCAGGTGTTTTTATATGAGTGAAAATTTATTAAACTTTATAATTTGGTCAATATCGGGATGTTTAATAATCGCTATTGGAATCAGTTGTTTCTTTTCTAAAAAGCAGGCGGGATTTTGGGCAAATGTTAATTTGCCTCGGTAAAGGATGTAAAGGGATATAATCATGCTACGGGGAAGCTGTTTGTTTTTATTTGGAGTGCTTTTTGATTGCTTTTGGGATTGCTCTATATTATTTGATAAAAGTTCAGTATTTATATTTTTTTATCAATAATAGGAGTACTGATTTTAACAATAGCTATGATGGTGGTATATATTTTTATATTGATGATAAATATAGGGAAAAAAATGAAACAAAAAGAATTTTTAAAATAATTGCTGCTGGTATAGTGCTTGCGGCAATAGCAGTACTTATATATAACAGATTTTCTTATAAAGAAACATCTACAAAGCGTCCAAGGTATGCTTATAAAGAGAAGATAGAGCAGATTAAGAGCGGCATCGACAAGGATGGCGATGGTGTTGATGACCAGAGCGACATATTGGAAAGTGCATTGGAATATATACATACAAAACCGAAGTATGAGAGCAGATACTATATTGGCGGAACGCCAAATGACGGTTATGGTGTTTGTACGGATGTCGTAGCTGCGGCACTTCTTGGTGCGGGATATGATTTACAAAAACTTGTGGATAAGGATATACATGAACATCCGGAAAATTATGACATACAATCACCTGATGAAAATATTGATTATCGCAGAGTAAGAAATCTTCAGGTGTATTTTAAAAACAATACAAAAAGTCTTACTACAGATCTTTCCGAGATAGAAGAGTGGCAGGGTGGAGATATTGTTATTTTCAAAAAGCATATCGGAATAGTATCCGACAGAAGAGATAAAAATGGAATTCCATATTATTCATCACGGCAGTAAATATCAAAAGAGCATATGAACAAAAATATCTGAAAAGTAAGGAAGATGAAATAGTCGGTCACTACAGATGGGAATTGAAAAGAGAAAATTAAGTTGACACTATGGATGAGATAAGAGAGGTCGATAATAAAATTATCGGATTGAAAGATAGCGAAGTGCAACAAAGAATTGCATCAGGGTCTTACAAATAAATTAAATATGGGAACCGATAAAACAACTATGGAAATAGTATTGTCAAATGTATGTACATACTTTAACCTCGATATTTTTAATTATTTCTATATTACTGATTATGGTAGGTTCGTTTAGGAATCTTACATTCCTACCTGTTATTATCGGAAATACACTTATAGGTATAGTACAAGAGTTGCGTGCAAAAAAGACACTTGATACGATGAAATTTTTAAGTGCTCCTCACAGTGACGTGATAAGAGACGGAGAACTTCAAAAATATATTGTCTGAGGAGCTGGTAAAAGATGATATTATTCTGCTGAAAGCCGGCAAGCAGATTTGTGCGGACGCCATTGTTATATCCGGAAGTATTCAGGTTAATGAATCCTTACTTACAGGTGAGTCTGATGAAATTGAAAAAGCTGTAGGCAGTAAGCTTTTATCGGGAAGTTTTGTAGTATCCGGAGAATGCTATGCAAAACTTGAGAAAGTGGGAGAAGAGTCATATATTTCAAAACTCAGTACACAAGCAAAAACTATGAAAAGTAAAGAACAATCGGAGATGATAAGGCACATCAATTTGATTGTTAAGGCTGTAGGTATTGTGATCATACCTATAGGTGCGGTTTTATTTTTACAAAGCTTTTATGTAAACGGTGATACTCTTAGAAAAAGTGTAACTTCAACAGTTGCCGCCGTACTTGGGATGATTCCTGAGGGATTGTATTTGCTGACCACAGTTGCGCTTGCCCTAAGTACTATGAAACTTGCAACAAAAAAAGTACTGCTTCATGATATGAAAAGTATTGAGACTTTGGCAAGAGTTGATGTGCTCTGTGTTGATAAAACAGGTACGATTACAGAACCTGATATGAAAGTGGAAGATGTGTTCTTATGTAAAGGTGCAAACAGTTCTATAGATTATTCGGATTTTGAAAAATTATTGTTTGCATATGCCCTTGCTTCAAAAGATAATAATGCAACCATGCAGGCTTTTAAAAGAATATGCAAATAAGAAAGGAATTAAAAGGGGCTGTAGGTGCCCCTGTAAAAGGTACTACCTTTTTTTCTTCATCTCTTAAATACGGAAGTATTACATTTGAAGAGGGATGCTACATTCTTGGTGCTCCGAAATTATTTTTAAAAGACAATTTTATATCTTTTGAAAATGAGATTTTTAGCCTATACCGAAAAAGGAAGTAGGGTTTTACTTTTTGCAAAAGTATAACGGAAGTGATATTGAAGACGGTATCAAAGGAAAAGTAACTCCTATAGGTTTTATAGCTTTTGCAAATCCTGTTCGTGAGAATGCTGTAGATACATTTAATTATTTTAAGTCTCAAGGTGTAAGTATAAAGGTTATCTCGGGAGATAATCCTTTAACCGTTTCACAAATTGCCTCTCGGGCAGGAATTGAAAATGCCGAAAATTATATTGATGCAAGTCTGCTTGATACCGATAAAAAGATACAGGAGGCAATATCTTTTTATACGGTCTTCGGTCGTGTTACACCTAAACAAAAGCAAAAGCTTGTAAAAGCCTTACAGGCAGACGGTCATACTGTTGCCATGACAGGCGACGGTGTAAATGATATTTTGGCGATGAAGGATGCGGACTGCAGTGTGGCAATGGCATCAGGAAGTGAAGCCGCCACTCATGCCGCACAGGTTGTACTACTTGATTCGGACTTTGCACATATGCCGGATCTGGTATATGAGGGTAGAAGAGTTGTCAATAATATAGAGCGCTCTGCAAGCCTGTTTTTGGTGAAAAATATTTTCTCGTTACTTTTAGCTGTATTATCTGCAGTTTTTATGTTTACATATCCGCTGGAGCCTGCTCAGATTTCCTTTGTAAGCATGTTTACAATAGGGATACCGGGATTTTTATTGGCTCTTGAGCCGAATAAAAATAGGATAAAGGGGAGTTTTATTAAAAACGTGCTGATAAAAGCATTGCCCGGAGGTTTGACAGATGTTATAGCGGTATTTGCACTTGTAGTATTTGGAGAGGTTTTTGAAATATCCACAGACAGTATCGGAACTGTTGCGACCATGGTTATGTCGGTAGTCGGATTTATGATTTTGATCAAGATAAGTTATCCGCTTTGATCTGAGAAAATATATAATAATATTTTTAAATGTTGCAGGTCTCATATTTACAGGTATATTCCTTAGAAAAGCTGTTTGCACTTACGGATCTTTCGGGTATAAGTATTCTTCTTATGTTCACTTTTTGGTTTTGCTGCGGAATCTTTATTTAGAAATATGACGGTTTTGGTAGAAAAAAATCAAATATTACTTGAAAAAAATAAGAATAAAACTTGAACAAAAAGCAAAAATAAGATATAGTATAAGTAGTAAGTGAAAAACTTTGTTTTTATGGAGTTGGTTATGAGAGAGTATAGTCCGCTTTTTAACATGAGCGATAGAATGATAAATTTATTGACTGAGATAAGTGAAGAAGTCGGAAGGGTAAGTGTTGTCTTTTTCCGGTAAGATGAATCCGCTTATTCGTAAAAGAAAACATAATTAAAAAGTATATGCCTCTTTGGCAATGGAAGAAAGTGATATTTCATTTGAACAGATAAGAGGCTTTATATATGGAGAAAATTTTATTGATAATCATAAGGATATGAGAGTTGTAAAAAAATCTCTATGAAGCTTATGACATGTCATTTAAATTGAATCCATATTCGATAAATGATTTGTTCTTTGCACAAAAGATGATACTGAGCGGTTTTTGCTATAGAGTCAACTGAGTTTAGAGAAGATAAGGCGGAAAACAACGACAGCGGAATATTTGAAAGTAATACAATTCCTTCAAGATTTATTCCGGGAGCTGTTAGAGATATATTTGAATGGTACAAAAGAGCGGAGCTGCATCCTGTAATAAAATGTGCAATAGTATATCATGAATTTGAACTTTTACAGCCTTTTGCGGCAGGGAACGGACCTCTTTCAAGGTTATGGCTGGATCTTTTGCTTTGTAAGTGGAAGGATATTTTCTTTTGTATGTCTGTTGAGAATGAACTTTATAACAGAATACAGGAATATAAGGAACTTACATACAGTATAGGAAGACCGGGAGAAAGTAATAAATTTATAGAATTTATTCTTGAGACAATCCTTTTTGCATTAAAGAAAGCGCAGATTGAAGAGAAAACATCAGTTTGGAGGGTAGAATCCGATGTTGATTATACAAAAGAAGAATGTATAAAGCAGGAAAAGTCTTTTGGTATTACAGGCAGTGCTGAAAAGACGTTTGGAAAAGAAGTATCAGGAGGCAGTAAAAATACCGCTGTTAGTACAAACAACCCGGCAAGTGAGAATACATTTGCAAAAAAGCTTGTAAATGTACTTGGTAATGAAGTGCTTACAACAAATGAGATAATGCTCAGGCTTGGCATGACACATAAGCCTACTTTCAGAAAAAATTATCTCAATCCGGCAATAGAGATGGGCTTGGTAGAAATGACCGTACCGGGTAAGCCCAGAAGCAGGTATCAGAAATATAGAAAGATATCATAGTCGCGATATATAGAATAAGATGATTGAATACAGACTAAGATAATAAAACCGCAGACTATGATGAAAAACAAAATGCCAAGATATACGCTTAGCGACTAAGATATCAAAATAGACTATGACAAAGTCAGGGGTTAAAAACCGGTATTTCATAAATATAGTTTTATTTGTGGAATACTGAGACTTTTATATATGGCTTTATAAAAGCTTTGTAATTTATTTGAAATAAATATTGACGAATCTGTACTTTATGGTATAATGATATAGATTTTGAATTTTCACAACCGGAGGGAGGTTAGATCTAGATGTCAAAACGTGATTGTGAAAGAAAAACGAGAGTCTTGACAGTGCACTTAGAAGATTCAAAAGAAATTGTGCTAAGGCAGGCATTCAACAAGAAATTCGTAAGAGAGAGCATTACGAGAAGCCAAGCGTAAGACGTAAGAAAAAGTCTGAAGCAGCTAGAAAGCGTAAGTTTAATTAATTGCGTGTTTCTCACAACCTCGGTCATTTGACCGGGGTTTTTCTTTTAAAGAAAACTTTTAAGGAGAACAATTTGAGTATAATTGAAAAATATTATAGATATACCTATGGAACACGAAAAGGAATGTCTGTAGTGAATTTGATATATATTTGAAGAAAATAGAGAGGACTCTGAAGGTAAGTATGATTGCCAGAGACGGCAGTATAAAGATAATAGGACCGAAACCTTATGTAGACAAGGCGAAATCTGTTTTCAACAATCTTATAGAACTTTCTAAAAGAGGGAATCAAATCACTGAGCAAAATATAGATTATGCCCTTTCATTGTCATTTACACTTGAAGATGACAAGATTCTTGAAATCGATCAGGATGTTATAGCAAGAACTATCTTAGGCAAGCCGATAAAGCCGAAGACTCTGGGGCAAAAACAGTATGTAGATCTTATCAGAGAAAAGATGATAGTTTTCGGTGTAGGCCCTGCGGGAACGGGAAAAACTTATCTTGCTATGGCAATGGCGATACAGGCTTTTAAAGAGGGAAGTGTAAACAGAATTATCCTTACCAGGCCTGCAATAGAAGCCGGAGAAAAACTGGGATTTTTGCCGGGAGACTTGCAAAGTAAAATAGACCCTTATTTAAGACCTCTATATGATGCGCTGTATCAGATAATGGGTGCCGACAGTTTCCTGCATAATCAGGAAAAGGGATTGATTGAAGTCGCTCCTCTTGCATATATGAGAGGTAGAACTCTTGATAATGCGTTTATAATTCTTGATGAGGCGCAAAACACCACACCTGCACAGATGAAGATGTTTTTAACAAGAATCGGTTTCGGTTCAAAGGTGATAGTGACCGGAGACCAAAGTCAGAAGGACCTTCCTCAGGGACAGACTTCGGGTCTTGACAGTGCACTTAAGATTTTAAAAAATATAGATGATATAGGTATATGTATGCTTACCAATAAGGATGTGGTACGACATCCTTTGGTTCAAAAATTGTGGAAGCCTATGATATATATGAAAAGAAAAATATATCAAAGGATGATAAAAAGAGATTTAGAAAATAAATACAGCCTTTTGGCAGATTTTATAACGAGCGAGGGAGTATGACTATAGAAATAAGCTATGAGTCTAAAACGAATCTTGAAATACCATATGAAGAGATAATCAATAAAATGGTAGTTGCATCACTTGATTTTGAAGATTGCCATTATGAGGCGGAAGTTTCGGTGACAATTGTGGATGATGAGGAAATAAGAAGGATAAATAATGAGTATAGAGGCATTGACAGGTCTACAGATGTGCTTTCTTTTCCTTTTAATGAGTTTTCCTCCCCCGGAAATTTTGATGATATTGAAGAAAATATAGATGCATTCAATCCGGAAACCGGAGAATTGCTTCTTGGAGATATTATACTTTCCACAGAGCATATACTGGAGCAGGCTAAGGAATATGGGCACAGCAAAACCAGAGAGTTGGCTTTTTTGGTGGTACATTCCATGCTTCATCTGATGGGATATGACCATATGGAAGATGATGAAAGAATTGTTATGGAAGAAAAACAAAGAAAAATTTTAGAGCTTGAGGGGATTAGCAGATAATGCCGGTAAAAACAACAAAGAAAGAATCTAATAATTTTTTGGTGCAGGGAGCCATATTGGCGGTTGCTGGAATTTTGGTCAGACTTATAGGACTTGCCTACAGAGTACCTCTTCTTAGAATAATAGGAAGTAAGGGTATGGGATATTATTCCACCGCATATAATTTGTATGCCATCATTCTTTTGCTTTCTTCATATTCATTGCCGCTTGCGGTAAGTAAGATGGTTTCTTCAAGAATTGCAAAGAATGAATACAAAAATGCAAATAAAATACTCAGGGCTGCCCTTATATATGCAACGATAGTGGGAGGCCTTGGTTTTGTTATAGTTTTTTTCGGAGCAAACTTTTTTGCAAGTAATCTGTATCAGATGCCTTTGGCAAAGTATGCTCTGCAAAGCCTGGCACCTACCATATGGATTATGGCATATCTTGGAGTGCTTCGAGGATATTTCCAAGGTCATTCCACAATGGTACCTACTGCACTTTCTCAAATTTTTGAACAGATAATAAATGCGGCCGTATCGGTAGGTGCTGCGTATTATTTGTGCGAGATGGCATTAAAGCAGGCAAAGGGAGAAGATGTAAAGGCGGCTTACGGTGCGGCAGGAGGTACAATAGGTACCGGTGCAGGTACCGTTATAGCATTGCTTGTAATGCTTGCATTCTTTTTTGTGACTGCGAATGTCAGAAGAAAGAATATCTTAAATGATAAAACACTAAGAAAAGAAAGCTTTTCTACAATTACAAGAGTATTGATACTTACAGTAATACCTGTAATAGCGTCTACAGCTATTTATAATATAAACTCTGTGCTTGACGGAATGGTATTCGGACAGAGTATGAAAGCTTTGGGACTTGAAGAAGAGACCTCAAGACTTTACGGCATATACACAGGCGGCTATCTTGTACTTGTAAATGTTCCGGTAGCTATAGCGAATGCTATGTCTTCATCCCTTATACCGACTATTTCAAGAAGTTTCAGTAAGGGTGAGAGAAGTGATGTAAACTCAAAGATATCAATGGTTATCAGATTTGCTACTATTGTAAGTTTTCCATGTGCAATAGGACTTGCGGTTATTTCAATGCCTGTAATGGGAATACTTTTTAATTCTGCGGAAGATGCCATGTTGGCTGCATACTTGATGATTCTCGGATCGGGAGTTGTTGTATTGTACTCTGTTTCTACAGTTACAAATGCGGTACTTCAGGGTACCAGCCTTATAAATAAGCCGGTTAAAAATGCTTTTATATCACTGATAATACATTTTATTATACTGTATATACTGTTATTTACATTTAAATCAAATGTAATCGGATTTGGTATTCGGAAATATGGTCTTTGCTCTTTCGATGTGTATTTTGAATGCGGAAGTATAAGAAGAAATCTATCCTATAAACAGGAACTTATAAAGACTTATCTTATGCCTTTTATTTGTGCAGGGATCTTATGGGAATAGTTGTTATATAGTATATACTTTTATTTCTAAGATTCAGCAGCAGCAGAGTTATGCTTACATTAATACCTATTATGGTTGGAGCACCTGTTTATGCAATACTTTTGATCGGTACAAGAACTATATCAAAGAATGAGATATTACAGATGCCAAAGGGCAGAAAAATAGTAAATATTTTACAGAAAGTCAGGCTTTTTGAAATGAAAGGTTGGGATTGTAGGCGGTGGAGCAGCAGGTATTATGTCTGCTCTATTTGCGTGTAAGGGAAAGGATGAAGTTACTGTCATTGAGCACAATGACAAGCTTCTAAAGAAGATACTTTCTACCGGAAACGGAAAATGTAATTTTACAAATACAAAATTAGAGCCTTCAAATTATCACTATAATGAAAGAGCAATAAAGTTTATAGAAAGATTTAACCAATTTGATACTATAAAGTTTTTTTAACAGTATAGGGGTAATAGAGTATATAAGAGACGGGATATACTTATCCAAACTCGGAGCAGGCTGCTTCAATCAGAAAACTGCACTTTTTAATGGAGCTTGAAAGATATGATGTGAATATACTTTTTAAATACCTATGTAACAGATATATATAAGAATGGTGATGTATTTACACTTTGTATTTGCAATGCAAATGATAAAAAGCAAATCAAAACTTTATTTTGATAAGATTATTATAGCTACAGGTTTAAAAGCAGCACCAAAACTTGGAAGTGACGGATCTTTTTCCTGTTTTAAAAAAACTTGATATAAAAATATAAGTCTGTTTTTGCCTGCACTTTTGCGGTATCAGCTTAGATAATAAAAACTTTCTTTAAAGATGACATCGATGTCAGGGCAAAGGGAAAATATCGGTAGTCTGTTAGGGATGAGGAACTTGCAAGTGACTTTTGGAGAATTGCAGTTTAGTGATACAGGTATATCAGGGATACCTACATTTCAAGTAAGCAGATATGTAAGTATTGCTCTTGATAAAAAAAGAAAGCGTTAAAGTTTCACTTGATATGTTTTCACATCTTGGGAAATATAGAAAAATATATTAAATGAGAGAAGGAGAAATACCTTCATTTATTACAATGGAGGATATCGGAAACGGACTCATAAACTCAAAGCTTTGGCTTGGAATACTTGGTTTGGCAGATATCAGGGGCTGATCTAAAAAAATAAAAAAATGTGATAATAAGAGTTTTGATAGATTAATTTCTATTTGTAAAGAGATGAAATTTTAATGTTAAAGGCACCGGAGATTTTGACAAGGCTCAAGTTTGTACAGGTGGTATTGCCTTGGATGATGTGGATGATAATCTGATGTATAGGGATATTAAAGAGCATGTACTTTGCAGGTGAAATACTTGATGTTGACGGATTTGCGGAGGCTACAATTTGCAGTGGGCATGGACATCCGGATATATAGCCGGTGCCGGAAGATAAGGAAGAAAAAAATGTTACATATAAATTCTTTTACAGCTGAATGTACATCATGATGAAAAATGATTTAAAGAAAAAAACTTGCCAAGACTATCGGTTGTAATATAGATGAGATAGAAGAATATGAAATAAGGAAAAGATCAATAGATGCCAGAAAAAGCCCGAGATCTCATATTCTTATTCCATAGATGTCAGCCTTTTAAATGAGGCTAAATATTTAAAGAAAAATAAAGCTTTGAGCATTGTAAAGCCGGTTGTTTATGCTTATGAAGATGTTGAAAAGCATGAAATTTCGGAAGAGAGTAAAAGACCTGTGGTGGTTGGATTTGGTCCTGCGGGTATATTTGCAGCACTTTTACTTGCAAGGTATGGCTTAAAGCCTATAGTAATAGAGCGAGGTGGCTGTGTTGAAGACAGAACCTTGAGTGTAAATAAATTCTGGAGCGAAGGAAAGCTTGACACCGAGTCCAATGTTTCTTTTGGAGAAGGAGGCGCAGGTACATTCTCGGACGGAAAGTTAAATACCTTGGTAAAAGATACTTTCGGTAGAAACAAATTTGTGCTAAGTACTTTGGTGGAATACGGAGCACCAAAGGAAATTTTGTATGATAATAAGCCGCATATAGGTACAGATCTTTTAACAGGAATAGTAAGAAAGATAAGAGAAGAAATAAAGGAGCTTGGCGGTGAGGTAAGATTTGATACCAGGCTTTATAAATATAGAAAATATAAAAGATAATAAAAAGAAGATAGAAGTAGTAAACAAAAAGAGATTGCAAACATGAAAATAATCGAATGTGAAAATATAATACTCGCACTTGGACATAGTGCCAGAGATACCTTTAAAGCTTTAAAGGAAATGGGCGTTTATATGGAACCGAAGTCCTTTGCACTTGGTATAAGAGTTTCTCATTCACAACATTTGATAGATGTTTCACAGTTTGGAGATAAAGAAGCGAAGTTTTTATCGCCTGCACCTTATAAACTTACATTTAAGTCAAGCTTTGACAGGGGTGTGTATTCATTTTGTATGTGTCCGGGCGGATTTATAGTAAATGCTTCTACGGAAAACGGAAGAATTGCCATAAACGGTATGAGCTATCATCAGAGAGATTCGGGTGAGGCAAATTCCGCTATTATTGTGAGTGTATCTGAAGAAGATTTTGATAAATACTCCGATCCTAAAGATCCGCTAAAAGGTGTAGAGTTTCAAAGAAGACTCGAAGAAGAGACCTTTCACATGGGCAATGGAAGGGTACCTGTACAAAGATTGGTTGATTTCCTTGAAGGAAGAGAAAGTACCGGGTTTGACAATACAAATCTGAAGATAAAGGGAAATACTACTATTGCCAGAGTGGATAAGCTTTTCCCAAAAGAGATATATGAGAGCATGAAAGAGGCATTTTTAGACTTTAATCGTAAGATAAAAGGATTTATAAATGAAGATGCCTATGTAGCAGCCATAGAGTCAAGGACATCATCACCTGTAAGAATAAGCAGAGACGAGTCTTTACAAGCTAATATTTCCGGAATATACCCATGTGGTGAGGGTGCCGGATATGCAGGCGGCATAATGAGTGCTGCCATGGACGGATTAAAGGTTGCAGAAAGAATTATTGAAAAGTATAAGGAGGAGTATGGATATTAGACAAAAGGTAAAAGATGCAAAAAGAATTGTAATAAAAATCGGTTCTTCAAGTATCACTCACTCTGAAACTGGTGAGCTTCATCTTTCAAAAATAGAAAAACTGATAAGACAGATAGCAGATCTTAGAGGAGCAGGAAAGGAAGTTGTATTGGTTTTCATCAGGTGCCATTGCAACAGGAAGACATTCTCTGGTATAAATGAAAAAGCCTTCCACACTTTCACAAAAGCAGGCTCTTGCGGCGGTAGGACAGGCCAGACTTATTATGGAGTACAGAAAGCTTTTTTCTGAATATAATCTTAGAATAGCACAGATTTTGATGACAAAATCAACAATAACGGTGGACACTTATCGTGATAATGCCAAGGCTACTTTTACACAGCTTTTGGCATATGGTGCGGTGCCTATAGTAAATGAAAATGATACCATATCTACATATGAGATTCAGTTTGGTGATAATGACAGATTGTCTGCTCTTGTAAGTGCGCTTGTGGAGGCGGATCTTCTTATACTTTTATCGGATATTGACGGACTTTATACCGACGATCCTAATACAAATAAGGATGCAGAGTTTATAAGCTTTGTAGAGGATGTAGACAAATATATGGATATGGGTAAATCAACATCTAAGTCGGGACTTGGCACAGGTGGAATGTATACAAAGCTTTTGGCAGCACAGATAGCAACCAATTCAGGCTGTGATATGGTAATTGCAAGTGCGGAGGATATGAGTATAATAGAAAATATTGCAAATGGTGAGGAAATAGGGACATATTTCCCGGCAAAGAGCAATAAGGATTTTGATTGGTTAAATTGTTTGGAATAGTAGGTGAAAAAATGGATAATACAAAGATTGATAGAATTAATGAATTAGCTCATAAGCAAAAGAGCGTAGGACTTACAGAGGAAGAAAAAGATAGAGCAGGCGGCACTTAGAAAAGAATATATTGAATCAATAAGGAAAGTTTAAGAGCAAATCTTAATAATATTTCCATAGAAGAGGCTGACGGCAGTATAACCGATCTCGGCGAGAAGTTTGGAAAGAAGAATGAATAAGACAGAGCTTTAGAAAGTACTTATTGGAAAAGAGAAATTCACTGTCAAGAGAAGAGGTTTTATCTGCAAGTGAGAGTATAATAAAAGAAATAGATGCTTTGATAAAGAAAAATAAAAAGTATTGTACTCTTAGGATTTATGCCGCTTGGAAATGAGATAGATCTAAGACCTTTATATGAAAAGATACTTGCCGGATATTATAAGGATGAGTTTGATATTGATATTACATTGGGATTGACAAGAGTATGCGGTAAGGAAATGAGATTTTTTAAGGTAAGCTCAATTAAAAATCTTGAAAAATCAAAGTTTGGCATTATGGAGCCGGAGATTAACAGTGAAGAAATCATTGCAAAAGATGCGCATGTTCTTGTACCGCTTATAGGACTTGATAAGAATAAGAAAAGGCTTGGATTTGGCGGTGGATTTTATGACAGATATTTTGGAAAGCATAGAGAGAATACTTTGTATGGGCTCGCATATGATTTTCAAGTAGATATTGATTTTGATGTGAATGAGTATGATATTGCAATGGACCATATTTTTATAGCAAAATATTAGAAAGAGGATTATGGAGAATTTAATACCTAATGAAGAACCGTTAAGACAGGAATATTTCATGTCTGAGGTCAATGATATAATACATGCAAAAGCAATTGAAAGGGGAGTATATCCGACTTATAAGGTGGTGACTTTCGGTTGCCAGATGAATGCGAGAGATTCCGAGAAGCTTTCAGGAATACTTACAGGCATAGGGTATATGGAAGCTGAGAATGAGGAGGATGCAGACCTTGTACTTTTTAACACCTGTACTGTAAGAGAGAATGCAAATGACAGACTCTATGGTAGAGTGGGGCAGCTCAAAAAAAGCAAGGAAAAAAATCCTGATATGATTATAGGTATCTGCGGATGTATGATGCAGGAAGCGGAAGAGGTTGAAAAGATTAAAAAATCTTACAGACATGTGGATCTTGTTTTTGGAACCCACAATATATATAAACTTGCAGAGATACTTTTTGAGCATCTTACAACTAAAAAGCAGGTTGTAAATGTTATGGAAAGCGCCGAGATGATTGTTGAGAAACTTCCGAATAAGAGAGAGTTTGCCTTTAAATCAGGTGTAAATATCACATTCGGTTGTAATAACTTTTGCAGTTATTGTATAGTGCCATATGTAAGAGGTAGGGAAAGATCAAGAAAGCCTGAGGAAATAATAGATGAGATTAAGGGCCTGGTAGCTGACGGCGTAAAAGAAATTATGCTGCTTGGTCAAAATGTAAACTCATATGGCAGAGGACTGGAAGAAGAGATAAGCTTTGCAACTCTCTTAGACAGGATTGCTCAGATAGACGGTTTGGAGCGACTAAGATTTATGACACCTCATCCAAAGGACCTTTCGGATGAAGTTATAGAGGTAATGAAAAAGAATAAAAAGATATGCAAGCATTTACATTTGCCGCTGCAGTCGGGAAGCTCCGATATTCTTAAAAAAATGAACAGAGTCTATACTAAAGAGGGTTATCTTGACTTGGTAAGAAGAATAAAGGCTGCTATTCCCGATATTTCACTTACAACAGATATTATAGTTGGATTCCCGGGAGAAACGGAAAGAGACTTTTTAGATACTTTAGATGTGGTGAAAGAAGTCAGATATGACTCTGCATTTACATTTATTTATTCAAAACGTTCAGGGACACCTGCTGCAAAGATGGAGGATCAGATAGATCCTAAGGTTATCAAGGACAGATTTGACAGACTTTTAAAAACCGTACAGGATATTGCGGCGGAAAATACAAAGAAGAATGAAGGAAAATGTATGCCTGTTTTGGTAGAGGGCAAGAATGATCATCTGGATGGTTATCTTAGCGGAAAGCTTGAGAATAACTTAACGGTACATTTCAAAGGTCAGGAAAGACTGATAGGTGAAATAGTGGATGTTATTTTAGATGAAGCAAAAGGATTCTACTATATGGGACATATAAAGACAAGTGAGGCATAAATGGCACTATCTCCTATGATGTCAAAATATCTGGAGACTAAGAAAGAGTATCCGGATTGTATACTTTTTTATCGTCTGGGCGATTTTTATGAGATGTTTTTTGAGGATGCTACTGAAGTGGCAAGGGAGCTTGAACTTACCCTTACAGGTAAGGATTGTGGGCTTGAAGAGAGAGCACCTATGTGCGGTGTGCCATATCATGCTGCGGAAACTTATATAAACAGACTTGTACAAAACGGTCATAAGGTTGCTATTGCGGAGCAGATGGAAGATCCTAAGCTTGCAAAGGGACTTGTAAAAAGAGAAGTTGTTAGAATTGTTACTCCGGGTACTATCACAAGTACCGGAGTATTAGCTGATGATAAAAAAATAATTATATCATTTCTATTTTTCTATATTGATGAGAGATTCGGGACTTGCAATATGTGATATTTCAACCGGAGATTTCTTTGTTACAGAGCTGGTTTCTATAAGAGAACTCTTTGATGAGATACAAAAGTATCAGCCAACAGAGATTATATGTAATCATGCTTTTGAGATCAGCGGTATTTCACTTGAGGAACTAAAGAAAAAATATAATATTACAATAACATCTCTAGATAATACATATTTCAGTGAGAAAAACAGTATAGATATATTAAAGAGACATTTTGCAGTTTCAAGTATTGAAGCGTTGGGACTTTCAGAGTTTTTGGATGCGACCATCTCATCAGGAGCAATGCTTAGATATTTATATGAGATGCAAAAGAGCTCCTGTGCACAGATAGTTGGAATAAGTGCATATAAAAACGGAGACTATATGATAGTGGATACAAGCTCAAGAAGAAATCTTGAGTTGGTGGAAACTATGAGAGAGAAAAAGAAAAACGGCTCACTTTTGGGTGTACTTGATAAGACAAATACAGCCATGGGTGCCAGAATGCTTAGAGGTTTTTTGGAGCAGCCGCTTGTAAATAAAGAAAGAATAATAAACAGGCAGGAAGCCGTGGCGGAACTCTTTGACAGATATATTGACAGGGAAGAGCTTAGAGAATATTTAAATCCGATTTATGATCTGGAGAGACTGATGTCAAGAGTTGTAACAAAGAATGCCAATACCAGAGATCTTCTATCATTATCTGCTTCTATGAAGATGATTAGTCCGATAAAAGAGGTTTTAAAGACTTTCGAGTCTGAAGAGATCAAAAAGACAAATAATAATCTCGACAGGCTTGAGGACATAATCGATATAATAGACAGAGCTATAAATGAGGACAGTCCGCTTTCATTAAAAGAAGGCAATATTATAAATACCGGATATAACAGTGAGATAGATAAGCTTAGGCAGGCAAAAACCGAGGGTAAGAACTGGCTGGCTTCTTTGGAGTCTGAAGAAAAAGAAAAAACCGGAATAAAAAATTTGAAGGTGAAGTTTAACAAGGTATTCGGATATTATTTTGAGGTGACCAATTCGTTCAAAAGATATGGTGCCGGATTATTTTATACGAAAGCAGACTCTTACCAATGCTGAAAGATATACCACAGATAAGCTTAAAGATTTGGAAAATATAATACTTGGGGCTGAGGATAAGTTAAACAGCTTGGAGTATGAAGTTTTTGTTGAAATCAGAGATGAGATTGCAAAGAATGTAAACAGAATACAATCAAGTGCCAAGGCGATTGCTTATATAGATGCCATATGTTCATTGGCTACAGTTGCTTATAACAATAACTATGTAAAACCTGAAATAAATACTACAGGCATTATTGACATAAAGGATGGCAGGCATCCGGTAGTTGAGACAATGCTAAGTGATGATTCGTTTATTGCAAATGATACCTATCTTGATCAGAATAAGAAAAGAATGTCTATTATTACCGGACCGAATATGGCAGGTAAGTCAACTTATATGAGACAGACTGCTCTTATTTGTATGATGGCTCAGATTGGAAGCTTTGTTCCTGCAAAACAGGCAAACCTTTGTGTTTGTGACAGGATCTTTACCAGAGTGGGTGCTTCGGATGATCTTGCAAGCGGTCAGTCAACTTTTATGGTGGAGATGACTGAGGTTGCAAATATTCTTAGAAATGCTACCAGAAACTCTTTGGTTATTTTAGATGAGATAGGAAGAGGTACATCTACTTTTGACGGTCTTGCTATTGCATGGGCGGTTGTAGAGCATATTTCAAATATAAAGCTGATAGGTGCAAAAACTCTTTTTGCAACACATTATCATGAGCTTTCAGAGCTTGAGGGTACACTTCCGGGTGTAAATAATTACTGTATTTCCGTAAAGGAAAACGGTGATAATATAGTATTTCTTAGAAAGATAATCACAGGTGGTGCTGATAAGAGCTATGGTATACAGGTAGCAAAACTTGCAGGAGTACCTGATAGCGTAACAAACAGAGCAAAGGAGCTTATAGAGGAGCTTTCAAGTGCTGATATTGCGACCAGAGCCAGAGAGATTGCAGAGGCCACACCGGCGGTTTCAAAGAGAAAACCTGTAAAGAAGATGAGTGAAGTGGAGGCGGGTCAGCTTTCACTATTTGATGCGATAAATAATGATACGATTATTAAGGAAATTTCAGAAATTGATATTACTTCAATGACTCCTATGGATGCTTTGAATACATTGTATGCTTTACAGAATAAGATAAAGAACAGGATATAAGTTTATGATTAATATACTGGATAAGGGGACTATTGATAAGATTGCGGCAGGTGAGGTGGTTGAGAGACCTGCATCAATAGTAAAGGAGCTTTTGGAAAATTCAATAGATGCGGGAAGTTCTTCCATTACAGTAGAGATAAAAAATGGTGGAATTGACCTGATAAGAATAACGGATAATGGCTGTGGAATTGATTCAAAAGAAGTAAAAACGGCCTTTTTAAGGCATGCCACCTCAAAAATAGTAAGTGATAAAGATCTTATCTCTATAAAGAGTCTGGGATTTCGTGGTGAAGCACTTTCAAGTATTGCTGCGGTTTCAAGATGTGAGATAATCACAAAGACAAGAGATGAGCTTACAGGTGTTCGCTACTATATGGAAGGTGGTGTTGAGGTTGAATTTGAGGAAATCGGAGCACCGGATGGCACCAGTATAATTATCAGAGATATTTTTTATAATACTCCTGCCAGAAGAAAATTCCTGAAAACCTCATCTACAGAAGGGGCACATATAAGTGAGCTTGTAGAGAAGATGGCTATGTCAAATACAGACATTGCCTTTAAGTTTATATCAAATAATCAGGTGAAGCTACAGACAAATGGAAACGGAAATCTGAAGGATATTATATATCAGCTCTATGGAAAGGAGATTTCCAAGGCCTTATGTGCGGTTGATTACGAAAAAGATGGAGTAAAAAGATAAAAGGTGTTATTGCAAGACCTGAAGTTACAAGAAGTTCCAGAAGCCTTGAAAATATTTTTGTAAACGGAAGATATATAAAGGACAATATTATATCAAAGGCTATTGAAGATGGTTTCGGTGACAGACTTATGCAACATCAGTATCCTTTTTGTGCTCTCAGCTTTTATTTGGAAGGTGTGGATGTAAATGTTCATCCAAGAAAAATGGAAGTAAGATTCTCTGACGGAAATCATATCTACAATTGTACAAAAGAGGCTGTGGAGGAGATTTTTAAATTACAGAGCAGCATCAGAGAAGTACCTGTGGGTAAAGCTGCTGCCAATGAAAAGAAAGTGTTTACAAATACACCTGAGCCTTTTGAGAACAGAAGAAGGGATATTGAGTCGCAAAAGCCCAAAGATAATTCAAGTGATGAAATACAGTGGACTATACCAAAGGAGAGTAATTACAATCCTGAAAATGACTATGCACTTTTAAAGGATGATATTTCAAGAGATTCATCTGATGAATCAAAATATTATAAGGGTTCTAATGCTTTGTACAGTTTAAATAATAATATTGCAAGCTTAATAGATGACGAAAAAAACTCTGCAATGGACCGGGAACAAAAATTCTCAGATAATCCAAATGCTGTTAATATAGATACTGAAGAAACTCTCGTAGGTCAAAAACAAGGCATCACAGCTTTCATTTTTTTGATACCGAAGCAAAAAAAGTATATAAAGGTAATAGGACAAGTTTTTGATACTTACTGGATAGTGCAGCTGGAGAATGAGATGTATATAATAGACCAACATGCGGCACATGAAAAGGTAATGTATGAGAGACTTTTAAAGGAAAGTAAGGATAATAAGATCTCTGCACAGATGATAAACCCGCCTATTATAGTTACCTTTGACTGATTTGGAGCAGGATGTTTTAAATAAGCATATGGATGAGTTTAAGGCTGCAGGATTTGATATAGAGGAGTTTGGAGGAAAAGAATATAAGATAAATTCGATTCCTAATATTTTTCCTTCAATACCGAAGGCGGAGCTTTTTAATGAAATGCTTGCAGACAGCACAAATTATGATATTATATCCCCGTCAGAGCTTATTTTGGCAAAGACGGCATCTATGGCTTGCAAGGCGGCTATAAAGGGAAATATGAGAATTTCTCTTGTTGAGGCAAATGATCTTTTTGATGAGTTGCTGTCACTGGATAATCCATACAATTGTCCACATGGAAGACCGACTATAATAAAAATGAGCAAGCAGGAAATTGAAAAGAAGTTTAAAAGGATAGTATGACAAAGAATAAATTGATTATTCTTGCAGGACCTACCGCATCGGGTAAAACCTCAGTATCCATTGATTTGGCTAAAAGACTTGGGGGAGAGATAATAAGTGCGGACTCCATGCAAGTATATAAATATATGGATGTGGGGACTGCAAAAATATCAGTAGAAGAGATGCAGGGTGTAAAACATCATTTAATAGATGTACTGGATCCGAAGGAAGATTTCAATATCGTAAAGTTTCAAAAACATGGTAAAATGTTCTATAGAGGAAATAGTAAAGAACGGACATATACCTATATTGGTTGGAGGAACAGGTTTCTATATACAATCTATTATTTATGATATTGATTTTGATAATGAGGATGATAACAGCTCTATAAGAAAAAGAACTTGAAGAAGAGTATGATACTTATGGTGCGGACTTTTATGCATGAGAAACTTAAAAAATTGACATGTGTTTCTGCGGATAGTATACATAAGAACAATAAGAAGAGAATAATTCGTGCAATAGAGTATTTTTATGATAAATAATACACCTATTTCTTTACATAATGAAGCACAAAAGAAAAAAAGTCCTCCATATGATTACAGATTTTTTGTATTGAATCCACCAAGAGATATTCTATATGAAAGAATTAATCAAAGAGTGGATATAATGGTGGGAAAAAGGTCTTGTGGATGAGGTAAAATCATTAAAAGAAAGAGGCCTCTCAAAGGCTAATATTTCCATGCAGGCATTGGATATAAAGGAAATACTTGAGTATCTGGAAGGAGATACCCTCTTGAGACTGCTATAGAGAATATTAAAGCAAAATACAAGGCATATGGCAAAAAGGCAGGTGACTTGGTTTAAGAGAGAAAAGGATGTAATCTATGTGGATCCTTTCTCATTTGAGAGCAATGAAAAAAATAGTTGATTATATGATTGAGAAAAATTAATTTAGGAAAGAATAGATAATGAGTGATTTAAATAATATTTATGCGGAATTCGGTATTTCAAAAAAAGTTATAGACTTATCTGAAAAAGTATTGGCATCTTTGGAGGAAAGATTTCTTGAGATAGATAAGAATGCCGAGTTTAATCAGATGAAAGTGCTTGCGGCAATGCAAAAACATAAGGTAAGCGATATACATTTTGCGGCCACTACCGGATATGGATACAATGATTTGGGAAGAGATGTGTTGGAGGATGTATATGCTACAGCATTTAAAGCCGAGGCTGCACTTGTAAGACCGCAATTGGTAAGCGGTACACATGCACTTCATATAGCACTTTCAGGGAATTTAAGACCGGGTGATGAACTTTTATCACCTGTAGGAAAGCCTTATGATACTTTGGAAGAGGTTATCGGTATAAGAGATTCAAGAGGATCTTTAAAAGAGTATGGTGTTAAATATTCACAGGTTGACTTACTTTCAGACGGTTCTTTTGACTTTGAAGGAATAAGAAAAGCTATAAATGAAAAAACCAAAAGCTTGTTACAATACAAAGATCAAAGGGCTATGCTACAAGAAAAACATTATCTGTGGAGCAGATAGGTGAACTTATAAAGTTTGTAAAATCAATAGATCCTAAGATTATATGTATGGTGGATAACTGCTATGGTGAGTTTGTAGAGAGAATAGAGCCTATTGAAGTAGGTGCTGATATGATAGTAGGGTTCTCTTATAAAAAACCCGGGAGGCGGACTGGCTCCTATAGGCGGCTACATTGTCGGAACTAAGGAATGTGTGGACAATGCTTCATTCAGACTTTCGGCACCGGGACTTGGAAAAGAAATAGGAGCAAGTCTTGGAATGAATACAAGTATGTTTCAAGGATTTTTCCTTTCTCCTACAGTAGTTGCGGGAGCGTTAAAGGGTGCTATATTTGCGGCAAATCTTTATGAGAGTCTTGGATTTGACTGCCATCCGAATGCTACCGAGCCAAGATTTGATATTATTCAGGAAATTACTTTAAGAGATCCGAAAGCCTTATGTGCTTTCTGTGAGGGTATACAGGCGGCGGCTCCTGTAGATTCATATGTAAAGCCCGAACCTTGGGCGATGCCGGGATATGACAGTGATGTGATAATGGCGGCAGGAGCTTTTGTTGGCGGTTCTTCAATAGAGCTTAGTGCGGACGGACCGATGAAAGAGCCGTATTCGGTGTTTTTCCAGGGAGGACTTACCTGGTATCATGCAAAACTTGGAATAATGCTGTCACTGCAGAAGATATATGATGCAGGACTGCTTTTAGAACTTTTACAAAATATTAATTAATTACTTTTTATATTTTTGTGATAAAATAAAATTACCTTTCATGCTTGGAGAGCGGAAAGGATTTATGGGAAAAATAAAGGAATTACCACTTGAACAAAGACCATATGACAGAGCGCTGGAGTATGGAGTGGAATCGCTTACAGATGTTGAACTTTTGGCTGTGCTTCTTAGAAGCGGTACAAAGGATGTCAATGTCGTAAATCTTGCATACAATATTCTTGAGGGTAATGGTGAAGGATTTGGAATACATAGTATTTTTCACCATAATATTGATAAATTGATGGCCATCAAGGGCGTAGGCAAGGTTAAGGCTGTACAGATACTTGCGCTTGGAGAGTTTTGCAAAAGAGCTTGGGAGAGAAAAAACACAAGAAAGAGCATTTCTTTTTCTTCACCTGACGTGGTTGCAAATTATTATAAGGAGAGTATCAGACACTTGGAAGTTGAGGAACTTAGAATTATTTTCCTTGATACAAGACAGAGACCGATTTCCGATATGGTGATTTCAGTTGGAACTGTGAATGCTTCTTTGGTTTCTGTCAGAGAGATCTTGATAGAAAGCTTAAAGCATTTGGCGGTAAATGTTATTTTACTGCACAATCATCCAAGTGGTGACCCGTCGCCGAGTAAGGCGGACATAGATATAACAAAGGATATTAATAAAGCGCTTGATAGTATAGGGATAGAACTTATAGACCATATAGTCATAGGCGACAACTGCTATTACAGCTTTAAGGAACAGGGGATTATTTAATGGATTCTAGAAACCGACTTGTACTGATAATTTTAAGTATAATTAGTATCATTCTTATAGGAATAACTTCATTCAATGATTCTATTATTTCGCCTTTAAGACAGGCGGTAGGAATTGTATTATTGCCGGTTCAATCCGGAGTAAATACTGCCGGTAGGGCGATATATGACAATATAGAAGAGCAAAGAAAGTTGCATGACGCAATCAATGAAAATACCTTGCTCAATAAAAAAATTGATGAGCTTACACAGGAAAACACGAAGTTGATGGCGGATAACGGAGAACTTGCAAGACTCAGAGAATTGTATAAGCTTGATGAAAGTTATTCGGACTATGAGAAGGTTGGCGCCAGAGTGGTGGCAAAGGACAGTACAAAGTGGTTTTCTACTTTTACTATCGACAAGGGAAGTGATGACGGCATAGCGGTAGACATGAATGTTATAGGCTATGGCGGACTGATCGGAATAGTGACCGATGTAGGGAAAAATTATGCAAATGTCCGTTCAATTATAGATGATATATCAAGAGTAAGTGCAATGTCTCTTAGAACAGGTTCTCTTTGCAGAGTTGACGGAAACCTTGAGCTTTATAATGACGGAAGATTGATTTTAAAAGATGTCAAGTCGGATGCGGATATCTCCGAGGGTGATATGATAGTTACATCAAATGTATCAACCAAGTATTTGCCGAATATTTTAATCGGCTATGCCAGAGATTTAAAGGAAGATTCTTCAAGGCTTACAAAGAGCGGATATATAATACCTATAGTGAATTTTGATACTATATCTGAAGTTCTTGTAATAACCAAAAAGAAGGAAGTGAGTGATTAAATGAGAAGAATAATAGTAAATATAGCTTTTATTATATTTGCATTTGCACTTCAGATATGCATTTTTCCCGTTCATACCGTTTTTATATGCCTCGCCGAACTTACTTATAATACTGACATTCACTTATGGATTCAGTCTCGGTGTGGAAGAAGGAATGCTCTACGGTGTGTTATGCGGGAGTCTTTGATGGACTTGTACTTTGCAGGTCCTTTCGGATTTTTTTACTTTATTATTTATATGGATAGGGTATATCAACGGTAAGCTTTCAGCCTTCTTTTTATGAGGAATATATAGTTTTACCCTTTCATAGTGTGTACAATAAGTGAAGTTATGTACAATGTGTTTATTTATGTTTTCAGATTCTTGATAAGAGATAAATTTGAAGTTTTATACTATTTGAAAAATATTGTAATACCCGAGGTAATAATAACGCTTATATTTACATTGTTATTATACAGGTTTTTTTACTTTGGTACAATAAAAAAACTCAGGATATTGGACAGTAGAGGAATTAATTAGTGATAAGGGATTTTAAAGATTTTTTTAGGGACTTTTTGAAAAGATAAAATCCTCCAGACTATTTATACTTAGTGTAATATACGCCTTCATGGTATTTATCCTTGGATCTAAACTTTTTCACCATGCAAATGGTAAACGGAAAAGAGGCACAGGATAAGTATGTTCAAAAAATAAAGAAAACAGTAGCCACCACAGGTGCAAGAGGAAATATATATGACAGAAAACGGCAATCTTTTGGCCTATAATAAACTGTCTTATACGGTAACTATCACAGATGGCGGATACTATAAAAAGGTTAATGACAAAAATAATATGTACTACAGGCTGGTACAGATTTTAAGAAAACATGACGAGAATATCGAGGGAGATTTTTTGGTAGCGGTAGATGAAAACGGTGATTTTTACTATACCACAAAATCCGACACGGCCAGACTGAGATTTATTGCAGATATGTACGGCTTGAAATCATTGGATGAACTTGATGATAAGGCCGGAAAGTATCCTTCAAATATCAGTGCGCAGGAGATGGTTGACAAAAAGCTTAAAACCTACGGACTTGATAAAATGACTGACAGTGAAGGTAATATCTACAATTTGTCCGGTCAGGACAAAATCGATTTGATAAATATAAGATATGAGATGGGCAAAAAACTTTACAGAAGGTATGAGCCTACTATTATATCTACAAATATATCTGAAGAAGCAAAGATTGACATTATGGAAAAATACAGCATCTTTGATAGGTGTTGATGTAGAAAATGACACCCTAAGAGTCTACAATGATGCGGTTTATTTTTCAGATATAATCGGATATACCGGGAAAAGTTCCGGATGAAAAGCTTGATGAACTTTTAAAGGAAAGACCTGATTATACATTAAAATGATATTGTAGGAAGAATCGGTATAGAAGAGAGCATGGAGACCACATTGCAGGGTACAAAGGGCTCAAAGACTATGATAGTTGATAATGTGGGAAGGATTATAGAGACCATAAGCGAAGTTGAATCAAGTGCCGGAAATGATGTATATCTTACTATTGATAAGAATTTGCAAATAGCTACCTATCGTCTGGTTGAGCAGCAGCTGGCAGGTGTTTTGGCAAGCAAGATTGTAAATGAGGACAATCCGAATACGGATTCAACAGATTCAACACATAGACTTATACCTGTAAAAGATGCTTACTATCAGCTTATAGGAAACAATGTACTTGATACGACTCACTTTGCAAAAGCAGATGCATCCGCAACGGAGCAAAGCTTGAATGCAAAGCTTACAGCACAAAAGGAAAATATTTTAGTATCAATAAATAACGAGTTGACTTCAAGTGCCCCTACGGTAATGGGCGGATTGCCTGAAGATACAAAGGCATATTTAAACTATATTCATTCCGCACTTACAAAGAAGAGTATAATAAAGAAGGATAATATAGATACAAAATCCGAGGTTTATCAGGCATGGAAAAATGAGACCACTTCGCTTAGAGATTATTTGTTTATAGGAATATCAAGCGGTTATATTGATACTACGATATTCTTTAACGACAGTAATTATTCAAGTGCTGAAGATATATACAGCAAGCTTGTAGAGTATATTCAAAATATGCTTAAGGATGATGCCGATTTTGATAAGCTTGTTTATAAATATTTGATCAGAAACAATGTGGTCACAGGAAGAGAACTTTGTCTGGCACTTTTCGATCAGGGAATACTTAATATGGATGAAGCCGCATATGCTCAATTGGCTGCAGGAAATGAAGGCTTTGCTTTTCCTTTCTTTATTGATAAGATTTCAAGGATAGAGATAACGCCGGCACAGCTTGCGCTTGATCCTTGTTCTGCCGGAGCGGTGGTTACAGATGTAAATACCGGTGAAGTAAGAGCATTGGTATCGTATCCGGGTTATGACAATAACAGATTGGCAAACTCTATGGATGTTGCATACTTTTAACAAATTACTGGAGGACGAAAGTTTGCCGCTATATAATAATGCGACTCAAACCAAGAAGGCACCGGGTTCAACTTTCAAGCCTATTACAGCAATTGCGGGTCTTGAAGAGCATGTTATAAATGCAACGGACACGGTAGTGTGTACAGGTATTTACGATACTATAAATCCTGCTATAAAATGTTGGATTTATCCGGGAAGTCACGGCCCCGATTCTGTAGTAAAAGCTATACAGGATTCATGTAATGTGTATTTTGCCGAGACGGGACACAGACTTTCTACAGACGGTAACGGTGAGTATTCATCAGAACTTGGTATAGAGAGACTTAAAAAATATGCTACAATGTTCGGACTCGATCATAAATCGGGAGTTGAAATAGTGGAAAATGAACCACAGATTTCAGATATCAACCCTGAACAGTCATCTATCGGTCAGGGTAATCACTCATTTGCAAATATTCAGCTTGCAAGATATGTAGCGACTATTGCAAATCAGGGAACTGTTTTTGAACTGAGTCTTTTGGATAAGGTTTGTGATCAATACGGAAATGTTGTACAGGATTACACCCCTGTTTCAAATTATCATGTGGATATCAGTCAGGATACATGGAATAATGTTCGAGAGGGTATGTACAGGGTTATAAAAGAAGGTTCAGCAAGGAAAGTATTTACCGATCTTAATATTAATATTGCGGGAAAAACAGGTACTGCACAGGAGTCAAAGACGAGAGGAAATCATGCTTTCTTTATCTCTTTTGCACCTTATGAAAGTCCTGAGATAGCTGTTACGGTAAATATCCCTACGGATATTCCTCTACAAATGCGGCAGTTATCGCTAAGAATATTTATAAATATTATTATAATCAAATTAGTTTGGATTATATATTGAATAATAGTGCACTTGATGTAAGTGATGTAAGAATTGGTGACTGATTTTTAGAGGAAAATATGTTAATTTTCAAAAAAACACTGGATTTTTTTGCTAAATTCGTGTAGAATTTGGAGAGTAGAGAATGTTAGACGGTTTTAAGCTTTAGATATTATCCATTCAGGCTGTTGGTTTTATATTATAGTTTTAAATACTATAGGTGTATTGGTTATTTCCAGTGCTACAGGCGGAGACAAAGGGATGGTGGCCAAGCAGATATTTGGCGTTGTCCTCGGACTTGTACTTGTGGTATTGATATCACTTATACACTACAGAAAATTGATGGAACTGATGTGGATAGTGTATGGAATATGTATTATCTTGCTGCTTGCAGTGTTACTTTTCGGTTATGAGCCTGAGGGGGCAGGAGCGGTGAGATGGATTAAGGTACCGGTTATTGGACAGTTACAGCCTTCTGAGATAGTCAAAATAGGTATGATTTTATTTGTTTGCAGCTTTTTGGGTAAACATCAGGAGGATATCGACAGAATTTCATTTTTACTTGTATTTGCCGTAGTTGCTGCTATACCATGTATTTTAATACTGAAAGAGCCTGATTTATCAACTACAATTGTAGTATTTGTTATGATAATAAGTATGCTGTTTATCTCAGGAATCAGCTATAAATGGGTACTTGGCAGTCTTGCATTTTTAATACCATCAGCAGTAATATTTATATTTTTATTACAAAGTAACACAGTTCCCTTTTTAAGGGGATATCAAGCAAATAGAATACTTGGATGGATATATCCGGATAAGTATGCAGACATAAATGTACAGCAGGACAACTCGATTATGGCTATTTCATCAGGTCAGTTGATGGGTAAGGGACTGAATAATAACACTTTTGCTTCGGTTAAGAACGGAAACTTTTTATCCCAGGAGCAGACGGATTTTATATTTGCGGTTATTGGAGAGGAACTGGGATTTGTAGGCAGTATGGTGGTAATAGCGCTTTTTGCGCTTATAGTTGTTGAATGTTTTCACCTTGCTTCTAAAGCAAAAGATTTAGAAGGTAAGTTGGTTTGTGTAGGTTTTGCCGCATTGGTCGGATTTCAGAGCTTCACAAATATATCGGTTGCAACAGGACTTTTTCCTAATACCGGATTGCCACTTCCATTTATAAGTTATGGAGTGAGCTCGCTTTTAAGCTTATTTTTAGGTGTAGGACTGGTTGCAAGTGTGGCTGTAAGACAGGGTAAGAACTAATATTTGGAGGTAAAGATGAATATAGGTTTGATCGCACATGATGCTAAGAAGAAGCTCATGCAGAATTTTTGTATTGCATATAGAGGTATTTTATCAAAACATAATTTATCAGCGACAGGAACCACAGGAAGATTGGTGGAAGAAGTTACCAATCTTAATATACATAGATATTTGGCAGGGCATCTTGGAGGCGAACAGCAGCTTGGTGCTCAGATAGAAAAATAATGATATAGATCTGGTAATCTTCTTAAGAGATCCCCTCACAAAGAAGAGCCATGAACCGGATGCCGATAAGGTTATGAGACTTTGTGATACACATAATATACCTTTGGCAACAAATCTTGCTACAGCAGAGCTTCTTATAATGGCACTTGACAGAGGTGACTTTGAGTTTAGAGAGGCATATAGATAGTCTGATGGCGGATTATACTAAAAGAGGGAAAAAGCCGGTAAATAAAATATACTTAATTATTCCCTGTTATTATACTGACAGCACTTTTTCTTGGAGGAGTATACTATTCTCAGTTTATGATGACCGAGTACGACTTCTCCGGAAGGCTTTCAAGTCTTGATATTGACACAAAAATTTCACCGCTTGCGGCAAATCTTGCATTGCCCGTTGAGGACAATGTTGACGTAGATGATATTTCTTCGGAAAGTGTCATATTGGCAGGGGGCGATGGAAGTCTTTTGGCATCGAAAGACGCTACAAAAGCAGATGTATCCTGCAAGTACAACCAAAGTTATGACCGCATTGTTGGCACTCAAATACGGGAAATCTTTCAGATGAGGTAACTGTGACCGAAGACAGTGTTATAACCGAGGCGGGAGCAAGTCTGGCAGGAATCAAACCCGGAGATAAGTTGACACTTGATCAACTTCTATACGGACTTATGTTGCCTTCGGGAAATGATGCGGCAAATGCCATTGCAGTACATATCGGAGGCAGTGTAGATAATTTTGTAAAGATGATGAATGATGAGGCAAAGAGAATTGGAGCTGTGGATACCAATTTCGTTAATCCCAGCGGCCTTTCCGACAGCAATCATTATACAACGGCATATGATCTTTATTTAATATTTAATGAAGCTATGAAAGACAGCAGATTTATGAATTACGCGGGAGCCCCGTCTTATAATGTATCATATACGGCAGCTGACGGAAGTCAGGTTACAAAAAGTTGGAAAAACGGAAACAGATATATAACAGGTCAAGCGGCCGCACCGAGAGGTATAGTGGTAGATGCCGGAAAAACCGGAACCACCCTGGCGGCAGGTAGTTGTCTTGTGATTTGCAGTGAGAATGCTGAGGGAAAAAGATATATTTCTGTTGTATTGAAGTCTAAGAACAGAGCGGACTTGTACGACAATATGTCTAAACTTCTTTCAAAAATCAATAAATAGCATTGCACTATTCCTATTAATATTTTTATAATATCATTATATTATTTTTATATTTGATAACAGTAAGTTTAAGGAGGACGTTACCATGGTTTCTATTATTGCAGGAGAGAAGGGTAAAGGGAAAAACAAAGATTTTACTTGAAAGAGCCAATGAAACTGTTTCAAAGGCAAACGGCTCAGTCATTTATCTTGACAAGAGTTCAAAGCATATGTATGAACTTAATAACAAGATAAGACTTATTAATGTTAGTGAATTTCCTATCATGTCAGCAGACGGTTTTGTAGGATTCCTGGCAGGACTCATTTCATCCGATCATGATATTGAAGCTATATTCCTGGACAGCTTTTTAAAACTGGCGGTACTTGAAGGAGCAGACATTACTTCAACAATCGATCGTATAGAGACATTGGGAGAGAAATATGGAATCACATTCGTTTTTAAGTGTTTCAACGGATGCATCAAATCTACCTGAAAATGCAAAGAAGAATGTTTCTGTAGCATTATAATAAAGAAAAGAATATCATATAATTTTTGTACGTGAATTATCTGATTTAATAGATAAAAGGCAGACTCGATTTTGAGGTCTGCCTTTTTTAAAATTTAATTGAAAAAAACACTCTTGTGCAGTATAATGTAGAGAATTGTATTTATGCAGGCAATAACTGCTTGCTTTTTAAGGAGAATAAAATTGGCTGATTCTAAAAAAATTATTCCCTATAGAAAAAAGAATTATTAATGTGGGTGTTATAATATTCCTGTCTTGTATTCTTTTATCTGATATTAATTCTTGTTAAATTTGCTACAAGAAAACAGATAAGATATAATGAAGTGGTTGAGGGAAGTATGTCCGAGAATAAGACGCACACCGGACTTATACTAAGAGATGAGAGTGTTCAAGTTTCACCGGATGGAGGATATATAAATATATATAGAGAGACGGTAAAAAGAGCAGCTGTAGGAAGCAGAGTATACTCTCTTGATGCTACCGGAGATTTAAAGAAGCTTATGGAGGCGTCGGCAGGAAAAGAAGATACCATATCGGATTCGAGTGTTATTGAAATGAAAAAGAAGCTTTCAAATTTTACTTCCAACTATTCGGATTCTGATTTTCGAGTATGTCTATGATACAAAAATATTTATTGGACAATGCCGCAAGTGAATATTCGAATTTAATAAACATAGAAAATATTGATAATATTTCAAATGCAAAACGGTTTGAGTCTTAATGTGATTACCTCACCTTATTCCGGAGAAATATCATATGCTATGGATGATATTGCCGAGAAAAAAGAGGAAGATCTGACTAAAAGTGATTTTGATACATCAAAACATCCTATAAGCTATATAAAAAATGAACAGCTTATAGAGGCGGAAACAAAGGTTTATAGGATTGTAAACAGTGAATCATGGAGTATATATTTTTGAATTTGAAAAAGGTGAGGAAGAGCTATATGCAGAAAAGAAGGCTTTGACTGTAAAATTTAAATCAAATGGTCTGACACTTACAGGAGATTACTCTGTTGTAGAAACAAAAAGACGGATATAGTCTGGGAAAATTGACATTTGATAAATATATGGTACAATTTATTTCAAACAGATATGCGGAGTTTGATATACAATCATCAGTTGTAAACGGCTTAAAGATTCCGTCCAAATGTGTGCTTGAAAAAGACTTCTATACTATACCTGTTGAATATATGGCAAAGGGTGGAGATGGTGTAAGCGACGGATTTTATAAGCAGGTGGATAAAGACGGTACGACTTCAACGGTTTTTGTGCCGGAAGATATAATCAAGATTACGGATACAAATTGCTATATCAGTACAGAAAATAAGGATATAGCATCCGGTGATAAATTGATAAAACCTGATTCAAATGAGATATTTGAGGTTTCAAACAAGGAAAAATTGTTGGGAGTATACAATATAAATAAAGGATATACAGTATTTAAGAATATAGATATACTCGGATCGAATAAGGAATTCTATATTGTAGATAAAGGGTACAAAATACGGTTTAAAGGTATATGATCATATTTTATTGAATCCTGACGGTTTTAAAGAAGGAGATTTTATTTATCAATAGGAGAAACTATGGTTAAGGAAAACTTACAAAATGTTATAGACGATATGAAAATCGCCTGAGAAAAAAAGCGGTAGAAATATAAATGATGTAACTCTTATTGCTGTAAGCAAAACAAAACCGAATGAACTTATTATGGAAGCTATGAAAGCGGAGTAAGAGATTTCGGAGAAAATAAGGTGCAGGAGCTTTTTAAGAAAAAGAGGAACTGCCGAAAAGATATCAGATGGCATATGATCGGACATTTGCAGACAAATAAAGTCAGACAACTTTTTAGGTAATACCGTGCTTATACATTCCATAGACAGTATAAGACTTGCGGATACGATAGATACTGAGGCAAGAAAAAAAGGTATTCATGTTGACGGATTGCTTGAAATTAATATTGCAAAAAGAGGCCTCAAAAATACGGTTTTCCTGGAAGAAGAACTTGATGAGATTTTACCTATATTTGCAAGATATAAGAACCTACATATCAAAAGGATTGATGACAATTGCTCCCAAAATGTAGAAAAATCGGAGGAAAAATAGAAAAAAATTTCAAGAAAATAAAGAAAATATCTGTTGACATAATTGAGAAAAACTATGATAATATAGAAGTAGAATTTTTTTATCAATGGGAATGTCTAGCGATTATACTGTAGCGCTTGAAGAAGGTGCAAATTTGGTAAGAGTTGGTACAGGAATATTTGGGAAAAGATAAAAAAGATTGGAGAGAACACGTGAAGATGGAATTTTTTGATAAGATCAAAAGGTATTTACGAGTGAATGATAGCGATGATGAATCTTATGATGATGATATTATCGAAGTCGATGAGTATGAAGATGATGAAGATGATACAGACATCAAAAACGCAAGCGAGCAGGTAGAAGAAGAAGAGCCTATGAGGCCTAAAGTTGCGAGCAGAAATACTAAGGTTAACAAAGTTATTCCTATCAGAAAAGATATGGAAGTTACTATGTTCAGACCTACATCTGTAGAAGAGTCAAGAAATGTGGTTGACAGCCTTAAGGAAGGTAAGACGGTTGTTCTTAACCTTGAAGATGTAAGAATCGCTGTTGCACAGAGAATAGTAGATTTTATTTGCGGTGCTGCTTACGATATGGAAGGAAATCTTCAGAGCATCTCTGACAGTATTTTTATCGTTACACCTTCAAATATAAGCTTATCAGGTGAGTTTGTTGATTTACTTGGTGGCTCAGGAAGTATAGAACGCAGCAGTGCAGACGCTTCAGGATATGGTATGAGGTTATAATTTTGGAAAAAAAGAAGAACTATTTCTAAGAAATAAGTTTTTAGATTTAGCAAGAAACGCATATTTTTAAGAACATTGTTACGTATTCCATGTTCTTGAATTTAAATGAGCAGACAATTTTTGAAACAATTCAGAAGGATCTCCCGAATATAAGATATGTTATGTTTGGCGGTTATTCTGAAGCGGAAAGAAAAATTGTCTGCTTTTATTGTGATAATATTCCTGAATTCGATATGCTGGAATATATTAAGATTTCTCCGGTTAATAAAAAGTTTGCAGACGATCTTACTCATCGTGACTTTTTGGGTGCATTGATGAATCTGGGCATTGAAAGGCATATGGTGGGTGATATATGTATAGTAGACAATACTGCACATATAATTACGTTTAAGAGTATGTCGGAAACTATAATAAGCGAGCTTACTACTGTCAAACGCACAAAAGTCGTATTGGAGAGAGAAAGTGCGGATGAATTGAAGGCGGTAAACAGAGTGGAATATAAAAAGATAAATATTCCTTCCGAGAGATTGGATTCAATAATAGGTTCGATATACAATATTTCACGAAGTAAGGTTAATTTGTATATTGACGCCGGTAAGGTGTTTATAAATTCAAGACAATGTTTTTCACATTCATCAAAAAAATAAAAATCAGGGATATTATAACGGTACGAGGGCTTGGTAGAGCAAAATTTTTGGGTATAAGTGCTTTATCCAAAAAAAGGCAGACTGTTTGCAGAAACGGAAATTTTTAAATAAGGATTAACAAATGTATTTAAATAGATTAGAAGTTAACTTTGAAAATAAGCCATGTTATGACATTGTTATTTATGATGACTTTTCTGACTTAAAAAAATGAATTAAGTAAATTTGATATAGAAAAACAGAAAAAAATTTGTATTGTCACAGACTCAAATGTGGCTGAAATATATCTTGATAAGGTAAAAGAAGAACTTGACGGACTGAAAAGTATTTACGCATATATTCGAAGCCGGAGAACAGAATAAACATCTTGAAACTGTTTCAGGAATATATGATACTTTGATTTTTAATAAGTTTGACAGAAAAAGATATCTTACTTGCTCTGGGTGGAGGTGTGGTAGGTGATATCTGCGGATTTGCTGCAGCCACATACCTTAGAGGAATTGATTTTGTGCAAAATTCCGACAACTTTAGTTTCTGCAGGTGGATTCAAGTATCGGAGGTAAAACCGGAGTTGACTTCAAAGCATTTTCAAAAACATGGTTGGAGCGTTTTTATATGCCGAAACTTGTATATGTAAATATAAATACTTTAAATACTTTGCCTGAAGCGGAATTTTCTTCAGGTATGGGCGAAGTTATAAAACATGGTTTGATATTTGACAAAGATTATTATTACAGTCTTTTTGAAAATCATAAAAAAATATTGTCTGGTGATATAAAAAGCCTTGGCCGATATGGTACTTACAAGTCAGAAGATTAAAAAAAGAGGTTGTGGAAAACGACCCTTATGAAAAAAAGGTCAAAGAGCTATATTAAACTTTCGGACATACTTTGGGTCATGCTATTGAAAAAGAAAAGAACTTCAGCCTTTCACATGGAGTATGTGGGGACTTGGAATGCTTGCTGCATTTGATATCTGTATAAAAAGAATAAACTCGGTGAAGATGACAGAAAGTTTCTTAGTGATTTGATGGAAATTTATTCGCTTGATACCGGAACGGATATAGATGTAGATAAAGTTTTTTTGAAGCTACATTTAATGATAAAAAAAGATGGAAGCCGGACAAATAAAGTTTATTCTATTAAATAAAATAGGAGATGCGTATATAGACAGAAGTGTTAATAAAGAAGATATGGTGGAGGCGTTGAAGAGCATATGCAAAAGAAATATAGTTTATAAGTTTGCATCATTTTTTTATTATGGTTGCAATATTGGTGGGAGTTGACCAGTGGAGTAAATATGAAGTTATGATGAAATTAAAAAGATGCTCCTGCTTATCCTCTTATAGATAATGTATTGTATTTCTGGTATTCGGAAAAACTCCGGTGCAGCTTTTCGGTATATTGCAGGGAATGCATATTTTCTTTTATATAATTACCGTAGCGGTTTTACTGGGTATAATCTATTTGCTTTTTTAAGTTGCCTTCAGATAAGCATTATTATCCTTTGCTGTTTTGTGGAGACTTGATTTTTTGCAGGTGCAATCGGTAATTTTATTGACAGAATAATAAGAAGTTATGTGGTTGACTTTATTTATTTTTAAACCCTATTAACTTTTCCTATATTTAATTTTGCAGACATATGTGTAACAGTAGGAACTTTTATACTTTTTCTATGCCTTGTATTTGTATACAAAGAAAACGAATTGGAATTTTATAAAAAAATAATTTTAGTTTGGAGATAAATGGATAACTTTGAAATAAAAAGTGGAAGAATCGGATATTGACAAAAGAATAGATGTATTTCTTGCGATGAATCTTGAGAGCTTTTTCAAGATCGTATATTCAGGATTTGATTAAGAAGGGTAAGGCTTGTGTAAACAAAAAAGCCGTAAAGGCAAATTACAGACTGAAAGACGGTGACAGTGTAAATCTGGCTATACCTAAGCCCGAGCCGCTTGAAATTCTCCCTGAAAATATACCGCTTGATATAGTATATGAAGATGATGATGTAATACTTATAAATAAACCTAAGGGTATGGTGGTTCATCCGGCTGCAGGGACATTACAGCGGAACTTTGGTAAATGCACTTTTATATCATTGCAAGGATAATCTCTCCGGAATAAACGGAGTGCTAAGACCCGGAATAGTGCATAGGATAGATATGGATACCACAGGTATAATAATTGCATGTAAAAATGATAATGCTCATCAGCATATTGCAAAACAATTGGCCGAACACAGTATTACCAGAAAATATGTAGCTATAGTTACCGGTAAATATTAAAGATGATGAGGGGACTGTGGACGCTCCGATAGCCAGATCGAAAAATGACAGGAAGAAGATGGCTGTGGACAAAGACGGAAAGAGAGCGGTGACTCATTATAAAGTCCTTGAAAGATTGAATAACTATACATATATTGAATGTGTACTTGAAACCGGAAGAACTCATCAGATAAGAGTACATATGTCATATATACATCATCCTCTGCTTGGTGATGAAGTGTATTCGGGAAAAAAAGAAAATATGAAGCTGGAGGGACAATGCCTTCATGCAATGGTGCTTGGTTTTATACATCCTCGAACAAATGAATATATGGAATTTGAAGCACCTGTTCCGGATTACTTTAATGAAATATTAAGAAAATTTAGAAAGAATTAAATATAAAACGGCATAAACATTAGCTAAAAAGTGACAACTGAAAGACAGATATATATACATTCTGCTTTTTTTGTTATATAATAATACATATAAATTATCTGTGTTTACATTTTCGGTATTGAGAAAAAAAATGTAGACGGAAATTGATTATTTAGGAGGTAGGTATGGACAATAGATTGGTTATTACCATAGGTAGACAGTGCGGAAGCGGTGGAAGAAGGATCGGTCAGATGCTGGCTGAGCAATTGGGTATAAAATGCTATGATAAAGAAATACTCAACAGGGCTGCTAAAGAGAGCGGACTGGCTGCAGAGTTGTTTGAGACTCATGATGAGAAGCCGACAAGTTCATTTTTATACTCTCTTGTGATGGATACTTATTCTTTAGGATATACATCTTCATCCTATATGGATATGCCTATAAATCATAAGATTTTTTTGGCACAGTTTGACACTATTAAAAAGCTTGCATCCGAGGAGTCATGCATTATAGTCGGAAGATGCGCAGATTATGCTTTGGCTGACGATCCGAATGCGTTTTCAGTATTTATTACAGGAAATGATGAGGACAAGATTAAGAGAATTATGGAAACCAACAATATTGAAGCCAATAAAGCAAAAGGATATTATGGTAAAGACAGACAAGAAGAGGTCAAGCTATTATAACTATTACTCAAGTAAGAGATGGGCAGACTCAAGAAGTTATGATTTGACTGTAAACAGTTCAACACTCGGCCTTGAAGGAAGTGTAGAACTTATTAAAACATTTGCAAAGATAAAAGGTTTATTATGAGATTAAAGTTTATTTGTCAGGCTATGCTTATAGCAGGAGTTTTTGACGGCGTGTGGCGGTAATAATTCAAGTACTAAGAATACGGTTGAAACTTCATCCGCTGTAAGTGTGGAAAGCAGTGCGGACGGAAAGGTAGTTCAGACGGATGTCGTAAGAAAGGTGACAAGGAGCAACAAGGATTCAACCACTGCACAAAGTTCTAAAGAGCCTGAGAGCAGTACTGAAGTTACTTCAGAAGCTGCCTCAAAGACTACCGTGTCGGAGACCTCCGCTGTAGAAGAAACTACCACAGTCAAGAAAACTCAAGCTGAAACCGAGGCAAAAAAAACCGAGGTAAAAGAAGCGGGAGAAATAGGGCTTGATCCAAGTTGGCAGTATGCATCATTTTCAAAGATAAATTCGGGTAAAAGCGTGCTCTATAAGCCGAGTGAAAACGGTAACGGCATCACTATAGCCGTAAATGCCGGACATGGTACAAAGGGAGGCTCTTCACAAAAAACACAATGTCATCCTGACGGAACCCCAAAGGTAACAAGCGGTACCACAAAAGCCGGAGCCACCACAGCTATTGCCGTTTCCGAGGGTATGACATTCGCAGACGGCACACCTGAAAGTACTGTAACATTTGAGATGGCAAAGATACTGAAAGACGAGCTTTTATCCAGAGGATATAATGTGTTGATGATTCGTGACGGCAGTGATGTTCAGCTTGACAATATTGCAAGAACGGTAATAGCCAATAATGTTGCCTCTGCGCATATAGCATTGCATTGGGATTCCACAAATGCAGATAAGGGGGCGTTTTATATGGGTGTTCCTGAAGTGGACTCATACAGAAGTATGGAACCTGTAGCTTCAAACTGGAAAAAGCATGAAGCCCTCGGTAAGTCTTTGATAAACGGATTGTCTTCAAACGGAACAAAGATTTTCAGTAAGGGAAGAATGGAGATGGATCTTACACAGACATCTTATTCAACTGTTCCGTCGATTGATATTGAATTGGGAGATAAAACATCGGATCACGGAAAAGATGAACTGAAAAAACTGTCAAAGGGACTTGCTGACGGTATTGACAGTTATTTCGGAAGATAAAATCAAGTGAAAAATTTAGGGAGTATTATGAAAAAAATAAATTAAAAATATCTTATATGTATATTGGCATTTTTGCTTCTTACAGCATGTGGCGGTGTTGTTAAAACAGATATGAATTTTTGATGATTCCTTTGCCGGAAGCAGAGTTATGACATATACAATATCAAATTCGGACTATACATCATATGTTCAAAAAGATTTTGCAACCGTAGCGGCAACATTGAAGGCGCTCTGTCCTGAAGATATTGAAATCACTTCCGTTACACAGGATGATTCAAATATTGTTGCTGTATTTACTATAAATTTCTCATCAAAAAGATGACTATGAGAAAAAGGTTGGAAATATATTAAAAAGCTGTCGGAAGCGACATAGAACCGAAGGTAACACTTTTAAGATCAAATACCGCATTTGCAAAAGGGAGTTGCATTTCAGGAAAATTTCGGCACTGAAGACCTTCTAAAATGGATGCGTGACGGAATGATGAATAATGAATATATTACATCTTCATATGAGATTTATATATTTCTACAAGTCAGGTCAGCCTTAGTATATCAGGTGAGGAATATGAAAAAGATGCCAATATGAGCATAATAGATGTAAATACTACAAAGTATTTGCCTATTAACGGTATCGAGTTCAATACAGTTATAAACAAAGACGGAAGTATTGACAGAAGTATTGCTATAGATATTCCGAATACCAGCTATGATCAGGCTAAAGATGATATAGATAAATTTATGGCTGAAAGATCGGGTGAAGTCGGAACAGGAACATGGTCGGAAGCAAATAATTCACATATTTTCACTGTTGAGGTAAGGCTTTAAGTGCAGACGACTGTAAAAAGATGACTGAAAAAGTTTACCGGAAAAAGTCTTGACAGTCCGACCGGTTCAGCTGCAAAGGATACTCAAGTCTCAGAGGAGACTCAGGTGGAGTCTGAGAGTAAAGAAAGTACCGAGGAGAGCACTGAAGCCACATCCGATACATCGGATGCTGTAGATAAAAGACATTTGTTTTCTAAAAATTATTCTCTTAATGAGTATATAAATTTGGAAGACTATATCAGTAATTACAATAATGCCGTAAGCTTTGATTATTATGTAAATCCTGAGAATAATTATGAAGGAACTATAACAGACGGTACAGGATACTCATCTACAGTTTTACGTTCTGCAATGAGCGGTGACGCAAATACTTTGCTTTACAGCGGTTACAGTTCAACTTTTGATATAAAGCTGGATGTGAATATTTTGCCGAATGTAAGCAAATACAAGCATATCGTTGAGATTACTCCTACAGGTAAGATAAAAAGAGATATTACCGTGGTTTTCAGTGAGTCTTTCAACGAGGATGATGTAAAGTCTCTTGAGGAAAAACTTAAGAGTGTTCTTTCTGACAGCAAGATAAAGCTTGATAAAGTGTCTTTAAACGGTAAGGATCTTGAAGTTAAGATATCTTCTTTTGGTACTATTGAAGAAGATGCCAAGATGTGGGAAGAAACTACAGGATACAGCAGATCAATCAGCAGTCTGGACATCGATAAGAAGGGGCTTTTTGTAACAAAGCAGAGAATTTCATTTATGGATGACTTTAATCCTGAGATTTTCACATCCGGAAATGTTGATTCATATGAATACATAGTTAAAAATGCCGGTAAGCCTGTAGATAAGGATTTATACTTGGCAGGAAGTTTTGAAAACGCAGAAGCAAAGTTTAAGGGCAATGACTTCATTGTAAAGGGTGAGAATGTTATGATGTCAAATTACAGTTCTCCATTCTTTGTGAGCGTTCGTACAAACTTTACTATATATATTATCTTTGCAGCTGTTGCATTTGTATTTATTTTGATAATAGCTATACTTCTTCTGATTTTGTTTAATAAATCAAAGAAGAATAAGAATGATGTAAAGGTTGCAGATGCACCCGTTAATACAACAAGCAATACGGTAAGTATTAAAAAGGATGATGTTAGGAAGCTGTAGTAGCGGATAAAACTCCTGAAAATACACAGGATACGGAAGTTGTGAATGAAACAAAGGATGAGGTTAAATTAAATACTGTTGTATGTGACAGTTGCGGCAATGAGTGTCCTGAAACTTCAAGTTTTTGCACTAAATGCGGGCACAGCCTGAAGATGCGAAAAAGGCTAAAGAAGCAACATCTTCCTATGTAGATGAGGCTGCAAAAGCTTGCAAGAGAGATGGCATCAGATGATACGGAATCAAAAGGGTATCACTTTCTAAATAAAAATATTAAGAGATAGCGTTTAATACTTTAAGGTGGGCTTTTGCCCGCCTTTTTATAGAAAATATCACTTATTATTCTATTTTTTTCTTAGTGTATATTGTTTTCATCTATGATAGAATATATAGAAGTACTTCTTGAAAGGAGCATTACTCCAAAATGAGAGATGATGATTTTTTACAGAGAACTTGAGTGAAGCTGACAGTGAAGATCTTGAAAAAAATACTTAAAAAGATTTAGCTAAGCTTTAAAAAAATTAGAGAAGAAGAAAAACTTAAAGAAGAAAATAAAAACTGCTTAAAACATTAAGTGAAAACAATAAGAAACTTGAAGAAATCGGACAGAATATAAGAAAAGTGGAAAAAGAAACCGGATAAGATAAATATCATAGGTTCAAAGAAATCTTCAAAGATAAAGAACGGAAGAAATATAAAAAAAGTAATACTAACGATGATGAGGAAACCGGCGGAATAAAAATTCCTTTGCCAAAAAAAGCAGTCAAAAAGCTGTAGTAAGAAGGATGATGTATACAGAACTCAGACCGTTCAAAGAGAAGAGACACCTAAAAAAGGTGGTTAAAAAGAAGGTTACAAAAGCCTGTTACCAAAAAGATCGTTAAAACTAAAAAAGTTACGAAAAATGTGAATCCAAGGACTGTGAAAAAAGTCGAAAAAGAAAGAGTTAAAAAACCTAAAAAGAAAAGAGGTTTTTTTGACAAGACTCTTTCCTTTTGGTATTACTGTTTACAATAGTCGGAGGAGGAACTTATTTTGCATTCCACTATGTTAAAAATCAAAAGGGTTACTATACCGTGGCAGTTTTCGGTGTGGACTCAAGAGACGGAAATGTGGAAAAGGGTGCATTAAGTGATGTGAATATGATTGTCAATGTAGACAGAGAAAGCGGAGATATACAGCTTATATCAATCTATAGAGATATGTATTCAATGATAGATGAGGACGGAAAATTCCATAAGTTCAATCAGGCCTATGTAGAAGGCGGACCTGAGCAGGCGCTGGAGACTCTAAACAGAAACCTTGACCTTGATATAAAGGATTATATAACGGTGAACTGGAAGGCGGTAATTGACGCCATAAATATACTTGGCGGAGTAGACCTTGAGATAACGGATGCAGAGTTTAAATATATGAATTCATTTATTGCAAAGACTGTAGAGGCTACAGGCGTAGGATCATATGAGCTTGAGCATGCAGGGAATGAATCACCTTGACGGAGTTCAGGCTGTAGCATATGCGAGACTGCGACTTATGGATACCGATTTTAACAGAACGGAGAGACAGAGAAAGGTTGTAAGCCTTGCTTTTGATAAGGCTAAGAACGCGAATTTCTCTACTTTGTACAGTATTTTGGTGGCTGTTTTGCCTCAGACCTCTACTAATGTAGGAATAGATAATCTTATACCTTTTGCAAAGGATATATCAAAATATCATTTGAGTGAAACAACAGGATTCCCTTTTGATAAAGATACAAAGAAAATGCATAAGAGAGATTATGTTATTCCGATAACATTGAAATCAAATGTTATAGCTCTTCATGAGATGCTTTACGGTAAGATACCGGGATACAGCTATACCCCGAGTGAGACGCTTGTTAAGATAAGTAATAAAATTATCAAGGATACAGGTATGGGAGCCGACAAAGAGAATACCGATATAACTCTGGATTCCAATTTGGACGGTGCCATAGGTATAAGTCCTCATAAGAGTGAAGGTGAGGAGCATCATGAAAATAATGATGGTGAGCATCCTGATGAGACACAGGAACATGAGTCACATGAAGAATCACATGAAGATACACAACCTGAAGAGAATATAACTGAAGCTGCAATTGAAGGCGAAAGTGAAACAAGCAGTGAATAAAAGGAGAATATAATGGCGGATACAAATATTTTAGTTGTAGATGATGAAAAGGAGATTGCTGACCTTGTTGAAATTTATCTGGTCAGTGACGGATATAAAGTTTTTAAAGCAAACAGTGCGGAAGACGGATTGAAGATAATAGAGAATGAAGATATACATCTTGCAATACTTGATATAATGATGCCCGGTATGGACGGACTGGAGATGTGTAAGAGGATAAGAGAAACACATAATTTCCCTATAATACTTCTAAGTGCAAAGAGTGCGGATCTTGATAAAGATACTTGGACTTGGAACAGGTGCTGATGACTATGTTACAAAACCTTTTAATACTTTAGAGCTGACGGCAAGAGTTAAATCACAGCTTCGCAGATATACTCAGCTTAATCCGAACAGTACAGTTTTGGAAAAGGACGATCCTAATGAGATAAGACTTAAGGGAATGTCTATAAATAAAGATAATCATAAGGTAGTCATAGAGGGAAAAGAAGTTAAACTTACACCTATAGAGTTCGATATCTTATATTTGCTTGCAAGTAATGCCGGAAGAGTATTCTCAACAGATGAAATCTTTGAAAAAGTATGGAATGAAAAGGTATATGAGGCCAATAACACAGTAATGGTTCATATAAGAAGACTTCGCGGAAAAATGAATGAAGATGAAAGAGAAAACAAGATTATAACTACTGTATGGGGTGTTGGATATAAAATTGAGAGATGATTTGGAAAAGAAATTTCAGACTAAAGTAATAATTAACATACTCTTCAGTCTGGTGATTTCTATTTTGGTAGAAACTCTTTTTGCTCAGCAATATTTCGATGTTCTCAGGATTGCATATAATAAACCGTGAAAATGATACTCTTTTGATAAGGGGTAACGGAAGCGACCTGGTTGTTATTCTGATTTTACTTGTATTCGGCATAGGAGTATTTGCACTTTCATTTTTGGATTTTGCAAAGAAAGTCATTTGAGTATATAGATGATATACTTCTGGCAATAAAGAAGATTTCGGCCGGAGATTTGAATACAAATATTGATGTAAAAGGCGATAACGAGTTTTCAGAGATAGCTGCAAGCATTAATAAGATGGCTGAGGAAATCAGAGTTTTGATGGAGAGTGAGAGACATAATGAAAAGTCCAAAAAAATGAGATGATTACAAATATTGCTCACGATCTTAGAACTCCGTTGACATCAATACTCGGATATCTTGATTTGATAAATAAAAGAGATTTGTCTGAGGAGACCAAAAAAAGAGTATTTGAAAATAGTTTATGAAAAAGTCAAAGAAGCTGCAGGATCTTATTGAGAGTCTTTTCAGCTTCACAAAGACAAATTCATCAAAAACTTGTATTGAAAATAGATAAAAATTGATATTATAAAGCTTTTTATGTCAGCTTATGGAGGAGTTTTTATCCCTAATTTTTGAAAAATAAAGGTATTACTTGCAGTGTAAATACAAATGAGGATTCATGTGTAATAGACGGAGACGGTACTTTATTGGCAAGATTGTTTGATAATCTTATTAATAATGCCATCAAATACGGTGCTGACGGAAAAAGAATAGATATAAAAATTTCTGTTGAAAAGAAAATAGTAAAGATTGCGGTAATTAACTATGGTAAAGTTATTCCGGCAAACGAGTTACCTCTTATTTTCGGCAAATTCTACAGAGTGGATCAGGCCAGAAATTCTAATACAGGGAGGAACCGGACTTGGACTTGCCATAGCAAAAAATATCACAGAGCTTCACCATGGAATTATTGATGTAAGCAGTGATTTGAGCGGAACAATATTCAGCGTAACATTACCAAAGGAGTTAGATGTTGAAAGGGAAAAATTTTAAGAGGACTGAATAAAATACTTTTATTATCATTGGTATTATTTTTACTGTCTGCAGTACAATTTCCTATTAACACATTATCTGCAACTGAACAAAATAAGGAAATAACTATAGATATAAGCTACGGTTACGGGAATATAGCAAAGGGAGGAGATACCTCCCTATTCATGTATATTATAAAAATTTTCACAAATGATAATTTTACCGGAAAAGTATCTATTGAATTTAATGAGGCGGATAATAAAAAAATATGCTTATGAGTACAATGTAAATCTTGAGCAAAAGAAGAGTTATTTGGCTGATTATTACATAAGAATCAGCAATGAAGTGAATAAAATTGTAGTTGTACTGAAAGATGAAAATAAAAAAACAATAATAGAAAAAGAAGTATCTTTGAATATGGAAGCCAACCGTTCAAAAATAATGGTTGGCTTACTTAGTGACAGTCAAAATAAGCTGGATTACTTTGACGATGTGGCAATAAATTTCGGCCTTTTAAATTTGAATACGGTAAATTTGGCTGCAGGATCATTTCAGAAGTCAAGTTCAGGGCTTGAACAGCTGGATATGATTATAATCAGTAACTTTAGAATAAGAGATTTGTCAACGGAACAGTCCAGAGCATTGATGAATTGGGTAAAACAGGGAGGAGTCCTTGTAATGGGTACAGGTCAAAGAGCTGATGATACGATCGGAAGATATGCTCCTGAGCTTTTGGAGGACATATATGATTCTCCGAAGATGAATACTTTGAACTTTACATTTAACAATGAAAGTAAAAGTATCGACCTCTACACTACATCAATAAATATGCATGGAGGAAATGTTCTTCTCTCAGACGGAGATTTTCCTCTTATAACTTCTGTAAATAAAGCAAAAAGGATTGATAGCGGTTGCAGGTTTTTGACTTTTGTGATTTAAATGATTTTGCGGCAGAGAACACTCAGTTTGCAAGATATATTATTTCGACCGTTCTGGGAGATGAGAGGATAGAGACTTTTTCAAAGCAAAGTGAAGTGTCAGATGATACATTCCAAAATATTGAGCCTATATTAAATTCGTCGGAAACCAATAAGTTGCCGCCTATGACTGTCTATACCTTGATATTTATTGCTTATGTACTTTTAATAGGACCTATTTCTTTTTATATATTTAAAAGACTACGGACTTGCAATATATTACAGGAAGATAGTAGTGCTTATGTCCTATTATTACTTGCAGTAATTATTATATATAACGGCAGGACAAGGTTTACCACAACATTCTACAACTACGTTACGGTTTATGAAGCCGGAGATCTGGATGTATCGGAATCCACATATGTAAATCTTAGAAACCCTTATAATAAGCCTTACAATGTGGTTATAGATTCAAATTACTCTGTTATACCGGTAATAAGAGACAGGTCGGATGTGGACGACAGAAGAGTTTTAAATAAGTCTACATCTGTAAATATTGATAATGAGGAGTACACAAAAAATATTTCTCTAAATCATGTAGGTGCATTTGCTTCAAATATCTGGAAGCTGGATAAAACAATAGAGAATTTGAACAACGAAGGATTTACAGGTGAAATAAATTTCTTTAACGGAAGTTTAAGTGTTGAAATTACAAATAATTATGATTATAAGGTAAAAAATGCCACCCTTATTCTGTATGGGAAAATTGCGCTGCTTGGAGATTTTGATAAGGGAGAGACAAAGCAGATAGATAATTGTCAGTTTATAAATATACCTTTGACAGACTTTAATATTACTTCAAGAATTATTACAGGAATGGTTGGAGAAACTACGATAAATCAAAACGGCAGTGTGAACGGTATGGACACCGAGAAATATATGCAGCTTTTAAATGTCTCAAATTTCCTTTCATTTTATCTTGGAGAAAATTCCAACGGATATACTGCAGATGCAAGAATTATCGCATTTTCGGATACGGCACTCTCAAATCCTATATTTTTTAATAATACCATGGAGGGCAGCGGACTGACATTGCTTACATCTGTTATACCTGTAAATTCTATAGAAGACGGAAAAATTTACAGACAGTCGCTTTTAAAGATGCCTATAGTGCTTAGCGGAGATTATTCTTATATAGACAATGCACTAAAGAGCAATGAAGCTACGGTACTTGAGTATTTCTTGGGCGAAAATATAAATATCGCACAAGTAAAATTTGAGCAGATATCAGATATATTTTCAGATACAAGATACAGTGACAGTGTGAAGGTCTTTAAGGAAATATTGCTTTGTATAACTTTAAAACCGGAAACTTTGATTATATTTCAAAGAACAATTTCTCTATATTGGAGTTATTGACATATCTGTCGGATACAAATACTATCAGAGTAAGATATTCAAATATAGAAAACGGGTATTTGGAAACCGCTTTGCCGATGGTAAGTGTTTTAGGTGTGGAAAAATAGATGTTAGAAATAAAAATATAAGTAAATCATATGGAAGACATCCGGCATTATCAAATCTTTGCCTAAGAATACCGGATGGAGCACTTTACGGACTTGTCGGTCCGAACGGTGCAGGTAAGACAACCGCTATAAAGATTATTTCGGGAATTATATATCCTGATAAAGGGAGTATATTTTTTGATGATATAAATCTATGTGACGATCGGAAAAATTCAAAGGAAACGGTAGGTTACGTTCCGGATGTGCTTGGAATTTATGATGATATGACGGTATTTGAATATATGATGTTTTTTGCTTCTACATACGGTCTGACCGGGTATCTTGCAAGAAAGAAGTCGGAAATTCTTTTGGAGCAGGTCGGTATGACTGATAAGAGAGAGTTTTATTTGAACGAGCTTTCAAGAGGAATGCAGCAAAAACTTTGTATAGCAAGAGCATTAATACATGATCCCGCACTTATCATTATGGATGAGCCTGCAAGCGGACTTGATCCGAGAGCCAGATACGAGCTAGGAACTTTTACAGGAGTTAAACGCCGCAGGTAAAATGGTGATTTTAAGCTCACATATTTTATCGGAGATTTCAGAAATCTGTACGGATATAGGAATTATAGAAGGCGGAAAAATGATAATATCAGGAAGTGTTGAAGAAATACTGGCAAAAGTTGAAGGGGGCAAACCCTATAAAAATAAAGGTATTAAATAATGAAAATTTAGCACTTGAAATATTAAAAAAATAATAAAAATGTCAGATTTTTATCTGTAGATAACAGCTATTTTATGGTATACTTTGAGGGTAAAAAGATAGATGAAGCCGGATTGTTGTCGGAACTTATAAGAAACAATGTTTTAGTAAGTGAATTTATAAGAGAACCCGGAAGTCTGGAATCATATTTTATTAAGGTTACAAACCATTCAAATGAAAGCGTGATTTTTAGCAATGAATATTAATCCGATTTATGAAAGGGAACACAGAGTAAGTACAAGAAGTATGAAACTCTCAATTGCTATTCTTGTATTTAACTTTATTGTGGCGGCAGTTACTCTGATAGAGATGAATGATGTTGTAGACTTTGCAAGGAAAACATCGTTTATAGACTATACTTCTTTTTTACAAATATTCAGAATAGTTATATTTGTTCCTGCGCTTTTACTTATATTTGTGGCACCAAGTTTTATAGCAGGTGCAATAAGTGATGAGAGGCAAAGGGGAACACTTGAAATATTACTGACTACAAAGATGACAGCAGAAAATATAGTCTTCGGTAAGTTTTTGAGTTTATTTTCCTCGATTATGCTTATACTGATATCACAATTACCGATTATGGCAATTTTATTTTTATATGGCGGAATAACTGTTCCCGATATTATAAAACTTGTTATAAACTTTGTTGTGTTTGTAGTACTTATTATTTCAATGGGGATATTTTTGCTCAAAGCATATCTATGAGGACAAGTGTTGCAACAGCTCTCCTGTATTCGGGAGTTTTAGGGCTGTTTATAGGAACATTGATATTATATTTTTTTATCTGCAAATTCATTTGTAACGGATGAAAGCGGATTTTTCGGAATTGTTTTTATCAGATTCAGTAAGTTTGTTTTGTTGTTTAATCCTTTAGTCAGCATAGATTTTTGTTATCGAAGATTATGGGAGAAGACAGTTCGGATATATTGGTAAGCCTTTTTTGGTATAATAATTGGTTTTACATAAAATATGTTTTTGGATTCGGTATTGTCAATTGTATTTTTGGCATTGTCTGTATTAAAAAAATTAAAACCGCATGGTAAGACTTGGAGGAAGCATGGCAACAGTAATTTATAAATGTAAAAATTGTGGCGGTCCGGTAAAAGTATTCTGCAACACTTGGGAAGTTTAATTGTGAATATTGTAATACGGTTTATACGGAGGAAGAGGTAAAAAACTTAAGCCTTATGTCTCAAGATGAAGATGTGGTGGAAGACGGAGACAATGGTGAGTATCTTGAATATCACTGTCCAGGGTTGCGGCGCAAATATTGTAACGGATGAGACTACTGTAGCAACCACATGCTATTATTGTAAAAATCCTATAGTGATGTCAGGAAAACTTGAGAGATCACAGCTGCCTACAAAAGTTATACCTTTTAAGGTGGACAGAACAAGAGCCCTTGAATCTTTTGAAAACTGGATGAAGACAAAGAAATTTGTGCCGAAGAGTTTTTCAATGACAAGAAAGAAATCGAAGAAATAAACGGAGTATATTTCCCATACTGGCTGTATGACACAAATGTACTTGTAGATCTTGACAGAGAAGGAAGCAGGACATATTCAAGAACTGAAGGAAATTACAGGGTGACTTATGAAAAGCATTTCAGAATTATAAGAAAAGGAGATGTGGATATTAAAAATCTCCCGAAGCTTGCACTTGCAAAGTCAAACAAAGTTCTTGTAGAGTCTGTATATCCTTTTGATTTTAACGGTGCGATAGATTTTGACTCTTCATATTTAAGCGGATTTGTTGCCGAGAAAAAGGATATAGAAAAAGAAGCTCTTATGTCTTCGATAGAAGATGATGTATATAGATACTCTGCAAAGGTGGTAAGAGATTCTATGACGGGAGAAAGTGTAAATGTGGTAAACAATGATTTCACCATAGGTCAGGGAAGCTTTAAATATGCCATGTTGCCGGTTTGGGCAATATCATATAATGATAAAGACAGTAATAAGCACTTTTTTTCTTCAGTGTAAACGGACAAACCGGAAAGGTAGTGGGTAAATTACCGCTGGATATGGGAAAACTTTATCTGTCCGGACTTATGTATGTTTTACCGATATTTGCAATAATCATGGCAATACTTTATTTTACAGATAATTTACAGAGCAATATTTTTTTGGTTTACCTTTGGTGGGAAGTATAGTGGGATATTTTTCTCATATATCCAAAGTTGCGGCTGACTACAATATGACTTCCGCAAGTGTAAAAAAACCGTGGTATAAAACCAGATAGATTTCAATAATAATTATTCTGAAAAGATTGAGTATTGTAAGGATATAGACCTGGGTACAAGAATAATCGGAAGGTCGAGAATAGAAAGCAGAAAATAAACTTTATTATTTTTTTAATATATATGTTATAGTTTAGACAATCTAGAAATAGGAGTTTAGAATGGAATTCATAAAAGTATAAAAAGTACCAGAGGCAAAGAGACCGGAGTAAATGCGTCAGAAGCTATTCTTAAAGGATTGGCGGATGACGGCGGACTGTTTATGCCTGAAAAAAATTTCCGAAGTTCGATTTTTTTCTTTGGAAGATTTAAAGGGAAAAGATATCAGGAAGTTGCCTATGAGGTAATGAAGCTTCTTTTGAGTGATTATACAAAAGGAAGAATTGACGGATTGTATAGAAAAAGCATACGATGAAAAGTTTGATACGGAAGAGATTGCACCGCTTGTAAAGGCGGAGGGGCGTATTTTCTGGAACTTTTCCACGGTGATACTATAGCATTTAAGGATATGGCTCTTTCAATATTGCCTCATCTGCTCACGACAGCTGCCAAGAAAAACGGTATAAAGAATAAAATAGTTATTCTTACAGCTACAAGCGGTGATACCGGTAAGGCTGCAATGTCGGGATTTTGTGATGTTGAGGGTACAGGCATTATAGTATTCTATCCTAAGGACGGTGTCAGCAATGTACAGAGATTGCAAATGGTGACACAAAAGGGTGATAATACGGATGTAGTAGCCATACACGGAAATTTTGACGATGCACAAAGCGGAGTAAAAAAGATATTCTCCGATAAAGAGTTTGCAAAAAGCTTTCAGAAAACGGAATACAGCTTTCAAGTGCAAATTCTATAAATATAGGACGTCTGGTACCACAGATAGCTTACTATGTATATGCTTACGTTAAGCTGTTGGAAAGTGGCGATATAGCTGCAGGTGAAAAGATAAATGTATGCGTTCCTACAGGAAATTTCGGCAATATACTTGCGGCATATATTGGAAAACAGATGGGATTACCGGTAGATAAACTTATATGTGCTTCAAATGAAAATAAAGTTTTATTTGATTTCTTTGAGAATGGGGTTTATGATAGAAATCGTAAGTTTGTTTTAACATCTTCACCGTCTATGGACATACTTATTTCAAGCAATCTTGAAAGATTGATTTATTTAAGCTGTGGAAGTGACGGAGAGTATGTTTCAAAAGCTTATGAAAGATTTATCAGCAGGCGGTAAATATGAAGTTACCGAATCCATGAAGAACTTTATGAAAGACTTCATCGCCGGATTTGCTGATGAAAAGAAAAATTTTGAAGGTATAAAATCTCTGTATGACAGTACAGGTTATATTATAGATACACATACCGGAGTGGCATTCTCAGTATATGAGGATTATAAAAATGCCACAAAGGATATGACAAAGACGGTCATAGCATCCACAGCAAGTCCATATAAGTTTGCTGACAGTGTACTTGAAGCAATCTTCGGACAAAAGCAGGATATGGGAGATTTTTGAAGTCATTGACAAATTGCATGAGATTGGAGCACCTGAAATTCCGAAGGCAATATTGGAGATAAAAGGATGCAAAGATTCGACATACAAGAGAATGTGACAGTGCAGATATGCAAAAAGAAGTAGAAGATATTCTATTCAACAACAGGAGGTAGATATGTTAGTATCAGCAAAAGAAATGCTTGATAAGGCAAAAGCCGGACATTATGCGGTAGGACATTTTAATATCAACAACTTAGAGTGGACAAAGTCTATTTTGTCGGTAGCTCAGGAGATGAATTCACCTGTAATCCTTGGAGTTTCAGAGGGTGCGGGAAAGTATATGACAGGCTATAAGACAGTAGCTGCAATGGTAAAGGCAATGATAGAGGAGATGGGAATTACAGTTCCTGTAGCACTTCACCTTGACCACGGTTCATATGAGGGATGTAAGAAATGTATTGAAGCAGGATTTTCTTCAATAATGTTTGACGGTTCTCATTTCTCAATCGAAGAGAATATTGAAAAGACAAAGGAGCTTGTAGCTTTGGCACATGCAAACGGAATGTCACTTGAGGCCGAGGTAGGATCAATCGGTGGCGAGGAAGACGGTGTTGTAGGTGCAGGTGAGTTTGCAGATCCTAATGAGTGCAAGATGATTGCAGATCTCGGAGTAGATTTCCTTGCAGCAGGTATCGGAAATATCCACGGTAAGTATCCTGCAAACTGGCCGGGTCTTAACTTTGACGTTTTGGCAAAGGTACAGGAGAAAACAGGAAACCTTCCATTGGTTCTTCACGGCGGTACAGGTATTCCTGCAGAGATGATTCAAAAGGCAATTAACCTTGGTGTATCAAAAATCAATGTTAATACAGAATGTCAGCTTTCATTTGCAGAGGCTACAAGAAAGTATATCGAAGCAGGTAAGGACCTTGAAGGTAAGGGATTTGACCCGAGAAAGCTTTTAGCTCCGGGTGCTGAGGCTATCAAGGCAACTGTAAGAGAGAAGATAGAGCTTTTCGGTTCAGCAAACAAGGCTTGATTTATTAAGATAAAATTTTAGGGCGTCACATATGTGATGCCCTTTTTATATGTCTATTTTTTTCAAATTTATAATTTATACATGATAATATAAATATCAGTATTGCATTTACAATCAGCATAAAATACCGCAGTACTCATATTAAAGGTATTGAAATAACGCCCTAAGATATATGGTGTTATGATTCCGCCTATTGCTGTAAGTGCTGTAAACATTGTCATTGCAAAATGCTGAGCCGTGCAGTGATTCCTTTGAAACAGCATAACTTAGCGGAAATACCGGTGCCATAAAAAGTCCTAAAATAAATAATGATATTACAATAATAAAAACATTTTTGGTTGAGATAAGCATAATAAAAGCCTGTCAAAAGTCCAAGTGAGTCAAATACCATTATTTTTCGGAGATATTTTTGACTTATTTTGGCTATAAAAAGTCTTGAAATCAAAATGGCAATCCAGGTAATCGAAACAAGGGTGGTTGCAAGTGAAACGCTCATAATACCCTGTATCCTTCAGATAAGTGATAAACCATCCGTTTACGCTGTATTCAAATCCCAGGTAGAAAAAAATAAAAGTATGGTATTTATATAAAACTTTTTATCTTTAAAAAAATTCCGTATCTTTATTTGTTCCGTTTGCAACCGAGCCTTTTAGCATTATTTTTTTATAAAAAAAGAAGAGTCTCATTATCGGTTGTAAAAATCACTGCTACGACCAAAAGCCGCAATAATTGCTATAAGTCCCAAAAATATATCGCCAATTAAATCCCGAGATAAAGAATAAATGACAGCAGGAAAGGTGATATAAATGCACCTATTGCGAACATGGCATTAAGTATTGCACCCTTGGGAGCGGGATTTTTCATACATATTATTTACATAGTAATTATTAAAAAGTGTAATTGATCCCTTTGTAAGTCCGAGGATAAGCATCAATATATTAATGATTATCAGGGAGGTGTATTTATTAAAATAACAAAACTGAGGAATGACAAACAGGTCATAAGTGTAATACTGAATTTGTCACCAAGTCTTGCAGACAGTGCGGTATATAAGAAACTTCCGAAAAAAATTTCCGATATAAAAAGAAAGTCAGTATACTGCCTGCACCTATATAGTCAAGTCCTATTTCTTTCATAAGATGAGGGCAAGTGTGGCTCCGATGATAAGAGTTGCCATGCCGCTGAAAAAAATAGCCAAGGCAACATCTTAAAAATCTGTTCACGATTCTTTTCCATAAATTATCCTCAATAAATTAAATATAATACTATATTCTATCATATTACTTTATAAATTAATAACTCGATATTTGACATTTGGAAAAAAATGTGGTAAAGTAGTGGTAACAACCTACATGGAGAAAAAAATGGACTTATTTGATTATATGAAAGAAGTTAATGAAAAAGAGGATGCCCCGTTAGCTTCAAGATTAAGACCCGATTCTTTAGATTCGATAGTAGGGCAGGAACATATTTTTGAGTAAAGACAAATTCTTATATAGGGCGATAAAGGCTGATAAACTGAGTTCGATTATATTCTTTGGTCCTCCGGGATGTGGAAAAACAACTATTGCAAAAGATCATTGCAAATACCACCAAATCAAATTTTAAGCAAATTAATGCCACTACGGCCGGAAAAAAAGAGATGGAAGAAGCGATATCTGAAGCTAAAATATCCTTTTTCAATGTATAAGAAAAAAACTATTTTATTTATCGATGAAATTCATAGATTTAATAAATCTCAACAAGACTACCTGCTGCCTTTTTGTAGAAGACGGTACTGTAATTTTAATCGGAGCAACAACGGAAAATCCTTTCTTTGAGGTAAATAAGGCTTTGATTTCAAGATCAAGACTTTTGGAATTGAAACCGCTTTCATATCAGGATATAGAGACCATTTTAGATAGAGCAATTAAAGACAAAGAAAGAGGGATGGGAAGGTATGACGTAGAAATTTCTAAAGAGGCTGTAGAATTCCTTTCTAAAAGCGCGGACGGTGATGCAAGAAGTGCATTGAATGCTTTAGAACTGGCAATTCTTACAACAGATATTTCAGAAGACGGAAAGATTCATATTGATACAAATATCGTAAGTGAATGTATTCAAAAAAAGATAGTGAAGTATGATAAGGACGGAACAAATCATTATGATACCATATCGGCATTTATAAAAAGTATGAGAGGCTCGGATCCCGATGCGGTTATGTATTATCTGGCAAAAATGCTCTATGCAGGTGAAGATATAAAGTTTATAGCCAGAAGAATCATAATATGTGCGGCCGAGGATGTAGGCCTTGCAGATCCGAATGCTTTAAGCATTGCGACCAATGCCTTTTTGGCAATTGAAAGAGTCGGTATGCCTGAGGCAAGGATAATTTTGGCTCAAGCGGCAAATTATATTGCTTGTGCGCCTAAGTCAAATGCATCATATCTTGCTATAAATGAAGCATTAAGATTTGTGAAGGAAAACAGTGATTTTGAAGTGCCAAAGCATATCAGAAACGCAAATTTTACGGGGGAAAAAGATATAGGAATAGGTGTGGGCTATAAATATGCTCATGACTATGAAAATCATTATGTTAAACAACAATACCTGCCTGATGAGATAAAAGATAAGGTGTTTTTTTAATCTTACAGATATGGGATTTGAAAAATCAATCAAGGACTATTTTTAATAAAAATAAAAAAAGGACAGATAATATATGCGAGAAAAAGTTACAAACTTTATCATTGGTACAGTTGAAAGAGATTGCAAAAGAACAGGGCTTTAAAGGAGTCAGCAATTTAAATAAGGCAAATATAATAGAGTTGTTAGTGGAGTTTTCCGAGAACCGAAGTAAAGAGGTTTCAAACAGTGAAGGAGGCTCGCCTGATATGACGGCAAAAGATAATTCATATCAAAGAGACGGATATACCGGACAAAACTATTCCGGTCAGAGTAATTATACAGGTCAAAAGCAGAAGTACATATAACAGTGCACAAAGAAGCACTTCAAATCAAAGCAGAAATAACGGATATAATAATACATATCAAAACGGACAAAGGTATAGTCAGGTAAGTGCTCAAGGCAATATGCCTAATTACTATCAGGGCCAGTACAATAATCAAAACCAGTATGTAAATTCAAATCAATATGTAAATCAGTATCCTAACCAGTATCCGAATCAATATCCTTTACAAAATCAACCGGGATATAGAAATGAATACTATGATAATCGCTTCGGAGCAGGATTTTCAAGAGATTATCCTACAGACATAAGAGATCTGGATTCAGGTGAGATTGCGGAGGGTATACTTGAGGTAATGCCTGACGGTTTCGGATTTATAAGATGTGAAAATTTCTTACCGGGTGATAATGATGTGTATGTTTCTCCTGCACAGATTAAAAAGTTCAGAATGAAGACAGGTGATGTGGTATCAGGAATTAAAAAAGATAAAAACAGCTACAGAAAAGTTTGCGGCACTTTTATATATAAATACTGTAAACTCCTTCCCTCCTGAGACTTTGGAAACAAGACCTAATTTTGAGGATTTGACACCTATTTTTCCCAAACAGCAGAATACATTTGGCAAATGATGATTCCGCATCAAAAGCTATGAGAATAGTTGATTTGCTCTCACCTATAGGCAGAGGACAAAGAGGTATGATAGTTTCACAGCCAAAGGCAGGTAAGACTACGCTTTTAAAGGAAATAGCAAAGTCTATTACAACAAATCAAAAGGATATGCATCTTATTATTCTGCTTATAGATGAGAGACCTGAAGAGGTTACAGATATCAAAGAGGCAATAGTAGGAGAAAATGTGGAAGTTATATATTCCACATTTGATGAACTTCCGGACAGACATAAGAGAGTTTCCGAGATGGTTATTGAGAGAGCAAAAAGACTTGTGGAGCACGGAAAGGATGTAATGATATTGCTGGATTCCATTACAAGACTTGCAAGAGCTTACAATCTTACAATAGCACCAAGCGGAAGGACACTTTCAGGAGGACTTGACCCTGCGGCGCTTCATATGCCTAAGCGTTTCTTCGGAACGGCAAGAAATATAAGAGAGGGCGGAAGTCTCACAATACTTGCAACAGCTTTGGTAGATACCGGAAGCAGAATGGATGATGTTGTATTTGAGGAGTTTAAGGGTACAGGAAATATGGAACTTGTACTTAACAGAAAGCTCTCTGAAAAGAGAATCTTCCCTGCGATAGATGTTTTAAAGAGCTCTACAAGAAGAGATGATTTATTATTGAGCAAGGAAGAGGCCGAAGTGGTAAGTATAATCAGAAAGTCCACAGATTTGGCAAAGCCTGATGAAGTGGCCGAAAGAATTATCGAAGAATTCAATTCAACAAAAAAACAATGAAGAACTTGTTGAAAAAATATTGGCAAACGGCCAATTGATGTAAAATAAAGTATGAATGTAACAGTTTGGTTTTGCCGGACTGTTACATTTTTGTAAAAGTGAGGTTTTATGCAGGACTATAATGCAGGCAGTATTACAGTACTTGAAGGACTTGAGGCTGTTAGAGTAAGGCCGGGTATGTATATCGGTGGAGTCGGTGTAAAGGGATTAAACCATCTTATTTATGAGATAATGGATAACTCTATCGATGAACATTTGGCCGGATTTTGTAAAAATATATGGGTGACTTTAAATGCGGACGGCTCATGTACCGTGAAGGATGACGGTAGAGGAATACCGGTTGAGATGCATCAAAAAGGGTATTTCAGCGGAAAGAGTTGTATTGTCCACCTTGCATGCAGGCGGAAAATTTGATAATGAATCATATAAAACCAGTGGTGGATTGCATGGTGTAGGTTCATCAGTGGTTAATGCTTTGTCCAATTTTCCTTGATATAAAAATATCAAGAGACGGATTTATACATCATGACAGATATGAAAAGGGTATACCTACAGTAGAATTAAAAAACGGACTTTTGCCAACTATAGGAAAAACAAGAAATACAGGTACTGAAATTACATTTCTACCTGATGATACTATCTTTGAAGTTACTAAGTTTAAGGCTGACTGGTTGAAATCCAGAATGCATGAAAGTGCATACTTAAATCCAGGCCTTGTGTTGCATTTCAAAAACTTAAGAGATAATGAACATGAAGAAACAGTTTTCCATGAACCCGAAGGTATCGTGGCATATGTAAAAGAGCTTAATAAGGGCAAGGAAGTAATGCATGCTCCTATACTTTACAAAGGAGTATGTGACAATATAGATGTGGAAATAGCCATACAGTTCGTGGATGCATTTGAGGAGAATATACTGGGATTTTGTAATAATATATTTACTCAAGAAGGCGGTACACATATAGCCGGATTCAAGACAAAGTTTACAGGTCTTATAAATACCTATGCAAGAGATCTCGGTATATTAAAGGATAAGGACAGCAATTTTACCGGTGCGGATACCAGAAACGGTATGACCGCCATTATCAGTGTAAAGCATCCGAATCCTATGTTTGAAGGACAGACAAAGACAAAACTTGCATCGGCCGATGCCACAAGGGCTGTACTTACGGTTACAGGGTGATGAGCTTACAAGGTTTTTTGACAGGAATGTAGATGTGGTAAAAGCTATAATTTCCTGTGCGGAAAAATCCGCCAAGATAAGAAAGGCTGAGGAAAGAGCCAAGACAAATATGCTCACAAAATCAAAGTTTTCATTTGAGTCAAACGGAAAACTTGCAAACTGTGAGTCAAAAGATCCAAGCAAATGTGAGATATTTATAGTAGAGGGAGATTCTGCCGGCGGTTCAGCAAAGACTGCAAGAAACAGAAATTTTCAGGCTATTTTACCGATAAGAGGTAAGATTTTGAATGTTGAGAAGGCTTCTATAGATAAGGTACTTGCAAATGCAGAGATAAAAACAATGATAAATACTTTCGGTTGCGGATTTTCTGAAGGCTATGGCAATGATTTTGATATTTCAAAACTTCGTTATGACAAGATAATACTTATGACCGATGCGGACGTGGACGGAAGTCATATAGATACTTTGCTTTTGACCTTCCTCTACAGATTTATGCCTGAGCTTATATATGACGGACATGTATATATTGCAATGCCGCCGCTTTTTAAAGTGGTACCGAAAAGAGGTGAGGGCATCTATCTATATGATGAAAAAGCATTGGAAGATTATAAAAAGAAACATAAGGACAATTTCACTCTGCAAAGATATAAGGGACTTGGAGAGATGGATGCCGAACAGCTTTGGGAGACAACTCTTGACCCTGAAAGAAGAGTGCTCAAAAAGGTTGAAATAGAAGATGCAAGACTTGCAAGTGAAGTAACTGAGCTTTTAATGGGGTCCGATGTGGCTCCGAGAAGAAACTTTATACATGAGCATGCAAGAGAAGCGGTAATTGATGCATAGGAGGGTATATGGCTGAGAAGATATTGCGAACGGAATATTCGGAGGAAATGCAAAAATCCTATCTGGATTATTCTATGAGTGTTATAACCGCAAGGGCTATACCTGATGCGAGAGACGGTCTAAAGCCTGTACAAAGAAGAGTTTTATATGATATGAGTGAACTGAGAATATTCAGTGACAGACCACATCGTAAGTCTGCAAGAATAGTCGGTGATACCATGGGTAAATATCACCCGCATGGTGACAGTTCGATATATGAAACTTTGGTTGTTTTGAGTCAGGACTTTAAAAAAGGAATGCCTTTAATAGACGGGCACGGAAACTTCGGATCTATAGAAGGTGACGGAGCGGCCGCCATGAGATACACGGAAGCCAAACTTGCAAAATTTGCGGAAGAAGTGTATTTAAAGGATCTTGATAAGACTGTTGAATTTATTTCAAATTATGATGAGACTGAAAAAGAACCTGCAGTTTTACCTGTTAGAGTACCGAATCTTTTGATAAACGGTGCGGAGGGTATTGCTGTAGGTATGTCAACCTCAATTCCCTACACATAATCTGCTTGAAGTATGTAATACCTGTATTGCCTATATTAAAAACAGGAATATAGATACTAAAGGACTCTTGGAAGTACTGCACGGTCCGGATTTTCCTACAGGCGGCATTATTGCAAATAAAAAGGATTTGCTTGATATCTATGAAACAGGTAACGGAAAGTTAAAGCTGCGAGGAAAGATAGAAGTAGAGCTTGGAAGAAAAAAAGCTGACAAGGACAAGCTGATAATTTCTGAGATTCCATATACTATGATCGGTGCCGGAATAAACAAGTTTTTAGTGGATGTGGCAAATCTGGTAGAGAGTAAGAAGCTCTCGGATGTAGTCGATATCAGCAATCAATCCGATAAAAAAACGGTACAAGAATAGTTCTGGAGCTTAGAAAAAGATGCGGATATTGAAAAGATAAAGAATATCCTTTATAAGAAAAACCAAGCTTGAAGATACATTTCGGAGTAAATATGCTTGCGATTGTAGACGGAAGGCCTGAGATACTTTCACTAAGAGATATTTTTAAAAAAAATTATCTTGAGTTTCAGTATGAAATCACTACAAAAGAAATACAATATACTCTTAAATAAAGAGCTTGAAAAAGAAGGAAATACAGGAAGGTCTTATAAAGGCTGTAGACGTTATCGATCTTATCATTGCCATACTTCAGGTTCCAAAAATCTGACTCAGGCAAAAAAATGCCTTACGTCGGTGATACCACAGGTATAAACTTTAAGGTTAAGGCACTTGAAAAAGGATGCTAAGAGCTTTCGTTTACCGAGAAGCAGGCACAGGCGATTCTTGATATGAGACTTTATAAGCTTTATAGGTCTTGAGATAGAGGCTCTTTTAAAGGACAATGCAGACTACTCTTAAAAAAATATAGAGGAATATGAGAATATTTTTAAAAGATCATAAAAAAATATGGATAAGCTTTTTATAAAAGATCTTGAAAAGATCAAAAGAGATTTTCGCAATTCCAAGAAAAACCTTGATAGAGGATGCCAAGGAAGCTGTTTATATTGAGGAGCCCATAGCAAGTGAAGAAGTTATATTTGTTATGGACAAATTCGGATATTGCAAGATACTTGACAGAAATACTTTTGATAAGAATGCGGAAACGGTGGAAAGTGAAAATATCTATGTATTTCCTGTGATGAATACCGACAAAATATGTATTTTCTCAAATGCCGGTATTTTATACAAATTCAAAGTTATGGATCTGGGTAGTTTCAAAACTTAGAGATAAGGGCACACCTGTTGACAATCTTACAAAGTTTGACAGCAGTAATGAAGAAATCCTTTTGGCTGTAAGTGAAGACGGCATGAATGGCGGCTTTATTTTGATGCTTACAAAGAACGGTTATATAAAGAGAGTTTCCGGAGAGGAATTTAAGACCAACAATAAACAGGTAGCCTCTACAAAGCTGAATAATGATGATGTGCTTATAGGTGTAAAAATGCTTGGTGCGGCATCAAATACAGATGTTTATGTATTGTAAGTGATGCGGATATATTTTTAAGATTTAATGTTTCAGAGGTAAATGAATTTAAAAAAAGAGTACCAGAGAGAGAAGGCAATTACACTTGGATATAATGAATTTGTTGAGAATTTGTATCTTACAAACGAGGTTGGACTTGCAAGCGTATCCGGAAAAGAAGTTAATTTAAGTAAAAGTTAAACTTAGCCATAGAGGTTATAAGGGGCAAAAAAATCAAATAATATTTTGTAAAAACAGACAAGTAAAAATAAAATGTCTCTGATCAGGCGTACAAATGTGCGCCTGATGCGAAAAAAATGCTTGCAATATTATTTATTGTGTACTATGATTGCAACCAGTTAAAAATAATAGTCCACAAGATTTATGAACTGTTATTCAAAATAAACAGATATGGAGAGATAATATGGATAAGAAATTAAAAGTTGGTGTCCTCGGTGCAACAGGTATGGTAGGACAGAGATTTTTGTCATTACTTGAAAATCATCCTTGGTATGAAGTTGTAGTTGTAGCAGCCAGTCCAAGCAGTGCGGGAAAAAGATATGAGGATGCTGTAGGAAGCCGTTGGAAAATGACAACTCCTATGCCTGAGGCTTATAAAGACCTTATTGTAATGAATGTAAATGATGTTGATGCGGTTGCTTCAAAGGTTGACTTTGTATTCTCAGCTGTGGATATGACAAAGGAAGAGATAAAGGCTATTGAGGAGGCTTATGCAAAGACGGAGACTCCTGTGGTTTCAAACAACTCCGCACATCGTTGGACAAAGGATGTACCTATGGTTGTTCCTGAGATAAATCCTGAGCATTTTGCAATTATTGAGTCACAGAAGAAGAGACTCGGAACAAAGAGAGGATTTATTGCAGTAAAGCCTAACTGTTCTATACAAAGCTATGCTCCTGTGCTTAATGCATGGAAAGAGTATGAGCCGTATGAAGTTGTAGTTACAACATATCAGGCTATATCAGGTGCGGGAAAGACTTTCAAGGACTGGCCTGAGATGGTTGAAAACATTATTCCGTTTATCGGCGGTGAGGAAGAAAAGAGTGAGAAAGAACCTCTCAGAATCTGGGGACATATTGAAGGTGATGAGATTGTTCCTGCAACTTCACCAAAGATTACTTGCCAATGTGTAAGAGTACCGGTACTTAACGGACATACAGCTGCAGTATTTGTAAAGTTTAAGAACAAGGCTTCCAAGGAAGATCTCATAAAGAAACTTGTAGAGTACAAGGGAGAGCCTCAGGAACTTAACCTTCCTTCAGCACCGAAGCAGTTTATACAGTATCTCACAGAAGATAACAGACCACAGGTAAATCTTGATGTTGATTTTGAGAACGGTATGGGTGTTTCAGTGGGTAGACTTAGAGAAGATTCAATGTATGACTATAAGTTTATCGGACTTTCACATAATACTTTAAGAGGTGCTGCAGGCGGTGCACTTCTTTGTGCAGAGTACCTTACAGCAAAAGAATTTTATAACAGCAAAATAATTATTAATGAGGCATTTGCATTGCAGATGCCTTTTTAAATTTCATATATTGAAGCAATTATCATGCTATGGTAATATTTACACTAAGTCTTGCAAGGGAATGGAAAAATTTGTATAATATAGTATAATAGCTGTCACGTAGAGCTGTGATGGCTTTTTCTTTGTAAAGTGAGGAAAAACATGGGTATTAAGACAACTGAATTTGGGAAAACAAAAGACGGTAAGATTGTAAATCTATATACTCTGACAAATAAAAACGGAGTAAGTGCATCTTTTACCGATCTTGGAGGTACTTGGGTAAGTATGATGGTACCTGATAAAGACGGAAAGTTTGAAGATGTATGCCTTGGATATGATACTGTAGCCGGATATGAGAATAATATTCCGCATTTCGGTTCTATTATAGGCAGATATGCGAACCGTATACCGGAAGGAAAGTTTACAATTGACGGCAAGGAATTTCAACTTGCTCTGAATAACGGCAAACAATGCACTGCACTCGGGACCTGACTATTGGCATGACAGAATCTGGGAAGTGGGTACATTTGAAGACGAAGACAGAGATATGATAACATTTATGCTTATAAGTCCTGACGGCGATCAGGGTTTTGGCGGAGAAGCAAGGATAAATGTAAGTTATGTCTTGTCTGATGATAATGCACTTACAATAGGATACAGCTTTGTTTGTGATAAAAAAACGGCTGTAAATTTAACAAATCATGCATATTTTAATCTTGCCGGACAGGACAGTAAGAATATATATGATCAGGAAGTTATGATTTTAGCAGACAGCTTCCTGCCATGTGATGAAAACTCCGTACCTACAGGTGAGATAAGAAAAGTCGAAAATACAGCAATGGACTTTAGACAATACAAAAAGATCGGTAAGGAAATCGACTCTGATTATGAATCTGTAGTACAGGGGAACGGATATGATCATAACTGGATAATCAGAGATTATGACGGTAATCTCAGACTTGCCGCCAAGGCAAAAGATGAAAACAGTAAAAGAGTTATGGAAGTTTATACCGATTTACCGGGTGTACAGTTTTATACAGGTAATTATCTGACAGAAGAAATAGTCGGAAAAAGAGGTGTAACATATCCGAAGAGAAGCGGATATTGTTTTGAAACACAATTTTTCCCTAATGCGGTAAATATGCCGGAGTTTATACAGCCGGTAGTAGATGAACTTGAAGAGTTTATCAGTGAAACTGTATATAAGTTCAGTGTAGAAAGAGATTAATGAAGAAACTTTTTATAGCGGAAAAGCCAAGTGTAGCGACCGAGTTTGCAAAGGCTCTGAAAGTACCTACAGGAAGAAAAAACGGATATCTGAAGGCGATGATATTATAGTTACTTGGTGTGTGGGACATCTTGTAACTATGAGCTACCCTGAAAAGTATGATGAGAGGCTGAAAAGATGGTCACTTGATACTTTGCCTTTTTTACCTAAAGAGTTTAAATATGAGATAATTGACGGTGTAAAAAATCAGTTTACCATAGTTTCAAATCTTTTAAACAGAGAAGATGTTGATACGATATATATTTGTACCGACTCGGGAAGAGAAGGAGAATATATATACAGACTTGTAGATATGATGGCGAATGTGCAGGGAAAAACAAAGAAAAAGGGTGTGGATAGATTCTCAAACCGAAGATGAGATACTAAGAGGTATAAGAGAAGCAAAAGATTGGTCTGAGTATGATAATCTTTCCGCAGCCGCCTTTCTTCGTGCAAAAGAAGATTATCTTATGGGAATCAACTTCTCCAGAATCCTAACCTTAAAATACAGCAGAAATGTTGCAAGTTTTTTAAAGCTTGACAGAGCGGTACTCAGTGTTGGAAGAGTAATGACCTGTGTTGTGGGAATGGTGGTAAACAGAGAAAGAGAAATAAGAAACTTTGTAAAGACTCCATTCTTTAAAGTTTTGGGTAAATTTGAAAATCAGGGAATGAGCATAGACGGAGAGTGGAAGGTAAATGAGAAGTCAAAATACTTTAATTCTCCTATGCTTTACAAGGATAACGGTTTCAGAGAAAAGATATATGCAGAAGAACTTATATCACATATAGAAAAAATTGCCGATGAAAACAATAGGGAAGCAGTTGTACTTTCAAATGAGAAAAAGAAAGAAACAAAAAAATCCTCCTTTACTTTTTCAATCTGGCAGAGATACAAAATGAATGTTCAAAGAGATTTAAAATAAGTCCTGATGAAACATTAAAAATAATTCAGGAATTGTATGAAAAAGCTAGTTACTTATCCGAGAACGGATGCGAGAGTGCTTTTCGGCGCCGTAGCAAAGGAAATAGACAAGAATATAAAGGGACTTTGTAAGTTTTTCAGCACTTGCGGATTTTGCAAATAATATTCTTGAAAAAGGGTACATATAAAAAAATATTTTCAAAAACAAAGTATGTTAATGATAGTCAAATCACCGACCATTATGCTATAATACCTACCGGGTTTGGAAATATGAATTCACTGAGTAAATTGTCATTGTCTGTATATGAACTCATATGCAGAAGATTTCTTAGTATATTTTTATCCTCCGGCAATATATCAAAAGTTTGCTATACGCTTCGGTATAGGAGATGAGATATTTGTTGCAAATACAAAAGTATGTGTTGAAAGAGGATTTTTAAATATATTAAGCCCTGTAAAAACAGAGGGTGAAGATGACGAAACCGGTGACGATCAAAATCCGGAGTATATAAAGATGATTTCATCACTTAGAAAGGGTTCAAAGCTTACACTTAACTCTTTGAGTATTAAAGAGGGTGAGACGGTACCTCCAAAGAGATATTCGTCAGGCTCTATTATACTTGCAATGGAGAATGCAGGACAGCTTATAGAGGATGAGGAGCTTAGAAGTCAAATAAAGGGAAGCGGTATAGGTACTTCCGCTACAAGGGCTGATATTTTTGAAAAAAATTATTTTCGATAAAATATCTGGCTTTTAAATAAAAAGACTCAAATAATTACCCCCTACACTTTTTGGTGAAATTGTATATGAAGTAGTAAATTGTTCTATTTCACAACTTTTAAATCCGGAGCTGACTGCCAGCTGGGAAAAGGGACTTACGATGGTATCAAACGGTGATATTACATCTGAAGAATATATGACAAAAGCTTGAAAGATTTGTAGGTATTCGATGTCTTAATGTGAAGCAACTTAATAACCAATATAGTTTAAATGCCGTATTTGAAGAGGTTTCAAAAGAATATAAGGGCATGAAAGGATAGAAAAATGAAAAAAATCGATGTAAAAACAAAAACTTTTTGATTTGGAAGAAACTATAGCAAAGTCTCTCTTCGAAAAAAATACACATATCCTTGGGAAGTATTTAAGGAACTTGGAAGTTTTATAGAAGAAATCGGTGCTACATTACCTGATACGGAGTATTTAAAAATCGGAAAGAATATCTGGGTTCATCGTTCGGTAAAGATAATGCCTACAATTGCGCTTGCAGGTCCGCTTATTATCGGAAAAGATGCAAGTATTCGTTCATGTGCATTCTTCAGAGGTAATGTAATTATAGGTGAAGGTGCAGTGGCAGGAAACTCTTGTGAGTTTAAGAATGCTATACTTTTTAACAAAGCACAGGTACCTCATTTCAGCTATGTTGGAGATTCTATCATCGGTTATAAAGCGCATCTCGGCGCTTCCGCAATTACATCAAATCTTAAGAGTGATAAGTCCGATGTTGTACTTCATTTAGAGGATGCGGAGCTTGAGACAGGACTCAGAAAAGCTTGGAGCTATAGTAGGTGATGAAGCTGAAGTAGGTTGTGGATCGATATTGAATCCGGGAACCGTTATAGGAAAGAACACTACAATATATCCGCTGTCAAGTGTAAGAGGTTGTATCGGAAAGTCATCTATTTATAAGAGTGCTGACGATATTGTAACAAAGGCAAAGAAAAAGCCGGCAGCTGCAAAATTATAAAATTTATGCGTATGGGTTTTCCCATACGCATTTTTTTATCTAGTCGGATTTGGTTTTTAATATATTTTCTAAAAAGTTCAAACGGAATCTTTAAATCACCGTATCCTTTACCTATTTCAAGTCCCGGCTTTGTTTTCTCCATGAAAAATCGCTGCCTCCTGTAGGAAAAAGCTTGTATTTATCCGCCAATAAACGGAGTTTTTCAATATCTGAAGCCGAGTGAGTGGAATGATATACCTCTATACCGTTTAATCCAAGTTCAATCAAATGTGATATAAGAGCATTCAAATCCTCATCAGAGAATTTGTATTGAAAAAGGATGTGCAAGTGAAATAAAGAAATTATGTTTTTTAAAAAATCCATACATCTTATTGTCGTGATATTCTTAACCGGTATATATTTACCGCCATATTCAAGATACTTATCAAAAGCCTCGGCCTTATTTTTAACAAGACCAAGCTTTATAAGAGCATTTGCAAAATGTGCTCTTGTTATCTGGGCGTTCGGATTTGAGTTGTTTAAATCATTTTCGAGAATTATTATTCCGTCATTTTTTAAATCTCCTGATTATTTCAGCGTTTCTTTCAGCTCTTTCCTTTGCAAAAAGCTCAAATCCTCAAATATTTCTTTGGGAATATTCAGTTCTCTCTTAGAAATTGAAGAAGGCGGCAGATATCCCAGAATATGTATTTCTTTATCTTTATATACACAGCTCATTTCAACTCCGGCTATTACGGATAAATCAAGTTCCAATCCTTTTTTAAAACATTCTTCCACACCTGCCATAGTGTCATGGTCCGTAAGTGCAATAAGGCTCAGAGAAGCTTTCTTTGCCGATATGGCAACCTCTGCTGGAGAGCATGTACCGTCTGAAGCGGTAGAATGTGTATGAAGGTCTATATATTTAAAATTTTCTTTCATAAATCACCTTAAAAATACTTTTTACATATATTAAATATTTGCATTAATAAGTCTAGCACAATAAATTTTGTAAAAGCAAATATTGATAAGTAATTTTAATTGTTTTAAAAATCATATTATTGGTATAATTTAATCCCAAGGTATGTTTTTATCAAAAATAGCATAAGGGCATTTTATTAATAGATCTTATAAGGAATTGAAATGTTAAATAAACAAAACAGCAGTAAAAAAACAGGCTCGGAGAGAGTAAGAGAAGCAAGAAAGAGATCGCAAAAAGGGGCTTTACGGCAGATATAAATATGAGAGCGGTAGCTGTTCTTGTTGCGGCATTTATTATATTGGTATTGATTGCCATATCAGGGATTACAAAAAGTCGGAAAGTTTTTGAAGTCATCAAAAGTTGACGGCACTGAGGTGACTACTGAAATTGCAGATGAAAAATTAAAAAAACAAATAACTATTGATGAGATAGATATTACCGGAATGAAAATGTCGGAGGCAAAAGCGGCCATAGACAAAGTATATCCGTGGAAATTAACTTTACATATCGGTGATGATTTAAGTGACAGTATGGTACTTGACAATGTTTTGGATACAAAGGTAACAAAACTTTTAAATGAGATATATGCAGATGTTGACAATGCAGCATCACATTATGAGATAAACTTTGATGATGCCGACATAGATTCAATGGTGGAAAAAGCAAAGGAAAAATGGAATATAAACCCTGTAAACGGATCTATATCGGGATTTAACAAGGAAACAAAGAGTTTTACATATGCTGATGAAAGTGACGGGTATCTTATTGATGAAGGCAGACTTAAGTCGGATCTTAAGTCATATGTGAGTCGTAAGAATTTTGAGGCTGATATTTCCGTTGTAAGAAATGAAGTAAAAGCAAGTATTTCGGCTGCAAAAGCAAAAGAGATGTACAAGGTAATAGGTACATTTACTACAAAGACTACAGATAATAAGGACAGAAACACGAATATTTCACTCGCATCCGAAGCACTTGACGGACTTATAATAAAGCCCGGAGAGGAATTTTCTTTCAACAATACTACAGGTAACAGAACGCTTGAGAGAGGATATAAGCCTGCAGGAGCCTATGTAAACGGTGTTTTATCTGAAGAGCCGGGTGGCGGTGTATGTCAGGTTTCATCAACTCTTTACAATGCGGTTATTTTCTCAGGGCTAAAGACAACCGAGAGGCATGCACATTCATTTGAGCCAAGTTATGTAACTCCCGGTGAAGATGCTATGGTAAGCTATGACGGATATGCAGGTCCGGATATGAAATTTCATAAATACATCCGACACCGCTATTGCTATTCGAGCGGTACTTACCGGACAGACACTTACATGTTCAATTATAGGAATTCCTATTTTGGAAGAAGGTGTTACTGTTGAAATGTCGTCAAAGAAGATATCGGATTTAAATCCTCCGGTTCCTGAGTATATTGAAGATAAGAGTTTGAAAAAGGGAAAGCAGGTCGTTGTAACCGAGGCAAAAAAAGGCTCAAGATGGGCAACTACATATATTGTAGAAAAAGACGGTGTGTTGGTAAAGGAAGAGCCTTTCCACAATTCAACATATAAGGGAAAACCTGCCAAAATAAAGGTAAACTCCGAGAGTGAGGAAACCACCGCTTCAAAGAGTAATGAAAGCAGCGTATCAAGTACTGAAAGTACATCAAGTGCTCATGTAAGTCAAAGTACAAGCGCAGCTTCAACTCAGGCTGAAAGCACCGGGGAAAAGACTGCAGAGAGTACAACAAAGAAAAAGGATTCAGGAAGTAGTGAAAGCACCGTAGAAAAGTTAAGTACCGAAGAAAAGTCTACTAAGGCAAAGGAAACTAAGGAGAGTGCTAAGCCTGCGGAGACTTCAGCTAAGCCTAAAGAAAGCACAAAAGCAAAGGAAAGTACTAAAGCAAAAGAAAGTACAAAGGCGAAGGAAACCACAGCCGAACCTACTGTTGAGAAGCTGACTACAACTGAGGCTGCAAAAACTGAAGAGACTGTGGAGAAACTGGAGAATTAATATAATACGGGGGATAATTTATGAATAGGGACAAGGAAAATGTAAAAGTATTTAAAACTTCTGAAACAAAATTATTCGTCAAGTCAGGCGGTTATAAGAGAGATTATAAATCTGTCTGCAATAACAAATCTGCCTAAGGGTACAGAGTTCTTTTTAAGTGATATACATGGCGAATATGAAGCTTTTTTGCATATAATGAACAATTGCTCCGGAGTAATAAAAGAAAAAGTCGATATTATATTCGGAGAAACATTGTCCGAGTTTGACAGGCAGGAGCTGTGTACTCTCATATATTATCCAAGAGAGAAAATGACTATGCTTGCAGAAATTGACAGGATAGATAATGACTGGTATTCGATGACACTGAATTATCTTATAATGCTTGCAAAGTTATTATCATCCAAATATACGAGATCAAAAGTTAGAAAGGCATTTGCCGGAAGATTATGCATATATCATTGATGAGCTTTTGCATGCACAAAAATGAAGACACAAATAAAGTAAGCTATCACAGACATATATTGCAGACCATTATAGATCTTGATGATGCCGATGAATTTATAATTGCACTTTCTGCACTTATAAAAAGGCTTGCAGTCGATCATCTTCATATAGTAGGTGATATTTTTGACCGTGGCGGTAATGCGGACAAGATAATAGACTTACTTATGAATTATCATTCTCTTGATATTGAGTGGGGAAATCATGATATTCTTTGGATGGGAGCCGCATGTGGAAATGATGCATGTATTTGTAATGTTATCAGAAATAATTTAAAGTATGGAAATGTAGAAATTCTTGAGAACGCTTACGGTATCAGCTTAAGACATCTTATGCTTTTCGGAATGTCAAAGTACGGTATTGAAGACGGAATACAGGCTGCACTTGCCGCAATAAAAGTGATACTCTTTAAGCTGGAAGGTCAGCTTATAAAAAGGCATCCTGAATACGGTATGGATGACAGACTGCTTTTTAGAGCATATAGACCTTGATGAAGGATATGTAACTGTTGACGGAGTGAAGACAAAACTGAAAACAAATATATTCCCGACATTAAATAAGGAAAATCCTTATGAACTTACTGCCGAGGAAAATGAAATCATGCTGAAGCTGCATAGAAGTTTTGTATCGGGTCAGAGATTAAATAAACATATAAAGTTTTTATATGATAAAGGCGGTATGTACAATGTTTACAACAGGAATCTTATATATCACGGTTGTGTTCCTGTGGATGAAAACGGAATATTTGATATGCTTTGTATAAACGGCAAATGCTATCATGGAAAAGCATTGTTTGATATATGTGATGAAAAAGCCAGAGCAGCCTACACTGATAATCCGAGTCAGGATGATGTTGATTTTATGTGGTTTTTATGGGGTGGTGAGAAATCGCCTTTATGCGGTAGAAAAGTAAAGACTTTTGAGCGAGATTATATTGAAGATAAGAACTTTTGGAAGGAAAAATCAAATCCATATTACAGCAAGTACTATGATGAAAGCTTTTGTATTCAGATTTTACACGAGTTCGGTCTTTATGATACGCACTCACATATTATAAACGGACATACACCGGTTCATGCGATTGACGGTGAACATCCTGTACGTGCAAATGAAAGACTGTTTGTAATAGACGGAGGATTCTGCCGCTCTATGAATAAAACTACGGGAATTGCAGGATATACTTTGATATTTAATTCTCACGGGCTGAGATTGAAAGCGCATACACCTTTTACTTCGGTAGAAGATGCCCTGATAAACAACACCGACATTAAATCGGAATCTGAGATAGTTGAAAAGGATGTATATCGAATGTTTGTAAAAGGATACGGATATAGGTAAAGAAATTACTTGAAGATATTGCCGATTTGAAAAATGTTATTGGATAATTACAGGAAAATTTGTAAATAAATTTAACGGAAAGATGGTGAGATATGAGCAGTCATGGCAAAAAGAAATTACAGCCTTGATATATTTAAAAGGTGTGTTGATTTTTCCTTGTGGTATTCGGACATTTTCTTTTGCCTGTAAAAAGGAAAGAGAATATACGCTTTTTAATAAACTTTTTTTCTTTATTTACAGTTTTTCATATGCCTGCATTTATATTTTTTATCCGGATATTTTTATTATGATTCATGGAAAAGGAGGGGACTAAATTAAAATCTGTTATTCCTCTTATAATGTTATTTTTAATGATGAAGATATTATTGCATATAAGTGATATGTTATTCTATGGAGACAGGAATATAATTCCCTGATTTTTACATGAATCATCTACACCTTGGTATATATCGGCGCTTATTTTTCAGATTGTCACTATATCCTTTGGAGTTGTTTTTGAAGCTGAATAAGAAAAAAAGTCGAGTTAAAAGAGAACAATTTACTTTCTGATGCTGTTACAATATATGTAACGGTATTGATAATATTTTTATATTTTTTTCAATGCTTAACATGAATTGGCAGGTGAAAATAGATGATTTTTATCTCTAGACAGGGTAGTATCTTTTGCTCCGTATTTTTATATCGGTGTATTGTATAAAAATACTCATCTGTAAGTAAGACTTCAATTTTTGAAGAAACAAATATGCGCCTCTTTGCAATGGGAGCTTTTTGTGTATTGGGATTTTTGTTTTTCTTTAAATATGTCAGATTTTTATACTTTGATTTTTTTATGGACCTTGGGGATATCGTATAGCTGAAGGAAATATATTGCCTATATTTAAAGGTGTATTAAATCCGCTTAGAATTATATATATGCCTTTATGCCTTGAGTACTTCTATTTTATATTTGCAGTAACATCATTAAAGAAGAATTTCTTGACAAATATATTCAAAAGATTCGGTGTATACAGTTTGCCCTATATTTGCATTTCACAGAATTATAAGAGATGCCTTTTTCACATTTGTTACTCGATAATTTTATATGGCCTGTATTTGGTAAAATAACTATATTGATTATACTTTTGACAATCTCTTTTTGACATGTAAGATATTAGGTAATGATAAGGCAAAACAGATTTTGCAGATTTGAAATAATATAAGACTCATACTTATTGAAAATCGTTTTCAGAGTATGAGTCTTTTTGTATGTAAAAATATGCAATAATTCATGCAAATCATTGTAGTAATGGAATTGATATTTTCAAAGTTCGTGTTATAATTCTCTTGTATACAGTGATAAAGTTTTATCAATATGTATTGAAGTTTAGCTATGTATCGGTATTTAAAGTTTTAATATAATTAAGCTTTACTATATCGATGAAGATAGTGCAGTAAATAAAGGAGAAAGTATGGGGAAAAGGGGTTATATATTTTTACCCGGTGGATTCAATAAAGTAATTGAGGAATTATCAAAAAGCTACCGTATTTATGCACCTGTGCTCAAGGTGGGAGAAGGAAGATTTACAGATACCGACGTAGTAAGATATGATTTTGTAAAAGAGGCTTCAGAGATCGAGCTTGATAAAAAATCCGATTATTCATTTAAGGAGATTTTGACACCTCTGTCACAGACATTGTTTTTCTTTACGGAAAATGATGTAAAGGAGTCTGAAATAGATGAGAGAGAGGTTTTGGTCTTTTTAAGAAGCTGTGATCTTAATGCGTTAAAAAGACTTGATCAGATATATCTTCACAATGGAAGAGAAGAAGATTATTTTTACGCCCGAATCAGAGACAAAGTGAAATTTGTTCTTATAGGTTGTGCTCATTCATATGAGGACTGTTTCTGTGTAGATATGGGTACAAATCGTGCAGATGATTTGGATTACAGTTTTTCAGTGGATTATATAGACAATCAGTTTCATTGTCAGTTAAAAGATAGTGTTCTTGAAGAGATATTTACAAATAACGCTTTAAAAGAGCAGGATATTACTCCAAGATTTGTAACTGAAAATGAAACAAGAGTAAAGTTGCCTGACAGCGTACCTCTTTCAATATTTACATCCGATATGTGGGAGGAATATAACACAAGATGTATAGGATGCGGAAGATGTAACTATGTGTGTCCTACATGTACCTGTTATACAATGCAGGATGTTTATTATACAGATAACGGTAAAGTCGGAGAAAGAAGAAGAGTCAATGCTTCATGTATGGTAGACGGATATACAAATGTTGCAGGCGGTGGAGAATACAGGAAAGAAGCATGGTGAGCGTATGAGATTTAAAACCATGCATAAGATATATGATTTTTAAAAAGAGATTCGGCTACAATATGTGTGTGGGATGCGGAAGATGTGACACCGTATGTCCTGAGTATATTTCATTCTCAAATATTATTAACAAAGTAACAGCTAAAGTAGAGGAGGTGCAGAATGAGAACTAATCCTTATATTCCTTTTCCGTCAAAGATTTTAGATGTTATTAAACATACAGAGAAAGAATACACATTCAGGCTTGAGTTTAAAGGTGATGTAAAGCCGGGACAGTTCTTTGAAGTTTCAATTCCAAAATTCGGTGAGGCACCGATTTCAGTAAGCGGAATAACGGAGAAACAGTATCGATTTGACTATCCGTAAGGTGGGAAGAGTTACTGATGAGGTGTTTGAAAATTACATAGGTGATACTTTGCTTCTAAGAGGGCCGTACGGTAACGGATTTGATGTTGATAAATATATTAACGGAGAATGTGTGGTTGTAGCCGGAGGTACCGGAGTTTCTCCTGTGCGCGGAGTTATCAATGCACTTGGTGAAAGTAAAGATTCAAAGGATAAACATGTAATACTCGGATTCAGAAGTCCTGATGATATGTTGTTTAGAGACGATATTATCAGATGGGAATCTCAAATGGATCTGATTTTAACAATGGATAAGGAAGCACAAGGCTATACCGGAAATGTAGGTCTTGTAACAAAGTTTATTCCGGAGCTCAAATTAAAAGATATTGAAACCGCACAGGCTGTGGTAGTAGGACCTCCTGCGATGATGAAGTTTTCCGTAATAGAACTTTTAAAGCTTGGCTTTAAGGAGGAGAACATCTGGGTTTCATATGAGAGAAAGATGTGCTGCGGTATCGGTAAATGCGGACATTGTAAGGTTAATGATACTTATATTTGTCTTGACGGACCGGTATTTAACTATGTTGACAGTAAGGCTTTGATTGATTAGTGAGGTAAAGATGGATATTAATGTAAAAAAGCTTAAAAAAAATGCCTTTCGTGTTTCTAAGGTACGCGGTGAGACAGCTTCCAGAATAAGAATGCCGGGCGGATATATCGATGCGGAGAGTTTAAAGAGAATTGCAGAAGTTGCGGATAAGTACGGAAACGGAAGCATTTTTCTTACAAATCGACAGGGTGTTGAGATTCCGGGTATCAAAATATCGGATATGGATGCCGTAAATAAAGAAATACAGCTTATTATCGATAATGAAGGAACGAAATCAGGAAAAGAGAGATACGGGATATGCGGCTTCGGGAACAAGAAATGTAGTTGCCTGTCCGGGTAAAAGACTTTGTCCTTATGGAAATTATGACACTACAGAGTTTGCAAGAAAAATGGAAAAGCAGATTTTTCCCGAATAATCTGCATTTCAAGGTGGCGTTTACAGGTTGCTCAAATGATTGCGCCAAGGTTCGTATGAATGATTTCGGAATTATGGGTATGACGGAGCCGCAGTATGACCCCGACCGCTGTGTTACCTGTGAGGCGTGTGTAAAGGGATGTAAGTCTAAAAGTGTGGATGCCCTTAAGGTTGTTAACGGTAAGATAGTAAGAAATACGGAAAAATGTATCGGATGCGGTGTATGTATTACAGTCTGCCCGACAAGAGCATGGACAAGAAGTAAGGAGAAGTACTACAGACTGGTTTTACTTGGCAGAACCGGAAAGAAGAATCCGAGAATGGCTGAGGACTTTATCAAATGGGTGGATGAAGACAGTATTCTTAAAATTGTGAAAAATGCATATTCATATGTTGAAAGATATATTGACCCGAATGCACCTGACGGTAAAGAGCATGTCGGATATATAGTAGACAGAACCGGCTTTGAAGAGTTTCTATAAATGGATTATGGAAGACGTTACTCTAGGACCAAAGGCGGAAGTTGCAAAGACAATGTATTGGGGCGGTAAGCACTACGACCATGAATAATCGGTCTGAAAATAAGATATTGAAGGTTTTATTGTTTTAAAACAGAAACAAAAGTTATTGTACTAAGAATAGTACACAAAATACATACATAATTATTTGCAAAATATTTTTAAAATTGGTATAATGAGATACGAAAAACTAATATTTTTATTATTATAAATATTATAAAGAATTACTTAGTAGGAGGAATTAAATGGCTAAGAGACAAATGAAGACCATGGATGGTAATCAGGCAGCTGCTCATGCATCATATGCGTATACTGATGTTGCTGCAATTTATCCGATAACACCATCATCTGTCATGGCAGAGCACACCGATGAGTGGGCAACAGAGGGTAGAAAGAATATTTTCGGCCAGACTGTACAAGTTACAGAAATGCAATCAGAGGCAGGTGCTGCAGGTGCAGTTCATGGTTCTCTTTCAGCTGGAGCTTTAACTACAACATATACAGCTTCACAGGGCCTTCTTCTTATGATCCCGAACATCTATAAGATAGCAGGTGAGCAGCTTCCGGCAGTTATTAACGTTTCTGCACGTGCTATTGCAACACATGCACTTAGTATTTTCGGTGATCATTCAGATGTTTACGCTTGTCGTCAGACAGGTGCTGCAATGCTCTGTTCATCATCAGTTCAGGAGGTTATGGACTTTAACACCTGTTGCACATTTATCAGCGCTTAAGGGTAAAGTTCCTTTCATCAACTTCTTTGACGGATTCAGAACATCACATGAGATTCAGAAGATTGAAACTTGGGATTATGAAGATCTTAAGGATATGGCAGATATGGATGCTATAGCCGCTTTCAGAAAGAATGCACTTAATCCTAATCGTCCTGTAGAGAGAGGTTCAGCACAGAACCCTGATATCTTCTTCCAGGCAAGAGAAGCAAGCAATCCTTATTACGATGCATTACCTGCAATCGTTCAGGAGTACATGGATAAGGTTAATGCTAAGATCGGTACAGATTATAAATTATTTAACTACTATGGTGCTGCTGATGCCGAGACAATCATCATCGCTATGGGTTCAGTTAACGATACAATAGAAGAGACAATTGATTATCTTTTAAAGCAGGGTGAGAAGGTCGGTGTTGTTAAGGTAAGACTTTACAGACCTTTCAGTGCACAGGCACTTGTAGATGCTATCCCTGACAGCGTTAAGAGAATCGAAGTTCTTGACAGAACAAAAGAGCCGGGATCACTTGGTGAGCCGCTTTGGCTTGATGTTGTTGCAGCACTTAAGGGAACAAAGTTTGATGCTGTTCCTGTATTCAGCGGTCGTTACGGTCTCGGTTCAAAGGATACAACACCTGCTCAGATAGTTGCAACATTCCACAACACAGAGAAGAAGAGATTTACTATCGGTATCAATGATGATGTTACACATCTTTCACTTGATCCGGGTCCTGCTCTTATTACAACACCTGAGGAACTACAAACTGTAAGTTCTGGGGTCTTGGTGCAGACGGTACTGTAGGTGCTAATAAGAACTCTATCAAGATTATCGGTGATAACACAGATTTATATGCTCAGGCATATTTTGACTATGACTCAAAGAAGTCAGGTGGTGTTACAATGAGCCACTTGCGTTTCGGTAAGAAGCCTATTAAGTCAACATACCTTATTCGTAAGGCAAACTTTGTAGCATGTCACAACCCTGCATATATGAGAAAGTACAACATGGTACAGGAACTTGTTGACGGAGGTACATTCCTTCTTAACTGTACATGGTCAGATGCGGAGCTCGAGGAGCATATCCCGGGACAGGTTAAGAAGTATATCCATGATCACAAGATCAACTTCTACACAATCGACGGTGTAAAGATCGGTATTGCTACAGGTATGGGACCTACAAGAATTAACACAATTCTTCAGTCAGCATTCTTTAAGCTTTCAGCAATTATTCCTGAGGAGCAGGCTATTGACCTCATGAAGAAGGCTGCTGAGAAGACTTACGGAAGAAAAGGTGAGGATGTAGTTAAGAAGAACTGGGCGGCTATCGAAGAAGGCGCTAAGAATGTTCATAAGGTAGAGGTTCCTGCAAGTTGGGCAAATGCTGAGGATGAGGGACTTGACTATGCAGTACATACAGAGGGTAGAGAGGATGCAATCAAGTTTGCCAACACTATTCAGACAGCTGTAAGTGCACAAGAGGGTAACAATCTTCCTGTATCTGCATTCGTTGACTATGTTGACGGTACAACACCTGTAGGTACATCAGCATACGAGAAGCGTGGTGTTGCTGTAAATATGCCTATCTGGAACAGTGATAACTGTATTCAGTGTGGATTCTGTTCATATGTATGTCCTCATGCAGTTATCAGAACAGTTGCTCTTACAGAGGATGAGGCAAATAATGCTCCTGAGGGAATGAGCGTACTTCCGATGACAGGTATGCCGAACTACAAGTTTACAGTAGCCGTATCAGCTCTTGACTGTACAGGTTGCGGTTCTTGTGCTAACGTATGTCCTGGGAAAGAAGGGCGAGAAGGCTCTTGTAATGGAGAGTATGCCTGAGAATGTACATAGACAGGCTTGGTTCGACTACGCGGCAGCTACACCTGAGAAGGCTGAAGTTATAGCTAAGTTCAAGGAGACAACAGTTAAGGGATCACAGTACAAGAAGCCGTTACTTGAGTTCTCAGGCGCTTGTGCAGGTTGTGGTGAGACACCTTATGCAAGACTTATTACACAGCTCTTCGGTGACAGAATGTACATTTCAAATGCTACAGGATGTTCATCAATCTGGGGTAACTCTTCACCTTCAACACCTTATACAGTAAATGATAAGGGACATGGTCCTGCTTGGTCAAACTCATTGTTTCGAGGATAATGCGGAGTTCGGTTACGGTATGTTCCTTGCAAATGAGGCTATCAGAAAGGGTCTTAAGTCAAAGGTAGAGGCTATTGCCGAGAACGGTTCAGAAGAACTTAAGGCAGCAGCTAAAGAATACCTTGATACATTCACTGTAGGTGCATTAAACGGTACAGCAACAGATAATCTTGTAGCTGAACTTGAGAAGTTAAATACAGCTGAAGCTAAGGATATCTTAGATAATAAGGAATTCTTATCAAAGAAGAGTCAGTGGATCTTCGGTGGTGACGGTTGGGCTTACGATATCGGTTTCGGAGGTCTTGACCATGTAATCGCAAGCGGTAAGGATGTAAACATCATGGTATTTGATACAGAGGTTTACTCAAATACAGGTGGACAGAGCTCAAAGTCAACAAAGACAGGTGCTGTAGCACAGTTCGCTGCCGGCGGTAAGGATGTTAAGAAGAAGGATCTTGCAAGTATTGCAATGAGCTACGGTTATGTATATGTAGCACAGATCGCTATGGGTGCAGATTACAACCAGACTGTTAAGGCATTGGCTGAGGCAGAGGCTTATCCGGGTCCATCACTTGTTATTGCATATGCTCCATGTATCGCTCACGGTATCAAGAAGGGTATGAGCAAGGCTATGACAGAGGAGAAGCTTGCTGTTGAGGCAGGTTACTGGAATAACTTCAGATTCAACCCTGATGCTGAGAACAAGTTCACTCTTGATTCAAAGACACCTACAGGAGATTACCAAGAGTTCCTTAAGGGTGAGGTTCGTTACTCATCTCTTGCACTCAAGGATCCCTGAGAGAGCAGCTAAACTCTTCGAGAAGAATGAGGAAGATGCTAAGGAAAGATTCTCATATCTTGAGAAGCTTTGTAACATTATATTCAAAATAATATAATCTTTAGAGTTTAATATAAATAGAATTAATAGACGAAAGTTTATTTAGTGTACAGACGGAAGCCGCTTTTTGTGGTCAAAGAGAGTCGATACTTTTAAGTATCGGCTCTTTTTGTATTAAAATATTTATATTCACTTGTTATAATATGAAAGTTGGGATAGAATAGAAGTATAAAGTGAAATTTCAGGAGATACTATGTATAAAGATAATGAAATATGGGTGGCAAGTGACGGTGATGCCAAATTATGTATAAAATCAAAATATGCAAACAGACACGGACTGATTGCCGGAGCAACAGGAACAGGTAAAACAGTTACTCTAAAGGTAATGGCTGAATCATTTTCAGACGCCGGAGTTCCGGTATTTTTATCTGATATAAAGGGTGATTTATCAGGTATGTGTAAGCCGGGTGAAGAAAAAGAAAGTATAACTAAAAGAGTTGCCGAGCTTGGTATGGGAGAAGATTTTTCTTTTAAAGCATATCCTACAGTTTTCTGGGATATATTCGGGAAGAAGGGATTACCTCTCAGAACCACACTTTCGGAGTTCGGACCTATGCTTTTGCAAAGCTTCTTGACCTTAATCAGATTCAGACAGACATACTGAATATTATATTTAAGATAGCTGATGATGAGGGATTACTTCATCGATTTAAAAAGATTTAAAGAGTATGCTCAACTATGTCAGTGAAAATGCCACAGACTATAAGGCGGAGTATGGAAATATAGCACCTCAAAGTGTCAATGCCATAATGAGAGGTCTTGTAGCTCTTGGAGATAAGGGCGGAGATGTATTCTTTCGGTGAGCCGGCACTTGATATAAATGATTGGTTTGTTACCAAGGACGGCAAAGGGTATGATAAATGTTCTTGATGCAACAACTATCATAAACGATCCGGGAATATATGCCACTTTTATGCTTTGGATGCTGGCTGAACTCTTTGAGATAATGCCTGAGGTCGGAGATCTTGACAAGCCTAAGATGGTATTTTTCTTTGATGAAGCACATCTTTTATTTAAAGATACTCCAAAGGCTTTGCTTCAAAAGATAGAGCAGGTAGTAAAACTTATAAGATCAAAGGGTATCGGAGTATACTTTATAACACAAAACCCAAGTGATATACCGGATGAGGTACTTGCGCAGCTCGGTAACAAGGTTCAACATGCACTCAGAGCTTATACACCTGCAGAGCAAAAAGGTATAAAGGCCGCAGCACAGAGTTACAGAGCAAATCCTGATTTTTGATACGGCTGAAATTATAACAAATTTGGGTATAGGTGAAGCAGTTGTATCATTTATTGAGGATGACGGTGCACCTGCTATGGTAAGAAAGGCTAAAGTACTTCCGCCACAGTCATATCTCGGAGCAATTGATGATATGATGAGAGCCGCAGTTATTTCAATGTCGGATTTGGCAGAGAAATATAAAGACATGGTGGATAGAGACTCGGCATATGAATTCTTACAGAGATTGCAAGTGGAAATTTCACAAAAGCAGGAAGAGGAAAAACAGGCTGAGACAGCAAAAAAAGAAGCTGAAAAACAGGCTGAAATAGAAAGAAAAGAGGCCGAAAAGCAGGAAAAGGCGGCACAAAAGGAAGCTGAGAGGCAGGCTAAAGAAGCCGAAAAGGAAGAAAAAAAGAAAAAGGATGCCATAAAGAAGGGAGTAGCTACTGTGGCAGGTACGGCTGCAGGAACTATCGGAAGGCAGATTGGTAAAGACTTTAGGAAAATCAGGGCGGAAAAATTCGGTTCAAGCCTGGGAGGAAATCTGGGAGCAAGCCTTGGAAGAGGAGTACTCAACATTATTTAAACTGAAATAATTATGAATATAAGAGAAGATATAGAACTTAGAGAGGAATTGACTCTAAGTAAATACGCCGCTTTAAGTAAAAACTCTTTAGGAAGAGACAGGTATGAAGAAGCCTGTGATATAAGGACTGTATATCAAAGAGACAGAGACAGGATACTTCACTCAAAGGCGTTTAGAAGACTGAAACATAAGACTCAAGTTTTTCTGGCGCCTGAAGGAGATCATTACAGAACAAGACTTACTCATACACTTGAAGTGGCACAGATTGCACGAACTATAGCCAAGTCTCTAAGATTAAATGAAGATTTGACGGAAGCGATAGCTTTGGGGCATGACCTTGGACATACGCCTTTCGGACATTCAGGGGAGGACGTACTCAATGACGTATGTTCATTCGGTTTTGCACATTATGAGCAGAGTGTAAGAATAGTTGAGTTTATAGAAAAATCCGGACGGGGACTTAATCTTACAAAAGAAGTCAGAGACGGTATATTAAATCACAGAACATCAGGTAATCCTTCCACCTTGGAGGGTCATGTTGTAAGACTTTCAGATAAGATTGCCTATATAAATCATGATATAGACGATTCTATAAGAGCGCGTATTATGGAAGAAGATGATATTCCGAAAGAATACAGCGATATACTCGGACACTCGGTGAGAGAAAGACTTAACAATCTGGTACATGGTGTGATAGAAGGAAGTATTGATAAGCCTGAAATTTCCATGAACAGAGAGATATATAAGGCAATGATGGGACTTAGAACATGGATGTTTAAGAAGGTATATTACAATGAAGTTCCAAAATCTCAGGAGGGAAAGGCCAAGACTATGATAAAGTCATTATTTGACTATTATATGTGCCATACCGATAAGCTTCCGGATGAATATATATATTTTATAAAAGAGTTGAATCAGGACAGAGAACTGGTAGTTTGTGATTATATTGCAGGAATGACTGATTTATATGCAATAGAAAAATTCAAAAGACATATTTGTTCCAAAAGTCCTGGGATGTATATTAAGGAGAAATAATTGTATTATTCAAATGAAATAATAGATGAGGTAAGATCTGCAAATGATATAGTGGATGTTGTTTCAAGCTATGTGAAAATACAAAAAAAGGGTGCCAACTATATGGGACTCTGTCCCTTTCATGCAGAAAAATCTCCTTCATTTTCAGTATCACCAAGCAAGCAGCTTTTCCATTGCTTCGGCTGTGGTGTCGGGGGAGATGTAATAGCTTTTATAAGGCAGTATGAAAATTATTCTTTTACAGAAGCGTTAACACTGCTGGCTAAAAGAGCCAATATAGAATTGCCACAGGTTAGTGACAATGACAGAGCAAAAAATGATGAAAAAAACATTATTCTTGAAATAAATAAGACTGCCGCAAAGTATTTCTATGAAAACCTGCTTTCAAAGGAAGGTGAGATCGGATTGAAATACTTCAAAGACAGAGGTCTTGAGAGCAGACATATTACCCATTTCGGACTTGGATTTGCAAAAAAAACATCAAACGATCTGTATCAATACCTTAAAGGTATGGGATACGGTGATGATATATTGAAAAAAAGCGGTCTTATAAATATTGATGAAAAGGGTGCAAGAGACAGATTCTGGAACAGAGTTATGTTTCCTATAATAGATGTCAACTCAAGAGTTATAGGGTTTGGCGGAAGAGTCTTGGGTGACGGACTTCCAAAGTATGTAAATTCACCGGAGACTCCGGCCTTTGATAAGAGCAGAAACCTTTACGGATTGAATTTTGCAAAGAGAACAAGAAGAGATTTCTTTTTGGTGTGTGAAGGATATATGGATGTCATAGCTTTACACAATGCAGGCTTTGAGAATGCTGTGGCAAGTCTTGGAACAGCACTCACACCTCTACATGTAAAACTTATAAGCAGATATACAAAAAAGGTAATACTTACATATGATTCTGACGGTGCAGGTGTAAATGCGGCAAAGAGAGCTATTCCTCTTTTAAAGGAAGAGAACATAAATATAAAAGTATTATCTATGGCTCCTTACAAAGATCCGGATGAATTTATAAAAAAATCTGGGCAGTGAGGAATTTCAAAAAGAGGATAGATTCTGCAGATAATGCCTTTCTTTGGGAAGTTGAAATACTGAAGAAAGATTATAATTTAAATGAACCTGATGAAAGGACCAACTTTTACAGGGAAGTTGCAAGAATGTTAAGCGGCTTTTGGAGAAAAGGCTTGAAAGAGAAAACTATACTCATGCCGTAGCAAAGAGATTGATGATTGAATATAATGCACTCTTTGATATGGTTAATTCCTTCGGAAATACTACAGTTTCCGAAAAGAAAAATACGAGTAAAGAAAATAAAAAAATTGATGACGGATATACAAAAGCACAGGGACTTTTGCTTACATGGATGGTGGAGGAAGTGTCACTTTTTAATAAGATAAGTGAGTATGTTTCACCGAAAATTTCAGTGAAGGTTTCTATAGGGATGTAGCTGTAAAGATATTTGAAAAGCTTAGAGCGGGAGATTTGAAATTTTCAAATATATGTGATGACTATGCGGATGACATGGAAAAACAGAGACTGCTTTCCAAAATACTTAATACAACTTTGGGGACTAACCTCAGTGACGACGAAAAGAAAAAAGCCGTCACTGAAAGTATACTAAAAATCAGACAGGCGAGTTTAGACGAGAAGAGTAAAAATGCAAAGGGTATAGAAGAATTTCAAAAATTATAGAGGAACAGGCGATTTTATGGAAAAACTTCATGTTGATTTAGGTTAGTGGAGGAAGTATGAGGGGAAGAATTTAAAAAAATGAGTTTGAAAAAGATATTAAAGAAAGATTTTGACGGAAAAATCAGTGCTTCAAATATCCAAAAGATTTTTCTCGATAATGATATACCGAAAGAATATCTTCCTGATTTTTATTGAATTTCTTGAAAAAGAGATATTTTTATTGATGATGATTATGAGAAAGAACCTGCAGAATTTGACAGCGATGCAGACTCGGAAGAATTCATTATTCTAAAGGAAAATGAATTTGAAGATGAGTTCAATGAAGAGGATATAAAGGACCTTGAAAATATAAACTTAAATATACTTGATGATTTGGACGATTATGTTTCCGTAGAAGATCCTATAAAGATGTATCTGAAGGAAATAGGCAAAATTCCTTTACTTAGTGTGGAAGAAGAGATGGTACTTGCTCAGAAAATTTCCGACCCTGATGAAAACATAAGAAAGGAAGCCGCAAAAAAAATGGCGGAATCCAATTTAAGGCTTGTTGTAAGCATTGCAAAAAGATATATGGGCAGAGGAATGCAACTTTTGGACCTTATACAGGAAGGAAATCTTGGGCTTTTGCGTGCTGTTGAAAAATTTGATTATCAAAAGGGATTTAAATTTTCAACTTATGCAACATGGTGGATAAGGCAGGCTATAACCAGATCTATTGCAGACCAGGCCAGAACCATAAGGATTCCGGTGCATATGGTTGAGACAATAAACAGGCTTATAAAGACACAGAGAAAACTTGTACAGGAGCTTGGCAGAGAGCCGAAGCCTGAGGAAGTTGCAAAGATAATGAGTCTGCCGGTATCGAAAGTAAGGGAGATAATGAATTTTGCATTGGAACCTGTATCTATGGAAACACCTATAGGTGATGAAGACGATTCACATCTGGGAGATTTTTTACAGGATTTTAATGCTAAAGTTCCTGTCAACTTCGCAATGGATGTGCTCTTACATGACCAATTGATTGAAGTAATAAAATCACTTACCGAAAGAGAACAAAAGGTAATCCTCCTCAGATTCGGACTTGAGGACGGAAAACCCAGAACACTTGAAGAGGTAGGAAAAGGTCTTCGGAATCACAAGAGAGAGAATAAGACAAATTGAGGCAAAAGCTCTAAGAAAGCTTAGAAACCCGTCAAAAAAACAAAAAAAGATTGAAAAGATTTTTGGAATAGAAATAAAATGAAACTGTCAAAAAGATTGCAAAACTATTGCTGATTTTGTGAAGAAAAATTCAGTGGTAGCGGATATAGGAACGGATCACGCACATATACCTATCTATCTTATAGAAAAATAATATAATAGATAAGGCTTATGCCTGTGATATAAATAAAGGACCGTTGGAAAAAGCAAAAGGAAAAACATAGAAAACTTCGGTGTAAGTGAAAATATTGTTCTGAGACTTTCCAACGGTCTTGATAAAATGTCAAATAAAGAGGTGGATACAATAATAATAGCCGGAATGGGCGGAGAACTTATTATAGATATTTTAGAAAGAGGAAAAAGTTTCTTCGATAAAAAAAATACCTTCATATTGTCGCCTCATACAAAAACAGATGAAGTAAGAGATTACCTGTTGAGAAAAAGGTTTTGAAATATTAAAAAGAAGATATGTGTATAGATGAGGGCAAGTTTTATACAGTAATGGAAGGCAGGTATACAGAAAACAAATTGATGTATTCGGAGGCTGAGCTCTTATACGGTAAATATCTTATAGAAAATAAACATCCGGTATTACTTGAGTTTCTAAAAAAAGAAGAAGAAAAAGTATATAAGTATTCTATCAAATATCGGATTAAATGAGGACAGAAAAAAAGAGCTTAGACATAGACTTGATATAATTAAGGAGACAATGAATGAAAATGCAGTGAGATTTTTGAATATTTAACTAAGCTATATCCTCTTGAGCTTGCTATGGACTGGGACAATTCAGGATTTTTTTACTTGGAAGAAGTGATAAAGAGGTTAAAAATGTCCTGGTAGTACTTGATATTACAAATGAAGTACTTGAATATACGCAGGCAAAAGGATATTGATTTGATTGTATCACATCACCCGATTATTTTTTCGGCGCTAAAGAGAGTTACAGATGAAACACTCCTTGGAAATTATATTTTAAATATACTAAAAGAATGATATTTCTGTGATTGCAATGCATACAAATTTCGATATTGCAAATGGCGGCATGGCGGATATTGCAGAACAAAAAGCTTTCACTTTCAAATACAAAACCTCTTGAAGTGACTGCAACACAGGATGGCAAAGATCTTGGAATAGGAAAGATAGGGAGATTTAAAAAAAGCGCTTTCATTTGATGAATTACTTTCTTTAATAAAGGATACATTTGATTTAAAAGAATTTAACCGTATTCGGCAGAGAGAATATAAAAGGGAAATATTAAAAAGGATTGCTATAAGCCCGGGCTCAGGAAGAGGGATGTATAAGCATGCTCTTGGTGAAACGGATGTACTTATAACAGGTGATATTACACATCATGAAGGACTTGATGCTATAAATGAAGGCATCTGTATTATAGATGCCACACATTACGGCTTAGAGCATGTATTTACAGAAAAAAATTGTAAATGATTTTAAAAAAATACAGTGAACTGAATGTTTTTGAATTCAAAAAAATACAAATCCGGTGGAGATAATGTAGGGGATGGTAAAGGTCTTTTTAGTTGAGGATGAAAAAGTTTGTCAGAGAAGGTATAAAAAAATGAAATAGATTGGAATTCATATGGATTTGATTTTGTAGGGAAGCTGCCGACGGTGAATTGGCACTTCCCCTAATTGAGATTTCAAAAACCGGATATCTTGATAACGGATATAAAGATGCCTTTTATGGACGGTTTGGAACTTGGAAGAATAGTAAAGGAAAGGTTTCCGGATACCGTTATTATATTTTTAAGCGGTTATGATGACTTTGACTATGCCCAAAAGGCTATACATATCGGTGCATCCGAATATCTTTTTAAAGCCGGTTTCAAAAAGAAAAAGCTCATATCGGTTTTTAAAGAAGATAAAGCCTATTGCAGAATCCAAGCGACACAGTATTTTGCGAAATATAAAGGCGGACAATATTGAATATGATATAAAAGAAAATTCGATACATCAGGGATTTAATAAAGGAAGCTTCAAGGAATTTATTATAAACGGAAAGAGTCAGGATATTGAAAGTTATGTTGAAGAATATATTGACAAATATGTACGGACAGTTAAAAGTCTTTGATATTCAGACAGTATGTAATAATGGATGCTTTTATAGAGTCTGAAAAATTCTTAGTAATGTTGATGATAAGGAGGAACTTGGAAATAAATTCGGAAGTATGGAAGTATTTGATGAAGCCGTTACAGATATTAATACTGTGAAGCAATATTTTTTAAAATTACTGGAATATATGATTGATAAAAGAGATCAGATTTCAGGAAGGCAGTACAGCTTTTTACTTAAGAAGGCAAAAGACTTTGTTGAGAAAAATTACATGGATCCTGAGATTTCTTTAAACAGTGTTGCGGAATATATCGGTCTGAGTCCCACATATTTCAGTACTGTTTTTAAGCAGGAAGCGGGTATGAACTTTATTGACTATCTGACAAAAACCAGAATAGATGAAGCGAAAAGACTTCTTAGAAGCACTGATAAAAGGATATCGGATATAGCAATGGAAGTCGGATATCGTGACCAACATTATTTCAGTTCGTCTTTTAAAAAATATCAAGGAGATACACCTAAGTCATACAGAGAAAATAAAAATGAAGAATAGTATACAAAATTATATTATGAAAAGGTTGTTTATAACCTTTATACCCATTGCATTTATTATTATTTATCTTTTATTTGGTTATGAAATGGCAGAATGATAAGTATGCCGGTATAGTAAAAAAATATAAGTATTGCAACTGAATTTAATTTTAAATTTAAAGAGAATGTAGATCATAAAATGTACAGGGTGGTAATAGGTGCGGATACTATAGAAAATCAAAATCCGTATGAAGACCTTGAGTATGCAAACAAAATATTTGAAAAGTTGCTTGAAACAAACAATAAAGATGAAGGCATAAACAGACCGAAAGGTCTTATAATACTTTTTAAATTTGCTTAAGAAACAAATAGATAATATAGGTAAAAGCGATATATATAAAGACTACAATAAAAATATTGACAGTTTGGAATATGATATCAGGGTTACAACCGAGCTTATAGAAGATACTGTAAATGACTATATCTATGAGGAAACCAAAGAGCTTAATATAGTAAGTATAAAATAAGAAATCAGATGGCTGTTATATTTATGCTTAGTATTATCAGTGTATTAATTATTTTATATTTTACATTGTATATGTATAAAAAGGTATCAAGACATATCTCGGATCCCATTATAAATCTTTGTAATTATACAAAAAGAAGTGAAAAACGATTTATTGGAAAAACAATCCGGAGAGCAGTATTTTAGAAATTGATGAACTGTCCGAAAATTTTAATGATAAAATAATCAGAATAAAAGAGCTTTATCGAGAATATAAAGACAGAGCAAAAAGAATAAGAAAAACACTGAACTTTGGCTTTTACAATCTCAGATAAATCCACATTTTTTTATAACACACTTGATACTGTTGTTTGGATGGCTGAAGCAGGTGATTCAAAAAAAGTGGTTGATATGATAACCGCACTGTCAAGTTTCTTAAGAATAGGATTAAATAACGGAAAAAGATTTATACAGATAAGAGAAGAGATAAGACATATAGAAAGCTATTTAAAAATACAAAAATTCAGGTATGAGGATATTTTTGGAATACAGTATTGATATAGAAGATAATCTGTATGATAAGAGAATTTTGAAAACTTTTATTACAACCGATTGTAGAGAATGCACTTTATCATGGTATAAAAGTATAAAAAGAAGGGCGGTAAGATTTCGGTAAAAGGCTATAGAAAAGATGAGCATATAATTTTTGCAGGTAACAGATAACGGAATCGGAATGGAGACTAAAAAGCTTGAAAGCTTGAAAGAACATCATAAAAATGAATCTGTAGATGAAATTGATATAGTAAAGTCATCAAAAGAGAGTTTCGGACTTTATAATGTTGCGGAAAGAATAAGGCTTTTATTACGGTAATGAATATGGACTGAATATAGACAGTACCGAGAATATAGGTACGACTGTAAGTATAATACTTCCTGTAGAAAGTGATTTAATCTGAACTGAATATATTAAAACATATATCATAAAAATAATATACATAAATTCCTTTATAATGAAAATAATATAAAATGCGTAAAAAAATCTATGTTTACATAGATTTTTGTATTACAATATAGTAAACAAATAAATGTTTCGTAAATAATTTTAAGGAGGAGTTTATGATTAAAAAGAGGTTTAAGTTTATTTGTATCTGCAGTTATGCTGACAATGTTTGCACTTACAGGTTGCGGTGGAGGTACAAAAGCACCTGAGGAGAGCAAGGCGGTTGAATCATCAGAAACCGCAGGTGAGAGCAAGAGTGAGGAAGCAAAGAGTGAAGAGTCCAAAGGATTCTTCAAAGGTTATTGTAGTAGGTTATGCACAGGTTGGAGCAGAGTCTGATTGGAGAACTGCAAATACTGAGTCATTCAAATCCACATTTGTTCCTGAAAACGGATATGAGCTTATATTTAACGACGCTCAGCAAAAACAGGAAAATCAGATTAAGGCTATCAGAGATTTTATTCAGCAGGAAGTTGACTATATCGTACTTGCACCTGTTGTAGAAACAGGATGGGATACTGTTTTACAGGAAGCAAAGGATGCGGGAATCCCTGTAATACTTTCAGACCGTATGATAAAAACTTCGGATGATTCTCTTTATACAGCACTTGTATGCGGTGACTTTATAAAAGAAGGTGAGACTGCAGGACATTGGCTTGAGGAGTATTTAAGATCAAAGAGTGCAGACAATGATAAGAAAATCAATATAGTTACTCTTCAGGGTACAATCGGTGCATCTGCACAGGTTGGCAGAACAGACGGTTTTTGCAAAATATCTTGGCTCAACATCCGAATTGGAATATGCTTGCAAAGCAGACAGGTGAATTCACACAGTCAAAGGGTCAGGAAGTTATGGAGTCATTCTTAAAGCAGTTTGATGATATTGATGTAGTGGTTGCGGAAAATGACAATATGGCTTTCGGAGCTATAGATGCTATAAAGGCTGCAGGAAAGACATGCGGACCGAACGGAGATATAACAGTTATATCATTTGATGCCGTAAAGGCCGCATTTGATGCAATGATTGCAGGTGATTTAAATGCAAGTATTGAGTGCAGTCCGCTTCATGGACCTAGAGTAGCTGAAATCATCCAAAAGCTTGAAAAGGGTGAAACAGTGGATAAGATTCAGTATGTTGATGAATCATATTTTGATACAAGTATGGATCTTGAAAAAATTAAGGCAGGAAGAGCTTATTAATACAGGATAAGTTGATATTTTGCATAAAGAAAATACCGGGAGTGAGGAGTTTATTGCTCCTCACTCCTTTTGAGGTGATTATGGATAATCTGTTAAAAATGAGAGGAATCTGTAAAAATTTTCCCGGGAGTAAGAGCACTTGATAATGTGGATTTTAATTTAAACAAGGGTGAAATACATGCTCTGATGGGAGAAAACGGTGCAGGAAAGTCCACACTTATAAAGGTACTTACAGGTGTGGAAGAGTTTGAAACCGGACAGATAATTCTTGAAGGTAAAAAAAAGTATAATAAATAAAAAGCCCCAAAGAAGCACAGGAAAACGGAATAAGTACAGTGTATCAGGAAGTAAATCTTTGCCCTAAATATCTCAGTGGCGGAAAATTTATTCTTGGATCGTGAGCCGAGAAAATTCGGACTTATTGATTGGAAAAAAATGAATAGAATGTCCAAGGAACTTTTTGGATAAATTGGATATTAAAAATAGATGTAACCAAGCCTACAGAAAACTATTCAATTGCAATACAGCAAATGATTGCCATTGCCAGAGCGGTTGATATGTCGGCAAAAGGTACTGATACTTGACGAGCCCTACCTCATCACTTGATGACGGAGAGGTTGAAAAAAACTTTTTATTTTAATGAAAAACTGAAAAAAATGAAGGTATAGGAATAATATTTGTTACACATTTTTGGAGCAGGTATATGCGGTATGTGATAAAATAACTGTTTTTAAGAAACGGAGCTCTTGTAGGAGAGTTTGAAGTGGATAATCTTCCAAGAGTACAGCTTGTAGCAAAAATGATGGGCAAGGATTTTTAACGACCTTGAAAATATTAAGGGTGAAAGCACACAGACTAATGATAAAGAAGTACTTCTTAGCACAAAGTCGCTTGGCTCAAAAGGTAATATAAAACCGTTTGATCTTAAGTTAAATAAAGGAGAGGTTATAGGAATAACCGGTCTTTTGGGGTCAGGGCGTTCTGAACTTGTCAGAGCTATATACGGTGCCGACAAAACGGATACCGGACAAATAGTATTTAAAAACAAAGAAGTTAAAATAAATGCTCCGATTGATGCTATGAAACTTGGTATGGCATATCTTCCTGAAAACAGAAAGGATGAGGGTATTATAGCGGATCTGTCTGTAAGAGAAAATATAATAATAGCCATGCAGGCCAAACAAGGAATATTTAAACTTATACCGAGAAAAAAACAGGAAGAATTTGTAGATAAGTATATAGAAATATTACAGATAAAAACAGCCGGGAGAGAAACACCTATAAAACAACTTTCAGGCGGAAATCAGCAAAAGGTTATACTTGCAAGGTGGCTACTGACAAATCCGGAGCTTCTTATATTGGATGAACCAACAAGAGGAATTGATGTAGGAACAAAAACGGAGATACAAAAGCTGGTTTTAAAATTGGCAACAGAGGGCATGAGTGTAATATTTATTTCATCGGAAATCGAGGAGATGATCAGAACCTGCCAAAGAATGGTAGTAATGAGAGATAAGAAAAAGGTAGGTGAATTAAAAATCTGATGAAATATCTCAAAAATAATATAATGAGTGCTATAGCAGGGGGTGAATGACAGTGAAAGAATTTAAAAATAAAAAAATATAACATCCGCAAGACTCTTTTCTGCCTATAGTAAGTTTGATTTTTAGTCTTAATTATAAATATGATAAAGACACCGAATTTTTTTAATATTACTATACAAAACGGAGTATTTTACGGATATATAATTGATGTAATAAATCGTGCAAGTGAGCTTGTAATACTTGCTGTTGGTATGACTCTTGTAGTTGCTTCATCAGGAGGTACGGATATATCGGTAGGTGCGGTATGTGCACTTGCAGGTGCTGTTGCATGTTTTATTTTGGCAGGTGGCGAAGTTTCCACAGATGTATATCGTGCACCATATATAGCGGCATTTATTGCGGCGGTAGTTGTCGGATTACTTTGCGGGCTCATTTAATGCTTTTCTTGTTGCAAAGATGAATATACAGCCTATGGTTGCAACTTTGATATTGTTTACAGCAGGTAGAGGAATGGCTCAGCTTGTTACAAACGGACAAATAACCTATATAAGAGTCGAATCATTCAAGATGCTTGGTAATTCTATACATGGAATACCGCTTCCCACACCTGTATTTGTGGCATTAGCGGTCGTTTTGATAACACTTATTATACTCAAAAAAACAGCTTTGGGGCTTTATATTGAAACTGTGGGAATAAATAATAAAGCTGCAAGACTTGTGGGCTTAAATCCTGTATATATACAGTTTATAGCCTATGCATTCTGTGGTCTTTTGGCAGGACTTGCAGGAATGATAGTTTCATCAAGAGTATATTCCGCAGATGCAAATAATGCCGGACTTAATATAGAGCTTGATGCAATACTGGCTGTAGCCCTTGGCGGAAACAGCCTGGGAGGAGGAAAGTTTTCACTTCTTGGAAGTGTTATAGGAGCTTACACTATTCAAGCATTGACTACAACATTATATGCTATGAGTGTTTCGGCAGATCAGCTACCGGTATATAAGGCAATTGTGGTTGTAATAATAGTTTCATTACAGTCAAAGGAATTTAGAAAGATAATAAGAGAATTTAATTTAAATAAGAAGAAAGCTGAGGTTGTATATGAAAGATAAGTTAAAAAAATATAGATAATAAAGCCTTCTTACTTTATATGACAATTGTTCTCTTTATTATAATGTATGGAATAGGGGTTATAATGTTTGGAAATAAGGGATTTCAAAAACCGCAGGTATTTTTAAATCTCTTCATATCTAATGCAGGACTGATTGTTATAGCAACAGGTATGACCATGGTTATAATATCCGGTGGAATAGATATTTCGGTCGGTTCATTTTGTAGCACTTACCTGTATGGTATTGGCATATTTGATGGAAAAATCAAGATGAAACGCGCTAAGTGCAATAGCAGTCGTAATCATAATCGGTCTGATATTCGGACTTGTACAGGGAATTCTTATTTCATATCTCAATATTCAACCGTTTATAGTTACACTGGCAGGCATGTTCTTTGCCAGAGGTATGACGGCAATTATATCTCAGGAGATGATAAGTATAACAAATGAAACATTTCTCTCATGGGCGAATAAGAAGATAACAATTCCCTTATTCGGTATAGTGAATAAGAAAGGTGCGGTAGTTTATCCGTATATCTATCCTACAGTAATAGTCGCTCTTATTATACTTGTACTGATGTTCATACTTTTAAAATATACCAAGTTTCGGAAGAAGTGTATATGCTGTCGGCGGAAATGAGCAGTCAGCACTTCTCCTTGGACTGAATGTAAAAAAGATAAAACTTCAGGTATATGTACTGAACGGATTGTTATGTTCTATCGGCGGATTTTTATTCTGTCTAAATACCTGTGCAGGGATTTGTAGAACAGGCTAAAGGATTTGAGATGGAAGCAATAGCAGGGAGCGGTAATCGGTGGAACATTACTTACCGGAGGTGTAGGTAATGTATTCGGAAGTCTTTTCGGTGTACTGATAAAAAGGTACTATAGAAGCTTTTTGTAAGTTTTCAGGGAACATTATCATCCTGGTGGACAAAGATAATAATAGCTGCCATACTTGCATTTTTTTCATAATACTGCAGAGTATACTTGCAATGTCAAAGAGAGGGTAAGAAGTAGCAATAAATGGACATTTGTAGAAAAGTGTACATTTCTATGAAAAATACTGTCATATATTTTTATGGCGGTATTTTTTTGTTTCTTGTTGAAATTTTTATAAACATATGTTATGATAAAGTCATTAAATTTTGGGTAGAGGAGGTGCGTAATAATTTTAAAATTTGTATACAAACATTTTCAGAAAAAAATATTGTTTGTTTTTTTCATGTGCTTAATTGCGTACCTGTTTACTGACTCTTTGGCAGATATGGCTACACCTTCAAATGCCGAGTTTAATGATATTGTCATAACACCGGGCATGGATACGGCTACTTCTTCCGATGCAAGGCGGCATGAAGTAAAGCTTGACGGCATAAGTGTAATTGTGGATGTGCCGGAAGGTGCCTTTTGATACAAAGGTAACGCTCAAGGCAAAAAGATTAACCGTAAACGAGCTTGAAAATAATGTAACTCCTGAAAAGGGAGATGATATAAAAGACAGTGACCCGGAAAAAGTAAGTGAAACCGCAGTTGAGTCGGACGGTATAGAAAATATTGAAGCCTCCTCTGACAGTCAGGGAGCTGTAGAAGTTCAAAAACATGATGAAAGTACTGAAAGCATAAACGGCACACAAGCTTTGGAAACTGTTGAAAGCACTGAAAACGGTTTTGAATGAAACTGAGACAACAATATCTCTAAACAGTGATGAAATGATTGAAACTGCACAGGTTGTAGTTAATGATGCCGATGAAAGAGTAAAATTATCTGATGAAGGCAATCAGGCTGACGGAAGCAATCAGGTTCCGGATACATTAAGTGAATCTGTAAGTGAGAATACAAATTATTTGGAAGATGCGGTAATAAGAAATACTGAATCTGAAAATGAAGAGTTTCCCGAAAGATTCGATTTCTCTGGATATTCATTTTGAGGATGAAAACCATGTAGAGATAGAACCTTTGACAGCGGTATATGTAAATATAAAAATCGACAATAATTTACTTCCTGAAGGAGCAAAGCCCGAAGATACGGAGGTTTATCATATAAAGGATGACAATACCGTAAATAAGATAGAAGATATAGCTCTTATAGAGGATAAAGATGACAACAGTATTACCACAAACTTCAGTACGGACAGCTTCTCGACATTTTCACTTCATTGGGGATCGGCAAGCAGCAGATTTTATGTAAATGTAAAATATGTCGATACAAACGGCAATGAGATAACTGCAGATCCAAGCAAGCTTGAATTATTCAAGAACAATAATAACGGAGTATTTCATAATGACAACGATAAAATAACTCCGAGAGAACTTGATACCGGTATAGTAGGTATGAGGTATAAATATGCAAGGGTTGTAATGTCAAACGGAACTGTAGTAAATAATGTACTGCAAATAGAAAGAGAAACCAGCCTTGTAAAGGGACTCAGATATACGGTGGACGGTACCAATTGGGTAGTATTTTCATCCAATGAAATGAGAAATCTTGAACTTGTATATGAACCTGAAGGAAGAACTATTTCAAACCGAAGAATAAGGACCGATATAAGTAAGACTGTAGAAGATCCGGATAAGGACGGAATCTACGATCTTACACTGAAAATAAATAATCAGACCGGAAGTACCACAAACAGAACGAATATGGATGTACTGTTTTTGCTTGATACTACAAGCAGTATGAGTGAGGGTATCTCGGGTCGTGGTACTGATCCGAAAATATCTTCAGTTTACAGTGTACTTAGAAACGTAATAACCAACAATTATTTTGACAGCAGTAAATATAATATAAACTATGCGCTTGTGGGAATTGACAGTGAGCCGACTTTGTATCAGAACTGGACAAGTAACGGAAATTCCGTTATAAGTAAGATTCCTATAAGCCCGAATAATGTAAGCAGAATAAACTACGAAAAGGGATTTGTTAAGGCAAATGAACTTTTTAGAAACGGTAGGAGTGATGCACAAAAAGTTCTGTTCTTTATTACGGACGGAAATCCTACTTACTACACAAATCATAATACAGGTAGGAATGAAGGTCATATAATTGACAGATACAGTACAATGGCGATGCTTCACGGACAGTTTGCATTGTATGCTATTGATTTGGACTATTTCTTTTCTATAGGTCTAGGTAATCAAGGGGATTATGATAAGCTGAAACTTTTGACAAATTCAAGCGACGGTGACAGCCCTGTAAGAGGATATAAGGGTATCACCTTACCTGCACCGGGAGTTGAGGTTGGTGCAAGTCCATATTCGGCAGACAGTAAAAATTCTTTCTTAGATAGGATGAGGGAAATAGTAAGTGTACTGAAAACTCCAAGAGTGAGTAATGTTGTACTGGAGGATAAACTCAGTCAATATGCAATGATTGCAAAGGATTCTTCCGGTAATCCATATCCGCTCGAGATAGAGGTTTTAGGTCCTACAGGAATACACACAGGAAATTATGTGGTGCGAAACAGTGTGTACAGATTATTTTCCACTCCGAGAAATGCAATGGCGGATATTGTATCCTCATACAATGATGCTACCAAAACAATCAGATTGGAGTTTCCGACCGCCTATACTTTAGAGACAGGATACACCTATATGGTAAAGGGCAAAGATAAAAGACTACACCTTTAGCTGAAGCAAAATATGCAGCCACAAAGCAGTTCCAGAAAAATCCCAACGGAACGGATGTGGTCGGAGACCTGGGAACAGGTTCAAAGTCTTCAAATCAAAAGGGATTTTATTCCAATGATATAGCAAAACTCTACATACAAGTATAAGGATCAGGGAAATAATTGAAACATTTAAAAACCTGTTATCCAACCCTACATAAATCCGATACCTACGGGTGTGGCATTTGATATATCTTATGCCGTAATTTTTTTATAATAATGTCGATTCTTTCGATTGGAATATTTTATTTTTAACAGGAGGAAGAGATGTTAATATATTTTATAACTATTCAAAACCTGATGCCATATGAGAGCATGAAAAAGCAATAGTTAACACATATATAGGAGGATGGATTTATAGAGGAAAAGGAGAAAATCAAAAAGCGGAGTATAGCGGAATTAAAGTCGTTTATAATAAGATTTCTGACACTTGCCGCAATGATTTATGTCTTGGTATTTATAGTATTTGGAATAAGGATTTCGCCGAATAATGAGATGTTACCGAGAGTAAGAGCGGGGATTTATTATTTTTCTATAGACTTGAGGCAGACTCAAATCAAGTGATGCCATATGCTATCATTTTGACGGTGAAAAAGTATATAGGGAGAATAATAGGAGCGCCGGGAGATACTATTGATATAGATGATAACGGAAATGTTATACTAAACGGTGCCGTATTGGTAGAGGATGATACCAGAGGCAAAACAGATAAGTACGATACTGATGTAACATATCCCAATCGTACTGGGAGAGAATGAATTTTTTTATACTTGCCGATAACAGAACGCTTGCAAAAAGACAGCAGATATTTCGGAATTATAAAAAAAGAAAGGATATTGAAGGTAAAATAATTATCGTTATAAGAAAGGATAATATATGATGTTAAAAAGAATTATGACTTTGGCGGCAGTGTCTGCCATGACAATCGCAATGGCGGGAAGTGCAATAGCTGCAGAGACAACAAAGCAGTTAAAGCCTGCAGCAGGATCACCGAACAAAATCAAGTTCACTAAAGAGATGAAGATCTACAATGTAGATGATACAACAAACGGAAGTGCAAAAGCACCTGATGTAAAGTATACATATACTATCGCAGGAAGTACCGGCGGTGGCGGAAAGACACCTGTCAGCGGTACCGACGGCGGACTTACTGTAGTTGCAGGTACAGCAATGCCTACTATTTCATCGGCAGAGTTCAGTCATAATGATACAATTACAAACCACCTTGTAAAAAAGGAAGTTACAGTAGACTTTACAGAGCAGTTTAATGAAGACGGTAATGATGATATAACTGTACCGGGTATCTATAGATATGAGATTACAGAGACAGGTAACTTTAACCTTACTACAAGCCAGCATGACTACACAGGAGATGTAAGCCAGCTTACAGGCGGTAAGGAGAAGAGATATCTTGATGTATATGTAGGATACAATGCGGCAGGAAAAGCTTGAAGTAAAGACAGCCGTTATGATGAAGAAGGATACTACAGTTACAGACAACTCAAAGACTACAGGTTATATTGATGATTTAAACGGTGCGACTACAACAGACAATAAGGATGATGTAAGTACATTTAAAACAAGAGATATTATCCTTCAAAAGGATGTAGCAGGTAACATGGGTTCTACAACTGAAGAGTTTAAGTTCACTATCGATCTCAGCAATATCGGTGTAGGTATGGACTATAAAGTAACTTCTACAAATGCTGCAAACCCGACTGCCATCACAGGTGTTACAGCAAATACATATTCACTTACAAATGTTAAGTTAAAGAGCGGTCAGACTATAAAGATTTCAGGTCTTCCTTCTACAGCCAAGTACAAAGTTACCGAGGATGTGACTACAGTAGGACCTGCAGGATACAAGACAACTCATGGTATAAATGTTGCAAGAATTACAGCACCTACATCTACAAATCAGTATGCAAATACAGCGGCTGTAACAGCAGTTACTCCTGTAAAGGCTGATGATACCGTTGCGGATACAATATTCTTCTTGAACTACCGTGATACACCTACACCTACAGGTGTTGCAATGAGCGTAGCTCCTTTTGCAATCATGGCAGGATTCGGTATCTTACTTATCTTGGTATTCTTTAAGAGAAGAAAAAAAGAAGAAGTTGAGAACTAAAAGATGAATCTTATAGGAAAATGTGCATACATAGGAAACAGGATTATAGATATAATCGTTATTCTTATGGCGGTGATAATGCTCTTTATTCGGGGCATATTCACTATATGATATTTTTTTCATGTATATAAAGGGCATCTCTTTCAAGTGAAATCTTAAAGAGTGCCCCCGGTACTGCCGGAAATGCGGATGATACCGTAAATGTAGAGGCTTTATTTAACAAATATCCTGATATGAGAGCGTGGCTCAATATTTTTGATACCAATATAAACTATCCTATAGTTCAGGGCATTGATGATGCGGAGTATCTCAATAAGGATATAGACGGTGAGTTTTCTCTGGCCGGATCGATATTTTTAAGCAGTCTTTGTAACGGTGACTTAAATGAGCATTACTCACTTGTTTACGGTCATCATATGGACAATGGAGCTATGTTTGGTGATGTTGGAAAAGTTCCTTGATAAGAGTTTTTTTGACAGTCATGTGGACGGAATACTATATACCAAAACAGAGATATATGATGTAAAGGTATTTGCAGTTTTGGAAACCGATGCCTATAATGAGAAGATTTATTTCCCGTATTTTGCAAATGAAAACAAAGATGATTTTTTTATAATTATCTTCAGAAAAAAATGCGGTACATATAAGGGATGTAAACCGTAACAATAAGGTTATTACTAATGTCTACATGTACAGAGTCCTATACAAACGGAAGGATTGTGCTTTTTGGCGAACTTATAAGGAGATGATATGAAGCAAATTTATAAGAAAAATCATATTTTTCCTTTTGTTGACATATTTTATATTTGTGCCAAGGGATGCCTTGGCTGCAAAATGTAAAATTGCCTATTAACATAAAATGTATCGGGAACCAATCCTGTTTACTACAGATATGATGTAAATATCAGTAAGCTTGATTCAAGGAATAATGTTGTTTCAACTGAAGAAATTTCGATGCCTTTTAAGAAGAAACGGTACATATACTTATGATTTCGGAGATTTTGACGATGTCGGAGAGTATAGATACAGTATCAGTCTGGCAAATGCAGATGATGAGAGATTTGCCTTTTGACAGAAGAAATTATATTGTTCATATACAGGTATTAACAAACGGAACTGATATTTATACAAATACATATCTTGAGGACCCTGAATGAAACCTCAAAAGCCTGCTGCAGTGGATTTTAATGTAAAATATCTTGTAGAAATAGTTTATCCGAACGAGAGGGATAAGAACAAAGGCGGCTCCGATACAGGGGATAATAGAAAAAGATAATAATAAAGATAATAAAAAAAGAAAATAAAAAAAGACGGTCAAAAAAATACAGATAAAAAAATAATAAAAAAAGCCCTTCAGATGATGAAAGTCGTCCCTGATAACAGATCGAACGGTGAGCCTTTAATTATCATAGACAAGCCGGATAATAACAAGCCCGATGATAATAATGGTAAAATGATTGAAGTGGTAAAGAGATTGCAAAAAGCTATTGTAAAGACAGGAGATGAGAGCTCTCTCAGTTTCTATACAACTCTGTTTTTTTGTTTCAACATGTATTTTTTTATATTACTGTTCTTTTAGAGAAAGAAAAACCACCGGTAAAAGATATAGATATATTTTTACATGGTGGTTTTTTTCATAATTTTAAATTTCTCTTCACTTGGAGGATATCCAAACTTTGCCTTGTATCTTTTGCTGAAATAAAATATATCGGAATATCCGCATTCTGTCGCTATATCCACTATTTTCATATTACTGTTTCGCAAAAGTTTTTTCGCTTTTTCAAGTCGGTAATCCGAGAGAGTTTGTTTTATCGTACTTCCATATACTTTTTTAAATACCGTATTGATATAGGACGGATTTTTGCCTATATTATTTGCAATTTCTGCTACAGTGTAATCATAATTCGAAAAATTTCTTTCTATATCTTCAAGTATCTGCTTTCCGATAAGCTGCTCCTTGGTTAAGATAGTGTTTAATCCCATACAGTCAACACCGATCTCAATTAAAATATCCTCAAGTTTTTCTATACAGGATATATCCTTTTCAAAAATATTTTCCTGCATATACTGAACCAAGGGTAAGACTTTGCAGTATATGATACTTTTATATCAAGACTGTTCAGTATTTCACTGATGAATCTTGTAAAGTGTGGTGGCATTATAATTTTCCAAAATGTCTTTTGTATTTTCTTTTATAAAATTTGCATAGGACTCTTTATCCGAATTTGACATATATTTTATTACAGTAGGTCTTATAGTTGCTTATATCTTTAGCCTGTATAATCAAATTTTCTTTATTAAACAATCCGGATAAAAGAGCTATACTTTTGTCCTTAGGCATATTTTTTTGAAGATTCAATAACATCAATGCATTTATCAAGACTTTCTAAAAGAGCTCTTCACTTATAGGCTTTTGTGAGATAGTCAAAAACACCGTAGCGCATCGCCTCTACGGCAAAATTAAAATCATTATATCCTGATAGAAGTATTATTTTTTTGTATTTAATTTATTTTCAAAAATATATCCGGCCACTTCAAGACCTGTTACAGATATCATTTTTTTATATCCATAAGTAAAAGATCTACTTTAGTAAGTGAAAGACATTTTTATAACATCTTCCCCGTCTTCACATAAGGAGACTATATCTATATTTGTCCTGTTATCGGATATAATCTTTTCAAGTCTTGCACGAATAAAAATATTCATCATCGGCAATAACAAGTTTTTATCATAAGAACTCCTTTTTTTATTTTAAAAGAAATACTACATCCCGGGTTTTGATTCTCAAAGTCGAGCTTGTAATCATTACCGTAATACAGCTTTTAAAATTCTGTTTATATGCTTTAGAGCAAAGTGGTGGTTATTATCGGTTTCATCGTCAAGGATAAGATTTAAATTATCCATATCTATTCCGAAGCCGTTATCTGAAACCTTAAATAATATATTATCTTCATCCTGATTTACTGTAATATTTATATTTCCCTTTATATTTTAAACCCTTTTATACCATGATAAATACTGTTTTCCACAAGAGGGAAGCAGTATAAGTTTCGAGCATTTAAATTGAGTTATATTTCTGTCACAGGAAATGCTGTATTCAAATTTATCATGGTATCTTACTGACATTATATCAAGATAAGCCTTACAAGTATGTAACTCTTCTTCTATATTCACAAAACTTTTTTCCCGAGACTTAAACTTCCTCTGTAAAAATCTTTGAAAGATTCATCACAAGTTCCATTAAAGTCTGCTTTCTCATCAAGACTTGCAAGAGAATATATATTATCCAGAGTATTGTAAAGAAAATGAGGCTTTATCTGCTCATTAACCTTATCTATTTCAATACGATTTTTTTCCTTTTCAATATCTATCAACTTGTTTTTCAGTTCATTTTGAGACTTCAACATTATATTAAAATCTCCTATAAGTTCTTTCATCTCAGGAGAGTCGGCTTCATATGAAAATTCTTTCCAATTTACCTTTTACTTACAAATCTTGTATGTTCTACCAAAGCATAAATAGGCTTACTGAGGTTTTTAGCAATATCTTTTGACATAAAAAGTGCAAGCCCGAGAGAAAAGCATGCGGTTATAAAAAAAGCGATTCCCATAGTAAGTGCAGGCTTTATAAAAAAGAATAGAGGAATAAAATGTACAAGCTTCCAAGGATAGGACTTTAAAGGCATTGTATTTATAAAGCCGTAACCTGAAAAAAATATGTCCCTGATTTTCCTGATTTGACCGCACCTATTATAGTGTCGGTAAGAGTATTTTTCTCATTCAGATATTCGGATTTGCTTATAATATCGTACTCATTGTCTACAAGCAGATAAAGAGAACTTGAGGTATCGGATACCGCATATATATCCGATATGCTTTTCTCAGAGATAATAAGCTCTATATAGCCGTAGAGATCACCGCTCCTGTAGTCATATATCGGATGTACATATGAGAATGTATCGATCAGATTATCACTTGAGGTATCATACTTTTTTGTTGCAAACCATTTTCCGCCGGATACACGGATAGCTTTAAAATCACTTGGATATTGCTTCCTTTCGGAGCTCATAATAATACTGTAGTCCTTATCATATATACTTATACCGTAAATATATGGCGCAGGATATATAAGCTTTGTATATTTCCAGACTCATATTGATTTTTCTGAGCGGAGAAACCGTCCGTATTATTATAATAAGTGTCAAAGCCATGCTGTATAACATCATTGTTTAAAAGAAGTCTGGAATAGTGGGTTGCGGAAGTAAAGTAGTGGTCAAGACGATTTTCTATATGGCCAAGCTGTATATCTGAAGCCTCAATTCGATCGTCTGTATAATAAAACATAAATATAATACTTGTAATAAAAAAAACAGTATACCCTACAGGAAGTAATACCATAAGCCTGAGGCCGTCAAACAGTTGCAGATAAATACTCTTACTTTTTCAAACTCAACTCCTAAAAATATTGATAAATAGTCTGATATTTTTTTAACCTTGTCAAAAATATAACTCTTGATATACATTTTTAATCAAAAATTTATAGAAATAATTATACATGGCGGGATTTAAAATGACAAGAAATCTATAAAAAAATTCCATGGGATGCCGGACTTGAAAATTGCTATAATCAAAGCATAAATTTTTGTATCGTGTTTTTTTAAGGAGGAATTTATGAAGTTAAAGAAAATTGCGATGCTGGGTATGACATTGGCACTTTCAATCGGAGCACTTGCTGCTTGCGGTTCGGGAAAAAACGGAGGCGGTGAGTCACAAAAGGCGGCCGATTCCGCAAACAGTTCGGGTGATTCAAGTGAAAAGGTTAAGATAAGACTGCTTACACGTATGGCAGGAACTTCAGATATTGTAAAAATTTACAACGGTATTATAGATGAATTCAAAGCAAAGCATCCTGAAGTTGAGATAATTGACGATTCACAGGGTGATGAGAGTGCATTCAACAATATCTTATCAACAGATATGGCTTCAGGTAAAATGGCTAATATCTACCGTGTACAGGGTGTTGCAAACCTTCAAAAGTATATTGATAACGGATTTTACTTGATGTTACACCATACCTTGAGGCTGACCCTGAGTGGGGTAAGAGCTTTGCACCGGGAGCATTGTCATACTACAGTGTTCCGGGTAAAGAGGGAACTTATGCAATTCCTATGGAGTCGGGTCTTATAGGTGTTTATTATCATGAAGATATATTAAAAGAGGCCAGTGTTGAGAAATTCCCTGAGACATGGGATGAGCTTTTAGCAGCTATAGATAAGTTGAATGCAAACGGCGTTACACCTATTGCTTTAGGTGAGAGCTCAAACTACATGGGCGGACATTTACATGATCAGATTTTCTATAAGTGGCTTGGAACAGAGGCTGCAAAGGAACTTGGAAACAGAAGCAAGAAGTGGACAGACCCTGATGTTGTACAGACACTTCAGTATATCAAGGATTTAATTGATGCTAAGGCATTTGATCCTAATGCTGTAGGTATGCAGGATGATGTGGCGATGACAGCTTTCCAAAACGGTGAGGCTGCAATGGTTGTTACAGGACCTTGGATGATCGGAAGATTTACAGATCCTGAGAAGACACCTGTAAATGAAGATATCAAACTTGCAAAATTCCCTTATTTTAAAGAGAAGCCGGAATACAAGAACTATGATATGCAGGTAATCAGCCCATATATGATAAACGGAAAGCTTGAAGGAAAAAGAATTGAGCTTACAATTGAACTTGTAAAGATGCTTACAAGTAAAGAAGCGGCAAAGAAATACGCGGAAGAAGCACAGTTTATTATGCCTATAGAGGGCGTTGATATTGACGAGAGCAAGGTAACACCTTTATTTGTGGAAAGCATGAAGCTTGGTGCTACAAGTGAGGGTATCGGAGTTGATGTATTTGACTTTGATGAACTTACATCTATGCAGGACAGAACAAGAAACTCAATTATGAGCTTATTTACAGGATCAAGTGCAGAGGAAGCCGCTGCCGAGATTCAGGCTGAAATAGATAATGCAAAATAAGAATAGCTTAGAGCCGAAATATAGACTAAGCTTTTAGAGGTATTAGAGCTGTTTGATTTAGCAAACAGCTCTATTTTAAATATTAAGGAGACAAGAATGATAAAGTTAAAAACCACCAAAGCAAAATTCACGATTTTTTTATTTATCTTACCGGCATTACTCCTATATACAATATTTCAGCTGATACCTATAGCCGGAGGAATATACTTCTCCTTTGTAGAGTGGGACGGACTGGCAGGTACCAAGCTGACATTTGTAGGTTTTGATAATTATATAAGTGCATTTCACAATAAGCAGTTTATACTTTCACTTTCAAATATGGCAAGAATGGTAGTATTCAGTGTGCTTTTACACACACCTATAGCGCTTCTTTTGGCTGTGGCAGTAAATGCAAAGCTTAAAGGATACAGATTGTTTAAAACAATATTTTTTGTACCGACAGTTTTTCCTATGACTGCAATAGGTCTTATGTGGTACTTTGTTTTCATGCCTACAGGTGCACTGAATACTTTACTTACAAATATCGGATTAAAGCAATTTGCCATTCCTGGCTTGTAAATAAAGCAACCGCAATGAATACAATAGTAGGTGTAAATGTCTGGGCAGGGAATAGGTTATTATATGGTAATCATCTTGGCAGGACTTACAGTAATTCCGAAAGACTTATATGAGGCGGCATCTATTGACGGTGCCAATCCTGTACAGATGTTTTTTAATGTTACAATTCCGATGTTAAAGCCTACTTTGATTATGTGTATAGTTATGGATATCATAGGAAGTGTGAAGGTTTTCGATCTTGTGTATGCAATGACAAGCGGAGGTCCGAACGGACTTACAAACCTGCCTACAACTCTCATGATAAGTGAGGCGTTTAAATACAGCCATTATGGAGTAGGTTCAGCCATCGGTATAATTATTATGCTTATATGTTTGGTTGGAACAGTTGGAAGTAATACATTATTAAACAGAGGAAGGAGAGTGGACTGATATGAAAAATCAAATATAAGTATGAAGGTAATAGCATATACTTTCCCTGATTATTATGGCAATAATATTTGTAATGCCCTATGTTATTTACTATTATTTCTTCTTTGAAAACAAAGCTGGATATATTTTCAGATCCTTTTGCACTGCCTAAGAATCCGCAGTGGAGCAATTATGTTATAGCATGGAAAGATGCAAACATGAGTGCTTACTTTATAAACTCCGTTATACAATCAGGCTCAACCGTTATTTTAACAAGTTTGATTTCCACAATGGCTGCATATGCTCTGGCAAGATTTGATTTTAAACTTAATAAGGTGCTGGTATTGGTATTTATGCTTGGAATGATGGTACCGATGCATACTATCTTGGTTCCGGTATCTTATATCATAGGATTGTTTAATCTGAAAAATAATATTTTTGCGCTGGTACTGGTGTATGTTGCATTTAATCTTCCTTTCAGTATTATGGTAATGATAACCTTTATGAAGGGAGTTAACCGTTCTTTAGAAGAGGCGGCTATTATAGACGGGGCAAATTATTTCCAGATTTATTCTAAGATAATGATACCTCTTACATTGCCTGCAATATCCACTATTTCCATATTCAACTTTATGGGCGCATGGAATAATATACTTTTCCCGCTTCTCTTTATCAATGATAAGAGACTTCGCCCTATTTCACTCGGACTTTTAAATTTCAACGGTGAAAGAGGATCTGAATACGGTCTTATGATGGCAGGTATAGTTATAACTGTTGCAGTACCTCTGGCAATATATCTTTTATTCCAGGAAAAAGTTGAGAGCGGACTTGCAGCAGGTGCTGTAAAGGAGTAATTATGTGTGAATATTTTATTGAGATGGAAGACAGACTTAAAAATCATCCTTTTGCAGATTCAATAAAGAACTTTATTTTAAGTTTTGAAGATGAAGAACTTAAAAAAATATTTGTCATTTTTATATTTACATATGCCGTATGCGGATATAGCAAATGTAGATAAGGAAGTGATTTTAGACTATGCAAAGTTAGGTGTAAACCTAAGAAATACAAGATGTAAAGACCTTGATGAAGATATTTTTTTAAACTATGTTTTTATTCCATAGGATTGGCAGTGAAAAAAATAGTCGCAAACAGGACTTTCTTTTATGAGCTTGTAAAGGATATGCTTGGGGAATCCGAAACGGAAAATGTTTTGAAACTCAATTATTTCTGTGGAAAAAATGTTACTTACAGAACTACAGATATAAGGACCTTGGATCCTATAACGGTTTATGAGTCCTCTTTTGGCAGATGCGGTGAAGAATCAATTTTTGCGGTATCTGTATTCAGAGCCGCAGGTATACCTGCAAGACAGATCTATGTACCGCTTTGGGCTCATTGTGATGACAATCATGCATGGGTGGAAGTTTTTGTGGATAATGACTGGCATTATCTTGGAGCATGTGAACCTGAAGAAATACTTGATAAAGGCTGGTTTGATGATGCTTCAGCCAGAGCAATGATCGTAAAAAATATATTGTATGGAAACATAAAAAAGGAAGCTAAGGACTATCTGGGACTTAATGCAGGACTTTATGAGATAAATCAAACAAAGAGATATGCAGATACAAAGCATATAAAGATATATTTATATGCCGGAGACAAAATTCTTTCAAATTTTGATTTTCAATATCTGTCTTATGAATTTTTCGATGTTTTCGCCTATAATAAAGGCAAAAACAGATGTATATGGAGAGTATGAGACAGATATAGGAATAGGAGATGTTTTTCCTAAGCATGTATATCGATAAGAACTATATAATACCTTTAAAACCTTAAGGATAAAAATTCTTTTTATATAGATATATATGATTTTTGAGCCTGAGTACAATAAATATAAAAGAAATCTTTTATTAATGTTCCACAGGCAAGTACAAGAAACAGAAAAGAAATCTCCAAAAAAAGAGAAAGCGAATACAAAATAAAGGAATTTCCAAACGAGACAGTAAGAGAAAAAGCTTTATCTGAAGGAATGGAAAAACTTTTGGGATATACTCTCGAGAAGGATAAAAGAGATATAAGTATTGAAGTGCTTTAGAGACTGCTTTGATTCAAAGAATATACATAATGTAAATAGGAAATATATTTAAACTATATTCAAAAATCCAAGAGTTTATTTTTGAACATCTAACAGTTTGCAGACATTTTTTTCAGAGATAAATTTACAGATATAGAATCTTTACTGGACTTTATTAAAGGAATAGGTCTTACAAGAGAAAAAGCCGATTACAGAAACAATGGGAGTATATAAAAACAAGAATTTCAAATGCACTTTCTGTAAAGATTTTTGCCGTTAATGTATTAAGAAGTATGGGAATAGCTTCCAAACTTGTAAATGCAGATGTATGTATATGAAAAATGGTGAATTCAGACTTTTATCTGAACTTTCAAAGATACTTGATACTTTAAAGTATATAGACAGTTGCTGTATTAAGGAAGAGGTCACAAATACGGAAATGTCCAAGTTGCATATTGAAGGAGATCTTAGCGGATTTGGAGAATCGTTTTCAATCTCAAAAGTATGACAGCTTTTGAAAAACAATCTGATTTCTCTTGATAAGAGCAGTATTAAAGAAAATATGGAATTGCCTGCAGGAGAGTATGTATTGGCGACTCAAAACAGATTGCCGAACGGAAATATATGTGCAAAATATAATATATTGAACTTAAAATCCGATACTGAAAATGAAGTTAAATTGGAATATATGCAGGCTGATATAAATGATATGCTCTCCGCATTTATATTGCCGAGAGAGTTGGAGGACAGATTAAATATTTCCGATAACAGTGATGAGATAAGGCTTATTATGTGGATGGAGGAAGAAGAGGAACCGTCACAACATATTGCGAATGACCTGTTATTAAAGGATGAGCTTTTAAAGAATATGAAGTTTGATCTTATATTTACAAATGAATTTGAAAATAAAGACAGTGCAATAAATGAACTTCTTGAAAAAAGCCTGTATAATAATATTCATACAAATTTCGGTGAGGATTTACAGGAGGCATTCGGAAGAAGTACTTTTGTAAACCATGAGACTTTGCCTGATAGTAGCGCTTTGTAAGGGTAATAGAGCTGTATATGCTTTTAGCGGTTATCAGGTAGGAAGTGGAAATTTAATAGAAAAGATAAGCAATCTTATAAAGGAGAAGTGATGAATAAATTTATTGAAGAGAGAACAAAAAGAACCGAGTGGTATAGGGATGCCAGATTCGGTATGTTTATACACTGGGGACTTTATGCAATACCTGCAAGAGGCGAATGGGTGCGTTCCAGAGAGAGGATAAAAAAAGAGGACTATGATTATCTGATGGATGAGTTTTCATGTGAGAATTATGATCCCAAGGAATGGGCAAGACTTGCAAAAAAGGCCGGTATGAAATATGCGGTATGACAGCTAAGCATCATGACGGATTCTGTCTTTATGACAGTAAGGTGAGTGATTTTAATTCTATGAATGCAGCATGTCACAGAGATTTGGTAAGAGAGTTTTTGGATGCATTCAGAGCGGAGGGTATAAAGGTAGGTCTTTATTTTTCACTGCTTGACTGGAGACATGAGGACTATCCACACTATGGTGATATGCACCACCCAATGAGAGACAATGAGGAGTGGAAGGGATATAATCATAATTTTGATAATTATCTTGATTTCATGCATGCTCAGATAAAAGAACTTGTAACAGGATACGGAAAGCTTGATCTGATGTGGTTTGACTTTTCCTACGGTCCTATGAACTGTGATAAGTGGAAGGCAAAGGAACTTATGGAGATGGTAAGAGAGTATCAGCCGGATATTATCACAGATAACAGACTTGAGGGCAGTGCTGAATATGCAGGTACAATAAAAACCTTAAACCCGAGTACTTATGCAGGTGATTTTGCATCACCGGAGCAAATGATACCGCCTGAAGGAATTGTGGATGAAGCAGGTAACTCAATTCCTTGGGAGGCATGTATCACAATGAATAATAACTGGGGATATCATGCTCATGATAAGCATTTTCAAATCGGACAAGCTTATAATCAGAATGCTTGTAGAATGTGTAAGCAAGAACGGAAATCTTATTTTAAATGTAGGGCCTAAGGCAAATGGTGAAATACCGAAAGAATCTGTAGAAATTCTTGAAAAAGTCGGGAGAATGGATGAAGGAAAACTCAAAGAGTATTTACGGATGCGGAATTTCGGAATATAATAAACCTGAGTGGGGTAGATTTACTCAAAACGGAAAGTTCTTATATGCACATGTTTTTGAGGAACAGGCAGGTGCTATAGCTTTATGTGATATGGTCGGTAAAATAAAGAAGATGCGTCTTTTAAGAGATGGAAGTGAAATATTGCAAAGTAATTACTGGAATTTAAAAGAATTTGCAAAGGATGCTTTCTTCTTCTTTGATACATCTGCAAGTGATTGTTATCCACTTCCGGATGATAGAGATTCTGTGGTGGAGATAGAATTGAAATAGGGAGAGAATATGATTTTAGAGGCTTGTATTGAAAATATTACTTATTTGAAGGAAGTGGTAAAATGCCGGTGCAAAAAGAATTGAGCTTTGTGACAATTTGGCTGTAGGAGGAACTACGGTAAGTGTCGGAGTAAGAGATTATGCCAAGTATTTTTGTGATTCAAATAATGTAGAGCTTGCAGTCATGATAAGAGCCAGAGGCGGAAACTTTGTATATAACAATATTGAAAAAGGCCGTTATGTACAATGATTTAAAAAGAAATGGCAAAACAGGGTATAAAAAGAGCCGTAATAGGTGCTTTGAAAGAGGACGGAGAACTTGACAAGGAATTTATAAAAGAACTTGTGGGTGCACCTAAGTTTTTTTCAGAAAAGATATGGATTTTCACATTCCATATGGCGTTCGATCAGATAGGTGTCGGGATTAAAGCCTGAGGAAGCCCTTGAAAAAAGACTGGAAGCAATAAAGACATTATCAAAACTTGGAATAGATACCATCCTTACACATGGTTATCATGAAAATAATGATATATTTGACAATATAGATACTCTAAAGGCATATATTGAATGTGAAATGAATGCCATGTGGATATAATGCCCGGCGGTGGTGTAAGCTTTTAAAAAAATCTGGATAAATTAATAAAGAAGCTCCCTAATATAGTTGCAGCGCATGGAACTAAGATTGTGGAGATATAATGTGATGAAAAACAGCAATAATTTTAAGTTGCTGTTTTTTTCTTAAATTATTCTCAAGGCTTTATTGACTTGTAAAAAGAGAAAAAGTATAATCAAGTGTATATGTCATAAACCTGAATGGAGATAAAACATTGATAAAAGAGTATGACAGGCTTTGGAAGAGCCGAAGAAATAACAGGTGATTATAAATTATCTATAGAGATTAAGTCAGTAAACCACAGATATCTGGATTTAAATATAAAAATGCCCAGGAGATTTTTTTCCCATTTGAAGCCGAGATAAGAAATATTGTAAAAAAATATGTTTCAAGGGGTAAAGTGGACCTTTTTATCAATTATCTGGACTTTTCAAGGACAAAGCAAACGGAGTATATCTGAATAAAAAAACATTGTAAAAATATTTGGATATAGGGTTTGGAACTTTGTAAAGAGTATAAAATAGTTGATGATTTGAAGGTTTCACATCTTTTAAATCTTCCTGATGTAATAAGTATTGACGAGCCTAAGCTTGATGAAGAAGAGATAAAGGCGATTTTATTTAAAAGTACTGGAATATGCTTGTAAATCTTTTTACGATACCAGAGAAGCGGAAGGGAAGAAGCTGTTTGAAGATATAAGTTTAAAGCTTTGAGCTTTTATCATCTACAACGGAAGATATAAAGGAAAGATATCCTGCAGTTTTGGATGAATATAAAAATAAGCTGTATTTAAAAGTGAATGAACTTTTAAACGGATCCGGTATAGAAGAAAACAGAATTGCTACAGAGGTAACACTCTTTGCAGATAAGATATGTGTGGATGAAGAGGTTGTAAGACTTATAAGCCACATAAAAGCTATGTCTGATGAAATGAAACTGGATGTGGGAATAGGAAGAAAGCTGGATTTCCTTGCTCAGGAAATGAACAGAGAAGCAAATACAATTCTTTCAAAAATCAACTGATTTAAATATAGCAAATTATGCTATAATATTAAAAACTGAAATAGAAAAAAATAAGGAACAAATTCAAAAACATAGAATAGAGGAATTATGGCTGACGGAATTTTGGTTGTTGTATCAGGTTTTTCAGGCTCGGGTAAAGGTACTTTGATGAAAAAGCTGCTGTCAGAATATGATGATTATGCATTGTCTGTCTCTGCTACAACAAGAGCTCCAAGAACAGGAGAGGTAGAAGGAAGAGAATATTTTTTTAAAAAGCAAAGAAGATTTTTGAAAAACTTATAGAAAATGATGAGTTGATAGAGTACGCATCATTTTGTAATAATTACTACGGTACACCAAGAGATTATGTGCTGGAGCAAAGAAAGAGCGGAAAGAATGTTATTCTGGAAATAGAAGTACAGGGTGCCCTAAAGGTTAAAGGAAAAGTATCCTGATGCAATGCTTATCTTTGTAACACCGCCGGATGCTCATACACTTAGAGACAGGCTTGTAGGCAGGGGAACCGAGTGTGAGAAGGATATAAAAGCGAGACTGCGTCAGGCGACGAAAGAAGCTGATTGCATGAGCAAAGTACGATTACGTTGTTGTAAATGATGATTTGGAAAGAGCTGTAAAAGAGCTCAATCAGATCATTTCACACCGTGGAGAAATAAAGTCAAATAATACAGATTTTATTGAGAAGATAAAAGAAGATTTAAACAGGATTTTTATGGAGGAAGAATAAATGTTACACCCATCATATAGCGAACTTATTAATGTTGCAAATGCGGATGTAGATCCGGGTGAGGCACCTGTAGTACAGAGCAGATACTCAATTGTAATTGCAAGTGCAAAGAGAGCAAGACAGATTATTGACGGTGAAATACCTGAGGTAAAGGCTGACGGAAAGAAACCTCTTTCTATTGCGGTTGAAGAGCTGTTTGAGCAGAAGGTCAGAATAACAAATGATGATCCTAATAACGAAGCTTAAGAATCATTTTGATTTGCCATCATTTTCATGATGGCTTTTTATTAATATTAGGATTTATATTGAAAGGTTTATATGAAAATGTCTATGGTGTCACTTGGATGTGACAAAAATACAGTGGATTCAGAGATGATGCTGGGTCTGATGAATGAAAAAGGATTTGAATACACGGATATTGATGAAGAAGCGGAGATAATGATTATTAATACCTGCGGCTTTATACAGTCCGCAAAAGAAGAAAGTATTAATGCCATTTTGGAAGCGGCAAGATTAAAAGAAGAAGGTGCTCTTAAGGCGTTGATAGTTACAGGCTGTCTGGCTCAAAGATATAAGGATGAGATTATAAAAGAAATCCCTGAGGTGGATGCTCTTCTTGGAACATCAAGTTTTGATAAGATTGTTGAAACTGTGGAGGATGTACTTGGTGGAGAGATAAAAAATGAATTTCTTGACCTTGACAGACTGCCTTCCATTTCAAATAAGAGAAAAAATTCCACAGGTGGATACTATGCATATTTAAAGATTGCCGAAGGCTGTAATAAAAACTGTACATACTGTATTATTCCTTCATTACGTGGCAATTACAGAAGCTATCCGATAGATGATTTAATTGCTCAGGCAAAGGATTTGGCTGAACAGGGAATAAAGGAGCTGATTTTGGTAGCTCAGGAGACTACACTTTACGGTGTTGACCTTTACGGTGAGAAGAGTTTACCTAAGCTTTTAAAGGAGCTTGCAAAGGTGGACGGCATAGAGTGGATAAGAATACTTTATTGTTATCCGGAGGAAATCACAGATGAGCTTATAGAAGTTATTGCAAATGAAGATAAGGTTTGTAAATATTTGGATATTCCGATACAGCATGCTTCAGACAATATACTCAGAAGAATGGCCAGAAGAACTTCACATGACGATCTTATAAATATTATAGGTAAGCTTAGAAAGAATATACCGGGTATTACACTTAGAACGACAATAATCTCAGGATTCCCCGGTGAGACTGAAGAAGATCTTGAGACTGTAATTGATTTTATAAAGAAGATGAAGTTTGAAAGACTCGGTGTTTTTCACATACAGTGAAGAAGAAGGCACGGTTGCAGCAGGCTTTGAAAATCAAATCGAGGAAGAAGAAAAAGAGGCCAGAAGAGATCGAATAATGAGAGTGCAGCAGGAGATCTCCGAAAAGAATCTTGAAAAAATGATCGGAAAGACATTTAAGGTACTTATAGAGGGCAGACTTCCTGAGGAAAATGTATATATCGGAAGAACATATATGGATGTTCCCGGTGTGGACGGATATGTTTTTGTAAATACGGATAGAGACTTTATGACCGGAGATTTTTGTGATGTAATCATAACAGGTTCATCCGAGTATGATTTGATAGGAGATGCACTATGAATTTGCCGAATAAATTGACGGTTTTGAGAGTACTGCTTATACCTTTTTTTGTGGCAAGCCTTTTATTTAAAGGTGGAGAAGATTATAAGTTCAGAATAATTGCGCTTATTATATTCGCTGTTGCGGCGCTTACAGATACTTTGGACGGTATGATTGCCAGAAAATATAATCTGATTACAGATTTCGGAAAGTTCATGGATCCGCTTGCGGATAAGGTTTTGGTATGCTCAGGACTTATATGTTTTGTGGAGCTTAGACAGTTAAGCTCCGTTATTGTGCTTATTGTCATAGCAAGAGAGTTTATTATAAGCGGTATAAGACTTGTTGCTTCCGACAACGGCGTGGTTATTGCGGCAGCTATGTCCGGAAAATTAAAAACAGTTGTACAGATGGTTACCGTTATTTTACTTATATTGAATCTACCTAAAGCTTAGCTTGGTAACAAAATATTTTTATTATCTTGATGCTTTTTCCTTACAATATTTTTCTCTTTGTGAGTATATTATCAAGAATAAGAATGTTATAATGAGCAGTAAGTAATATGCATTTATAAAGGAGTGGAAATGGATACTGTTACCAGAAATAAGACGATAAAACTTATTGGAATAAATGAGGCGGAGATAAGAACTTCTATTTCAGACTTGATTGATAATGAAGATGTGAAAATTGAAATAAAGCCTTTTGATGCTAAAACTTATATTATTCTCTCAGCCGATGCGGATACCGAAGAGGCTGCAAAAGATTTGATAAAGCCTGTTTCAAAGGAAATAAAAAGAAGATTCGGGAAATATATTTATTCAACAAAGGAAAAAATAACTCTTGAAATGAGTGTGGTAAATCTTCTTGAAAAGAACGAACTCACAATTTCTACAGCCGAGTCATGTACAGGCGGACTTTTAGCGGGAAGACTTATAAATGTACCGGGAGTTTCTGACGTATATAAAGAGGGATTTATTACATATACAAATAAGGCAAAGAGAAAGACTCTCGGTGTAAATAAATCAACTCTGAAAAAATACGGAGCGGTAAGTGAGCAGACGGCAAAAGAGATGGCTGTCGGTGCGGCTCTTGCGGCAGATACAGATATAAGTATCTCTGTAACGGGTATTGCAGGTCCTGACGGAGGAACAAATGAGAAGCCTGTAGGACTTGTATATGTGGGAGTTTGTATAAAGGATATTGTACATGTAGAGGAGTTCAGATTTTTCAGGGTGACAGAGCCAATGTCAGAGAGCAAACAGTTATTTGTGCACTGGGATTACTGAGAAAATGCATTTTGGAACATTTCTCTTAAGAAAGGGACAGATATTTAGGTATCAAGGTAGATTATGGTATTTTCAAAAAAAGATATATCTTTCACCGGATATAAAAACAAATGACTATAGAAAAATATATGAGAATGCTGAAATTTAACAAATCAAGTTTTTTACTGCATCTTGTGGTATTTCTTGAAGGTGAAGAGAAGCTTTCACTTGTGCATAATTCCATATTTTTGAATAATTACAGAAAGACTGATGCTCTTATAGTGGGTCTTGCTCTTGGTAAAAAAATCGGGAATTGAGCTTATCTCAAATATAGTTGAAGATACCTATAGAACAAGAAAAGATTTTTGAGTATTACAGCTTTTTTTAAGATGGAGGAAGTATGATCGGTGTACTGCTTGCGGCATTGAAAATTATAGGTATTGTCATACTTGCAATCATTGCTTTGGCATTACTGATTATACTGATGGTACTTTTTTTATTCCTGTAAGATACAGAGGTAAGATATATTTTTAAAGAAGTACCTGATATAGCACTAAGCGTGACATGGTTCTTTTAAATTTTTTTATCTCTAAATATTACATATAAAGACGGCCTTGATATTATAGGCAAGGTGGGCTGGCTTTTTAAAGTATATTCAAATCATGATGATGAGGAAGAGACTGATTCCATTGAAGGAATAGAAAATTACGAGTCGGAAGTTGAAGAAAACCCGGATACAGTTAATGAAAATAAAAAGTAGATATTACTGTAGAGAATAATAAGAAAGCCGGTGTAATTTCCGGAAAACAAGAAAATTCAGAAGCCGATAATAAAATAAAAGAGCTGGATAAACAAGAAAAAGAAACAATCAAAAAAAGAAGAAAAAAACAAGCCTAAGAAAAAGAAAAAGCTCAGCTAAGAAAGAAAGTAAACTTGATAAACTTATAAATAAAAGCAAAGGATATTCATTACTTACTTACTGAAGAGGAAAATAAGAAAAACTCTTTTACTGATGCTTGAAAAAGACCAAAAATCTTTTTGGTACATATATTGCCGAAAAAGAATAGTGGGATTTTTAAATTCGGTTTTGACGATCCGTCTACAACAGGGCAGGTGCTTGAGGCGGTTGCGATATTCTATCCGCTTTACAAAGATGATTTTAAGATTGTACCTATGTTTTATGATGAGATCATAGAGGTGGATATATCTTTTAAAGGAAGACTTAGAGTTTTTCTATGCTCTTTTATATAGGATTGATTCTATGGTTAAACAAGAAGAAAAATAAAAACAAGGCCCAAATAAGGGCCTTTTATTTTAAAAAGGCATGTTTTGGAGAAAATATGAATATACAGATATTTGGGACTAATAAGTCTTCAGACACAAAGAAGGCTGTCAGATTTTTCAAGGAAAGAAATATTAAAGTTTCAGCTTGTGGATATGAAAGGAAAAAGGGCTTATCAAAAGGGTGAGTTTACTTCAGTAATGCAGGCGGTAGGCGGATTTGAAAATATGCTTGATGAAAAATGCAAGGACAGAGAAACTCTTACTTTGATAAAATATCTTTCTGAGGAAGATAAGATACCTAAGATTTTAGAAAATCAGCAGGTTCTAAAACTTCCGATAGTAAGAAACGGTAAGGAAGCAACTATAGGTTATGCACCTGAAGTATGGAAAGGATGGTCATAATGAATACAGCCGGATACAATATAGATGAATATATAAAGGAACTTGGCTCTAAGGCTCCTGTACCGGGAGGCGGAGGTGCAAGTGCCGTTGCAGGTGCACTGTCGGCGGCTCTTTCAAGTATGGTCTGTAATCTTACAGTAGGTAAGAAGAGCTATATATCAGTGGAAGATGATATAAAAAAAATATTGGAAGATATGAATAAGCATATGGAGAGCTTTATAAAGCTTTCAGATAAGGATGCCGAAGTTTTCTATCCGCTTTCAAAGGCATACGGCTTTAAACCTCAAAATGATGAGGAAAAGAAAATGCATGAAGAAAATATGGAAAAACTTCTTTTTGATGCGGCCATGGTTCCGCTTGATATTATGAAAGAGGCTTACAGTATGCTTGTTGCTGTTGATTTTCTTGCAAAGAAGGGCTCAAAGCTTGCTGTATCTGATGCAGGCGTAGCTGTAAGTATGCTTAGAAGTGCGGTATGCGGTGCTATGATGAATGTAGTGATAAATGTAAAGTATATGAAGAACAGAGAAAGCTCAAAGATCTTATGGATGAAGCAAGTGAAATACTTGAAAATACTATGAATAAGGCGGATATCATATACAGGGAAGTTTTGGAGGTACTTTTGTGATTTTATTATATGGAGCAGATACGGCTGAGAAAATAAAAGATGAAATTTCAGGAATGCTTTCAGAGCTTAAAGGATATATTCCTACTCTCGGAATAGTCAGAATAGGCTCAAATCCTGCAGATATTTTCATATGAAAAAAAGGCGCTGTAAAAAAATGGAGTCTCTTTCATTAAAAACAAAAGTTTTTGAATTTGATGAAAATATTTCATCGGATGATTTTATAGATGAGTTTAAGAAGATAAATGAAGATGATGAAATTGACGGAATTTTGCTTTTCAGACCTTTGCCAAAGCATATAGATGAGAAGAAGGTTATAGAGGTACTGGATGAGAGAAAAGATTTGGACGGTATTTCATATAAAAATATAGCAAAGGTTTTTGCGGGAGATGAAAGCGGTTTTGCTCCATGTACCGCAAAGGCGGTAATAAAAATACTTGAAAGCAATAATATAGAGCTTGAGGGGAAAAATGTAGTGGTACTTGGAAGAAGTATGGTAATCGGTAAGCCGGTAGCCATGCTTGCAATTCAAAAAAATGCCACGGTAACACTTTTGTCATTCAAAAACGGCTGATTTAAAGAAGGTATGTAAAAATGCCGATATTTTAATAGTAGCAATCGGCAGAGCTAAGATGATAAATGACGATTATATAGGTGAAGATGCTGTTGTAATCGATGTAGGTATAAACTTCTTTGAAGGAAAACTTTGCGGAGATGTAGACCTTGAAAATGTAAAAAATGCAGCTATGGCAACACCTGTTCCAAAGGGTGTAGGGGCTGTGACTACATCTGTATTGGCACAACATCTTGTAATTGCGGCGTTAAAAAAGAGACTGTATTAAATACTTAATATTTTTAGATACTTGTTTTTAACATTTTATTTGCTAGAATATAATTATACTTACAAGGCTTTCTTAAGGAGAAAGCTATGAAAAAGATTTTTTTAATAATGTTTTTAACGATTTTATTAACATCTTGTAAAGAAGATTCAGGGTATAGAGTTTGGAAAAAAATAATGAAACTGAGGCCGAGGAAGTTATTTCAGAGAGTTTAACCGAAGAGAGTATATCCGAAGCCGTAACTGTAGAAGAATATATTGATGTTTTTATTTCGGGCTGTGTAAATAAACCTGATGTATACACCCTAAAAAAAGGCTCTATAATAAAAGAAGCTGTTGAGATGGCCGGAGGATTCAGTGAAAATGCATGCAGGGATTATGTAAACTTGGCAAAAAAGCTTGAACCGGGTGAACATATAATAATCCCTGAGTCAGGGATGAGGCTAAAGATCTAAAAGCCGATACAGGCTGAAGATGCCATAAACAGCAGTTCACTTGTAAATATCAATAAAGCTTCTAAAGGAAGAACTGATGACTTTACCCGGTATCGGAGAGAGAAAAGCTGAAGCTATAATAAAATACAGAAACTCTAAATCTTTTTCAAATATTGAAGATATAATGAATATATCGGGAATAAAAAGAAGCGGCATTTAATAAGATTAAAGATAAGATTTGTATAAATTAGGAGTAAATAATGAATAAAGCACTTGTTGTAGATGATGAAAAATTAATAGTCAAAGGAATAAAGTTCAGCTTGGAGCAGGACGGTTATGAGGTGGATGTAGCCTATGACGGAAGTGAAGCTTTAAAGATGGCTAAAAGAAAAAGAATATGATATAGTGCTTTTGGATGTGATGTTACCTGAAATGGACGGCATGGAAGTTTGTCAGGCTATCAGAGAGTTTTCCGAGATGCCGATTATCATGTTGACTGCCAAGGGAACAGATATGGATAAGATTCTCGGGCTTGAATACGGAGCAGATGATTATATTACAAAACCTTTTAATATACTTGAGGTTAAGGCAAGGATAAAGGCGATTATAAGAAGAAATTCAAAGAAGGCTAAGGCTGCACAAAAAAACGAGAGAATTATCGAAGTTTCGGATCTTAAGCTTGATCTTGACAGCAGAAGAGTATTTGAAAAGGATAAGGAGCTTAATCTTACGGCAAAGGAATTTGATATTCTTGAGCTTCTCACACAAAATCCTGATAAAGTATATTCCAGAGAGAAGCTATTAAATATTGTTTGGGGAAATAAGTTACATGAAGCCGGTGATGTAAGAACTGTTGATGTACATGTGAGAAGGCTTAGAGAAAAGATTGAACCGAACCCAAGTGAGCCGAAGTATATTCACACCAAATGGGGTGTCGGATATTACTTTAAGGAATAGTTTATGAATATAAATATTGTGGTTGTCGGAAGTATTAAAGAAAAGTTTTTTCAAAGATGCTATAGATGAATATTCAAAAAGACTTTCAAGATATGCAAAGCTGAAACATAATAGAATTAAAGGATGAAAAAACTCCTGCAAATGCAAGCTTTACTTGAGGAAGAAAAAATCAAGGAAGTTGAAGCTGAAAGGATTTTATCAAAAGCTTTCAAACAGCTATGTTGTTGCGCTTGCAATAGACGGTAAGAAATATTCTTCAGAAGATTTTTCTAAGAGAATGGAAAAATATGATATTCTATCAAAAGGAAATCTGGCATTTGTAATCGGAGGATCTTTAGGACTTCATAAAACCGTGCTTGACAGAGCTGATGAAAAAGCTTGAGCTTTTTCAGAGATGACTTTTTCCGCATCAGCTGATGAGAGTTATTTTACTGGAACAAATATATAGAGCATATAGGATCAGAAATAATGAACCGTATCATAAATGAGGGCAGAGCCCTCATTTTGGTTTTTTTCTAATAAAAATCATCAGCCTTGAAAATAATTTTTTTGATAGTATATACTATTCTGGAAAAACTAGGAGGAAATATGGTTAATTTGTACAATGGTGGAGCTTACCTTATTAACGGTAAGACACTTATAGAAGAGAATGATTTAGATAAATTAAAAGCTGTTACAGGCAAAGATATAGATAAGGAAGAAGCCGGAAAGGGAAGTATAGCTTACAACATACTTGAAAAACACAATACTTCAGGAAATATGGATAAGCTCAGACTGAAGTTTGATGCCATGGCTTCACATGATATTACTTTTGTTGGAATAATACAGACTGCAAAGGCAAGCGGTATGGAAAAATTTCCTATACCCTATGTTTTGACAAATTGCCACAATTCACTTTGTGCAGTTGGCGGAACTATAAATGAAGATGACCATATGTTCGGTCTTTCCGCTGCAAAAAAATATGGCGGTATATATGTACCACCTCATATTGCGGTAATACATCAGTATATGAGAGAGGCATTTGCAGGTTGTGGAAAGATGATACTCGGTTCCGATTCACATACCAGATACGGAGCACTTGGAACAATGGCTATAGGTGAAGGCGGTGGTGAGCTTGTAAAACAGCTTTTACAGGATACTTATGATGTAAACAGACCTGAAATTATTGCAATCTATCTTGAGGGAGCACCGAAGGCCGGTGTCGGACCGCAGGATATCGCACTTGCAATAATAGGTAAGGTATTTAAAAACGGATATGTAAAGAATAAGATAATGGAGTTTGTAGGACCGGGAATAGCATCTATGACCACAGATTACAGAAACGGTGTAGATGTTATGACTACAGAGACTACCTGCCTTTCATCTGTTTGGGAGACTGATGAGGATACAAAGAAATTCCTTACAGTTCACGGAAGACCTGAGGATTATAAGGAATTAAAGCCTGCCGATATAACATATTATGACGGTGTTGTTCATGTGGATTTGTCCACAATTAAGCCTATGATTGCTCTACCTTTCCATCCAAGCAATGTATATGAAATAGATACATTAAATGAAAATTTAGAAGATCTTCTTCATGAAGTGGAGCTTGAGGCAATAAAGATAGGTGGAGAAGCCGGAAAGGGTCTCAGACTTTTAGATAAGATAGAAAACGGAAAGCTTAGAGTATCACAGGGTATTATAGCAGGTTGTGCAGGCGGAACTTATTCAAATGTAATGGAGGCCGCACATATACTTAAAGGATACAGTACAGGATTTGATGAGTTTAACTTAAATGTATATCCTTCATCACAACCTGTATTTATAGAAACAACAAGAAACGGTGCTGTAGCGGATCTTATGGAAAGCGGTGCGGTAGTAAAGACTGCATTCTGCGGACCTTGCTTCGGTGCCGGAGATACTCCTTCAAATAACGGCCTTTCTATAAGACATACTACAAGAAACTTCCCTAACAGAGAAGGTTCAAAGCCGGGATCGGGTCAGATGTCCGCTGTAGCTCTTATGGATGCGAGATCTGTAGCCGCAACTGCAAGAAACAAGGGATTTTTAACACCTGCTACAGAGTTTGCAGATGATTATATTGTACCTGAGTACAATTATGATGACACAATATATAAAAACAGAGTATATCAGGGATTTGGAGAGGCAAGAGAGGACAGTGCTTTGGTTTACGGACCTAATATAAAGGACTGGCCTGAGATGACTGCTCTTACCGACAATATTCTTTTAAAGGTATGTTCAAAGATACTTGACGAGGTAACCACTACAGATGAGCTTATACCTTCAGGTGAGACATCTTCTTACAGATCAAATCCGCTTGGACTTGCAGAGTTTACACTTTCAAGAAGAGATCCTGAATATGTAGGCAGAAGCAAGGCGGTAGATGTTATTGAAAAGTCAAGAAGAAAAGGTGAGGACATCTTAAAAGATAATACGGAGTTATCAAATATATTTGAAAAGATAAAGAATATACCTGAATTTGCAGATATTGTCGCAAACGAAACCGAGATAGGCAGTATGATATATGCCAAGAAACCCGGTGACGGTTCTGCAAGAGAGCAGGCTGCAAGTTGCCAGAGAGTTATCGGCGGTCTTGCAAACATTGCCAAGGAGTATGCAACAAAGAGATATCGCTCAAATGTGATGAACTGGGGTATGCTGCCCTTTCCTTTTAGATTCGGAGCCTGATTTTGAGGTTGGAGATTATATCTTTCGTACCTAATATCAAGAAGCATCTAAGAGGTGATATGTCAAAAATTCCTGCCTATATTATAGGTGAAAATATAAAAGAAATAAGCTTAAGCATTGCGGAAATGACCGATGCGGAAAAATCCATAGTGGAGGCAGGTTCTCTTATAAATTATAATAAGAGTAAAATAAAATAGAAAGGAAGTGTATGGATATAAAAAAATGAATCCAATGGGCTGAATAATAGGACGATTATTATACTTATTATTGCAGCTGCCATTGCATTCTTTGCAGTAAGCATACTTTCAAACAGGCTGAAGAAGGCCACAACGAAGGAAGTACCTTATACTGAGTTTATGCAAATGGTAAATGACGGAAAGGTGGAGTCGGTAAAGGTAATGGCAACCGCCATTGAAATAAAGGTAAAGCCTAATCTTTCAGATTACTCAACCATGACTGTGTATAAGACTGTCAGAATAGAAGATGATTCATTGGTTGACAGATTATATGCTGCCAATGTGCCGGCAACTATGGAAAGGTTTGAGACTACATCTACGATACTGTCATTCCTAAGCTTTATTCTACCGTTTATTTTCTTCATACTTATGATGAATTTCCTCTTGAAGAAAATGGGTGGAGGCGGATTCATGGGAGTCGGCAAGAGCAATGCGAAAGTATATGTTCAAAAGGAAACCGGTATTACATTTAAGGATGTAGCAGGTGAAGATGAAGCAAAAGAGTCTTTGACTGAAATCGTTGACTTTTTGCATAATCCTGAGAAATATACAAAGATTGGTGCCAGACTTCCGAAGGGAGCTCTTTTGGTAGGACCTCCGGGAACAGGAAAAACACTTTTGGCAAAGGCGGTGGCAGGAGAAGCGGATGTACCGTTCTTTTCTCTGTCAGGTTCAGACTTTGTAGAGATGTTTGTAGGTGTTGGTGCTTCAAGAGTAAGAGATTTATTCAAACAGGCACAGGAGGCGGCTCCTGCTATCATATTTATAGACGAGATAGATGCTATAGGTAAGAGCAGAGATTCCAGAATGGGTGGAGGAAATGATGAGAGAGAACAAACTCTCAATCAGCTTCTTTCCGAAATGGACGGCTTTGATTCATCAAAAGGTCTTATAGTACTGGGTGCTACAAACAGACCTGAGATACTTGACCCTGCATTACTTCGTCCGGGTAGATTTGATAGAAGAGTGATTGTTGAAAGACCTGATCTTAAAGGAAGAGTTGACATCCTTAAGGTACATTCAAAAGACGTGCTTATGGATGACAGCGTAGATCTTGAAGCAATAGGACTTGCTACATCAGGTGCTGTAGGTTCGGACCTTGCCAATATGATAAATGAAGCTGCTATTTTGGCGGTAAAAAAAGGCAGAAAAGCTGTAAAGCAAAAAGACCTTTTTGAAGCTGTGGAAGTGGTGCTTGTCGGTAAGGAGAAGAAGGACAGAGTTATGAATCAGGAAGAGAGAAGAATTGTATCCTACCATGAGGTGGGACATGCACTTATCTCCGCACTGCAGAAAAACTCCGAGCCTGTACAAAAAATCACTATTGTACCGAGAACCATGGGTGCTTTGGGTTACGTAATGTATGTACCTGAAGAAGAGACATATCTTAAGTCAAAAAAAGAACTTGAGGATATGCTTGTAAGTACTCTTGGAGGTAGAGCGGCCGAGGAAATAGTATTTGATTCCGTAACAACAGGTGCATCAAATGATATTGAAAAGGCTACCTCTATTGCCAGAGCAATGGTTACACAGTACGGTATGAGTGATAAGTTCGGATTGATGGGACTTGCAAGAGTTGAAAATCAATACCTGTCAGGACAGGCAATACTTGACTGTGGTGACAATACGGCTACCGAAGTTGACAAAGAAGTAATGAAAATACTTAAAAAGAGCTATGATGAAGCCCTTAGAATCCTTAGAGAAAATAAAGATGTAATGGACAAACTGGCAGAGTTCCTTATAGAAAAGGAAACTATTACCGGAAAAGAGTTCATGAAGATTCTAAGAGAAATAAAAGGATTACCTGAAAAGGTGGAAATAAAGAAAGCCATATTGGTATAGAAAAGGCTGCCGGATTAAAAATTTAATCCGGCAGTTTTGTAGTTTAAAAATATTATTTTTTTCTTATTTCTTTTTCTCTTCACAATAGATGCAACGATATACCTCATTCTCCTTATCTGAAAGATAGAAGATATGTGGGAGCTCCTGTTCTATCGAAGTGATACATCTGGGGTTCTTACACTTGATAATATTTGTTATCTTCTCAGGTAATGAAACAGTCTTTTTCTCAACTATTGCATTATTCTTTATAACATTGATTGTGATATTGTGATCGATATATCCGATTACGTCAAAATCTATCAAATCAAGTACATCACCTTCGATTTTGATAATATCTTTCTTACCCATTTTTTTAGATTTGGCATTCTTTATAATTGCAACAGGTATATCAAAGCTTTATCAAGTCCTAAGTGAAAATATATATCCAAGCTTTTTTTCCGGCTTCTATATGATCAAGTACCACACCTTCATTTAATCCACTGATATTTAACATTATTTTACCTCCAAAAGAGTGAGAATCAAAGCCATTCTTACATATACACCGAACTCAGCCTGTTTGAAATATGCGGCTCTAGGGTCATTATCAACCTCAACGCTTATTTCATTTACTCTTGGAAGAGGATGGAGTATATACATATCCTTCTTAGCATGCTTTAATTTCTGCTTATCCAAAATATATGTGTCCTTTAAACGAATATAATCTTCTTCGTTAAAGAAACGCTCTCTTTGAACTCTTGTCATATAAAGTATATCAAGCTCAGGCATAGCCTCGTCAAGACTTGTAACTTCACTAAACTCGATATTATTTGCCTTAAGTACATCATCTCTGATATAGTCGGGAACTTTAAGCTCTTCAGGGGAGATAAGAACAAATTTGATATTCGGATATCTGATAAGAGCGTTAATAAGTGAATGAACTGTTCTACCGAACTTCAGGTCGCCGCAAAGTCCGACTGTAAGGTCTGAGATATTTCCCTTCATTCTCTTTATTGTCAAAAGGTCTGTAAGAGTCTGTGTAGGATGCTGATGTCCACCGTCACCGGCATTAATTACCGGAATAGAAGAGAATTTGCTTGCAACAAGCGGTGCACCCTCTTTCGGATGACGCATTGCCGCTATATCTGCATATGAAGAAATTACTCTGATAGTATCTGCAACGCTTTCTCCCTTTGCTGCGGATGATGAGTCGGCAGAATGAAAGCCAAGTACGCTACCTCCCAAATTAAGCATCGCTGCTTCAAATGAGAGTCTGGTTCGTGTGCTTGGCTCATAAAAATAATGTTGCTAATTTTTTTCCTTCACAAATTTTAGAATACTTTCCCCTGTTGTTTTCAATATCAATAGCAAGCTCTAAGAGTGCATTAGTTTCTTCAACAGAAAAGTCCAATGGGTTTAAAAGATGTCTCATACTTCTCCTTTATAAAAATCATTTTTTTCATGTAGTCAAATTTTGCACTTTAAGACCTAAAATGGAAAAATTAATTGACAGGGTTTATATTTAATTGGTAAAATATAAAATGTTTTACAACATTGATATTGTATGCATTTTTGATATACAATTTAAGAGGAGGATATTTATATGAAACAGCAAACATTAATGTGCCGAATTAATTAGGAGGTGAAGTCAAACATGAAGGATATTTTCAAGTTTTGGAATTACAGCCTTGATACATCAATATTTTTTACATGGCTATATAATGGAAGGCGGGTTGCCATTGATATGAAACCTTCGTTATTCTTTGAGAGCAAATGCGATGGAAGAGGCAAGACTTATAATGGAGGTAAGTAAATCAAATCATTATAGAAACGCTAAAAGATCTTATTGATGGGAAATAAACGCAAGGATGATGACGATGTTGGAACTTATAACCACTACAACATTTAGAAAAGGTTGAAGTTAGCTAAAAAGAGGATATGACTTATCTCTTATAGAGTTGTGTGGATATGCTCTGGAAGGCAGTTTACCAGGACGTTATAAAGACCATCTTTATTGAAGTGAGTATACTGCAGGATTTAGAAGTGTCATATTCTTCCGGATTGAGCACTGATATTCAATAAATCAGAACTTATACTTACAGCATCAAGAACAGGCACACATTCTGATCTTTTTTCACAAAATAAAATAAAGCCTACCTATTGAAAAACAAAGCAAATATGTTTGCTTTTTTGATCAAAAATTTTTCGTAAAAAATGTTAAAAGTCGCTTGACATATAAAAATAAGTCTGTTATAGTACGTGTATAACAAAGATAACAAAGGTGGTGATTTAATGAATATAAGCAAATTTACACAAAAAGTCAATTGAAGCTGTCCAAAACATGGAAAAAGGTGGCAGCTACTCATGGCAATCAGCAAATAGAACAAATACATTTGTTGGCATCACTATTAGATATAGATGGTTCATTGATAGTTAATCTTATAAAAAAGATGGGTATCAATGAAAATGAATTTAGAAACGAAGTGGAATCCGCTATAGAAAAACTTCCGAAGGTAAGCGGCGGAAATGCCTATATCAGTAATGATTTAAATAATGTGCTTATTACTGCAGAGGATGTAGCAAAAGGAATGGGAGATGAATATGTTTCAGTAGAGCATATTTTCCTAAATCTTTTGGAAAATCCGTCTTCTAATGTGGCACAGATTTTCAGAATGTATGGAATAAATAAAAATAAGTTTTTACAGGTACTCTCCGAGGTAAGAGGTAATCAAAGAGTGGTTTCCGACAATCCGGAAGCTACTTATGATACTTTAAATAAATACGGATATGACCTTGTTGAGCGTGCAAGGCAGCAAAAACTTGATCCTGTTATCGGAAGAGACAGTGAGATAAGAAATGTTATAAGGATATTAAGCCGTAAGACAAAGAACAATCCTGTACTTATAGGTGAGCCCGGTGTAGGTAAAACTGCAGGTAGTAGAGGGACTTGCAGGAAGAATTGTGGCAGGTGATGTTCCGAATAATCTTAAAGATAAGAAACTCTTTGCCCTTGATATGGGTGCGCTTATAGCAGGTGCGAAGTATAGAGGTGAGTTTGAAGAAAGATTAAAGGCGGTTTTGGATGAGGTAAGAAAGTCCGAAGGTGAGATTATTCTTTTCATAGATGAGCTTCATACAATAGTAGGTGCAGGTAAAACAGAGGGCAGTATGGATGCCGGAAATATGTTAAAGCCTATGCTTGCAAGAGGTGAATTGCATTGTATCGGTGCCACAACACTTGATGAGTATAGAAAGTACATTGAAAAGGACCCTGCACTTGAGAGAAGATTCCAGCCTGTACTTGTAGAAGAACCTACAATAGAGGATACAATATCAATACTTCGTGGTTTGAAGGACAGATATGAGGCATATCACGGAGTTAAAATAACTGACGGTGCCCTTGTGAGTGCGGCTGTACTTTCAGACAGATATATAAGTGACAGATTCCTTCCTGATAAGGCGATCGACCTTGTAGATGAGGCCTGTGCTCTTATAAAGACTGAGCTTAATTCGGTGCCTACAGAGATAGATGAACTCTCAAGACGACAGATGCAGCTTCAGATTGAAGAAACCGCACTTAAGAAAGAAAACGATAATCTTTCAAAGGAAAGACTTGAAGCTTTGCAAAAAGAACTTGCAGAGGTTAATGATGAGTTAAATGAAGCAAAGTCAAAATGGGAAAATGAGAAAAAGAGTGTTGAAGGTCTTGCAAAACTCAGAGGTGAAATTGACGAGGTCAACAGACAGATAAATGCAGCAAAGCAAAGCTATGACCTTAACAGAGCTGCAGAGCTCCAATACGGAAAGTTGCCTGAGCTGCAGAAACAGCTTCAGATTGAAGAGGAAAAGGTTAAAAAAGAAGACCTCAGACTTCTTCGTGAGTCTGTAACAGATGAAGAAATTGCAAGAATTATCTCAAGATGGACAAATATTCCTGTATCAAAGCTGAGTGAGAGTGAAAGAGAAAAGACTCTTCACCTTGGAGACACTCTCCATGAGAGAGTAATAGGACAGGATGAGGCTGTTGAGAAGGTTACCGATGCTATAATTCGTTCAAGAGCCGGTATTAAAGATCCTTCAAAACCTATAGGTTCATTCCTTTTCCTCGGACCTACCGGTGTAGGTAAGACTGAGCTTGCAAAATCTCTGGCAAAGTCTCTGTTTGATGATGAAAACAATATGATAAGAATCGATATGAGTGAGTACATGGAGAAATTCTCCGTGAGCAGACTTATAGGAGCTCCTCCGGGATATGTAGGATATGATGAGGGCGGACAGCTTACAGAAGCTGTAAGAAGAAAGCCATATTCAGTAGTGCTATTTGATGAGATAGAAAAGGCACATCCTGATGTATTTAACGTACTTTTACAGGTGCTTGATGACGGTAGAGTAACCGATTCACTTGGAAAGACTGTAGACTTTAAGAATACCATCATAATAATGACATCAAACTTGGGCTCCGCATACTTACTTGACGGTATCAATACATATGGTGATATCAGTGAAGATGCAAGAAAGAAAGTAATGGATGAGCTTAGAAACAGCTTCAGACCTGAGTTCTTAAACAGACTTGATGAAATCATTATGTTTAAGCCGCTTACAAAGGATAATATCGGAAATATTATAAATCTGTTAATGGATGAGCTCAATGAGAGACTTGAAAGTAAGGAACTTAAAGTGGAACTTAGCGATGCGGCAAAGAACTATATCATTGATAACGGATATGACCCTGCATATGGTGCAAGACCGCTAAAGAGATATCTGCAAAAGAATGTCGAGACCATGGTTGCAAAGCTTATCCTTTCAGACAGTGAGCTGAAAGCAAAGGATATAATCTATATAGACTTGGATCCTTATAATGAGCTTACTGCGGTTGTACAAAAATAAATATTAAAGAGTCGGGCAACCGGCTCTTTTTTTATTTAATGTAAAAACAATATTAGTGGTATAATAGACAGGATTATAGAAATTTTTCAGAGCTATAGTAACGGATATTACTAAAGTATACTGCTCATTGTGATAAAATTAATTGAACAGGAGTTTTATGTTTAATTTTTTTGACGACAAGTCATTTTGGATTTGTACATTTATTTTTACTCTGAAATTTGATACTTTCGCTGATAATTGTTTTTTCAAAGAAGAGATCCCGAGAACAGTTTGGACATGGATTTTAGTACTTAATTTTCTGCCGATTATAGGAATAATACTGTATTTATTTATAGGTCAGGATTACAGAAAATCCAGAATGTTTAAATTAAAAAGTGTTGAGGACAGCATAAGGAGAGCCACCATCAGGCAGGAAAAAAATTCTTCACAAAAAGTGAAATGATGAAGAATGATTTGTATGCCAAAGAATATCACAGATTGATGCAGTACAACCTTATGTCCGGAGGCTCACTTTTGACAATGAAAAAAATTCTTTGGACATATTCACGGACGGAAATAATAAATTTGATGCACTGATTGAAGATATTAAGAATGCCAAAAAAATATACATTTGGAATATTATATTATAAAGCAGGACTATCTTTTTCCTAAATATAGCCAAGGAACTTATAAAAAAAGCAGATGAGGGTGTTGAGATAAGGATTCTGTTTGACGGAATGGGCGGAAGGTTTATGTCAAAGAAGATTTTAGAAAATTTAAAATCTCATGGCATAAAGTTGGGGGTATTTTTTCCTGCAACTTTGGGAAGAATCAACTTCCGTATAAACTACAGAAACCATAGGAAAATAGCCGTAATAGACGGTAAAATCGGTTATGTAGGAGGCTTTAACATCGGAAAAGAATATGTTGACGGCTCAAAGAAATTCGGACACTGGAGAGATACACATCTTAGAATAGTAGGAGAGGCTGTAAACGGACTTGAACTTAGATTCGGACTGGACTGGAAGTACGCGACAAAAGAAGATATTTTCTTAAATGACAAATATTTTACCGAACTGGATGAGATGGATTTTGTACCTGAGGAAGGTGACAATATTCTCAGAATGCAGATAATTTCAAGCGGACCGGATTCCGAGACCAAACTTATACGAGATAATTACATAGAGATTATAAATCATGCAAAGAATCATGTGTATATCCACACGCCTTATTTTATTCCTGATGAGGCTTTTATAAGTGCGCTAAATATCGCGGCAAGATCGGGAGTTGATGTAAGACTTATGATTCCATGTATGCCGGATCATCCATTTGTATATTCCGCTACGCTTAGCTGGGCAGGAACTCTTCTTGAAGCGGGTGGAAAGGTATATACCTATGAGAAGGGATTCTTACATGCAAAGTCTGTAATGGCTGACGGCAAGGTAGCCTGTGTGGGTACGGCAAATATGGATATAAGAAGCTTTGAGCTTAATTTTGAGGTCAATGCAATGATTTACGATGAGGATATTGCAATAGAACTTGAAGACAATTTTATGAGAGATATTTATGATTCAAAGGAGTATACATTGTCAATGTATAAGAATCGTTCACTTATTCAAAGAGTTAAAGAACAGGTGAGCAGACTCCTTAGTCCATTATTATAATGAGAGGTTTTTTCAAATGATTAGATTTATTTTGGTAGCACTGTGTCTGCTTTTATACCTGTTACTTTTTATACCGACAATGCTTGTTTTACTTATAGTAAAAAGGTTTAAACCTGTTACTTCTTCCGCTATTGCACAAACAATGGTGCGTATAACTTTCAGACTCTTACTGTTTTTGGCGGGAGCAAAAGTGGAAGTTAGAGGGAGTGAAAATATTCCAAAGGACGGAGGCGTTTTATTTGTAAGTAATCACAGAAGCTATTTTGATATACTTGCAGGATATGCATATACTTATAAACCTCTCGGTTTTGTGGCAAAGTATGAAATGATAAAGGTTCCGCTTCTTAAACAGTGGATGGATTTGCTCAATTGCCTTTTTCCTGAAACAGGAAAGATATAAAGCAGGGACTTAAGACAATATTACAGGGTGTAGAAAAGGTTAAATCAGGTATTTCGATATGGATTTGTCCTGAGGGAACAAGAAACTTAAATGATGATGTCACAAATGTAAAGGATTTTAAAGAAGGCTCATTGAAGATAGCCGAAAAAGGAAAGGTACCTGTTATACCTGTAGCTATTTACGGTACATATGAGATATGGGAACAGCATTTACCTTTTTATGAAAAAGAGTAATGTAATAATTGAGTATGGCGAGCCGATAATAATATCGGAATTGTCTGATGACGAGAAGAAAAAGCTTGTGCATATGCGAGAAATAAAATTGTAAATATGCTTGAAAACATGGTGAAAGAAAAAAGATAAAACTTTGGGAGTACTATGCAAAGACTTGAGGAAATAAAATTTGATGATATGCCGAGCGGATTTAAATGCAAGGAATATATGGATTCCTGTATAAAAAAAATAGTCTATCAGGGTGTGGAAGGTGCATATTCACATATAGTAACACAGACATTATTCCCCGATGCGGACACAGAGAATGTAAATACTTTTGAAGATGCTATAAATTCCGTTTTAAACGGAGAGGCATCATACTGTGTTGTACCGATTGAGAATTCATCTGCCGGTATTGTTACGGATATTTTCGATTTGCTTTTAAAAAAAGATGTAGTAATTGTAGCGGAATATGATTTACATATCAGCCACTGTCTTTTGGGTATAAAAGGGGCAAGCTTTTCCGATATTAAAATAGTATATTCACATCCTCAGGCTTTAATGCAATGTGCATCTTATTTGAAAGAACATCCTGAGTGGAGCCAGATAAGCCTTTTAAACACTGCAGTATCTGCAAAAAAAGTAAAAAATGAAGGCAAGATTGAGCAGGCGGCAATTGCTTCCGAGCTTTCAGCAAAGCTTTACAATCTGGATATTTTAGACAGGGGAATTAACAGAAACTCCAATAATACCACAAGATTTGTAGTACTAAGTAAGGAAAAGATTTTTTCGAAAAATTCAAATAAACTCAGCCTTATATTGGAACTTCCACATGAAAAGGGTATGCTGTATAATATTCTCGGAATATTTGTATTAAACGGATTGAACCTTGTGAAGATAGAATCAAGACCGATACCTGAAAAAACATTTGAGTACAGATTTTTTTATAGATGTTGAGGCAAATCTAAACTCGGAAAATGTTTCAAATGTACTGGAAATACTTAGTGAGAAAGTCCCTTTTTTAAAGATTTTGGGAAACTATTGTTCAAATAATTAATGCAGCTTAAGGAGGAAATATGTACAGTATAAAAAGCATGTAAAGATTCAAAGATAGATGATTTGATATTATATAGAGACTTGAAGTTTGAAGACACAATAAGAATGTTTTGTGCTTTGGATAAGAACAGCAACAATGTAAGTAAAACCATATCAAAGATGATTGAAGTTGCCGGTGAGTACGGTCTTCACGGAAATCTTTGGGCTAATATACTTGCTTTTGGCACTTGCATACAATGAGAATGTATACTCAAAAAGCTACAGAGATTGTAGGTGAAACTTCAGGAAGTATAAATACATTTGCAATACATGATTTTAGAAATATTAAGAGAGTTGATTCATTTTGTACCTAATATTAACGGTGATTTATTAAAAGAGATATATCATTATGAAGGTAACGGAAGAGATTCAAAGCTTGTAAACACAAGAGTAAGAGACAGGATTCTAAGACTTTCAAAGCAACTTATAGAGGCGAACTCGGACAATGAGTTTAAAGATATAATAACTGAATTTTTATAAGGAATATGGTGTAGGGAAGTTTGGTTTAAATAAAGCTTTTTCGTATAGAAGAAGGTACGGATTTAAAGACTGCAAATATAATACCTATAACCAGAGTCGAGCATGTTTATTTGAATGATATAATCGGTTATGATATTCAAAAGAAAAACTCACATACAATACCGAGAGTTTTATAAAACGGTAAACCTGCAAATAACTGTTTATTGTACGGAGATGCCGGAACCGGAAAAATCTTCAAGTGTAAAAAGCTATTGTAAACGAGTACTATGATAAAGGACTTAGGATTATTGAAATCTATAAGCATCAATTCAGATATTTATCCGATATACTTGAGCAGCTTAAAGACAGGAATTATAAGTTTATCATATATATGGATGATTTAAGTTTTGAAGAGTCGGAGCTTGAATACAAGTATTTAAAGGCGATTCTTGAAGGAGGATTTGGAAGAAGACCTGAGAATGTACTGATTTATGCTACAAGTAACAGAAGACATCTTATCAGAGAAAGTTTCAGAGACAAGACTGAAACTGATGAAGAACTGCATACAAGAGATACTGTTGAGGAGAAGCTTTCATTATCTGCAAGATTCGGAGAGAAAATCTATTACGGTTCACCGGATAAAAGAGAGTTTAACTCTATTGTACTTGCATTGGCAAAGAAGCATAATATAGATATGGATGAAAGTGAAATACTTTGCCAAAAGCCAATATGTGGGAATTGTCTCACGGAGGTATGTCCGGAAGAAGTGCAACACAATTTATAACTTATTTACAGAGTCAATAGACTTGGAGAGCGTATGGAAAAGAGTGAGATAAAATATTTTGCGGCGATTGATGTAGGCTCATTTGAGCTTGAGCTTGGAATTTATGAGATAGCAGGTAAATCAGGAATAAAGAGAATTGATTATGTCAAGCATACTATTGCGCTTGGCAGCGACACCTACAAATTCGGAAAAATCAGTTATGAGATGATAGATGAGCTATGTGATATTTTATCGGATTTTAAGAAAATAATGCATAGCTATAAGGTGGATGCTTATAAGGCATATGCAACCAGCGCCATGAGAGAAGCCTCAAACAATATGCAGGTGCTTGACCAGATAAAGGTAAGAGCGGGGATTGATATAAGTATAATATCAAACTCCGAGCAAAGATTTATCAATTATATGTCTATTGATTCAAAAGGTGAACTTTTTGAGAAATATATAAAGAGCGGTACCGCTATTGCCGATGTCGGATTTGGAAGTATGCAGCTTACTCTTTACGATAACGGTGCAATACAGAGCACACAAAATTTATCACTTGGAGTTTTAAGACTTCGAGAGATGGTGGAAGAGATTGATAATATCAATGAAAAAAAGCATAATGTACTTACAGAGCTTATAGATAACGACCTTAATACATTTAAAAAGATTTATCTTAAGAATAAAAAGGTAAAGACGATAATCGGTATCGGAGAACCTCTTATGTATGTATTCAGATATATGGATCATGAATCCTCAGATATGATAATAGATTATGAGAGATTTATTAAATTATTTGATAAAATACGTGGAAAGAGTGTTGAGGAAATAGAGAATATACTTGGTGTAAGTAAAAATCATGCAAAGATGATTTTGCCGAGTGTGCTTATTTTTCAAAGAATTTTTGATCTGTTTAATGCCAAGGAAATATGGATGCCGGGTACACTTTTGATAGACGGAATTGCGGCGGAGTATGCAAAGAAAACCGGAATTATAAGTGTAGGTCATAATTTTGAAGAAGATATAATTGCTGCGTCAAAAAACCTTGCAAAAAGATACAGAGGAAACAGTAAACACACAACTGCTGTGGAAAAGAACGCTCTTCTTATATTTGATGCAATAAAGGAGGTCAGCGGTTTAACGGAAAGAGACAGACTCTTGGTACAAATAGCCGCCATACTTCATAATATCGGTAAGTTTATCAATATGAAAAACAGTGATACAGCCACATACAATATAATTTCATCAGGAGAGATTATAGGTATATCTCATGATGAGAGAATGCTTATGGCGGAGATATCAAATATTGATAATGAAGAAAATATTTATAATAAAAGAGATATCAGGCTTGCAAAATTAAGTGCAATACTGCAAATGGCAAATGCACTTGACAGATCTCACAAGCAGAAAAATAAAAGAATTTCACATTGAAATTGGATGAAAATAAGCTGAAACTTGAAGTGAATTACATGGGTGATTTGAGCCTTGAAATACTCAGTTTTAACTCTCACAGAGATTTCTTTAGAGAAATCTTCGGAATAGAATTTATTTTGAAGCAGATAAGAACTTTTTGATAGGAAGGAGTGGCTATTATGGAAAAGTTTGATAATGTAGAATATTTTACAAACAGGGAGCTGTCCTGGCTGAAGTTCAATATCAGAGTTTTAAATGAAGCTGAGGATGATGATGTAAAGCTTTTTTTGAAAGATTAAAATTTTTTTAAGTATTACATCTTCAAATCTTGATGAGTTTTTTTATGGTAAGGATTGCTTCTTTAAAAAGATATGGTGGATGCCGACTATAAGAAAAAAAGATATCTCCGGAATGAGTGCGGATAAGCAGCTTAGTATCCTTACTAAGGAGACTCATGACTTTGTTAAAAAGCAGTATGAGGTATATAACAAATCTTTGGTTCCGCTTTTAAAGAAGGAAAAATTTGCATATAATAAGTCATGATGACGAGCTTGATACAAATGAGAAAAATTTTATCAATGAATATTTTGACGAGTTTGTATACCCTGTGCTTACACCTATGGCTGTAGATGCTTCAAGACCTTTTCCGCTTGTCAGAAATAAGACTTTAAATATTGCGGCTCTGATAAGAAAGAGAAAAGAAGAGACATCAAAAAAAGAAGAAAAAGGATGTATATCTTGGAAATGTAGACAAGGATATGGACTTTGCGATGGTGCAGGTGCCTTCGGTACTTCCGAGAATAGTGGAGATACCTTGCAGAGTCCGAGGAGAGAAAGATAATTTATCTTGAAGATATCATAGAGAAAAATATAGATAAACTGTTCTTAAACTATGAAGTAATATCTGCAGCAACATTCAGAGTGATGAGAAATGCGGAATTTAAGCTTGACGAGGATGATGCATCGGATCTGTTGGAGGAAATAAAGAAAAAACTTAAGAAGAGACAGTGGGGAGAGGCTATCAGACTTGAAGTCGAAGAAAGAATGGATGCAAGCCTTTTAAATTTCCTGAAAAAAATGAGTTGAATGTCGATGAAGAGGATATATTTAAGATAAACGGACCTCTGGATTTGACAGTTCTTATGAAGATATACTCACTTGAAGGTTTTGAGAGATTAAAGGATAAAAAACACGTTCCTGTAATGAATCAAAGGCTCATAGACTGTGAGGATATATTTGAAGAGATAAAAAAGAAGGATATTTTGCTTTCACATCCATATGAGAGCTTTGATCCGGTAATAGATTTTGTATCAAAGGCGGCGGCAGATAAAAATGTTCTTGCTATAAAGCAGACTTTATACAGAGTCAGCGGAAATTCACCCATTATCAAGGCGCTTGCAAATGCAGCGGATAACGGCAAAACAGGTTACGGTTTTGGTGGAGCTTAAGGCAAGATTTGATGAGGAGAATAATATAAACTGGGCAAGAATGCTTGAAAAAGCAGGCTGTCATGTAATCTACGGACTTGTGGGATTAAAGACACACTCAAAGATAACTCTGGTTGTAAGAAGGGAAGAGGACGGTATCAGAAGATATGTGCATCTGGGTACCGGAAACTATAATGATTCTACTGCAAAACTTTATACAGACCTCGGTATGTTTACGGCAAGAGAAAGTTATGGTGAGGATGCTACGGCAGTATTTAACATGCTCAGCGGATATTCGGAACCGCCTTTCTGGAAAAGATATGTGGTTGCACCGCTTTGGATGAAGGATATATTCTTAAAGAAGATAAGTCAATGTGAAGAGGCGGCAAAGAGAGGATCCGAGGTAAGAATCATTGCAAAGATGAACTCGCTTTCAGATAAGGATATTATATGTGCATTGTATTCGGCAAGCTGTGCAGGTGTAAAGATAGACCTGATTGTCAGAGGTATATGCTGTCTTAAGGTAGGAATAAAAGGAGTGTCTGAAAATATTACGGTCAGATCGATTGTCGGAACATTCCTTGAACATGCCAGAATATTTGATTTCCGAATAGACGGTGAAGAGGAGATTTTCCTTGGCAGTGCCGACTGGATGAACAGAAATCTGGAAAAGAGAGTAGAGATAGTATTCCCGGTAGCCGATGAGGATATCATAAAGAGTATAAAGCATTACTTGGATGTGGAACTTGAGGATAATGTAAAGGCATCCATCCTCTTACCTGACGGAAGATATGAGAAGATAAGAAGAGGGAAGTGAAAAGAAAAACTCACAGGAAATTTTTATTAAAGAGGCAAAGGCTGAATATGAGAGCACCATAAAGGCCGGAAAAACTGAAGACGGCAGAACTTTTATACCTTTAAAAGGAGAATAGAATAAAAATAGCCACTGCATAAGCAGTGGCTAAAACTTTATAAAAAATTAGTTGTTGATAAGCTTCTCATCATCATTGTTCCAGCTGTAGAGCTTTCTGATTTCTGCACCAACCTTCTCTGAAGGATGCTCAGCTGCAAGCTTTCTCATAGCCTTGAAATGAACCTGACGACCTGCATTAGACATATCAAGTAAGAAGTCCTTAGCAAATGTACCGTCCTGGATATCTGTAAGAATCTGCTTCATAGCCTTCTTTGTATCCTCTGTAATGATCTTAGGTCCTGTTATATAGTCACCGTACTCGGCTGTATTTGAGATAGAATATCTCATTCCCTCAAATCCTGACTGATAGATAAGATCTACGATAAGCTTCATCTCATGGATACACTCAAAGTATGCATTTCTAGGGTCATAGCCTGCCTCACAAAGAGTCTCGAAACCTGCCTGCATAAGTGCACAAACACCGCCGCAAAGAACAGCCTGCTCACCGAAAAGGTCAGTCTCAGTCTCTGTACGGAATGTTGTCTCAAGAAGACCTGCTCTGGCACCACCGATACCTGCACCGTAAGCAAGTGCAAGCTCAAGAGCCTTACCTGTAGCATCCTGCTCTACAGCTACAAGACAAGGTGTTCCCTTACCCTCAAGATACTCTGAACGAACAGTATGTCCCGGAGCCTTAGGAGCGATCATTGCAACATCCACATCCTTAGGTGCTGTGATACAACCGAAGTGAACATTGAAACCGTGAGCAAACATAAGCATGTTTCCTGCTTCAAGGTTAGGCTCGATATCATTCTTATATAAATCAGCCTGAAGCTCATCATTTATAAGAATCATTATGATATCGGCTTTCTTTGTAGCTTCTGCAGCTGTGTAAACCTTAAGTCCCTGTGCCTCTGCTTTTGCCCATGACTTACTTCCTTCATAAAGACCTACGATTACATTGACATCCGCTTTCCTTTAAGTTCAATGCATGTGCATGTCCCTGGCTACCATAACCGATGATTGCGATAGTTTTACCCTCAAGCATTGAAAGATTACAATCCTCTTGATAATAAATTTTAGACATATAAATACCTCCTAAGTAACTTCTATTTTAACCCATTTAGGCTGGGGAACCATCAAATAAAAACTAGTTGAAAACAACTACATCATCACTTCCTCTTGAAAGAGCAGTGAGTCCTGTTCTGGCAAGTTCCAAAACTTCATAATCGGAAAGAAGGTTTGAAAGTGCTTCAAGTTTTGAATTATCACCTGTAAGCATAACTGTCAAACAATCCTTAGCCACATCTACAATAGTAGCTCTGAAAATATCACAAAGAGCCGCAATATCCTGTCTCTGTGAAGCATCGGCTTTTACCTTTATCATTATAATTTCACGGAAAACACTTTTTGCCTTCCTCTAAAACCTTGATATCTCTTACATCTTCAAGTTTTCTAAGTTGCTTTACTATCTGGTCAAGTGTGTCCTCGTCTCCGATAGAAACAACTGTCATTCTTGAAAAGCGCGGATCGGCTGTCTCTCCGACAGTGAGAGAGTCTATATTATATCCTCTCCTTGAGAACAGACCTGACACACGACTTAATACACCTGCAGAATTATCTACAATAAGTGAAAATACTCGTCTCATTTTACCTCCCAATATTAAAAAGTAGTAATTAATAAAAATCATATTGGTTTTCATTTTACTATAGCACCATTATGATAAATGTCAATTTATTATATAATATAATTGTTATAACCTGAGGTTATAATGCAAAAAAACAGTATCTATTTTTACCCTGTGATCTTCTCCAAAAATCAATAGTTGATAGATCATATTGTGCAGGTTGATCATTATCATCCAATTCATAGGCATATAAAACGGTTCTTGTATCATCACCCCTCATATGAACAGGTTATAAAACGACCAAATCTTATTTACACCTGCTTCCGGAATCTCTCTGAAGGAACATTTTTCTGTCATCCTGTCCACATAGTTGTGGAAATAATCCATATCATCAAAATATGTCTGTCTTCTTTCAGGTGCGGAATCTGTATAAAGAGCGGCAACAGTCTTTAATCTATAAGTTTTATTCGGAGTATAAATATATATCATTCTATGTTCCTGAAAAAAATCTTCATTTTTGAACTTAGTGATATCGGTAAACATTTTACCGTCTTTCATATGATGACCGTAGATAATATTGTTAAGTGTTGAAAAAAATCCGAATTACTGTAGCCGTCCATATATACGGAATAATATGATTCCTGATGGTTTATATCATGGTGTAAATAATATTCTATATCATATTCTTTCCATAATACCGGATAATCAATTACAGTTCCGGGAATATACACCCATGCTATTACATCGGGATTTGTAGCCTTTAAGCGAATCAAAATCAATTTTTCCTTGTATAATTTTTCATCAGTCTCATAAAGCTTTTTGTAGGCGGCTCGGTTGTAGTTTCTTCTTGAGTGGTTGTAGTTTCAAGAGTGGTTTCAGGTTCTTTATTTTTTGCTTTTTTTGTATTTGAAAATATGACGGCAATCGCCGTAAGTAATACTATGAAAGCCAAAATAGGTAATAAAATTTTCTTTTTCATATATCTCCTAACGACTTTTAGGTAGAAGTATAGCATACTATTGTATATAAATCTTATGAATTAGATTGATAAAAATTTCCTCTACTATAATTAGTGGGAAGACGGAGGAGAAAAATGAACGATTTAAATTTGAATCAGAGAGATGAAATTATAATGGATAAAAAGGGCAATATTTGCTTTATCTTTTTAATACCGGTTTTTATAATGATATTAATATTCATTCAAAGAGGAATATTCCCGTTTGGTGATGAGAGCTTTTTGAGAACTGACATGTATCATCAGTATGCTCCGTTTTTTTCAGAGTTTAAATATAAGCTGAGTAATGGCGGTTCACTTCTTTACAGTTGGGACCTCGGTATGGGAATAAATTTCTCGGCACTTTATGCCTACTATCTTGCCAGCCCTCTAAACTGGCTTATTATTCTATGTCCGCAAAAATATGTGATAGAGTTTATGACATATATGATAGTTGCAAAGATAGGATTTTCAGGACTTGGTTTCACATATTATTTATCTAAACATACTTCAGGAAACAAAGCCGGAATATTATTCTTCGGAATATTCTATGCACTTTCAGGATATATGGCGGCATATAGCTGGAACATTATGTGGCTGGATTGTATTATACTTTTTCCGATAGTATGCTTGGGTATTGAAAGACTTGTAAAAACAGGAAAAGGTTTACTGTATACACTAATACTCGGTCTATGTATACTGTCAAATTATTATATTTCCATAATGATTTGTCTGTTTATGGTAATATACTTCATTTCTCTTAATGTAATGGATAATGAAAACAATTGGAGAAAATTTGTAATTGCTTCAATCAGATTTGCTGTTTACTCATTGCTTGCAGGAGGACTGAGTGCACTTGTTTTATTGCCTGAAATATATGCACTTAAGCTTACAGCCTCGGGAGACTTTTGACTTTCCAAGTACATTTAATTCATATTTTTCTATTTTCGATATGATTGCCAGACATATGGGCAATGTAAAAGTTGAAATCGGACTTGATCATTGGCCGAATATATTCTGTGGTGTCGGAATATTTTTTTATTTGTTGTTCTGTACATATTGAACAGAAAGATTTCCAAGAAAGAAAAAGCGGTTTATATTTCATTGCTTGTATTTTTTCTTGCAGGCTTTTCAATAAATGTATTGAATTATATATGGCACGGACTTCATTATCCGAACTCACTACCTGCGAGACAGAGTTTTATCTATATATTCCTTTGTACTTTTTATATGTGCAAAGGCATATGATAATTTCAGTGCGAATACAACAAAGGATCTTGGATTTGCATTCGGAATCAGTATGATATATATTTTGCTTGCACAAAAAGATAGTAAATAATGAGGATTTCCATTTTGCAGTATTTTATGCGGCAATGATTTTTATAAGCATTTATGCAATGTTAATGTATTTGCATATGGCAAAGGAGAATATCAAAAACATATTTATTTTTGATTACACTTGCAATAGTGGTAATTGAATCAAGTGTCAATATGTCGGTTACAAGTGTGACAACAATAAACAGAAGTAATTATATAAATGACAATGCCGATGTAAGAGCTTTACTTAAGAAATTGCCGATGGATGATTTTTTTATCGTATAGAGAAGGTGGACAGAAAGACAAAGGATGACGGTGCATGGTTGAATTTTAAATCGGTATCTATTTTTTCATCTACGGCAAACGCTTCACTTACCGAATTATTTGAAAAACTTGGAAATGAAGCATCTACAAATGCATATTCTATAACCGGAGAAACACCTCTTTTAGATATGCTTTTTGCGGTAAAATATGCAATATATACCGGTGAGTCAAGAAATACAAATATTTCTTATGTGGATATATCAGGAAACAGTTATTTATATGAAAATCCTTATACTCTGCCTCTTGGATATATGGTTGATGAAAGATTTACAGATGATTGGAACTTGAATCTCGGAGATCCTATAGATGTTCAAAATGATTTGGCCGCCGTTTACGGTTTACCTGATATATTTGAGCAAATAGAGACTATAAAGGAGTCTACTTCCGTAAACTTTCAGACCGATATAGACGGTGAATACTATGCCTATGTTACAAATCCGGCAATTGACGAAGTGGAATTCAGTTATGGAGACGGAGATGTTAAAAAGTCATTTTAAAAATCTGAAGAGACATTATATATTGGAGCTTGGAACTCTTGAGGGAGAGAAAAACGGAAGATTTGTAAGTACGGATGATAAGGATGAATCAATTGATGCTAGAGTTTATAGAGTCAACTATGATTCGCTGAAGAAATTGTATTATATCCTAAATAAGAATCCTTTATATCTCAGTAAGATTTCAGATTCATACCTGTCAGGAAATGTTCATGCGGTAGAAAATACCACATTGTTTACTTCTATTCCATATGATGAAGGATGGAGTGTTTATGTGGACGGAAAGAAAGCTGAAAAAGATAAAGATTATGGATGCCTTTATCGGCTTAAAACTTGAAAAAGGACAGCATGAAATAGAATTTAAATATTTAAGTTCAGGTATTATTGAAGGTGCAATAATAAGTGCGGCTTCATTGGCTTTATTATTACTGATATGCCTTGTGAAAAAAGTTATTGAAAACGGCGGAATCAAATTCAAAAAGAAAGAAGTTATTGAAGACGATGAGTTTGAAGAACTTGATATAGAAGATTCGGATGATGATGAAGATAACGATGAAGACGAAGAGAAGACGATGACGAATCTGAAGAAAAAAACCGTTGAAAATAAACGTGTATACGTTGATATAACCACAGGCGGCGGAAAAAGGTGTGGTTGAACTGCTTACAAAAAAACTATAATCCTGAAACTTATGAAAATACTAATAATGAAGATTTGAAATAGAAAGACGGTGTATATATGAAACTTTGGGGTGGAAGATTTACAAAAGAAACAAATAAACTGGTGGAGAGTTTTAATGAATCACTTTCATTTGACCATAGATTCTATAAGCAGGATATAAGAGGAAGTATAGCTCATGTAAAGATGCTTGCAAAACAAATATACTTACAGATGATGAGAGAGATAAAATCATTGAAGGACTGAATTCTATAGAAAAGGATATAGAAAGCGGTGTATTAAAATTTGATGACGGTTCAGAGGACATTCATTCATATGTTGAAGCACATTTGATTGAGAGAATAGGTGATACAGGTAAGAAGCTTCATACCGGAAGAAGCAGAAACGATCAGGTGGCACTTGATATGAAACTCTATGTAAGAGATGAGATTGATGAGCTTAAGGACCTTCTATATGAACTGCTTAGTGAAGTTCTTCGTATAATGGAAGAAAATACTACAACATATATGCCGGGATTTACACATTTACAAAAGGCACAGCCTACAACTCTGGCACATCATTTCGGTGCATATTTTGAGATGTTTATAAGAGACTTTGACAGGCTTCGCTCTACAAGAAAGAGAATGAATCTTTCACCTTTGGGCTCAGGAGCTTTTGCAGGAACGACATATGATCTTGACAGAGATTATGTGGCAAGCCTTTTGGAGTTTGAGACTGCTACAAGAAACAGTATGGATTCCGTAAGTGACAGAGATTATCTTTTGGAGTTGTTATCAGACCTTGCTATAATCTCAATGCATCTTAGCAGGCTGTCAGAGGAAATTATCATATGGAATACAGATGAATACAGATTTGTGGAGATGGATGACACATATTCTACAGGTTCATCTATAATGCCGCAGAAGAAAAATCCTGATATTGCAGAGCTTATAAGGGGAAAGAGCGGTAGAGTATACGGAAGTCTGATATCTCTTCTTACAACAATGAAGGGCTTTACCGCTTGCATATAACAAAGATATGCAAGAAGACAAGGAGATGTCTTTTGATGCTATAGATACTGTAAAAAGTTTGATAAAAACTTATGAGCGGAATGCTCTCAAGTATGAAGTTCAATAATGAAAGAATGGCAGAAAGTGCAAGAGGAGGCTTTACAAATGCAACCGATGCGGCAGATTATCTTGTAAAGAAAAAAATGTTGCATTCAGAGATGCACATGAGATTGTCGGCAGGCTTGTACTTTACGGAATTGAGCATGGAAAGGCACTTGATGATTTCTCACTTGAGGAGTTTAGAAATATATCTGAATATTTTTGATTATGATATATATGATGCTATTTCTTTAAAAAAACTTGCGTGGAAAAGAGAAATACCAAGGGAGCTCCGGGACTTACAGCTATAATGAATGAAATAAAAAGAATCAAAAAAAGCTTTTTGGAGTCTATAAAGAAATAGGAAATTTATGAAATTAAGAAAGAATGATATATATCTGATAATTGTTGCAGTTATTCTTGGAATTGTTGCAGGACTTTATATTTACTTAAATAAGAAGCCGGGCGGCAAAGCCGTTTTTAAAAGTACGGAAATAATCAAAGTATGGATATCGATCTGTCAAAGGACAGGGAAATCAATCTGGAAAGTAACGGAATAGATATACATCTTGATATAAAGGACGGTGCAATAGCATTTATTCAAAGTGAATGCCCCGATCACATCTGTGAAAGATTCGGTTATAAAAAAAATATCGGTGAGTCGGCAATCTGCTTGCCGGCACAGGCTTCAGTCACGATTATCAGTGAATAGCTTCCTGTATAATTCAAAGTGTAGAAAGTAAATGATTTTACAAAAATAGATACCTAAGTTAAACTGTCATTGCTGACCGGCCAGTTAGCAAATGAGCAGAATAAGGAAGGTATCTACAAATGAATTCTACACAAAATAAGAAGATTGAACAAGTAAAAGAAACAACAATGATTGTCGGCATTGATGTTGGCAGTGAAAAGCATTATTTCAGAGCTTTTAACTGGAGAGGCATAGAACTTACCAGAAAGCCTGTAGCGTTTTCAAACTCTATGGAGGGATTCAACAGCTTTTACAATTCGGTTGTGGAACTGATGCAGAAAAATGAACTTAAAGAGGCACTGGTAGGAATAGAGCCAACCGGTCACTACTGGTTTGATCTTGGGCAGTTCATGGGTGAAAAGAACATAAAGTTTGTGATGGTAAATCCGCACCATGTGCATAAGACCAAAGAATTAGATGACAATAGTCCATCTAAAAATGACAGAAAAGATCCTCGTGTTATTGCAGGGCTTGTAAGGGATGGACGATATTTTTATTCATATATGCCGACAGGTGTATATGCAGAACTGCGGAATGCGTCAAACCGCCGGTTTGTGCTTGTAGAAGAACAGACAAGGGCGAAGAACCGTCTGCAGAAGTGGGTTGCAGTGTATTTCCCGGAATATAAGGGGATTTATACACACATAGATGCCAAGGGAGGTCTGCTGGTGTTAAAGCAGGCACCAACTCTTGAGGAGATAGTAAGACTAGGAGTGGAAGGTATCATAAAGATATGGAAAGACGCTAAACTCCGAGGAAATGGGCATAAGAAGGCTATGCTGATTCTGAATGCAGCCATGAAAAGCATAGGATTAAAAGCAGGTCTTACAGAAGCTCGGATGGAGATACAGGATCTGATAGAGGATTATGAACTCCAGACAAAAACGCCTTGAACGGGTCAATGACCCGATCAAAGAACTGATGCCAACAGGTCGGTATGCGGATAAGCTGCTTGAAATAAAAGGTATAGGAATAACAACCGTAGCTGGTTTCATAGCAGAAGTTGGTGATATCACGCGCTTTGATAGCACGAAAGAACTTCAGAAACTTGCAGGATTGGAACTGGTGGCAGATAGTTCCGGTAAGCACGACGGAAAAACAAAGATAAGCAAAGAGGACGCAAGCGTCTCAGATATCTACTTTTGAGGCAGCGATATCGGTGGTGGGAAAGAATGAAGAATTCAAAAGAAATCCACAGATATTATACCACCAGGAAAAGAATCCATTGAAAAAGATGCAGTCGCTGATAGCAGTAGCATGTAAGCTGATAAGAGTATTCCATGTGATCCTTACCAAGGGAATCAGTTATGATGCATCAAAGATGTTGAAAGATATTCGACGTCCGGGAGAGCAGTTAAAGGCTGCATAACCGAGCAATAAAGAACAACCATAATGATTATAGGAAGCGTCCACCGAAAGGTGCTGTAATCGTAGTGTTTGGATCAGTGATGAAAGTACAAAGAATGAGCTGGTAGCCGGCAGGGAATTTTCTCCAAAGGGCATGACCCGATGAATAGCTAAGCTGGCACCCTGGTTATGGACAGGCAGAACGAAGGGAAGTGAGGACCCACCGTAAGGAGGATAATCCTGTTGGACATGAGAGGTGAGCTGCCATAGGGATGGGTACACATCGAGGCCATTTTAGAACGAATAGTGATGACGTTTTATTTGGTGCACCCATTATTACTATATATCTGCCCCTGTATGAGGTAAAAGATCACTCCATAACCTTAGTTCTATTCAATGACAGGTATCAAAAAGTATTGAATTTATTAAAAACACTTGATTATATGGAGAGAGAGATTATGGTTTCAAAAAGATGCTTGACCTCGGTACAAAGAGGTCGGTTATTAGAGATATATTTGAGTATGGAAGTATGCTTGCAAAGGAGATCAGGGAGCGGAAAATGTACTTGACTTTCAGCCTCGGCAATCAAGCACTCCGGCTCCGGAGAGGTCGCAAATACTATAAAGATATATGGTGGAGGAGCTTTCACCAAAGAGTACAACAGTTATACATCATCAGCAGGAGACACCGATACAAGAATTGCGGTTGCAAAAACTTGAATAAGCGTTTTCTACAGACTATAATGAGCAAACAATATTTTTATGACTTGCGGTGCCGCAGCTTCACTTAATATTATATTTAAAGGCAATTATAGAGTCGGATGATGATGAGATAATAGTAAATATTCCGTACTTTCCTGAATATAAAGGTATTTTATAGAGGGACAGGGCGGGTAAAAGCCTGATATTTGCAAAATGCAGTGAGAATCTTTCATCTTGATATAGACGGAAACTGAAAGCAAGATAAATGAAAATACAAAAGGCAGTACTTATAAACTCTCCAAACAATCCTTCAGGTGTAATCTATCCTAAGGAGAATTTAGAAGCACTGGCAGAGCTTTTGAAAACAAAAAAACAAAAAGAGTACTACATCCTATATTTTTTTAATAAGCGATGAGCCGTACAGAGAACTTGTGTTTACAAATGAGAAACCTGAGTTTTTGCCTAATATATATGATAATACACTTGTAGCTTATTCATGGTCAAAATCACTATCACTTCCGGGTGAGAGAATAGGATATATTCTGGTTCCAAATAAGGTTGAAAATCATGAAGATGTTTTCGCGGCGGTAGGTGGAGCGGCAAGAGTACTAGGGTATGTCTGTGCACCTTCCATGTTTCAGTATGTGATAAAAAAACTGTGTAGACGCACAGCCTAATATTGAAGTGTACAGGACCAACAGAAATATCTTGTTTGAGTCACTGCCGAAGATCGGGTATACCGTAGCAAATCCGGGAGGAGCTTTCTATCATGTTTATCAAAGTCTCCAAGTGATGACGGTGACGAATTTTGTGAAAGAGCAAAAAAATATCATATGCTTTTTGGTTCCTGGAGAAGGATTCGGAATGAAAGAATATGTCAGACTGTCTTTTTGTGTGGATACAGAGAAGATAGAAAAAGTCAATAGATGTATTTAAGAAGTTAATGGATGAATACAATCTCTGATATGTATAAAAGTAAACTAAAACATTTATAAAGAATATACTAGTAGATACTTTTTATAGGGCTATAGAACTGGTGATGTTGAACAGTTCTATAGCTTTTTATTATGCACTACTCTGAAATTTATACTTTATTGGTAAAGTATATTGACTATTATATATAATGTTTTAGTATACTTTACTATAAAGTAAACTATTTTTGAATACATATAATCAGATATGTATTTATTACATTATAGTAAATATTTCTATAATGTATCTGGACTGTAATATGCAGTTTATAAATATGCCGATCTTTTATGTCGATGATAACAATATAAGTGGAGGGAAATATATGTCTTATCAAACAACAAAAGAACATGAGTTGCTTAGAGCGAAGGTTCGTGAGTTTGCAGAGAGAAATAAAAGCCTGTAGCTTTCAGTCTTGATGTAAAAGAGCGAATTTCCCGACTCAAATCGTGAAGAACATGGGAAAGCTTGGCATTATGGGACTGCCATATGAAAAGAAAGTATGGTGGAGCAGGTCTTGATGTTATAAGCTATGCCATAGCGGTAGAAGAACTTTCAAGAGTTGACGGCGGTGTAGGTGTTATACTTTCAGCACACACCTCGCTTGGTACTTATCCTATAGCGGCTTTCGGTAATGAGGAGCAAAAGAAGAAATATTTACCGGGATTATGCAGCGGTGAGCTTCTTGGAGCTTTCGGACTTACGGAACCGAATGCCGGATCCGATGCGGGAGGCACGGAAACTACCGCTGAGGATATGGGAGATTATTATCTCTTAAACGGAAACAAGATATTTATCACAAACGGTGGTGAAGCCGATGTTTATGTAATCTTTGCACTTACCACACCTAATATAGGTACAAGAGGTATCTCAGCACTTATAGTGGAAAAAGGGTATGGAAGGATTTACATTCGGTGATCACTATGACAAGCTCGGAATCAGATCAAGTGCGACCTGTGAACTTAACTTTAATAATGTAAAGGTTCCAAAGGAGAACTTTACTTGGTAAAGAAGGTCGAGGGATTTAAGATTGCAATGGCTACACTTGACGGTGGTAGAATAGGAATTGCAGCTCAGGCTCTTGGTATTGCTCAAGGTGCTTTTGAAGAAGCTGTTGAATACAGTAAGGAAAGAGAGCAGTTCGGAAAGCCTATAGCCGCACAGCAGGCAATTGCATTTAAGATTGCGGATATGGCAACAAAGCTCAGATGTGCAAGAATGCTTGTATATTCTGCTGCGGAACTTAAAAGAAGCTCATGCTCCGTACGGAATGGAATCAGCTATGGCAAAAGCAGTATGCATCTGATGTTGCACTTGAGATAACTTCAGAAGCACTTCAGATTTTCGGCGGAAACGGATACTTAAAGGGTATGCCTGTAGAGAGAATGTATCGAGATGCCAGAATTACTCCTATATATGAGGGAACAAATGAAATCCAAAGAGTTGTAATAGCCGCTCATATATTAGGTAAGATATCAAGAGGTGAAACTGCTGCCGTTAAGAAAACAAAGGGACCTGAGACCGGTGAGAGAAAGAGAATGATCATAGGAGAAGGTTCATTAAAAGAAAAAATTGATGTACTTGTATCAAATCTTAAAAAGGACGGATATGACTTCAGTGTCGGTATTCCTATGGATACACCTATCGTAGCTGCCGAAAGAGTTGTCAGTGCAGGACAGGGCATAGGTTCAAAAGAGAATATGAAGCTTGTAGAGGATTTGGCCAAGGCTGCAGGTGCTGCAATAGGATCTTCAAGGCCTGTAGCGGAGACTCTTGGATATTTGCCGCTTGACAGATATGTCGGTATGTCGGGACAAAAGTTTAAGGGAAATCTTTACATAGCATGCGGTATTTCAGGTGCATTACAGCATTTAAAAGGTATCAAGAATGCTTCTACAATAGTTGCAATAAATAAAGACCCGAATGCAAGAATCTTTAAAGAAACTGTGATTACGGTATAGTCGGCGATGTAAATGAGGTATTGCCTGCGCTTACAAAAGCACTTGATACAGGCGAGAAAAAGCCGGCACCGCCTATGAAGAAAATTAAGAGAGCTGTAGCTAAGAAACATACACCTTCAAGAAAGCTCTATCTGTGTAACGGTTGCGGATATGAATATGATGTACTTCTGGGAGATGAAGAGGGCGATGTAAGACCGGGAACAGAGTTTAAAGACCTTCCAAAAAGGAATGGGTATGTCCCACACTGTGGTGAAGCTGCAGATAATTTCATAGAGATTGAAGTATAAGAGGAGGAGAGTATGTATAATTACCGTAAAGTTACAGATGATTTGTATTGGGTCGGTGGAGACGACCACAGATTAAGTCTTTTTGAAAATATTCATCCTATATATCATGGGTATCTTATAATGCATATCTTCTTATGGATGAAAAAAACAGTTTCTAGTAGATACGGCAGACTGGTCGGTCGGAGACAGTTTCCTTGATAATGTAGAAGGTGTTTTTAGGAGGCAGAAAGCTTGGATTTTCTTCTTATAAACCATGTAGAGCCGGATCATGCGGCTTCTATTCCTGAGATTTTTACTTCGTTGGCCGAATGTAAAGATTATTACAACAGAAAAAGGCCGCTATGATACTTCGCCAGTTCGGCTTCAATATCAGACCGGAGCAGGTGGATGAGGTTACAGAAGGCGACAGCAGATGTTTTCGGAAAAAGCATACAATTGCATTTGTAAAAGGCTCCGATGGTACATTGGCCTGAGGCAATGGTAAGCTTTGATACTACAAACGGAGTACTTTTCTCAGCGGATGCCTTCGGTTCATTCAGAGCGCTTGACGGAAAGCTCTTTGCAGATGAAGTAGAGTTTGATAAAGAATGGCTTGATGATGCCAGAAGATACTATACAAATATAGTAGGAAAGTACGGTCCACAGGTTTTACAGGTATTAAAGAAGGCTTCTACTCTGCCTATTAAGTATAGTTGCCCGCTTCACGGTCCGGTTTGGAGAAAAGATATTCCTTATATCTTGGATAAATATATGCACTGGGCAAGCTATGAGCCTGAAGAGAAGGGTATAATGATAGTATATGCTTCTATGTATGGAAATACTGAGGCCGCTGCAGAAGTTTTAGCAAGAAAGCTCTGTGAAAAAGGCATTACAAAGACAAGACTTTATGATGTTTCAAGTACACATATGAGCTATCTTATCTCGGATTTGTTCAAATACAGCCATTTGAGTGCTTGCATCTGTGACATATAATCTTGGAATATTCCCTCCGATGCACAACTTCCTTATGGATCTTAAGGCTCTAAATCTGCAAAAGAGAACTTGTGCCATAGTTGAAAACGGCTCATGGGCACCAAACTCAGGAAATTTGATGAAAGCGGAGCTTGAAGAGATGAAGCATATGGATATTTTGGATGATGAAGTGAATATAACATCTTCATACAGAGAGAACAATGAAAGTGATATGGATGCATTGGTAGACGCTCTTGTTGCTTCATTTAATAAAAAATAATTTAATATAATTATAATTTCGGGTCGGGGAGTATTCTCCGACCTTTTTATATTGACAAAAAGGATTTTTGGTTTAAGAATATGACCAGGTAATAAAATATTATTTTGGAGGAGTAGTATGAAACTCATTTGACAACTTTGATGATAATAAAGAGAATGTTACAACTGCGCATAACAGTAAGAAAGAACTTGATAAAGCCGGAGCCGGAAAAACCTATGCAAAAATAACTGTAGAGGATATTGAAAAAGCGGATGAATTTTGGGATATTTTGGATCCGATATATTGGACTGTAGATATTTACAGTTCATATGAAGAGTACTTTAAATTCCGCAAGGATTTTCACATTGGAGCAAAAGATATCTTAACGCAATATCATGGTATTTTATGGAAGTAAATAACGGAGGACATTTTCAGTTTTTTGACAACTCCACAGGAATAGTATGGGAAGATGCCCTAAACGGACTTAAGGAGTTCGGAATGAAAGAGTTGGCTGATAACTTTAAAAAGGTTGTAGATTTATTTGGGGGAAATATTCCATTTGACAGAGAAGAGGATGGGAATGCTATGGATAAAATGAGTGAAGACTTTTGAAGAACTTTTTTTGGATAAGGCCGACAGTGTTGTATATGATTTGTATGACTATGACTCACATTTGAAATGAAATATATAAAATCTCATCCAGATAAGTTTGTATTTGAGGGATATTATAATAAGATAGTGTAGCAGTATGGATAATATATAAGTAAAGATAAGGCTGAGACCATTTTTACATGTATTCTCAGCCTTTAAAATATATTATTCAAGCAGATATTTTAAGTATCCATATCCTCGTTCATCCATTTTTTCATATGGAATAAATTCAAGAGATGCACTGTTGATACAGTATCTTTTGCCACCTGATTCTTTTGGACCGTCATCAAAAACATGACCTAAATGTGTATCACCGCTCCGGCTTCTTACCTCAGTTCTGTTCATATTAAAGCTGTGGTCTTCATTGTACTCTACCACTTCCGTATTTATAGGCTTTGAAAAACTAGGCCATCCACAGCCTGATTCAAACTTATCTGTAGACAAAAATAGAGGTTCTTTTGTTGTAATATCTACATAGATTCCTTTTTCAAAATTATTCCAATATTCATTTGAAAAAGGTCTTTCCGTATCGCTGTTAACAGCAACTTGATATTGTTTATCGGTAAGTATCTTTTTCAGTTCATCATTTGAAGGTCTTGGATATTTTGAAGCATCTATCTTAGGTTCATTGCTTTTTGATATCAGTCTTTCGTATCAATCGGTTTTGTCTGCAAGAGACAAAGTCTATATGGCAGTATCCACCGGGATTTTTAGCAAGATAGTCTTGATGATAATCTTCAGCATCAAAGAATTGATGCTAAGAGGAAGTACCTCTATTGCGATAGGTTTATCATACTTTAGTTTTGTTCATTTGCTAGAATCTTTTCTATTATAGTTTTTTCTTCTTCATTTGTATAATAAACTCCGGTTCTATACTGAGTACCTGTATCATTTACCTTGTTTATTTGATACTTACAGGGATCCACTACACGAAGATAATACTCGAGCAGTTCTTCAAGGCTTACCATATCAGGATTGTATACATTACTTTTACAGTTTCAGCATGACCACTTGTATGAAGATCTTTGATAGCTTGGATTATCGGTTTTACCGTTTGCATATCCGCTTACAGCATCCTCAACACCTTTAATCTTTTGCATATAGGCTTCAAGTCCCCAAAAAGCATCCTCCGGCAAGATAGATTTCTTTTCAGCTTTTCCTGAATCTACAGTATTATTATCATTAACTGTATATTCGGTTGTATCGTCATTTGTAAGAGTCTTATCTTTGTTTTTAAAATACATGGCAAAAACATATACAGCTGTTACTACTAAAAGTACCGGTATTATCAAAAAGTAATTTGTTTTTTTATTCATTTTTGTTCCTTTCTATTATATTTGACTTCCACTATATTGGATTTGGTAATGATATAGATTATAATACGACTTACAAAGGTAAAGGATTGGTAAAAACTTTTTAAAAGGAGTCGGGTATGATTTTGGATGAAATAAGAAATGAATTGTTTAAAATGCAGGATACAGCTTATAGAGATTTTAACAGTAAGTTGATACCTACAGTTGATAAGGAAAGTATGATAGGGTGTAAGAACACCTGAACTTAGAAAGTATGCCAAGCAACTTGCTAAAAGAGAAGATATCGAAGAATTTTTACATTTCATTACCACATTAAATATTTTTGATGAGAATCAGCTCCATGCATTTCATTGTATCTGAAATAAAGGGATTTTTAAGAGCTGCGTTGATAAAGTGAATGAATTTTTACCTTATGTAGATAACTGGGCAACTTGTGACCAACTCTCACCGAAAAGTATTTAAAAACATCATAATGAGTTGATTGCATATATAGAAAAGAATGGCTGGAAATCTGATAAAGTATATACTGTTAGATTCGGTATCGGTATGCTTATGGAACATTTCTTGGATGAGGATTTTCGATATAATATATACTGAGACAGGTTTCAAATATAAGGTCAGATGAATACTATGTAAATATGATGATTGCATGGTATTTTGCAACGGCACTGGCAAAGCGGTATGAGAGAATAATTCCCTTTATTGAAAACAGAAAGCTTGATATATGGACTCATAATAAGGCTATACAAAAGGCGGTGGAAAGTTATAGAATAAGTATAGATAGAAAAACTTATTTAAAAGAGCTGAAAGTAAAGAAGGGATAAGGTGTTTTATTGAGGACAAGAGAAGAGGCCTGTAGTTTCGGGCTGGGATTTGAAAATACATATTTGGATAAACCTTTTAGAAAGGCGGATTGGCAACTGATCAGAGTAAGGGAAAGTAAGAAAGCCTTTCTTTGTATTTATGAAAAAGACGGTTTTGTAAATTTAAATGTGAAAGTTGATCCTGCTTGGAGAGACTTTTGGAGAAATACCTACCTTTCAGTGGTTCCGGGATATCATCAGAATAAGGAACACTGGAATACTATCATACTTGACGGCAGTATAAAGGAAGATGATATAAACAGGATGATTGCTGAAAGCTATGATTTGGTAACGGATTCACCTACAAAAAGAATATATGAGGCTGTAAAGAGGATACCTAAAGGCAAGGTGGCAACCTATGGCAAGGTGGCAGAGATGGCAGGGAAATAAAAAGATGTCAAGAGCGGTAGGGAAATGCACTTCATAAAAACCCCGATCCTGACAATATTCCTTGCTTTCGTGTAGTAAATTCAAAAGGGGAGCTTGCACCGGAATTTGCCTTTGGAGGAATGGGAGAACAGAGAAAGCTTTTTAGAGGCAGAGGGAATAGAAGTTAAAGATAATAAAAGTAGATTTATCAAAGTATGGTTTAGAATAGGAGTCTTATGAAGTTATTTGGAGGTGCGGACTTAATTATATATTTCTTTTATATATGGGCTTTTGGCTTGGGTACTGAATACGGTTATATATAGTTTAAAAGAACAAAAGTATATAAATACGGGTGTTTGAAATATTCCGATTCTTAGTATGTCCTGCTTTTAATTATGACTTTTGATGATCATAGTATCATCAGGGAAAAATGTCAGCTATTACGGAATGCTTATGATGGCTTTTTATAGATTATTTTTATACTGGATAAGTTAGGGATTGTTTTTTTCTACAAAGGCTGCTTTCTAAAAAGGAAAATAAGTCCTGAAAGGTTGGGATATGGTAAGAGCCTGAAGATTGGTTTAATAAATGCAATTATTATAATAGCTGTATGTTTTACCTGTTTAAAAAAACTTTACAGCCTATTATATTTTCTTTGGTATCACTGATTCCAAGAATAATAGTAAATATAATTGCCATTGTTCTCTTACTGCTTCTGATTTCGGATATTGTGTTTACATATATTTTTGTCAGAAAATATCCCTATGCAAAAGTATGGACAGCAATATAGCCAAGAGAAAAAATACTTTTGGAGAATGGATTTCAAAAAACATCTGGAAGAGAATTTATAAGATTTACCCAAGTCTTTTATCGGATGATTTTGAAGACAGCAATAAAGGTATTTCAGATGCGGATAAATTACTTGAAGAACAGGGCATTATATTTGCAAGAGGAATAAATGCCGCTAAGCTTATTTGGGTGCTGTTTATATCCTCACTTATCGGAGATATCGTAGAAACCATATATGTGCTTATTGTAGGCCATGAACTTATGAGACGCTCAAGCTTTGTACTCGGACCTTTCAGCCTTGTGTGGGGACTTGGTGCGGTAATACTTACCTTAGCACTTTTCAAAAAGTAAAAAGGCAGAATAATCTGTCTATATTTATATCAGGCTTCTTTTTGGAGGAGTATTTGAATACTTGTGCTCCGTATTTACAGAAGTATTTCTTTCGGTATGAAGTTTTGGGACTATTCATATATGCCTTTTTAATATTGACGGCAGAACAAATCTTTTGTTTATGTTCTTTTGGGGCATAGTGGCTTTGGTATGGTTTAAATTTATATACCCTCCTTTTTCAAAGTTTATAGAGAAAATTCCGCCTGTCACAGGCTCGGTACTTGCAGTATTTATAGCGCTGTTTTTTATCTGTAACGGAACGGTTACTTCAATGGTGATGATACGAACTACAGACAGAAAAAAACTCCCTGAAGCAAGGAATGTAATAGAGCAGTTTATAGATGATGAATATCCGAATAAAGTGGTAAGAAAGCTTTGGCCGAATATGAATTTTTTGGAGGAGTAGATATATGAATAAGAGCAAAAAAAGTATGTCTGTAATTATGGCATTACTTGCGGCGACATTCTATGCAATAAATACTCCTTTTTCTAAAGTACTTTTGAAAAATGTTACACCGACATTTATGGCTTCATTTTTGTATCTGGGAGCCGGAATCGGTGTAGGTATAATGTATCTGCTTAATTCAAAAAGAGAGAAGAATATTGAAAAGCTGTCAAAGACAGACTTGCCATATACTCTAGGGATGATTGTTCTTGATATTTTGGCACCGATATTTTTAATGATCGGAATAAATATAGGCTCCGCTTCAAATGCATCATTACTTGGAAACTTTGAAATCGTAGCAACTACACTCATCGCTCTTTTGATATTCAAAGAGGTTGTAACATCAAGGCTATGGCTTGCCATTGGATTTATTACATTATCAAGCATAGTTCTATCATTTGAAGGAAGCGGAAGTTTTGAATTCTCTTTGGGCTCATTGTTTGTAATACTTGCAACATGTTGTTGGGGACTTGAAAACAACTGTACAAGAATGATTTCAGATAAAAGTACCTATGAGATAGTGATATTAAAAGGAATATTTTCAGGTACAGGTTCATTTATAATTGCAATAATACTTGGGGAGAGGATACCTGATATAAAAATATTTTTGACTTTCAATGTTGCTTGGGTTTTGTGGCATACGGTCTCAGTATATTTTTTTATATCAGGGCACAAAGAGATTTGGGTGCCGCAAAAACAAGTGCATATTATGCAATAGCTCCTTTTATAGGTACATTCTTATCATTTGTGGTAGACGGTGACAGATTGACAGAAGTTTATTTTATCGGACTTATATTTATGATAATAGGAAGCGTGATTGTTGTATATGATACGATGTTAAAAATCATATTCATTACCATATACATACGATTGTTCATACACATAACGGCTCAACACATAAGCATGTAATTAAGCATGAGCATACTCACTCTCATTTGGTTTCAGAAGAAAAACATTCTCACAGTCATGATGATTATATAAACAGTGTGGAGCATAAGAGGATGCATGAGGACAGGTGTGTAGATTTGTATTTAATGTAAACGTTGACATTACATTAAATAGGCTATATTATTTTATTAAAAAAGGAGTATACAAATGCAGATATCAAGCAGATTTACAATAGCATTACATATTTTCGCATGTGTAGAATATTTTAAAGATAAAGAGAAGATAACCAGTGACTTTTTGTCAGGTAGTATAAGGTCAAATCCGGTAATCATCAGAAATATTCTTTCTCAGTTAAAGAAAGCCGGACTTATAAATGTAGTCAGAGGAACCGGAGGTATAGAGATTATAAAAGATCCGTCTGAGATAACATTTTATGATGTTTATAAGGCGGTTGAAGCAGTTAAAGAAGATGGACTGTTTCATTTCCATGAGGAGCCGAATCCTGCTTGCCCTGTAGGGAAAAATATACATGGAATATTGGACGGTAAGCTTAGTGAAATACAGGATGCTATGGAAAACAAGATGAAAACCTATACTCTTTTGGATATTGAAAAGGGTATAAAAGAGTTTAAGACTGAAAGATGCTTATAACGGCATCTTTTTTAAATTATAGTATTGACAAATTTGATGTAATTATTTATATTACAACTAGTATATATTCTGTTTTTTTAAAGGAGGTAAGTATGAATCAAAATGAAAGACTTGATTATCTCATAGAAGCTTTTTAAAGAAGATTCCGTAGAGTATAAGAACTTAAAAAGTACCTGTAGATACAGAAGGTAAGAAAAAGAATATTACGTTCTCTTATGAATATCAGAATGCTGAGGGAAATGAATACTGAGGTATTAAAAATACAGGATGAATATCTTAGAGAAGCTATAAATGAAAAACGGTATAGTAAATCTTTCCAATATAGATATGGTGGAAGATTCTATCTCTATATGGCAGGGAGATATTACAAGGTTAAAGGTGGATGCAATAGTTAATGCTGCAAACTCACAGATGCTCGGTTGCTTTATTCCTATGTATACATGTATTGATAATTGTATACATACATTTGCCGGTGTGGAGCTTAGAAATGAATGTAATAAAAAAATGAACCGGCTAAAGATCCGCTATGGCAGAGATTATGAACAACCTACAGCAATTCCTACGATCACAGATGCTTATAATCTTCCCGCAAAAAAGATTATTCATATAGTCGGCCCTATTGTACAGGGGGGACTTAGCAAAAGGAATGAGGAAGATCTTAAAAACTGTTATAAAAACACTTTAGATCTTTGCGTTGAAAATGGATTGAGAAGCGTGGCATTTTGCTGTATATCTACCGGAGTATTTCAATTTCCGAATAAAAGAGCAGCTGAAATTGCAGTAGCAACTGTAAGAGAATGGTTAAAAGAAAATCAAGGCAAAATTGATAGAATAATATTTAATGTATTTAAGGATGAAGATAAAAAATATTACGAGAGGGAACTATGGATAAAAAAGAATGTTGGTTACAGTGGGCAATAGAATTACAGAGTCTGGCACAGATAGGTCTTAATTATTGTAAAGATATATATGATAAAGAAAGATATCAGAGGATCAGAGATATTTCTGCAGAAATGGTTTCATTTATGACGGATATTCCAAATATGAAAGTTAAAGATCTTTTCTGCAATGAAAGTGGTTATCAGACACCAAAACTTGACACCAGAGCCGCCATTTTTAAAGACGAAAAAATTCTTCTTGTACATGAAAATGACGGCAAATGGTCTTTACCCGGAGGATGGGTGGATGTTAATGTATCAGTAGGCGAAAATGTAGTAAAAGAGGTTAAGGAAGAATCAGGATTGGATGTTATTACGGAAAAAGTAATAGCGATTCAGGACAGATCAAAACATAATCTACCCGTCTATGCATATGGAATATGTAAAATTTTTGTCCAATGTTCTGTAATTGGTGGTAAATTTGAAGAGAATAATGAAACAACAGAATATCGTTATTTTTTTCAATATCAGAATTACCTGAACTTGCAACAGAGAAAAAAATACTGTAGAACAAATCAAAAATGTGTTTTGAGGCTTATAAATCAGATAATTGGAAAAACATTATTGGATTAATTATTTTTAGAAAATACACAGAAAGGATTAGAACTATGGATATTGAAGTTTTTAAAGTATCTGACGGTTACAGAGAGTCTATCAGCAAAGGAATAGCTGCAATGCAGTATTTTAAGGGCAGAGTTAAGTATGGAACCGGCGACAGAGAAGAACAGTTACAAAGATTAAAGAATGAAATTAGAAGTTGTGATGCAATTTTGATTGGAGCCGGTGCAGGCCTCTCCACATCTGCCGGATTATCATATACCGGTGAGAGATTTGATAAAGTATTTCTTTGATTTTGCAAAGACCTTCGGCATAAAAGATATATATTCAGGAGGCTTTTATCCGTTTCCGAAGAAAGAGATATTTTGGGCATGGTGGGCAAGGAGTATTTATTTTAACAGATATGTTGATGCTCCAAAACCTGTGTATAAGGATTTACTTGACTTGGTTAAGGATAAGGACTACTTTTGTAATTACGACAAATGTAGACCATCAGTTCCAAAGAGCAGGATTTGATAAGAAAAGACTTTTCTACACTCAGGGAGATTTCGGACTTTTTCAAAGTACAAATCCGGATTGCAAAGATACCTTTGATAATAAAGTGTGGGTAGAAAAAGCCTTAAAAGCGCAGGGATTTATCAGAAATGATAAGAATGAGTTTATTGTACCTGTGAATAAAGATATTCTTATGGAAATACCTACTGAGCTTATACCGACAACTCCTAAAGGTGATGATGTGACTACAAATCTTCGAGCGGATGATACTTTTGTAGAAGATGAGGGGTGGCATAATGCTTCAAGTAATTATGCTGATTTTATAAGAAGACATGAAAACTTGCATGTACTCTTTTTAGAACTTGGAGTAGGAGCAAATACTCCTGTAATTATAAAATATCCTTTCTGGCAGATGACATATGACAATAAAAAGGCGGTATATGCATGTTTAAATTATGGAGAAGCCTTCTGTCCTGAGAAGATAAATGAAAGAAGTATCTGTATTGACGGGGATATTGGTGATGTACTTGACAAATTAAAATAGGCTGATTTATGACAAGCATATAAAAATCTATAAGTATAGGTGGTAGTAATGGATATTATAATAAAAGAAGCAAGAACTGAAGATGCAGTTAAGCTGATTGAATACACAAAGATAGTAGGTGCGCAAACCGATAATCTAAGCTTCGGTAAAGAAGGAGCGGGAGATACACATGAGGTAGAAGAGTTTATCAAAAGAATTAATTCAGATTCAAAGTCTGTGATGTATTTTGCATGGAAAAATGATGATATAGTCGGAAGTGCAAATATAAGCGGTATGAAACTCAGAATGAGTCATAGGGCAAACTTTGCTATCAGTGTAGCCAAATCGGAATGGGGAAGCGGAATTGGTAGTGCACTTTTAGAAAAATGTATTTCCTTTGCAAAAGATAGCGGAATAGAAATAATAAACCTTGATACAAGGAGTGATAATATCCGTGCCATCAGCCTATATAAAAAGTTCGGATTTGTAAAAATCGGCCGGATGTCTGCTTTTTTAAAAATAAACGGTGAATATATAGATGCGGATTTGATGTATCTGGATTTGAGAGAGAAATAGATACAATAACAATAATAGATAAAGATATAACCCCACACCGGATAAAAAAATCTGATGTGGGGACACTTTTATATATTGATCTTGGCAGCAGGAGAATTATTTAAAGTTTCTTTATTCTTACAAAAATCAAGATAGTCATCAACAGCACCATGAAAATCATCTAACAGTTCTTTAACATTTTCACCCTCATAAGAAATCAATGATCTTATACCTAGAACTTTTCCAAAGAAAATACAGTCTTCTTCAGAAAATTCAACACTTCCAATATATCCTTTATACATAATAGTATTATTCATATGAGTTCCCTCCTAGTCTATATTGTATATTATTAAAGTTGATTGAACAACACAAAATATATGCAATATTATTTTTGATGATTTGAAATGTATAGCTTGCTATTTGATTCAAATAATGAGATAATTGAGTCAAAAATAAGAAAAAGGAGAAAGCTATGAAGACTATAAGTATTAGACTGGAAGATTCAATTTATGAAGAGTTAGAAATATGCTTGATGAAATGGGGCAGACTAAGCAAACGTTTCTATGAGACATTTACAAGAACTGCATTGAGAGAGAGAGTATTCCTTTTATTATAAAAAGCTCCTTTTGGCAGATCAAAGTAATAATAATAACAGAAAAAAATAGAAGCATTTGAAAGATTAGAGGCTATAAGAAAAGAAAATAAAAAGGAAATTGATTTTAATAAAGAAAGAGAGGAGGCAATGAATGAAAAGTATGGTATTGTTGATTGATACAAATGTTCTCTTAAATTATTTGACAAATAGAGATGACATATACAGTCAACAATCTTGTGATATTGTTAGATTATGTGCAACAGGAGAATGTATGGGGTATATTGCCTTTCATACATTACCTACAATTTGGTATGTGCTTAGAAAATGGGATGATTGGAAAAGAAGGCAGAGCTTAAAAGATCTATGTGAGATTTTTACAGTTGCATCTGCCACACAATCAGAAATTCTTTCTGCAATAGAAAATGATTCTTTTTCAGATTTTGAAGATTGCCTACAAGATAAATGTGCAAAGTATATCGGAGCGGACTATATTATTACTTGTAATATTAGAGACTTTGAAAATTCTGAAGTTCCGGCAGTAACACCGGATGAATTTTACCGAATATTCAAATAGAATAGTCTTTTGTTTTATGTTTGTTATTTTGAATAAAAAAATAAAATACAGCCTTAATTTTAATAAGTATCAAGGCTGTATTTTTGTTAAATATTCCTCTACCTTCCCGTTTTTATATCGGTCCTGTTCAGATAAAGTAATCCTATGGCAAAAGAAATAAAAATATAAAGCATACAAGTTATTATTACAACAGGTAGATTTATTTCACCGGTTATATTTGTGCTGCCCATAGAGTATATAAGCATTGAAAAACGGTGTTGCATAGAAAAATCCCTTTACAGTGAGGAGAAGTCCCTAAAAATATTTCCAAGGAAGGCAAGGCCTACAGGTATTGCAAAAGGACGGTATGATCAGTGAAAGCATACACTGAAAAGCTTGAAATAGCAATTATACAAAAGTATACTTGCAAAGATTCTTAAATAAATTCATTCGGTATGCTTCCTGTAATCCCGATAAGCTTTCCTGAAACAACATAGATAAATGCAATCCATAACATACAAATAGTTGAAATGACAGCAACAGTAAGCCACTTGTCCTTTAATACTTTGAAGCGTGAGCTTGATGTAAGCATTATATTCCAGTTGGTTCCAAGATGCTCCATACGAAAATCAAGGCTTGCAAGTATGGCAATTAAAGGTGAGAGGAAAAACAAACCTAAAAATAATGACTCCTGTGTCCAAAGATTCGCCCAGTCAAATGATAATACTCCTTGATTTGAAAGGAAATTTATAATACCGATGCCGGCAGAAATTAACGGAATCAATGCAAAGGGAATCCATACAGGGTTTCGCTTCATCTTGATAAGTTCGGCAGGCAATATGGTATGAGCATTTTTGCTTTTCCTATGTACATGAGCAATCTTAAAATTACCTGTTTCAGGATCATTAAATACGGATAGACTAAGCTTATATGTAACAAAAGAAATATAAAAAAACTTATAAATATCGCTTTTATATCTATTGCATTCCATGAAAGTATCATATTTCTTGTAGCAGAGTCATAATCCATAGTAACAGTACTTAAAGAAAAACAGTACAGACCATGGAGTAAGTGCCGCTTTACTTACAAAAGCAATAAATACACCTGCAAGTGTGCCTCCAAATGCAATTGAAAGTGCTGCAAATTGATTCCTGAATTTTAATGACAACAGACATTGAAGCTGAAATATAATCATTCCGAAAAATAATCTCTGCAAATTCGGTCTGAAGTAATGCAAAAGATTGGGAATCCTCCACCAATCATAAATTTAATACCTAAATATAAAATCATTATTGTCTGTATAAAACAAAATAAAGCTATATGTATTAGGCCAAATAAAAAGTTTGGAAGAAAAAGAGTTTTTTTCCTGCTTTTCCAGTGTTGGAAGAGTATTCCACATATTTCCTTTATTTTTCTATATCAATACATCTGCTTGCCAGTACAGACATCATAATGGAAATCAACATTGTATTCAAAAACGGAATTGAACTGAAAATCATCTGCCATTCCTGTCCTTTAGGTAAATCTCCATATGAGATGTAGAAATAGTTTAGTCCTGTTACAATAAATAATAATGATACTGAAATCAGAATTTATTTTTTTGTAAATTCAATGGATAATGACTTGTTTAAGCTGATCTGTTTCATAATGACTCCTTTTCTCCGTAAGCTTTAAGGAAAAATCTGCTCCAAACTCTGACCTGATGATTCAAGATTTGAGAGCTTTCCCTGGTAGAGCATTTGACCATGATTTATAATACCTACATAGTCAGCCATTTGTTCTATCTCATTAAGCAGATGGCTTGAGATAATTACAGTTATATCTCGTTCTTTCGGTAGGGAAGTTATCAGTTTTCTAATCTCCATTATTCCGGCAGGGATCAAGGCCGTTTGTAGGCTCATCCAATATAAGCAATTTCGGATTTCCCAGAAGTGCCATAGCGATACCGAGCCTTTGCTTCATACCGAGTGAATAAGCGGCAAGCTTTTTATCTCTTTGTTCATACAGTCTTACTGTTTTCAGAGCTTTTTCTATTTCAGCTTCTTTGACACCTTTTAACTTTGCTATGATCTGCATATTTTTCAAGTCCTGTTAAATGAGGGTATCCACCGGATTTTCTATAAGACTACCTGTTTGATGAAGCAGATTTAAACAGATTTCTTGTTTGAAACTTTTTCACCGAAAGAGTTTTAATCTCTCCCGAGTCTTTCTTTATAAGTCCTAAAATCATTTTTCAATGTAGTACTTTTTTTCCTGCTCCGTTCGGTCCTAGAAATCCGTATACACAGGATTTAGGGTACACTTATGGATAGTTCATGTACACGATTTTTTTAGATAAATTTTTTTGTTTCAAGTATTGTATCAGTCATTGTTTTTTTCTCCTTTTGGTTGATATGTGAGTATGATAATGAATGAAGCTTAAACTGAAGATTATCTCTACATTATGTTTACATTAAGAGTTTAAACTAGAAACTAAAAAACGATATGGAATATCCCATATCGCTTGGTTTTATCTTATAAAGTTTGTATGTGCGTCTTTTTTAGTATCAGGATAAGGGATACCGTTTTCTTTTGCCAGTGCAAAGCTTCTCATCATCCAAATCATGTTTTTTGCAAGATTTCTCATTGTCTGCATTCCTTCAAGGTCTTTAGCGGCATCTTCAGCTACTGCCCCATGTGAGATATTCCAATAGGTTGAGCCTGCTATCGGCATCTCGGAAATACCGAAGTATTTATTGAGTACATCAAAAGATGCTGTTGTTCCGCCTCTTCTTGCTACAGCAACAGATGCCCCCGGCTTTAAACTTAAAAGGATTTTCTTCAATACTTCCTGCCGCATAGAAGACGCGATCAAGAAATGAAAGTATTCTTCCTGAAGGGTGAGCATAGTATACAGGTGTTGCAAAGATAAAACCGTCAGCTTCCTTTGCCTTTTCTATAAACTCGTTTACATCGTCATTAAATACGCATTTAGCATGTGTATAGCAGTATCCGCATTGAATACAGTCTTGTATAGGCTTATTTCCAAGCTGAATTACTTCGGTTTCTATATTTTGAGCTTCAAATACTTTTTGCATTTCTTTTACAGCCTGCATTGTAGTACCGTTTTTGTGACTGCTGCCGTTTACAAACAAGACTTTCATTGATTTTCCTCCTGAAAATTTGAGCAAATTTATAGTGAAACATTATAGTATAAGTCTCTCCGGACAACAAGTATAAATCTTGTTTTATTCTAAGAACAATTTGATCCGATTATCTTCACATTATGTTTACATTAAGAAAAGTATTTTTATATAGCGACTTTACTTAAAATGCGATATAATAAGAAAAACAAAAATAATTTAGGAGTATATATGGAAAAGAAAGATTGTAAAATCCTGATAATAGATGATGAAACAGAACTGTCAAAGGTTTTAGGAGATATTTTAAAAAGTGACGGATATACTGATATAGAATATGCCGATAATCTAAAAGAAGGAAGAGAGAAAATAGACAGCACTCAGATTCATCTTATTTTACTTGATGTAATGCTTGGGTGACGGAAACGGATTTGATTTTTTTATGAGGAATTAAAAAGAGTCGGCATATTTCCTAAAACTTCCTGTTATCTTCCTGTCGGCAAGAGATGAGGATGAAGACAGACTTCACGGTCTTGGACTGGGAGCGGATGACTATATAACAAAGCCCTTCCTTCCAAAAGAATTGTTACTACGTATCGGTGCGGTACTTAGAAGATGTTATTCACTTGATGAAAACACATCAGATATTATTTTAGGTGAAAGCAGAGTTTCTATAGAGGAGGTATTGTAAAAAGAATGGAGATGTAATAACATTGACAGCCAAAGAGCTTACGTTATTTTTCAATTCTTTACAGAAACAGAGGCAGGATAGTTACCACTGATATGCTTTGTGAAGAGCTTTGGCCTGACAGCAGTTTCGGACTTGAAAAATTCCTTGATTGTACATATGCGCCATTTTAGAGAAAAAGATGAAAAAGATCCTTCAAAACCGATTTTTCTAAAGACGGTAAGAGGTCTGGGATATAAGATGGAGAAGATATGAGAAAAAGCCTGGAGAGAAGATTACAATTTATACTATGGGTACTTGTTTTTGCCATAGCCATATTGTTTGTGGATTTCATAATCTGTATGGCTGTGATGTACAAAAAGCTCAGATATAAACTATACGGATGCAAGCGAAATAATGGAGAGCTTATCATATAATAGCGGTGAATATATTTTTAAGTGATGAAGAAAGTACACAGTTACAAAAAGAATAATGAATTTGCTTTTTACTTGATAGTACCGGAAATATTATATGGTCTGAAAAACATGCCTGACTCTTTGAAAAAAATCAAAGTATACTTTTACAGGATGTTGCTAAGTTTACAAGGTATTATCTGGATGACTATCCTAGTACGTACTTATATAGTCAGTGAAGACAGATTGCTTATAGTCGGAAAGTTGAATGCGGATATATGGAAATATACTTTGGAATATGATGCAAATAATGTTTTGACATTCTTGGAAATAACACCTGTATTATTTATTTTTAATATAATTTTTGTTTATCTTTGTTTCGATAAGGATGTATAAGGCAAGACAAAGAAGAATAGAGGAAGAAAGGGTAGAGTGGATTGCGGAGTTTCTCATGATATCAGAACACCACTTGCTGTTATTTTTAGGTAATGCACAAATGATTCCTAAAGAAAGCAGTATGGATGAAAATAAAAAGAAAATCCGAGATTATTGAAAGTCAGGGACTTCGTATCAGAGCCTTAGTAGAGAATTTAAATATTACAAGTAAGCTGGACTTTCGGTACAAAAAGATTTGAAAAACTCAGGTTTTTCTAAGTGTACTCATTAGAAAGATTGTAAGCAATACGATAAATTCACTTGATATTGATGCACAGTCTAAGTATGATTTTTGAACTGAACATAGATGATGAAATGCAAAAATATGAAGTTTTATTAAATGAAGAACTGTTTGAAAGATCTGTTGATAAATCTTTTAAATAATACTATTTCGTCATAATCTCGACGGATGCAAGTCTATATAAATCTATATAAAGAAAATAAGAAAACGATTTTTGGAAATAGGAGATAGCGGAAGCGGGAGTATCGTCTGAAATTTTGCAAAGACTGAATCAAAATGCATATGCTGAGACAAAAAGCGTCGGAAAACCATGGACTTGGACTAAAGATAGTTAAGAAAGTAGTGGAGTTTCATAGATGGAAGGTGAGATTTTATAACGGTGAGGATGTAGGATTTTGTGTAGGATGGAAATAAAAATAGGTAGTAGTGAAGATTGACAGGGATTTATTATAATATTATTCTATAGACACAGGTGGGAATTCCCACAAATTAAGCGTTTATTTTAGAGGAACTTATGAATACAAGTATAAGAGAATATGATGCAAAAGTTAGATTCAAAGAAAAGGATTACTTTAAGAGGATGTATATTTGAGTACTACTATCTGAAAGAGAAAGAAGACGGTACAATACTGCTTTGAGCCTCGTGAACTTAGAGAGCCTTTCAGGATTTTCGAGAATACATTACATATGATGGATAAAGCGGTTGAAAATATTAAAGCCGGGATTACATCAGATGAAATCGACTTATCCGAGTTCTAAGGTGAGATATGCATAAAAAATTACATTATCTAAGTTTGGCGAAGAAGTGGGTTAAAAATAAGAGGGCAAGTACCCTCTTATTCTTCTTCCCAGAACAATTCATCCAAAAGTCTTATCAAGTGCGCGGCAGATGGATGAGACATAGGCGAATTGTGGGATTGTAGTCTCCCTTTTCTATAGCATTTATTGTTTTGACGGCTGACTCTACCAGATCCCGCAAGCTGCTGTTGGGAGAGGTCTTTGGCAGCTCTGGCGGATTTTTAATTTAAGGTTTTTCATAGTTCTCACTTATTCCTCATCTTTTTTACATCTGTCTATCATCAATTTTATTACCAAATTTAAAGTTAAAGATAATAATAGCAACAGCTACGATAAGATTTATACCTTCTCTAAACTGTAATACTCCATCTTTAAACAATGTGTGATCTGATACAGACCTTATTAAGTAGTAGGCATTTAATAAAAATATAATTATATAGGTGATAAAGTGCTTTTTATAATTATTCTTTTTTATAACTGCCGTAAGCGTCATTAAAAACAATATAAGTATTCAGCACAATACCTGATATAAAAAGTATTATAACACTTATGAGATCATTTGAAACAGGTAATGAGAGGGTATCTTTTGTGAATACATGTAAAGTGAAAAGTATCATTACGGTAAAGTATGCATAAGCATAACCGCGTCCTCTAACAGCCAACTGCCTTTCATCATATTCTTCTTTCGACTTTTTGAATTAAAAGCCAAAACTCCAAATACACCTACAATAAATAAACCAATCATAAATATATTCCATAAAAACTCCTTTCAGACAAAATGTCATATATGTTTTACACCATCAATATAACTCTATAATTACATTATGTCAAGTATATTTTACCTTATGTAAGACTATATGCTTGATTTAAAATATTTATAATTGATATAAATAGGATGTACAACTATAGAGAGGAGTTTTTCCTATGAAAGAAATTCATGCTTATAGTCTTGGCTGTTGTCTGCGGTCTTGTTCTTTTTGCTTTTGCTAAAGCTGATTTTATAGCGGATAAATATTACGGTGTATTTATAGGCATGCAGCAAAAGAAGATGGAATGAAAAGCTTAATAATTACGAAAGTCCTTGTACTTGAACCGACTGGATTTAATAAAGATGATATAAAGAAACTACATGAGAAAGAAATAAAAAAATATGCCTATCTTAATGTAGGGATCTTTGGAAAACTATCGCCCATACTATGAGAAGTTTAAAGATAAAAACACTCGGTACATATGAGAACTGGGAAGATGAGTATGGATGGATGTCTCTGATAAGGAAATGGCAAAATCTTATAGTAGATGGAGCTTGGGAAAAATATAGCAGATAAAGGCTTTGACGGATTTTTATAGATAACTGTGATGTATACTATCAGTTTCCCGAAGAGAAAATATATGACGGACTTTGTTCAATACTAGAGGCGCTTCAAAAAGTATAATCTTGATATTATAATCAAACGGTGGAGATACATTTGTAAGCAAATGTATAGATGAAAAATTGCAAAAGGAAATGTTTGACGGGGTCAATCAGGAATGTGATTTACGGATATTGATTTTGAACATAAAACATATACTGAAAAGAGCATAGAAGAAAGAGTACTTTTATCAGATACTTGGAATAGAGTAAAAATGCATGGACATTCAAGTTTGTCTTTTTAGAATACGACGCAAATAAAGAGTCTGTTAAAGACATTGAAAAGCTATTGCAGTAAAACGGATTTCAATTTTATAATGCGAAAAGTATAGAATTAAGATAATATAATAATACCCTAAAGGGGTATAGGCACATTGCATAAAAACTTAGAATCTATATATTGACTTTATTTATTAAAATGCTAAAATATCTAATTGTTACAAATTTTTATTTTTGTTTTACTAATTGGATTTACATGAAGGAGAAAAATGAAAAACAGCATTATTTGTCGGAATCGGCATATCATTACTGCATTGGCAGGATGTAGCAATCAAAAGAGAGTTGTAGGTTCCAAGGGTGATCAATACTACAGTAAATAAGGATGTACAAAAGGTTGACAATGACTCTGAGCAAAAAGAATATGAGCCATATACAATTACTTTAAACCTCGAAAGATCCGGTGCAGGACAAAATATGGAAGAAACATTTACTTCAGCACCGAAGAATGTGGTGGCTGACGGTGATCAGATGGTTGATTTTTTCCTGGATTTAGGGCTTGAAGATCATATAGCAGGTTATACAAGAGGTGCCTGCCTTGATACGGTAAATGATTTTCCGGCAAGAGATAAATTAAATAAGATTCTACCTGACGGACAAAATCTTAATAAAGCATCTAAGGAGCAAATCCTAAGCTTAAATGCAGATTTTATGATTGGCTGGGATTCACTTTTCTCAGATGACAATTTCTCTGTAGACTGGTGCCTAAAGAATAATATTATTCCTTACTTCCCATATTCATGTTCAGATAAGGCAACTATGGAAGATGTATATAAGGACTATGATACTCTGGGACATATCTTTGGAGTAAGTGATGTTGCCGAGCAAAGAGTTCAGGCAATGAAGAATACAATAGAAGAAGTAAAGAATACGCTTGGTGAGGATGTTTATAAAAACCCTGTTTCAGTGTTTGTATATGACTCGGGTGAGGATGCACCTTTTACAGCTTGTCAAGGAATACCTGGAGATATGATTAAGCTTGCAGGCGGTATTTCAATCTTTAATGATATTGATAAGGGATGGGCAACTCCTTCATGGGAAGAGGTTGTTGCAAGAGATCCTGATGTCATTCTTATACTTGACTATAATAATGATACTGAGGCAAAGAAGAAGTTCCTTGAGACAAATGAGTTTACAAAAAATCTTCGTGCAGTAAAAGAAGGAAGAATATATAGTGCATGCTGCTCGGATATGCAGGGTTCTGCAGGTTCTGCAAATGCCGTAAAGCTTATGGCAAATGAGTTCTATCCTGATAAATTCAAATAATTTTAGTACATATGAAAACTGTCACTGATTGTGGCAGTTTTATTTTAGGAGATAATATGTCAAAAATTTAAAAAGCATTTTTACCTCTTGAATCAAAAGAGTACATATTTAGGATTTTATCTTAATTATGATTCTAATACTTTGCGTTTCAATAGTAATCTCAATCATTTTAGGAAGTGTGGACATTGAACTGAAGGACATTGCGGGATTTTTAGCCAATAAATTCAGCGGTAGGAGAGTAGTGGAAGTCACATGGGATAACAGTATTGAATCCATCATATGGGATATCAGATCTCCCAAGAGTATTCGTTGCATTCTTTGTTGGAGCGGGACTTACACTTTGCGGAATCATAATGCAGGCTTTAACAAAGAATACATTGGCAGATCCATATGTACTCGGTATTTCACAGGGAGCATCGGCAGGTGCGGTATTTATGATAATGTATGGATCTTTGATTTTTTACGGTCCTTACGGTACAATGCTAGGTGCTTTTATAGGTGCGGTAATTTCTATTATCATTGCGCTTAATATAGCAAAAATAAGAAATAAGATAACGGCAACACAGCTCATACTTGCAGGAATAGCGGTAGCAGCACTTTTCGGAGCTGCAACAAATCTGATGATTTATATGCAAAGGACAGGCTCGGATAAAGTAAAAACTGCACAGTACTGGATGATGGGTTCATTAAGCGGATCCACATGGGAAAGACTTATGTATGTCGGTATTATATTCGTACTCTGTTTTATAGTTATATATTCAATAAGAAAGATGCTGGATGCAATGCTTTTGGGTGATGATGTGGCAATGACACTTGGTGTAAACACTTCAAAGTTGAAGCTGATAATGATATTGGTGGCAACATTGCTCACCGGTGTAATTGTTTCAATCAGCGGAGTAATCGGATTTGTAGGACTTACAATTCCACATATTACAAGGTCAGTTGTTGGAAGCAAGCATACAAGACTTATACCGGCTGCTACTTTGGTGGGAGGAACATTTCTTGTGGTGGCTGATGTCATATCAAGAGTTGTTATTTCACCGGAAGAATTGCCTATAGGAGTTGTTTCAGCATTCTTTGGAGCACCGTTCTTTTTATACTTAATTAAAAAATCTCATAACGGAGGAAGAGGATGAAAAAACTTGAAACAAAGGGAATCACTTATTCCATTGACGGAAAAATCATAATTGACGGTATTGATATAAGCTGTCAAAAGAAGGAGAGTTTGTAGATATTGTAGGACCTAACGGTTGCGGTAAGTCTACACTTCTAAAAAAATATCTATAAGGTATTTACTCCGGACAGCGGTGCGGCATTTATAGACGGGGAGGATCTGTCAAAACTGTCCAACAGGAAAACAGCAAAAAAGATGTCAGTAATGCAACAGGAAAATATTGTGGATTTTGATATGACGGTTTATGATATGGTAATGCTTGGAAGATTTGCACATCAAAAACTTTTCTCAGGAAGCAGTGAAGAAGACAGAGAAATTGTAAGCGAATATATCAAGGAAGTAGGACTTTCAGGATATGAAAACAGACATTTTCTTTCATTATCAGGTGGAGAAAAGCAAAGAACATTGCTTGCCAGAGCATTGAGCCAGAAAGCATCCTTAATACTTCTGGATGAACCTACAAATCATTTGGATATAGGATATCAGTATCAAATTATGAATATACTAAAAAGACAAAGCCTGACAATACTTTGTTGTGTGCATGATCTTAATATAGCGGCAACATATTGTGACAGACTTGTTTTGATGAAAAAAACAGAAAAGTATTTGATGTAGGAAGTCCGAAAGAGATGTTGACAAGAGAAAATATTAGGGCACTTTTTGATATAGATACGATGATAATAGAAAATGAAAAAACAGGCAGACTGAATATAATCTTTATGCCGGAGCTGTAAAAGACACAGGATAATAAATAGTGTGAATGAGATTATCATTTGCACTATTTTTGCTTTATAAAAAGCATTAAAAATAACTATAACTATAAAAAAAGTAAGAAAAAGTTTAAGAAAAACTTTTCAATGTATCATTTGATAGTTCCAAAAATAATAAAATAGAGTAGAATAGTAAGGATTTATAAAATCAAATTTAATTGTTATAAGGAGGTGTAGGGTTAATCAGGTAAATTTTCATTTTTGCAAAGCAAGAATGCAATAAAATGTAGTCTTTGTTTATATGGATAAGGGCTAGATTCATATAGCAAAATTCATTCTTTTATTAAAAAGATTGTTTTAAATTTAATTGGGCAGTTTGTCTATGCAAGAGGGCAAACAAAGGTAAATAAAGGATATGAAAATCAAGGGCAGATTACTTGGGCTAGGGTAAGAAACCCTTATTTGGCGAATAAAAACAAGGGTAACTTACTTGGGCTAGGGTAGAAACTCTTGTTTAAGGCGCAAAAATACGATTTTTAGATTCTTTATATTTTAATGGAGGATAACATAGATAATGATTTTTATTTTGTACGAAAAAGACAAATAGAGGTGATATATGAAAAAGAATAATCACAAGGGTAAAAGACTGTTGGCGGGTCTACTGTCCTTTTTAATGGTGGCAACCACGCTGCCTTTTGGGGAGATGGAAGTAAAGGCGACCAGTTTGGTGCCGAATACAAGTTTGACAGCGCCTAATGGTGGTGGTAGATATCCATATATGGATACTACAGGTTCAGGAAATAATAGTGTCAGTTATGGATCTTCTTCTTCTACAGGATTTACGTTTCAGAAGATGGGAGAGGGGTTGAGTGGTAGAAATACTAACTATAATCCGGAAGATACATGGCAGAATCCTGTAGTAGGACCAACTGAAAATGGTTTTCCATTGGTATCTGACAGTATTATGCAAAAGAACTCTTTTAATATTGCAGCTGTAATACATGACGAATCCAGAGGGGGATCGGAAAAAGGATATGATACTACAGTACGTACTGCTTATGGAAGGAATTATTGGGCTACATATTATGGATTTGGAGAACTGAGACCAAATGATACAGATACTGCACTTACATACTTGGATCCATATGTAACTTATAATACAGATGGATTTACTCCAACAGAAGCATCAATGCAGGGTAACGTTCAAAGTGTTGTTATGACTCCCACAGGTAGGAGAGCAAAGTATTTTGATAATACATTTCCTGTAAAACTTTTCCCTGCTACATATAACGGTGGTGTTACACAACTTCAAGTTCCGGGAAAACCTTCAGGAACAAATATTGAAGTCCGTCAGGAAATAAAACCTGATGATGATGATAAAAACTTGCTTGTAACATATACAGTAGCCAATACAACTGGTTATCCTGTAAAGTTTATGATAGGTAATGAGTCTGATACATTCCTATATAATCATGATGAAGCACCTATATTGATTACACAGAGTGGAACACATCTTCATATGATGGCAAATAATGGTAATAAATACCAACTATCTGATTTTGATGTAAAAGTAAGTCAGGAGACGGCAGAGTTTGGGCAGGACAATATCCGTACACGCCTTTAAATTCAGTAGGAGACCTTGTATATCATACAGGTTTTGCATTTGCTAAGTCTAAAGATTCATTGGTTCAGGGTTTTGACTCCGCGGCAGCTTTTTCAGCCTTTTTTGATTTGGCACCGGGAGAGACAAAGAGTGCCACATTTGAAGTATCTATGAGAGTATCGGTTTACTATGTAGATCCTACTTATGGTATTAAAACCAAGGCAGATGGTAGTATTGATTATCAACCGGACGGTAGTGTTACTTATATTGATCAAAATGGTGCTCCAACCGGGTATATAACTAGACCATATAGGACAATACAGGCTGCTATAGATGCGATAGGAGCCAGTAAAACCGAGAAGGCATATATCTATGTAATGGATGATACCGAGGTGCCTGCAACACTTAACTGGGACAATGCACCGGATCTAAAGAGTCTTACAATACAAACCAGTTTATATGATAAGATAGGTTCGATGAGTGTGTCAGATGCTCCAGGTTATTATGGCACTCATCCGGAAGATATGCCTAACGGTCCGGCAAAGAAGCTTATTCGTAAGAATAATTTCACCGGCGATCTTATAGAGGTTCCTGCCGGAAAGACACTTACTCTTACAAATATAGAGATAGATGGTAACAAGGCTGCAACTGATGCAGCAGGTACCAATGTTACAGGTGCTTTGGTAAAGGTTGAAGGCCAACTTAATTTAAAGGCAGGAACTACACTGACAAATAACAAGGTTAAAGGAACTACTGCTAAGGCTTCTGCTATAGATGTTGGAGGTGATGGTGTAGTAGCAGCAAATGCAGGTACAGGTACTGTAAATATTACAGCTAACGAATCTGATAATAATGTTTCTGCTGTAAGTCTGGCCAATGCAAAGGCTATTACCGGTTCAACACCAACTATATACCCGTTTACACTCGCCGGAAATGTAAATGTAACAGGAAACACTACTACAGATACAACTACAAATACAACAACTAATGCCAATATAGGTCTTGGTGCAAACTATTTGTATATACCGGAAGGTGCCAAGTTTACCGGAAGTGTTGGTGTTAATGAAGCAGACCAAACAAGACTACCTTCTTCAAATACTGAGGGTAGTACAGTACTGGACTACTCAGGAAGAGGAACTGTGGCACTTCCATATTCAATAAGCAATATTACTGCAGATAAGCCGGGACAGACAATTGCACCTGGAAATATATCACAACAGGTAAGAACAGGAACAACTATAAACGGTGGAACGAATCAGTTACAAAACGTTGTATACTTAAAGGCTCCTGTATATAGCTTTACACTAAACTATGCAGATGAGAACGGAAACAGCATTCCGTTTGGAAATATGAGCTTTACAGGAAATGATCATATACTTTTAGCAAACCCGTATACAACTTCATATACGGCAGGTGCAAATATAAAATATGATTTACCTACACTTACAAATACACCTACAACTACTCCTACAACTACTCCTACAGTTGATTATTCAGGATATGTATTTGACAGAGTTGATATTCCGTCTGTAGTAACAACTGTACGTTCAGAAAACGATACATCAGGCAACCCGAACGGAAACATTATAGGTACAATGGGCACCAACCCTGTAAATATTACTGTGTACTTTAAGAAAAATATTGTACGTTACCATTTTGATTCAAAGGGTGGTAATACTATAGCAAATATGGAAGAGAATACCGTTGCATCGACTCCGACTCCGGGAACAATACCGACACCGACTACGGCTCTGGGAACAATACCGACACCGACAAAGTACGGTTATGTATTTAGCGGATGGTTTACATATACCGATATAAACGGTAATAAAGAATTTGATGCCGGAGATGTTGACGGCGCTGCATTTACAGGAGTAGGAAATCCTGCAACATTCCCTGCACCTACTACAGCAGGTAATGTATATCTTTATGCAAAGTGGACACCTGATCCTACATTACATAACTTTACAGTAACACATAAGAACTCAAATGTTGCATTGCCGATAGACTTTGGAACCGAACCACCTAGACAATATAGCTTTACACAACAATTTACTAGCAGTCCGCTCTCATCTATAGCAGGATATATATACAATACAGGAGTACTTAATCCGTATTCTGCAGGAAGTATAGATTCTCAAGGAGATTTGACTGCAACTATGAATACAACAGGTGTGGATCTTACATACAGATATAAGGTAAACACTGATGATACATTTACTTATACTATTCATCACCGTGACAGTGCAGGAAATACATTGGCGGCTGATATAACCGGTTCTTTAAATGCGGAACAGATTTTCTCAAGTCAGCCTGATACTTCAATTACAGGATATAATTATACATCCTTTAGTATAGTACAGGGAGGACATGAGGATTTAACATTCCCAAATTATAAGACAGGTCTTGACAGTGCAGGTTTTATAACATTAAATGATCAGACAAACGGACTGTTCACTGCACATATGCCGAATCAGAATGTAGAAATTACATATATTTATACTGCTGACTCTTCAAACAATCTTGTTCGTAGATTCTTTGACAGAGAAGTACCGAACAGTGTACTTGCAAGCAGTGTAGATGCCATAGCACCGGGTTCTCCTATTACAAATATGCAAATACCTGCAATAGGAACTACGGTAGGAGATAAGTTATATGGATATATCTGGGACAGCAACTCAACCGCAGATATTAATCCTTCAGGTTCTACATGGGGAAGTGTAAATGCGACTGACGGTGCATTAACAGGGGCCATGCCTATTTCAGCTACAGGACCTATAGGTGTTGACTACAAACTTAGCCGTGATCCGAATAAGTGGAGAGCTATTAACTTCCAAGTAGCGGCTTCTCCAAATAACGAAGGTAGTATAGGTGCACTATTACCGGGAGTTCCAACAACATTCCTTGGAAGTGACGGAACACCTTTAGGTGACAGTAAAGCAGATACATTTAATAAGCTCAATGCTCAGGGAAGTATACCTGGAACGGTAGCTAATCGCTATTATAAGTTTGACGGTTGGTATATGGATGCTGCCGCAACTATACCTGTTGTAGTTGACAATCCGCTTCCTTCAGATACAGCTACAGCAGGAAGCACACCGCTTACACTTTATGCCAAATTTGTTGAAGATCCTTCTATGTGGATTGATATAAACTTTGCCGCAAATGCAAACGGAAGTGTCGGAACACCTAATACACTTCATAAGCCATATGACTATACATGGGGACAGATTCAAAGTGATTTACCAAGCACTATTCCTGTAGTAAACTACAACTTTGCCAACTGGAGTGACAGTGCAAACAATGCAATGACTGCAACAAGTCCGCTTGTAAACAATGCTACATACTATGCAAACTTTACTAAGGATCCTGTTACATGGGGACTTACTATAGGTTCTATAGTTCCGACAGGTCATCTTGGTAATGATGGAAGCGGTGAAATCAGAATAAACGGTACAACACCGGAAATGTATATGTTATAAGTGACAAGAACGGAAAAATAGTGGCTGTGGTCACAGGTGATGCCATTGGAAGCATTACTAATGTTCCGGATCTTATTCCTGGGGCACACTATGATGTGCAAGAGGGTACACCTGATACTATTGCCGTTGTAGGAAATCCTACTTCAACTATTACAAGCAGTAATATATCAGCACCTATAGACACATATATTCCTACAGTTGAGAATAACTATAGTATAGGTTATGATCCTGAGAATGACGGAATGGCTCAGATTGTTATAAATCCTGCAGATCCTGATGCGGATTATGCACTTATTGATGAAAACGGAAATGTTGTAAAATTATCCGGGAAGTGACAATGGATGGATCGGTTCATCTGGAAATCCTTCAATAGTTACTTTTAAAAACCTTAATCCTAATGAGACATACACAGTAGTTGCAAGAAGAAAGGGTGATACATCAATACCTGATCCTCTAAGCAAACTACCTGATGGAAATGCAATTACAGCTAACCCGGGAGATATGGCAGATGCACCGAAGTATATTGTAGAAGCTGTAAACGGTGAAGTTGTAATGGTTGGAGCTAACAGCGTAAATGCAGGAAGCTTTTGATGAGGCTAAGGCCGGTGATTTGGTAAATCTGCATGCAGATATGGTGAATTCTGCAGGATACAACTTTAAGTACTGGCAGGTACTTGCAGGTAGAGCTGTGGGAGTTACAGGAAAGATACTTGATAATGACTATTCATTTACAATGTCAAACTCAAATATTGTTTTCAAGGCGGTATATGATTTGCCTAAGATTGCAGCTGATGATGCGGATGCCGATGAGGAAATCAGAGGCGGTGCGGTAGGAGAGTTCGGACTTGATCCGAATCAGATACCTGCTCTGGCACATGATCTTACAACACCACAGGATCAGTCTTTGATTGGTATAAACGGAGCCAAGGTTGACTATAGAGTTATATTCTCAAAGAGAGATGCAAGCAATGCTGAAAGCGCTTTGGTAAAGCCTGTTTCTATTTCAGGTGTGGATCATCCTGATGCATATACGGCAGCATATGCTCTTGACATAGAGCTTGAGAGATATGTTGACGGAAGAAAGGTTGGACGAGCTACAGATTCAAATGCAAGCATTGATGTAACAGCACAGCTTCCGGCTGCAGATACGGATCAGCTTGACTATGAGATTTTTGATGTGACTACAGGTACACCTGTTGCCATGAGGTATGTAGGAGACCTTGATAATAATGCGGGATTGTTTAAATTTACTGCAAATCTGAACCATACTTATGTTTTGGTTTATTCAAAGATATTTAAGGTTGTATTTGTGGATAATAAGCCGGTACTTGACTATCAGTACTTGAATGATACAAGCAGAAACTTCTATCATAAGTTTAAGGTTAGAAGAAAAGAGGCTGTGGAGGATGCGGATTATTCTCTTGACTATTCTCTTGTACAAGCATATGCGGACGGAGAAACTGCCGGAAATCTTGTAACACCTTTTGAAGATATTTACGGTGTGGAATACAACTATAAGAATTGGTCAAAGAAGGAGAATTCTCTCTCAGTATTTGATCCTTCAATGAATATTACAAAGGCTATGACTATCTATGCTTACTATGAAAATAACAAGCCTAAGGTAGATAAAGCCAGAGTGGATCTTGGAAATACAATTCAAACAGCAAAGGATTTACTTGGTGATCCTTATCTGAAGGCCGGTGAGGCTGATACTATCAGAGAAAAGATATTGGAAGCTATGGATACATTAGCTTGGGCTAGAGATATCTTGGATAAAGACGGTATCGATCACAGAAGAATGGCAAACTATGCTGAGCTTCAAAGAGCTATTGACGGATTGCTTTGATGTTATTAACAGATACAGCAATATATCTAACGGTAGAATTGCTGACAGAAACAGAAGAACCGGCGGTGCAAGCGGCGGTGGTAATTCTTCTGCAGGAAGAGGTTCTATACTTCTAACACCGGGAGAAAAGAATACAATAGGCAATAAGGCTTCTCTTGAGGGAAGTAATGTAACAAGCTTTGTTTTGGGAACTGACGGTAGATGGGAGACAAATCCTGTAACCGGAGGATGGAGCTTTGTTCTTAACGGTGGACTTCCACTCAACTCTTCATGGGCAAAGATTCAGATTCCTGACAGTCATGGAAACCTTGTAAGCAGATGGTATTTCTTTGACTCAAAGTCAACTATGGTAACCGGATGGATGCAAGATCCTTCTACAAAGAACTGGTATTTTATGAATACCGTGAAGGGAGCTCTTGAAGGTCAAATGGTTCTTGGTTGGGTACTCGATACAAATACAAATAAATGGTATTACATGAATGAAGACAATGGTGTAATGACTAGAGGATGGCATAAGGATCCTCAAGACGGAAGATGGTACTATATGGATAATTCAGGGTGCTATGCTTACAGGATGGCAAAAATATTGGAGGAAAGAACTATTTCTTCAATCCTGTGGTTCCTGCACCCTACATATGAGTGGAATTCTGCTGATATGAGATGGGATTATGTAAAGACATCTTCAAGACCATATGGCTCCATGTATGAAAATGAAAAAACACCTGACGGCTACACTGTAAATGCCAATGGTGAGAGACTTCAGTGATATTGGAGAAAAATATGAAAATAATGAAAAGAAAAAAATTGCGACCCTATTGGTGGGAACAATGTTAGCAACCCAGCCGGCAAGTTTGCCGGTTTGGGGAGCAGCGGTTACCCAGCCGGGTGCTCCAACAGGTTCTGACTTTCAGTTTAATTTTACCGACTTGAACCCATCAATAAAAAATATTGTACAAAATGTTAATATCCCGGGGGGTACTCCAAATACTTTAATAGATTCGGGTAGTGGAGACTTTTATGGAATGGAAGTAAATCATACCAATCACTATGTATATCTTCCATTTGTAAAACCGGATACAAGTAATCCCGATAACGGAACCTTTAATAATGCAAATACAAGGAAACTGGACGGTAAAACTTGGGATGATATGGGACTTGACAGCTATGCGATAGAGCATTGGATGACTGATAAGGAAAAATGGATTCGGTTTGTGGAGAATGGACGGCTTTGAATTATCCAAGTAACGGAAAAAAACTTATTATGCCAAACTTAAAAGCTGATCCAAGTAAAAAAATTATAATTTAAAAAGTAAAGTATACTGCAGATAATAATGTTTTATGTTCCGGGACTTCCGGCAGATTCTAATACAACAAAAATGTATTAGAGGCAATACCGCAGTCACCTATAGTACCCGGACGGGTTTAAGATAACCAATACCGATGCAGATGATACTGTTAAATTCTTTAATCCTAATACCTCACCTTTATTTTCTACAGAATTTACAGGTTTTAATGCTACTGATGCAGGTTTTACTATGGATAATAATAAAACCCTAAGCGGTACCATGGTAAATAAGGATACTGAAATCACATTTAATTACAATGTAAACCAAGACGTAAAAAGGCTTTTGGAAGTAGTTGATGAGATATATCGAGATAATGCTTTAAGTGTTTTATCAAAAAGAAGCAGAAGAGTAGTAGGTGGTTTATATTATGAGGCTGCACTTACTGATATCGGCGCAAAGAATATAAAACTGAATGAAGATATAAGTAAAAAGGATGCGCTCATGCTACATCGGCCGACAGATATATTTATGATGGAGCGGTAATAAGTCATATTACAAGTGAGAAAAATATTAAAGACGGTAATACTGCAGCCAATGCAACACTGCTTTCAGTGATGCAGGTTCGGGAGCACATGCATATGACGGACTGAAAGTCAATACGGTATATTCATCTCCGGATTTCGGAAAGATTACCGGTCAGATGCCGAATCGGGATATAAAAATAACTTATAAGTATTATATCAATTCTGCATATCAGACTACACTTACTGTGAGGTATATGGATGACAGGGGAAATGATATAACAAGCTTTTATAGTATCAGAGTATGAAAAACAAATCCGGCTTTACCTACCACACCGGGAACAGCTAACGGTAACAAATATAAGGAAGTGGACAGTAGTACAGGTAAGGCAAAATACCTAAAAATTAAGGCCGGATACAATGCCGGAAGTTATAATATTCAGATTCCTGTACCTAAGGTAGCTAATTATAAATATGGTACCGATCATCCGAAGGCACAGTTAAACGGAGGTACTGCGACATGGAGCAGCTCATATCAGACAGCTATAGCAAATATTGATTCGAGCTGGAGTGATACAAATCAGAACTTTGATTTGTCTACTGCTGCAACAGGTCCTATCGAAAATAAAGAGATAATCGTAACATATGCAGTTGATCCTACAGCTATAGTTCAACTTATCCCGATAAACGGAGCCGGAGGAAGTATAAAAGTTGCAAATTCTCCTACAGCTGCAGATTATAATGTAAATACAGATGCCGTAATTAATCTGTCAAGGCTTAATCAGTCAAGTACAAGTAATACTTATGATGTTGATATAAAACCAAGTGATATGATTTATTATCCTGTTCCTAATGCAGGATATAGATTCGATCATTGGGAAACATCATCCGAACTTGGCTCACAACAGGTGAACTTAAATCTTGGTACACCTCAGACTGTTACAGGAATTCCAAAAAGTAAAAATACAATTACCTTGACTGCTAAGTTTACAAAAATACCAAGTAACTTTAATACTTATCATTTTTAATATAGGCGGTCGTATATCTCCGTTGCCATTGGGTCGGGATGCGGAGATTGCAAATGTAGATGCAAGCGAAACCCTATAAATCTTACTTTTTGGTGATTTAGTGTCTATACTGCAGTAAACCCCGATCCGGGTTATACTGTACAGTGGTTTGACGGAAACTTTAATCCTATTGATGCAACCACGCCTATTAACAATTTGAACGGACAGACTTTTACAGCATTTGCACAGCCTACCACAGCACTTGTAGCAAATGCACCTATAGCTGACGGTCAATTACACCCGGGTAACGGAACACCTTCAATACAGATAAATCCTTCATCTATTGATTCAAGGCTTCGCTATGTAATTGTCGATCCTATTACGAGAAATGTTGTAAAAATAGTGAACGGGGCAAATCTTGTACCTACAGCCGGTGAGATAACAGACAGTTCGCTCAACCCCGGACAGAGCTATCAGGTATATACAGCTTTGCCGACGGCGGTGGTATCTGTAGGAAGGCCTGTTCCAAACAGTGATGTTTCAACACCGACATCTACCACAATACCTACAGCAATAAATCCTCAGCCACAAGCTGATCCGAATAATCGTGGTAAAGCAAAAATTACAATATCACCTTTATCTGCAAATACAGACTACGCACTGATAGGACCAAACGGTGTAGTTTATCCTTTTACAACTCCTTCAGGAAATAATATTGTATTTGATAACCTTGACCCTGATGTAAATTACCAGATAGTGGCAAGACCTACAGGAACCACAACAGATCCTGTTACCAGACAGACTACTACATCACCTACAACTGTAAGCACTGCAAACCTTGTTATTGTTAATCCGGTCAATGATATAACACTTATTGCGGATGCCAATCCACAGTATACTTTTGTGAGAATTAACGGCACAAATGTTTCTGCCGGAAACCCTTTACAGGGAGTAGCTGAAGGAACAAATGTAGAAATAAAAGCGGCTCCTATAGATAGTTCAGGCAAAGAATTTCCAGAGCTGGAATGTGGTTAGAGGTCTTAGAAACTACAATATTGTAGGAGATAGAATTACATTCACTATGCCTAATGTACCTGTTACATTACAGACAGTATTTTCACCGATATCAGCAAGTAATACATGGTCAAAGGATTACATTGACAACATTAATTCAAACCAGGGTGTTGGTGTTATTTATCCTGTAGTAAATGAAGCGGGAGATTTTAGAATTCAAATTATAAAGTCAAGCATACCTACAGCCACAAGAAATGCTATTGCATTTGAAACAGATGACAGCTTCAAGTCGGTTTTCCTTATGACATTTAATGTTCAAAAGAAGGATCCCGTTACAGGAAATTGGGAGAACTATGTAGATCCTACCGGAGCGAATATTACATTCGATGCAAATATTGAGACAGGAGCGTTGCTTGGAAACAGAAGCTATGGATTCTATGAGCTTGGCGGAAGCCTTGCATCACCTTCAAATGCAGCCGGTAATACAATAAACCCGTTTACAGGAGTTGATTTCACATCACCTTCTTATACAGGAGAGTTCTCACTTACAGTGTCAAACGGTTCTACATATGCTTGGGGATATACACTTCCTGATGATGTGAGAAAAGTTATAGTAAGAGATGCAAGAGATGGCCGTCTTGTTTCCACACTTAATATTGCACCTACAAGAGTAATAGAAGATTTCGCGTCTTTGTACACAGCAAACATTACAAATGACTATGTGGATAATAACGGTATAACATGGCATTATGAGGGTGTTAGTGATGACAGAAATTCATTTGTACCTACAGATACAACTACAAGAGTATTGTCTGATGCTACAGTATATCTCTATTTCTCAAATGACAGAGTAGATAGAGCTCAGGCTGCAAGAGACCTTGACGATCTTATAAAGCAGGCCAATATTGAGCTTCCAAAAGTTGCCAATACAGGAATGTTGCAAATGGCAATTGATGCTGCACAGGCTGTACTTACAAAGACAAACAGAAAGTCATCTACAGCCGAATTAAAGGCCGCATTTGACTCACTTGAGCTTGCATTGAAAAATGCAGGAAGAAAGTCAACCAGTGGCGGCTCTTCAAGCGGAGGCGGCCGTGGCGGATCAGGCGGCGGTAGCGGTCGTGGAAGCTCAGGTGGCGGTGGTGCCGCTTCAAATGCAGGAAGAACAAGAGCAAACACATGGTCAGGATCAACACCTATTGCGGTAGGCGTAGGCGGAAACTGGGAACTTATTAACCCTGAGGAAGCAGCTAAGAATCTTGATAATTCAAAGTGGATCTTTAAGCTTACAACAGGTGAGAGAGTAACAGGATGGCAATTACTCAGCTATACTTTTGATGGTAGAACAAAGGTGGAATGGTATCACTTTGAACAGGACGGTATTATGGATAGCGGATGGTTCTTAGACAGAGATACAAACAAGTGGTATTATCTTTCAATGAATCATGACGGTTTCTTTGGTGAGATGGTCAAGGGATGGCACCATGATCCAGATGATACGAGATGGTATTTCCTTGACAGAAACGACGGTCATATGCATGTGTCATGGGATAAGATCGATGGAAACTGGTATTTCTTCAATCCTAATCCACCGGCTCAGACATGGTTCTTTGACAATACCACAGGACGTTGGAACTATGGAGACAATAGGACATAAGACCGCTCGGTTCTATGTATATTAACGAAGAGACTCCTGACGGATTTCATGTAAATGCCGACGGAGTATGGCAATAATATTGTCTGATCTATTTTCAGACGAAATGGTGAACGCCTCGATTCGTTCGAGGCGTATTACCTAAAATAGGGTAATTATTCTACTTGAGTTTTGCCTTATTTGAATGTATTCTAATATATCGAATAAGGAGTACACCATGAAGAAGATTTTTAGTAATAGGAACAGGTGGAACGATTGCTTCAAAGCAAATGGGTGAGGGATTGTCACCGGCACTCTCGGCACCTGAAATTTTGACATTTGTACCTGAAGTGGAAAAACTTTGTGAGATAGATGTATTGCAGGTTTGTAATATTGACTCTACAAATATTACACCAAGTATCTGGCAGGATATAGCGAGAGCTATTGAAAAAAATTATGATTCCTATGACGGATTTGTAATTTTACACGGTACGGATACTATGGCGTACACTTCAGCAGCTCTTAGCTATATGATACAAAATTCCAGAAAGCCTATAGTTATTACAGGAGCTCAAAAGCCGATAAGTACAGACGGTACAGATGCAAAAATTAAATTTAAGAGACAGTATTCTCTATGCATGTGATGATTATTCTCAGAATGTTGTTCTGGTATTTGACGGTAATGTAATTGCCGGTACCAGAGCAAAGAAGATGATGGCAAAATCATTCAATGCATTTCATAGTGTGAATTTCCCGGTACTTGCAAGAATCCAGGAAAAACACATAATACGATACATTCCATACATACCTATGAGAGAGAGGGTAAGATTCTTCCTTGACTTAAGTGATTCGGTATGTGTATTAAAAAAATGATTCCGGGTATGAAAGAGGGCATGCTTGGATATTTATTCGATAACTATGATTGCATTATTATAGAGAGTTTCGGAGTTAGGGGTATACCCTGACAATATGCTTGATAAATTCTATGAAGAGATGGAGAAGTGGCAGGAAATGGGCAAATTCATTGTCATGGCGACTCGAGTTGTAAAATGAGGGCTCCAATATGGAGATTTATCGGTAGGTCAAAAAAATCAAAAAAAGATTTCAGTCTAATAGAGGCATATGATATGACATTGAAGCAACAATTACGAAATTGATGGTCCTGTTGAAAAGATACACATCATATTCCGATCTTAGAAGAGCTTTCTATGAAGAAGTAAATTATGATATATTATGTGCCTTTGAAGGACTGTAAAGTTTTATTTTGGAGATTGAAATGGGTTTAAGCAAGAAAATCTTGGGATTAATTTTTGTTTGTTTTTACAGTTGTTTATTATCAATGATTGCTTTTAGCATCACCTCCTGTTTTAGAGGGATGGAGGCAAAATGATATAGGGTGGTGGTATAGGCAGGGTCGATGGCACATACCCGAGTGATTCTTGGAAAAACATAAATAAAAAGTGGTATTATTTTAATGATAACGGTTACATGGTGGAAGATTCATGGGTGGAAAACTATTATCTTGGTTCGGACGGTGCTATGCTTGTAAATACAATAACGCCTGACGGTCACTATGTACTTGATAACGGAGAGAAAACAGAAGATATTTTTACAGAAAACGATCAAAGACCTGAACTTGAAAATGGTGAATTGGAAAATTTGATTGGACCGGGTGCAGAGTTAAGTGATAATTATGAGAATGTTGTAGATTCTTTGGACGATGAGGGTATCAAAGAGGTATCTACCGAGAACAATACTGTATTAAATAATGTAGATTCTTTGACTGATGACGGTTTCAAAGAGGTATCTAATGATAATATGGTAGAACAGAGTACTTCAAATAACTTAGAAGAAAGCGGTGCATTTGAAAATCCAAACAACAGTATAGGACCTGTAGCTGATAATACAGCAGACACCTTAAATAATATCGGACCGACTGCCGACCAAAATAATGATACTGCAACTCAGGCAGTGCCGAGTGCTAATGATGCCAATGACACTACAAATCAAGTAGTGCCAAGTGTTAATAACGGCAATGTTACAAATGTTCCTACAACCATTATTACAAACGATAATGTTGAAGGAGATACAAGAGCAAAGATCATTGCTGAACTTAGAGAATACGGACTGAGTGAAGCTGAGGCAAATTTATATTATTTGATAAATGAGTACAGAGAGAGCCTTGGACTTTCAAAGTTGTCATTCTCAAAATCTCTTACAAGCGTTGCAAGAGCCCATGTAAAAGATTCACATGATTACACACCAAGGCTTCAGCTTGATGAAAGAGGAATCCAGGGCAATCTTCACAGCTGGTCTAATAATGGCAATTGGAGAGGTGGAGCATACACACCCGATCATGAACATGCACAAATCATGTGGGATAAGCCAAGCGAGTTGACGGACTATGCGGGAGCAGGATATGAAATATCCGTATACCACAGTATCGGAATAGATCCTAAGTTGGCTCTTGATTTATGGAAGAGTTCTTCAGGTCATAATGAAGTAATAATAGGTGATAATGACTGGTCATTTATAACAACTATGGGAGTGGCTATGGATAAAAACTACTCTCATGTATGGTTTGGAGGAGATGAGGATCCGGAAGGTTATTATGACATTGAAGGATATGAAGTCATACATCCGTAAAAAAATTTTAAAAACCGATTGACAAACAAAAAAAGAAAACTGATAACATAGACACGTTGAAAGAAAGCAGGTTCGCCTCACCTTAGCACAGGAGTGACTTTGGTTCATATAAACATTTTTTTGATTTTTGATTAAATGATTATTTGAGCGGATGGTTTTTCATCTGCCCTTTTTATATTGGTAAAGAAAATGGAGGTATAAAGGTATTAGCGAACAATTGATTAACGAACAGATTAAAGCTAAAGAAGTTCGTCTTATTTCATCAGAGGGTGAACAGTTAGGTGTAGTTTCAATAAATGAGGCAAGGGAAAAAGCAGAGGAAGCAGGTTTGATTTGGTTCTTATTGCTCCGACAGCTAAACCCCCTGTTTGTAAAATTATTGATTATGGTAAATTCAGATATGAACTTGCCAGAAAAGATAAGGAAGCAAAGAAAAAGCAAAAGACAATAGAAGTAAAAGAGGTTCGTTTATCTCCAAATATTGACACTAATGATCTTAATACTAAAGTCGGTTCAGCCAGAAAAATTCTTGAAAAAGGGAAACAAAGGTTAAAGTTACTCTAAGATTCAGAGGCAGAGAGATGGCAAGAATGTTCAAAGTCAAAATATATTTTGGATGATTTTGCTGAAGCTCTTTTCAGATGTGGCAACACTGACAAACCTTCTAAGGCAGAAGGAAGAAGTTTGGTAATGTTTTTATCAGCAAAAGAAGGCTTAAAGATATTGTAATAAAAGGAGGATTCATTATGCCAAAGCTAAAGACAAACAAAGCAGCAGCGAAGCGTTTTAAGAAAACAGGAACAGGTAAGCTTGTAAGAAATAAAGCTTATAAGTCACATATCTTAACTAAGAAGTCAACAAAGAGAAAAGAAATCTTAGAAAAAGATATCGTAACAGATGCTACAAACGCAAAAGTTATGAAGAAAAATTTTACCATATCTATAAGTTGACGAAGGGTTAGGAGGTTTTTAAATGGCAAGAGTTAAAGGTGCTTTAAATGCAAAGAAAAGACATAATAGAGTTTTTAAAACTTGCAAAAGGGATATAGAGGAGCTCGTTCAAAGCAGTACAGAATTGCAAAAGCAGTCTGTAATGAGAGCTTTTAGCAAGTGCTTATGCAGGTAGAAAAGAGAGAAAGAGACAGTTCAGACAGCTTTTGGATCGCAAGAATCAATGCGGCTGCAAGAATCAACGGTCTTTCATACTCAAAGCTTATGCACGGACTTAAGGTTGCAGGCGTTGATATGAACAGAAAGATGCTTGCTGAGTTGGCTGTAAATGATGCTGCAGGTTTTGCTAAGTTGGCAGAAGTTGCAAAATCAAAGCTTGCATAATAATCAGTATTAGTATATACTTGCCACGTAAGATTTTTCTTACGGTCGTTATAAGCAGAAATGGCGGAATTGGCAGACGCACGGTTCAGGTCCGTGTGATAGCAATATCATGAGGGTTCAAGTCCCTTTTTCTGCATGAAATTTATATAAATGATGGAAGATGTTTTATTTTTAAAAGATTGTACATTATGTGCAATTTTTTTATATTAGAGAGGAGAAAACATATGTTAAAGGTATTGGCAAAATATATAAAAAGAATATAAACTTGCTTCCCTTACTCACAATTGTATTTATAATTGGTGAAGTAATATTTGAATTACTTATACCTTATATGATGACATTTATTATTGATAAAGGTGTTGTAATCAATGATTTCAATGCGGTAATAAAATACGGTTCAATAATGATAGTGCTTGCCGTTCTTGGGCTTATATGCGGTATAGCCGCAGGTATTTACGGTGCAAATGCTTCAGCGGATTTGCTAAAAATTTGAGAGAAGGTATGTTTAGAAATATTCAAAATTTCTCCTTCTCAAATATTGATAAATTTTCAGTGCAAGTCTTGTTACAAGGCTTACGACAGATATTACCAATGTTCAAAAATTCATATCAAATGATACTTAGAATGTTGATGAGAGCTCCGCTACACTAATTTTTGCTTTGATTATGACTGTATCCATATCAAAAGATATGTCTGTTATATTCTTTGTTGCCATATTCTTTTTTAGCTACAGCCCTTGCTATTATAATTGCCGTAGCTTTTTAAACTCTTTAATCAGGTATTTGAAAAGTATGATGCATTGAATGCAAATGTACAGGAAAAATATCTCGTATAAGAGTTGTAAAATCATATGTACAGGAAGATAAGGAAATATCCAAGTTTGATAAGGCTATAACAAATTTATATGAGTTGTTTGTAAAGGCGGAATCACTTGTTGTATTAAACAATCCTTTGATGATGCTTACAATATATGCCCTGCATAATTGCGCTGTCATGGTTCGGTGCAAAAAGAATCGTAGCCGGAGCATTAACAACAGGTGAACTTACATCTCTTTTTTCATATATAATGAGTATACTTATATCTCTGATGATGCTCTCGTTTGCATTTGTAATGATTACTTTATCTGAAGCAAGTGCAAAGAGAATTGCGGAAGTTTTGCAGGAGGAAAGTGATATTAAAGTCAAAGGAAAATGCGTCCAAAGAGGTAAAGGACGGCAGCATCGACTTTGATAATGTAAGCTTTTCATATAAAGCAGGTATCGGAAAGCCTGTACTGTCAAATATAAATATTCATATAGCATCAGGTCAGACGATAGGAATAATCGGTGGTACAGGTAGTTCAAAGACATCTTTGGTAAATCTTATTCCAAGACTTTATGATGCCACACAGGGAAAAGTATATGTGGGCGGAAAGAATGTAAAGGATTATGATATAAAGAGTCTTAGAGATGCGGTAAGTGTGGTATTACAAAAAAATGTACTCTTCTCAGGCAGTATAATTGACAATCTTCGTTGGGGAAATGAAAACGCTACTTTGGATGAGATAAAGAGGGCATGTGAACTTGCTTGTGCCGATGAATTTATAGAAAGAATGCCTGAAAAGTATGACACATGGATTGAGCGTGGCGGAAGCAATGTATCGGTGGACAAAAAGCAGAGACTTTGTATTGCAAGAGCACTGCTTAAAAACCCTAAGATATTGATACTTGATGACTCTACATCTGCTGTAGATACCGCTACAGATGCAAAGATAAGAAGAGCGTTCAAAGAAGAGATACCGAATACTACAAAAATCATTATCTCTCAAAGAATATCATCCATAAAAGAGGCTGATAAGATCATTGTAATGGATAACGGTAAGATTGTCGGATTTGATACACATGAAAAATTGCTTGAGACTAATGAGATTTACAGATCCACAGCAAATGCGCAGTCTGAAGGCAATGCGGATTTTGATAAAGGCAGTGCATAATGTCGGGAATAAATAGAGAAAAAAAGGCGGTATAAATCAAACTATACAGGTTGTTGCAAGTGACAGCATGAAAAGAGTAATATCACTTGTATTAAAAAAACTATAAAAAGTATCTTTTGTTGTAATTATAGGAATACTGATATCGGCGGTAGTAAGTTCTCTGAGTGCTTCCGTTATGCAGGATATTATAGATAATTATATAATTCCTCTTACAAAAAGAAAGTAATCCTGATTTTACCCGCTGGCAATTGAGATAGGTAAACTGATATGTATATTTACAGCCGGTGTATTAGCCGCATATACATACAACAGAATAATGGTAAATGTAGGACAGGGAACCATGCGTGAGATAAGAAGAAATCTTTTTGCACATATGGAAAAACTTCCTATAAGATATTTTGATACACATTCACATGGTGATATCATGTCAATCTACACCAATGATACGGATACATTGCGACAGTTTATAGGAATATCCTTTCCCACAGCTGGTGGAAGCTATTGATTTCACTTGTTTGCCGTATTTGTAACAATGCTTATTTTAAGTCCCTATGATGACGGTGGTATCGGTTATTATGATTATTATTTCGCACAGGCTTCAGGTAAGGCCGCAAGTCTTTCGGGTAAATATTTCGGAATACAGCAAGCCACACTTGGAAAAGTAAACGGATATATAGAAGAGATGATAAGCGGACAAAAGGTTGTAAAGGTATTCAACTATGAAGATAAGAACATAGAGGGGTTTAAAGGGTATAAATGAAGATCTCTGTGTGGCCGCTTCAAAAGCAAAACGGATATGCAAATATACTTATGCCTATAGTTGCACAAATAGGAAACTTTAAGCTATGTAGTAATAGCTGTAGTCGGAGGATATCTGGCTATAAACGGTCATTTCGGTAAACCATAGGAACTATAGCCGCATTCCTTTCACTGGTAAAAAGCTTTTAACAGACCTTTATGACCGTATCACAACAGCTCAATGCGGTAGTTATGGCGGCTGCCGGAAGTCAGAGAGTATTTGCACTTATGGATGAAGCTGAAGAAGATGAAGGCTATGTTACACTGGTAAATGCAAAAATAGACGGTAAGGGAAATATATCGGAGTCAAAAATCAAGAACCGGTATCTGGGCATGGAAGAATATACATTCTGACGGCGAAATCACATATACAAAACTTGAAGGAGATATTGTATTTGAAAATGTCGACTTCGGATATGTACCTGAAAAGATAGTATTACATGATATAAATCTCTTTGCTAACAAGGGACAAAAAGATTGCCTTTTGTAGGCTCTACAGGTGCAGGTAAGACAACTATAACAAATCTTATAAACAGATTTTATGATATTCAAAACGGTAAGATAAGATATGACGGTATAAACATAGAAAAAGATAAAGAAAGATGACCTTAGAAGATCTTTTAGTGTGGTTCTTCAGGAAACAAATCTCTTCTCAGATACCGTTATGGAAAATATCAGATACGGACGTCCTGATGCTACGGATGAGGAGTGCAGAGCGGCTGCAAGACTTGCAAATGCAGACGGCTTTTATAGAAAGACTTCGACGGATATAATACATTCCTTCATGAGGGGGTGCAAATCTTCACAAGGTCAAAAACAGCTCCTTTTCCATTGCAAGAGGCTGCTTTAGCAGATCCTCCTGTACTTATTTTTGGATGAGGCTACATCTTCAATTGATACAAGAACAGAACAGCTTGTACAGGCAGGTATGGACTCATTGATGGAAGGAAGAACTACATTTGTAATTGCTCACAGACTCTCAACCATTAAAAACTCAGATGTAATAATGGTACTTGAGCAGGTAGAATAATAGAGCGTGGTTCACATGAAAGTTTATTGGAACAAAAAGGGAAGATATTATCAACTTTATACGGGAAAAAGTGGTATAATAAAAATGTAGTATATATTTTTAGACCTGTAATTTAAGGAGAGTGCATATATGTTTTGTTCAAATTGCGGTAAACAGCTAGAAGACGGTGATAAAGTATGCGGTTTTTGCGTGGAAAACAAGCTGTACATACAGTCGGTAATGAAAATACTATAAGAAATGTTTCTGTTGAAAACACGGCAAATACCAATGAACTCGATGAACCAAGCACCGGAATAAATGTTTTTATGTTTCTTTATTCCTGTAATAGGTTTGACTCTATACTTTGCATGGAAGAATATGTATCCTAGAAAAAGCAAAAATTGCACTGAAGGTTGCCTTAATAGGATTTTTAACTTGGACGGTATTAAGCGTTGTATTAAGATTATCTATAGACTTTATAGTTTATTGGATGATTTCGAACATGTAATAATAATTGATGTATGAAATTTAATATTTAAGATAGAATAACGGTCGAAGCGGTAGCTTTTGCCGTTATTTAGTATGTGATATATACTTAAGAAAAATATTGACATTTTATTATATAAACCTTACTGATAGTATTTAGATATATTAATTATAAATTAAACAGTAAAATAATATACATAATATATGTAGCAGTTTGAGTTAAAGGTGTATTACATGCAAGGACGCATGATTTGTCAAAGTGATATAATTAAATATATAAATGAAGAGTTGGCATTCCATATTCATCATTATGTACTGTTATAGATACATGGTTAGACCGGGAAATATGGTGGAGCCTAGAATCAGTGAGATAAAAACGTGGAAAAAGAAAGGATACAAGGAACTTGAAAACCATGAGTACCTGTTTTTGATACATGCTTTACAATCAAAGATGAAGAGCTTTGGATTTCAGAGGGTAAGGGAGTTTATAGAACGTGAAAAATTAATATTTCCTAACCACAAAGGTTTACAGGAAGACGATTATAAATCTTATTCTTTGCGAATGCTAAAAGTACGGATTGGAAAAACTGTGAATTACCTTCAAGCCATAAAAATATTGTGTTAGTTGAGGAAGACTTAGAATACATTAAAGAACCAATTGTAGTGACAGAAGATATATTGATATCATTGATATTGAGGAATCTTCAAATAAAATAGATATAAGTTCAAAAACAGATATATAAACAGTGTGAAGGATAATTGAACTATATTTTTCTTGCTTTGTTTTTGACGCTTGGCTCGATAATATTCAGTATTTATAGATTTCCGCAATGGATATATTCATTTGGATGAAGAATATGTCACCCGCTTTGTTTCTTTTTGACATTATTTATTGCGGTATCTACAGTGATTTTGGGATTATTGATACAGGAATTGCAGTTTTTATCTATAATATATATAAAAACCGGGAAAAATTAACTTATAAAGAGATATATATGATTGCCAAACACGGTGATAAAAACAAAATAATACAAGGGCGTGGCAGATATGATCTTGGAATAAGTCATATATGTTATTCATTATTTTGCAATATAACAGGGGCTCTATGTGCATTGGCTTTTATACAGCTGTTTAAAGAAACAGGAAAGCTTTTGATATATATTATCAAATGATTTTTTCGATAGTGACAAATATAGCTCTGATATTTGTATTGATACTGGTATTTGTAAACAGTTTCTTATTATTTACAAGAGAGCCTCATGAAGAATTTCCATGACATAGAAGAAAACCAGATACATTGAAAATAGCCAGGTTGAGTGTTATAGCCAACAATGTTCATATAGCAGCAAAATATATTCTTCTCGTCTGTGGAATACTGTTTTCATTTATGTATGGATTTTCGCTATAATGTAATTGAAAATATATCACCTATGTTTTGTCTTGTGCTTATAGGACTGTATTCATATTTATGGTTTTCCTCCACATCACCCATATGCTGTAGAGTTCAATGCACAATGTGCGATCTTTTTGTTGCTGGACACCTTTTATAGCATCTGTTACTTCATTATATACAATCATGTGTTTCAATAATTCGACTTCATATATGATGGTGATGAGGTACAAAATGTAATAGCTGTAATAGTATGGTTTGTATGCCTGATCTTATAAAGAAGAGAGAAAAATTAGCTTCAGTTATGAGAGACAATAAGATTTATTTTTCCGTCTATGCATCACTTCTGGTTTTGTTTTTATCATACTCAATTGTATTTAAATATAATTTTTATAAAATTGATTTTACTCACCGGTTTTTCCGGTGGTTTTTTTAATACAAAAATTATATACATATAGTGTGTATATTATCTTGTATATGACATGATATTGTACTCATAAAAATATCTATAATAGTAACTCGAATATACAAAAACAAATTTACGCAAAGTTACACTATAATTACATAGTAATTACACTCAAAATGTAATAAAAAGGTATTTTATTTAGATAAAAAGAGTAAAATCATAGCTACTAAAATATGGTTCTGTATTTGAATTATTATATATAGTGATAGGAGTGATGATATAAATATGGATGTTATATAGCAAAAAGATAAGATTAAGGAATAAAAGTGAATAAAGGTAAGAACATGGAAATAATAATATAACATTAATTATTTTATTGATATTTGCTAGCATGATAATCGTACCTCTTATGCTGCAACTGTAACAAAAGTAAATACGCATAGCATGAGTAGACATCAGCAGAGATATCTGATTTACAGGAAACTGAAAAACTGAGCAGTGAACTGCGCATAGAAAACGAACCTCCGAATAGAATATATGTTAGTAAGGCAAAAAGGGTGCACCTATATGTAGACAACAAAGAGATAGGTACTGAGAATGTAGCTTAGGAACAAATACAGAAAATGGAAATAAGGAAGTAGAAGGAGATAGAATAACTCCTACAGGTGATTATTATATGTGTAAGAAATACATAAAAGTGCATACCATCTTTCCTTAGGGCTTTCCTATCCGGATAAATCAGATGCGGATAGAGGATTTTTACAGGAATAATAACACAGTCGACAGCGACGCTATTTACTCAGCTATTGATAGTAAAGGATGCCCTCCTGGGATACCAGCTTTGGGTGGATACATAATGATTCATGGAAACCACTGCAGAGGGGTTTTCGACAGCCGGTTGTATAGCCGTAAGAGATCTCGGTTATGGATATTTTATGGGCCATATGGCGGTGAAATTGGAATAAAAGGTAACGATTGGTGAATAATGAGTACATGTAAGTTTTATAAAATGGAGGTGAGTACATAGTTTGGATATTTGATAGCGAAGAGACACTTTCAACAAGAAAGTGAAGGTAAAAACGAAAAATTTAAAATATTGAAATCAGTAAATAATAGAAAGGAAAATTGAAATGAAAAATAAAATTGGCATTTGTGCAGTATTTAGTTTTATACTTTTAATGAGTATTAATATCAATGTGTTTGCAGGAGAGTGAAATTTGACGGTCCTAAAGAGTGGGCAGTGGTATAGAAATGATGATGGAAGCTATCCACATGATACTTGGTCACATATCAATGGTAAATGGTATCATTTTGACAGTAATGGATATTTTGGATGTTGGCTATAGAAAATTTGACGGAAAGTATTATATCCTTGAACATGGGGATAAAAATAGGTCAGATGAGAGAAAATGAAAAGCATAGATCTTATTCGGTTGCAGCAGATGGAACGGTTCATATATATAATATAACGGGATTTTCTGAAGATGATGACGTGGCTAAATTAAGTTTGAAGAAACAGGAGAGAAAGTATTTGATGTTTTGAAAGATTTTAAACTATATTCCGGAAGTTTAGATCAGGATGACTTTACATATATCAACTGCAGTAGATAGTTATGATTATGCAAGATTCCATAATCATACACAAGAAAAACCGGAAGATAAACAGTTTTTTGAAAATAATTACAGCAACTATCCGGCAGCTTATATCGTTGATGTGATTAACAAAAACCCGGATACGGATATATATGATGAAATTATATTGAGAGATCAGATTAATGACTCATTTCTATCTCAGTGGGGATTATATCATGGTATAGTGAAGACGAGTAAGGAAAGTAATGTAGGTAATTTTAATTATATGGATAGGCGTAATAATAAAGGTGAAAAATATTCTTTCTGTTATTATTAAAATTGAATAATTCACAGAATGGAATTAAAATAAAAAAGCGTCATAAGTATCAAGTAATAATAAGTTTAAAATATACTGTAATTTGAACTTTAACCACTTTTAAAGAATGTCACGAATAATCTAGGTTAAGTTTGTTTTATAAAGCGAACTTGTGGTCACGTATATTAATTACCTGTTAATAATGCAATTGTTGACTGGTATCCGCTTATAAAGGGAGAATGTTAATGAAATATAAGATTTTTGAAAAAGGTACTGTTTATAGGTATTTTCTAGTATTTATCTCTCATAACAGAAGTATGCACAAAATGCCTATGCCGGAGAGTATGTATACATTAAGAATGTATTATTTCAAAAGCATATAAGAAAGATGACTGGATCATATGCAAAAATGGTGGATATATGAAGATAAAGAGCCATACAACTCAAATTGGAAATATCAATAACATGGAAATGTTAAAAACATTGTTATTTCTGTGTTAACGGAAAGATGTACTATTCAGATGATATGGGAGATCTGGAAACCACTAAATGGCTTTGGAGGATACTATGCAGATGAGACGGTTACTCTAGAGATTCCCCAAACGGGAGATATATAGCACCATTTTTCGAAAAGAAAATAGAAAGTCACGGGATGGTTTACAAAAATTTATAAGAGAGTTTGATGAGAATTATCAATTGTTGACAGAGTGTTCCATAGATGAAGAGGATGAGAAAAAGCTTTTTATAGATATGAATATGATTCAGATGGCAATCTGGAAAAATTACAGCTATGGATGATAATCAAAACTATTAGATTGACAATTACTTATGTATCATGATAATAAAAGATTGATTAAAAGAGAATATAAGGATGCTCAAAGGAGTATTAAAATTATATGAAATAATTCAATATAATGATAAGGGCAAATGGATGGCGATGAGTAGCACGAGGGTGATGGAAGCTCTCTATTAAAAATATCCATTTTGGAGTCAGTATCGGATATTAGTATGATTTATGCTGAGCAGTTACAGGCTCTACAAGATGACGCCTCGTAAAAGAATTTTATAATTTTATTGCGAAACTTGTCCAGAAAATTCTTTTAGTACATTATGAACAATGCTATATTGCCCAGTTGAGTAGAGCTTGATTTAATAACATTTATTAGAAATTACTATATTTTAGATAGCACTAAACATAAGTTCTTTGGAATAAGGTACAAAAATAATAGGAGAAATTTTAATGTTATTAATGAGAATATGAAGAGAAAAGTCTATAAACAAAAATATCTTATAGTGGTGTAATATGTTGAGAGTAGTCATCCTGTTATATAATATAGAATTTAGAATGGATGTTTTATAAAATATAATTTTTAAAAACGTTTGCATTATGGAAACCTAGTGCAAGTTTTAGTGTAAAGATAATTCGATAAATGTTTAATTGAATGAAAAACTTCCTTTATATCTTCTATCGCTTTCCCAGTGACATAAATGAAAAGAAATATACCGACTGCAAGCTCGACATCGTCCTCGATCTTTTACAGATATGCTGTAGACGGGAGATTTTCTTTCCTTTCTTTATCTCTGTGGCGGTATGCAGAGTTCTTTAGTATTTAAGCCGGCACGCAGATAATGGAAGTTTTCCGTCTATTGTGGTAACATGTATTCCGTAGGAACTTTGCGTGCAGCACCTCTGCTATGTCGGCGATGGTAGTAGAGGCAGCCTCCATGTATTGAGCCTATGGGATTTAAAAGTTCTTTTTGTGACTTTTCATTTTCAGCTTTTGGCATAGCCGTTTGAAAGCTCGGTAAGTTCTATGCCAAGTAATTTTGCAAAGTTGTTGTTTATATTTCTAAAATGATTTCAGTTTCTCATAATCCACACATCCTCCTGATAATCGGAATTTACTCCGATTGATTTTTAATAATTATACAATAAATTGTACCATATAAGAATATCATTTTTATTTTACACTTTTAATAATATGTATTGTATTAATGAAATACATGTGCTAATATATCTAGGTAAAATTTAATTTGTTTATTTTTCAGCCATTGTTTTTAGAATGAATCGTACTACCTGAGGGGTAGGCAATCAATTTTAAAAGGCAATGGCTTTTTTCTGATGCTTTTGCACCCTGAAAATTAAATCCGCAGATACAAATGACGGCCGGACGGAGAAGTATGCGATGACCTGAAAAAGGTGAGTATGCTCAAGGAAGAGTCATTGCAGACTGCGACAGTAACAAAATAATTTTTAGAGGTATAGCATGAATAGAAAACAAATGAAAATACGTAAAAGAATATTTAAGTTCAAGTTCAATAGGAATATAGAGATGACTTTAACGGTGAGGTGTATAGTGTCAGTGACAGGTTTATGACCTATGGAATGTATTTAAAAAGTAGCGAGACTTTGGACTTTGAAATCGTAATGAACTCAGGTGAGCCTTTATAAAACTATATATACTTGGATTCGGATAATGAGGTTTCTACAGATGAGTTTGACTGGATTTTTCATAATTATGCAGAGTGATTCCGGATAAGTATATTTTGGAAGATAAAACCACAAAATTACAGAGAAAGTATACAGCTGTTGTTGATAAAAGTATGAATATAAACTCATAGATGATGACATAATATATATAGATTCTAATTCCGGATATTTTAAGGCAGATGCGGAGGAGATAAGCGAGGTTGGAGGACATATCAGTGTGATTATAGTCGAGGAAAAAGGACATTAATATTGGAAGTATTATCTTTGATTTTCCGCAAAAGAATATCCAAAAAGCTGAAGCACTTATAACTATGGTCTTTAAAGGGTTGTGTTTTGGAAGGAGTAGGATGAAGTCAATAGATAATAACATAAGTAAAAGAATTTAAAAGATTATATTATCATTCCTATTGAAAGTACTTTGGTATGCAACAAAAGTTGATAGGGACTCCATTGACAATCTGGAACTGGAGGTTCGATCTATAATTCATTAAAAAGGCAAATGCAACATCTATAAAAGAAGCTTCTTGAGATGTCCGATATGGAACTCACTTAAGGTTAAAAATCTCGGCAGAAAGAATGTTGCAGGAGATTAGAGCCAGCTTATTGAAAAGAATTATGTAAGTTCATGTGAAGATGAAATCTTTGAAAATATGGATTCCACCGGATTGCCGACAATTCCCGAAGATATTTTTGAAGATATAGTGGGATAAGCGTAACTATATGGATGAACTACAGGCTTTGGTGGGTATATAAGTACTGCAGAGATCAGGTGCAAAAGAATTTTTGGCATTTGCAAAAGATGAGAAAAGCTATGGAAGAAATGAAACAGTTTAGAACCTATAACTCTGAATATGGAATTTGTCGGAAAATCCGGGTACGCAAAGACCACTGTAGCAAGGATTGTGGCGGATTGCTGAAAGAAATCGGTATTATAACAACAGGAAGTTCATAGAGGTAGGAAAAGCCGATGCTTGTAGCACAGTATGGGACAAACAGCTCCCTCATGGTACAAGATGTATTTTCAAAGAGGCAAAGGGCGGTGTATCTTTTATAGATGAGGCGTATTCACTTTTGGAAGAAAGAAGGAGAATTCGTTGATGAAGCTATAAATATGATTGTTCAGGAGATGGAAAACAGCAGAAAGGACACATAGTAATATTTGCTACGGTTATCCTGATGAGATGGATAAGGTTCTTCTTGCGAAATCGGGGCCAGATAAGAGTGCCTTTTAGAGTAGATTTGGGTGACTATAATGTTGAGGAGATGTTAGATATATGTAAAGCTGGAAGCCTTTAGAAGGATTTTTGACAGATGATGACATGCAAGCTGATAAAAAGATTGTGGATATGTGAGAAACTCTATTATAAAAATAATGAAAGGAGAAGATTTTGCAGAAATCTGATAGAAACAGGGAGTACTCACCTTGCATTCAGAAACTAGGAGATTTGGATGTAAATGAAAAATAGTAGAGTATATTTTAAGAAAAGAAGATTTCATGAAGAGGAATGATTTGATTTAAAATCTGATGAGAACAACTCAAAGATAGGTTTTCAAGATATCTGCCTAAGTAGTCAAAAGTTATAAAAAGTGTCAATAAAGTATCCTTATACATGAAATATCGTATTTCTTTATAATTTATTTCTAAATATTGATGTTAGCTAATTTCATTATTTGTTGTAGAGATATAGTATACAGTGTGTTACATTAAAATTTATAATAAAGTAGTTTGGAGGAGAATATGTTTTGGTTACATCCAATGACATTGGTATGAGATCTTGGAACAGCAAGTATCTTAGGTTTATATAAAGGGCAAGAGTGTTTGTTTAAAGAGCCAAGTGTTGTGGCTATAGATAGAGAAAACGGCAAGATACAGGCCATAGGTGAAGAAGCCAGACTTATGATCGGAAGAACACCAGGAAATATTGTGAGCGGTAAGACCGCTTCGTCAGGGTGTTATTTCAGATTATACAATAAACAGAAAAGATGTTAAAGTACTTTATCGACAAGGCTGTAGAAAGAAGACTTTCGGAAAGCCGAGAATTGCAGTATGTATCCCGTCAGGTGCTACTGAGGTCGAGGAAGAAGGCTGTAGAGGATGCAACATATTCTGCGGGTGCAAGAGAAGTAAAGAGATTAATGAGGAGCCAGCTGCGCTGCCATAGGGTGCGAGAATTGATATTGAGAAGGCTGTAGGGAAACATGATAGTTGATATCGGTGGAGGTACTGAGCGTGATATTGCGGTTATATCTCTTGGAGGTACTGTTGTAGTACATCAATAAGATTGCGGTGACGATTTCGATGGAGTCTATAGTAAGATATATGAGAGAAAGAAGCACAATCTTTTGATCAGGTGAGAGAACAGCGGAAGGAAATTAAAGATTAATATCGGTGCAGCATACAGAAGACCTGAGGTTCTTACTATGGAAGTTAAGGGTAGAAACCTTGTAACAGGACTTCCAAAGACTATAGAAGTTAACTCTGATAGAGACTTTAGAGGCACTCAGAGAGCCTGCAATGCAGATCGTAGACTCAGTTCTACAATGTTTTGGAGAGAACACCACACGAGCTGTGCAGCCGATGTATGGATAGAGAGTATTGTACTTTTACCGGCGGTGGTGCATTGCACTTTCAGGTCTCTGACGCTCTTATTGAGGAAAGACAGGTATCAATACAGTGATAGCTGACAATCCTTTGAGCAGCTGTTGCTATCAGGTACAGGTGAAGTTTATCGAATTCAGAACCGGTGGTAGGAGATTCTAAAAATAATATGTCAACAGTATCAGAGCTATATCGAAAATCATTTATAGAATGGAAAACAAATGAGCTATATCTGTGCTCAGCGTGGAGGCTGATGATGACGACTATGTCCTTGTCGGCACCTTTTCAACTATATCGCTGAAGGCGAATTTATGAAAGGCAAAGGAAATATGAGCTGCATCCAAACTATGGAGAGCAGCTTTTGTCGATGAATACGAAATCATAGAGCGAGAGAACTTGACAGTATACAAAAAGTATCTGGAATCTTCCGCAATAAAGAGGGTGTGAGGCGAGGCACTGGCAAAAGAATAGTTAAAAATTCAAGATGGACACTCTAAGAGTGATGGAAGGAGAGAACCTGAAAAGACTGGCTGAAGTCAAGGTGTAAGTGAAAAGCTTAAAGATCCATAAGCGAACAGATACAGGAGTCCATGCGTGATGCTATGATCTACAAAGTTCAGTATCAGCATGAGCTTTTCCGCAAAGATATATATGGAATCGGAGTAAAATATATACTATAATAGAGACCAATCCATACAAACTTGCAGATGATATAGACGGTATAGGGTTTTTAAGATTGCAGACGATATTGCCAAAAAGGTCAGTATTACAGCCAGATTCCAAGTTTCGTAGCCATTGCGGGTGGAGTATATTCTATCAAAATGCCATGATGTCCGGACACTTATATCTGCCTGATCACGGTTTTAAATGCTGAGATTCCTTGATTTATTCAGTGAAAATATATTTGACTTTGATTCTTTACTTTCAGAGATGCAGATGGAAAAAGAATCGTTGTGAAGAAAAATGAAGAAACTCAAGTTTATCTTTCACAGTGTTATTATACTGAGCTTGCTGTGGCAAGAAATGCTGACAGATATCAATATAAAGGCAAAGTATGATATAGAAAAAGATGAAGAAAATTCTAAAGATTGAGGATAAAGAAGGTATTGTCCTGGATGACTTGCAAAGGCGAGGCGGCAATAGAATCTATAAGCAGCGGTCTTATAATAATCACCGGAGGACGGAACCTGGAAAGACTACAACTATAAATACTATTATCAAATACTTTGAGAGCGAAGGCGAAAGTATTGCGCTCATGGCAGCCTAGCATGGAAGAGCGAGCAAAGAGGATGTCTCAGACTACATCATATGAAGCGAAAACTATTCACAGACTTTTGGAAATAACACCGAATAACAGCGATAATTCAAGCAATATAGGCACTCATTTTGAGAGAAATGAAGACAATCCGCTTTGGAGTCCGACGTACTTTATAGTGGATGAGGTCAGCATAGGTGGATATTTTTCCTGATGAACACTCATGAAAGGCTGTAGCAATAGGAACCAGACTGATTCTGGTAGGAGATCTAAATCAGCTTCCAAGTGTAGGACCGGGAACAGTGTTAAAAAGATGATTGATTCAAATTGCTTTTAATGTTGTAAGGCTTAATAAGATATTCTCGCCAGATCCACAGGAAGTGATATTGTAAATGCTCATAGCAGATAATGACAAATGAAGAGATTGATACCGTAAGAAAGAGTAATGATTTTATTTTTATCAAAAGCAGAGCAATCCCGGAGCATGTAATGGATTCCGGTATTTCCTTATAAGAGATAAACTTCCTTCATATAGCTAGAAGGCATCTACAAACTGAACTTCAGGTTATGACACCCTATGAGAAAGGTCCTCTCAGGAGTGGAGCTGTTAAATTCATTTTTTCAAAAATAAACTTAAATCCGCAAGTAAAGTCCAGAATATGATGCCACAGTCTTTAGAGAAGGCGATAAAGGTAATGTGCAGATACAATTACCCAAAAGAGTGGTTCGTATACAATGAAAAACATCTGCCCGGTGGATAAAGGGCTTGGTTTATAATGGTGATACCGGAATAATAAAAAGAAATAGATATGTTTTTGAAAGCTTCACTGTTTGTTTTGATGACGGTAAGGTTTCAGTATGAGTTTTCTGAGTTTAATGAGATTGAACTTGCATATGCCATTGCAGTTCATAAATCACAGGGAAGTGAGTATCCGGCTGTAATTATTCCTATTTATAAAGGATCGCAATGCTTATGAACAGAAATCTTATATATACGGCTGTCACAAGAGCATGTATGGTATGATTGTATATCGAGTGTTTTACAGTATGATTCAAAATACTAAGGAGATGGCAAGATATACCGGTTTTAAAATCCAAAAATAATTGAACTTTCCATGTTATCTAAGGAGATAGTGACATATAGATAGTTGATATTATTTACCGAGAAGATGTCTGTATGTGAAGAGAATAGTAAATGAAAAAGGTCATCTTATGTATGGAGGCGTATGTAAAAACTGCTTTACAGCATGAAAAAGATCCCTACTGTATTAAATGCGGTAAGGAAATAATTTCAGAAGATTCCGCTTACTGTGACGAGTGTAACAGACAGGGAGTTTGGAAGCCGGAAGGGACTTTATGATACTGATGAGGATGAGGGCATATCATACTATAGGAAATTAAGTATGATAATAAAAGAGAATGTATATTGAAGACTTTTGCAAAACTATATGGCAATTCGTTATGAAAAATTTATTAAAGTCTCAAATAGTGATGTATCATGCCCTGTTCCCTTCACAGCTCACGAAAAGAGGATAGAGAGGTTTAATCAGTCGATATTTTGGCAAAGATTTATCAAAGTATCTTGGATATTCCTGTATTACATGACTGCCTTTGCAGTAAAAGACTACAGATCGAGGGCTGCAAAAGCAGAACGGAGGACTACAATCTTGACAATGCATTTTATGGTAAAAGTTTGCCTCAAATACTTTAAAAATATTTTGGTTGTTGATGATGTATATATACTACAGGTACAACCTATAGAAAATACTACAAAAGATCTTAAAGAGATTCAGAACAATAAAATTTATTTCTTAACCATATGTACAGAAGTATAAGTTAGTAGTACAATATACTTAGGTTGCAGTTCTTAAAACCTTACATTTTAACTTCCGAGGACATAATTTATGAAAAGAGGTTTATATCTATTACCTTTAATGATCGTAATGCTCTCTTACGTGGAAATAAACAGCGGATGTGCGAGCTACAAAAGCAGATGAGGGAGTGTGGAAGCCACACAAAGATGAGTGCCACACACAAAAGATGATGGCTCAAAGAAAAGAGGTTGAAAGGAGTTTGAGCTTTATCGTGGCTGGAAGGATTCGGTGAAGCAAAGGAACAGTCAGGGAGGCGGAAGATATTTTTATGTTGTTGGGGTCATGAACATGATGCAAGATAAATAATATACTCTATAAATACTGGACATCAAAATTATAACTTGGATGAAAGCGAAAAGTTTGCTGGAGTCTACCACATGGCAGTTAAATATGCAAATCAAAACAATACGGTTTGGATGCTGTGGTTTACAGTTCATCAGGAAAAACCGATCAGGAGATATAATGTATATCTTTGATATCAAGTTTAATAACAGTGATGACGAATAGACCGTCAATACTATATATATGAAGATATATGTGATGGTGTTTATGTCAAACTTTGACGATGATGAGTCTGTAAACAAGGCGACGGAGCTGATGGCAAAAGAGTTTTGAGTGGAAATAAATTTTCTTGTACAAACTTTGAGAGTTTATACGACGTTGTATAATATTTTCCTATAGTATACTTGTGTCATAATTCCAAGTAAAAAGGATAGAATCTATGCAAAAATAAAAAGTAATGTTGAAACTAGAGCGGTGAAAGCTTTAGCAAAACCGAGGCAGATTGCTAACGAAGATAAAAGTAAAAGAGATGTGCAAAAGCAATTAAAAGCCCTTCTTTAGACTGACAGGTACAAATATAGGTATTGTTATCGGTGGCGGTAACACTGGAAAGCGCAGAACATCTGAGCTATAGACAGAACAAAAAGCGGATCGAGATAGGAATGCTCACAACCATTATGAACTGTATGTATCTGAGATTTTCCGTTCCGAGGAATAGATACTGCAATCTTTTCAGCATTTCCTTGTGTGGCGATATGAGATATCAAAGACAGAGTAAATGAAAGATTTAAAGAGGGCAGGTTGCTTATTCTTCGGTGGCGGTACAGGTCACCATACTTCTCTGCAGATACAGGTATAGTTTTAAGAGCTATAGAGATGGATGTAGATATGATACTTTTGGCAAGAATCTATTGACGGAGTATATAGCAAGATCCTGAAAGGTGGATCCTAATGCCAAGAGTATGACACGCTTACAATTCAGGAAGTTATTGATAAAGAGACTTGCTGTAGTGGTTGACACTTCCGGTAATGTGTCTTGAGCATAAAGATGCGCTTACAGTGTTTGGTTAAATGAAAATTCTATAAAGTACGCTGGACGAGTAAGATAAACGGAACAAATTGTGACAGTGTAGAATTGTATATTTTAATAAACATAATTTTTACAAGGGAGTTTGTGCAGAGAGTATTAAAAGTTTGGAAGAGAAGATATTCGATCTATCGATGTTTGGCAGGAATACGCGATCAATCAGAGCGGAAGAGCTAACCCTCATGTACTTGACAGAATAAAGTTGAATATTGCGGAACACTACACCTATTCAGCAGGTGAAACATTTCACAGTTCCTGAGGCAGGAATTATACAGATAGCACCTTGGGAGGGAGTCTCTTTTAAAAGAAATCGAGAGGCTATCAATTTGTCGGACCTCGTATCAATCCTACAAATGACGGTTCATGTATCAGACTTATCTTCCTGAAAACACAGAAGAGAAGAGACATTAAGGATATAAAAAGATTGAGGCATGTAAGGTTGCTGTCAGAAATATCAGACGTGATATAGATGCCATCACTTGAAAAGGCCGGAGGTTCACAGAGGATGAGTTAAGGACGCAAAAACAAAAATACAAAAAGATTACAGATAAGGCTATTGAGTAGATAAGACTGTGAGGACAGTCAAAGAATATTAACTGGTTTAGTTGGACACTATCAGTGAGACAAAATAGTTTCCAAAAGTTTGAAGGTGAGCTTCCACCTTCATATTTTATAGTTAAAGTGAATGGAGTATAAATTTGAAAACTTGGTTATACCAAAATGCATTGCCATAATGCTGGACAGCGATGTAGATGGGCTGAAGAAACCTGCCAAGAGCAATGGGACATAAAGCCGGATGTGAGGCTTGAGAAAAACTATAGGAAGACTGCTGTACGACTTGGGGTGAGTGCCTTACGGTATGCTTTTCTACCGAGAAATTGGAAAAAGATCGACGGTTGAGTAAGTGCTTTGATGAAGAACTTCTCAGATTTTACATGGGTGAAGCTTATTGATGTTGCAAATAAAAGAAACAATGTGAGGCTGTAATGATCGGTGATGAGAGCAGATTTCGTCGATATCAGAAAAAGGTATTCAAAAAGCTTGTGGATGCAACGAAAGACAAAACACAGAGTATGACTTTTGCCTTTGCAATAAATTACGGTGGAAGAGATGAGATAAAAAGAGCTATAGAGCATATAGTGGATGAGCGCCATAAAGCGAGTTATTTCAAAGAGAATATAAAATGAGGGCTTATTTCCTCATATTTAGATACAAAAATTTACCTGATCCGGATTTTGTATTCATTGCAAGCGGTGAGCTTAGGTTTCAAACTTTCTACTTTGGCAGATGGCATACAGTGGGTTTTATATTACAGATACCTTGGTCGGATTTTGATGAGGATGAGGCTTTTGAGAGGCTGTGGAGCTATGGCAAAAGACAGAGGAGATTTGGAGGTCGTTAATGTTTTTACCAGACTGATAGATGATGGGACTTTTGATGAGTGGCTATCTTGGCTTTTATATGAGATGTTACCGCTTATAATATTATCACATTGATTTCCATATAGGTTTATTTGAGTTTTACAGGCTTTGGATATTGATAAGAAAAATATTACATATCTTGGATATGTGTATTCACTGATATATTATTGTGTTTGATTTATTAAATCAATCATATATATTCTTTTCAGTGATAGCATTTCTTATGCTTATTTTTGCAATATATGTATTACATTTCCTAAGTATAAGACCGAGGAGATATCACTTATATTTATGGGGTGATGTATGTTCCGATACTGTTTTCATATGTTCAATACCAGAACATATGAGGACGGACAGTATCTTGCATGGCTGATACTTATATCCAGCTGGGGCTCAGGATACATGTGCATATGCGGTAGGTTCACTTTTCGGTAAGCACAAAATAGCTCCCGTGCTAAGCCCTAAAAGTCTGTAGAAGAGCAGTATAGGCAGGTTTGGGTAGCCGCTCTTATAGGAGGATATATTCAGCTATTGTACGAGGACATTTTACAAGTACCTTTCTCACCTGTATTTACCTGTGCCGCTTCATGTGCCATAGGCTCTGTAACATCACAGGGTTGGAGATGACTTGCCTCAGCTATAAAGAGAAATCATGATATAAAAGACTATGGGAAATTTGATTCCGGGACATGGTGGCATACTTGACAGATTTGACAATGTATGATATTTCACCGCTCCTGCAATCTTTTTGCAATATATTTTTAGGTTAAATAAATGATATCTATTTTGGGGATCCACAGGATCATAGGAACACAGACACTTGATATAGTGAGAATAAATAATGACGTGAAGTGGTAGCACTTTTCCGCTCATAAAAATATAGATTTCACTGGAAAAGCAGATACGAGGTTCAAGCTAAGTGGTTGCCATATGGGAGAAAGCTGACGCTAAAATTCTTTCAGATAAAGTGAAGGATTTGGATGTAAAAGTGTGCTTTCCGGATATGGTAGGACTGATAGAGGTTGCCTACTGTTTTGTCATGCGGATATGAGTGGTAACGGCTGTTGTAGGTATGATAGGTATAGGGAACTACACATTGCGGCCAATTAAAGAGCGAAGAAGGATGTGCACTTGCAAATAAGGAGACACTTGTTTGCGCGGGGTCATGATTATTATGCCGCTTGCCAGAGGATATGGGTATAAATATATCCTAGTTGACTCTGAGCACAGTGCTATTTTTCAATGTCTTGATAGAACAATCTATCAAGAAGATCTTTGCTTACCACCTCCAGGCAGGTGCTTTTAGAGGATTTAGTGAGGAAGGAGTTAGAAAAATGTTACTCTCCGAAGATGCTCTAAAAGCATCCGAACTGAGTATGGGCATCACCATCGATTCTGCTGCAATGATGAGCAAAGGGATTGGAGATAATAGAGGCGTCGCATTTATTTGATGTGGATATTGATGATGTGAGTGGTTATAGAAAAGAATCCATCATTCATTCCTATGGCATGAGTTTAAAGATAACGGAATTTTGGCACAGCTTGGTCACCTGATATGAGTTGCCTGTTTCCTATGCTATTTTTATCCTGAGGAGAAGATATATATCTGAGGAAAGAGTGGACTTTTCGAAAACTCAACTTTAAACTTTTTCAAAAGCCTGATTTGGATGTATTTGAAGAGACTCAGATGCACTATATCGGCAGGCAAAAGGTGGAAGTGCACCTACAGTTTTAAATGCCGCCAATGAATGGGCTGCGAGATAAATTCTTAAATAAAAAGATTGGATTTACAGATATGCACGTCTCATAGGTCTTGCCATGAAAATCATCAGTTTCAAGGAGAATCCGTCTCTTGAGGATATCCTATCATTGAAACAGTGGATCGAAGAAGTATCTGGAAAGGATAAAAATTGAATATAGTTATTGCACTGATTACTTTTTGGAATAATAGTATTAATACATGAGTTTGGACATTTTCTTTTTGCCAAACTCTCAGGAATAAAAGTTGTAGAGTTTTTCATGGAATGGATGCTAAATTTTTCTCTGTAAAGGAAAAGGGCCAGGTACTCACTGAAAACTCTTACCGCTTGGCAGTTCCTGCGCCATGTATGGAGAAGATGAGGATGAAGATGCACCAGGAAGCTTTAACAGTGCACCGCTTTTTAGGTAGAAAGTGCCACTATTGCAGGACCTTGTTTTAACTTTATCTTAGCATTTTTAGTTGCCATATTTATAGTTACAAATGTAGGCGTGGATAAACCTGTTATAAGCAGTTTGTATCAGGACTTCGGCTGAGAGCTCAGGGCTTATGGTGAGCGATGAGATAGATTAACTGGAAGAGAGATTGATTTTTGCAGAGTGTTTCCACATATCTGTTTATAGAATCAGGGTAAGGATATTACACTTACAGTAAAAAGAAATAATGAAAAACAAACAATAACCGTTACACCTGTGTATAATGAGGAATACTCTCAATATATGATAGGTATAAAAAGCTCAGGATATGAAAAGCTGAAAAATCCTTTTCTGTACTGCAAAGTATTCAGTATTTGGAGTAAAATATACTATTTCCATGACTGTTGATTCCTTATATACCTTCTCAGAGGCAGAGCAAAGAGCAAGCAGAGATAAGCGGATACCTAGGGTAGTGTAAATATGAGTTGGAACTACGGTGAGATGAATCAAAACCAGTACGGAATATTTGTTGTGCTGCTTTCATTGTCACAGATGGTTTTACTTTTAGTGCAAACCTTGGAGTAATGAATTTACTTCCACTACCGGCACTTGACGGCGGAAGACTTATCTATTCCTTGGGGCGATATTTAGACGACCTTTAAACAGAAAAGGTGGAAGGCTATATTCATTTTGCAGGTTTTGCTCTCTTAATGCTTTTGATGGTTTTTGTAATGTTTAATGATATAAGAAAGATTATATGATGCTTGAAACATCATTGGAGTAAATAATGAGAAGAAAACAAGATTAGTACAAATAGGAGATAAATATATAGGCGGTGACATGCCTATTCTTATACGATCGATGTGTAATACAAAAAGACTGAGGATGTAAAAAGCAACTGTAGATCAGATTTTTAAGACTTGAGGACATGAGGTTGTGACATAATAGAGTTGCAGTGCCAAATTCGGAGGCACTTCGGCAATCTCCGAGATCAGCAGATACATATACCTCTTGTTGCAGATATTCATTTGACTACAGACTGGCACTTGAGGCTATAAAGTCAGGTTGGCGATAAGATAAAGGTTAATCCGGAAATATCGGAAGCAGTGAAGAATAAAAGGCTGTAGTGGATGCCTGTAAAGAAAAAATCTTCCTATAGAGTCGGTGTAAAGCTCAGGCTCTTTGGGAGAAAAATCTTATAGAAAATATGGCGGTGTCACTGCTGGAGGTATTGTGGAAGTCTGCACTTGATAAGGTTAAAATTATGAAGATATGGACTATAACAATCTGGTTATAAGTATTAAATCTTCCGATGTAATGATGTGTGTGAGCACATGAAGCTTATTTCACAAAGAACTGATTATCCTCTTCATATAGGTATTACGGAATCAGGAACGGTAAAGAGGGTATGATAAAGTCATCCCTGCGCACTAGGTATTATATTATATCATGGGAGATACAGGTGATACTATCAGAGTATCTCTTACAGGTGATCGAGTAGAAGAAATCTTTGCAGCAAACATATTAAATAATCTCGGCCTAAGAAAAGGGCGGTGATGTTGTATCCTGCCTACATGCGGCAGAACAAATATTGATCTTGATAGGTCTTGCAGTAAGGTTGAAAAGCATGGAAGGTTATGATCTTAATATAAGGTTGCAGTAATGGGATGTGTGGTGACAGATGGAGAGAGATGAAGGAAGCCGACACATAGGATTGCGAGTGGAATGATGAGGACTTTTTAGATAAAGAAGGGCAAGGTGGTAAAGTGCTGACGAGAATGAACTTTTCTGCAGCGTAAGAGAGACTTGATATATTGTCAAAGAGGCATAGAATGTTAAAAATTCAAAAAGATGTTTTCAAGTTTAGAATGTTCCAGGGTCATATTGATGAACTTTTAAACTTTGTTTTATATGGAAAAAGTAAGCGCCAGCAATGATATGTCTTTGATAAAGATAAATATCATTGCCGAGAATAATAGAGAAAAACAATCCTTGATTTGGAAAAACATAAAGGATAAAGATGTTTCCAAGAAAGAATGATAAAATTAAAAATATTTGAAAAATTCAAACTATCAAGCCAATATACTGCCCAAGAACCTTTTGAGGCATATAGAAGACATACTTCTGGAAATAAAAACTATAAGATATCACAGTATGTTTACTTTTAAACAATGCCTGTATATAACATTTGACGGTTCATATATGGACATGACGGTTGACCTGCACTAAGTAAAGTGATACAATTGATGGGCTTGTAAGAATACTTGATATTTAATGAAAGATGTGGAGATACTTTTGTACAGTAAGGCATAAGTTTATTGCAAGAAAAGAAAAAGAAATGAAGAAATAGAGTATGCTGAGCAGACAGGTACAAAAGAAAAGCGATAACAGTGATTTTGTTGGAAATGCAAATGCAGCTGGGAAAGCGGTGAGAATAATAGGCATAAAACCAAATGAGCTATGATAAGTCAAATCCCAAAATGATAACAGTGAAAAAGTTTCGGAAACAAAGGCTTTGATAAAAAGGATATACACTAAATATACAAAGCAAAAAGTCGGATAATCCGGATGTTATTTTGGAAGATTTTGATGACAATTTTATAAAACTCTCAGGTGTATCGGAGAGATTGGAGAAGTCACTGTCAGAGGAAGATAATAGAAGTTGAAAGCAGATATCTTGAAAGAAGTGATTCCACACTTTATATTTTGCAATTACGATTTCAGCGATTCCATTTATGTAAAGATGTTTGTTCGTGGCAGTTGGATGCTGTTAAAACCAAATATAGTCAGGGGAGAGTACATAAAAAGTAAACAGTATGAGCTCTGATTGATAAATTTGACAGTGAGCTTACTATATCTTCTATAAAAGGAATTATGTGAGAAGTTTTGAAAAGAAAATATCAGAACTGGATAATGAGCCTGTAAAAAGAGTGAGCTTCATTGCATGACAAAAATGAGCGATTTTGACGGTGTTTCTTCAACTTCGATATCATAGAAATCAGAGCTAAAAGCTGGGATGGATACGATTGCGATTACAGATCATGGAAATATTCAAGGCTGCAGAAGACGAGCCATGTGAAGAATCACCTCAGATAATATACGGCGTAGAGGTTTATCTGCAGATGATTTAGGAACTTATGACCAATCCTATGGATAAGACCTTGGATGACGGTTTTATAGTATTTGATATAGAGACCTGCAGGTTTTCTGCAAAAACGATGCAATCACGAAGATTGGTGCTAGTCAAAGGTTGTAAGGGAGATAGTGAACAGGTTTCTCTACATGTAAATCCAGAAGACCTATTCCTTTTAGAATGAAGAGCTTACATATCAGTGATGCAATAGTAATAGAATACCCTGTTATCGAAGATATACTTCCGAGTTTTTGGATTTTGCGAGGACTATATTATAGTCGCACATAATGCTGAGTCTTTGATACCGGCTTTATACGTGAGAATGCCAAGAGGGATAAAGCAGAGTACAAATCAATCTATAATAGATACCGTAGCAATGTCAGGACTTCTTTTGCCGGATCTTGACAGTTTAAGCTGGATACAGTATGTGAGCCTTGAATATATCCTTTGGAAGGTCACCAGAGAACAGTAAATGATGCCAAAGAGCTACGGCACAGATATGGGTGGAGTTTATAAAAAGACTTAAAAAGCAGGGACTGTCAAAATTAGCGGAGGTAGCAAGTAGGGTGAGACAAATGCGGATATCGTAAAGAAAACCAAATACAATCTGTAATAATACTTGCAAAAATGATATCGAAGAATAAAGTCTTTATAAATTGATTTCATTATCATATCGATTTCTTTAATAAAAGGCCCAAGAATACCTAAGTCAATTCTTTCAAACAGAAGATGAGGGACTGATTATAAGGCACGCCTGTGAACAGGAGAGAGGTTTATAAGGCCATTTTGGATGATGCTACAGATGATGAATTAAACAGAATAGTATCATTCTATGATTATCTTGAGATTCAACCATGCAACAATATGTTCCTTTTGGAAGATGAACAAAATGATATTCATTCCATAAGATCTGGGATATAAACAGAGAAGGATTGTTGAGCTTGGAAATGTATATGAAAAGCCTGTAGTTGCCACCTGTGATGTGCATTTTTAAATCCTGAGGATGAAATATATCGAAGAATTATATTCTATGGAAAGGGATATGGGATGCGGATCACAGCCGCCTTTATGTCTTCGTACAACTAAAGAGATGTGATGAGGTTTGAGTACCTCGGCGGTGAGCCTGTGAGTCGTTGTGCAAATACAAGAATGATTTCGGATATGGTGGAGGTGATATCACCGTAGAACCTGATAAATATCCGCCTGTTATAGAAAAATTCGGATGAAGATGCTGACCAATACCTGCTATAAGAAAAGCACATGAGGCAGTATGGTGAAATTTACCTAAAGATAGTGAGGACAGACTGAAAAAGAGCTGAATTCCATTATCTCAAACGGGTTTGCGGTTATGTACATTATAGCAAAAGCTGGTGGAAAAAGGCAATAAGAGACGGCTGCCTTGTCGGTTCAAGAGGATCTATGGAGATCGTTTTTGCGGCATATACTCTCAGGAATAACGGAGGTTAATCCACTACGGCCATTATTACTGTGACTGTAATATGTTGACTTTGACTCACCGGAGGTAAAAAGGCGTCTGGGGAATGGCAGGCTGTGATATGCCTGATAGATTTGCCGAAAATGCGGTAAGAAAGCTTAAAAAGACGGTTGATATTCCTTTTGAGGACTTTCCTTGGTTTAAAGGAGATAAGGCAGCGATATAGACTTAAACTTCTCAGGAGAATATCGACCAAATGCCCATGAATATACCGAGGGTGATATTCAGTGGGAGTTATACCTACAGAGCGGAACTGTCGGTACTCTGGCAAATAAGACGACATGCAGTTATATAAACATTATTTTGATGATAAAAATGAGAGTAAAAGAAAATGTAAATAAACAGACTGGCTGTGAGGCTGTGAAGGTGTAAGAAAGAACACAGGTCAGCACGCGGGAGGAATCATAGTACTGCCTCACGGTGAAGAAATCTAACTACATTTACACCGGTGCAAAGACCAGGCAAATGATATGACAACAAAGACCATTACCACATTTGATTATCATGCTATCATGCAAATCTTTTTGAAACTGGATATGCTTGGACATCGCCCAGGATCCTACCAATGATAAGAATGTAAGATCTTACAGAGTATTGACCCTGTTAGAGATATTCACTGGATTCAAAGGAGACAATGAGTCTTTTCCAAAACACCTCGGCACTGGGTATTGAGCCGAAGGATATATGACTGTCCGCTGGGATGCTTTAGGAGTACCAGGTTTGGTACCGACTTTGCTATGCAAATGTTAATTGACGCCAAGCCACAGGGACTATCAGACCTTGTAAGATGCAGGACTTGCACATGGTACCGATGTTTGGCTTGAAATGCAGACCTTGATTCTTGAAGGCATAGAGCAACCATCAGAACAGCCATCTGTGCCGAGATGATATCGCGATTTATCTTATAGAACAGGGACTTGATGAGGGTGAATCATTTAAGATAATGGAGAGTGTAAGAAGAGTAAAGGGACTTACAGACGAATGGGTGGAACATATGGAGGGAAAAGGTGTACCCTGACTGGTATATCTGGTCTGTAAAGAAAATAAAGTATATGTTCCCGAAAAGCTCATGCGGCGGCCTTATGTTATGATGGCATGGAGGGATGCTTACTGTAAGATATTTTATCCTTTGGCATGTTATGCGCATACTTTACTATAAGGCTACAGGGTTTAACTGTTCTCTTATGTGTGCATGGGAAAGGATAAACTTGAGTTTAATATTGCTCAGTATAAGAAAAATCCCGATACCACAGCCAAATATGCGGATACTCTTCGTGATATGAGAATAGCACAGGAGGTCGTATAAGAGGTTTTTGAGTTTGCAAAGATAGATCTTTTTCAAAGTGCATCCTACAAAGTTTCAGATAATGGATGACAGTGAAGATAATACCTTCTCTTTCAAGTATTGAAGGACATGGCGAAACTGCCGCAACGTCCATAATCAATGCAACAAAGCGAGTGACCTTTCATTTCAAAAAGATGATTTTTATGTCAGAGCAAAGGTCGGAAAGAATACATGCGAACTTCTTGACAGCGAGACTTACTGGGAGATCTGCCAGAGTAATCAGATATCGTTTTGATTTGATGAGGTGAAAATGTAATGATTACATGAAAAGCGACTAGAAGGTGATTTTCGGTCGCTTTTTATGAGTTTATTAACTATGTAAATATTTATGAAATATAAAACTTGTCATATTTTTAAAGTTCAATTCTCTTTGCTGCATGACAAAAGGATTGCTATAATATTCTTATCTAATTGGAAGGGTAATGTATGATGGATTTGATTGATGTTGGAAAAAGAATAAAAAGTCTTAGGAAAGATGCCAATCTTACACAAAGTAAAGTTGCAAGTTTTTATCATTGAATCGAAAGTATGATATGCAAAAATAGAAGAGGAGATAAAGTGTAAACTCAGATGTTATTGAAAAACTTTCTTATCTGTTGTACAACAAATTATATTTTGACAGAGTGAGGATTGAGAACACTTGTGATTTCATTAGGTCAAGTGACGTATACAGAAGATGACTTGGAATCATTGACAATAATTAATAGATAGTTTTGAAAATCAATTTGAGATGGATAAAAGTGCGACTATGATGATTAATAAAATGGAAATAAGTAGCAAAAGGCTGCACTATGTAGAAAAATTGGAAAGATGAATCATCACCTATTGATCATATTTTCAGCTGGTGCAGACAATGAGATAAACTTACACTTGTTTTTAGCCCTCTGAATAATAATATAAGTGGAATTTGCTACTAAAGGAAAAAGTTCAAACGTAATTATAATTAATTCAGATATATCTATAGGTAGGCAAAGATTTTTCTCTTTGCATAGAGCTTTATCATTTATATTTTGATGAAAGCAGTATTAGTTCAGTGCAAGTTTAACAACTATAGGTGAGGGAGATGAAAACGAGAGCCGATCGATTTCGCATCATATAATACCTCAATCATCTTTGTATGGACTGATTGAATCTATTAGGGATAAAAATGATAAGCAATATGAAGATATTGTAAAATTGAACAGTACTAGGTCCAGTCATAAAATATTATATAGACTGATGGAAGAAGGAAAATTAATTCGGAAAATATCAAAATCAATGAAACAGGAGTTATCACACTCGCTGCCAGATTAGGGTATGATACAACAATTTATTATCCTTCAGTGAAGATATAAAAAGAAAATGGTATTAGGACATTATATGGCTGGCTACGAAAACTTTTAGATGAAGAATATATTTCATATAGTAAATATGAAGAAATACTGTTGAGACGGTTTTCCAGAAGATGATATAGTTTATGGAATTGAAGGGAGGAGACGGTGTTATTCTTGATTGATTCTATATTTAAACTATAGGAGCTAAATTCGTTTACACAATTTGCGAGATATCTGGTAATAATTAATAGAAAACAATCTATAAGGGGAATATATGGCAAAGAGACCTATATTTGTGCAAAGGATAAAGTATCCTACACATACAGAAGAAAACAATTGAATTTGAGTATTTTGCAGGATTTTCTGCAGAAAGCCAAAAGACAAAATCAATTCACTCTTCACAATTCATTGTATAAAGAACAAGGGTGGAGGTAATGTTTTAGAAGATTTCCAACCTAAAGGGAGATGATAAAGCGCAGGATAAAACCTAGAGATTACTTTTAACTTATTGACCTGTATAAACGGGAGTCAGATGATAAACTTGAATGTGTATTTCAAAGGAGTAGAGTGTTTGAGTTTCATGGTGGACCGTATACGGATTTGTATGATGTAAAACCGTAAGGAGGCAAAAGAAAGATGGCCGCTTTTGCAGAAAGTGGAAAAGGTAATAGAGGTTTAATTTGTTCAGGAAATAGATTTAAAAGCGAACCAAGATCTCTAATTGGATCTACATAAATGCCTTAGCTAAAAATAAGAATATTTGAAGAACTTGATATGTGAGGCTTTTACAGATATTGAATTCAATCGAATCAAATCATCAACTACTCGAAAACCAGATCGGTTTACATTACAGTCAGCTAGCGGTATATTGGATAAATGTATATCGAACGAAAAAGTTTTCTTGAGTGAAGTTTATGAGGTAACAGGGTTAGTAAATAAATATCAAATCAAACGATATTACATATGAGGAAGTAGCCTATGAGGACTGAGAACAAATGAAGGAGCTAAATTTGAAAAAGTGCTTTGCTATTGTATGAAGGGAGGCTAAAAAACTCAGGAGGAGTTTTTCTTTTCTGAAACAGGTGAAGGAAGAGATTTGAACCTTGAAGATATTGAAGTATCGTGTAGCCGGATGGCTTATTCCATTTGATCGAAACAGATGAGGCTGATAGCGCTTTATTTGGAGTAGAAAGATATATGGGACAGTGACAGATGGGATGCTATGTATGTGTAAGACTATATGCTTGATGGAGATAGTGCCAGTGTAGAGTTTACGATAAATACGAATATGACATCCAAATATGTTGAAGATGTACGAGGCGAAAAGAAGCGGTACCTTTGTCCACACACGTCCTATAGAGAACTCTGGAAGAGAATTGAAAATAAATGAATTCGGACCAAATAATTTGTTTCAATGATATCTGATTATGATACGTGTCTTTTAACAGTTTTGAAAAGATAAAATACTAAGTTAATTTAAACCTAAATACTCTTGACAAATATTACAATAATATTGCACGCTTTTGACATCGTGGTATGATGGTTTGAGGGTAGTTGTGGAGACGGAGAATAGAGAAATCCATTTGTAAAAGTTAGAAGTGGTTATTGATAAAACAGGAATACAATACTCTGAAAGGCTTTACCAGTAATATCAATAGTTGGTTCGTTGTATTAGAGTTTTGAAAATAAATAATGAAATTTTAAAGTGACTCTCAAAGAGTATGTTATGTGAATTCCCAAAATAATTGCTTAGAAATAGTAATATTAACACTTCCTATATATGTTGTCTATTCTGCTTTTTGCATAGTCGTAATATCATGTGTTGGCCTATCGTTCTACTTTTACAGGGTAAAAAGATGGGATAATAGATATTTGCTATGCCAATTATTATTGTGCGCATTTATTACATTTGTGTAATTTGTGTTTGTTTTTAAAAGAAAATGGTATTTCTCAGATTACACAGAAATTCGTGAAAAGCATTACAAAGGATATTGTATCCTATTATTGTTGCACTTATACTTCCAGTGTGTGTTTTATATTATATTTTTGGCAAGAAAAATTAAATCAGCTTCCATGTTGATAATTGATACTGTAGGTGTTATAATCAATCTTTATATATTGCATTATGGTGCTCTTATGTTTGCTATATCTTTTTGGTGAATTAAATATAGCCATACCTACAAGATATTCCAAAAGTGATGAAAATTATGAAATAATAATAAGAGATAATACACTGCCGAGTGCCAGTGACGCAATAATGTCTGAATACGATGGAAGGCTGGTAGTGTTGAGATGGATGTGAAAGTATGGTTCTCTCTCGTATTCCTTACTGAAGCACTGGATATGAATCCATTAATAGTCACGACGAGTCGAAACTGCCTATGTTTGAGAGTTTTAATAAGTAGAGTTTGATTAACTTCATTAGAATTTGGATTATGAGTTGAAAATACGAATAGAAGTTTGAGAGATGAAAGTATCACTATGGTAAATATTTTGTGGGGTCACAGAAGTCGACCTGCAAAAGCTGAATTAAAATTTCGACTCGTGGTGAGGTTGTAAAAACTGTCCAAGTAAAAATAAGCTGGTGTACTCTATGCGTGCTGAAAATATGTGATGCTTGGCTATCCGCCATTCTCACCAACACCTAGCATCCCATGTGTCAAACAGAACGTGCGGTCAAAAGAAATAGTCGAGAAAAGAAAATTGTCGACTTCAGCTCGATTAAATAGGGCATCAAAGGTTGCTAAAGCCAGCCAATTTGCACGGCTCTGCGTAGCTGAGCAATGGTCTCTTGATATATTGATATATGTGTGGCGCATATCTATTTACAACCCTAGAAATCACGCATAAGGATTTATTAAGTAATAGAGTTTATTTGTTCTTGAGACACTTGAGTCCTAGCACTTTTAAAAGAAACAAAGCTAAGGTAGCATATCAAAATGCCCATAGATTGTTTCTTTCTAAATATACGAGCCTTGCATCGAAAGGTGTGAGTTTTTGTAAAGCCGAGAAAGAGTCCTCGATTTTTCGCATAGGCTATAGTATGTCTTATATGTACCTGTAAGAAGTTTTCATATCTATATCCAGTGCAACTAAAGGTATTATCACCACTTTTAGTATGTCATCAATCTTAGGTTGTACTTAAATCTATTATAGTCTTGACTGCTACTATCTGAATTTATGATTTCTACAATATTTAGCAGAAACTCCAAGTTCATCTTTGCCTATATGTATGTGACTTTGAATCTTTATCCACCATCTGAGTGAGTCTTGCCTGATAACGCTATTGTCGTTGTATTTCTTCAATAACTCTAACATATGGCTGTTTCGACTCATTGCCGGGATAAATTTGCATGAGGAGACAGGTGCTAGATGACGTCTGAAAAGCACAAAAGCTTGTCCTATTATCGGAGAGTGCCTATTCTCTTTTGAAGGTCTCACTCTGTGTCATCGCCTGGGATATCAATTTGCACTTTGTAACTTTCACAATACTTAGATAGAAGACGTGTGGAGATTTTATCTAAAAACTGATTATTATTTTGATTATTATTTTTATTAAAATATTCTTGATTTATATATATATATATATATGCTATATAAAGATTTTTCATTATGCCTATTTCAGGCAATCTGTTATATGTCTATAGAGGTTATTTTATGTATTGGTAAGTGCCAATGCATATGAATGATATGGAGTTTGGTAAAAAGTGAAAAAGAAGAGTGGGTTGATTATTTTTCCAACAAATAAATGGTCGAAAAACCACCACACCTCAGGAGTTTGACTGCAATAGCCGGAGTTTGATTCTGTGCAACAAAGTGGTGAAGCAGGCTTCAAGAAAATCAGTATGGCGGTGTTCAAAAGCAACAAAAATAATGCACAAAATATAGTGCTGTGAACATGCAGCCACAGCCAGGTTATCAACAGACAAATACACAAGCGATGAGCGGCATACAGAAACAAAGCGTGGTATTTCCGGTGATACCTAGTTAACACTATCGCAACAGTATGCTAACAGGTCAACAAAATATATATGTATCAGCGATCAGTATTCCTAAAACATACAACTTGTCGACTCGACAGAAGATATTATAAAAGTGTAGTACTGGATTTAGTTTTATCGTTTGCTCATATATATCAATATCAGAGGGATTAGTTATGGGTGGTTAGATGGACAATATATGGAATCTTATATAGTAGCTATTAATTTGGCTCAATATATCCGCTGGCGAGGATTGCTTTGTTGATTTCTATTATAGTTACATATGTTTTAGGAATAGTGGGATATAACAGATATTATATAGTAAAATTATTAAGGATATATTCCTTTCAGTCAAGCTGATAAGATGGATTAGAAATACTTCAAAAGAAGAATGCTAAATAAAGCGGTGGAAAAATGACAAAGCAAAGAGTGGATTGAATATTTTTCCAAGCAGTAAACGGTCGAAAACCCTCACTGAAGGATTTGCAGGATGACTGTTTTAAATGGAGATGTTGATGTAGAAAATACTCTCGGTCAGCAACAAGAATCGATCAATACCCTGGTCGAAAATGCGACAAACCCTCAGATGTGATTACCCAGCAACCTGTTTTAATAATCAGATAAAAAGAAAAACCCTCTAAAGATTATTATACCGGTTGTGTTGTTATTTTGATGTATGGATTATATATAATGAGCTACTATAATAATAGTGTAGCATATGCTATCATAATCAAGCAAATGCCCAGATAAAATCTAAAGGGGTCAGAGCAGCAGCAAAAGTCAATTACAGATATTTGGAATATGATATAAAATACAATAGTACCGGACAAAAGGTATGAAAATAATCTTGAGATGATGTATATATCATGGAGCGGTACTGATATTACTCAAGAAAGGATGGATTTATATGTCAGTACTATGTATTATCTTGATGATTACTGGAGTAAGGCATATGGAGGAAATTATATTAAACCAAAGGTTGGTTGTCTATACTGATGCGTAGATCATCCGTAAAACAGTGAAGATATGAGTATAGAAAAGTACTTGTTATTTTGAGGAACAGTATGTTATCAAAACAGATCAAATGTATCAAATTACGGTACAAGTAAAGCTGCCAGGGTTTTTGTTGTGGCACATGTAGGGCATCATGCTACAAAATCTGCATTGAACTGATACGAATATGGTTTTATCAAAGACAATATAAGATGGAGGTGATAAGGTTGGTTCACAGAGGCTTAGTATAGATGTGACTTCAAGCGGATTACTATGCGGTACATTTTGCGGTGTTTAAATAAAATATCAAAAGACAGTGATATCAAATATAGATTCGGATGATATGGTGGATATTATAGCTTCTGCCAATAATATTGGAGATGATGTAAAATTTGGAGATGATTATAGTGCTGAGAATCTGATCGTGGTACAGCTGAACGAGAGAGAGTGGTTTTGGCATGGATATAATGATGAGAACTTCAGTAGACAAAAATCTATGATTTGAAGATGATCGATGTAATAAAAGGTGAAGGAAAAATATCATGAGTTTAGAAAACATTAGATAACTATGAGACAATCGCTCTCTCACTAACCCTGATTGTACCCAGCGCAGCACCGATGTGCATGCATATGCCGACGAAAGTAAGGACGGCGCTTACTGGCAGAGATGGGCAAGGACTATGAAAAACGAGAAAGGAACGGAGTATACTATCGATGATGGTATCTGCGCAAAAGGATTATTGTAGGTCGTTGGGAAGATGATATGAAGAAATTGAGGAAAAGTAGTGGACTTTGGTGGCTATGGTTATACTTATTGGGGTACATTTGCAAGAGGCTGATGACGGGAAAAATACAAATATTAACTATTGATATCCCAAAGACATGGACTAATATGGGCACAGGTAAAGAAGACACGGATATAGACGAAAAGCAAGCAAGACTCATTCTGAAATTGAGATTGAAAGGCATGATATATATAGCCATACATATATACCTGTAATAGAATATTCACCAAGAAAAGGCATGCCGGGATATGGACGGCACAGTATGATAAAAGTTCAAACAGGAAATAACCCTTGAACTGTAGTAAACCAAAAGGATACTTACCACTACCTGAGATGGTTTGTAAAAATAGGCAAAGGGAAATAACTCGAGATGAATCAGGTGGAAGCAGCTCATCAGGTAACTCAAGCCAATCACATGTAACAACAGCAGCTTACAGGTTGAGTGTCTAACATCAGACAGTTGGATATACCAATTAACAGTAACAATACTAGGGTTGGGTAAACGCAAACGGCACATGTACTATGAACAATGCGGGGTATTATGCAGACAGGTTGAGTGAAATACAAAGCAGTGAAGTGGTGACATGAACTCTAACGGCTCTATGGCAACAGGTTGGATAAATGTTGGTGGTAGTGGTATTTCTTAAAACAGTGCCAGTGATATGTGTCAACAGGTTGGGTTTAGTAAATGACGCAAGTAGTACTACTGAGCTGACGGACAAATGTTATCAAAACACTACAGTAGAAACTATGGACTCGATGCATCCGGTGCTGGGTGCAATAAACGTAATATTTTCAATTTAAATTGAAAATCATATAGTCCTGTATTTGACAGCTTTGAAAGATAAAATATCCTTCAACCACGGTGATATAGAAAACCTCCGGTTTCTATTATGCCACACAATAAAATGAAAATTTTATATTTTTCAACTAAATGTAGTCTATATGCCTGTTGTAGGAGTTTTTGATGCTTATTTTAAAAAGTATGCTAAAAGTATACCGGTTTTATCGATGTAAAAAATATTAAAACACACAAAATTAAACCAAATAATTTTTGTTGGAGAGGTATTATGATAAATTTAGAGTTTGTTAAAAAGAAAACAAATATGTGTTGACAATAGGGAGTATCTGCTACATTGATAGGGCTTTCCGGATGTGCGGATTACAAAAATATATTGATGAAAGAACCTAGAGAGCTACCGCAGTTGTAGATAATAGAGACAGGAAACTACTCAAAATGGAGAAACCACTATGATTGAAGAGCAAAACTGTGGACCCAAAAAGATGACAACTATTATATGGAAAAGTATGACCAGTAATGAGAGAATATAAAGAGTTGGATATATAGGGATGGGCGGTGACAGATTATGTTTATATAGATCCAATATACCCACCGAATAAAAAGATAACAGATATGGTTTCATTGACATTAACGGTAACGAGGTAAAATGATAACTATCTTCAGGAGAATATATTAATATGATATATACTTTGGGATAATGAGGCTCCTACTCGTTTAGAAGTAAGTGGAATGAAGAATATGGATAGAAAATCCTTGATGGCGGATATATATTTCAAAGTTCCTCACTCAGATCATATTGCTACTGACTATATCAATTGGATATGATGATAAAGCTTAGAATGTATCTTCTGCCATAAAAGGAATATAGTATGGCAATGATAAAAACAGAATAGGAGTATAAAGATTAATAATATCGATGTGTCAGAGAGTGAATTTGATACGTTCTGTCAAGAATATGCCATTGATGAAAAGGGAGTTTCGCTAGAGGCACAGATCATATGTTAGAGACAAATGAATTTTAATGGACTTATATAGCATATAAGACTATTTGTAAAAATATTTGGTGAGTTTACTTTTAACTCACGCTTTTACCTTTTGTTTATGTGAGCAACATACGAAGAATCTTGGAAAAAAGTAATAACGGAAATAAGTATTATGACTAATCGTTTTCAGCTGTCGAAGTAAACACTTGACAGCTTCTTTTATCTTTGTTATACTCTCACAGTATGGGATAAATGATATAGAAAAATGTATCAATCAAAGTTCTTTTATGATTTCTATGGGAAGCTTTTGACAGAGCATCAGCAAAAGAATTTATGGGGATGTGGTTTTCAATGATTTATCACTGGGTAGAGATTGCTGAAAATGAGAATAAAAACGCAGACAGGAGGTGAGCAGTCTTATAAAAGATGCAATAAATCACTAGTTTCTTATGAGGAAAAGACTTGGTTTGATAGTTTGATGAAACAAAATCTTATGTAAAAGAGATACAAAAGGTTGTTAAGATATATCAGGACACAAAGAATGAAGAACATATCAGAGGACGAAGAGCTTTCATTCAAGATACTATGCGTATAGGAGGTTTTAAATGGCTTTTGCAAAGCTTATCCGAAAAACTTTCGAAAATGTTTTCAAAAATCTTTAAAGTAGCAGGGCAGACTTACTGAGGATGATGTAGAGCCGGATTAAAAAGTGAAGCTGGCACTTCTTGAGGCTGACGTAAGTCTAGGTTGTAAAAAGTTTTATAAAGTACTCAGAAAAGGCAACAGGTGCTGATGTACTCAATTCACTTTACCAGCTCAACAGGTTATCAAAATAGTTAATGATGAGATGGTTTCTTTGATGGTGGCGGACTACAGAAATAAAAGATTAAACCGTCCGGAGAAACAACTATAATATTGATGGCGGTCTTCGAGGTGCGAGGTAAAACAACCACTACCGCAAAAGCTGCAAAATTAAAGAAAAAGGTAATTCGCCGCTACGCGGCAGGTTGTGATATCACAGACCTGCCGCTATAGAGCAGTTAAAAGAAATGGTGAAAAGGTGGATGCTGTCTTTTCGAGATGGAACGATGCTCAAACGCGAGATTGCTAAAAGAGGCGTAGAGTTTTGCTAGGAGAGATCATCACAACATTATGTTCGCGATACTGCGGTCGTCTATATCGATGAAGATATGATGAATGAGCATAGAGATAAAGAAAATGTAGAGTGTTGATGATATCATTTTGGTAGTAGATGCCATGACAGGTCAGGATGCGGTAAAATAGTGGAGACCTTCAATGAAAACCGTATTATCGGAGTAATACTGAAACTTGACGGGTGATACCGGAAAGATTGGTGCAGCTCTTTCAGTACGTGCCATCTGGGTGAAACCGATACTCTATGTAGGTATGGGAGAAAAACTCTCTGATTTAGGCAGTTTTATCCTGACAGAGAGCAGCAAATTCTCGTATGGAGATATACTTTACTTATTGAAAAGGCCGAGATGGATATGGACAGTGGAAAGGCTAAAGAGCTCTAAAAGATTGCCAAAAGCAGGATTTTGATTTCAACGATTTCCTTGTATGTTGGAACGACGGCAGAGAAGATGGGCAGCATGGCAGTGTACTCAAGCATATGTTGCCGGGGAATCGATGAGTAGAGCTACGATACCTAGAAGTGGATGACAGCCAGATGATAAAGATAAAAGCCATTATTCAGTATGTCCGAAAAGAAGCTAATCCGAGTCTTTTAGAACCCTTCAGAAAAACAGGAGTGCAAAGGTTCAGGGTGTAAATATTGCTGATGTCAACAGACTTGTAAAGCAATTTGAACAGATGAAAAAGATGATGGAAGCAATTTACCGGCATGATGAAGAATGGGTAAAAAGAGCCCTTGGCGGACTCTTCGGAGAAAAGTTAGGTGGTTTTATTTAAATAATTAAATTGATCGTATATAGATTTTTCTATGGCTATTAGGAGGATATTAAAATGGCGATTAAGATGAGATTAAAGAGAATGGGACAGAAGAAGGCACCTTTCTGCGTGTGGTGGCTGATGCTCGTTCACCAGAGACAGATGGATTTATCGATGAGGTTTGTTCTATGATCGCCACAGTTGGGCCAAGCGTAATCAAGTTTGATGAGAGGAAACTGCAGAGTGAGCTTTGCTAACGGTGCACAGCCGACGATAGAGTTGCTAAGCTTTTAAAGAGTGCGGATTAGTATAATGGACTGGTGTGAGTATGACGGATAAAAAAGCTTTAGTAGATGGCCAGCTCAAGTAAAGTTGAAGAGACAATCGATGGTGATACTACTATCATGCACGTTGTCATGCCGAAGCTGATATGGGCAGGTTAATGAAGTCAGAAGGATAGCATGGGCTGTTCAGTTCTGTAAAAATCAGCATCTATAGAGCTGATGTAGTAATGAAATAAAAATAACAAAACAAAGCTGCTACATTTGTGAGCTGCTTTTATTGATTAAAAGGCTGTATAAATAATTTTTGAAAGTGAACAAAATGATAGATAGATTTGAAGTGGGGTCATTACAAGCTCTCATGGAATAAAGGGTGAGGCAAAAGGTATATCCTACATCATGATGACCGAAACAGATTGAAAAAGATAAAAAGTATATGCAAATATTAAGGAGTTGAACTGCATGATATTGAAACTGTCAATTCATATGGCACTTGTAAAGTTTAAGCAGTTTAACACTCCTGAGAAGATACAGGCATAGGAATACTGATTTGTTTGTAGACAGAGACAAAATGCACACACCTAAAAAGAATGAAAACTATATTGCGGGATGCTATAGGTCTTGATAATTGATGAAAGAGGTATTTGCTTGGTAAGGTTACAGATATATTCTAGAGGACTAATCATGTAATGGAAGTGGATATGGGAGAAAGAAGGTATTATTCATACATCAGCCAATGTCATACTGGATGTTGATCTTGAAGAGGAGAAAGATTAGAGTCCATGTTTTGGACGGACTTTTGGATTTATAGATATGAGTGTTTAACATTGTTTCCTGGAAATGATAGAAATGTGTATGAACACAGAGTATAGTAGGTGGAGGCCATGCAAAAATGATTTGATATCATTGGAAGCTATAAATATTCGTGATATACTTGATAAACATAGAAGAGGTGGATGACTATCATGCGACGGCGTGCAGGAATGAGTGTCTGAGGCTGAGCCTATTCATAAAACATGTAAAGTATCTGTGACAGACTTGGATCAGGCTAAACATATATCTTTCACCCGCGAGGGTAAGGTGTTTGATGAAAATGATGTCAGGAGACACTGCAAAAGCGATGAGATAGTTTTTCTTTGCGAGCATTGAAGGTGTTGATGAAGACACTTGAACTTTCAAATGCACAGTGTTACTCCATGGAACTATGTGCTACAGGTGGCGAACTCCCGGCACTTGTGATGATGGATGCAATCGCAAGAATAGGTGGACGGTGCTACCATAGTAAATGAAGTTACGATTTTTGAGTCATTTGAGACAATTTGTGCAGTATCACGCAGTATACAAGACCTGCCATGAGTATGAGGACTTAGAGTACCTGATATGCTTCTTTCAGGGCATCACAAAAATATAGAAAGATGGCGTAGAAAAGAGTCTATAAGAGGACTTTCTTAACAGACCGGATACGCGAGGCATAATCTTTCAAAAATGATTTAATTTATCTGGAGCAATTGAGCGGGAAAGTAGTAAAATAGATGATTAGAGAAGAAATTAGTGAGATCAGCAATTTATCAAGGATACCAATAGTTATCACAAAAGTATGCCAGTTGCTATGTTGATGCTGAAAAAGTCTCAAGATTTATGAATAAGGATGCTTTCTATTCATTACCTGAGGAGGATGCTTTCAAATATGAAGAAAGTATCAGAAGAGACCATGTCAGGAGACAGTGGGAAGTCATTGCTGACCTTGGACTTTTCTTTGGAATGAAGATGAAGACGGTCCATGCATTTTAATGAAACTTGGGAGAGCGCGCATTGATGAATTGCTTCTGGATGAATTCTTTCAAAAAGTAATAAAATCCTATGAGCATGCTGATATTACATATATGCTTATTAGATATGTAGCTGATATTCAGGTAGAACAAGCGATAAACTTACAATGGATGATGCTTCAACTCAAAGTTTATCATGCACTGCTTTGCAGTATTTGTCCTGTGAAACGCTTTAAACTGCACTCAGCTATTTTGCCCAATGAAGGTGTAATTGCAAACAGAGTCAGAACTGGATAGTAGGATATGCCTATGCACGGATTTTTATTCCATTTACGAGAACCACAGACATCACATGCGGCATTATACTTCGTGAAAATGATGCACTTAATAGGACTTTATAAGTGAGAATAATAGGTGTTGAGAGCACTCCTATGTGCATCAGTTATGCCAAAAAGAAACTTTTGAAGCCTGTCTTTATGATATTTTAGAGATGAGCTTACAATGCCTGTTATGTCATCTTTAAGTTCAAATATGCTGATTTGATTGCTGAAAACTCCGATAACCCCTGAACCTGGTACTTACATGATATGGTCAAACTATATTTCAAAGGCTGGTGTATCAGATGAAACAGTGGAATCATATGAGAAAAGTGCAGATGCGGATATAGAGAGTACTTGCAGATAATGTAATGATACAAAAGAAATTTGAGGTTAAACACGGCATTACTGTAGAACCGATACGGATCTATTGAAAGCTTGAGACAGGCAATAGACGGAAGGAAAATATATTCTCGTTCCTATAGAAGATGATGTGGAAGTTAACGAGCATGCCTGTAAAGAGTATTTAATACTATTGACACTTTTGTATAAAAAGTTTTAGAATTAAGTTAATAAAATTAATATTTCTTCTGAGGGCATGAAATTCCCCACCAGCAGTATAGTCTGCGACACCATGAGCAGTTGATTTGGTGAAAGTCAGAAACCGACAGTATAGTCTGGATGAGAGAAAAAGTGTTTTCAGATTAAATTTGCTTGCCCCTATAGATAATATAGGGGTTTTGCATTGAAAAAACCACTCCGAAGCATAAAGCTATGGAGTAGTTATGTTAAAAGCAGTAGTTGAAAATTTGGTTTTTAGCGAATTCTTGGGAATCGTATTTGCTACATTTTTAGTTGCATATCTTTTTGAAGATATGAAAATAAAGGTCCAGCTATACAGAGTCTGTTATTTACCACTCAAAAGAGGTGCAATGGTCGGTTTGTTCAGTGCTATAAAGTACAATACTCATGATGTTTTGAGTCCGCTTTGTCATTTTACAAACTTGACTTTTCCGGAGTTACCTGTAATGATAGTAGACCTTTGCTTTCGGACCGGTTGCCGGAATACTTACAGGTTTATAAAGATGCTTTTTAAAGTAATGTAGATACTACTACCCACGGCATTTGTGGGCGAGCTTGCTGCAAACTTCTGTGTGGGAGCATCTCCATCAGCCTTCCTTCATGAGTGTAGTTCATCTTTCAACAATACACGAAAGGGCTTTTGATTGGAAGTATAAGCGAGAACGCTCACAATGACCGAAATAGCTCGTTAAGCTTTTTAATACGTGTATACTACCTAAGTTTTTGCACAGGTCCATATGGAATGGATGCTTGGTGCGCTTTGTGAATAGAGGAAGTGCGCTAAATCACTGCGGTAACAAAGTATATTCAAACCTTTGACCGTATTGACGATGGTTGCACCGTTAGAGCTCTGTTAAAGAGAGCTGCATGATTTCAGTCTGCTTACATGTTGCTTTATATAAGAGAGATTTGTCACCGATATTAAGTACAGGCAGATTCATTCCAGAGGAAAGTGAATGCAGCAAAATATGTTTTTCTAAAGTAGCTGGCTTTATGCTCCAATTTTTAGGGTATAAAGCCAGTTTCATATGGCTCTGAGTATTAGTAAAATTTTAAACTATGATATCTTTTATGAATCTGATAATTAGAATTTGAAATAGTATATATATTATCATAGTAATAACAAGAAATAAAATTATAAACAATATGTATATTATAACAACACTATAAGTATTACACAAATTACGGTATTATATAATACTGCAATAAAAATGTCAACAAAGAGGCTATCAACGAGTGGCGGTATTGTATTAAAATAATATTATAATGCGAGTACCATATAATCGTGAAGAATTCAATAAAGTTAGAGGTAAGTGTATTATAAGGAGTTGTGGATGCATATGAATTATTATATTAGATGTCCAGTGATGTATTTTGCCAAGACACGACAGATTTTGACAATAACTATGGAGCTGTTTACGAAATGAGCATCGTCCGTATAAAAGAAATAGACAGTGGTATGAGCTATTCTGATTTACGAAAATGCGTATAATATGCGAGATAAAGTTAGTTGCAGGATGCGGGCTGTTTGTGACTGTGTATAAAAGAAATAAATATACTTGTGTAAACACACATTCAAAATGTAAAATAAAGTACTAATTTGATGTAATACATTAAAGCGAATGCATATAGGAATTATATGTTGTGTTTGCAATAAAGAGTAATTTTGATGAGAGAAAGCGCATGATCCAGCTATGCCGGCTTGCTTGCAGTTTTCACGCTCTGTGTTTTGCTTTCCACAGCAGCTACATGCCTGCAGAAGGATGGAACTCAACTCAGCAGGAGAGTGGAGATACTAGATAATGCTGACGGCTGCAGGTGTACTGATGTTTGGCATGAGTCAGGGGACCTTGAGCATTATTTGGGTGAAGATGGAAATGGTAAAGAGATACTTTACTGACCATAGTGATGAGTACTATCTGAGGCTGATGGAGCTATGGCAACTAATAGCTGGATACTCTACGGGATGAGAGATGACGAGAGAGGATGGAAGTATTACTGCAGACGGGCGGAAAAGCCTACAAGGTAAAGGAGGGAAGAGTATATACTCGTGAGGTCAATGGAAAGAGATATCTTTTGAGTGGAGATATGGAGTAATGTACACGGGTTCTTTTGATGCAGAGGTAGCTGCAGTAGAGATGACAATGCATTTCAAATCGACACAGTATATTACTTTGGAGATGATGGAGCGAAAATGTTTGCAGAACGTGAAACTTTTATATATTCTGAGTGGGAGAAAATCCGGGTTGACTGAGAGCTGGACGACAGAAGCACTATAGTGAATATGATGAGAAATGTGGTTATGCTTTGGAGCTAATGATGTAGCAAACACTGCTGCAAAGACTACTAGATCGGTCTAAGCAAAGAGATAAATGAGTAAAGGCTTATCTCTGTACTGATGAAATGTGTAATGATTACCTCAGCTTTCTGTGGCACGATATGCAAATATTAGAGCAACAGCAAGCCAATGCTGAGGTAAAATATGGTTCACTTGATACAGATGGCGAGGCTAAAAGATGATTATTGAGACATTTACGAGTTTCAAAATGAGGGAGATGAGTCAGGAGGACTACCTGACACAGCCGTAGCTGGTTCAGAACCAGAAGAAAGATGGTAAGTGTAATAAAGGATAGAATAGCTACAGTGCTTGGGAAGAGGTATGCATGCACGATGTGAGATAGGACGTATGCAGACAGGCTTTGTGGTGCTGCATTAGAAGATGGCGAAAGCTTTGATTATCAGATTTGATGTAGATGAGTGGACTAAGGAAGACTTCCTTACAGACGCTCTCGACTCACCCTATAGCCTGCGATAGACAGAGGTGGCCTAACCTGTCTCTTTGGAACAGATGAGTTGTTAAACTGACGGTTCAATGATTGCAGGAGAGGTTACAGTATCCTTTAGAGACTCAAAACGCTGTATTTGGATTTAGGAGATAATGGTAGTAGGCTATGAGGGCAAAAGTGCACACTTGCAAGAGTCGATGGCGAGAACTCTGCTCTAACACTGTGTTTGAGGACTTTCGTGCAGATGCAGACCTCAGATATGGTAGCTCGTAAAGATACAAGAACGAGGTCCATGGCGAATATGTAGTAGTCAGGAACTGATGGAAAAGCAGTAAAGCCACAAAGATTTTGAGGACCGGAGAGGAACTGGATTATGGTTTCAAACTCAAGGACCATGGCAAGGTAAAATGAGTGATAGTGATGAACCAAGAAAGAAGGATGGAAGATTCTATCACTATGAGTCAGCAACTGCTGCAAGGAATGAGATGAGCAGAAATCACATATGCTACAGATGGAGCATACTGACTTAGATGGTGATTTTGCACTCTTTGACAGATGGATTAGAGGAAGATATGAAGAAAACAATTTTAATGGGAAGGTTCAGCTGATTAACAGCCAAACATTGACAGCCAGGAGTATGGTGCCTGCAACAGAGCTCCGTTTGGGAGACTTTGTGGTAAGGGCGACAGCAATTGCAGCAAATACAGATGGAGTACTGAGGTGATGCTCCAGAGGAGTTGTAAGCGTAAATCAGCGCACAATTACGTTACTTTTGGATCGTCAGCAACAGCAACATGCTCTTTTAGGAAAGGCTTAACTGCTTTACCTACACACAGATATCGGTCATGAATATCAATGCCGCTCTATACACGAGGTACTCATGGTAGAAACTGTACAACAGCGGGAGGAGAGGATCCTTTCACTGCTCTAATGCTGCTACTAACTGATGAGGGACTACAGGTCGAACTGGAGTAGAGGATATTGCTCAAAGTACAGATTCTGCAGATGCAGAGAGCTAAACAGCTACTGCAAAGTGTCCAACACCAGAAATCCAGCATGAGCAGTCATGGTGGCTTGGATGTTACGCCTTTGCACCAAAGCCATATAGAATCTGAGCGAGTACATGCTCAGAAGTAAAATCCAACAGCAGAACAGACAATCAGCGCAGAGTGGTACAGGAGCTGATACGGCGAGATAGACGTGCATGACGAGTGAGGAGGAGTGTATAATGCTCAGCCGATAGCCGCCACATTCTATGGTTCAAATACAAAGAAGGCATTGCATGCCGGTCTTACATCCTATAAAAATGGAAGTTTTCAGCTAAAGAGGCAGCTACTGATGGTGAGTGCGTAGAAGTTAGACAGGAAGTAATGCTACTTCGCCGGATGGTCGATACATATATGTAAATACACTGTATGCAATAACTGCAGCAATCATATTGACCTCACTGATTGGTGACAATGGTCAGATACCTTCTTTGGAAAATGGGATGATATGTACCACGATGTTACAAAACCTTGATAGCTGGAGAGGGGCAGAAGGTCTACATTTTCCACAATAAAAGACCATAGCCGCCAGTAGTGGTCATTCCACATGCTGTCTTGATATAATTTCCAAAGGTAAAAGGTATGGAGCTGGACAGGATGTTGAGAGCCACCGAGAGCGTGACACAAGAATGATAAAAGAAAGTGAAAACAGAGTTTTGGGCGGGAAGCTGGAGTATCCACAGCTAATATAACTCGCACTGCAGATTGGGTGTTCTCACAAAATGTAGAGGCGGTATGTGAGGTGCAGGACGATACGGCACAGGGTCTGATGGTGATACAGCGGCGGCATTTCATCAAAGCTTAGTCGACTTGCGGAACCACATGAAAGCCAAGACAACTATGGCTGGCTACAAAACCATATGTTATATGATGTTGATCGCCAATGGAAAGAGACGATACCCAGGAACCGGATTTATGGGTTCTCCGGGTGAGTCAATAAAAAGGCAATGGAAGTATGTGTCCCAGCTAAAACCGCCATGATATCAAAAAGCATATGTATATATACAGAAAGCCTAGAGATAAATCAGGAGTTATAGATAGTCTAAAAGAGACTATAGTGATTCCGGCAAATAGAGATGTTACTGCGAGACCGCCGGACCTTCTCAAGCCACTGGCAAATGCAGCAACTATAAACTTTAATACGGTTCCGTGTGTATACTTGTTAGTGCTGTATACCGGAGACTTCCTTTATGTGCAATAAAAGAGATGCTAACTTTTACGGAGCATGATTTAAGTGGAGAGTGATAGTTCAACATTGAACTTTCCAAATATAATTCTTGAGTGGAAATAGAGCGACGATGTCAAAAGCGGCAGCGCCTATAGTAGAGTTATCATGCGTGATGAGCTAAAGACGAAACAATGCTACTATTGAGAAACAGTGACTGTAGCAGAGGGATCGAACAGTGATGTCTGCCACCTCCAGAGACCAGCAAAGGAAGCTTCTACCATATAAGTCGACAGAGTACAGGTGTTCTAACTTACACATGGAGGCGGTGTATGACTATCTGTAATAATAATACGGGCAACAGTTCCAGGCGGTGATTCGCATAGATTCGGCTTTTACTCCAAATGCTCATCATCTACCGAGCAAATCCAACAGTTGCAAAGTGCTACAGGGCAAGGAGCAGTTAGAGGCCCAGAGCAATAAATACAGGCAATGTTAATGTATATAATAACGAGGCTCGCACATGCAGTACAGCCTGAAGCATACTAAAGGTTGAAGTGTTAGATGGAACCAGAGGAGTTGCGGTGGCTTCAGTTTCTACTGGGTGCTACTGTTACACAACTTGCTTGTAGCTTCCAGCCACCAGACCCTAGCTGAGACTGCCATAACGATAAAAGCATCAACAACAGTGACTAAGGAAGGAAAGCACAGTGATAGGCGCTACTGCACCACGGCTTATGCTGAAATATGAGTCTACAACTAAAAGGATTTACTACATCCTAAAGCTAATGTAAATCTTGATAAATAGAGTATGTTGTATGCTGAGGCAGAAACACTTACAGGAAGTATAGAGTGTCACGATTTGCAGATGTCTCCTATTACATCCAGATGGTAATGATGGTAGTACCAGTGCTAGACTTTGAAGAGTAGAGACTTCCGGATCGTGCACTCACTATTCTGTACGTCATCTACTACTGAAGTGGTGAGTAGCGTATAGAATGGGTATAGCAACTGCTAATGTGACTGAGTGGTGCCAGTACAGTTTAAGTATTCCACAGGTAGATGATTTGGTTTGTTCAAAGACAGAGAGGTACAAGTTTACAGTGACCTATTACACAGATCCAGGATGGTGATTACATTACCTGTTAGCAAGCCTAACACAGCGGTGCAAATGCTATTCTGAGACTGTGATACTAAACACGACATCTTCATATGCATTTGAGGAACGGCAGCTCGGATGCGACACGTCGTGCTCTGCAAATGCCAGGATTACTACGTCAGTGGAACACCAACTGGCTTGTTTGAGCAGTTACTGCAAGGTGCTTTTTGGAACATTGACGGTGGTAACTACTGGTCCAGGAGGTGCACTGCTGCTACCACTACTACTAAGGGAACTGTTAACTGGAACAACTCCTAATACTCCTTTAGATATTGTCTCTTTCATTACAAGAAAATATGATGAATTATGGAGTTTGATTCAGAGGCGCGTACAGCGCATGGCAAGATTGTAACGCCTCTACTGCTTAGGAACAATGACCTAATCTAAATACCTACTCCTTTCAAGAAGCGGGGTTATACATTACAGGATGGGTACAAAGTACACAAGATGCCAATATAATAATGACGTATGTGACACGGTGAGAACAGCCAGGAGCAAATGTTGGTGCAACTTATCCTCCTTCATCAACAGCCTTGAACACATTCCAAATTTTATACTACATGGACACCTGAAGTGGATTTGTTTATCCAATAAAGTCATATCATGAGAGATGTAAGCCACTGGCTCAATACTGACATTTTGGGTCCGGAAGTTGATTCCCTGGACATCTTATTGAGATCAGTTACTGTACACACTGGTCGCGCGATGGTTCCGGGATATATCTATGAATTCGGAAAGTGCTACTCCTGTTTCAGCGGGTGAAGTAGAGGCCAAATCCAGCAGTAACTGGCTGGTGACCTGGAAGGACATTATCTTCACATTTCAAGTATGCGCTGTCGATCAGTGCTGTAGTTACAAGGCGCAGTGTTGGTCCAGATGCAGCATTTACGTTGCTCGTGACGACATGGATGCACAATGGCATCCTCCCAGGAACTAATGTGGTAACTTCTGAAAGAAGGCGGAAGCGTAGTACTGCAATGGCAGGCAGATGCAATAGCCAGTATATACTTATTCTGACGCGTCCACGCGCAGCATCGCGGGTGAAAACGATGGGTGCGGCCGGAAGCTACGTGCTTGGTCTGCGTCACCAGAGATAGTGGGAGGAACTCAGCAACACCGCCACATTAAACGTAATGATGCATCAGAACTTGTGGCATATATGCCGTCAAATCCGGATGTAATCTATAGACTGTATACTACCAGCCGATGCGGGTGCCGAATTGTTAGAAGGTGCTATGACGATTTGCTGATAGATTGTAACAAGTCAGGGTAGAAGCATCTACCTGCAGCTAATGTAGCGACATCAAGATTTCCTGCGCGGGGAAAGTACAGATGGTGATAAGCTGTATAGTGTTATGGGATACTTCATCAGAGTATGTGAACATGATAGATATTTCAATTTAACAGGTCCGGTAGAGGTGTGTGTTCTTAATCCTTCAGAAATGTGTTGATTTGGTGGTAGTATGCTATTGGTAAATAGCGTGAGAGCTGACTACAAAACTAAGTCATGGTGGCTTCTAAGTGGAGAATGTCAGCTTTACGGTAGCAAATACGCAAACAATAATGGTAGTGTTGATGCCTACGCAGAGAGCTACTACCAGCTTCTTATGCAAATGATGGAAACTGCGGAAGTGCAAATATGCCATTTGATGAGCTAAAGGAAGCGATGGATATGTTCCAAGTGTTACCAAGTAGATGCTATAAGTTTGATGGATGGTATCTTGATGCGGCAGCAACACTGGCGGTCATCAGAACCAGATACTGACCCAGCGGACACAGCACCGCTTGCTGCATGCGAAAGAGTTTGTGGGGTCCAGAATCAAGGAACTGGTTGATGTAACTTCATAGAAACAATAGTTCTATTTCAGCACCTACAGCACTCCATGTTCACCTGTATGATGCACGCAGATGTGATAACAGGTGCAGACACATACATTTCACCTGTAACCAGGCTACTTGTTCTAACTTGAAACAGGAAGGAAGTTCGTGGAGACTTTCATACGAGGGTGGCTTACTGGATACCATGCAACATATACAGCATTCTTTGGTCGAAAGGTCCTGCATGTATTTTGGATGAATTATGGTCCATGCTCCAACAGGACATATAGGAAATGACAGAAGTAGTGGAATCGTAACAGTACAACACCAAAAACAAACCAACAAAACAAAACCACAAACAAAAACAACCAAACACCCACAACAAACAAAAACCAACCACACAAACAACCCAAACACACCATATCAACACCACAAGTATATATCAACCTCAAAACAACTACAATATAGTGACATCACCAGCAATACACGACACATATCGCTATCAACAATGCCAATCCATGCAACAGCTCACAGAGAGAATGGAAAACACACAAAAACCAACACACCAACCACAACAAACCAAAAAACACCCACAACAAAAAACAACACACAACCCACACAAACCAAAACAACAAACCAACAACCACCAAACAAAAACAAAACCAACAAAACCAAAAAAAACAAAAACAAAAACAAAAACAACACACCCACAAACAAAACCCAACAACCAAACAAAAAAAACACACACAACAACCCAAACAAAAAAACAACACCAACAACAAATGATGCAGATCTTTAGAGACAATAAGAAGGTGGAGAATGTTGGAGAGTTTGGACTTACTCGGATCGAGATACCTGGACTTGCACCATGAACTGACAGCACTTTCACTTGACGGATGCAAGCTTATCGGTACCAGTGGTTGCAACAGTGCTAAGGTGAGTATTCAATGAGAGAGACACAAAGAGCAAATGAGCAAAACGGCCTGCAAATAGCGGTATCAGCGGTTTCGGATGAATCGATCGGATTGCATACCGTTGCATATGGGACTTGATATCGGGCTTGAGAGATACGTATGTGGAACATGAAGACTTGTAAAGCGGCATGGCCATGACAGCATCGACATGACATGGTCGTGAATGTGATACTTTCGAGTTACGAGCAGAGGATGTAGACCAGCTTATATCGTCGGACGATGTGACACCTGACAGCTTGCGTTAACCTATCCACCAATCCGGTAACAGCGGCAACGATGTAGCAAAACAATGCGGGACTTCTTAGGTTCACAGGTAACTTGCAGCGTGCATATGTGCATTTATTCAAAGACATTTGAGGTAACGTTTGCGAGATAATCAGCATGTGCGCGATAATTTACGCTCAAGTGAGTGGCAGAAACTTCTATAAAGGTTTAAGGCAGAGAAAAGAGAGAATGTAGATGCTTACTACTCAGGCGTGATTATGCGGTAGTTGCGGCATATGCACTGAAAATGATGCCTGGCAAACGGACTTTAGCACCGTTTGAAGTGTCTATGGTGTGGTTTGACTATATTAACTGGTCAAAGAAAGGAAGATAAGCTTTCCCAGCTATGTGATGTACAGTCAGTCTGTAACAAAGAGAACAATTGTTTAGCCGCACCTATTCCAGACCATACTTAAGAAAAAGAAGTTTGCAAGAGGCAAGAGTGGGTCTTTGGTGATGCTGCTCAGAAGAGGCAGCTTCTTGCAGTGACCCATATCCTTAAAGGTGACTTACAGGTTACCAAATCAATGAAAGACTATAGCTCATGCACTAGAGCACTAAGACAGAGTAGAGAAGTGCTTTGATCTCCTGGTGGAACACCATATCTCAGACAGGCAAACTATGCAAGAGCTTCATGGGCTATGGGTGCATAGAGACCCATCGACAAGTGTTCAAATACATCTACAGGTAGTAGGCGGGTGAAAGAAATAGAGAAAGAACCGAGTGGTGCACCAGTGGTGGTGGCAACTCTTCAGAGTGGTAGAGAGTGAAACTTTTGACGCGGGAGAGAGAGTCAACACAGAGTACAGCTCTCAATGAGGAACAACAACTAAGATGCGTTTCGTACTTGTGGATATGACGACTGGGAAGAGACAACAGCGTCACGGGTGGATGGTCGTCATACTTAACGGAGACACACCTATTCATGATATGCTGGGGTGTGGTGTGTTTTCTATTGATGAAGCCGGAAACAAAATATACGTTGGTATGTGCTTTGATGCTTCGCTCAACTATGGCAACATGAGTTGAGTGTATGAGCTCAAGAATGGTCACTGGTAGTATATGAGATACCTGAAGGTCCTGAACTGGACAGATGGTAAGAGGGCGGTAAAGATACCAATACAAATAAAGTGGTATTACATGAATGATGATACAGGTGTCTGCGTGCAGGATGGCATTTGAGATAAAGCAAAAGATGTGGTAGATGAAGTATTACCTCCAACCAGAATGGTGAAATGCTTACAGGATGCCAGAATATTGATGGAAAGAGGTGAAGTATTAGCTTCAATTTCAATGCTCCACAAACATGCCTATACACTGCAGGATGCTAGTAATGCTTTCAAGTGGGAACTACTTGAACAACAGTGCGAACCATATGGATCTATGTATGCCCGGAGAGAGAAGACTCCGGATGGCTATGCTAGCGTAGATGTACAGTGGTGCTTGGAACTAAAGTGACATGGGAGAAGAAAATGAAAGAGAAGACAATAAAGCACGGAAATTAAGCTGCTGCATTGTGTCTCACCTTGATCTCAGCATGACCATGCTGGCGCAGCAGTCGGCGTAATACGGCATGAATGCAACTATAATATTCGATTTTGATACCGTACACCTACGTGGATGCATGCATCGCTCATCAAAGTACATCAAATTACGCGTGGTCCGTTGGGTGCCCTTGCTCGGCCACTAATTGTGCGGTCTTCGGACAGACGCAAATGGTGTTTTTCTGCTGTGGGGAATGGAGCAACTGCATATCCAACACGAACAGACGGCAGTGGATGCTCATCGAGGAACGTTGGAGGAAAAGACTTGTACAGGTGGTCCTCGATTTAGGGATATAGATGAAGTGGGTTTAGAAAGCAGCGGCGAGCAGTGACGCGACTTTTCCAAGACCACATATTTAGATAGTAAAGATATCGGAATACAGCCTACTATGCTGCTCTTGCTGATGATGTGCTTTATGTGACATTAAGTGAAACTCATGTAAAGGATACGCTCGATACTGTTGCAACATATTTCCATACTGACTAGCACTCCAGTTCAATATCATAGCCCAGGATGTGGCGAGAAGACCAAAAAGAAATACGGGACATGTATGATAAGCAGGACTTCACTTCGTTTCAGGTGATGAGGTATAGGCTGGTGTGGCTCAAATGGCCGATTAACATTGACAGCGAGAGCTACTTGATTTAGAGCGTTCCTAGTCCATATGTAATTGAACTTTCAAGACAGCAAATGGGATGCAAATGTAGAAGTACAGAGTATAAAGTCGGTGATGATAGGTGCTCATTAAAAGATTGTTGATGCAGTGTGGAATAATACCGGTGAGTGCAGCTCATGCTGCTCAGTGGTGCGTTCAAAGGTCTCAGAATCAAGAGACCAATTCCGGCAGGTTTCTCAAATAAACAGTACTTACGTCAGTTGATGCTGCTGGCATAGAGTCAGAAATATGCAAATATGTCGTGGCACATCACACACTTTGCAGTACTCGAGTAGGTCATATGATGCAATCACGTCCAGTCACTATAAAATGTACTGACACACACTGACCGTGCTGGGAAGGGTTTCCACCAGCTGCTAAGGATGGACTTCCAGACGTGATATCTTGATTATAATGACCCACGCGAGGATGATGCAGATTATAGATGCACTCAAAAAGTGAGCATGACGTCACGCTTAGTGGTTATGTAGAGATTACCGGACAGATTCTAACCAGAATAGCAGTAGCATATAATTCACTGTAGAAGTCCTGACTGTACACTCTGCCAAAATGTAAAATATCTAACGGATAATGAGGGTAGATAACATTCATCAGGTGAGAGCTGCAAATCCAAGTGCGTGGAACATAGATATATCAACTCATTAGCCCTGCCTCCTGCGGAGACCTAATATAGGGGTAATAGCATGCGGATGGTGACGCCATGCATATATGCAGTGAAGAAGGGTACACGTAACAGTGACTATGATCTGCTGTTCGGTGCAGTGAATGATTATATGAGTACAGGCGTTGCAGATATAGCCGATTGTAACAATCACTACTGACAGTTGGTGAGACTGGGAGACGGTTCTTATACATATGTATACATCCACCCCGGTAGAGTCAGCGTAGCTCTGGCACGTCAGGCTGGATGGTCTGCTACTGAACAAGCACATGCGTATGGATAAAGATGGTGATGGTACTGGGTGAAACGCACTTTAAGCAGTGCAAGCTTAGACGATAACATACTATTGATCCTGATGAGGTGGCATATGTTGCTGCTGAAATGTGTGAACAGGTGATCTTTACTTACTGATGGAGCCACGACAACTGGACATATATATGCAACCCTTCCTACCAGATAACTGACGAGCTTTCAAGAGCCAAATAGCACGAGTTGCTAAATCATTCCGTGATCTGGAGATTCAGCAGTCAATGGTTACCTACACTGCTACACGGCGACTGAGGATGGGTTCTCGAGGTTTAGGGTTAGATATAATGGCACAGATGTACGTCATTCTGCTACTGCTTTTCATGAGATGTTCCTAGTCATGAAAATACTGCATCTATAATGAGTCGTTTGAGGAAGAATGAAAATCAGTGGAATGAATATAAAACTTGCTTGGTGAATTCACGCTGAGCATATGGGCTTTAGGTGGGAGATGTCAGCAACTGTCGAGCATGTTGTATTGGAAGTGGAGAATTCACTAAATAGTATTCCATTTAGTGCTATAAGTAGCAGATTGCTCAGGAGGTATGGCTATTTCTAGTTGATCCCAGGATATACAGTTGAATGGCATCCTCAGTCAGATACCTGTGCCATTCTGAAATTCTATCTTATGGCGGATGATGAATGGTCAGACATTTACAGCATTTGGTGTAAAGTGATACGGCACCCTGGGGCAGGTATACACACCACAATAGCAGATGATTTGAACAATGCGGGTAAACCTATAATTACTACTGGTCCATGTCTCTGTACACTGTAACAGCTATGGATTCAAATGATCTAAAATATGTTGTTACAGATGCTTTGATGGTAGATGTAATTGTGCAGTGGTTCCTGGGTCCCAAAATTAATGGTAGAAGCGCCGAAATATTGGAGTTTCTCTCACACCTGGACATACACAGCTATTGCTGCTTTCTGCTACTACTACTCCACCTTGCAGGAGTCCTGTTCCTTTCGGACGGCGGAGATTCTCAGGTGCAGTTAGCTCTTTCACTGGGTACTGCTGGCGTGGCCTAACACTAAGTTAGCAGAAGGTCTACTTTCGATCCAGGAAGGCAAAGTGTGCACTGCGCTCACCGCGCCTAATTACAGAGTATGGGTAGTAGATGACAGCGGAGCTGAAGTTTATCCGTTTACTACCAACAAATGATACAAGTGGAAGGTTGGTTCAGTGACATTTGGGAACTTAAATCCTGGAACTGCATGTCGTATGTTGTTCCTGATACCTATAGGAAGTAGTGATATCTGCGCACTGACACAAGCATCGAGTGCAAGATTTACACTGCTAGCTTTCAAATAACTTTGGATCAAGTATGCAACACATTTGGAGAGTCTTCACTGTGATTTACAAATATACACCACTTCGGCAAACTTTAAGATGGGGTGGATCGAGCAAACAGATATCCAATAAACTAAGAAATCTTGCACCCGGAACAGTCTGTGAGAGATTCTTGCAGCTATGATAATGCTGCAAACACATTTTAAAAGAAAAGTGGAAAGTTATAAATGGTGATTTCTCAGGAACAGCCAGTGCCAGAAATTACATTCCCACAATGCCAAACTAAACTGGTAAAATTCAGGCACTAGGCGCTGTTGCAGTGTTTAGATTGGGATAATAATGTTTATAATGACAATATAGCATCAGGAAAGCATATCAGTGTTGTAAAATCCTATAGATTTCAGACACAGGCAGATTTCAGAGTTATTATTGATAAGGACAGTGTGTAGCAATCTCTAAAAGACTCTTGTAGAAGGACTTTGTGCAGATCATTACTTGCTAATATTTGCTATGACCGCAAGGTTACAGAAACTAGATGTAGCAACTAATGTATGGGAGTATCAGGGTGATATTGATCTTGATACAACAGTTGAAACAGGAGCGTTGTTATCAACTAGGGATTATACACCTGTGAGCTTGCAACGGGATCAAATGCGGCTATGGCAGTTAGTGGCGATTTGAGAATCCTACAACAACATATCCGGGTCAGTTTGTATTACTTGAAGTCAGGAAAGACTTATGTTTGGTTATACAACACCGCTATATATAAGATTGAGGTAAGAGATAATAGAGATAACGATCTTATAACAACTCTTACATTGAGATCTACAGAAAACTGTACAGATAAGGCAAGTCTATATTCACATAAGATAACAGGTGATTATATTGATAACAATGGTATTACTGGCACTATGAGGTTGAGTACAGATAGGATACATATCAGAATTATGATGCAACATTCAGAGTAACATCCAGATAGAAAACTGTATATGTATTTCTATTCAAAATGATAGACTGAAAGAGCAAAAGCTGAAAAGACTTAAAGTCTGCAATAAGTGCTGCACGAAATATTTAAATAATTATGATGCACCTTCAGAGCATTATTACTAGCACAATTAGCTGATGCACAGGCAATGTATGATAGGATTAATAGGAAGTCATCTACATCTGAACTTCGGCAGCGTGTGCGTTGAACGATCTTCTTTCCCTCTTCACAGCCAAGAGATCCAAGCGGCGGTAGCCGTGGAGGTTCAGTCAGTGGCTCAGGCAGTGCCGGCAAAAAGTCAGCCGGACAAGAGCTCAAGTATAGAGTTGGTCTTGACGGTAATTGGGGCTTACAAGTCACCGCACAGAGGCTCAAACAACTGAGTGGTAGCAAATGGAATTCAACCTTACAAATGGTGGAAGTGTTACAGGCTGGGCTTATCTAACTTACATGTGAAGGAAGAACAAAGTCTGAGTAGTATCAGGAAATGACAACATCATGTGGATTCAGGATGGTTCCTGAATTCTAAATAATAATACATGGTATTGTCCTCAATGGATAAGCAGTGGATTCTTTGGTGAGATGGTAAAGGATGGCATTATGATGGACAAAGATGGCAGATGGTACCTCGGTCCAGAAACAGTGAGTGCAATACACCTGGTTGAAACAAAGATTGGTGAAATATTAATACTTGAATCCAACAGCACACTGCACAGACATGTTGGTTCTTTGATAATACTGCACCGGTAGATGGAATTTGGAAGATATAAAATCTAGACCTCTAGAGTTCAGTATCAGAATGAAAACACACCTGACGGTTATCATGTAAATAAGTGGAGCTAGAATAATCTAGGTTCTTTGTCAAATGTTGGGGTGGGGTTGATTTTCAACCACCTCGAAGAGCATTACTAGTTTTTATAACTGATATGTTGAAGTACATTATATCCATTTTGATAATGGATATTTATACTACTAAAATAAACCTCGTTCCCAGTTCTAAGCCATTGCCATTTAAAAATTTTGTTTCCTAAAATATTTAAAGTACGTACACCATAATATATCTTCTTGAACTTTTTATCTTATTGTTGGATCCTTCTGCCAAAGCCATTTGAGATATGCTGGCCCAGAGCATTTAGGATATTTTTATAGTTATTTCTAAATGCTACTGCTTGTTGAACTCTTTGAACTCTTTAACTTGACTTTCTACCTCTAGGAGCCATTACTAAGTAAAGTCCTTTGTTTTGGAATAGGAGCTTTTTCATGGATATCACAAACGACTCTTTACCAATAGTACTTTTCTTAAATCCTCAAAGTATTCAAGCATTAGCTCAGAACTGATTTATTGGTCTTTAGATAGATTGATTTTCTCTTAGTGAACTAGCTCTTACCACACTTGCTTCTGTCTAGAGTGCAGAGGTCCTTTTCCTTGCAGATTCTCTTTCGCACATTTTCAGAGGCGAGTGAAGCATATGTCTTATAAGATAGCTACTATCAATAACAATCTCCAAGCGTTAGAAAATATGCTCCTAGCCAAGTCTATCAAATGTCTTGTTTATATCACAAGAAAAGGTATTTAACTTTCAATGCGTTTAGACTTATCAAGCGATTTGAGAGTAATCGACCGGACAAAGCGGCTTTCCTCGAATTCGGTATATTTAATACTATATGTTTTACCAGGATCGAGCAACTATAGTCTGAGTACTCAGTACCTACATTTCCCTTTAAATTCATCCAATTGATATAGCTTCTCAATGTTAGAAGAGAATTGTGATAGTAGCAGTATTATATAAACTATATGAGGATGAGAGCATTTGGGTCTTCTCGCAATCTGTTGATCTTAAGTGTATCAAAGATGATCCAGTGGCAATAAATCAAGTAAGCACTGTGATGCCATGCGAGGCAAGTTTTCCTCGATCGATATGATGCATAAAAGAAACTACCTCTAGGGAGTACCTAAATTTCTCAGCGGTGCTGATTTATATGGCTTAGTACTAGGTTAAAGTGCACCTTGATCGATTAATCCAAGAAAACTAAATCAGTTTTGACCTGGAAAGTATATATGGCTTTGTATGCTATGTTGTTTTCTATGATCCTTTTCGCCCTGATTGCATTTGGGTCGCAATAAAAGTACTCTGGTACGTGTGGTGCCATCTACGCCCTGTTCCACATCCATTGCTGAATAAAATTCAGAACATCTCCATCAGATTAGTAAGAGCATTTACATATTTTTAACTGCATCATTGCCGAGAAAGGTTTCTAGTATCAACTCCATTCTTCATAGCAGTGGAAAGTCTTTTCAGTTTGGTAGAAGCCTCAGGCCAGGATGCCTGATGGAATAAACTTAGGGTTTGCATAAAATGGACCTGTAGTTTCGTTGTTATAGACTGTATCCATCTGAGTTACCATAGCGCATTAGGATTTGATCGATCAATATATTGTTTAGAAAGTCATTGTAGTTACGCGATCGGATGTTGTTGTCCAGCTCTTTTCTTAAAATCCTTAGACTTCTTTTGAAATTTGCAGGAGACTTGCCTTCACTGTTAAGAGCATTAATACCGGCTATTTCAGCTGAGTACGTCACCTTCTATATGTAGTTGTATAATGTCTTTTCAGAAATGCACCAAATTCAGGGTGTGAAAGTAAAGTATTTACGATGTGAGATAAAACTTGTTTTAAGAAGAGGTACTCATGACATGAGCAATTTCCTTGCATTTAACGCGAATTTACTCCTTGTCTGGAGTGCTACAGTGTATCACTGTGATAATAGCATTCCATGCGTCTTACAGATAATATTTATATTTGTTAAAAACGACAATGATGCCAGTTTGTACAGCCATTACAGGCACGGGAGGAGCAGTCACGTCTTTTGCAGTGGAATGGAGCGTAAAGTGCCACAATCAGTTTTGCATTCGTCCAAAAGGGCGCTTCTTTCATGAATTGCTACATTCAGAGCAGCATAAAGCTGCACATCTAGCATGTCAGTCTGGTAGCGAGTGCAGTTTCTTCTGCAAACAGTTAATTTATCTTTACCAATGATTTCCTTAAGCGGCCGCAGTCTTGAGTGGGGCCGTCAGTAATGCCTGTTAAAATAGATTCGTCTATTTCAAGTGTTATATGTGAAAATGGAGTTTAAAGAGTGTTATAGTGTTACCTACCATTTCAGGTAGCTGTCTTATCGCAGTGTCACTACTAAAATGCAACTATTGTAAAAGGTGAAGCCTGTGTAAGACCCAAAAGTGCAACTTTAGCATAGGGGTTGTGATAAAACTTTTCACCTATGTCTTTTTATTTTGGCATTATTGCTCATTATATTCGTATAATATAGGATTAGATAGCGCATGGGCAACAGCTGTTACAAAGGTAAGAGTTTAATGAAGAGGATACAGTTTAATTTTCCCAGATGAAAATATAGAAACGCAATTCGATAAGCCGGCAGATTTTTAGCTGCCGGAGAAACTGCCTATAAAAACTTGTTGATATCATATTACATTATCATCCCTTCCAGATGATATCCGATGATATCAAAGCCTATGAACTGGCAGCACATAATGATCAAAAGAAAATCAGGTGAACCATATATCATTCACCTATTTGTGTTGCAATTATTCTTGCCGAGCTTGAGCTGATGAAAACAATAGCCACGAGTCTCTTTGCATGATGTAATAGAAGATACGGCTATATCATTTGAAGAGCTCTCAGATATGTTCAGCGTGGATGCAGCTAAATCTTGTAGACAGCAAAGCTTGCAAGCTTTTCATTAAAAGAATGATAAAATATAGAGATCGACGAAAACTTAAGAAAGATGTTTTTGGCAATGGCAAGGATATTAGGAGTTATTCTTATAAAACTTGCTGACAGACTCCACAATATGCGTACACTACAATACTATGAAGCCTAGAAGCAAAAAGAAAAAGGCAAAGGGGACTATGGACATATTCTCCTATTGCACAAAGACTGGGTATTTCAAAATAAAGGTTGAGCTTGATGATTTATCGTTAAAGTATCTGCATCCCGATGTTTACTATGATGCTTTCGGAAAAAGGCTGGCATTCAGAAAGAACAGAGACAGCAATTTGTCGATGAGATAATAAAGAGTTCAATGAGCATTTATCGGATACAGGAATGAAATATCAGATAAGCGGAAGAGTAAACATTTATTTCTCAATATATAAAAAGATGGTAAATCAGAATAAGACTCTGGACCAGATTGCGATGATTGCCATCCGTATAATTATGGAAGATGTGCGCATGTATCTGGCTCTGGTACTGGCACATGAAATCTATAAGCCCTATACGGAAGATTCAAAAGACTATATTGCAATGCCGAACCGAACATGTATCAGTCGCTTCATACCACACTTATCTCAGATGCAGGGCAGCCTTTTTGAGGTGCAGATAAGAACATTTGAGATGCATAGACTGCAGAGTTCAGGTATGGCCGCTCACTGAAATATAAGGAGAGCGGAAGCTGATACAACTGCACTTTAGGGATGGGAGAGTAAAGATGAACTGGCTCAGACAGATACTTGAGTGGCAAAAGGATACCGACAATGCTGAATTTTTAAAAAGGTAATTAAAACGACTTGGACCTACTCTGACAGTGTATATTGTTTACACCCGAATGGTGATGTAAAGAACTCACTGCGGGTTCAAACCCTATAGACTTTGCTTATTCAATACATTCAGCTGTCGGAAATAAGATGGTCAGTGCAAGGGTTAACGGTCGTCTTGTAAATATCGACTATGGGTTGAAGACGGTGACAGAGTCGAAACTCATAACCTCTCAAAACTCAAAGGACCAAATAAGATTGACGACATATAGCTCAAAGTCAAATCAGGCTAAGTCGAAGATACAACAATGGTTTAAGATGGAGCTGAAAGAGGACAATATCCTCTGAGGTAAGGACCTTCTTGAAAAGTGACTATGCAAAAGCTAAGAGGTATAAACTGAATGGAGTAACAAGCCTCAATTCCGGGAAAAGTAATAAGCCGCTATACATCAAAGGACTGGGATTCAATTCCGGCATCCTTAGGCGTCGCGGTGGTTTAAAAAGAAGGTCAGGTCAATCAAGATGATTGAAGAACAAGAAGGTGCAAAGAAAAGAAATTTTGAGTCTACTCTTTTGAAAAGTCTTAGTGATAATAACAATACGGCAACACATAAAAATCTAAAAAGCGGCATTACCGTAAAGGAATAGAGATATACTATCGATTTTCAAAATGTTGCAAATCCTATTTCCGTGATGAGATAGTTGACTATTACAAGGAGGAGTTTCAATGCTGAACAGACTGTATAAATGTGATGAATCTTCTTCGGATGACAGAACAAGACTTATACACGTTTGAGTGGCGGGGAGTTGAAGATACGAAACGAAGAAGTATCAAACAGGTGCAGATATTTGCAGCATCATCAGGACTTATATTCGACCTCATAAGAATTTACAGGAAAACAACATCACTATCAACAATATGAATGCCCGTACAAACAAGCAGGGATATCAACCATAAATCTTGTTGTTTTGATATAGGAAGAGAAAAGTTAAACTCCTTTAATCAGTGAAAGCCAGACAGGGGTACAGGTAATGGATATTGAAAGGGCTACAGGCTGATGAATAAATTAGGAATATATGTACTTACACTCAGTCCGGTACAGACCAATGTATGTTATTGCATACAATAAAAACTTTGGAATGTTTGATAGTGGATCACTCTGCCCAGGCATGATCTGTTATCAAAGTTATAGAAGACAGTTAAAACCAAGTAATACCTTCTTACACATGGACATTTTGACCATATAATGGCGGTAAATGATTTGGTGGAAAAATATAGAGATAAAAAGTATACATATCAAAAATGATGAAGAAATGCTTGGGGAGACAGTTATAAATCCGGCGGAAAGTCATTTATCGGACATGAGATATATATGCAAAAGGCTGATTTCTTGTTGAATGACGTGTGATGTTATCCCGCTTGCTGGATGAAGATATAGATTTATCGCTACACCGGGACATACAAAGGGGATCAGGGTTGCTGTACATAGAGTCTGAAAAGATGATTCTCGCGATACGGTTTTAGAGAGGACTGTGGAAGAACGGATCTTTACGGAGGAGATAATCCTACTATAATAAGGTCGATATATGATAAGGTCCTTACTTTGCCGGAAGATGTAAACATATACTGCGGGCATATGGATATGACTACAGTAGGACATGATTCAATCCTGTTGCAATTTGCTATGCAGAAAAGCATGGGACAGATAGATGAGTTTTCATGCTGTGGAAGATGTGACCTTTGACGAGGATATCAAGAGGAAACTTTTGATGGCTTTTTATCCGGAGAAAAATATATTTACATGAATGAAGATGTTTTCTTTCCTTACTTTCTATCAAAGGACAATACTGATTATCATATTAAAATAAAAGTAGAAACAATGTATTGGAGTTTAATGACCGCTTAGAGATACAAAGATTTGATACCAAAATGATTTAAAAAGAAATATATAAAATCTTTTAAAAGCTTGCACTAAGGAACTCGTGAGGGAACTCTAACCGAATAAGACCCACAAAAGATAGTAATGAAATGCTTTGAAAATGATATGTCTTTAGAAGATGTACACATTTAAAAGAAGTCTATCTTTGTAAGCGATAAAGAATTAAGCTGTACAGATACGACAAAAATGAATTCAATATATTAAAGAAAATTGATTATAAGAACGGATACAGCTCTTTATATAGGTATACATTTTGCCCCTACAAGATGTTTATACTGTTCTTTTTACATCTTATTCTATTGCACAATGGAAGAAAGATACGATACGACCATATTGAAGCGCTTTGCAAAGAGCTTTTGCAGTATCAAAGATGTATGAAGGCAGCTTTCAAACTATTTATATGGGTGGAGAAACACTTTCACTTGAAAAGGATATCAACTATCATGTCTGTAAAGACAAATTTTGATCTTTTCAAATCTTTTGGAGTTGACAGTTGAAAGCGGGAAGACCTGACAGTATAAGCAGAGAAAAGCTTGAGGCATTAAAGGACGTGGGAGTTGACAGAATATCAATAAATCCAGATAGACACGCAGCAAAAAGACTCTGGTTTGATAGGGAAGACATCATAGTATTGAAGATATCTATGAAAGCTATAAGCTGCAAAGAGATGTCGGTTTGAAAATATAAATATGGATTTTTATAATCGGACTAAACAGGTGAAACTTTAGAGGATGTAATAGACAGCTTCAAAAAGGTAAGAACCTTTACTCCTGAGTCTGTTACCATACATTCTCGTGCATTAAAGAGAGCAGCCAGGTTAAATACAGAAAATAAAGAGAGATTATGGACAACGATCTGATTTTATCAATGATAAATACAGCAACCGATACCTGTGCAGATTTGGGATTGGAGCGTATTATTTGTACAGGCAAACATGAGGTCAATCTTGAAAAATATAGGATTTTTCAAAACCCAGTAAAGAATGTCTTTACAATATATTGATTATGGAAGAAAAACAGACTCATCATAGCCTGTGGAGCGAGGCACATCAAGTCAAAAACAGTATTTCGTGACGAGCAGAATTGAGAGAATAGAAAATGTCAAGGATCCGAAACTTTATATAGAAAGGCTTGATGAAATGATAATGAGAAAGGAAAAAGTATGCATGGCATTGATTAAAAAGGTGTCACTGGAATGAAGGACATTCTCCTGAGGAAATGGTTATCAGGATTATTTGATAAATATAATAAAAAGACTTATGGAAGTTTCGGCTTTACCTCAATGAGACTCACTGCAATGGAGCATATTGAAAATCTTTTAAGTAAGCGGGGTGGTGACAATGAAAAGCTATTTTAAGGTTTTCAAAAAGAGTGAAAAATTAAAGCTTGATGATATTAGGATGAGAATGACTTGGTAGATCGCAGGACTTAGATATGATCTTTGTTACTACTGCTTGCAAGATACTATTCAAATAATCAGGCAAAATCTTCCAAATCCGTTTAAGGCATTGCAGATAGGGCTAATGCATATAGAGACCGACAGACTCACAAAAGGTGGATTCAGACAGTTTACATGATGTGATCATAGATATCCTCGGTGAGGCTTCAAATCTTGCAGATAGAGCTTATACTCATACAACAAAAAGCACTTAGGTTGCAGAGGTAAGAAGTTTACTGTAAGAATCAATGACAGAAGAATTCTTCTGGCACTTTTTGTGCAGGGCTATTCTGAGGATAATATAAGCAATGTATTTATTATACTTGATAAGATGGATAAGATAGGGCTTGACGTGTAAGAAAAGAAATTGGACAGAGCTTGACGGAGCAGATAAATGCAGAAAAGTATCTGAATCTTTTGACGGATTATCTAATGATTCAAAGGCTCTTGTATCTTTTAAAAAGGAAAGTTTGGCTGGATTTATTTGAAGACGGTGTACTTGACAGCTTTATCTGGAGATAACGAATACAGTGTTGATGTAAAAAGAAATGATTTTTCATGAGTTTGATCCTACTTTGGTTCGTGGTATGGGATACTATACCCGGAACTATATTTGAAGTAAGTATGGAGGGTTCTCAGGTTCGGTAGCGGGTGGTGGAAGATATGACAAGATGATAGGAAAATTTACAGGAAGTGATACACACACGCATGCGGATTTTCTATCGGTTTGAAAGAATCATCACAATACTTATGGATTCAGGATTTAAGATACCTGATGAGAGCATAGCATTCCTTTACGAGAAGAATATTGATGCAAGTGTATTAACATCTATATTAAAGGAGGCATCAGCCCTCAGAGTGACGGAAATATTAGTTCTGGTTTCAAAGATGAATAAGAATAAGAAGTTCCAAAAGAGGACTTGAAAAACAAGGATATGTAGAATTTAAAGAATTTTATAGAGAAGCTTTTTAAAATAGTGAGGGAGATAAAAAATGGCAGAATCAATGCTTGGCTTTAAAGAGAAGTCACAGATGTGCGGGAGAGGTGGTTAATGCACTGATTGAAGTGAGTTACAGTAATGGGTTGGGTTCAAAGAACCGCTAACAAAAGGTGGAATTATATTTTTGTGATTTAAGAGACCGTTCAGGTATCTTACAGATTATTATTATGAAGAAGATGAGATGTGGTAACATGTATTTAACAAAGCAATGAAGCTTAAGCGAGGAGTTTGTATTGCTGTAACAGGAATTTTAGAAGCAGGTGCTTTTTAACGATTCACTTGAAACAAGGTGAACTGGGAGGTAAGAGCAACAGGACTGAGAATACTTTTCAGAGTCAGAACACCTCCATTTCCATATAGAGGAAGATTCAAGACTAAGGAAGAGCTTAGATTAAAGTACAGATTCTTGATCTTAGAAGACCTGACCTTCAAAGAAATCTTATGGTGGTAAAATATGGCTATCTACCACAAGAAACTTCCTTGCAGAAAACGGATTTTTAGAGATTGAAAGACACCCACTGATAAAGAGTTCACCTGAGGGTGCAAGAATTATCTTGTACCAGCTGTATATCCGGGAGGTTTCTACGACCCACAGCCTCAGCTTAAGCGGCCTTTTTAATGGTATCTGGACATACAGATATTTCCAGCTTGCAAGATGCTATAGAGATGAGGACCTTAGAGCGGACAGACAGCCTGAGTTCACACGATAGATATGGAGCTTTCATTTGTTGATGTGGATGATATCTAGATGGAAACGAAAGACTCTTACAGAGACTTTTAAGGATGTACGAATATTGATGTTAAAGCTCTCTACAGAGAATGACAGATGGCGATGGAGCAGATTCAGTTTCAGCTAAGCTGACCTAAAGATTCGGTATGGAATTAAAGGAGCATTTCAAATGTTGTTGCAAACTCTGAATTTGCAGGTATTTAAGAATGCTTTATGGCAGCCGGCAGTGTAAGGGGTAATCAATGCATGGAGTGCCAAGGCAGGCATGCCAAGAAAGAAAATAGATGCCTTGTAGAGAGTTTGTTAAGAGCTACAGAGCTAGCGACTTGTGCATATATGGCTGTTGAGTCTGGCTGGAAACATCAAGCCCTCATTTGCAAAATTTATGACCGAGGCTTCCGTCTAGATAGCGACTACGAAAAGACCAGGCCATGGATGCCAAACCGGGTGATATGCTACTTAACTAGCATCTGCCGACAGCAATAAGAGATTGTTTTGATACTCTGCGGTACTGAGAGACTGACACCAAGTAACAGTCGGTCTTTTACAAAAAGAAGGATGACTGCTGATTCCTTTGGGTTACAGAATTCCCGCTTCTTGAGTGGTCAGAGGAAGAAAACAGACGGTAAAGCAATGCACCATCCGTTTACCGCACCTATATATGGATGAGGATTGGCAGCATATTGATTCGGATCCCATGCAGAGTACATAAAGGCTCACGACATTGTGCTTGACTGGTACTGAGATAGGTGGAGGTCTGTGAGAATTACGAGGAGATGTACAGGCAAAGACAAGCTTTGATGTACTTGGACTTTCAAAAGAAGTTGCTCGGAAAGGACCTCGGATGTCTTCTTTGGAGTGCGACTTCAGAGTATGGTGTACCACTTATCATCGCGACTTGCATATGGTCTTGACAGGTGGTAGGCGTATGGTTGAGGCGGACTCTATAAAGGAGATGTTATGATACAAGGTAAAGGATGCGAATGGATGCTTTCATGACAAATGCTCCTGATAAGGTACGATGATTAACTGATCTAAGGACTTGGACTATATGAGAGCGAACAGCACTGAAATCGTTTATGCTGCTGTGGGGATTGCATGGAAAGATGGCAAAAGATACTGGTGGTGCGTGGAAGCCAGACTAGGAGAAAACTTGTAAAAGACTTTTCTGTATAAAGGCTTATAGTTTGCATGAGGACGTAGGAAGCCTTCAAAATTTTGATTCCAATAAGGACATAAAATTGATTCTTTAGATGTAATGATGCCAAACTGGACATGGACATTGGAAGTTATAAGACAAAGTATTCCAAAAATTTGTTACATGTTGATCAGTAGTGAAGAAAGATGGAGCTGAAAGGTTGGTAAACTTGCATGATGAACATATCAACAAACTTTTCAAAATATCAGAGCGAAGGAAAAGAAGAACAATGGGTGACCTGAAGAAAAACCGCTGCAGTGACAACTATATACATGCCTGCAGTGTTTTGTAGACAGTGCCGACTCAAGTTTAAAGAATATGAGCTTTTAAATATATTTCATTGAAAATAAAGGAATGCATTATCTAGAGAAAAGATCCTTAATCAGTATGAACACTATTTCGGGATGCCAGAACCATTGATACATGTAAAACTGTGCCAAATGGTGAGCGAGGTGACAGAAGGGGCAAGGGATATAAGTTTGAGATTACACTATATAAAATAAGATATATACATTTACACAAAGATAAGGACAAGATATGCACCAAGTCCACTGAAGAATGAGAAATTCAAATGAAAATTTCATATATTTAATTGCAAACATGAGGGTGAGATTTAGAATAGGATATAGATTGTGAAAGATATGTGGAAGGTGCTACAGAGATAATTAAGGAACCTTACAGAAATATACTCTTATTCATGATGAATATCCTGATAAGGATGGAGGTTGGTACCATACGTACAGAGCGAGAGACAAAACAAGGACTTTATCTGTTATAAAAAATTGTGGCAAACAGTAGTTTATTGCTTTGTATCTGAGAAATACTGAATTTACTCAGATCAAATGTAATGGTGAGAACAGAACATGACAAGCACTGGTTCACTGTCTGATGAAGAGATAAAGAAAAATCTGGAAAGCGGTGTATTCTATACAAAACTAACAAATAATCCTACTACAGGTACAAATATCATTCCATGATACACAGAGACACAGTGGATAATTCAGAGCTTGATGATATGGTACTTATAAAGTCTGATTTGATATCCACTCATACCTTTTGCAAATGTTGTAGATGACACGGCGGAATTGAAGATGTTGTTAGAGTGAAATGAGTATCTTTCATCATCACCTAAGGACAGTGAGGTATTGGATGGGAAGTACCTACATGTTCACTGTCCTTTGAGACAAACAGATATAAAAGTCAAAGAGAAGTGACATTCTTCATTTGAGGACTTAATAGAACAGGGTGTATCTGAAGCTAGTAAATTGTAGTTTACTGGATGGCCCTGAGGATGATACAGAGTTCTCATTAGAAGAGCTATAAAAAGCTTTGACTACAAGCATATTTCTTCAAAATCACCCAGTAGTCTTTGCATATGAAGTAAGCTTCATGGATGAAACATGGCATTTAAAGAATATGAGTGAAGATGATTTCTTTGCCGGCAGAGCCATATTAAAGAAGTAATAAAAGCCTTGATTTAAAGAAAATATCAGCTGGTCAAGACAAGAATTGAACACGCCAGATTGCTTCATATTGATTTCTTTGAAGAGTTGCCTGAATATGATACTGAAATGTATACATAAAAAGATGAAAACCAACTCTGAGAATTCATTATCTCTTTTTAAAAGAGGTATTACCACTCTTGAAAATATGGATGACTATACAAATGATAATTTGTCGGGTTGTTTTGCAGAATTGCAAGGAGCACATGAACAGATAGGATTTGTTGAAAATAGAATGTTTCTAGGAAAGCAGATGACTTTGCAGGTGCTACAGAGATTATGGAAGTTCTCGGAAAAGATGAAACACAGAAGGATTAAGATTGGAATTGATAAATACAGCAGTAATTAAAAAGTTTAG